>Ga0208515_100020_pt1 | contig 207249 bp, 190 predicted proteins | sample LakWasMe99_LOW12_2_FD_183919 | JGI IMG/M metagenome (GOLD analysis project Ga0208515, IMG submission 183919) | Freshwater sediment methanotrophic microbial communities from Lake Washington under simulated oxygen tension - Sediment Metagenome... | ecosystem: Environmental > Aquatic > Freshwater... | reverse complement strand
CGTCGCGCTCTGCGGGTAACAGGTGCCGCTATCGACACGCTATTTTTGGCGTCCACTATTTTCATGATGGACGCTATCTTTACGCCACCCCTTCAACTCCACAAGGCGGTACTGGTCGGACGCTTACAAAACAGAAAACTCCGTCTCGAAAGATACGGAGTTTTTTTATGCGCACACTTCCCGCTGCTCTGACCGCGTCAGGCATTGAAAACCATCGCGCCTTCTTTCCGCGCAACAGCGGAGCGCACCAACTCATCGGTGAGTTGGGCGATCCAGTCCACCATGGGAGTGGCGAGGAAAAATCTCTCGCGAATAAGCTGGACATAGCGTGTGCTGGCGGCCCAGTCCGCAAAATCAGCATAAGGCAGTTGCTGCTGCTCCAGGAGCTTGAACTTGAGCAAGACCTTGGCGGCATGGTGCGCATGCCTGGCCGGGTTTTTCACAAAAGCATCGAGCCGCTCACGCGATCGCGCAAGGACCTCTGACCGATACCCGAACACCGGGCCATGGCCGGGGATGACCCAGCGAGGATCCAGCTGCTCAATCAGGTTGAGCGTGGCTCCGACCTCACTGAAGGCACTTTCACCTTCCAGTTCTGGAAAAACCACGCCGAAGCCTTTTTCCCACAAGGCATCGGCGGAGATCAACATGCGTGAAGAGGGTTCGAACAGGACAACCGAGTGAGGATCATGTCCCGGTGCAGCGTGAATTTGCCACATCACGTCAGCCAGCAGGATTTCTGCGCCCGGCAAGAGACACCCGTCGTACTTGAAGCGGGGGCAAAGCTGCCCGGTTGGCAAATAAGTCAGGGTCTCTGCATCCCACACCGACACCAGTGTCGCCTGACCGGGCGGAAGAAGGGTCTCCAGCGCGGGGTATACCTGCTGGAGCGCCGCATTGCCGCCGCAGTGATCGCTGTGCAAATGGGTGTTCAGCAACAAATCCAGTGAACGCGTGCCCAGTGCTGATTGCACCAGCTCGACGGTCTGCGCTGAATGGGTGCTGTAACCACTGTCCACAAGGGCGCAGGACTCGTCCCCTACGAACAGGATGTTGTTCGACGATAACCAGCCTCGTTCAAAAACCTGAACGCCCTTGGGCAATTTCATGTCAAGCATGGCTCGGCGTGAAACGATTCATCAGGCCGCTGTCCGCAGTTCACGCCGGAGGATTTTTCCGACATTGGTTTTAGGCAGGTCGTCACGAAACTCGATGTATTTGGGACGTTTATAACCCGTGAGATTCTGCTTGCAGTACTCGGTAATCTGTTCTTCCGTGAGCGTAGGGTCGCTTTTGACGATGAAAATCTTGATGGCCTCGCCCTGCTTGTCGTCCGCGATGCCAATCGCAGCACATTCAACGACGCCAGGACACAGGGAGACGACATTTTCGAGCTCATTGGGGAAGACGTTGAAGCCGGAAACAATGATCATGTCCTTCTTGCGGTCAACAATTTTCGTATAGCCCCGCGCATCCAGGATGCCGATGTCCCCGGTGCGCATGAACCCGTCGACGGTAAAGGCCTTCTCGTTCTCGGCGGGTTGCTGGTAGTAACCGGTCATCACCTGCGGGCCCTTGATGCAGATTTCGCCCGACTCGCCAACCGGCAGCGAACGACCTTCATCGTCCTTGATGGCAATCTCTATGCTTGGCAACGGCAGACCGATGGTGCCGCTGAACTCGGTATTGAGAACGGGGTTGTTGGTGCCGATCGCGCAAGTCTCGCTCATGCCCCAACCTTCAATCATCGGGCATGCCGTGACTTGCAGCCAGTGTCTGGCCGTTCCCTCGGAGGCCGCCATGCCGCCCGCCTGGGACACGCAGAGGTGGGAAAAATCCACGGTCTTGATTTGCGGATGCTGCAGGAGTGCGTTGAACAGGGTGTTGACCGCCGGAAGCATGTGAAACGGGCGCTTTTTCAGCACCTCGATGAACTTCCCGAAATCACGGGGGTTCGGTATCAGCGTCAGGTGGGATCCCCAGCGGATCGCCAGCAAGCACAGTGTCAACGCGAAGATGTGGTACAGCGGCAATGCCGCGATGCTGTTGGTTTTGCTGACATCCCCAAGACGACGCAGCGCCGGCGTGAACCAGGCCTCGGCCTGCAGGATGGCTGCGACAATATTGCGATGCGTCAGGACAGCGCCTTTGGACAAACCTGTGGTCCCGCCGGTGTACTGCAGGAAGGCGACTGAATCCAGGGTGCTTTGCGCGGGTTGGAGGACCATCCCAGCGCCGTCGCTGATGGCCCGTTTGAAAGGCGTCACGGTGCGGCCGTTGCTTAGCGGCAGTTTGTAAGCCGGGACCATTTTTGCGAGGTGCCGGACGGCGAAGGTGATCCAGCGGCCATACCAGGGGCCCAGCAAATCCCCCATGGACGCGATCACGACGTGTTTGACGGGCGTCCTGTCAATGACCTCCTCAAGCGTCCCCGCGAAATTCTCCAGGATCACGATGCTGGTGGCGCCCGAGTCCTTGAGCTGGTGCTCGAGTTCACGTGCGGTATAGAGCGGATTGACATTCACGCAGGTGTAACCGGCGCGCAGAATGCCCGCCATGGTGACCGCGAACTGCGGAATATTCGGCAGCATGATGGCCACCCGCGCACCAGGCTCGAGTCCCAGGTGCTGCAACCAGGCGCCCAGTGCTGATGACAGGTCATCCAGCTCTCCATAGGTCATCCAGCGGTCCATGCAGACCGAAAAAGGCCGCGTGGCATTTTTCCTGAAGGAGTCCTCAAGCAGCTGGTTCAGCGAGCGGAACTGCTCGGGGTCGATGTCGTGCGGCACACCCTCGGGATAACTCTTGAGCCAGAACTTGTCCATGAAAAACTCCTTATGCGCCATTGTGAAAGCACCGGCGCTCAACGCGTATGGGGCTTGTCCTAATGCGGTGCTGTGCGGGCAAGAAGTTGAAGCAAAAAGGTCTCGCAGGCGACAGCGTCATCTCCGAAGAGGGAATCGATCAATGCTGACTCCCGGGCCTCAACCACATTCAAAAATTCCGTGGCGCTTTTCATCTGGGCAAAAGCATCAAACCCGGCTTCAAGAAAATTCTGCAACGCGCTCAGTCCTGCGGCTGCCGCCGGCGTGCGCATCATCTTCAGCAGGCTGCGCAGGCCTCGCATATGCGTGAGGTGATCAAGCTCCTGGCCCAGGTGCAGCACCACCTGCAGCTGCCGCCGCCGTGCCGCCATGTCGCCGACTGCGCGCCAGCACCGAATGTAGCGGGCGGCCTGGCCGCCTGCGCGGTCGAGCAGCCATTGCCGTGCCATCCGGTCATCAAGCTCTTCGGTCAGGGCATGCACTTCGGCCAGGGCTGCCGCTGTTTCGACCACCGCTTTGGGGAAAAGACGGGCGATGGTGTTTGCAATCCGGGAAAACTGCTGGTCCCGCTGCGCATAGTCCTGGTCACCATACAACTCATTCAGGAAAAAATGAGCTGCCCGCTGATAGCGGTGGCTGTCGAGGAGGTCGGCGTAAGTCGCCGTAAAACGCAGCGCCTGGAAACGCTTGACCTCCAGGCAGGCGGCATGAAGGTCGGGATTGGCCAGGCGGCTTTGCCGCAACAGCGAAACGACCTGCATGGCTTCGCGAATTCGGGAGGCGGCTGGGTCCATATAAACACCGAGTTTATCTAGGTGCAGCGCCCTATTGAAACCGCAGGCGTGCATGCGAAACTCCAGCGATGCAAAGAAGGACCTTACTCAAGCTCGGCGTGGTGTCCGCGGTGGTGCTGGCTGTCGCCGGCGGCGCTACGGCCTTGTTGTCGCCGGGTTTGCATGAGGGCAAGCTCAGCCCAGCTGGTCGCGAAGTCTTCCGGGCCGTCGGCCGCGCCGTGCTCGATCAAAGCCTGCCGCGCGAGCATGCCCCGAGGCAGGACGCCCTGAATGGTTTGCTGAACCGCATGGATGAATTGACCGTCGCTTTGCCACCCCACGCGCAGGCCGAACTCTCACAACTGCTGTCGCTGCTGGCGAGTGCACCGGGGCGCCGCACACTGGCTGGTCTGGGCGCTGAGTGGTCGTTGGCGACAGAGGCCCGCATCCAGCAGTCGCTTCAGGAGATGCGGCTGTCGGGGCTGGTGCTGCGCCGGCAAGCTTATGCCGCATTGCATGACATCACCGCAGCAGCCTATTTTTCAGAGGTATCCACCTGGCCGCAGCTGGGCTATCCCGGTCCGGTCCGGATCTGATAGCAGTGAATACCGCATGAGCCAAGTCAAAGACCCGATCCGCGAAGGTTTGAAGCGCGGCTGGAAAGTTCTGGGCGGCGCCCTGGGTCCCGCACCGGATAACATTGTCTGCGATGTTGCCATCATCGGCAGCGGCGCCGGTGCCGGCATCACCGCCGAGTTGCTTGCCAGGGCCGGTTTGCAGGTGGTCATGATTGAAGAGGGGCCGCTTAAAAGCAGCAGCGACTTCCGCCAGAAGGAGTCGGACGCCTATCCGCAGCTCTACCAGGAAAGTGCAGCGCGAAAGACCGAAGACAAGGCGATCAACATCCTGCAGGGCCGCTGTGTTGGCGGCTCCACCACCGTCAACTGGACCAGCTCCTTCAGGACGCCCGCGCCTACCCTGCAATTCTGGCAGGACAGGTTAGGCCTGGCGGACTACAGCGTCGAGGCGCTGGCTCCCTATTTTGCCCAGGCCGAGCAGCGCCTGAACATCCTGCCGTGGCTCACCGCCCCCAACGAAAACAATGACCTGTTGCGCCGGGGGGCGGCCAGACTGGGTATCCAGGCGGCGGCGATTTCGCGCAACGTCAAGGGCTGCTGGAATCTGGGCTCCTGCGGCCTGGGTTGCCCGACCAATGCAAAGCAATCCATGCTGGTGACCACCATCCCGGCGGCGCTGGATCTGGGCGCGCAATTGCTGACCGAAATGCGCGTGGAAAGGTTTGAACTGGCCAACGGCAAGGTCACGGCGCTTTTCTGCCGCCCTGTGATGCCAAATGGTGCTCCAGTCACCGCTGCATCTGCGCAGATAGCTACAAGAATAATAGCAAAACACTATGTGCTGGCGGGCGGTGCGATCAACTCACCGGCGGTGCTGCTGCGTTCCAATGCACCCGATCCGCACGGGCTGCTGGGAACGCGGACTTTCCTGCATCCGGTGGTGATGAGCTCGGGGGTGTTTGCGCAGAAAGTCGAAGCCTGGAGCGGCGCCCCGCAGACCATTTACACCGATCACTTCCTCGACACCCAGGCCATCGATGGGCCCATGGGCTACAAGCTGGAGGCGCCCCCGCTGCATCCCATTATTTTTGCATCGACGGTGCCGGGTTTTGGCCAGAGCCAGCACGCGCTGCTGGAGAGCTTCCCGCACAACCACACCCTGCTGGCCTTGATGCGTGATGGCTTTCACGACCAGTCACGTGGCGGTAAAGTGAAATTGCGTGCGGACGGCTCTGCCGTGCTGGACTATCCGCTGACCGACTACGTGATGGACGGGGCCCGCCGCGCCTTGCTGTCGATGATGGAAATCCAGTTCGCCGCGGGCGCACGCCAGGTGCTGCCCCTGCATGAAATGGCGCAACCCTACACCAGCTGGGGCGAAGCGCGCGATGCGGTCAAAGCCCTGCCCATGAAGCCGCTGCTCACCAAGGTTGTGAGTGCGCACGTGATGGGCGGCTGCGGCCTGGGCGGCGAGGAAAAGCGGGGCGTGACGCGGCCCGATGGTGTGCACTGGCAGCTTGACAATCTGTCGATTCACGATGGGTCGATTTTCCCCACCAGCATTGGGGCCAACCCCCAGTTGTCGATTTACGGCAGCGTGAACCGGCTGGCGCAGGGACTGGTCAAGAGGCTCACGGGGCGCGACGTCGTCCTGGCCTGAACCAACGGCCAGCGCGAGCTCCCCCATGCTGGCACGCCTTCAGCAACTGATTACTGTGTCGCTGCTGCTTGCCGCGACGGGATGGCTGGTGTTTTTCGGGAAGAGCTCGGCGGTGTTCGCCATGGCCGGCTTTGCGGTCCTGGTGCTGGGCTACTCGGGGTTTCTGGCCCTGGAGTTTGTGGCGCTGCGATTCATCAATCGGGGCGACCCCGCGCCGCGTCCGACGTGGAAAGAACTCGCTGGTGCCTGGCTCGGAGAGACGCTCGTCGCCCCCCGGGTTTTTTGCTGGCGCCAACCTTTTCGCTCCCTGGCTGTTCCCGATCAGTTGTCGGGGGACGCTGTCGAAAAAGGCCGGCGCGGGGTTGTGTTCATCCATGGATTTTTCTGCAACCGGGGCTTCTGGACGCCCTGGCTGATGCGGCTTCAGGGCACGGGACATGCGTTTGTCGCCCTCAACCTCGAGCCGCCCTTTGCCTCCATTGACGACTACGCGCCGCTGATCGACGAGGCGGTCCAGCGCGTGACCGTGGCCACCGGCCTGCCGCCGCTGCTCGTGTGCCACAGCATGGGGGGGCTGGCCGCCCGTGCCTGGCTCAGGATCATGAAGGCCGAGGCGCGGGTCAGCCATGTGGTGACCATCGGGACGCCGCATCGGGGGACCTGGCTGGCCCGTTTCAGCCTTGTCACCAACGGCCGCCAGATGCAACTGTCCGGGCAATGGCACCGGGAGCTGGATCTGGACATGCCGTCCCACCGCCACGCCCTGTTCACCTGCTGGTATTCCAACTGCGACAACATCGTGTTTCCAAGCTCCACCGCGACGCTTCCCGGTGCAGACAACCGGTTGGTATACGGCGCCGCACATGTGCAACTGGCATTTTTGCCGCAGGTGATGGATGCAAGCCTTGCGCTGATCGAGGTCGATCCGTGTAAAAGTGCGCCGACGCCTTAGCCAAAACCTCTTACTTGGTAACAAATTGTGTAAGCTAGGGAGCTGGTCGCGCTTCGGTTAATGCTTGGGATAAAAAATGCCTCTGATAGTGGTCATGGAAGACGATGCCGCCACGCGGACGCTGGTGGCATCGGTGCTCCGGAAAGACGGATACGACGTGCTGTCGGCCGACAACGGCCTGTCCGGGCTTGAGCTGGTGCGCCAGAACAAGCCGGACCTCGTCATCAGCGATGTGCAGATGCCGGTGATGGACGGGTTTGCGATGCTGCAGGCCCTGCGGGCTGATCCGGCCATCCTGGCCACGCCTGTGGTCTTGCTGACCTCGCTGCAGGAGCGGGCCCATATGCGCATAGGCATGACCAGCGGTGCCGACGACTACATCACCAAACCCTTTCGCCCCGGCGAGTTGCGCGAGGCTGCGGCGGCCCAGCTGAACAAGCGTCACATGCAGGCGGCCGTCCAGGTGATGGCGGTGGAAGCCGCGGTGCAGGCCGCTCTGGAGGAGCAGAAGCAGCACCTGGCCCGCCTGTATGAAAAAAAGCTGGCCTCCGAACTGAGCGACAAGTGGCCTGCCGCGGATGCATCGAGCCAGGACGAGAGGTTTTCGAATGCAACCGTCCTGTTCGTCGACGTGCTCAACTACGCGGGGCTGGCTGAAAAACTCTCCAGCACGGAGTTGAGCGATGTGGTACGCCAGTTCTACAGCAACGCCGGCGACACCGTGCACCTGTTTGGCGCCCGCCACATGCAGTTTGTTGGGGAGGGCCTGATGGTCGTTTTTGTCGACAGCACGGACACGACCTCGGTCAACCACGGTTTACGTGCCGCCCGTGCCGCTCTGGGCCTGATTGACGCGGCCAAACGTGTGCAGCAGTTTCTCAATTCCCACTTCCCCGGACAAAGGCTGCCGCGTTTCGATGTCAGCGTGGCCTTGAACAGCGGCCCCGTGGCGCTGGCCAGGCTTGAAGATCCCTTGCATGGCAGTGTGCAGATACTGCCGGTGGGCGACACGGTAAGTGCCACCCTGCTCCTGCAGAAGCAGGCCTACAAGGCCGGCTGGCAGATTGCCGCCAGTGTGGCCATGCTGCGCGGCGTCACGGGCGCGGTGAACATCGGTGGGCGGGCGCTGGTGTCCCTGCCCGGCCGCACGGCAGCCATTGATGCCGCCGAGTTGCTGGGCTTGGCGCTCGCCTGACCAGTGGGTGAGTCGGCAGACCTCCGTCCCATGCCAAGAAAAACGTTTTCCCTGCGCCGGGTTCTGGTGGCCAGTTTGCTGGTGTTTGCACTTGTGCCGGCGGGGCTGGTGGCCTGGCTCATGGCGCGCAGCAGTGACCAGGCTGTGCAGGACCTAGCCGGGGGCATTCTGTCCAACGTGGCGGCCAGGGTGCAGTCTGGAACGGAAGCCCATTTGGGGCAGGCGCACACCATCCTGAACGGACTGTTTCCCGAGCGCCTGAGCACCACCCAGACCGAGCAGGCCCGAGACTGGCTGCGCCAGGGTTCGGCCTTTGAGACTATGGCGTTCGCGCTGGGCAGGCAGTCAGCAGATGTGCCCCACCTGTATTACGGCAACAGCCGGGGCGAGTATTTTTCGGTGGAAAACGCGAGTGGCGGCACGACAGTGCAGTTTCGCGGCCCTGCCGACACCGGTCTTCAGGCATTCGCGGCGCGTCGGCCCGGCGACCGCAGCCGTCCCCTGGCGGTCGCGCAACCCTACTTCGAGCCTCGCACCCGGGGCTGGTACCAGGGAGCGCTGGTCGCCAAGGGCCGCGCTTTTTCCCCAATTCAGACGGTTCCCGGCAAACCGCAGTTGTACGTGACACTGTCCCAGCCGGTGTACGACGCAGACGGCGGCGCCGCGGGCGTGTTTGGTGTGGACCTGTATCTGCAGCGGCTGGCCGACCTGCTGCAAACGCAGCGCATCAGCGCACGCGGTGCGGCTTTTGTGGTGGACGAGCAGGGGTGGCTGGTCGCCGGGTCGGCCGGGGACCCCTTGTTCGACGACGCGCCCGGGCAGTCTGCACGCCGAAGCCCCCAGCACAGCGCGAACCCGGTGATTCGCGAAAGTTTTGCAGCGCTGCAGCGCGAGCAGGCCCGCAAGCGCGAGGATTCGGTGGCCGTCAACACGGCGTTGCAGCGGTTGCCCCTGCAGGATGGCACCCTGCTGATGGTGCAGCGCCCCTTCGGCGAATCAGCGGGCTTGCGCTGGACCCTGGTGGTGGCCGCGCCCGAGAGTGATTTCACCGCCGAGATCACCCGCGCCTGGAAGGTGTCCCTGACCCTCATTGGCGTGCTGGTCCTGCTCGGGGCGGCGGCGGCGCTTTATGTCGCCAACCGCATCGGGCGCCGGCTCAAGCGCCTGAGCGTGGCGGCGCAAAAGCTCGGGCGGGGTGAAGTGCCACGCATTGACAGCGCCACGCATTTGCGGGAGGTCATGGAGCTTTCGCGGGTCATGCATTCCAGCGCCGAACAACTGAGGCATTACCGTGCCGAGGTGCAGGCCAAAGCCCGGGTGATTGAAGAGGCCAACCAGCGCCTGGAGGAGCGGGTGGCGCAGCGCACGGTCGAGCTGCTCGCCTCACGTGAAGAGGCCTTGCAGGCAGCCCGGGCCAAAGCCGCCTTTCTGGCGACCATGAGCCACGAGATCCGCACTCCCCTGAATGGCGTGGTGGGCATGAGCACCCTGCTCGCCGAGACGGCGCTGGACGACGAGCAGAGCGACTACCTGCAGACCATCCGCCTGTCGAGCGACCAGTTGCTGGCCATCATCAACGACATTCTGGATTTCTCGAAGATCGAGTCGGGCAAGCTGGATCTGGAGTCTGAACCCCTGAGCCTGCGCAGCGCGATCGAGGAGGCCTGCGACATTGCCGCTCCCCGTGCCCGGGAAAAAAATCTGGAGCTGATCGTGGACGTGCCGGAAGTTGCGGGCAACGGCTCGCCGGCCGTGCCAGCAGCCATTTCCGGGGACGTGACGCGTATCCGCCAGGTGCTGATCAACCTGATCAACAATGCCGTCAAATTCACTGAAAAAGGCGAAGTGACCGTGAGTGCGCGTTCCTTGCCCAACCCCGCTGACCCGGCCCGGGTGCGCGTCGAATTCCGCGTGTCCGATTCCGGCATAGGCATCCCGCCCGACCGTGTGGGCTCGCTGTTCCAGCCCTTCACCCAGGTAGACGCTTCCACCACGCGGAAGTACGGCGGCACCGGCCTGGGATTGGCGATCTGCAAGCGGCTGGTCGAACTCATGGACGGCGACATCGGTGTGGAAAGTGTGCCGGGCAAGGGCGCCACCTTCTGGTTCACGATCCAGGCGCCGCCGGCCGAACTGCCGCCTGCGGCGGCGGCTGTCGATGCGGCCGCCCTGCATGGCAAGCGCGCGCTGGTGGTGGACGACCACGTCACCAATGTCCGGGTCCTGACGCGACAGCTCCAGCTGTGGGGCATGCAGGTCCGTACCGCCGAGTCAGGCGCCCAGGCCTTGCAGGCGCTGGCGCAGGCGCAAAGCAGGGGCGCGCTGCCAGACATCATCATCACCGACATGCACATGCCTGAAATGGATGGCGTGGCACTTTCACGCGTCGTCAAGGCCACGGCGCCGCTGGCCGGGATACCGCTGGTGCTGCTGACGTCCGGGTTCATGCCACCAGGCCATGAGGCCGCCCGGCTGTTCGAGGCGCGGCTGCTCAAGCCCGCCCGGCAGCGGCAATTGTTCGACGCGCTGGCACGCTGCCTGTCGGTACCGGGCAGCCGCAGCCTTTCATCGGAATCACCCCCCACCGAAGGCACGCCTGGCGCGAAAAACCTGACCTTGCTGGTGGTGGACGACAACGCTGTCAATCTCAAGGTGGCCTGCGCCATGCTGGCCAAGCTGGGCTACCACACGGCCACCGCGCTGGACGGGCGCGAGGCGGTGCAGGCCGTGGCCCGCGCCCACGGTGCGGGCTCACGCTTTGGTGCGGTGCTGATGGACGTCAACATGCCGCGTATGAACGGCTTTCAGGCCACCCAGCAAATTCAGGCCATGATGGGCAGGAAGGCGCCCCCCATCATTGCGCTGACCGCGGCCGCATCCCCCGAAGACCGCGCCCGGTGTACGGCGGCGGGCATGGACGACTACCTGACCAAACCGCTGCATGTTGCCGCGTTGGCCCAGGCGCTGGAGCGCTGGTTGCCCATGATGGCGGCGGCAGCGGGCGGCTCTGGCGGCGTTGCAGCGGCTCCCCCGGTGCGTGGCCAGGCGGTCGCCGGCGGACCACAGGCCGTGGTGCCGACGCCCAAAAGCGGCCTCCTGCTCGCAACTGAACCCGTGCTGATGGATCTGGAGCGGCTGGCCCAGTTCAAGGAGTTCGACGACGACGCGCTGACCATGACGCGTGAGGTGATCGGTCTGTTTGTCGCCGATGCCGCGCAGCGCCTGAGCGCCATCGAGGAGAGCATCCGTGTCGGCGATGCTGCCGGCCTGGCGTGGGCAACCCATGCCCTTATAGGCGCTACCGGCAACGTTGGCGCCGTCGCGATGCAGGCCGTGTGCAGTGAGCTGGAACTGGTGGCAAAAACCGGTGAGGTCCCGGCCGACGCGCTCCCGCAGCTTGAAAGGCTGCAGACCTACTGGGCCAAAACCAGTGCCATCCTTGACACCTGGGTCTGAGTCTGTACCGTCTTTTTCATAAAAAGTTTGTACCGACTTCTATTGCAGTCCCTGAATTCGAAAGGCGCAGGGTATTGGGAAGTCATCCGGGCCGGTCAGCTGCGGCCTGCGAATCATCTGGCCCCCACTTCAGGTTGTGACTTTATTCACAGAAATTGGGGCCCATATTCACTACCCGGAATCGGGCAGGCTTTATACGCTTAACACCCTGTAACAACTAACCCCTGAAGATGAACAACCTGTTGACCGCCGGATTCCTGGATGCTTCCCTGTCCGTGGACGCAAACCGTCCGGACTCGGGTCCGGATGTGCTGTCGCTGCTGGTTGACGTGCTGGGCCACGGCGTCATTGTGGTGGGAGAGCACGGCCGGATCATCCACGCCAACAGGGTGGCGCGCACGGAACTGAGCCGCCATCGCGTGCTCGACAGGCTGGATGGGGAGATTCATGCCGTGACGTCAGCAGACAGCCGAACGCTTCAACAGGCCTTGAGCATGGCGGTGGCCGGTAAACGCAGCCTGATCAATGTGACTGGCGGTGGGCTGACCCTGGCGCTGGCCGTCGTGCCCCTCAAGCCTGACGCAGATGCCTGGGATGTCCGCATTGCTTTGTTTTTTGCACGTGCCGAAGTCTGCGAATCCGGCATGTTTGGCTTCTTTGCGCGCAGTTACGGGCTGACCCAGACGGAAGAGCAGGTATTGGCCATTTTGTGCCGGGGCCTGAGCACGCCCGAAATTGCCGTCCAGCTGAAGGTTGCTGTTTCCACGGTACGCAGCCATGTGCGCAGCCTTTGTGCAAAAACCGGCTCCAGTGGCGTACGTGAACTGGTGAACCGTGTCGCCGTTTTGCCACCGGTGGCACCTGTGCACCTGGCTCAAATTCACTGAAAAGGGCCGTCTCCCTTGCGTGGCCCCACACGGGGGGGCCGCCGCGTGCTAGATTACGGCTCACCATGAGTACGTCACTCCCTTCCAACGAAGACCTTTACACGCCACTGGTTCCCGAGTTGCGCTCCCTGGCGCGCCGCGGCGTGTTGCGGACCTACCGAAAAAATGCGGTGTTGATCAATGAGGGTGAGTCCGGCGACAGCCTGTTCGTCCTGCTCAAGGGCAGTGTCAAGGTGTTCGCCATGGACGAAAGCGGACGCGAGATCACTTACGGGACGGTTAATGCGGGCGACTATTTCGGTGAGATGTCGCTCGACGGGGGGCCTCGCTCGGCCTCGGTGATGACGCTGGAGCCCTGCACTTGCGCGGTGCTGAGCCGGGCAGATGTCAGCGAACACCTGGTGGAAGAGCCCGAATTTTCCATCAATCTCGTGGTTCAGGTGATACGCCGTGCCCGTTCTGCGACAGAAACGGCGCGAAACATGGCGCTGCTCGATGTGTATGGGCGGCTGGTCGCCCTGCTGGAAGAGCGTCGGGAAGGCACGGGCGAGGCACCCGGTGGCAGCGCCACGCTGGAGTCCATCACCCATCAGGATATCGCCAATCGCGTCGGCGCTTCGCGTGAGATGGTCAGCCGGCTGCTCAAAGACCTCGAAAAAGGGGGCTACATTGAGCTCGGCATCCGGCGCATTACGCTGCTCAAGAAGTTGCCCAGCCGCTGGTAAACCGCCGCGGCGGTTTACATGCTGTTCAGGATTCGCCTGGCCTCCTGCGGCGATGCATCACTCGTGCCGCGAAGGCGCACCACCGCGCTGCTGCGCGTTCCAGCTGCGTTGACGCCAGTCGCTGCCGGGTTTTCGTCGCTGAAGGCGGCAGCATCAGGTATTTTCACCACACCCGGTCGCTGCGGTCGCGCCGCATCGGGGTCTGGCTTTTGCGGGGAATAATGCGCCCACTTCGGCCCTGTGATGCGGGTGCCACCGACTGACACCGTTTTACTGCCGGTGGCAATGCTGTTGAAGCTGCCGCTGCGCCGGATCAGGCTTGGGTTGTCGGGATGATCAACGAAGGAGTCTGGGTTGCCGCTGGTGTCGTACCACGCGTCCTCGAAGTGTGACTGGCGGGCGCCGCCCCGGGTGCCGATGACCACGTCGTCCCGCTCCACATAAGCGTCTACGGTGACCGCCTTCTTGCCGGTATTGGTCAGCGTGATCTGCCACACCCCGCTGGGTGCGGTTGCCGTCCTGTCGTCAAAACTGAACGTGGGCGCGACCGCGAGCAGGGCGCAGGTGCCGCGCCGGCCGGTGGCGACTGTCTTCGGATAAATCAGCGCGCACAGCGGTTGCTTGCCGCCGCCCGTCCACATTCTCGACTCGCCAAATTTCAGCGGGGGCAAGGCCGCGCGCCCCGGCGGGGTGAGGGTGATCTCAAGCCCGTCGCGGTCTTCCTCGACCCATAATTCCACAAAACTTTGAGTCGAATCGTCGGGTAGCGCCCGCCAATGAAGCGTAACACGCTCATTTTTTGATAGCGTGGCATTGGCGTGCGTGCGCAGCTGGTAGCTGTTGCCGGCGGCCAGTGCGATCTGCAGACGTCCCTGCAGCAAGCCAATCAGTTCATCCATTGCAGCTTCCAGCAGCGATGTGCCGTCATGCGGACCGGCCAGCGTGCCGAAGCTGATGTTGGCCGTCACCTTGGCGTCGTCCGCGCAGCGCGACAGGACATACATCAACCCGTCGAGCACATGCACGTTCATTGAGCCGCCCGAGGTGTCTCGCACTGTGTCGTAGTCCAGTTGCACGGCAATCAAGGCCGCCCGGCTGGCATCGTCATCGGCCTTCGCCCAGCTGGGCGGTGCGTCAAACGTGGGCGGCAAATTGGCAACTTGAGACAGCAGCGTGCGCGGACCGGCCGCCAGATCCATGACATGGGTGCCGTGACTGACTGACGTATCCAGCGCATGAAAGAAGTGCTCACGCCTGGGCATCTTCTTGCCCAGGGTGGACAGCCCCAGCGCAACGTAAACCGCGCTTTCGTCAACCAGGCCGTTGTAGGTGTTGGCCTGCATGGCGGCATTGATATCGGCCGCGGTCAGCTCGTGGCCATACCCCATGCTTTGGGGCGTGCGTCCCTTGCCTTGGGCGTCCTGGCGCCAGAAGTAGCGGGTGCGCGCCTTGCCCTGATGAAGAAAATTGGCATGAGCCAGCGCCAGGCTGTCGTCGATCAGCGCCAGGACCTTGCCGGAAAGCAGACCTTCGGCTTGAGTCTCGGCCTGCCAGGCTGGGCCGCTCGAATGCGCGGGCGGGTTTGCCGGTGGGCTCACCGCCGAGTCGTCGGCATACTCCGCCGCAGGCAAGCCCAGTTCAAGGCGCAGCACGAGTGCGTGCAGGCTGCCGCCCGGCTGGAGGTGTTTGAAAAACGCCGGCCGGACCCGTGCCGTGCAAAAGCGCAAGCCCTTGGGCGCAGCGCGGCTGGTGTAAACGGGCGGCACATGCAGCCATTTGGGCGAAGCGGCAGCAATGAACTGCTGCACCGTCGTGTCCGGCTTGAGTTCGATGGCAACCGGCAAGCACTTCGGCCGCTTGTTGCCGTAGCCCGAAAAGTCGTCAGCCTCGGCCCATACCAGGTAGGGGTCAAAACCGTTGGTGGCATTGGGCTTGGCCCAATCGATGCCCGTGAACTCGCCCTTGGGCAGTTTGGTCCAGCTCATGGCGGCTTACTTGAGCAGCTGCCACTCTTTGGCGGCTTTGGTCCACATGAATTCGAGCAGGGGCGAGGCGGCAATGGTCGATGCCGACGGCGCGTATTCGTAGTAGCCGCTCTTGTTGTCTGTCATGGAAATGCGCGGATCGAAGTCGATCACGGTGTCTTTGGGGCCATGGAATTTGGGGCCGGCAAAACCACGCTCATGCACTTTTTGTCCTGTGCAGCGCGCCACTAGAAATTCAGCAAGGGAGGTCCCCAACAAGCGTCCGACTGCGCTGTCGACCGGGTAGTGCAGACCCGCGACCGTGCGATTCACCGCAATACGTGCTGCCAGACGTTCAAGCTGCTCGCGGTATTTGTCACCGTGTGGAATCAGCGCCTGCAACACAGCGCAGGTCATGTAGGCTTCTGTCGCGTGTCCGCTGGGCCAGCTGGCGTGGCCCGGGGTCGGGATCATCGGCTGAATCTGGGGCGACAGGTCCACCGGTCGCTGGCATGCAAAAGCGTGTTTGAAACGCATTTCAACGTGTGTAGCTAGGGACATCGCCAGGTCCAACAGCTCAAGGGTGTATTTATGGCGATGGGCAGTAAGCCCCACGATAGATGCCCAGAAGGCCGCGCCGCCATTCATCTGTGCCAGAACTTCTGCACCCCGGTCTTCGCGCAACTCGGCGTAGTTGGCGACCAGGTCAAGTTGCTGAGTGAAGATTTTTTCGGTCGGGCGGACCAGGCGAGTCAGCGTCAAGTCCTTGAGTGGCTTTTTGTCCAGATTGACAAAGCCCAAGGTCACGGCTGCTTTCCCCTGGTTGACGTCGAAGCGCAGGCCGGACAGCATTTCCAGCGAACAGACCGACATGCGCGGGCCCGTGGCCCATTCGGCGAGGCGATCGGGCTTGTCGAGCGGCGTTGGCAGGATTAAGGGGAGGGTGGCGCCGTTAAACGGGCCTACAAGTGCGCCACTACTTGAGGTCAAAGCCTGCACGCCCATCGGATTTTCCGGCGGACCGCCGCCCCCACCGCCCCATCCAGACCATCCGCTTGAGCCGGCCCACCCACTCCAGCCGGACCATCCGCTCCATCCGCTCCATCCACTCCATCCACTCATAGTATTTCCCTTCGATTGTGATTGTTGGTTCGATTACTTCGGTGCACCAGCCTGCTCCAGGGCTGCGGCAAATTTTTGACCAATTGCAAATTTTTTACCTGGGGATCGCTCGAGAAAGCGTGTGACCGTAAAGTCGGGCTCGAGTACCAAGAGATCGTGCATTGTTTTTCTGGCGTCTTCAATGTTTCCCAGCATCACTTGGGCAATCGCGATCACCCGATAGGTTGATGTGTGCGTTCGATTTGCGCGCGCGGACCGGCGGGAAAGATCAATTGCCTTCTGATAGTCCGCAGCGGACAGGGCGGCCGAGGCTGCGAGCGAGTCGTAGTAGTACTTCAAAGGATCGAGGGGTGACAGGCTGAGGGCTCGCTGTGTATCGCACACCGCTTGATCGCCTTCACCTTTGAATGCGTGCATGGTGCCCTTGAGTAGCCAGGCCAAGGATTCATTGGGATTGGATGTGATCGCTGATTCATAACGGGAATAGGCCGCAACCGGGTCTCTGAGTAAATTTGTATGGACCAGTCCATCAATCGTGAGTGCCAGCGAGTGATTTGGATCGCAGTCAAGAGCACGGCGAGTGCAGTCGAGGGCGGCACGGGCATCTGCCTCTGTATCCTTGGACCATCCTTGGGAAGCGCGAAGCACCCACCAATGCGCCAAATAGGCCCGCGGCAAGGGGTGTCGCTGGCTGCGTTCGATCAGGTGTTCCAGCATTTGGCGCGCACGGTCGAACTCGCTGACTGATGTGCGATGCATCAAACCTACGGCGCCGAGCAGCAGGGTGTATCCCTCGAGCGTAGGAAGAGCCTGCCCGCGGGCGCGCTGCAACTCTTTGGACATGACAGTTGAACTGATGGCTGCGATCAACCGCGCGATCAGCTCGTCGTCTGCCTCAAACAAGCCATGCACCTGCCCCTTGAGGCTGTCCGCCCAGAGGATGTGCCCCGTTTTGGCATCGATCAGTTCGACGAACAGTGCCAGTTGGGTTCCTGCACTGCGGCAGGTACCCGAGAGAATGTAGGTGGCGCCCAGGTGCGTCTTAATGTCTTCAATGGCTTCACGGCGATCGCGGAACACGGTTGTTGAAAGACGTGAAATGACATGCAGCTCCGACGTCCGCGACAGCGCCGCGATCACTTCGTCAGCCAGGGCTTCACCGAGCAGTTCATGGCCGGGTTCATTGCTGCGCATCGCAAACGGAATGACGGCAATGGTGGGACGCAGGTTGAGTTCAACCGCGTTGCCGGGCGGGACGATGGGGGCATCCCCCGGCGGGCCGACCCGATAGGCGCGAACCGGTTCCTTGACGTGTTTGAGGTGGCATTCACCAAGATCTTCAACGTCTGCGTCCAGCACCGGGGCCAACTGGTCCCGCATGTCGGCGGTGACCACGGTTTCGCCGGGCCCCGCGAGCGTACTCACGCGCGAGGTCAGGTTGACGTCGGTGCCGTAGATGTCGTGCTGGTCGGTCACGAAGCTGGCAAGATGCCCGCCCATGCGCAGGTGCATCTGATGCTCGGGCCGTAAGCCGCTATTGGCCTTCCGCGTGAAGCTGTGCAGGGCAAAGGCGGCTTTCACACAGCCTTGGGCGTTGGCGAACTCCAGCATCAGACCGTCACCCAGGCTTTTGACAATGCGTCCGCCATGCAGCGGCAGCACGTTCTGCTCCGCTTCTTCCACGAGTTGTTGCCACCGCCGTACAAAGCCATCCTGGTCCTGCTCCATGATCCTGACCGACTCCACCACGTCCATGACCAGCAACACTTTCGTGCTTCTTGGCATGGCAGCAGGGAGTTCGATCAATGGGAGCCTCATCGTAGACGGTGTAACAAAATTTTACCTCCTCATTTTGTAGGAGGAAACCGTCCCGGACCACCATTCAATGGCTGCGGCGCCCCTGCTGCGCCGCGTGATGTTGTTTCAGTGTTGAACGACCTCTTCTTCAGGCGGCCTTGCACCGGCGGCGATGTCGGGCAGGTCCTGGAGGCGCTGGTAGATCGGCGTGAAGTCGGGGGCGGTCTTGTCGAACAGTTCCTGGAAGCTGTTGATGACAAAGTAGGTCTGCTGGTAGCTGTCGATCTTGTAGCGGGTGCGCATCACGCGTTCAATGTCCAGCGGCAGGCGTTGCGGCTCCGGGCTTTGCACCGAATGCTTTAGCTCGCCCGATGAGCTCAGGATGCCGGCACCGTAGGCGCGCAGCCCGTCCTTTTGCTGGATCAGGCCGAACTCGACGGTGTACCAGTAGAGCCGGCTCAGTTGTTCGCAGGCGCCCAGGCCGTGCGCCTTGAGCCCGCCCTTGCCGTATTCCTGCATGTGGTCGGCAAAAATGGGGTTGAACAGCAGCGGCACATGGCCGAACAGGTCGTGAAAGACATCCGGTTCGACGATGTAGTCGAACTCTTCCGGCTTGCGTATCCAGTCGGTCACCGGAAACTTGCGGTTCGCCAGCAGGGTGAAGAAGGGCACCTCGGGAATCAGGCCGGGCACGGTGACAATCTCCCAACCCGTGGCCTGGCGCAGGCGCTGGTTGATGTCGTCAAAGCGCGGAATGTGGTCGCTGGCGCCCAGCGAGGGCAGGGCGGCAATAAATTCGTCGCAGGCCAGGCCGGGCAGCAGTGCGGCCTGGCGCGCGTACAGCCGCCGGTAGGTGTCGTGGTCGGCGGCGGTGTAGCTGTCGTAGTCCTGCGGGCAGGTGTAGTCGGCGCCGGCGCGCGTGTAGTCGCCGCGCGGCGGGCGCTCGCTGGCGCCGTAAACAACCGGTGGCGCAGCCCCCACGCTCCCTACTGCGTGTGGTTCGCTGCCCCCCGAGGGGGCCGTCGCTTGCTCGGGGCGGCCCTTCGCGGCGCGGGCTGCGTCACCGCTGATTGCTGCGTGTGACATGGTGGTTGTCATGCTGTCTGCAGCACGCCGCGGCGCATTTGGTCCAGCTCCATGGTTTCAAACAGCGCCTTGAAGTTGCCTTCACCAAAACCCTGGTTGCCTTTGCGCTGGATGAACTCGAAGAAGATCGGGCCGAGCTGGTTTTCGCTGAAGATTTGCAGCAGCAATTCACCGGGTGTGCCGTCCACCAGGATGTTGCGCGCCTGCAGCTCGGCTACGTTTTCGCCGTGACCCGGGATGCGTTTGTCGAGCAGCTCGTAGTAGGTCTCGCTGGTGTTGAGCAGCTTGATGCCGCTCAGCTGCAGCGCATCCACCGTGGCGTACAGGTCGTCCGAGCCCATCGCAATGTGCTGGATGCCTTCGCCCTGGTAGCGGTCGAGGTACTCCTGGATCTGACCGGCTTTTTCATTGCCTTCCTCGTTGATCGGGATGCGGATCTTGCCGCAGGGGCTGGTCATGGCCTTGCTCTTGACGCCGGTGGCCTGGCCTTCGATGTCGAAGTAACGCACCTCGCGGAAGTTGAACAGGCGCTCGTAAAAACCCGACCACTCGGCCATGCGGCCGCGGTGCACGTTGTGCGTGAGGTGGTCGATGTAGGTCAGCCCATGGCCGACCGGGTTGAGTTCCGCACCCGGCAGGGGCTCGAAGTCCACATCAAAGAAACCGATGTTGCCGATGTCGCCTTCCTTGGCGCCGTTTTTGCCGCGCCAGCGGTCGATGAAATAGATGATGGAGTCGCCAATGCCCTTGATCGCCGGGATGTTCAGCTCACCGGGACCGGCGGTGTGGGCATAACCCCAGGCGCCCAGGGAAATGGCGCGTTCGTAGGCGGCTTTGGCGTCCTGCACGCGAAAGGCAATGGCGCAGACGCTGGGGCCGTGCTGGCGCGCAAAACGCTGGGCAAAGGAGTCGGGCTCGGCGTTGATGATGAAGTTGATGCTGCCCTGGCGGTACAGCGTCACGTTCTTGTGGCGGTGTTTGGCAATCGGCTTGAAGCCCATGCGCTCGAACAGCGCGCCCATGGCGGCGGGATCGGGCGCGGCATATTCAATGAACTCGAAGCCGTCCGTGCCCATGGGGTTGTCCCAGGCAGCCGGGGCGGCCGGGGCTGAAGAAGGCGCGGGTCGGGTAATGGCGGCGTTCATGTATGTCTCCATGCGGTTCAGAAAAAATAGCGGCACATCCACTTTAGACGCGGTGGGCATCAATTTTTATGCAAAACATGGCGCCAAACTTGATGAATGCGCATCAAACATGCAAAATATGATCAATGGAAGCACTGGACAAGCTGGACAAGCTCATACTGCGCAGCCTTCAAGCCGACGGCCGGGCGACTTACGAACAGATCGCCGAGCAGGTCAGCCTGTCGCCCAGCGCCGTGCTGCGGCGGGTCAAGCGGCTGGAGGAAAGCGGGGTGATCGACCGCTATGTGGCGCTGGTCAAGCCCGAGTCGGTCGGGCTGGGGCTGACCGCCTATATCAACGTGCGGCTGGAAAAACACACGGAATCGCACAAGCGCAACCCCATGGACCTGTTTCGCGCCAGTGTGCAGACCTGGCCCGAGGTGGTGGAATGTGCGGCGCTGACCGGCGAGATGGATTACCTGCTGCGTGTGGTGGTGGCCGACATGGGCCACTACAGCCGCTTCATCATGGACACCTTGCTCAAACACCCCAGCGTGCAGGACTGCAAGACCAGTTTTGTGCTGGACCGCGTGAAGTCGACCACGGCGGTGCCGGTTTGATGCGGGGTCGCTAAAGCGGGCCAGGCCAGGGGCTGATTCAGGGGGCGCCCCCCCTTTTTGATGTCGATTCATGCCGGTTCGGCAGGCGCCTGGCGGGGGGAATTGCTACTGTATTCATAGCTGCGGGCGTCCATTTTTAAAGGGAAAAAGGCCTTTTTGGCTATAAACTTGAGCGACTCCCTCGGTCTGTCGGATTAAATGGCCTTCAGGGCTGGACATTCTAGGGAAAACCCTTATATTGAGCCCATGGTTACCCCCGGCACATTGATCAAGGCGTCCATTTCTGCGGGCAAGGAATTTTTCCGCCCGCCCGTGGACGATGCAACGCGCGCGCCGCACCGGCCGCCTGTGCTGGTGCCCATCCGCTCCATCGGTCCCACCCACGGCGAACGCATCGAAAAACATCTGCTGGCGCTGGACCCGCATGACCGTTACCTGCGGTTTGGTTACGCCGCCCGCGACGAGCAGATCCAGCGTTACGTGGCCGGCCTGAACTTTGAGCGCGACGAGATTTTCGGCATCTACAACCGCAAGCTCGAGCTGATCGCCATGGCGCACCTGGCGCTGTCGATCGACCCCGAGCTGAAAAGCTGCGCCGAGTTTGGCGTGTCGGTGCTCAAGCACGCACGCGGGCGCGGCTACGGCGCGCGCCTGTTCGACCGCGCCGTGATGCATTCCCGCAATGAAGGGGTGAGCATGATGTTCATCCACGCGCTCAGTGAAAACACCGCCATGCTCAACATCGCCCGCAAGGCCGGCGCCGTGATCGAGCGGGACGGCTCGGAAAGCGAGGCCTATCTCAAGCTGCCTCCGGCCGACCTGGACTCGCGCATGACCGAGATCGTCGAGGAGCAGATTGCCCAGACCGACTACCGCTTGAAAGTCCAGGCCAAACAGTTCTGGAACATCCTGGCCATGGTCCAGGAGGTGCGGCAGGGCGTGCGTGACAGCCGCGACCGCATGCCCATCTGAAGCCCCCACGTTCGTTCACTGCGTGTAACACCCTGCCACCGAGGGGGCCGCTGCGCCTGCGGCCCGGCCAAGCCGGTTCCGCGCCCTGCTTGAACATGGATGCCTTCACGGCCGCCCCCTGTTAGCCCGTTCGTCCTGAGCCTGTCGAAGGATGCGCCCGAGCGGCTGCATCGCCTGATTGAATTACGTTATCCTTGGCAGCTTGCCAACTACCGAACACCTCCGTGTCCGACACCCCCCCCAGTAGACCGCCCAAGCCCGAAGACAAACGCGGCTTCCTCCAGAAGCTGGCTGAAATGCTTCACCCCGGGCCCGATTCCAAAGACGAGTTGATCGAAACCCTGGTCGAGGCGCAGGACAACGATGTCATCGGCGCGCAAAGCCGGGAGATGCTCGAAGGCGTGATCCGCATGGCCGACATGACGGCCGGCGACGTGATGGTGGCAACGCCCCGCATGGACGTCATCAACATCGACGCACCGTTCGACGAGTTGCTGCACCTGGTGATCGACACCGCCCACTCGCGTTTTCCCGTTTACGAAAACGAAAAAGAAAACATCATTGGCATCCTGATGGCCAAGGACCTGCTCAAGCTGCAGCGTGCACCCGAGCTCAACATCCGCGCGCTGCTGCGGCCGGCGGTGTTTGTGCCCGAGAGCAAGGGCCTCAATGACCTGCTGCGCGAATTCCGCGGCAACCGCAACCACCTGGCCATCGTCATCGACGAGTTTGGCCGCGTCGCCGGCCTCATCACGATTGAAGACGTGCTCGAGCAGATCGTCGGCGAGATCGAGGACGAGTTCGACATCGCCGAGGACGAGGGCGACATCTTCGGCCTGACAGACCACACCTACCGCGTCAGCGGCGACACCTCGATCGAGCGTGTCAACGAGGCCTTCAGTGTGCTGCTGCCCGAAACCGACTTCGAAACCATAGGCGGTCTGGTGGCTCACGAGATGGGCCATGTGCCCAAACGCGGCGAACTCTACGCACTGGCCGGCCTGCAGTTCACCGTGCTGCACACCAAAGGAGGCGCCGTGCGCTGGTTCAAGGTTTCGCCCGTCGCCACGGGCACCTGAGGCGCGGCGGACCCAAAGCAGCGGATGGCACGGAACTCGATCCACAGCATGATTTCGGTGCTGCCGACGCTGCCAGCCCTGCTGGAGCATGTCCGGCACCCGCAAGCGCGCCGGGACCTTTCCTTTTTCGACATTGCTATTGTTTTAATAGCCGGTTGCGCCCACGCCTTGAGCGTTGCATGGCCTTTTTCCTCTGGACTGGCACAGGGCCAACCGGTCTGGTGGCTGCAGCTGCTGGCCCTGGCCGCGCTGGTCCGCTCGCTGGACCGCTGCGCCCGCTTCAAGCAGGGACTGCTGCTGGGCTGGCTGTTTGGCGGCGCCTGGCTGTGCGGCATTTTCTGGTGGCTGTTCATCTCGCTGCATGTATACGGCGGCCTGGCCGCGCCGCTGACGGTGCTGGCCGTGGGCGGTCTGGCGATTTTTCTGGCCACTTACTACGCGCTGGCCTGCGCGGCCTATGTCACCCTGGCCCCCGCAGGGCGAACGCGCCGGGCGCTTGTTTTTGCGGCCCTCTGGCTGCTGGCCGAGCTGGCCCGTGTCGAGTTTTTCACCGGCTTTCCGTGGGGGGCGGCCGGGTACGCGCACCTGGACGGCTGGCTGGACGGGTATGCGCGCTGGATCGGGGTGCACGGCATCACCTTCCTGGCCGCCTTCCTGGCCGCCAGCCTGGCCGGCCTGGGCCGGTCACGGCGCCAGCTGGTCGTGTTCCCGGTGCTGGCGGCGCTGATCGTGGCGGGGGCGCTGGCGGCAGGAAAGCAGACCTCCACCTCGGCCGGCAGCCTGCAGGTGACGCTGCTGCAGGGCAACATTCCCCAGGACGAAAAATTCCAGCCCGGCACCGGCCTGCCGACGGCGCTGCGCTGGTACGGCGAGCAACTGCAAGGCGCCAAAACCGCGCTGGTGGTCGCGCCGGAAACCTCGCTCCCCCTGCTGCCGCAGCAACTGCCCGAAGGTTACTGGCGCGCCGTGCAGGCACGTTTTGCCTCGGGCCAGCAGGCGGCGCTGATCGGCATGCCGCTGGGCAGCTACAGCGCGGGTTACGCCAATTCGGCGGTGGGGCTCAAGCCGGGGGAGGCCCAGGCCTTCCGTTTCGACAAGCACCACCTGGTGCCCTTTGGCGAGTTTGTCCCGCCGGGTTTTCGCTGGTTCATCAACCTCATGAACATCCCGCTGGGCGACTTCAAGCGCGGCCCGCTGGGCCAGCCTTCGTTTGACTGGCAGGGCCAGCGGCTGGCGCCCAACATCTGCTACGAAGACCTGTTTGGCGAAGAGCTGGGCGCCAGTTTCACCAACGCAGCCACGGCGCCCACGGTGCTCGTCAACCTCAGCAACATCGGCTGGTTCGGCAACACCATCGCCATCGACCAGCACTTGGCCATCTCGCGCATGCGGGCGCTGGAGTTCGAGCGGCCCATGCTGCGCGCCACCAACACCGGCGCCACGGTCATCATTGATTACCGCGGCAAGGTCACCCACGAACTGCCGCGCCACACGCGCGGCGTGCTGGTCGGCGAGGTGGAAGGCCGCAACGGCATCACGCCTTACGCCTGGTGGGTGTCGCGTTACGGCCTGTGGCCGATGTGGACCCTGGGCCTGGGCGTGGCGGGGCTGGCGCTGGCCTTTCGCCTGCGTTCAGGCCGTTCCCTGGCCTGAACGCACGAGCCGGCCCGGCCGCGCAGCCGTGACCTCGCCCTCGCGCGCCACACACTGGCCCGCGACCCAGGTGCCGAGGTAGCCCTGCGCCTTTTGCAGAAAACGCTTGCCGCCGGCAGGCAGGTCGCGTACCAGCTGCGGCAGGCCGACGCTCAATCGCGCGGGGTCGATGACGTTGATGTCGGCTCGCAGGCCAGGCGCCAGCCGCCCGCGGTCGCTCAGCCCCAGGTAGCGTGCATTGCGCGATGTCATCATTTCCACCGCCTGCTCCAGCGGCAGGCGGTCCTGCGCCCGGCCCTGCACCCAGTGCGTGAGCATGAAGGTGGAAAAACTCGCGTCGCACACCGTGCCCACATGCGCGCCGGCATCAGCCAGGCCGAACAGCGCGCGCGGGTGGCCCAGCATCTGGCGCACGGTGTCGAGCGAGCCCTGGTTGTAGTTGAAGATCGGAAAGTACACCAGGTGGCTGCCGTCGCCTTCGCTGAAGTAGTCGTACAGCGCCTCCAGCGCCGTGACGCCGCGCTGTTTGGCGCGCACCAGAAAACTCTGCATCACGTTGGGTTCGTAGTTCAGCGTGGCGTCCAGCGGGAACATGCGCCCGGCGATCATTTCAATCCGTGCCAGCAGCATGTCCACCAGCGGCGGGATCGGTGTGCCGTCGCCTGCCAGGCGCTCGGACTGCTCGCCCAGTATGCGGGCTTTTCGGGCTGGTTCCCGCATGGCGGCTGCGCGGTCAGCTACTGAAAGCGTAGCAATTTCCTTGTAGCCGGGAAAACCCATGAAAGGGTGAAAACTCGCGTCCAGCCCGTTGATGACGCCGATGCCGCGCGCCGCGGTCTGCAGGTACAGCGGCAGGCCGCGCGCCACGGCCGCTTCCACGCGGGCCTGCATGGCCAGGTACTGCTGGCCGCCCGGGTCGCGCTGCAGCCAGCTCATGGACAGCGGCCGGCCGCTGGCCGCCGCCAGTTGTTCGACCAGGTCGAACTCGGCATCGAAGTTTTGCGGTCCCTGCATCAGGTCGAAATCGCTGACGACCTGCACCACGCCGTGGCTCAGGCCGTCAAAGGCGCGGGCAATGCCGGTCAGCTCGGCCGCGCTGGCAATCGAGGCTGGCGTGTCATGCCCCTCGGCCGTGCGGTGGTTGTCCGAACGGCCGGTCGAGAAACCCACCGCCCCGGCTTCAAGCGCGGTGCGCAGGTGGCCGCGCATGGCGGCAATGTCTTGTTCACTGGCGGCTTCGCGCGCTTCCGCGCGTTCGCCCATCACCAGCATGCGCAGCGGGTCGTGCGGCACCATGGCCATGAAGTCCAGGCTGTGCGGCATGGCATCGAGCGCATTCAGGTAGTCGCCAAAACTCTCCCATGAAAATTTCACGCCTTCGGTCAGCGCCACGCCAGGGATGTCTTCCACGCCCTCCATCAGCTTGATCAGGCGGTCCTCGCTGCCCGGCCGCAGCGGCGCGAAACCGACCCCGCAGTTGCCCATGACCACGGTCGTCACGCCATGGTGGATGCTGGGGCTGAAGGTTTCGTCCCAGGTGGCCTGGCCGTCGTAGTGGGTGTGGATGTCCACAAAGCCGGGCATGACCCAGGCGCCGCTGGCGTCCACGGTGTCGCGCGCCGCCGTGGTGATGCGGCCGATGGCCACGATGCGGCCGTCCTGCACGCCGACGTCGGCCACAAACGGCGCGGCGCCGCTGCCGTCGACCACGGTGCCGCCTTTAATGAGCAAGTCGAGCATCTTTTTTTCTCCAGAACCAGGCCAGCGACAGGCCGCTGACGATGTGCCACATGCCCCACAGGCTGGCAATGATGACCATGCCGAGGTCCGAGTTGAACTGCACGGCAATGATGCCCAGGGCCAGGCCCGAGTTCTGCATGCCGCCCTCGATCATCACGGCGCGCCGGTCACGTTCGCTCACGCCCATGGCCTTGCTGGTGGCCCAGCCGAAAAACAGGCCGCTGGCATTGTGCGCGATCACGATGGCCAGCATGGGCAGCAGGCCCAGCGTCAGCAGCTGGCGCTCCTTGATCAGCCCCAGCACGATGAAGGCCAGCAGGGCCAGCAGCGAAAAGTTGCCCAGCGGCTTCTGGATACGCGCCGTCAGCGCAGGCAACTGGTGCGAGAACACCAGGCCCAAGGTCATGGGCAGGGCCAGCAGCAAAAACAGGCTGATCCAGATGCCCGAGGGGTCGATGTCCAGGGTCTTGAGCCAGCCGGCCGTGGCCGGGTTGGCCGCCACCATCCAGCTGAAGTTGAATGGTGTGGCGACCAGCGCAATGATGCTGGCCACGGCCGACACGCTGACCGACAGCGCCGTGTTGCCGCGGCCCAGGTGGGTGACCACGTTGCTCAGGCTGCCGCCGGGGCAGGCCGCCACCAGGATCATCGCGGCCTCGACGTTGGGCGGCAGGTCCAGCGCCAGGGTGGCCAGCCAGGTGCCCACGGGCAGCAGGATGAACTGCGGGATCAGCCCGCAGACCACCGCCTTGGGCGTTTGCGCGACGCGCCTGAAGTCGCTCACCTGGAGCTCCAGCGCGACCGAAAACACCATGGTGGCCAGCACCAGGCTCAACATCCATTGTTGGGTTGTCATGACACTTTCCTTGTGTCTCAGGGTAACCCGGTGAAAGCTCCGTAAAATCAAGGGTTTTCGCGGGTTCCGGCCCGCGCGGTCCGGTCCTTTACCTGCGCTTACCCGCGGCCCTGCGTTGCCGCACACCCTATTTATGTTGACCTTTCAGCAAATCATCTTGAAGCTCCAGTCCTACTGGGATGCCCAGGGCTGCGCACTGTTGCAGCCCTATGACATGGAAGTGGGCGCCGGGACGTCGCACACTGCTACGTTTTTAAGAGCGCTGGGCCCGGAGCCGTGGAAGGCCGCCTACGTGCAGCCGAGCCGCCGCCCGAAAGACGGCCGTTACGGCGAGAACCCGAACCGCCTGCAGCACTACTACCAGTACCAGGTCGTGCTCAAGCCTGCGCCCAGCAACATCCTGGAGCTCTACCTCGGCTCGCTCGAGGCGCTCGGGTTTGACCTGAAGAAAAACGACATCCGCTTCGTGGAAGACGACTGGGAGAATCCGACGCTGGGCGCCTGGGGCCTGGGCTGGGAGGTCTGGCTCAACGGCATGGAAGTCACCCAGTTCACCTACTTCCAGCAGGTCGGCGGCATCGACTGCCGGCCCATCACCGGCGAGATCACCTACGGCCTGGAGCGTCTGGCCATGTACCTGCAGGGGGTGGACAACGTCTACAACCTGCAGTGGACCGACAGCATGAGTTATGGCGACGTCTACCTGCAAAACGAAAAGGAACAGTCGGCCTACAACTTCGAACACAGCGACGCCGATTTCCTGTTCACCGCCTTCACCGCCTACGAGAAGCAGGCCAAACACCTGATTGACGTGCAGCTGGCGCTGCCGGCCTACGAGCAGGTGCTCAAGGCCGCGCACAGCTTCAACCTGCTGGACGCACGCGGCGCCATCAGCGTGACCGAACGTGCCGCCTACATCGGCCGCATCCGCAACCTGGCGCGTGCCGTGGCGCAGAGTTATTACGAAAGCCGTGAACGCCTGGGCTTCCCGATGGCGCCGCGCGAGTGGGTCGAACAGATGACGAAGAAGGCCGCATAACAATGACAACGCAAAACCTTCTGGTTGAACTGTTTGTGGAAGAGCTGCCGCCCAAGGCGCTGAAAAAACTGGGCGATGCCTTTGCCGGCGTCTTGTTCGAGCAGCTCAAGGCGCAGGGCCTGGCGAGTGCCGACGCCTCGATGGTCACGGCGTATGCCTCGCCGCGCCGCCTGGCGGCGCACGTCACCCATGTCTGGCGCAAGGCCGCCGACAAGGCGGTGCAGCAAAAACTCATGCCGGTCTCGGTGGGGCTGGACGCTTCCGGCAACGCCACGCCTGCGTTGCTGAAAAAGCTGCAGGCCCTCGGTGCCGACCTGTCCGACCCGGCCGCGGCCGTGGCCGCCCTCAAGCGCGCGCCCGACGGCAAGGCCGAGGCGCTGTTCTACGACAGCCTGGTGACGGGTGCTGCGCTGGATACCGGCCTGCAGAAAGCGCTCGAGGAAGCCATCGCGAAGCTGCCGATTCCCAAGGTCATGAGTTACCAGCTGGAAACCGATTGCGCGTTGCCCGGCTGGAGCAGCGTGAACTTTGTGCGTCCGGCGCACGGCCTGGTGGCGCTGCACGGCAGCACGGTGGTACCGGTCACGGCGCTGGGCCTGAAGGCGGGCAACACCACGCAGGGCCACCGCTTTGAAGCCAAGGTGTCGCCCGTGGTGATCCTGGATGCCGACGCGTACGCCCAGACCCTGCTGGGCGACGGCGCGGTGATTGCCAGCTTCAACGACCGCCGTTTTGCCATCGTGCAGCAACTCGCGCAGGCGGCCGAGCGTCTGGGCCCGGGCTACGAGGTGCTGATGGACGAGGACCTGCTGAGCGAGGTGACCGGGCTGGTTGAGCACCCCAATGTGCTGGTGTGCGAGTTCGAATCGCAATTCCTCGACGTGCCGCAGGAGTGCCTGATCCTCACGATGAAGGCCAACCAGAAGTATTTCCCGCTGGTGGACGCGAAGGGCAAACTCACCAACAAGTTTCTGGTGGTCAGCAACATCAGCCCGGATGACGCCAGCGCGGTGATCGGCGGCAACGAACGCGTGGTGCGGCCACGCCTGGCCGACGCCAAGTTCTTTTTTGACCAGGACCGCAAGAAGACGCTGGCTTCGCGTGTGGCGGGGCTGGACAAGGTGGTGTATCACAACAGGCTGGGATCCCAGGGTGAACGTGTCAAACGCGTGCGTGCGATTGCCGAAGCAATTGCCAACCGGTTGGGTGCCGATGTGGCCGACGTGCAGCGCGCTGCCGAACTGGCCAAGACCGATCTGGTGACCGACATGGTGGGCGAATTCCCCGAGTTGCAGGGCATCATGGGCCGTTATTACGCGCTCAACGATGGCCTGAGCCAGGACGTGGCCGACGCGATTGAAGATCACTACAAGCCGCGTTTTGCCGGCGACGAGCTGCCGCGCAACACCATCGGCGTGATCGTGGCGCTGGCCGACAAGCTCGAAACCCTGGTGGGCATGTTCGGCATCGGCAATGTGCCGACCGGTGACAAGGACCCGTTTGCGTTGCGGCGCCACGCACTGGGCGTGATCCGCATGCTGGTCGAGAAAGACCTGCCTCTGCAGCTGGCCGAACTGGTCGGGGACGCGATGCCGGTCTTTGGAGACAAGATCACCAACGCTTCCACCGCATTGGTCGATTTCATTTACGACCGCCTGGCCGGTTCGCTGCGCGAGCAGGGTTTCAGCGCGCAGGAGGTTGATGCCGTGCTGGCGCTTCAACCCCAGCGCCTCGGCGATGTCGCCAAACGCCTGTCGGCCGTGCGCGCCTTCGCCGCGCTGCCCGAAGCCCCGGCCCTGGCCGCCGCCAACAAACGCATCGCCAACATCCTCAAGAAGGCGGGCGACGTCGATGCCCATGTCAGCGAGGTGCTGCTCCAGGAGCCCGCTGAAGTCGCCCTGTACGCCGCCATGAAAGAGGTGGCCCCCAAGGCCACCACCCAGTTCGAAGCCGGCGACTACACCGCATCGCTGCAGACGCTGGCCGCATTGCGCGTGCCGGTCGATGCGTTTTTCGACGGTGTGATGGTCAACGCCGAAGAGATGGATTTGCGCCTGAACCGGCAGGGCTTGCTCAAGAGTCTGCACGACGCCATGAACCGCGTCGCCGACCTGTCCAGACTCGCCAGCTAGGCGACATGTCATGAAACTTGTCATTCTTGACCGCGACGGCACCATCAACAGCGACAGCGAGGATTTCGTCAAGACGCCTGACGAGTGGGTGCCGCTGCCCGGTGCGCTGGAGGCCATTGCACGCCTGAATCATGCGGGCTGGCATGTGGTGATTGCGTCCAACCAGTCGGGGCTGGGTCGTGGCCTGTTTGATGTGGCTTCGCTCAACGCCATGCATGCCAAGATGCACAAGATGCTGGCCGCTGTGGGCGGGCGCGTCGATGCGGTGTTTTATTGCCCGCACAGCGCGGAAGAAACCTGCACCTGCCGCAAGCCCCTGCCCGGGTTGTTCGAGCAGATAGGCGCGCGTTTTGGCGTGCCGCTCAAGGGCGTGCCGACCGCCGGTGATTCGGTGCGTGATCTGCTGGCGGGTGCTGCCGCGGGTTGCGAGCCGCACCTGGTGCTGACCGGAAAATCGGCAAGGTACCGGAACGGCGGCCAGCCGGAAGGCTTGCCGCCCGGCACGCAACTGCATGCCGACCTGCCGGCCTTTGTGGAATTCCTCCTGGAGCGCAGTGCCTCTGCCTGACGCTATAAAAAAAGTAGCTACCCGCGTCCTGTTTAAAAGGGAAACAGCCATGTTCTGCTTGAGAATCGACTGAAAAACACACCATGTCCCTGATTCGCTCCGTCCTGCATCTTCTGTGGATGATCATTACCGTGATTCCCTGGGGGCTGGCTGTCCTGTTTTTTTCGCTGTTCGGCAGCAGCACGCAGATCTACTGGATGTGTGCCGGCTGGCTGCGCCTGGCTGTCAGCGGTGGCACGGTGATCCTCGGCATCCGCAACCGCGTGACCGGCATGGAAAACCTGCCGACCGGCGAGACCAGTGCGGCCGTCCTGCTGCTCAAGCACCAGAGCACCTGGGAGACGTTTTCAATGCCGACATTGATGCCGCACCCGCTGGCCTATGTCTTCAAGAAGGAGCTTTTGTACGTGCCTTTTTTCGGCTGGGCCATGGCGCGCATGGACATGATTCACATCGATCGCAGCCAGCGCACGCAGGCCTTCAACAAGGTGGTCGAGCAGGGCCGCCGGCTGATGAGCCAGGGGGTCTGGGTCATCATGTTTCCCGAGGGTACGCGGATTGCGCGGGGAAAAAAAGGCGTCTACAAGTCCGGCGGCACGCGGCTGGCCATCGAGACTGGCGCGCCGGTGATTCCGGTGGCCGTGACGTCGGCCAAGTGCTGGCCGCGCAAGGCCTTCATCAAGAAACCGGGCATCGTCGACATTTCGATCGGCAAGCCCATCAGCAGCGTGGGCCGCAAGCCCGAGGAACTGATGCGTGAGGTCGAGACCTGGATCGAAGCCGAAATGCGCCGGCTCGACCCCGAGGCCTATCCGGAAACCGCCGGCGCCAGCGCTTAGGGCCCGCCCCGGGAAAGCCGCCACAGCGCTAAACTGTTTGCATGCAACGGTTTCTCCAGTTCACGCTTGACCTTTTTGACCTGGAGCCTGCCAGGCCTGCGGCAACGCCTCCTGGAAAGCGTGCCGGACCAAAGTCAAATCAGCCTCCGGGCCATGTCGATCCTGCGGATGTCGCTATAAAAATAGTAGCAGATGACGCGCCGGACGCGCTAGCGCCTCAAACCCTGGCGCAAGTGCTGGCGCCGGCCACCTACCGCCACCCGGCGGCCACACGCGAGGCCCTGCTGGAGGGCGCCGTGGTGGCTTACCAGTTCCGGCGCGGCAAGCGGCGCACCATCGGGTTTTCAGTCGGCGCCGAAGGGCTGGTTGTCAGCGCGCCCAAATGGGTGCCGCTTTATGACATCGACAAGGCCGTGCAGGAAAAATCCGGCTGGATCGTGCGCAAGCTGCAGGAAACCCGGGCCCGTCATGTCCGGCTTGAGTCTGCACGTATTGAGTGGAAGGACGGGGCGTCCCTGCCTTTTCTCGGCGAGCCCGTGACGGTGGTGATTGACCCGCGGCATGCCTTTGGTGCGGTGGGCGGTGAACTCAAGAGCCTCGCTGGGCCCGGGTCTGTACTGCACACCGGCGCCGACGCGCCCGACAGCGGCCTGCCAGGCGAGGTGGGTCTGAGCTTGCACATCGCCTTGGCGCACGATGCGACGCCGGAGCAGATCCGCGACTCCGTGCAGGCCTGGCTGATGCGCCAGGCCAAGCGCCTTTTCACCGAACGCCTCAACCACTTTGCGCCCCACCTGGGTGTGCAGTGGCGCAAGCTGAGCCTGAGCAGCGCCGGAACGCGCTGGGGCAGCGCCAGCGCCGATGGTGCGATCCGGCTGAACTGGCGGCTGATTCACTTCAAGCAGTCGGTGATCGACTATGTGGTGGTGCACGAGCTGAGCCATTTACGGGTGATGGACCACAGTCCGCGTTTTTGGGACACTGTGCGTACGGTGGTTCCTGACTATGCCGAGCTGCGCAGCCAGTTGAAGGAAGAGGCGGTCCCGAGGTGGTAGCAATGTAAAGGCCGACCAAAGAGCCCCTCAGGGCTCTTTGGGAGCATCGAAAAACGGTGCCAAGATGCTGGACAAATATGTAAACTTGTGTAATATGACAAATATGACAAAATCACCCAAGGGGTCGCGATGAACATAAAGGTTTTTTATGCATGACAAACCCATTCTTGTGGTGGAGGACAACCCCGACCACCTGGAACTCACTGTCCTGACTTTGCAGGAGCAGGGCGCGGACACGGCCATCGTGACCGCGCGCGATGGCGCCGAGGCGCTGGATTACCTGTTTGGCCAGGGCGCCCACGCAGGGCGAGATACACAGAAGCAGCCAGCCTTTGTCCTGCTCGACATGAAGCTGCCCAAGCTGTCTGGCCTGGATGTTTTGCGCAGCCTGCGCAGCAACCCGTTGACGGCGCTGGTTCCGGTGGTCATGCTGACCTCGTCGAGCGAGCAGTCCGACATCATTGCCTGCTACCAGAGCGGCGCCAACGGCTTTGTGCGCAAGCCGGTCGATTTCGGCGACTTCACGGAAAAGCTCAGTCGTCTGCAGGACTACTGGCTGCGGGTCAACGAGTCCATCGCCGCCGCTTGACCGCCGCTTGGCCGGCCCTTGCGACCAGGCGGGAGGGCTGTCGCAGATGACTTACAGTCGGGTGAGTCCATCTGAAAGCGGCCGTTGGCGGCCTGCTTCGGCAACACCGACCGCATGAACACCGTCCTGATTTCTTTCCAAGCCCTTCAGCCCTGCCACAGGCGTACCTGTCCGGGAGCGTCCTGTCCCCGTCGGCCCTTGCCGCAGCGGGTTACCGCATGAAAGTGAACGTCAGCCTGCGCACGCGCATTGTCGTGCTGGTGCTGGTGGCGATTGTCCCGCTGTTCGGCCTGTCGATGTTCAAGGCGCTGCACAATGCGGACGCTGAGCTGGAACGCGCCAAGGCCAACCTGCAGTTCGCCGCTTCGCTCGCCGCTGCGAGCCAGGAGCGGGTGGCCGACTCCGCCCGGCAGGTGCTGACCCTGCTGGCTTCGCTGCCGGAGGTGCAGGACGGTAACAACGCCGACTGCGACCACCATTTTTCCAGCCTGACCCGCCATCTTCCCGAGTACGCCAATTTCGGCGTTCTGGGGCTGGACGGACAAACCCGTTGTCACGCGCTGGGGAGCACCAGGAAAGCCTTTCTCGGTGACCGCGCCTATTTCCGCAATGCCATCGCCCAGCGCCGCTTTGTGGTGGGCTCCTATGCGATCGGACGGCTGACCGGCACGCCGGTCCTGACCTTTGCACTGCCGGTCATGGGGGCTGATGACAAGGTGACAGGGGTGGTGTACGCCTCCTTCGATCTGGCCCGGATGGCCGACACGATTGCGGGCATACAGCTGCCGTTGGGGGCTGCACTGGGCGTTCAGGACCGCGAGGGTGCCCTGCTGGCGGGCAGACCGGCCCTGCCTATCCGGGTGGGCGACAAGGTTCGCAGCCCTGTCTTGCAGGAAGCCGTCAAGTCCATGAGCACCGGCGTGCGCGAAGGCCCGGATGGCGGGGGCCATGAACGTTTGTGGGCGTTCATGCCGAGCAGCCCGCAAACGGAAACCGCGGTTTTTGTATCGGTCAGCATGGACCGCGACCTGATCGTCGCGCCGGCCCGGCGCCAGCTGTGGCTGGAACTGGCGGCACTTGCGCTGGTGGCGCTTCTTGGCGGGGGGATCGCCTGGTTGATTGCCAGCCGTTCGATTGTGGTGCCGGCCCGCCAGCTCCTTCACGCCACGCGGGAGCTGGAAAAGGGCTTCCTGGATGCACGTGTACCCATGGCGCCGGGTGAGGTCCAGAGTGAATTCTCCAGAATCGCAGCGGGCTTCAACCTGATGGCTGACTCCCTCCAGCATCGCGAAAGGTCTCTGGAAAATGAGCTGGCGCGAAACCAGCAGGCGTATGCCGCGTTGGAGCTGACCATTAACAGCATGCAGGAAGGCCTGCTGGCGGTGGACGCCGCCGGTCGGGTGATCCTGGTCAACCAGACCGCCTCCGAGCTGTTCGCCATTGACGACACCTCCCTGGTGCTGGCGCCGCAATGGCCGCAGCGCCAGGGCTTGTTTGTTCCGGACACGCAGTGCCTGTACGAGTTCGAGGACTTGCCCCTGCACAAGGCCCTGCGCGGCGAGAGCGGCGGCCCCCTGCCTATGCTGGTGCGCAACGAACGCGAGCCGGCGGGCCGCCTGATCAGCTGCACCTACCGTCCGATGCAGGGCGCCGGCGGCATTGTGGGCGCCTTGATGGTGTTTTCAGACATCACCCACATGCAGCAGCTGCAGCTGGAGCAGATGCGCAGTTACGAGCAACTCAGCGAGGTCCAGCGCAAGCTGCTCAATGCCCAGCGCCTGGGCCGGATCGGCAACTGGGAGTTGAACCTGGTCACCGGCCGGCTCTGGTGGTCCGACGAGGTGTACGAACTTTTCGGGTTGCCCCAGGCGGGCTTTGACGGGCGACCGGACACCGTGATTGCGATGATCCATCCGGAAGACCGTGCCGGCTACATCCGTTTGCGGGACGCTTCCATGCAGGACGGCCAGCGCATGGACGCGCAGTACCGCATCCGCACCGTGGACGGCCAGACCCGCTGGATCCACCAGCTCGGGGAGTCCCATGCCGACGGCAGCGGCCAGATCGTGTGGCGCGCCGGCGTGGTCCAGGACATCACGGCCCGCAAGCAGGCGGAACTGGCCGTGGCCCGCAACACGGAGTTGCTGCAACAGACCGGCGAGATGGCCCGCATCGGGGGCTGGGAGCTCACCGTGGAGAACATGACGCCTTACTGCTCCGCAGAGGTGTACCGGATTCTTGACCTCGATCCGTCCGTGGTGCTGGAGACGCAGCAGGCGCTCGACTTCCATCCGCCGGAGATGCAGCCCCTGGCGCGCGCGACGCTGGCCGCGGCGCTGGCCGACGGCACGCCCTGGGACATGGAGGTGCCGCTGGTCACGGCGCAGGGACGCCGCATCTGGGTGCGCACGCGGGGACATGCCATGTTGAGGGACGGCAAGGTCGTGCGCCTCATGGGGGTGCTCCAGGACATCACCGACCAGCATGAATCCCAGGCGCAACTCCGGTTGCTGGAGACCGCCATTTCCCGGCTGAATGACATTGTGCTGATCACCGATGCTGATTCGCTGGATGAGCCGGGGCCGCGCATCGTGTTCGTCAACAACGCGTTTGAGCGCCGCACCGGCTACAGCCGCGAGGAAGCGCTGGGCCGGTCACCCCGTTTTCTGCAGGGCCCGCGAACCCAGCGCGCCGAGCTCGATCGCATCGGTTCGGCGCTGCGCAAGGGGGAATCCGTACGCGCGGAGCTGATCAACTATAAAAAAAGTGGTGAAGAGATCTGGCTGGATCTGGACATGGTGCCCATTGCAGACACGCAGGGGCGGGTGACCCACATCGTCGCCGTCGAGCGCGACATCACCCGGCGCAAACTCGCCGAGCAGGCCATGATCGACAGCGAGCAGCGTTATGCCGCCCTGTTCAAGGCTGCGCCTGTGCCGATGTGGATCGTCGACGCAGAGACCGCCCGGTTTCTCGCGGTCAACGAGGCTGCGGTCGCAAACTATGGCCACTCCCGCGAAGAGTTTTTGCAGCTGACGCTATTCGACATCCGGTCCGAGGGGGAGCAGGCCCGGTTGAGGCAGCATCTTGCCCTGGGCGTCATCGGCCAGCCTGGCCGCTGGCTGCATCTGCGCAAGGACGGCATGGAATTTCCCGTGGAGACCGTGGCCCGGGCCATCACCTATCTGGGCCAGGAGGCGCGGTTCGCGGTCGCGCTGGACATCACCGCACAGGTCAGAGCCGAAAAAGAAGTACAGGATTACCTGTTCACGCTGCAGCGTGCCGCCGACGCGACCCACGCGATCACGCGCCACCGCACCGTCGAGGCAACCATGCAGGAAACCGTGGACCAGGTGCGGGCCGTGGTGGGCGCCCACCAGGCCGTGGTGAGCCTGACGGTCTCCGGAGAGCAGGCGCGGACCGTCAACGCCGTGTCGCATTCGGACAAATATGCCCACTGCCGCGACCTGGTGCGACTGACGCATGCCTGTGGCCTGGATACGGTCGTTTGCGAAACCAACCGGCCGATGCGCTTGACCCAGTCCGGGCTGGAGGCGGATCCGCGCTGGGTCGGTGCTGGCGATGACTCCGGGGCAGTCCCGTCCATGCGGGGCTGGCTGGCGGTCCCGCTGACCGGCCAGAGTGGCGAGAACATCGGGCTGCTGCAACTGAGCGACAAATACGACGGCGAGTTCACATTGCAGGACCAGTATGTGGGTGTCGAGCTCGCGCAACTGGCGTCCATCGCCATTGAAAACAGCCAGCTTTTTGAGCAGGTTCAGCAGCTCAACCAGGGGTTGGAGGAAAAAGTCGTGGAAAGGACCGCCGCCCTGGCCCGACAGGAGGCCCTGTTCCGGGCGCTGGCCGAACAGGCTCCGCAGATCATCTGGAATGTCGATGACGACGGCAAGGTGACCTACCTGAATCGCAAGTGGTACGAATTGATGGGCGGGACACCGGACGACTGGCTGGGATACAAGTGGAGCGCCGTGGTGCACCCGGACGACCTGGCCGAGATGTCTGCCAACTGGAAGACGTCGCGCAGCAGCCTGACGCCTTATATGGGGGTGCGGCGTCTGCGTGTGGCGGACGGCACCTACCACACCATGTCTTACCGGGCTTCCCCGGTGCTGGACGATCAGGCTAACGTGCTGTTCTGGGTCGGCATCGATGCCGACGTGACCGACATCAAGGACATCGAGTCAGCCCTGCGCCTGTCCAACCAGGAACTTGAAGCCTTTTCCTACTCGGTGTCGCATGATCTGCGCTCACCCTTGAACACGGTGGACGGCTTCAGCCGCCTGCTGGCCAAGCAGCTCAACGCCGGCCGCCCGAACGAAAAAATCCAGCACTACCTGGCGCGTATCCACGCGGGTGTGGCCCAGATGGGGCGGCTGATCGAGGACCTGCTGTCCCTGGCGCAGGTCTCGCGCATCCAATTGCGGCATGAAACGGTGGACCTGAGCGTGATGGCGCGGGAAATTGCCGATGAATGCCAGGGACGCAACCCGGAGCGCGTGGCCAGCATCACCATCGAAGAGGGCTTGCAGGCCCAGGGCGACGGGCGACTGATCCACGTGGTGATGGAAAACCTGCTCGGCAACGCCTGGAAATTTTCTTCCGGGCGGTCCCATACCGATATCCGGGTCGGACGAACGACCGACGCTGGCGGGCTGTCTGTGTTTTTTGTGCAGGACAACGGCGCGGGCTTTGACATGGCCTATGCCGACAAGCTTTTCAATACTTTTCAGCGGCTGCATGCGGTGACCGAGTTTCCCGGCACCGGTGTAGGGCTGGCCACGGTCAGCCGGGTGATCGGCCGCCATGGCGGCAGGGTCTGGGCACAGGCCGAACCCGGCAAGGGGGCCACCTTCTTTTTCACCCTGCCCGGCAGCGGGGCCGCGGCTTGAAGGCGGGACAGGGGAAGTTGTAAAAAATGTATATGAATTGATAGTCATTAAATCCAATTGATTAAATTCATTAATTTGTTTAAATTGGGTGTGTAATTCTTAACAGGTCCTTTTATGTCCCGTGAACCCCAAACTTTCGAAAAAGCCATCACTGCGAGCGATTTCTCCAGCGATGACTATTGCGGAACCACCTATGCCGCCAAACTGCTGGGTTTGTCGGTCGCTACCGTGCAGTCACTGGTCGAGAAGGGCGAGATTGAGGCCTGGAAAACCCTGGGAGGCCACCGCCGGCTTTCCCTGCGTGCCATCAATGCCTACCTCCAGAAAAACAGTCCGCAACGTGCCCAGGTGGATGCAGATCCCCGCAATCGCCTGAGCGTCCTGGTGGTGGAAGACGACGAGGCCACCTGCGAGCTTTACAAGGCCCAGTTCGACGAATGGGACATGGCGGTGGACTGCAGCTTCATGCCGTCTGCGCTGGAGGCACTGATGGACATTGCCAGCATGCGCCCGGACCTCTTGATCACCGACCTGAACATGCCTGGCGTTGATGGGATGGAAATGCTGCGGGCCCTCAAGCGCAACCAGCAGTTGCTGGCCATGCAGATCCTCGTCATCAGCGGCTTGCCCCGCGAATCCATCACGGAAAGAGGCGGCCTGCCACCCAACTCCTACTACCTTGAGAAGCCGATCAATTTCGACTGGCTGCATGGGTACGTCACGGCGCTGCTGGTGGCCAACCGCAAGTGGCGCTAGGGCTCGGCCCGGACCTGCCGACACATGAAGGCGTACCCTCGCGCTTCCGTCCCCGGTAAATCCTGGCCAAGGCTGCGTCTGCGTCTGTGGTTGGTGTCTGATCCCGGGCGCGAATCAATCGGTTTCATCGTGTGCAGGTATTCCTGGAACGACGCACCAGGGCAGCAGCCCTCCCGCGTTTGAAGAAGCCTGGTCTTGGCCCCGCTGACCTATTTCAAAGCATGGCTGAAGTCGCTGAGGGGAAGCCGGCGGGCACTGCTTCCAGGAGCCCCGTCCGGGCGGGCGCGCGCCAACGCGGAGGCCCTGCAGGCCGGCCTCGATCTGTCGTCCGACGGCATTGTCTTGCTGGACAACACCGGCCGGGTGGTGGCCTTCAACAGTTGTGCCCAGGCGCTCATGCACTCCGCGCTCGGCAATCTCCGGGGGATTGATTTCTGGGATGCGGTACCGGAAGAAATTGCAGATGAGTACCGCGGCGCCACCGAGCAGGCGCTGCTGGAAACCGGAAGCCACACCTTTGTCGTCTGGCATGCGTTTGAGGAGCAGTGGGTCGAGTACTGCCTGCGCCAGCATGACGACGGCTTGCTGGTAACGCTCAGGGATATCAGCGCCATCCATCAGGCCTCGCGTTCGCTGCGCTACAGCGAGTCCTGCAACCAGACCCTGTTCGACGCCCATCCGCAGGCGATGTGGTTGTTCGATGCCGGCTCACGGCACATCTTGGCGGCAAACAACGCTGCGGCCACGCTGTATGGCATGGCGCCGGCAGCGCTGAAGGCGCTTTTCGTTGAAGCGCTTTTCCCCGAAGGTGAAGGGGCATCCCTGCTGGACTCGTTGCCGACGGGTGACTTTCAGCAGGAAATGCGGCTGTGCACCCAAAAGAGGGCAGATGGCGAGCGCATGCTTGTTGAACTGGGCTGCGCCAGCGTGCAATGGACGTTGCGGCCGGCCGTGCTGGTCAGTGTGACTGACGTTGGCGCGCGTCACCTCGCCGATGCCCATCTGTCCAGGCTCAATGAAGAGCTCGAGATGCGCATTGCGCAATGCACCGGTGAACTGCAGCGTAGCCGCGGCGAATTCGATGCGTTCACGAGCGCCATGCTGCACGACCTGAAGGCGCCATTGCATGTTATCGCCGGTTTTGCCACCACGCTGGCAGAGCGCCATGGCGCAGCGCTTGATGCGCAAGGTCAGCATTACCTCGCGCGCATTCAGGCGAGCAGCCTCCAGCTGGCCAGGCTGATCGATGATTTGCGCACCCTGACCTATTTGCCGAGCATGCCCATGGCGCCGCAACGGGTGGACCTGGCTCCCGTGTGCCAGCGCATTGTGGCCGAGTTGCACAAGCGCGAGCCGGCCCGGCGTCTGGTGCTCGAGATGGAGCCTGAGCTGCCACTTGTCTGTGACAAAGACCAGCTTTGCATGGCGTTGGCCTGTCTGATCGACAACGCCTGGAAGTTCACCGCCAGGAAAGAACAGAGCTGGATCAGGGTGGACCTCATGCCGGGGAAAAACCCGGCAGAGATCGTCCTGTCGGTCTCGGACAATGGGGCCGGTTTCGATACGGCCTACTCCGACAAACTGTTCACGGCCTTCGAGCGCCTGCATTCGGCGGTGGACTTTCCCGGCACCGGCCTGGGCCTGGCGATTGTCAAGCGTGTGGCCCAACTGCATGGCGGTGAGGTCTGGGCGGTGGCTGCTGACAAGGGCGGCGCCAGCTTCTTCATGTCGCTGCCGCAGGGCTCGGACTCTGCCAGCGACTCCCCGCCGGCCGCGTGACCAGGCCAGCGCAGCAACACACGCCAATTGACCGCCGGCGCCCGCTGAGCCCGGCGCTGCCCCACGGGCGGGCATTCCTTCAGGCCGGTGCAAACCGGTAAATGCCGTCGTTGCCCAGCCGGCGCTGCAGCCGGCCTTCAAACCACAAGGTGTGCAGATGCGCCACGGCCTCGCCCATGGCGAAGGTGGTCTGGTGCAGGTCCAGGGCACGCTTGAACATCACGGGCAGGATGTCGGCGCCGCTGCAGGCTCTGGCCTGGCAGGCTTGCATGACCTCGGCCAGGCGGTCGCGGTGATGCGCGTGCAGCTGCGCAATCCGTGTGTGCAGGCCCCGGAAGGGCTTGCCGTGTGAGGGCAGGGTCAGCGTATCGGCATGCAGGGGCGCGAACTTGTCGATGGACTGCAAAAACAGGGTCAGCGGGTTGGATTCGGGCTCGGTGTCGTACACGCTGACATTGGTCGAGATGCGCGGCAACACCATGTCGCCGCTGATCAGCGTGTGGGTTTCGGCGCAATGCAGCGCGATGTGTTCGGGCGCATGGCCATAACCGCTGATGCAGGTCCAGCGGCGCCCGCCGATGGTGATGGCCTGGCCGTCCATCATGCGGTGAAAGTGCGCGGGCAGGTCGGGCACCAGCCCGGGGTAGTAGTTGGCGCGCGCCCGGATCATGGCCAGGGATTCGGGGTCGGTCAGCCCATGCGAGGCAAAAAAACCGGCGGCACTTTCGCCGCCGAAACCGGTGCTGTTGCCGGTGGCGAGGCGGGCCGTGTGGTAGTCGGTGGCACTGATCCACAGCGGCGCGTTCCAGCGCTGGCACAGCCAGTGCGCCAGGCCGATGTGGTCCGGGTGCATGTGCGTCACGATGACCCGCAGAATCGGCAGACCTTCCAGTTCACCCGCAAAAATCTGTTCCCACTGCGCTTTCGACTCGTCCCGGCTGACGCAGCAATCCACCACCGTCCAGCCGGGCACGGGGCCCGCGAGGCCGGGCAGTTCGTCGCGCAGCAGCCAGAGGTTGATGTGGTCCAGCGCAAAGGGCAGGCGCATGCGCAGCCACTTGACGCCCGGGGCAACCTCCAGGGCGCCGCCGGACGGCGGCAGGGCGTCTCCGAAAGGGTAGTGCAGCTGGGCTTCCTGTGGATTCATCTTGTAAGATCGCCGGTTGGATTGACGTTTACGTTAACGTAAGCTTGAGTCCTGCATTACACCTGAATTACCGAGCGGCTTCACGAGGGCCCTGTCCCCAGGGTTTCACCACATGGCAACCACGACCACGCACTCCATCAGCGATCTGGCCAAAGAGTTCGACCTGACCACACGCGCCATCCGTTTTTACGAAGACATGGGCCTGTTGCAGCCGCAGCGCGAGGGACCTGGCGGGCGCAACCGCGTGTACAGCGCGCGCGACCGCACCCGGCTCAAGCTGACCCTGCGCGCCAAGCGCCTGGGGCTGAGCCTGTCCGAAGCCAAGGAAATCATCGACACCTACGACAGCCCGCGCGACACCGGCCCGCAACTGAAGAAATTCCTGGCCGTGCTGGCGCAGCACCGCAAGCAGCTCGAGGAACAGATGGCCGACCTGCAGGCCAACCTGGAAGAGGTCCGGCTCCATGAAAAGGAAGCCCGCGCCCTGCTGGCCAAGACGGCCAAAACCGCAAAATAGGCCATAATTGACGTTTACGTAAACGTCAACCAGGAACCGGCCATGGAACTTCCCCATTTCGAGCCCAAGGACCAGGGCTATGCGGCTCGCGTGCAGGACAGTTTTGCGCGCCAGGGCGCCATGGCCACGCTGGGCGCCGCGCTGACCGGCATAGAGCCCGGCCGGGTCGTCATCGAGCTCGACTGGGCGGTCGGCCTGAGCCAGCAGCATGGTTTTCTGCATGCCGGCATGGTGGCCACGGCGCTCGACTCGGCCTGCGGCTATGCGGGCTTCACGCTGATGCCGCTGGACGCCGGCGTGCTGACCATTGAATACAAGATCAACCTGCTGGCCCCCGCCAAAGGCCAGCGTTTTCGCATGGTTGGGCAGGTCATCAAGCCCGGGCGCACCGTCACCGTGACCGAGGGGCGCGCCTACGCCATCGACAACGGCCGCGAAAAACTCATTGCCACCATGGGCGCGACGCTGATGACCATCACCGGCCGCGACGACGTGAAAAACTGAACCCAATCAAGGAGACCCTCATGAACAACCTGCCCGGACTCAACTTCCAGCTCGGCGAAGACATTGACGCGCTACGCGGCACCGTGCGCGAATTTGCCCAGGCCGAGATCGCGCCGCGCGCCGCCGCCATCGACGCCAACGATCAGTTCCCCATGGACCTCTGGCAAAAAATGGGCAGCCTGGGCGTGCTCGGCATCACCGTCAGCGAGGAGTACGGCGGCGCCAACATGGGTTACCTGGCGCACATGATTGCGATGGAGGAAATCAGCCGCGCCAGCGCTTCCGTCGGCCTGTCCTACGGCGCCCACAGCAACCTGTGCGTCAACCAGATCAAGCGCAATGGCACCGAAGCGCAACGCGCCAAATACCTGCCCAAACTGATCAGCGGTGAACATGTCGGTGCGCTGGCCATGAGCGAGCCCGGCGCCGGCAGCGACGTCATCAGCATGAAGCTGAAAGCCGAAGACAAGGGCGGTTATTACCTGCTCAACGGCAGCAAGATGTGGATCACCAACGGCCCCGATGCCGACACCCTGGTGGTGTATGCTAAAACCGAGCCCGAGCTCGGCGCGCGCGGCGTCACCGCCTTCCTGATTGAAAAAGGCATGAAGGGCTTTTCGGTCGCGCAGAAACTCGACAAGCTGGGCATGCGCGGTTCGCACACCGGTGAGCTGGTGTTCAGCAATGTCGAGGTGCCGGCGCAGAACATCCTGGGCGGCCTCAACAGCGGCGCCAAGGTGCTCATGAGCGGGCTCGACTACGAACGCGCGGTACTCACCGGCGGGCCGCTGGGCATCATGCAGTCGGTCATGGACAGCGTGATTCCCTATATCCACGACCGCAAGCAGTTCGGCACCAGCATCGGCGAGTTCCAGTTGATCCAGGGCAAGGTGGCCGACATGTACACCGTGCTGCAGGCTGGCCGCTCCTTTGCCTACACCGTCGCCAAAAACCTCGACCTGCTGGGTACCGAACACGTGCGCCAGGTGCGCAAGGACTGCGCGTCGGTCATTCTCTGGTGCGCCGAAAAAGCCACCTGGATGGCCGGCGAAGGCGTGCAGATTTTTGGCGGCAACGGCTACATCAACGACTACCCGCTGGGCCGCCTCTGGCGCGACGCCAAGCTCTACGAAATCGGCGCCGGCACCAGCGAGATCCGCCGCATGCTGATCGGGCGGGAGTTGTTTGCCGAAACCATGTAAGCCGTCCATGCAAGCCTTGTCAGTCCCAGCAGGTGAAAATAGCAACATGACTTCCTCCATCCAAGACCTTTTTTCCCACAACCGCGCCTGGGCCGAGCAGATGGAGCGGGACCGCCCCGGCTTTTTCACCAAACTCGTCAAGCAGCAAAAGCCCAAGTACATGTGGATTGGCTGCTCCGACAGCCGCGTGCCGGCCAACCAGATCACCGGCCTGGAGCCGGGCGAGGTGTTTGTGCACCGCAACGTGGCCAACATCGTGGTGCACTCCGACCTCAACGCGCTGTCGGCCATCCAGTTCGCGGTGGACATGCTCAAGGTCGAACACATCATGGTAGTGGGCCACTACGGTTGCGGCGGCGTGCAGGCGGCGCTGGACGGCGCGCGCATCGGCCTGGCCGACAACTGGATACGCCACATCCAGGACGTGCGCCACCGCCACCGCCAGCTGCTCGACAGCCTGGCCGAGGACCGGCGCGCCGACGCGCTGTGTGACCTCAATGTGATCGAGCAGGTGGTCAACGTCTGCGTCAGCACCGTCATGGTCGATGCCTGGGCCAAGGGTCAGAAGGTCAGCATCCATGGCTGGGCCTTTGGCGTCAACGACGGGTTGCTGCAGGATCTGAGCATGACCATCTCCGACCCTGCCGACATGGATACGCTGTACCGTGCCGCGGTGGACCGTGTCTGGGACACGAGACGGTAAACAAAGCATGTTTCCGCAGCGCCTCGACTCGCCGCTTGCCTACGACATCGCCAAGGCGATGATGGACGGCTTCAACCGCCATTACCAGCTGTTCCGTACCGAGTCGGCGCGCGCCAAACACCGCTTTGAAACCGCCGACTGGCACGGCCAGCAGCGGGCCCAGCGCGAGCGCATCGAGTTCTACGACCTGCGCGTGCGCGAGGCCTCGACCCGGCTGGAGCGCGAGTTCAAGGCGGGCGAACAGTCCATGGACGTCTGGCACCAGGTCAAGCTGCACTACATCGGGCTGCTGGTCGACCACCATCAGCCCGAGCTGGCCGAGACCTTTTTCAACTCGGTCACCACCAAGATCCTGCACCGCAGCTATTTCCAGAACGACTTCATTTTTGTCCGGCCGGCCATCAGCACCGAGTACATCGAAAACGACGAGCCCGCCGCACGGCCCACCTACCGGGCCTACTACCCCCAGCGCGATAACCTGCACGACCACCTGGTCCGGCTGGTCAACGATTTCGAGCTGCACATCGAGTTTGAAGACCTGGCGCGCGACGCCGGCTACGTGGTCGAGGAACTCGGCGGCCGGCTCGGTGACGTCAAACTGCGTGCCAACTTCCAGATCCAGGTGCTCTCGGGACTCTTTTTCCGCAACAAGGGCGCCTACATCGTCGGCAAGCTGATCAACGGCTTCAATGAACTGCCCTTTGCCCTGCCGCTGCTGCACGCCAAATCGGGCAAGCTGGCGATTGATGCCGTGCTGATCGGCGAAGACGATCTCCTGATCCTGTTCAGTTTTGCCCGGGCCTACTTCATGGTGGACATGGGCATCCCCTCGGCCTACGTGCAGTTCCTGCGCAGCATGATGCCGCGCATGCCGCGCGCCGAGATCTACAACGCGCTGGGCCTGGCCAAGCAGGGCAAGACGCTGTTCTACCGCGACTTCCTCTACCACCTGCGCCATTCGACCGACAAGTTCCGCATTGCCCCCGGCATCAAGGGCATGGTCATGCTGGTGTTCGACCTGCCGTCTTTCCCCTACGTCTTCAAGGTCATCAAGGACTATTACCCGCCGCAGAAGGAAACCACGCGCGAGCAGATCAAGGCCAAGTACCTGCTGGTCAAGCAGCACGACCGCGTCGGCCGCATGGCCGACACGCAGGAGTACAGCGAGGTGGCCTTCCCGCGTGAGCGTTTCGACGACGCGCTGATAACCGAGATCGAAAAATTTGCGCCCAGCCAGCTCGAGATCAGCGACCGCGACAGCGACGGCAACATCGAGGTCATCATCAAGCATGTGTACATCGAGCGGCGCATGATCCCGCTCAACATCTACCTGCAGGAAGCCTTCGACACCGGGGTGGACGAGCCGGCGGCCAGGGCGCAGATCGAACGCGCCGTCATCGAATACGGCAACGCCATCAAGGACATGGTGGCGGCCAACATCTTCCCCGGCGACATGCTGTTCAAGAACTTCGGCATCACGCGCCACGGCAAGGTGGTGTTTTACGACTACGACGAGATCGAATACCTGACCGACTGCAACTTCCGCAAGGTGCCGACGCCGCGCAACGAGGAAGAAGAAATGAGCGGCGAGGTCTGGTACTCGGTCGGGCCCCGGGACGTGTTCCCGGAAACCTTCGAGCCCTTCCTGCTCGGCAACCCCGCCGTGCGCGAGGTCTTCATGAAGCACCACGCCGACCTGCTCGACGCCGCCTTCTGGCAGGGCCACAAGGAGCGTATTGCCGCAGGCCATGTGCACGATGTGTTTCCCTACGAGCGCGAGCGGCGTTTTGTGCGCAGGCACGCGGCGCAGAAAGCCTGAGGACGGCCATGCGAGACGCTTGGGAATACGCCAGCTTCGTGGTCACCGCGCTGGCCCTGCCGTTTGCAATATTTTTCTTTGCCATCGAGCAGCGCAAGGAGCGCAACAACGAGGAAGAAGCGGCCTTCCAGCTGCTGTCCGACGCCTACAACGACTTCCTGAAAGTCGTGCTCGCCAACCCCGACCTGCACCTGCGCACCAACGAGCCACTGGAGAGCCCCACGCGCGAGCAGAATGAACGCACCATGATCATCTACGACATGCTGATTTCGCTGTTCGAGCGCGCCTACATCGTCGCCTGGAGCGAGCGCATGAGCGAGGTTGAGGCGCGTCGCTGGAACAGCTGGGACGACTACATGCGCGAGTGGTGCCAGCGCGAGAATTTTTTCAATGCCCTGCCGCTGTTGCTGCGCGGTGAAGACCCGGGCTTTCAGCACTACATCCTGCGTGTCGCTCAGGAAGAGCGCGGCGCAGTCATCCAGCTTGCCTAATTTGTTTAATTTGTTCAACTCAGGAGAAAACCACCATGTCCAATCCCATCACTGATTCCGTTGTCATCCTCGGCGCCGCCCGCACCCCCATGGGCGGCTTCCAGGGCGACTTTTCCAGCCTCGCCGCGCACGACCTCGGCGGCGCCGCCATCAAGGCCGCCATCGAGCGCTCGGGTGTCGCGCCCGAAAAAGTCGACGAAGTGCTGTTCGGCAACTGCCTGATGGCCGGCCAGGGCCAGGCGCCGGCGCGCCAGGCCGGTTTCAAGGGCGGCCTGCCCGCCAGCGCGGGCGCGGTCACGCTGTCCAAGATGTGCGGCTCCGGCATGGAAGCCACCCTGCTCGCGCACGACCAGCTGCTGGTCGGCAGCCGCGACGTGATGGTGTCCGGCGGCATGGAAAGCATGACCAATGCACCGCACCTGCTGCTCAAGGGCCGCAGCGGCATCCGCATCGGCCATGACCGCATTTATGACCACATGATGCTCGACGGCCTGGAAGACGCTTACGAACCCGGCCGCGCCATGGGCACCTTCGGCGAGCAGTGCGCCGAGAAGTACCAGTTCACGCGGGAAGCGCAGGACGCTTTCGCCACCGCCAGCGTGAACCGCGCCAAGGCCGCCACCGAGTCCGGCGCCTTCCAGGCCGAAATCACCCCCGTCACCGTCAAGGGCCGCAGCGGCGACACGGTGATTTCCATCGACGAAGGTCCGGGCAAGGTCAAGCTCGACAAGATTTCCACGCTGCGCCCCGCCTTCAAGAAAGACGGCACCATCACCGCCGCCTCCAGCTCGTCGATCAACGACGGCGCCGCCGCCCTGGTGCTCACGCGCGCATCGACGGCCAAAGAGCTGGGCGCCAAGCCGCTGGCCCGCATCGTCGGCCACGCCACCTTTGCCCAGGCGCCCGAGTGGTTCACCACCGCGCCGGTCGGCGCCGTGCAGAAGCTGCTCAAGAAAATCGGCTGGAGCGTGAAAGACGTGGACCTGTGGGAAATCAACGAGGCGTTTGCCGTCGTGCCCATGGCCGCCATGAAAGAGCTCGGCATCAGCCACGACATCGTCAACGTCAATGGCGGCGCCTGTGCGCTCGGCCACCCGATTGGTTGCAGCGGCGCCCGCATCATCGTCACGCTGATGTATGCGCTCAAGGCACGCGGCCTGAAAAAAGGTGTTGCCACGCTGTGTATCGGCGGCGGCGAAGGCACGGCGATAGCGATTGAATTGCTATAAATTGAATAGCTGCTCGCGCTTGTTGCATAGAGGCTGGAGGCAGATTTCATGCATGAAAGCCTGACATGAGCACGGTGCTCGTCATCGGCGCCTCGCGCGGCATCGGCCTGGAGTTTGTGCGCCAGTACGTGGCCGACGGCGCGAAGGTGATTGCCACGGCACGCGACGACGCGGGGCTGCGGCGCCTGAAAGCGCTGGGCGCCAAAGCCCTGCGCGTCGATGTGGCCGAGCCGGCCAGCATCAGCGGCCTGGCCTGGATGCTGGACGGCGAGGAGATCGACCAGGCGCTCTACGTCGCCGGTGTCTTTCCCCCCGGTGATGCGCTGACGCCACCCACGCGCGAGGTCTTCGACCAGGCCATGCACACCAATGTGCTGGGCGCCATGCAGGCCATTCCGCAGGTGGCGCCTCTGGTGGAAGCGGCCGGCGGCAGCTTCGCCTTCATCACCAGCGAAATGGGGTGCATTGGCGAGGTGCCGTCCAGCAGCAACTGGACCTACCGCGTCAGCAAGGCCGCGCTGAACATGGCCGTCGCCTCGGCGCAGCACGACTACCCCGGCGCCATTCTGGTCGCCCTGTCGCCCGGCTGGGTGCAAACCGACATGGGCGGCGCCGACGCGCCGCTGACGGCGGCACAAAGCGTGGCCAGCATGCGGCAGACGATCTCGGGCCTGGGCCCGCAACACAAAGGCGCGTTCCTCGACCACGACGGAACGCGCTTTGCCACCTGGTAGCTAACATGCTTTTGACCCAAGACCAGCAGATGATCCGCGACGCGGTGCGCGACTTTGCCCAGACCGAACTCTGGCCCCATGCCGCGAAGTGGGACAAGGCGCACCACTTCCCGAAAGAGGCGCACCAAGGCCTGGCGGCGCTGGGTGCTTACGGTATCTGCGTGCCCGAAGAGTTGGGCGGCGCCAACCTCGACTACCTGACGCTCGCGCTGGTGATCGAGGAAATCGCCGCCGGCGACGGCGGCACCAGCACGGCCATCAGTGTGACCAATTGTCCGGTCAACGCCATCCTCATGCGTTACGGCAATGCCGCGCAGAAAAAGCAGTGGCTGACACCGCTGGCGCAGGGCCAGATGCTGGGCGTGTTCTGCCTGACCGAGCCGCATGTGGGCAGCGACGCCTCGTCGCTGCGCACCACCGCGGTGAAAGAGGGTGACGAATACGTGATCAACGGCGTCAAGCAGTTCATCACGAGTGGCAAGAACGGCCACGCGGCCGTGGTGATTGCGGTCACCGACAAGGGCGCCGGCAAAAAAGGCATGAGCGCCTTCATGGTGCCCACCGACGCGCCCGGTTACGTGGTCGCGCGTCTCGAAGACAAGCTGGGCCAGAACTCCAGCGACACGGCGCAGATCAACTTCGACAACTGCCGCATCCCGGCCGACAACCTGATCGGCGCCGAGGGCGAGGGCTACAAGATCGCGCTGGGTGCGCTCGAAGGCGGGCGCATCGGCATTGCCGCGCAAAGCGTGGGCATGGCGCGCAGCGCGTTTGAATTTGCGGTGCAGTATTCCAAGGAGCGCCAGAGTTTCGGCACCGCCATCTTCAACCACCAGGCGGTCGGTTTCCGCCTGGCCGAGTGCGCCACGAAACTGGAAGCCGCACGCCAGCTGATCTGGCATGCCGCCAGCCTGCGCGACGCCGGGCTGCCCTGCCTGAAGGAAGCGGCCATGGCCAAACTTTTCGCCAGCGAAATGGCCGAACAGGTTTGCAGCGCCGCCATCCAGACCCTGGGCGGCTACGGTTATGTCAGCGACTTTCCGGTGGAGCGCATCTACCGCGACGTGCGCGTCTGCCAGATCTACGAAGGCACGTCTGACGTGCAAAAAATCATCATTCAACGCGCGCTGGCCTGAACAGGAGATCAACCCCATGCCCATCACCAAAGGATTCCGCGCCCTCGTCGATGAGGCCATGGCGCAGGTCACCACTTATTCAGTCGCCGAAGCCCAGGCCAAACTTGATGACCCGCGGGTGCAGATCGTCGACATCCGCGACGTGCGCGAGCTCGAGCGCGAAGGCACCGTGCCCGGTGCACTGCTGGCGCCGCGCGGCATGCTGGAGTTCTGGGTGGACCCGGCCTCGCCCTACTTCAAGCCGGTGTTCGGCGACGAGGGCAAGCAGTTCATCCTGTTCTGCGGCGCCGGCTGGCGCAGCGCGCTGGCCACCAAGACCCTGCAGGACATGGGCATGACCAACGTGGCCCACATCGACGGCGGCTTTGCCGAGTGGAAAAAGCAGGGCGCCCCGCTGGAAACCCTGGAAGCGCACAAGCTGGCCCACGCGGCGCGCCACCCCGCTAGTACTGCAGCACGGAAGTAGCGAAACAAAATGAAAGTGATGACTTCGTGCCCGGGGCAAGGCGCAAGCCGCAGCGAAGGCTGTGCGCCTTCGCAAGGATTGCAACGCCGCCATGGGTGCGAAGGCGCGCTTTCATGTTTCGATATTTTCGGGTTGCAGTACTAGGGGTTGACGGTGGCTGCCTGCCCCTGCGGCCGGGCCGATGCGCGCGGCCGGCCGCTGGCCTACGCCGCCTGCTGCGCCCGCTACCTGGCGCACGACACGCCGGCGCCCGATGCCGAGGCGCTGATGCGCTCGCGCTACACCGCCTTTGTGCTCGAACGCGCCGACTACCTGCTCGCTACCTGGCATACCAGCCACCGCCCGCCGGCCATCGAGTTCGACCCCGGCGTGAAGTGGCTGGGGCTGGACGTGCGCCAGCACCGGCTGCTGGACGACAGCCGCGCCGAAGTTGAATTTGTCGCCCGCCAGAAAAGCCCGGGTAGCCCGGCCGTGCGCCTGCACGAGCGCAGCCGCTTTGTGCGCGAAGCCGGCCGTTGGTACTATGTGGACGGCGACCAGCTGTAGTGCCGGAAGTTTGTGAATAAAAATGGCTTCCAGCACTTGTCCTGTCTGCGCCGAAAGCTACCAAATTTATAGCATTCTGAAGAGAGATCACCCGTGTTGAAATTCGAAGCCGTGTTGTTTGACTGTGACGGCGTGCTGGTCGACAGCGAGCCCATCACCAACGGCGTGCTGCGCGACATGCTGGAAGAGACCGGCTGGAAGCTCAGCGCCGCCGAGTGCATGCGCCTGTTCATCGGCAAGGCCGTCAAGGACGAGATCGCCGTCATCGAGGCCAACACCGGGCGGCCGCTGACCGAGCAGTGGCTGCACGAGTTTCGCGGCCGGCGCAACGAGGCGCTCGTCGAAGGCCTGCTGCCGATTCGCGGCGCCGTCGAAGCCGTGGCGCAGATCCACACCCTGTACGAAGGCCGCATTGCCTGCGCCTCCGGCGCCGACCGCTTCAAGGTCGAGTTGCAGCTGGAAAAATGCGGCCTGATGCCCAGCTTCCAGGGCCGCATCTTCAGCGGGCATGAGATGCCACGCTCCAAACCCGCGCCCGATGTCTACCTGGCCGCCGCCGCGGCGCTGGGCATCGCCCCGCACCGCTGCGCGGTGGTGGAAGACACCGTGGCCGGCGTCACCTCCGGCGTGGCCGCCGGCGCCACCGTGTTTGGCTACAGCCCGCCCGAAGCCGGGCACGACGCCCCCGAGGCCTTGCGGCAGGCCGGCGCCATGGCCATCTTTACCGACATGGCGGTGCTGTCCAACCTGCTCGCGGCCAGATAACAACCGGCCGGTGCCAGGGGAAGGGCGCGCAGTGCTAAGCTGCTTGGCCTAACCTGTTTCAACTACCCCCGAGAAAACCCTATGCCCGGATTGCTGCCCCAAGTTGACCCTGATGGCCTGCTCGAATTTTCGGTGGTCTACACCGACCGCGCGCTCAACCACATGTCCAAAAGCTTCCAGGGCGTGATGACCGACATCTCCAGCATCCTGAAGGAGGTGTACAACGCGCCTTCCGCGGCGCTGGTGCCCGGCAGCGGCACTTACGGCATGGAAGCCGTGGCCCGCCAGTTCGCTGCCGGCAAACACGTCATGGTCATCCGCAACGGCTGGTTCAGCTACCGCTGGACGCAGATCTTCGACATGGGAAGCATCCCCGCCTCGTCCACCGTGCTCAAGGCGCGCCAGACCGGCCAGGGCGCGCAAGCCCCCTGGGCGCCCGCGCCCATTGCCGAGGTGCAGGCCGCCATCGCCAGGGAAAAACCGGCCGTCGTGTTTGCCCCGCATGTTGAAACCGCCTCCGGCATGATCCTGCCCGACAGTTACATGAAGGCCGTGGCCGAAGCCGTGCACGCCGTGGGCGGCCTCTTCGTGCTCGACTGCATCGCCTCCGGCGCCATGTGGGTGGACATGAAAGCCACCGGTGTGGACGTGCTGATCTCGGCCCCGCAAAAAGGCTGGAGCAGCTCACCCTGCTGCGCCATGGTCATGCTCAGCGAGCGTGCCCGCACCGCCATCGAAGGCACCACCAGCTCCAGCTTTGCCTGCGACCTGAAGAAATGGCTGCAGATCATGGAAACGTACGAAAAAGGCGGCCACGCCTACCACGCCACTTTGCCCACCGACGCCCTCACGCGCTTGCGCGCCGCCATGAAGGAAACCCAGGCCTACGGGTTTGCGAAAGTCAAGGCCGAGCAGGAAGCCTTGGGGCAAAAGGTGCGCCAGCTGTTCGAAAGCCGCGGCCTGCCCAGCGTGGCGGCCGAAGGTTTCAAGGCGCCCGGCGTGGTGGTCAGCTACACGACGGATCCGGACATCCAGTCCGGCAAGAAGTTTCTGGAGCAGGGTTTGCAAACCGCAGCCGGCGTGCCGCTGCAGTGCGACGAAGGCGCCGACTTCAAGACCTTCCGCATCGGCCTGTTCGGGCTGGAGAAGTGGCACCAGGCCGACCGCACGGTCGGCCAGCTCGCTGCCGCGTTGGACCGCATTGGCCTCAAGGCGCCGGTGGCCGAAACGGTGGCCGGCTGAAGCCGCCTCGCTCCGGCTTTTCCCTTTCCCTCCCTTTTTCTCCCTTTTCCTTTTTTAATCTGAAGAAGAGATGTGCCCATGAAATGTGCATTGGTCGGCTCCCGTTTTTTCGCCGCTTCGGTGTTTGAGGCGCTGCGCAAGGAAGAAGGCATAGAGTTCACCAGCATCGTCGCTCCGGCGGCCGATGACCGGCTCGCATTGGCGGCGCAGGCGGCAGGCATTGCGGTGCATGTGCTCGCCAACCCCAAGATCGTGCCGGGCGAAGCCATTGCCGAGGGCACCGAGCTCATCATCGCCGCGCACACGCACGCACGGGTGAGCGACGAGGCGCTGGCACGTTCGCGCCTGGGCGGCATCGGTTACCACCCCTCGCTGCTGCCCCGGCACCGCGGCATTGCCGCCGTCGAATGGACCATCCTCGAAGGCGACGCCATCGCCGGCGGCTCGATCTACCACCTGGCCGACGGCTGGGACGCCGGCGCCATCGCCGCGCAGGACTGGTGTTTTGTCAAAAAGGGCGAGACCGCGCGCGAGCTGTGGGAGCGGGCCCTCGCACCCATGGGGCTGGCCCTGCTGAGCAAGGTCGTCCATCATGCGCGGCTGCAGGGCTCGGTGCCGGCCTATCCGCAGGACCCGAGCTTCGCCACCCGCGCACCGATGATCCGCCGGGCTGTCGTGCTGACCGAGGAGGCCTCGCCGACCACGACCTCGCTGGTGGTCTCCATCGTCGGCGGCGACCGCCAGGGCATCGTCAGTTCGCTGGCGGAGCGCGCGCAGCGTTTCGGCGCCAACTGGGCAGCCAGCCGCATGACCCGCTTGGCCGGCGAATTTGCCGGCATGGTTCATTTCGAGGTGCCGCGCGAGAATGCCGATGCGCTGGCCGCCGCGCTGCGCGGGCTGGAGTCCAGCGGCCTGCAGGTTGTCGTTGCCCGCAGCAACGGCGCCAACGTGCCCACCTCGCTGCGCGTGGTGGAGCTGGAGCTGGTCGGCGAAGACAGGGTGGGCATCGTCAGCAACCTGACGAAGATGCTGGCCGAGCGGGGCATCAGCATCGAGAACATCCACACCGACATCGTCCGCAGCGGCGTGTCGGGCAAGCAGACCTTCAAGGTCGAAGCGCACCTGCTGGTGCCTGCCGCCCTGTCCATCGAGGCTTTGCGGCGTGAAGTCGGCACCTTGGCCAGCGAAATGATGGTCGATATCGCTTTGGGTGAGCGCCAGGTTGAAAGCAAGACGCCCGGCCGCGCTGACCCCGCCGGGGTGCCTGCGCAGTCCTGATCGCTCCGCCGGCTCCAGCTTCCTTCCCCCTCTCCCCCCGGGAGAGGGCAGGGGTGAGGGCTCCCTCGCTGCCAAAAATAGAGTCAAAATGGCCCGCAGTCCTTGCATGACAGGTGCGGGCTGCTATCAAAGTTGTAGTTCGCGCGCTTGCCGCCTTCACCGGCAGGGCCGGGCCGCACGCGCTGGCGGCGGCGCTCAGCCGGTGAGGATGGGGCGCAGCGTGTCCATCTCGCTGGCCATGAATTCAAAGAAGGCCGACACCCGCGGCGTGCGCCGCAGCTGCCGCGTGGTCAGCAGGCGCCAGATGCGCGTCAGCTCGGGCACCGGGCCCAGCACCCGCACCAGCTCGGGTTCGGCATCGCCCAGCGCCGTTGGCAGCGCGGCCAGGCCCACATTCGCCTTTGCCAGCTGAACCAGGCCCAGCACGCTGCCGCTGGTGGCCACGATGCGTGCGCCGGGCGCCACCTGGTGCAGCCACTGCGTGGAGCGGTGTTTGCCCATGCTGGCGTCCAGGCCGATCCAGGCGTGCTGCGCCAGGTCCTCCGTGCGCGCCGGGCTGCCCTGGCGCGCCAGGTAGTCGCGGCCCCCGTACACCGCCCACAGCGAATCGGCCACCTTGCGGCCGATGAGCTGGTTGTCCACGGTGTCGCCCGAGCGCAGCGCCACGTCGGCTTCCCCCTGGCCCAGGTCCACGTAATGGTCGCTCACGACAAGCTCCACGTGCAGGCCGGGGTGCCGTGCCTGCAGGCGCTCCAGCAAGGGGGATCGGGTGATGCGTGCCACCAGCGGTTCCGGACAGGTCAGGCGGATGACGCCGTTCAGCTCACGCGCGGAAGACTGCACGACGTTCTGCAGGGCCAGCATCTGCTGCTCAACCCGCTGCGCATGCGGCAACAGTTGCTGGCCGTAAGCGGTCAGCCGGTAGCCGCTGGGGTGCCGCTCGACCAGGGGCTGGCCAATGCGTTGTTCAAGCCGGGTGATGCGCCGCTGCACGGTGGACTGGTCGGTGTTCAGCGCGCGGCCTGCGGCGGTGGTGCTGCCGTGGCGCGCCACTGCCAGGAAATGCTTGAGGTCGTCCCAATCGAACATGTGCGCTCCGCGTCGGTGCGGCCCCATTATGCAGTTCTGCGGCTGGCGCCCAGCCGGCGCGCTGCCTAAACTGGCCGCATGTTCCCCTCTGCTGAAAGGACTTGCCATGAACCCACGCCATGAACCCACACGCCCCGCCCGCCGCGCCTGCCTGGCCTTGCTGCTGGGCGCCGCCTTCTGCATGTCTGCGGCCCATGCCCAGGGCCCCGGCCTGGCCGCGCCCCAGCTGGTGCTGAAAGAAAACGTGCTGCAGATGCCCCGGGGCGACACGCAGGAAGTCAGGGTGATGACCGCCGCCTTCAAGCCCGGCGACAGGACGGTGTTCCACACCCACCGCTCCCCGGTGACGGTGTACGTGCTCGAAGGCCAGTTCACGCTGGACCTCGAGGGCAGGGCGCCAGTGGTCCTCAGCGCCGGCCAGGCGTTTGTCGAACCGCCCAACGTGAAAATGACGGGCTACAACAAGAGCGCCACCGACCCGCTGCGGGTGGTCATCTTTTACGTGAGCGACCCCAACACGCCGTTTCTGGACGCTGCCCACTGACCGGCCGCAACCGCGGCGCGCACCGCGAGGCCTGGCGGCGGTGACCGGCCTCAGCGAGGCGTGAAACGGCTGGCGGGTCAAACTTGTGCATCAAATGGGCCTCCAGCCCTTGTGTAACGGGCGCAAGCAGCTATTAAAACAGTAGCGAAAGCGACGGCCTGATCCAGTCGCCGGGGCAGCGGCTGGCGGCAGCGCAGCCTGGCCTTTCGCAGAAAAGGCGCCCTGAGGAGAGTTTTGTTTGACTGCCAGGGGGCGATGTGTCGAAATGGGGATTCTCCGTTCGTCGTGCAGGTGTGACCATCAACCACCGACCCAAGGACCTCCCCATGAAATACCTCTGCCTCGCCTACTACAACCCCGACAAATTCGCCGCCATGGCGCCCGCCGACCTGCAGGCCCTGGTGAGCCAGTGCCCTGCCAAAGACGCCGAGCTGAAGAAAACCGGTCGCTTGGTCGTGAGCGCCTCACTCGACGGCCCGCAAGCCGCCTTTGCGCTGCGCCCGCGTGGCGGCAAGACGCAGATGACCGACGGTCCTTATGCCGAAGCCAAGGAAATGGTCGGCGGTTTTTTCATCATTGAAGCGGCCGACAGGGAGGAAGCGATACGCATCGCCTCGCTGCATCCCGCCGCCACGCTGGGTGAGCACCTCGGCTGGGGGATCGAGGTGCACCCGATTGGCACCTGTTCGGTAAAGAAATAGCTCAGCCTTCGGCTTCTTCCTTGCTGCACCTGCGCAGGGCGCATGTCGTTCGGTTCCGCATGCGCTGCCGGCCCCTTTACGTCATACCCGGACCCCCGCAGGTCATCCCGACCTGGTACGGTGTGGGAAGGGAGATTGAGGTACACCGATTGGTGTTTTTGAGATGGTGCACGGTATACAAAAGGCGGTGAGCACAGTGAGGCGGCGCTGGCGCCTTGTATCGCTTGAGTGCGGCGGATGCTACCACTCCTACTTCCTGTCTCGGCCTGTTCGGCCTACAGAAGGGGTTTCCCCCATCACAAAATAGCTCGGTCGGGTGACATCTGCGCAATCGCATCAAATGCGGCGATCGATTCGGTGTCAGCTCTGCCGCGATCCAATGCCAAAATTGTTCCGTCCACGTCGTACACGACGCCGTCTTTCTGGCGGCGCCGACGTCCTAGGTCCATAAGTTGCTGGATTGCAATGCTGACCAACTCGGGATGAATTTTTAGCTGGTTGGCAACTGTAATGTGAACCCCGGGTTTCCAAGGTTGCGCGGGTAGCACCCGATCAATAGCGTCACGGAGCTCCGGTATCAGATGGCGCTTAGATTCTCTCGCCACTTGTGGTCGCATGGCACGCGGTTCTTTAGGTAGCGACATGCAGGCATCTGCCCAATTGCCACTAATGCTGAAGGTGGACGATGCCAAAGAACACAGGTCATTCATAAGTGGAATCGTTGGCCGATGGGAGGTGCGATTGCTTATGAATTGTGCGATGAACCCCCAACATTCAGTGAACAGCTTATCTCCCAGGGCTCCCGGAGCTAGGTCAGCCAAAGCCTGGTTGGAATAGTGATAAGTTCCAAAATGACGGGCGAGTACGATAAAACCAAGCAGTCCGCGCCATGTGGAAAGAAACCTTGGACGGGCCGCAGCTTTGACTGAGCGCGTTCTAATAAGTTCTGCCTCTGCCAACTTCAGGCACTCAACAATTGCAGGCCAAACGCGTATTGGATGGGTTTCCGAAAACACAATCGAATATGCATCAGGGTTGCGTAGTCGCTTCTGACGCAGCACCGCTGTAGGTGGGTTTTTGAGCAATAGTGCTACAACACCACTTGCTACAAATAGTGGGGTAACTATCCTATTCTCTGGCCGCCCTTCATTGCGGAAGTAATTGGTGCGTCTTTCATAAAACCAATCGCGTTGCGCCAAAATTTACTCGATGTCGTGCTGGATTTTTTCGGTAGCATGAAGTGCGGCAGGTTGGACAGCACTTTGGTTATTTGTGGCCCGTATTACTTGATCTCTGATTTTTTCATCAGCCGAAACGATCACCTTGACCAGTAAGCAACGTGTGGCGTCGCGTGAATCGGGTGCGCCAGAGAAATGAATATAGATCGATTCGGTTGTTTGCAGTCCGTTTACGATCTGAATATCTTGAAGTTGCAACTGTTTACCAACTACGGTTGCACTAGTCGCGAGGATAGTTACGCCGTTGTTCAGCCACCAAAAGTTTGGTGCTTTTTCATCTTTTAGCGTTGAAGCGATATCTGAATTAACAGCGTTGTCACCTAAGAAGTCGCGAACATTCGAGTCAAAGAGATAACGTCTAAGCGCACCGCGGTCATCTGTGACAAATGCACAATAATCCATGAGACTGGCCAGAACCACGTAGCCGTCCTGATCGGCGGTTAAATGTTCGCGGAACGGTAGGCTCAGTGAAAAACTTTTTGTTTGGCGATATAGCTCCACAAGCTCAGCGGCGCCGAGGAGCTCGAAGGATGCTTCGGCCGCGCTAAAGTATGACTCCAGCAAAGTTTTTATTTGTGCACCACGTGCTGCAATGCTTTCGCCAACACCGGTAGTTTCCCCGCGAGATGCGTAGATGACTCGAAAGGATAGTCTCGGTCGAAGCAGCGATAGCTGTTTATAGCTTGCGATGAAAACATCGCGACATCGTTTGACCTCCATGGAGTAAGCGCCGTCTAGGGATGACGTAGGCTTGGATAGGTCGAAAATTTCATGTAGTGACGCAAGTAACGAGTCAAGAGGTTCCTGCTTGAAACTATCGCGATGCTTGCAGGTGACGATGAATACTTCAGCGCTGGCATGACTTCGAGGCCAGGCGAATGTGTTTGGGTCAGACACGAGGCGACCATTTACGAAGGTATAAAAGGCGTCGACCCCCCCGTCATGTCGACCATCGGTCCACCCCCACGCTAGCTCTTCCTCGGAAAGATCAAAGCTTTTGAGGATCTGTTCTAGGACAAAATGCTCGAATACTTCTCCTCTCTCAAGCGCGGGAGTGAAAGAAATACGTTGATCAATTAACGCATCAACAAGAATCGCATCATTTCTAGCCATTACGCCTCCCCATTCTTTGCATTCTTATAAGATTCGCAGATAGTAGCTCGCTCCGAGAAATTTAGATTGCGCCTGCTTTTCTGAGGCGAAGTTTTTTCGGAGGAACTTCTGAAGCCACTTCGTCTTTTATAGGATCTGTTGAAAACTCTTCCTGTTCTGATAACTGCCTCAGCTGTCCCAGCTGGCGCTCGTAATCTTAAATTTCCACGAAAAAGCAGTTCTATTTTTGCGAAGTGATGTAGATTTTGAGTCCGAACGCGTCGACCAACGTTAGCTGCCGCGAATCCGCCAAGCTATGAAATCCACACTTAAGTTTTCGTGTGGAGCAGGATTCATTTACCGTTCAACTGATCTGTTTGCAGGAGCCTGCAGTTTCAAGATCATGGCTTGAAATACTCCTGCACCGTCTCCCAGGCCACCGTCTGCAAATGTTTCGCAATCGCCGGGTCCAGGCCGGCCGTGTACTTCAGATCTATTGGTGAAGCCTTGAACAGCGTTGCGTACGTGGTGCAGGCCGCCAGGTAGCTGCCGGCCACGCTGGGGTGGCGCAGGTCAGCGACGTAAAGATTCAGCTCGGGCATTTTCGCGATCGACTTGCCGAAGGCCAGGCCCGCGGGAATGACCAGCGCGTTGTTGTCGTTACCGGCCTGGGTGTAGGCCTCGGCGAGTTCGGCTGTCATAGCCGGCACGTCCTTGTACGCCCACGACATGAAGAACACCGGCTTGGCGCCGTGTTTGCGCACGGTGTCGGCGTGTTTCTTGGCGTACTCATGGAACAGGGGCTTGAGCTGCGGGTGCAGCGGGCACTGGCTGCAGTCCATCATGATCGCCAGGTCGAACAAACGGTCCAGCTTGTTGAAGCTGACGGTGTTGTTGGCGCCAAACGAATACGAGCCGACGGCGTTGGGGCGGAAATAACTTTCCACGTCATGCCAGTTCATGCCCGAGCCGCTGATGGTGGCCGAACTCGCGCGGTGCCGGAAGCCGGGCTGGCCTTCCCGGATCAGCTGCCCCACATGGTTGTGCAGGCTGTTGTTGTAATAAAAGAAGCTGTTGCCGATGTAGATGGCCGAGGCGGGTTTGTCGCCGGCGTCCAGCACCCTGGGTTTGGTCTGGGCCAGCGCGCCGGTGGCGGCGCCGATCAAGACGGCGAGGCCGAGGGCGGCTGAGAGCAGGGGTTTGATCACGAGGTGGCGCATGTTTGTCTCCTTGGTTTTTTTGTGTCTGGCGAGTCTAGTGGACTTGCGGCACGCCGTCATGCCCTTTCTCCGCAAGCCAGGGCCGCTGCAGTTCGACCTTTCTGGATGGATACTTGGGTCTGGAACAAATAAAAAGGAGACACCATGAACCCCGCCATCCGCCGGCAGACGATTGCCGATCTGCTGCACCGCACCGCCAAACGGTACCCGGGCAAGACAGGCCTGATCTGCGGCGACACACGCTGGACCTTTGCCGAGTTTGACGCGGTGGTCGACCGTGTGGCCGCCGGGCTGGCTGGCCTGGGTGTGGGCCATGCGAGCCGGGTGGCGGTGCTGGCGCGCAACTCGCACGGGTTTGCGGCCATGCGTTTTGCGCTGGCGCGGCTGGGCGCGGTGCTGGTGCCGATCAACTTCATGCTCAAGGCCGAAGAGGTGGCCTTCATCCTGCGCCATGCCGAGGCGCAGATGCTGGCCACCGACTCGGGCCTGGCCGAGCTGGCCCGCAGCGCCGCGGCGCTGGACACGGCCGTCACGCAGTTTGTCTGGCTGCCGTCGGAAGACGCTTCGCAGCCGGTGGCGGGCATGGTCTCGTTCGACGAGCTGGCCGCCACCCGGGGCACGCCGCCCGAGGTGGCGCTGGGCAGCACCGACCTGGCGCAGATCGTCTACACCAGCGGCACCGAGTCCATGCCCAAGGGCGCGATGCTGACGCACGACGCGGTGATCTCGCAGTACGCCAGTTGCGCGGTGGACGCCAGCATTGCCCATGGCGACGTGATGCTGCATGCGTTGCCGCTGTACCACTGCGCGCAGCTCGACGTATTTTTTGGCCCAGCCATTTATGTGGGTGCCACCAGCATCATCACCGCCAAGCCCACGCCAGACAACTTGCTGCCGCTGATGGCGCAGCACCGCATCACCTCCTTCTTTGCGCCGCCCACGGTGTGGATCGCGCTGCTGCGCTCACCCTTGTTCGACAGCACCGACCTGTCCACGTTGCGCAAGGGCTACTACGGCGCGTCCATCATGCCGGTGGAGGTGCTGCGCGAGCTGGCGCGGCGCCTGCCCAATGTGGGTTTCTGGAACCTGTACGGCCAGACCGAGATTGCGCCGCTGGCCACCATGCTGGGCCCCGACGACCAGCTGCGCAAGCCCGGCTCCTGCGGGCGCGCCGTGCTCAATGTGGAAACACGCGTGGTGGACGACGCCATGCACGATGTGGCAGTGGGCGAGGTTGGCGAGATCGTGCACCGCTCGCCGCACCTGATGCTGGGTTACTTTCGCGACGAGGAGAAAACGAAGGCCGCCTTCCAGGGCGGCTGGTTCCATTCCGGCGACCTGGCCACCATCGACGACGAAGGCTTCATCACCGTGGTGGACCGCAAGAAGGACATGATCAAGACCGGCGGCGAAAACGTGGCCAGCCGCGAAGTGGAGGAAATGATTTACCGCCTGGGCGCTGTGTCTGAAGTGGCGGTGGTCGGTGTGCCGCACCCCAAGTGGGTGGAGGCCGTGGTAGCGGTGATTGTCGTCAAGGCCGGCCAGACGCTGGCCGAGCAGCAGGTGCTGGCGCATTGCAGCGAGCACATTGCCAACTTCAAGGCGCCCAAGGCGATTGTGTTCACCGACGCGCTGCCCAAGAACCCCAGCGGCAAGCTGCTGAAGCGGGATTTGCGCGCGCTTTACCAGGACATGTTTACCGGCAACTGATAGATATAGAGATAGATTTGGATCAACGGAGATAACCATGACGACGATGACAACACCCCCCACCCCCACCGGCCTTCAACTGCAATCCCTCGTCAAACCCGAGGGCGTGCTGGAGATCTCGCTGGTCAGCGTGCCCACGCCCACCCCCGCCGCCGACGAAGTGGTGGTGCGCATAGCGGCCACACCGATCAACCCGTCCGACATCGGCCTGCTGTTCGGCGCGGGCGACATCCGCACGGCCAAGCTGTCGGGCACGGCCAGCCACCCGGTGGTCACCCTGCAGATCCCGCCGGCGGCCATGAAAGCCATGGCCGGCCGCCTGGGCCAGGCGCTGCCCGTGGGCAACGAAGGCGCGGGCGTGGTGGTGGCGGCCGGCAGCGCACCTGCCGCGCAGGCGCTGCTGGGCAAAACGGTGGCCGCGCTGGGCGGCGCGATGTATGCGCAATACCGCTGCGTCAAGGCCGAGCAATGCCTGCTGCTGCCCGAGGGCACCACGCCGGCCGAGGGCGCTTCGTGTTTTGTGAATCCGCTCACGGCGCTGGGCATGGTGGAGACCATGCGCCGCGAGGGCCACACGGCCCTGGTGCACACCGCGGCGGCGTCCAACCTGGGGCAGATGCTCAACCGGATCTGCCTCAAGGACGGCATCGGCCTGGTCAACATCGTGCGCAAGCCCGAACAGGCGGCGCTGCTCAGGTCGCAGGGCGCCAAACATGTTTGCGACGCCTCGGCGCCGACCTTCCTCGAAGACCTGACCCAGGCGCTGGTGGCCACTGGCGCCACGCTGGCCTTTGACGCCACCGGCGGCGGCAAGCTGGCGGGGCAGGTTCTCGGCTGCATGGAGGCTGCGCTGAACCGCAGGGCCAAGGAGTACAGCCGTTACGGCTCCACCACCCACAAGCAGGTCTACATCTACGGCGGTCTGGACACCGGCCCCACCGAGTTCGTCCGCAACTTCGGCATGGCCTGGGGCATGGGCGGCTGGCTCCTGTTCCCCTTCCTGGAGTGCATCGGCCCGGTGGCCGCGCAAGCCCTGCGCCAGCGGGTGGCCGACGAGCTGAAAACCACTTTTGCCAGCAGCTATTCGAAAGAAATCTCGCTGACCGAGGCGCTGCAACCCGCCGAGATTTCGGTGTACGGCCAGCGCGCCACCGGCACCAAGTACCTGCTCAACCCGAACAAGGGTTTGGCGGGCTGACCCGGCACCTAGGTACAGGCGAAAAAAAACCGGCCCTGAAGCCGGTTTTTTCATTGGAGAAGCAGAGCTTAGTAGCCGCCGCGTCCACCGCCACCGCCGCCGTAGCCGCCGCCGCCGCCACCACCACCGTAGCCGCCACCACCGCCGCCGCCGCCTTCGCGACGACCACCACCGCCGCCGCCGAAGCCGCCGGTACGTGGCTCCATCGGACGGGCCTCATTGACCACCATGTCACGGCCATCAACGGACTTGCCGTTCATGCCGCTGATGGCTGCCTGGGCTTCTGCGTCGCTGGACATTTCCACAAAGCCGAAGCCCTTGGAACGGCCGCTGTCGCGGTCCATCATGACTTTGGCGGAGGTGATCGCGCCAAATTCAGAGAAGTGTTGTTGCAGGGAGTCGTCGTTCACCGAGTAGGAGAGGTTGCCGACGTAAAGTTTCTTGCCCATTTTGGGACCTTTCAAAAATGCTTGCACGTTTGGGATCAAACGCGCGAAGCGGGTGTGACGGTTCTGGTTAGAAAACCGTTCAACGAAATGCACGCTGGCCGAGGGCCGCGTTGTAAGTGGGTAGCGTATCGGCGTGCCATATGGCAATCCGGTACCTGGCCCAGGTCATGAATTCGGTCGAAATAAGGAAAAATAGGGACCGGGGTGAAGCTCGCCGCTGGGGGAGTTTGACGACCGGGAGGGCCGGAACTATCGGCCAAAGGGTGCGGAGGGGCATGTGTGAAGTGCCGCAGACCGTGTCAGACTGGAGTTGCTGCAAAGGAAAGCTAAATTGCAGTAACCCCGGTATTTTACTCCTGTTTGGGAAAATGGCGTTTACAGGCCCGAAACCAGGCCCTCAACCGCAGGGCTGCCTGCACCGGCGGCCGGCATGCTGCTCACCCCGGAAAGCCCTTGCGAAACTCCCCCGGACTCGCGCCCGTCCATGCGCGAAACGCCCGCGTGAAACTCTTTTCGTTCAAAAATCCCACGGCCGCCGCCACCTGCTTGACCGGTTTGTCGCTGCGGTACAGCAGGTCTTTCGCGCGTTCGCTGCGCACCTCGTCTTTCAGTTGCTGCAGGTTCGCGCCTTCTTCCTTCAACTGCCGGTGCAGCGTGCGCGCCGAGATGTTCAGCAGCGCCGCCACGCCGTCGGCGTTGTGCGCCTGGTCGGGGTGGGCGGCCAGGACCTGTCGCACCTGCTGCACCAGCAGCCGGTCGCGGCGGTATTGCAGCACCGTCAGCGGCAGGGCGCGCTGCAGCATGTGCTGCAGGGCTTTTTCGTCGCGGCGCAGGGGCAGGGCGAGGTAACGCGCATCGAAGCGGATCTCGCCCTGCGCGGCGCCGAACCGTACCGGGCCGGGAAACATCAGCCCATAGGCATCGGCATGCGGCGGCGCGGCAAACGGGAAGCGCGCGCCCTGCAGCGCAATGCGGGAGTCGATGTACCAGCAGGCCAGGCCGTGGATGTTGCGCAGCACGTGCACCAGGCAGAACTCGCGCGCCCCTTGTCCATGCCGGGCCAGATCGGTGCGTTCGTCGATCGTGATGGCGGCGCTGTCGCCGGTGACGACCAGCTTGAGGGCAATGTCGTCGGCCAGCAGGGCGTGGTGGCGGCACCAGCGTTTGAGGGCCACGCCCAGGTCGGGCGCGCTGAGCGAAGCCCGGGCCAGCATGCCGTAGCTGCCCCAGGGCAGTTTTCTGGAGAAGGCACCCAGGGCTTCGTCGTCGAGTTCCTGCATGGCCGTGCCGGATAACACCTCCATCTGGCGCGCCGTGATGCGGGCCTCGGGCTGCCGCAGCCGGGATGGCGTGATCTGTGCCAGCTTCAAGGCGTTGGCGGGGCTGCGACCGTAAAGTTCGTAGGCCGCCGCCATCACCCTTGCAAAGGCCATGGGGGTGGCGGCAGCCGGCTGGGCCGGGGTGGCGGGCGGTGAGCGAACAGGCATGGGCCAAGTTTGGCGCAAGCTGGCACGATTTGCAACCTGTGTGGCGGCCGTCTGGCGGCATTTGCGCCTAAGCTGCGGTATTGGCGTTAAGGTGTGGCCCATGCGCGGCCGCCCGCGCCGCTGTGAGGAATCTATGCCTGTTCTGGAGACAAAACTCAACGCCCGCTCGGCCGACTTTCAGGCCAATGCCGCCGCCATGCGCGCGCTGGTGGACGACCTGAAGCTGCAGGTGGCCAAGGCCGCTGCCGGCGGCGGTGAAGCGGCCCGGGCCAAACACGTGGCGCGCGGCAAGCTGCCGCCGCGCGAGCGGGTGCAGATGCTGCTGGACCCGGGCACACCTTTCCTGGAGCTGGCACCGCTGGCGGCGCTGGCCATGTACCCCGACCGTGACGGCAGCGACAGCGCGCCCTGCGCCGGTGTGATCACCGGCATTGGCCGCGTCAACGGCGTGGACTGCATGATCGTCTGCAACGACGCGACGGTGAAGGGCGGCACCTACTACCCGATGACGGTCAAGAAACATTTGCGCGCGCAGGAAGTGGCGCAGCAAAACCGCCTGCCTTGCATTTACCTGGTCGATTCAGGCGGCGCCAATTTGCCGAACCAGGACGAGGTGTTTCCCGATCGCGACCATTTCGGCCGCATCTTCTACAACCAGGCCAACATGAGCGCGCAGGGCATTGCGCAGATTGCCGTGGTCATGGGAAGCTGCACGGCCGGCGGCGCCTACGTGCCGGCCATGAGCGACGAAACCATCATCGTCAAGAACCAGGGCACCATCTTTCTGGGCGGCCCGCCGCTGGTGAAAGCTGCCACCGGCGAGATCGTCACCGCCGAAGACCTGGGCGGCGGCGACGTGCACACTCGCCTGTCCGGCGTGGCCGACTACCTGGCACAGAACGACGCGCACGCGCTGGCGCTGGCCCGCGCCGCGGTGGCCAACCTGAACGCAAATTTCAATAAGAAAGTGCCTGAAGTCCTTGCCAGCCGTGCGCCGCGTGCGCCTGAATATGCAGCAGACGAGGTTTACGGCGTGGTGCCCACCGACACGCGCAAGCCTTATGACGTGCGCGAAATCATCGCCCGTATCGTGGACGGCAGCGAGTTCGACGAGTTCAAGGCGCGCTTCGGCAGCACGCTGGTCACCGGTTTTGCGCACATCGAAGGCATGCCGGTCGGCATCATCGCCAACAACGGCATTTTGTTCAGCGAGTCGGCGCAAAAGGGCGCGCACTTCATCGAGTTGTGTTGCCAGCGCAAGATCCCGCTGGTGTTCTTGCAGAACATCACCGGCTTCATGGTCGGCCGCAAGTACGAGGCCGAAGGCATTGCGCGCCACGGCGCCAAGATGGTGATGGCCGTGGCCACGGCCCAGGTGCCCAAGTTCACCATCATCATCGGCGGCAGCTTCGGCGCCGGCAACTACGGCATGTGCGGCCGCGCCTACAGCCCGCGCTTTTTGTGGATGTGGCCGAACGCGCGCATCTGTGTCATGGGCGGCGAGCAGGCTTCGTCGGTGCTGGCCAGCGTGCGGCGCGACGCCATCGAGGCCAAGGGCGGCAGCTGGAGCGCCGAGGAGGAAAAGGCCTTCAAGCAACCGATGCTGGACCAGTTCGAGCACCAGTCGCACCCGTATTACTCCAGCGCGCGGCTGTGGGACGACGGCGTGATCGACCCGGCCGACACGCGCCGCGTGCTGGCGCTGGGCCTGCGCGCCAGCCTGAACGCACCGATTCCCGAGCCGAAGTTCGGCGTCTTCCGCATGTAACGCCACCGGTACGAAAAATGTCCAACGCCTCCATCTACGACACGCCCGAATACGAATCCCTGCGCGACCAGATCGCCCGCTTCATCGCCAAAGAGGTCGAGCCGCACGCCGCCGCCTGGGAGGAGCAGGGCTTTGTGCCGCGCGAAGTCCTCAAGCGCATGGGCGCCGCCGGCCTGTTCGGCCTGATGTACGAAGAAAAATACGGCGGCGCCGACAGCGACGCCATGACCAACCTGGTGTTTGCCGAGGCGTTGTCGCAGTCCACCTTTGCCGGCTTCATCATCACCGTGCTGGTCCACACCGACATGGCCAGCCCGCACCTGCACCACGCGGGCAATGCGGCGCAAAAAGAAAAGTACCTGAAGAAGGTGATAACCGGCGAGCTGATCACCGCCGTCGGCATCACCGAGCCGGGCGCCGGCTCGGATGTGGCGGGCATACGTTCCACGGCGAAGCGGGACGGCGACGACTGGGTCATTAACGGCACCAAGATGTTCATCACCAACGGCGTGTTTGCCGACCTGTACTTCGTCGCGGCCAAGACCGGGCCGGGCAAGCGCGACATCTCGATGTTCATCGTCGAGAAGGGCACGCCGGGCTTCACTGTCGGCCGCGCGCTGAAGAAAACCGGCTGGTTGTCGTCCGACACGGCCGAATTGATCTTCGACAACGTGCGCATCCCCGCCTGGAACCTGCTGGGCGAGGAGGGCAAGGGTTTTTATTCGGTCATGAAGAACTTCCAGACCGAACGCATTGCGCTCGGTGCGATGGCGGTCGGTCATTGCCAGCAGGCGCTCAAGCTCACACTCGACTACGTGCGCCAGCGGCAGGCCTTTGGCGGGCCGCTGTGGGACCAGCAGGTGATCCGCCAGCGCCTGGCCATGCTGGACGCGAAGACACGTGCCGCACGCGCCTTCATGTACCACTGCGCCTGGCGCGTGACCCAGGGCCACGACATCGTGCAGGACGTGTCCATGCTGAAAGCGCTGACCGGTGAGCTGGTCAACGAGGTGCTGCAGACCTGCCAGCAGTTCCACGGCGGCATGGGCTTCATCCGCGAAACCGCGATTGAGCGCCTGTGGCGCGATGCACGCGTGCTGGCCATCGGCGGCGGCGCGACCGAAGTGATGCTGGAAGAAGTGGCCAAGCGTTACTGAGCCATTGAGCTACTGAGCTACTGAGGAAGAAACCATGAATCACCTGCAACTGGCCTGCGACGGCGGCGTCGCCACCGTCACCCTCAATCGCCCCGAGGTTCGTAACGCGTTCAACGACGAGGTCATCGCCGAGATGACCGCGTGTTTCCGGGACCTCGGTGCGCGTGATGACGTGCGCTGCATCGTGCTGGCGGCCAACGGCACGGCCTTCTGTGCCGGGGCCGACCTGAACTGGATGAAACGCATGGCCACCTATTCGCGCGAGGAAAACCTTGCCGATGCGGGTGCGCTGGCGGAAATGCTGCGCGTGATTTATGCCTGTCCCAAACCGACCATCGCGCGCGTGCAGGGCGACGTGTATGCGGGCGGCACCGGCCTGGTGGCGGCCTGTGACATGGCGGTGTCGGTGGACACGGCCGGGTATTGCCTCAGCGAAGTGAAGCTGGGCCTGATTCCCGCGACCATCAGCCCGTATGTGATTCGCGCCATGGGCGCGCGGGCGTCGCACCGCTACTTCCTGACCGCCGAACGTTTCAGTGCCGCAGAAGCCCTGCGCATCGGGTTTGTGCATGAGGTGGTGAGTGCCGCCGAGCTCGACGGCAAGGTGGCCGAACTGGCGAAAACGCTGGTCAATGCCGGCCCGCAGGCGGTGCGCCTGTGCAAGAAACTGGTGCAGGACGTGGCGGAGCAGGCCATCACCCCGGCGCTGGTGCAGATGACGGTGGAAGGCATTGCCGACATCCGCGTCAGCCCGGAGGGCCGTGAAGGCGTGCAGTCTTTTCTGCAAAAACGCAAGCCCAACTGGCTGCCATCGGCCTGAAGCCACGGCACGCCGACCATGAAGTTGAAGACGCTGTTTCTTGTTGCTGCGCTGCTGGGGGCCTGGCTGTCCCCGGCCGCGGCGCAGTCCGGCGACCTGGATGCCTCGCTCAACGAGACGGTGATTCAGATTCCCAAAGCCGGGTCGCCCGCGCTTGCCCTGGAAACCACCATTTACAAACCCGAAGGCGGCGGCCCTTTTCCGGTGGCCATCATCAACCACGGCAAGGCCTTTGGCAAGGCGCGTGAGCAGGCGCGTTATCGGCCGGCGATTGCGGCCCGCTATTTTCTGCAGCGCGGCTACGCGGTGATTGTCCCGATGCGGCAGGGGTTCTCAAAATCCGGCGGCAACTATGCCGGGGCCGGATGCGATCTCGAGGGCAACGGCCTGGCGCATGCCGGTGACGTGAAGGCCACGCTCGATTACGTGACCGCGCAGCCGTGGGCAGACAGGAACAACATCGTCGTGCTGGGCCAGTCCCACGGCGGCTGGACCACGCTCGCGTTTGGCTCGCAAGCCTATCCCGGCGTCAAGGCCCTGGTCAACTTTGCCGGCGGCCTGCGGCAGGAAAAGTGTCCGGGCTGGGAGCAGGCCCTGGCGCTTGGCGCCGGCCGTTATGCGCGGGACACCCGCCTGCCGTCGCTCTGGTTTTATGGCGACAACGACAGCTACTTCAGCAGCCACACTTTTCGCGCCATGCACGCGCAGTACACGGCCGCGGGCGGCCAGGCCAGGCTGGTGGCTTTCGGCGAGTTCGGAAGCGATGCGCACCACCTGTTTGGGTCGCGTGCCGGCCAACCGGTCTGGCAACCCGAAGTCAGCCGCCTGCTGGCCGCCGTGGGGCTGCCGAGCGAGCGACAGGCGAGGTTTGCCAAATACGGAACGGCTGGACTGACGCCCCTTCCGCCGGAAACGGATTTTGCCGCGCTGGAAAATATCATCAAGCTGCCGCATGTCAAAAGCGCAGGCCGTGCGGGCTACCAGGCGTATCTGACGAAACTGATTCCGCGCGCGTTTGCCATCGGCCCCGACGGCGCCTGGGGCTGGGCCGACGGGGGTGAGGACCCGCTGAAGCGGGCGCTGGAGAACTGCCAGCGCCACAGCAAGGTCGAGTGCCGGCTGTATTCGGTCGACGACTTTGTCGTCTGGCAGTAGGAGCGGATTGCGATGCAAGCCATGGACACCGCGCAACTGATTGCCCTCGCCGGCGCGCTCGGCTGGGCCAGCGGCGTGCGGCTGTACCTGGCGGTGCTGCTGACCGGCCTGGCCGGCTTCATGGGCTGGATCACGCTGCCGCCCGGCCTGCATCTGCTGGCCCATCCGGTGGTGCTGGGTGCCAGCGGCTTCATGGTGTTTGTCGAATTTTTTGCCGACAAGATTCCGGGGCTGGATTCGTTGTGGGACGTGGTGCACACCATGATCCGCATCCCCGCCGGTGCGGCCCTGGCGGCCGGCGTGTTCGGTGCCGACAGCGGCCTGATGGCGCTGCTTGCGGCGCTGGCGGGCGGCACGCTGGCAGCCACCAGCCATGCCGCCAAGGCGACGACCCGCGCGGCCATCAACACCTCGCCCGAACCCTTCAGCAACGTCGGGGCGTCCCTGCTCGAAGACGGCCTGGTGCCGCTGGGCCTGTGGCTGGCGATGGCACACCCGCTGGTGTTTGTGGTCGTGCTGCTGCTTGTGCTGGTGGTCAGCGTGTGGCTGATCCGCCTCTGCTGGCGCTTCCTGACGCAGCTGTTTGCCCGTGTTGCACGCATTTTCAGCGGCAAGCCCGATGCCGGCTTGCCACCTGCCTTTACCTTGAAATCCCCTTTCTCAAAGAACGACCGACATGTTTAAAAAAATACTGATCGCCAACCGCGGTGAAATCGCCTGCAGGGTGGCAGCTACCGCCAAACGCATGGCGATCCAGACCGTCGCCGTGTATTCCGACGCGGATGCCGGCGCCAAACATGTGAGCGTGTGCGACGAGGCCATCCACATCGGCGGCAGCGCGCCCAAGGACAGCTATCTGCGCTGGGAAAAAATCATCGCTGCGGCAAAAGCCACCGGTGCCGAGGCGATCCACCCGGGTTACGGTTTCCTCAGCGAAAACGAGGAGTTTGCCCAGGCCTGCGGCGACGCCGGGCTGGTCTTCATCGGCCCGCCGGCCTCGGCCATCAAGGCCATGGGCCTGAAGGCCGAGTCCAAGCAGCTGATGGAAAAAGCCGGCGTGCCGCTGGTGCCCGGTTACCACGGCAGCGACCAGGACCCGGCGCTGCTCCAGCGTGAAGCCGACAGCATTGGTTACCCGGTGTTGATCAAGGCCAGTGCCGGCGGCGGCGGCAAGGGCATGCGTGCGGTGGAGAAGTCGGAAGACTTCGCGGCCGCGCTGGCGTCCTGCAAGCGCGAAGCCATCAGCAGTTTTGGCGACGACGCGGTGCTGGTGGAGAAATACGCGCAGCGCCCGCGCCACATCGAGATCCAGGTGTTTGGCGACACCCATGGCAACTATGTGTACCTGTTCGAACGCGACTGCTCGGTGCAGCGCCGGCACCAGAAGGTGCTGGAAGAAGCGCCCGCGCCCGGCATGACCGAAGCGATGCGCCGCGAGATGGGCGAGGCTGCCGTGGCGGCGGCGCGGGCGGTCAACTACGTGGGCGCCGGCACGGTGGAGTTCATTGTCGAGCAGCGCCCCGACGGCACGATGAACTTCTTCTTCATGGAAATGAACACCCGCCTGCAGGTGGAACACCCGGTGACTGAAGCCATCACCGGGCTGGACCTGGTGGAGTGGCAGTTGCGCGTGGCCTCGGGTGAGAAGCTGCCGCTGGCACAGGACCAGCTGCGTATCCACGGCCATGCGATCGAAGCGCGCATCTGCGCCGAAAACCCCGACAACAACTTCCTGCCCGCCACCGGCACGCTGCATGTCTACGGCCTGCCGCCGTCGGTCTCGTTCGAGCGCGGCCTGGTGCGTGTGGATGCCGGTGTGCGCGAAGGGGATGCGATCTCGCCGTATTACGACTCGATGATCGCCAAGCTGATCGTGCATGGTGACAACCGCGAGCAGGCGCTGGCGCGCATGGACGAAGCGCTGGCGCAATTGCACATCGTGGGCCTGAGCACCAATGTGCAGTTCTTGCGCCATGTGGTGCAAAGCCGCTCGTTTGCCCAGGCCGATCTGGACACCGCGCTGATCCCGCGCGAAGAGGCGGTGCTGTTCAACCAGGAAAAGCTCGGCCTGCCTCTGGCGGCGGCCGCCGCCGTGGCCTTGAGCCTGCTGGAAGAAAAAGCGCAGGAAACGGCCGACCCCTTCAGCAAGCGTGACGGCTGGCGCTCGCACGGGGTGGCGCTGCGTCGTTTCGAATTCGAGTTCCATGGCGAGCCGGCGAAAGCCGAGCTGACCTATCTGCACGACGGTGCGCTGCGGCTGGCCGTCGGCGATGTGGACGAGGTGCTGGTGTTTTCCGGTAGTGGCGGCGCGGTGGACATCCGTTTTGGCGAACAGCGGCTCAGTGCGCACATCTACCGCCGCGGCGAAACCGTGCATGTGTTCGCCCGGCAGGGCGCCACGCAGATCACGGTGATCGACCAGCTTGCGCATGCCGGCGAGGCCCATGGCGAAGCCGGCCGCCTGACGGCACCCATGCCGGGCAAGGTTGTGTCGTTTGCGGTGAAAGCGGGTGACAAGGTGAGCAAGGGCCAGGCGCTGGCCGTGATGGAAGCCATGAAGATGGAGCACACGATTGCGGCGCCGGCCGACGGTGTGGTGCAGGAGGTGTTGTACGCCCCCGGCGACCAGGTCACCGAGGGCGCAGAGCTGCTCAAGATGGTGGCCTAGGGACGCTGGTTCCTGTACCTCCTGCCGACACAGCGCGCACCCGCGGCACAATCACGGCATGAAAATTTCCTTTTGTTGTACTGATACCAAGGCCGAGCCCTGGCTGGCCGGGTTGCGCGCCGCCTTCCCGGATGCTCACGTTGAACCGTGGGCGCCGGGCGCCGCGCCGGCAGACTATGCGGTGGTCTGGGCGCCGCCCCAGCAGTTTCTGGACGAGCAGCCCCAGCTCAAAGCCCTGTTCAATATCGGGGCGGGTGTGGATGCGCTGATGAAGCTGCGCTTGCCGCCCCAGGCGGCCGTGGTACGGCTGGACGATGCGGGCATGTCGGTGCAAATGGCCGAGTACGTATGCCATGCGGTGATCCGGCATTTCCGCGAGTTCGACGGCTACGAGGCCGATGTGAAGCAGGGCACCTGGTCCTACCGCAAGCCACGGCTGCGCCAGGATTTTCCGGTCGGCGTCATGGGCCTGGGCGTGCTCGGCGAACGCGTGGCCAGGGCGCTGGCGCAGTTTGACTACCCGGTTCTGGGCTGGAGCCGGTCCGCCAAAACGATAGCGGGCGTGCAGTGTTTTTCCGGGCAGGCCGGGCTGGCTGATTTCCTGTCGGGCACGCGCGTGCTGGTGTGCCTGCTGCCGCTGACCCCCGACACGCAGGGCATCATGAACCGGCAAACACTGTCCAGGCTGCGGCCCGGCGGCTATGTCGTCAACGTGGCGCGCGGCACGCACCTGGTGGACGAGGACCTGATTGCGCTGCTTGACAGCGGCCACCTGGCCGGGGCCACGCTGGACGTTTTTCGCACCGAACCGCTGCCGGCTGCCCATCCCTTCTGGAAACACCCCCTCATCACCGTCACGCCGCACACCTCGGCCCGGACCCTGCGTGAGGAAAGCATTGCGCAGATTGCCGGCAAGATCGCGGCGCTCCAGGCGGGGCAGCCCATTTCCAGCCTTGCCGGTGTGGTTGACCCGAAAAAAGGATACTGATGTTGCCCCCACGGTCGTTCGCTTCGCGTAACTGCCCCCCGAGGGGGCCGCTGCGCCTGCGGCCCGGCGAAGCCGGTTCCGCGGCCCCTGCTTGGTTGACAACCGGTCGCCGGCTCGCGATCACAATATCTCCTGAAGGAGCCCCCCCATGAAATTACCAGCCAAAGTCAAAATCGTCGATGTCGGTCCGCGCGACGGCCTGCAGAACGAAAAGGCGCAGGTGCCTGCCGCCGTCAAGATCGAGCTGGTGCACCGCCTGCAGGACGCCGGCCTCACTGAAATTGAAGTCACCAGTTTTGTGTCGCCCAAATGGGTGCCGCAAATGGCGGACGCTGCCGAGGTCATGGCTGGCATCACGCGCAAGCCCGGTGTGCGTTATTCGGTGCTGACGCCCAACATGAAAGGTTTCGAGGCCGCCGTGTTGTCCAAACCCGATGAAATTGTCGTGTTCGCTGCCGCCAGCGAGGCTTTCAGCCAGCGCAACATCAACTGCTCCATCGCCGAAAGCATCGAGCGTTTCCGCCCCGTGGCCGAGGCCGCCCGGGCGCACAACATCCGCGTGCGCGGCGCGATTTCCTGCGCCGTCGGCTGCCCTTACGAAGGCGAGGTCGCGCCGGAGCGTGTCGAGATGGTGGCGCGCCTGCTCAAGGACATCGGCGTGCAGCACATCGGGGTGGCCGACACGATTGGGGTGGGCACGCCGCTGAAGGTTCAGCGCGCGATGGAAGCCGCACTGAAACACTACGCCATCGACGAGGTGTCCGGGCATTTTCACGACACCTACGGCCAGGCGCTGGCCAACACGCTGATCTGCCTCGAAATGGGCATCTGGAACTACGACACCTCGTCGGCCGGCCTGGGCGGCTGCCCCTATGCCAAGGGTGCCACCGGTAATGTGGCGACCGAAGACGTGGTCTACATGCTGCAGGGCATGGGCATAGACACCGGCATCGACCTCGACAAGCTGATCGATGCCGGCAAGTTCATCAGCGACTACCTGGAGCGCAAGCCCAATTCCCGTGCCGCGACGGCGCTACTCAATAAGAGGGCCGGCTGATGAGCACGGTGTTGAGCAAACGTGGAGGCCGCCTCCCCTTCAAGCAGGGGCCGCGGAACCGGCTTCGCCGGGCCGCAGGCGCAGCGGCCCCCTCGGGGGGCAGAGAGCGACACGCAGTGCGCGAACGTGGGGGCTTATAACGTGTGTGGCAGTGAGCTCAAGGTGCTGCCTGAAGGCGTGCAGCGCGTCGCCGCTGAACTGCAGGCGAAGGGCCACCCGCATTCGCCGGTGATGCTGGACGACGCGGCGCGCACCGCGCAGCAGGCGGCCGATGCCCTGGGCATCGCCCTGGGCCAGATCGCCAAAAGCATCATCTTTCGCCGCAAGTCCGATGACGCGGCGGTGCTGGTCATCACCGCCGGCGACCAGCGGGTCGACGAGCGCAAGGTCGAAGCCCTGGTCTGCCCCGATGGCAAACGGCTGGGCCGTGCGGATGCGGAGTTCGTCAAAACCCGCACCGGCTTTTCGATAGGCGGCGTCTCGCCGCTGGCGCATGCCACACCGCCCGTCACGCTGATCGACCAGAGCCTGTTCCGTTTTGAAGAGGTCTGGGCGGCAGCCGGCCACCCGCATGGCGTGTTCAAACTCAGCCCGCAGGCGCTCGTCGCCCTCACCGGCGCGCCTGTGGCCGACGTGGCGGTGGACCCGGTGCAGGAACAGGCCGCGCAGCAACGCGCTATCTTTCTGGTAGCAGCTCGCGCGCGTGAAATAAGGGGTCAGACCGAAAACCTTCCTTCACCGTGCATCTCGGTGTGTCGCATGGACGCGGTCAGTGGCTGGTGTGAGGGCTGCTTCCGGACGCGCGACGAAATTGCCGGCTGGAGCGGGGCGACGGATGCAGGCAAGCGTGTGCTCTGGACCCTGATCGAGCAGCGCATGGCCGCGCTGCAAGCCTGACGGACACCGTCCTCCATACATCCACCCCGGCGAGCGTGCCATGAAACACATCACCTTCTACCTCGACTTCATCTCGCCCTACGCCTACCTGGCTTTCGAGAAGCTGCCCGAGGCCCTGAAGGGTCTCAGCTACAGCGTGACCTACAAGCCGTTGCTGTTTGCCAGCCTGCTCAAGCACCATGGCCAGCTTGGTCCCGCAGAAATTCCCGGCAAGCGCGACTGGACTTACCGCCAGGTGTTGTGGCTGGCGCACCAGCATGGCATCAAGCTGCAACTGCCTACCAGTCACCCGTTCAACCCGCTGGGCCTGTTGCGCCTGGCCGTGGCTTGCGATGCGCACGGCACGCCCAACCGTTATGTCTGCGAAACCCTGTTTCGCCACGTGTGGCAGAGCGGGCTGGAGGCGGCCGATCCGCAGCGGCTCGCTGCGCTGGCGGCGTCACTGGCGCCGCAACGCGACATCGACGGTGCGGACGTGAAAGCGCAGTTGAAGGCGCACAGCGACGAGGCCATTGCGCAGGGTGTGTTTGGCGTGCCCGCGCTCGCGGTGGACGGCAAGCTGTTCTGGGGTCTGGATGCGCTGCCCATGCTGCGCGCCTTTCTGCTCGGCGAGGCCTGGTTTGACGGCCCGGACTGGGATGCGGCCAGTCAGCTTGCGACAGGCGTTGCTCGCCGGAAATAGCCTTTCGCCGGGCATTCTCCGCATACCGAAAATTTCTTCGGGGGTTTTCCCTTGACTTGTCAGGGGGCGATAAGTTTGGCGCAAGCTCCTGTTGGTTTCGCGTCAGAGCAGGGTCAGTGTCTCCAAAAATAATCTCCATAACTCCCATGTCGGGGGTGTTCAATTATTGGAGACAACATCATGGCAACTGCAGCCGCCCCCAGGCCGATGAGCGCCGAGGAGAAGAAAGTCATCTTCGCCTCCTCACTCGGTACTGTTTTCGAGTGGTACGACTTTTACCTCTACGGTTCGCTGGCAGCCATCATTGCCAAGCAGTTCTTCAGCGGACTCGATGAAGGTTCGGCCTTCATTTTTGCCCTGCTCGCGTTTGCTGCCGGTTTCATCGTGCGTCCGTTCGGCGCACTGGTGTTCGGCCGTCTCGGCGACATGATCGGCCGCAAATACACCTTCCTGATCACCATCCTGATCATGGGCCTGTCGACCTTCATCGTCGGCCTGCTGCCCAACTACGCCACCATCGGCGTCGCAGCGCCCGTGATCCTGATTGCGCTGCGCATGCTGCAGGGCCTGGCACTTGGTGGCGAGTACGGTGGTGCAGCCGTGTATGTGGCAGAACACTCGCCCCACGGCAAGCGCGGTGCCTATACCTCGTGGATCCAGACCACGGCCACGCTGGGCCTGTTCCTGTCGTTGATGGTGATTCTCGGGACGCGTACCGCGCTGGGCGAGGCGGCTTTTGCCGATTGGGGCTGGCGCGTTCCTTTCCTGGTGTCCATCCTGCTGCTGGGCGTGTCGGTGTACATCCGGCTGAGCATGAACGAGTCGCCGGCCTTCACCAAGATGAAGGCCGAAGGCAAGACCTCCAAGGCACCGTTGTCCGAATCCTTCGGCCAGTGGAAGAACCTGAAGATCGTCATCCTGGCGCTGATCGGCCTGACCGCCGGCCAGGCGGTGGTCTGGTATTCGGGCCAGTTCTATGCCCTGTTCTTCCTGACGCAGTCCCTCAAGGTGGACGGCGCCACAGCCAACATCTTTGTCGCTGTTTCGTTGCTGATCGGCACGCCTTTCTTTGTCGTTTTCGGCACCCTGTCGGACAAGATCGGCCGCAAGCCGATCATCATGGCCGGTTGCCTGCTGGCCGCGCTGACCTACTTCCCGGTGTTCACCGCGCTGACCAAAGCCGCCAACCCTGATCTTGCTGCCGCACAGGCGAAGAACAAGGTCGTCGTGACGGCTGACGCGAGCGAGTGTTCGTTCCAGTTCAACCCGACCGGCACCGCCAAGTTCACCAGCTCCTGCGACATCGCCAAGCAGGTGCTCGCCGGCGCGTCGGTGAGTTATGAGAACGCACCTGGCGCCGCCGGTGTACCCGCCACCATCAAGATTGGCGAGACGGTCATCTCCAGCTATTCCTCCAAAGGCCTGCCTGCGGATGAAGCCAAGAAGAAGGACGCCGCGTTCAAGAAGCTGGTTGCGGACGACCTGAAGGCTGCCGGTTACCCGACCAAGGCCGATCCGGCCAAGGTGGACAAGTTCATGGTGATTGCCATCCTGACCTACCTGGTGCTGCTGGTGACCATGGTCTACGGCCCGATTGCGGCCATGCTGGTGGAACTGTTCCCCACGCGCATCCGCTACACCTCCATGAGCCTGCCGTACCACATTGGCAATGGCTGGTTTGGCGGCTTGCTGCCCACCACGGCCTTTGCCATCGTGGCGCAGACCGGCAACATGTACAACGGCTTGTGGTATCCGATCATCATTGCCGGCATGACCGTCGTGATTGGCACCTTGTTCATCAAGGAAACCAAGGACGTCGACATCTACGCTGACGACTGAGCCCGGGAATGACAGCCCTCTGGTTCTGCCCGATTCCGGGCGGAACCACCGAACCCATTTTTTTACAAACCCCCGCGTTGCCGGGGGTTTTTTCTGGAGAAATAGCATGTGGAAAATAGCACTCGCCTTCGTGGCCTTTGCCGGTCTGGCCATCTTCATCCTGAGCAAGGGCGGAGACATTGACATGGGAGGCGAAAAGCATGGCATCGAGGTCACGCATGAAGCCCCGCCGCCGGCATCGGCCGCTTCAACCGCGTCCGCGCCTGCACGTTAGTCCGCCCTCCGCACCGACCCGCATCATGATTTACGCCAAGTCCGAGGCCGGGCAGCAGGCCTTGAAAGACCGGTCCCTGCTCACGCCCCGACAGCGCTCCGCCTTCATCCTGTTTGACGGCAAACGTTCCGTTTCGCAGGTGCTGGAGGCGACGGCGGGCCTGGGTGTGAGGCCGGCAGAGCTGGTTGAACTGGTGGAGATGGGTTTTCTCACGCCCAGCCGGCAGTCCGTCGAGAAGGCTGCCGCAGCGATCGCGCATGCGGCCGCCTTGGTGGCGCGTCAGGAGGACAGCGACGCCGCCAATGACCGCTACAAGCAGGCCTACCCGCTCGCTGCACAGTTGACGGGGGCGCTGGGGCTCGGGGGTTTCAGGTTGAACCTGGCCGTCGAGGGTGCGGCAGATGTGGAGGCCCTGCTTGCGCTGCTTCCCAAAATCAGGGAAGCCGTCGGGGCCGGCCAATGCAGCGCGCTGGAACAGGCCCTCAAGGGCTGAGGGCCCTGGGCTGTCCTAGCGTTTGAATTTCCCGTCTGTGCCAATGATGGACAGGTCGGCGAAGTCGAGTCCGGTGTGGTCCTCGAGCGAGTAGTTCACTTCCAGCCCGCCGATGTCGAACCTGCGTATGCTTTCCAGGGCGGCCTGGATTTTTTCGCGGGTTGGTTTGGCGCCAGCCCGTTTCAACCCTTCGACCAGCACCTTGGCAGCGGCAAACCCTTCGAGCATGGCCGGACTGATGTCGCCAGTGCCTTTGGCCTTGGACAGTTCCTGGGCTTCCTTGACCATGGCATAGGCAATGGAGCGTTCATAAGGAAAGACCTGGGTCACGATCACGCCGCGCGCATTGTCGCCCAGGCTTTTGATGAAGCCGCTTGATGCATTGTTGGACAGCGTCACGATCTGCGCAGCGGAGCCGGCGGCACGAAAGGCTTTCATGCCATCGACCACCGCCTGGCCGGAGGCCACCATGATGATGGCTTGCGCATTGGACTGGACCACCTTGGGCGCGATCGGCCCGAAGTCAGGCTTGCCGCGGTTGAATTTTTCCAGCACCGCAGGCTGCAGCTTGGCGGCAGCGAAGCCTTTTTGCGCGCCGGCCACGCCGTCGGCACCGAAGCTGTCGTCGGCATAAACCAGGCCGATGCGCGTGATGCCCATCGAGCTCAGGTGGGTGACCGCCTTCTCAGCTTCGCGCTGGTAGGTGGCGCGCACGTTGAACACATGTTTTTTGACCGGCTGGTGCAGCACCATGGCGCCAGTGGACGGACCCACCAGCGGCACGCCGTGTTTTTCGAGGAGCGGAAGCATGGCTTCCGTGTGGGGGGTGCCACGGGTCAGGAACATGGCGGCGACGTTCTGTTCCTCGATCAGCTTGCGGGCATTTTCGCCGGCCAGCTTGGGGTCGAACTTGTCGTCGAGCGAGATCAGTTCAATCTTCTGCCCGTTGACACCGCCCTTGGCATTGATGGCGTCGATGTAGAGCTTCGCTCCGTCCGTGGTTTCCTTCACGCCGGCGCCCACGGGGCCGGTAAAGCCCGCGGTCTGCCCGATCAGGATTTGTGCCTGGCTGGCGTGGCTCACGGCCGCGAGCAAAAGTGCAGCGCACCAGAAATTCAGCTTTTTCATGTCATGGCTCCTTGGGCGGTCGAGTTTACGCCGTCAATGTGACCCTTCGGTGTGGAAACTACGGGCGGGATAACCAGAAGACGGGTCAGCGCAAAGGGCTGGCGGGCGGCTTAACCCTACGCCGCCGATTCGCGCGAGCGCTGTCTAGAATGTTTGACCTACAAGGAAAGCCCCCACCCATGACCCAGGGAACCATCCGCATTCGCGGCGCGCGACAGCACAACCTCAAAAACATTGATCTGGATATCCGCACGGGGGAAATGACGGTGGTCACCGGCCCCAGCGGATCCGGCAAGTCCTCGCTGGTGTTTGACACGCTGTTTGCCGAAGGTCAGCGCCGTTATGTGGAAACTTTCTCGGCCTATGCACGGCAGTTTCTGGACCGCATGGACAAGCCGGCGGTGGACAAGGTGGAAGGGGTGCCTCCGGCGATTGCGATCGACCAGACCAACCCGGTCCGCAGTTCGCGCTCCACCGTGGGCACCATGACCGAACTCAACGACCACCTAAAACTTTTGTACGCACGTGCTGCACAGCTATTCGACAAAAAGACTGCGCAGGCCGTGCGCCATGACACACCGGAGTCGATTTATGCCGAGCTGATGGCGCGCACCGCAGGCAGCGATTCAAGAGTCGTCATGACCTTCCCTGTGGAACTTCCGGGCAATACCAGCGCCGAGGAAGTGACGCAGTGGCTGTCGGCCAGCGGGTTCACGCGTGTGCATGCAGAGCGCGACGTGGCGACACCTGCCGGGCCGCACCAAGGCGTGAAGGCCCCCTCGGGGGGCAGCGCAGTACGCGAAGCGACAAGCGTGGGGGCCATTAAATTGCTCGATGTGGTGGCCGACCGCTTTCGTGTGCAGACCGCCGAGAAGGCGCGGGTGGTCGAAGCCATCGAGCTGGCGCTCAAACGGGGCGGCCGGCTCAATGTGTATGTGCAACCGGCACAGGAGGGTGCCGTGGAGGAGATGTGGCGCTTTTCGACCGGCCTGCATTGCCCCGAGAGCGACCTGCGCTACGGCGAACCGACACCCTCGCTGTTTTCCTTCAACTCGGCCATGGGTGCCTGTGACACCTGCCGCGGTTTTGGCCGCGTTATCGGCGTCGACTACGGCCTGGTGATCCCCAACGACAAGCTGACGCTGCGTTCGGGCGCCATCAAGCCCATGCAGACGCCGGCCTGGAAAGAAGCGCAGGACGACCTGATGCGCCATGCCGAGACGGCCGGCATTCCGCGCGACACGCCCTGGTACAAGCTCACGCCCGAGCAGCAGGGCTGGGTCATCAACGGCTCGCCGAACTGGAATGGCAAATGGAACCAGCACTGGTTCGGCATCAAGCGCTTTTTTGCCTACCTGGAAAGCAAGGCCTACAAGATGCACATTCGTGTGCTGCTGTCCAAGTACCGCAGCTACACGCCGTGCGAGACCTGCGGCGGCGCGCGCCTCAAGCTGGAGGCCCTGCTCTGGCGTCTGGGATCGAAAGCAGCCGCCGATGCGGCGCTGCCGCCAGCCAAACGTTTCATGCCGGTCGGTGTGGACTGGACGCGCGCGCAGCTCGAAGCCCTGCCCGGGCTGAGCCTGCACGACCTGATGCAGTTGCCGATCGACCGGCTGCGCGAATTTTTCAACGGGCTGGCACCGGCCGCGCTGCAGGACGGCAGCGCGCCCGATGCCGAGTTCAAGGCGCTCAAGTCGCTGTTCGAGGAAATCCACACCCGGCTCAAATACCTCAGCGACGTCGGCATCGGTTACCTGACGCTGGACCGGCAAAGCCGCACGCTGTCGGGCGGCGAGGTGCAGCGCATCAACCTGACAACGGCGCTGGGCACCTCGCTGGTCAATACGCTGTTCGTGCTGGACGAGCCGTCCATCGGACTGCACCCGCGCGACATGAACCGCATCACCCAGGCCATGCACCGGCTGCGCGACGCCGGCAACACGCTGGTGGTGGTCGAGCATGACCCGGCTGTGATGCTGGCCGCCGACCGCATGATCGACATGGGACCGGGCCCGGGCGAGAAGGGCGGCCAGATTGTTTTCGACGGCACGCCGGAAGACCTCAAACACGCCGACACGTTGACCGGCGCCTACCTCGGCTCGCGCAAGCAGGTGGGCATGGGCTTCAAGCGCCCGGTGACCGACAACACGCCGCGTCTGATCCTCGAAGGCGCGCGCGACCACAACCTGAAAAACCTGACGGTGGAATTTCCGCTGCAGCGCCTGGTGTGTGTGACCGGTGTCAGCGGGTCCGGCAAGTCCACGCTGATGCAGGACATCCTGGCGCCGGCACTGCTGCGCCAGTTCGGCAAGGCCACGGAAACGCCCGGCCTGCATGACCGCCTGATGGGTGCGGATTACCTGACCGACGTGGTGTTTGTCGACCAGTCGCCGATCGGCAAGACCGCGCGCTCCAACCCGGCCAGTTATGTCGGCGCCTGGGACGCCGTGCGCGAGCTGTTTGCGCAGGCCCCCATGGCCCGCCAGCGCAGCTACACCGCCTCCAAGTTCAGCTTCAACAACGGCGATGGGCGTTGCCCGACCTGCGGCGGCTCAGGCTTCGAACATGTGGAGATGCAGTTCCTCAGCGACGTCTACCTGCGTTGCCCCGACTGCGACGGCAAGCGTTACCGGCCCGAAATCCTGGAAGTCACGATTGAACGCCAGGCGATCGGCAGCGTGCGCGCGCGCCTGATGAATGTGTCTGACGTGCTGGACCTGACGGTCAGCGAGGCCTGCGCGCTGTTTGCACAGGACCGCGAGGTGATCCGTGCGCTGCAGCCCATCGTGGATGTGGGGCTTGAATACGTGAAGCTGGGCCAGCCGGTGCCGACGCTGTCGGGCGGCGAGGCGCAGCGGCTCAAGCTGGCCGGCTTCCTGGCTGGCGCCGCAAAAACGGCCAGCCACAGCCGGCAGCCGCTGGCGCTGAAAAACATCAACCGCGGCACGCTGTTCCTGTTCGACGAGCCGACCACCGGCCTGCATTTCGACGACATCGCCAAACTGATGCGTGCGCTGCGCAAGCTGCTCGACGTCGGCCATTCCCTGATCATCATCGAGCACAACCTCGACGTGATCCGTTCGGCCGACTGGCTGATCGACCTGGGCCCCGAAGGCGGCGAGGCCGGCGGCTTGCTGGTGGCCCAGGGCACGCCCGAAGCCGTGCGCGAGCACCCGACCTCACACACCGCGCTGGCGCTGCGCGAGTACGAGCAGGCCATGGGCAAGGTGCACGGCGTGGAGGAGGCCCGCGCCAAGGTCTGGACCACCAAGCCGGCGTTTTCCAACCTGATCCAGATCGTCAACGCCAAGGAGCACAACCTCAAGAGCCTGTCGGTCAACATTCCGCGCGGCCAGTTCAACGTGGTGACCGGCGTGTCGGGGTCCGGCAAGTCCACGCTGGCGTTCGACATTTTGTTCAACGAGGGCCAGCGGCGTTACCTGGAGTCGCTCAACGCCTATGCGCGCAGCATCGTGCAGCCGGCCGGCCGGCCCGAGGTGGACGCGGTCTACGGCATTCCGCCGACCGTGGCGATCGAGCAGCGCCTGTCGCGCGGCGGGCGCAAGTCCACCGTGGGCACGACGACCGAGGTTTGGCACTTCCTGCGCCTGCTCTACGTGAAGCTTGGCATCCAGCACTGCACCAAAGACGGTGCGGCGGTGATGCCGCAAAGCGCGGAAAGCATTGCCGCGCAACTGCTCAAGGCACACCGCGGCCAGCACATTGGCTTGCTGGCGCCGCTGGTGATCAACCGCAAGGGCGTTTACACCGAACTCGCCGACTGGGCGCGGCCGCGCGGCTACACCCATTTGCGCGTGGACGGCGAATTTCTGCCGACCACAGGCTTTCCGCGCATCGACCGCTTCAAGGAACACACGGTGGAGCTGCCGGTGGCCGACATCCACGTGACCCCCGCCAACGAGGCCGCGTTGCGCCAGGCGCTGGCCACCGCGCTTGAGCACGGCAAGGGGGTGGTGCATGTGCTGGCCCCGCTGGATGGCTTGCGTGGCGCGATGCTGGCCGGCACGTCCACCCGGCAGATCGGCAGCTTGCAGGCCTCGTCCACCAAGCGGGCCTGCCCGGTCTGCGCCACCTCCTACCCCGAACTCGACCCGCGCCTGTTCAGCTACAACAGCAAACACGGCTGGTGCCCGGACTGCGTGGGTACCGGTGTCAGGCTCACCAAGGAGCAGCGCAAGGTGTTTGACGACTCGGTGCGTGACGACGACAACAAGGGCCGCGAGCAGAGTTTTGTCGAGGCCGATGTGGACGAGGTGCTGGACGCCGTCTGCCCGGCCTGCGCCGGCTCACGCCTGAACGCACAGGCGCGTGCCGTGAAGTTTGCGGGGGTGGGCATTGCTGACATCGCCGCGCTGTCGGTGACCGATGTGCGCCGCTGGGTGGAAAAACTCGCGCTGTCCGGACGCGAGGCCGGCATTGCACGCGACCTGATCCCCGAGATCAAGAGCCGGCTCGAATTCCTTGAGGACGTGGGCCTGGGTTATTTGACGCTGGACCGCGGCGCACCGACGCTGTCGGGCGGCGAGGCCCAGCGCATCCGGTTGGCGGCGCAGTTGGGTTCCAACCTGCAGGGGGTCTGTTATGTGCTGGACGAGCCGACCATCGGCCTGCACCCGCGCGACAACCAGATTTTGCTGCGCGCTTTGGGCAAACTCAGCGAACGTGGCAACACGCTGGTGGTGGTTGAGCATGACGAAGACACGATCCGCCGCGCCGACAACATCATCGACATCGGGCCCGGCGCCGGCAAACGCGGTGGGCAATTGGTGGGGCAGGGGACGGCCGACCACCTGGCGACTCTGCCGGATTCACTGACCGGGCGCTACCTGGCGAATCCGTTGATCCATCCGCTGCATGCGCGGCGTGAAACGCGGTTGCCCCTCACCCCAGCCCTCTCCCCGGAAGGGCGAGGGAGCCATGCCGGGAGTTCACTCCCTCTCCCCCTGGGAGAGGGCAGGGGTGAGGGCCTGCCATCCAAGCGGCTCAGCAAAGCAAAGGCGGCTGCGCTCAAGGCAGCCCATCTGAAAGCCCAGGCGGCCAGCGCCAGCCTGGCCCACAATGCCGCGCCCGCCGCGGTCAATCCTGAGACTTCCTGGCTCACCGTGGCCGGGGCCGACCTGCACAACCTCAAGAACGTTTCGGTCAAGGTCCCGCTGTACCGGCTGGTGGCGGTGACGGGCGTGTCGGGGTCGGGCAAATCAACCCTGGCGCGCGATGTGCTGCTGGCCAATGTGCAGGCCGGCGTGGCGCAACGTTCGACGCGGGCCGGGCGTGAGGCCGACGATGCCGGCCAACACCCGGCCTGGACGGGGTGCGGCCACATCGAGGGTTACGAGGTGGTGGACCGTGTGCTCGAAGTGGACCAGACGCCGATCGGCAAGACACCGCGCTCCTGCCCGGCCACCTACATCGGTTTCTGGGACACGGTGCGCAAGCTGTTCGCCGACACACTCGAAGCCAAGGCGCGCGGTTACAGCGCCGGGCGTTTCAGTTTCAACACCGGCGAAGGCCGCTGCCCGACCTGCGAGGGGGCCGGCGTACGCACCATTGGCATGAGTTTCCTGCCGGACGTGAAGGTGCTCTGCGAGACCTGTCACGGCGCGCGTTTTAATCCCGAGACCCAGGCCGTGACCTGGCGCGGCAAGAACATCGGCGACGTGTTGACCATGGAAGTCGACGAGGCCGTCGAGTTTTTCGCCTCCATGCCGAGCATCGCGCACCCGCTGCAGTTGCTCAAGGACGTGGGCCTGGGTTACCTGACGCTGGGCCAGCCGTCGCCGACGCTGTCGGGCGGCGAAGCCCAGCGCATCAAGCTGGTGACCGAGCTGTCCAAGGTGCGCGATGACATCACAAGGCGCGGCCAGAAGGCGCCGCACACGCTCTACGTGCTGGACGAACCCACGGTGGGCCTGCACATGGCTGACGTCGAAAAACTGATCCATGTGCTGCACCGGCTGGTCAATGGCGGCCACAGCGTGGTGGTGATCGAACACGACCTCGACGTGATCGCCGAAGCCGACTGGGTGATCGACCTGGGGCCGGACGGCGGCAACGCTGGTGGCTGGGTGGTCGCGGCCACGACGCCGGAGCAGGTGGTCAAGCTGGGCACAGCAACCGGGAAGGCGCTCAGGAGCGTGCTGGCACGCGTTGCTGCGGCTGTTGCATAGCTATTGAATCAATAGCTGCTGGCGACCAACTCATAAGGTCTGAAGCCTGTTTTCTTGTGGTTTTAGCCGAAATCGCGTGCCGCCAGTAGCGCCGCCGCGACTTCGGCAAAGCCCGCACCACGCTCCCCCTCGGTGATGTAGCGCGGCTTGTGGCTCAGTTCGGCTTCAAAGCGGCGGATGTTGGCCACGCCCACCGAGTGCGCAAACGCCTCGAACATCAGCTGGTCGTTGGCCGAGTCGCCGACGTAGACCCAGTTTCCCCTCTCCGCGTCGAGGTCGCGGCCGAACAGCTCGCGGACGATCCAGCGCGCGCCCTCCAGCTTGTTGTGTGCGCCGAACCAGCCGTTGATGTGGATGGAGCTCACCGTCGCGTTCATGCCTTCGCCTTGCATGATCTGCACCGCCTGCGCGATCTGCGCCGGCGGCAGGTGCACAAACTCGCTGTGGTCGATGGCGATGTCGGTCTCGCGGCCCGGGCTGTCCTCGGATAACACGGCGCCAGGCACGTCCTGCATCACGCGCCGGGCCACCTGCTGCATGCGGGCGTAATTGGCCAGGCGAGTCGAAGCATCCTGTTGATACAGTTTTGATAGCTGCCCACGTCCACCGGCCAGGGGCTGGCAACCGGTTTGGCTTGCAAGCAGGGCCACGGCGCCGTTTTCAGCAACGATGGCATCGACCGGCCAGCGCAACGCAAAAGCTTCGCTCCAGCCGACCGGCCGCCCGGTGATGGGAATCACATGCAGGCCGGCAGCCTTGAGGTCGGCAAGGGCCTGCAGCGCGTCGGACGTGATCGCGCCGTCGGTGGTCAGGGTGTCGTCAATGTCGGTAAAAACGCCGGTGATATGTTGCCGGTCTTGCGCGGGCCAGGTTTTCAGGGCTTTCATGACGAAAGTGTCGCATGCCTGTACAATCAGTGGTTCCTGAGGAGCGTTGCAACCCACGACATGTGGTCTAGGCTCAGGACTTTCATTTGCAACCACGCTCACCCGCATGTGCTGTCAAGCCGGGTGAGATCCAACCAACTCCCCGCCGAATTGTCGCCATGTGGCCGTGGCTATTTTGCCCAATTGGACCCTTGATCTTGGAGATACCCCAATGAACGCCGTATTGAAACCCGCCCAGACCGCTGCTGACTACGTGATTGCCGACATTTCGCTTGCCGCCTGGGGCCGCAAGGAACTGAACATTGCCCAGACCGAAATGCCCGGCCTGATGGCCATTCGCGAAGAATTCGCCAAAGCCCAGCCCCTGAAAGGCGCACGCATCACCGGTTCGCTGCACATGACCATCCAGACCGGCGTGTTGATTGAAACGCTGCAAGCCCTGGGCGCCGACGTGCGCTGGGCCTCATGCAACATTTTCTCGACGCAGGACCATGCCGCCGCCGCGATTGTGGCCGCCGGCACGCCGGTGTTCGCGATCAAGGGCGAGACCCTGGCCGACTACTGGGACTACACCCACCGCATCTTCGAATTCAGCGGCGCCAAAGGCACGCCTGAAGAAGGCCCGAACATGATCCTGGACGACGGCGGCGATGCCACGCTGTTGATGCACCTGGGTACCAAAGCCGAAACCGACGCCAGCCTGATTTCCAAGCCGACCAGCGAAGAAGAGATCTGCCTGTTCAACGCGATCAAGGCCAAGCTGGCCATCGACCCGACCTGGTACAGCCGCCGCCTGAAAAACATTGTCGGCGTGACCGAAGAAACCACCACCGGCGTGCTGCGTTTGAACGAGATGTCGGCCAAGGGCACGCTGGCCCTGCGCGCCATCAACGTCAATGACTCGGTGACCAAGTCCAAGTTCGACAACCTGTATGGCTGCCGCGAATCGCTGGTGGACGCGATCAAGCGTGCCACCGACGTGATGGTCGCCGGCAAGGTGGCTTGCGTGGCCGGTTACGGCGACGTGGGCAAGGGCTCGGCCCAGGCGCTGCGCGCGCTGTCCGCCCAGGTCTGGGTGACCGAGATCGACCCGATCAACGCCCTGCAGGCCGCGATGGAAGGCTACAAGGTTGTGACCATGGAATACGCCGCCGACAAGTGCGACATTTTCGTGTCCGCCACCGGCAACAAGAACGTCATCACCTATGAACACATGGCGGCCATGAAAGACCAGGCCATCGTCTGCAACATCGGCCACTTCGACAACGAGATCGACGTTGCCGCGCTGGAAAAATGCACCTGGGAAGAGATCAAGCCGCAGGTCGACCATGTGATCTTCCCGGACGGCAAACGCATCATCCTGCTGGCCAAGGGCCGCCTGGTGAACCTCGGCTGCGGCACCGGTCACCCGAGCTTCGTGATGTCGTCCAGCTTCGCCAACCAGACCATCGCGCAGATCGAGCTGTTCACCAAACAGGCCGACTACGAAGTGGGCAAGGTTTATGTGCTGCCGAAACACCTCGACGAAAAAGTCGCGCGTCTGCATCTGAAGAAAGTCGGCGCGATGCTGAGCGAACTCAGCGACGAGCAGGCCGCGTACATTGGCGTCTCGAAAGCGGGCCCGTACAAAGCCGATACCTACAGGTATTGATTGGGCTACTGCGCGCCCGTGATCCTGCGTTGCGGGACCCGTCTGCGAATCCTCACGTACCTGAAGTACGTTCCGGTTCGCAGCCCCCCGCGCCTTGGCTGACGGGCGCTCGCTGCGCCCCTGAAATTTCCAGGAAATATACCCATGCGCGCTGACTTGTTCCTCGTCGACAACGGCTTTGCCGCCACCCGTTCCCAGGCCCAGCGCCTGATCGCTTCGGGGGTGCAGTGGCGCGCCGAGGAAAGCGCGCCCTGGAAGAAAGTCGCCAAAAACGGCGACGAGATTCCGGACGGCGCCGAGTTGCAGATCCCCGACACCACCGAAGCCAAGTACATCTCGCGCGGCGGGCTCAAGCTCGAAGGTGCGCTCAAAAGCACCGGCCTGAGCGTGACGGGCCTGCGCTGCCTGGACATCGGGCAATCCACCGGCGGCTTCACCGACTGCCTGCTGCAGCACGGTGCCGTGCAGGTGGTGGGCGTGGACGTGGGCCATGGCCAACTGCACCCCAGCCTGCGCGGCGACCCGCGCGTGGTGTGTATCGAAGGCCTCAACGCCCGGTCCATGACCGCTGCTGATTTGATGGCAGGTCCCGCCCACGCGGCGGAGGCTGAAGGCCAATTTGACGATGATGATTTCGAGGCGGACGAGGGCGAGGCCGTTGACGCCGACTTCGATTTCCTGACCGGCGACCTGTCCTTTATTTCCCTGACGCTGGTGTTGCCCGCCGTGGTGCGGCTGCTGAAAGCCGGCGGTGATCTGCTGATGCTGGTCAAACCCCAGTTTGAGCTGCAGCCCGGCCAGATCGGCAAGGGCGGCATTGTGCGTGATGCCGTGCATTTTGAGTTTGTCGAAAAACGCCTGCGCGATGCCTGCGCTGCGCTGGGGCTGGACGTGAAAGCCTGGCTGGCCTCGCCGATTGAAGGCGGGGACGGCAACCGCGAGTTTTTCATTCACGCGGTCAAAGGCCTCCACACGACCGGTGAAGACCAGCCGTTGCCGGCGGCGCCGCCGCGCAAGGCCGCCAAACGCACACCGCGCAGCGAACTGCGCGCGCTGCATGAGGCGCATGAGGACTCTGAAGAAGCCCACGCGGGCCAGCACGGCCCGGCGCGCGGCAAACGCCGCGACAAAGACGACTGATCCGCGCTGCGCAGCCCCGAAGAACAAGTGAGACTGGTGATGAATCTTCCGATCAGCTTTGAATTTTTCCCGCCCAAGACACCCGAAGGCGCCGACAAGCTGCGCCTGACGCGCCAGGCGTTGTACGCGCACCAGCCCGAGTTCTGCTCGGTCACCTTTGGCGCGGGTGGTTCCACCCAGGAAGGCACCTTTGGCACGGTCGGCGAAATCCTGAAGGAAGGCATGGCTGCCGCCTGCCACTTCTCCTGTGTCGGCGCGACCAAGGCCACGGTGCGCGAGCAGCTCGCCGCCCTGCAGGCCATGGGCGTCAAGCGCCTGGTGGCGCTGCGCGGCGACCTGCCCAGCGGTTACGGCATGGGCGGCGAGTTCCATTACGCCAGCGACCTCGTGGCTTTCATCCGTGAGTTCACCGGCAATGCCTTTCACATCGAAGTCGCGGCCTACCCCGAGATCCACCCGCAGGCCAAATCGGCCGATGCCGACCTGCAGGCCTTCGCCGCCAAGGTCAAGGCCGGCGCCAATTCGGCCATCACCCAGTATTTTTTCAACGCAGACGCCTACTTCCGCTTTGTGGAGGACACCCGCAGGCTGGGCGTGGATGTGCCCGTGGTGCCCGGCATCATGCCGATCTCCAGCTCCACCCAGCTGATGCGGTTTTCCGATGCCTGCGGTGCCGAGATTCCGCGCTGGATTCGCCTGCGCCTGCAGGGTTTCGGCGACGACACGGCATCGATCAAAAGCTTCGGCCTCGACGTGATCACCGACTTGTGCGACCAGTTGCAGACGGCCGGTGTGCCGGGTCTTCATTTCTACACCATGAACCAGGCCGCTGCGACCACAGAGATCATCCGGCGTCTGCAGCCGGTTTGAGGGGCAACCTGTTTTGACCGGCCTGCTGAAGCCGCGCACCATCAGGCAGACCCTCGCCCTCTGCCTGCTGGCCCTGGTGGCGGCCTGCACGACACCCGCGCCACCGTCACCCGGCCGCGCCGCACCCCACCCTGCGCCGATCGCCACACCGGCCCCCACACCAGCCAGCCCCGAGGCTGGGGACACGCCGACGGACGTTGCCCCCCTCGCCGTGGAGCCCTTCCGTGATCGGCCGCGGCCCGCGTTGCTGGGCGGTGAACCCGCGCGCGAGTTCCAGCGTGGCGCCGCCTCGTGGTACGGCCCGGGGTTTCATGGCCGGCTGACGGCCAGCGGCGAACGCTACGACATGCACGCCTTCACGGCCGCGCACCGCACCTTGCCATTTGGCACCCTGGTGCGGGTGCACAGCCTGGTCAACGGTCGTGACGTGGATCTGCGCATCACCGACCGCGGCCCGTTCAGCCGCAACCGCATCATCGACGTGAGCCGCGCTGCGGCGGCAGAACTCGGCATGCTGGGCCTCGGCTTCAAGGAAGTGGTGTTGCTGGTTCCGGAATCCACACCGGCCCTGGTTGCCGCACCGCCGCGCCCGGTCAGGAAATCCCAGCGCAGCGCCGGACGCGTGCCGGTGCCCAGGGTGCGCTAAGCGGCTGCATATAACATTGGCCTTCAGCCCTTATTCCACGGGCGCCGCAGCTCCTGAATAAATAGCAGTTGTCCGGCCGTGCTGAATCGCACGGGTGCGGCTTGATCGACTGCAGACAAAAAACGCGATGGAAGAACGGGGCCCGCCCGGCCACGGGCAACTCTGACCCACAGTCTGGCGTCCAGGGCTTGTCCGCGCACAGTGCATCCCGCCAGCTGAGCAGCGCGATTTGTTGTTGGCCGAACCCGCAATAGCCCCTCGTGCAGGTACGGCAAGTCCTCAGTGCCGGCGCCCACATCCTTGGCTTACTAGAATTTCAGTAATTACTGAAAATTCAGAAAACACGGACCGCCATGAACCTCGCTCCCCTGACCCAGCGTTTTGTCCTGCACTTCGGCGAGATGGGCAGCCGCTGGGGCATCAACCGCACCGTGGGGCAGATTTATGCGCTGCTGTATGTGTCGCCGCGCGCGCTCAATGCCGACGACATTGCCGAGGCGCTGGCGTTTTCGCGTTCCAACGTCAGCATGGGGCTGAAAGAGTTGCAGTCGTGGAACCTGGTGCGGTTGCAGCACCTGCCCAACGACAGGCGCGAGTATTTCCAGGCGCCGGAAGACATCTGGGCCATTTTCCGCACCTTGGCCGAGGAGCGGCGCAAGCGCGAGATCGATCCCACGCTGTCCATGCTGCGCGACGCGCTGATGGAGCAGCCGTCGGCGCTGGATGACATCCACGCCCAGGCGCGCATGAAGCAGATGCACGACCTGATCGAACTCATGACGGGCTGGCTGGCCGACGTGCAGAAAATGGATTCGGCCACGCTGGTCAGCCTGATGAAGATGGGCGCCAAGGTCCAGAAGCTGCTGGAGGTCAAGGACAAGGTGACCAGCACGGTGAAGGCCGGCTTGACAGGCCGCGCCGCTGCGCCCAAGCTGGCAGCACCCACGGCCGCTGTTCCCGAAGAAAACAACCGGAGCTGATGATGGATGGATTCGACGCATTCCTGCTGGCGCGCATTCAGTTCGCGGCCAACATCACTTTTCACATCCTGTTCCCGACGATCAGCATCTCGCTGGCCTGGGTGCTGCTGTTTTTCAAGCTGCGCTTCGTCAAGACCGGCCAGCAACACTGGATGGATGCCTACCAGTTCTGGGTGAAGATTTTTGCGCTGACCTTTGCGCTGGGTGTGGTCAGCGGCATCACCATGAGTTTCCAGTTCGGCACCAACTGGCCGGGCTACATGGAAAAGGTCGGCAACATCGCCGGGCCGCTGCTCGCCTATGAAGTGCTGACGGCCTTCTTCCTGGAGGCGACCATGCTGGGCGTGATGCTGTTCGGGCGCGAGCGCGTCAGCGAAACCCTGCACACCGTGGCCACGTTGCTGGTGGCCGGCGGGACCACGCTGTCGGCGTTCTGGATCCTGGCGCTCAACTCCTGGATGCAGACACCGGCCGGCTTTGAAATGATCAACGGCCAGGCCCATGTGACGAGCTGGTTCGAGGTGATCTTCAACCCTTCCTTTCCCTACCGTATGGTGCACATGCTGTTGGCCTCGGGCCTGACGGTGGCGTTTCTGGTGGCCGGCATTTCGGCTTACCGCTGGCTGCGCCAGGACCGCGGCGCCGAGGTCATGGCCAGCCTGAAGACCGGTGTCTACCTGGCGGCGCTGCTGATTCCGCTGCAGATCATTGCGGGCGACCTGCACGGGCTGAACACGATGGAGCACCAGCCGGCCAAGCTGGCGGCCATGGAAGGCATCTGGAAAACCGGAAAAGGGGCGCCAGCCGTGCTGTTTGCCCTGCCCGATGAAAAGGCGAAGGAGAACCGCTACGAAATCGCCATCCCGAAGCTGGCCTCGCTGTATCTGACCCATTCGCTGGACGGCGAGGTCAGGGGGCTGGACCAGTTCGAAGGCAAACACCCGCCGGTGGCGCCGGTGTTCTGGGCCTTTCGCATCATGGTGGGCGTGGGTGTGCTGATGTTGGCCGTGAGCTGGGCCGCCACCTGGCAACTTGCCCCATGGAAGAAAGATCCGGAGCGCAATTTGAGGCCCTGGCACGCGAAGCTGCTGGTGGCCATGACCTTTGCCGGCTGGGTGGCACTGATCGCCGGCTGGTATGTCACCGAGATCGGCCGGCAACCCTGGCTGGTGACCGGTGTGCTGACGGCGGCCGAGGCGGCATCCAGCGTGCCGGCGCCGCGCATCGCCCTCACGCTGTCCCTCTACCTCACGTTGTATGCGGCGCTGACCGTGGCCTACATCTCGGTGGTGTTTTACCTGGCGCGCCACGGAAAACATGCGGACAAGCCGTTTGGCACCGGCCTGGAAGACACGCCCAATCCCGTGACCTACCCTGAACAGGAAGGAGCTCCCCGTGCTTGACTTTGCGCCCGACCTGACCCAAGCCGCGGGCTGGATGCCCATTGTTTTCCTGGTGGTCATGGGCCTGGCGATGCTGGCCTACGTGATCCTGGACGGCTACGACCTGGGCGTGGGTGTGTTGATGCGCCGCGCCAGCGACGACGACAAGGACACCATGATTGCCAGCATCGGCCCCTTTTGGGACGCCAATGAAACCTGGCTGGTGCTGGGCGTCGGCATTTTGCTGACGGTGTTCCCGCTGGCGCATGGCGTGATCCTCGGCGCGCTCTACCTGCCGGTGGCCTTCATGCTGATCGGGCTGACGCTGCGCGGCGTGGCCTTTGACTTCCGCGTGAAGGCGCGCGCCGCGCACAAGCCGCTGTGGAACCGCCTGTTCTACACCGGCTCGCTGCTGGCCAGCTGGGCCCAAGGCTACATGCTGGGGTCGCTGATCACGGGTTTTGCCGACACCTGGTGGACCCTGGTGTTCAACGCCGTGATCGGGTTGGCGCTGGTGGCCGCCTACTGTCTGCTGGGCGCCGGCTGGCTCATCATCAAGTCCGAAGGCGCGCTGCAGTTGCAGGCGGTGCGCTGGGCGCGTGCCAGCCTGCTGTTCACCATGGCCGGCGTGGCCGCCATCTCGATCGCCACGCCGCTGGTCAGCCAGCGCATTTTCGAAAAATGGTTTTCCTTTCCCAACATCGTGCTGCTGCTGCCGATTCCGGCGGCCACCGCCGTGCTGTTCGCCATCATTTTCCGCAGCCTGCAGCGGCTGCCGGTGCGCCTGGGCCAGGGCAATGAATACGGCGCCTGGGTGCCCTTCGGCGCGACGGTGGGCGTGTTTCTGCTGGCGTTTTACGGCCTGGCCTACAGCCTGTTTCCGTGGCTGGTCATCGACCGGATCACGATCTGGCAGGCGGCCACGGCGCCCGAAGCGATGGGGGTCATTCTGGTGGGCGCGCTGGTGGTGCTGCCCATGATCATTGGCTACACGGTGTTTGCCTACCGCGTGTTCTGGGGCAAAAGCACGGCGCTGAAATATTAAGGGCGTTGCGGCCGGCTGGCGATAAAATCCAGCCTTTCCTCACGTTGCCAACCCATCCTCATGAGAACGCAGAGCAAATACAACGCATCCCTGCAGTCGGCCGTCGGGCTGACAGACGCGCAGCGCCAGACCGCCGAGCAAAAATTCCTTGACGTGATGGAGTACGCGCTGGGCGGCGCGTCCGCAGTGCGCGGCGCCTATGTGGAATGGCTGGCGGCGCGTTCGATGCGCGCCGAAAACCCCGATGTCCCGCGCTCGGCCGAAGAAACCATGGCGATTGCCCGCTGGGAACAGGCCGCAGACCACGCCACGCGTGCAGTTTTCCGTCAGATGAAAATTGCAACCCAGAATGCTTTTTTCGAACTCCACGTCTGGAATTCGAGAACCCACTGAGACCGCCCGGAGGGCAGGGGAGACGCAGCGACGAGCATGGGCGCATCCCCTTCAAGCAGGGGCCGCGGAACCGGCCTTGGCCTGTCCTGAGCCTGTCGAAGGGCCGGGCCGCAGGCGCAGCGCCCCCTCGGGGGCAGCGCATGACACGAAGTGAAAAGCGTGGGGGCCCTGAAATCTAGCGGTCGTCGTAGCTGATGCGCACGCTGTCGCTCAGGGGCCGCGCCTGGCAACTCAGCACAAAGCCTTTTTGCACTTCCCAGTCTTCCAGCGTGAAGTTTTTTTCCATGGCGACCTGTCCCTCAAGCACCTTGGCACGGCAGGTGCAGCAGACGCCGCCTTTGCAGCTGTAGGGCAAGTCCAGGCCAGCGGCCAGGGCCACGTCCAGCACGCGTTCGTGCGCGTGCATGCGCAACTCATGCGCCTTGCCGTCGAGCTGCACCGACAGTCGGATGGTGCCAATGGCCCCTTCGGTTTTCAAGTTTTTTTGGCCTGCAGCCCCCATCCCTTTTGCGTCGGCAGCTCCTGATTTCATAGCGTTGGCGGGCTGTGCTGCGCTGGTGAAACGTTCGGCGTGGATGCGTTCCTTTGGCACGCCGGCCGCCAGCAGGGCCTGCAGGCAGCCTTCGATCATGGCTTCCGGCCCGCAGACAAAGGTCTCGTCGATGCTGGCCGGTGGGATCAGGGTGGCCAGCAGTTCGCTGACCTTGGCCGCGTCGAGCCGGCCGTTGAACAGCGGAACATCCTGCGACTGGCGCGAGAGCAGGTGGACCAGGCTCAGGCGGGACGGATAACGGTCCTTGAGGTCCTGCAGCGCTTCGTTGAACAGGATGCTGCTGCTGCGCTGGTTGCAGTACACCAGCGTGAAGGTGGCGTCCGGCTCGCCGGCCAGCGTGCTGGCGATGATGGACAGCAGCGGCGTGATGCCCGAGCCGGCCGCCCAGCCGACGCGGTGCACCGCACCGCTCAGGCGCGGCGTGAAGCGGCCGTCCGGCGGCATCACGTCCAGGGTGTCGCCGGGCTGCAGCTGCGTGGCCCAGTTGGAGAAGACGCCGCCTTCGACCGGTTTGATGCCGACCTCGATGTCGTGTTCGGCGGCCAGGCGCTGTGTGCTGCTGCAGATCGAATAGCTGCGGCGCACCGGCTCGCCGTCTATCGTGGCCTTGAGCGTGAGGAACTGGCCGGGCGTGAAGCCATACAGGCTCCGCAGCTCGGGCGGAATCGCAAAGCTGATGGCCACGGCGCCGGCCGCTTCGGGGGTGACGCGGGTGATGGTGAGAGGGTGGAAGTAGGACATAGTGAGGGTAAGTTGCCGGTTTGCTCTTTAGCAGCCAGGGCCGCGGAACCGGCCTTGGCCTGTCCTGAGCCTGTCGAAGGGCCGGGCCGCAGGCGCAGCGGCCCCCTCGCGGGGCAGCGCAGTACACGAAGTGACAAGCGTGGGGGATCCCTCTTCACCAGCCAGGGCCGCGGATCCGGCTCTGCCGGTCCGCAGGCGCAGCGCCCCCTCGGGGGGCAGCGTAGTACACGAAGTGACAAGCGTGGGGGCCATTTAATAAGGCTTGAAGTAGTCGAAGGGCTCCAGGCAGTCCAAGCACTTGTACAGCGCCTTGCAGGCGGTGGCGCCAAAGTGCGAGGTCTCGGTCGTGTTGACCGAGCCGCACTGCGGGCAGGCCACGGCGTCAACCGCCTGGTGCCGGGGCGCAAAGCGGATGACCTTGTCGCTGCCGGGCGTGGTGGTGTGCGGCGGCGCAATGCCGTAGCTGCGCAGCTTGGCTTTGGCGGCCGCGCTCATCCAGTCGGTGGTCCAGGCCGGCGCCAGCTGGGTGGTGATGCGCGCGCTGAGCTGATGCTGCGCCAGCGCGGCGCGGATGTCGTCCTCGATCTGCCCCATGGCCGGACAGCCGCTGTAGGTCGGCGTGATGATGACTTCCACGCCGCCCTCGACATGGCGCACGTCGCGCAGAATGCCCAGCTCGCGGATGGAGACCACCGGGATCTCCGGGTCGGGCACGGCTTCGAGCACGTCCCAGACCTGCTGCAGGGTGTTCATCACACCACCTTCCCGCTTGCGGGAGGTGTTCCATCACGGCTCTCTGGAGCGCGCGGTGGGTGCGAAGCGCTCACCATAGAGCGTCCGGATGGGCGCGCGCCAGGCTTTGCATCTCGGCCAGCAGCGGCGCCAGGTGGTCGCTGTGTTGTCCGTTTTTGCCCTGCGGCAAGGCTGTGCCAGGGGCCGGGCGCTGCAGTCCGGCTTCCTGCAGGGCGTCGTTGACAAGTTCGTCCCAGCTGCTTTTCAGCGCGGCGACCTCGATGGCGTGGCTCTCGGCATTTGCTATTTTTTCAATAGCTGGTGGCGCCCAGTACTCCTGGGTGTAAGGCATTAAATGTTTCAAGGCGGCCTGGGTGCGGGCCTGCGATTCGATGGTGCCGTCGCCCAGGCGCACCAGCCAGTCGCGCGAGTGGCGAAAGTGGTAACGCACTTCCTTGAACGACTTGCCCGCAATGGCTGCCAGCTGCGCGTCCTTCGATTTCTGCAGCGCGTCCCACTGCAGCAGCATCAGCGCGCTGTAGAGGAAATTTCGGACGATGCTCACCGCATAGTCGCGCTCCGAGGTGTCGGACGCATGCGGCAGTTCCAGCAGGGTGTAGTTGCGGAAGTCGGTGGCATCGCGGAAATAGGCCAGCGAATCTTCCGTCGCGCCCTCTCCCGCCACCACAGCGGCATGCTGGTACAACATGCGCGCCTGGCCGATCAGGTCCAGGCTCATGTTGGCCAGGGCGATGTCTTCCTCCAGCACCGGGCCGTTGCCGCACCACTCGGCATTGCGCTGGCCAAGCACCAGCGCGTTGTCGGCCAGATGCAGCAGGTAACCCAGTGGGGCGGTTCTGACGGGAGCTTCAACGGTTTTCACATGTGGCCCACTTCGTCAGGGATCTCGTAAAAGGTCGGGTGCCGGTAGATCTTGTCGGCCATGGGCTCGAAAAACGCGGCCTTGTCGTCAGGCTCGCTGGCGGTGATGGTGTTGGACGGCACGACCCAGATGCTCACGCCCTCCTGGCGCCGGGTGTAGACATCACGCGCCATCTGCAGCGCCTGCTGTGCATCGGCGGCGTGCAGGCTGCCGCAGTGTTTGTGTTCCAGCCCTTGTTTGCTGCGTACGAACACTTCCCACAGTGGCCAGTCGCGTCCTGCGGACGCGCTGGCCGTTGGCCCTTTCTGGCCCGACCCCTCCCCATCCCTCCCCTGCTCAGGGGAGGGCACAGGCTTGCCTGCTTTGGTGTTCATGCTGCTTCCTTCATCTGGCGCGCTTTCTGTTTGGCCGCATGGGCCTGCGCGGCATCGCGCACCCACTGGCCGTCCTCGTGGGCTTTCACGCGGTTGGCCAGGCGCTCCTTGTTGCAGGGGCCATTGCCGTTGACCACCGCCCAGAACTCGTCCCAGTCGATGGCGCCGTAGTCGTGCTGCTGGCGCTCCTCGTTCCACTTCAGGTCGGGGTCGGGCAAGGTCACGCCCAGCACCGCGGCCTGCGGCACGGTGGCATCGACAAATTTCTGGCGCAGGTCGTCGTTGGAAATGCGCTTGATGCCCCAGCGCATGCCTTGCGCGGTGTTGGTGCTGGCTGCATCGGGCGGGCCGAACATGGCCAGCACCGGCCACCACCAGCGGTTCACCGCGTCCTGCACCATGGCGCGCTGCTCGGGCGTGCCCTGCATCTGCACCATCAGGCTTTCAAAGCCCTGGCGCTGGTGAAAACTTTCTTCCTTGCAGATGCGGATCATGGCGCGCGCATACGGGCCGTAGGAGCAGCGGCAGATCGGCACCTGGTTCATGATGGCCGCGCCGTCGACCAGCCAGCCGATCACGCCGACATCGGCCCACTGCAGCGTCGGGTAATTGAAGATGGAGCTGTACTTGGCCTTGCCGGTGTGCAGGGCATCGAGCAGCGTATCGCGGCCCACGCCCAGGGTTTCGGCGGCCGAATACAGGTAGAGGCCGTGGCCGCCTTCATCCTGCACCTTGGCCAGCAAAATCGCCTTGCGTTTGAGCGAGGGCGCGCGTGAGATCCAGTTGCCTTCGGGCTGCATGCCGATGATCTCGCTGTGCGCGTGCTGGCTGATCTGGCGCACGAGGGTGCGGCGGTAGGCCTCGGGCATCCAGTCCTGCGGCTCGATCTTCTGGTCGGCGTCGATTTTTTCGTCGAAGCGGGTCTGCAGGGCGTCGGGGGCGGCCGGCACCGACGCCAAGGCCGGGGCCGAGGTATCGGGCAGGTCGAGTGATTGTGTGTACATGTCTTGTCTCCTGTCACCCGGTCTGCAGGACGGGGTAAGCCGGAGTATAGCGAATTAACCGACCGATCGGTCGGTTAATTGTTGACTCCGCCGCAGGGGGCTTTCAGCTCGGCCGTGCGAGGTCCGCGAGCAGGGCTTCGGCCGACGCATAACGGTGGTCGGGGTTTTTTGCCATCAGTTTGTTGACGATGGGCTGCAGCGCGGCGTGCGCCGCGGGCAGCATCGGGGTGTCGGCGTGCAGGTGCCGGGCCAGCAGCAGTTCCAGCGATTCCGCGATGAAGGGGCGCCGTCCGGCCAGCATCTCGAACAGCATGACGCCCAGGCTGTACAGGTCGGAGCGGGCCGTCACGGCTTTGCCGCTGACCTGCTCGGGACTCATGTAATAGGGCGTACCGACCACATCGCCGTGCCGGGTCTGCGTCAGGCCCAGGTTGCCGGCCTGCAGCATGGATTTGGCGATGCCGAAATCAGCCAGCGCCACCGAGCCGTCGTTGCGCAGCATGACGTTTTCCGGCTTGAGGTCGCGGTGCACGATGCCGTGGCTGTGGATCGCCGCCAGGGCCAGCGCCAGCTGCCGCACCACGGCGAGTGCCCGCTCGCGGGTCATGCCGGGGCCGAACAGGCCGCGCAGATCCCCGCGTTCGAAATACTCCATGGCGATGTAGGCGTGTTCGTCGCTGAAACCCTGGTCGTGGATGCGGATCACATGCGGGTGCTTGATCTGGCTCAGCAGTGCGTACTCCTGGATAAACCGGACCAGGTGCTCCGACGCTTCCTTGCCGCGTGAATCCAGCACCTTGAGCACGATGGGCAGGCCGTCGGCCTCGCGTTCGGCCAGGTACACCTCGGTCATGCCGCCGGCGCCGATTTTCCGGGTGACGCGGTAGCCCTTGAGGCGCACGGGTTCGGTGTCGGGCTCAAAGCGCTGCTCTTTCAGCGCGGCCAGCTTGGCCTGCAGGGCATCCTTGACGGCGCGCGCGGTGATCTCGGAGTTGGTCCTGACCGCCGCGCTGATCTCGTCGGCGCGCTCGGTCAGGCTGGCCATGCCGTGGATCTTGTCGTCCCTCCCGGTCACCAGCCCGGTGATTTCCACCACGTCCAGCGTGAGGTGCTTGCCGCTCACCGTCAGTGTGTCTTGCGCGCCGGTCTGGATGCCGGGGCCGGCACCGGCCAGCACGGCGCGGCTGGCCAGCACGGTCCAGCCGCGCTCGCGGGTGACCGCCTCCAGGCGCGCGGCGAGGCTGACGGTCTCGCCCACCGGCATCAGCTCGTGGCTGCCCGGCGGGCCGATGTGGCACAGCGTGGTTTCGCCGCTGTGCAGCCCGATGCCGATGGCAAACGGCGGCAGGCCGCGGTCCGGGAAACGCCGGGCCAGCCAGTGCCGGAACTCGTGCGCGGCCAGGGCCATCGCCAGCGCTGCGGAAACGGCGCGGCGCGGCGCCGACAGCGGCGAGTCGCTGAGCGTATTGGCAAACACCGCCATCAGGCCGTCGCCGACAAACTTGAGGTGGCGCCCGCCGTTCTTGAGCAGCGGCTGGCAGCTGCGCTCGAAGTAGCCGGTCAGCAATTGCGAGACCTCACTGGCTTCGAGTTTTTCGGCCAGCGAGGTGAAGTGGCGAATCGTCGACACCAGCACCGTGGCCTCGAGTGCCAGCCCGTTCTCGCTGCCCGCCGGGATGTCCACTGGAAAGGCTTCAGACCGGCTGCCGCCAATGTCGCCGCCGAAGGCCGTGCGCAGGCGCGCCTCGAGTGCCGCCAGGCTGGAGGCAATACGTGTGTCGACCAGGTCTTTTTTGCGCAACTGCGCGTTGACCGCTTCAAGCAGCTCGGTGCGCGTGAAAGGTTTGGACAGGTAGTCGTCGGCGCCGCCGGTCATGCCGCGGCGCATGCTGCCGCGGTCGTCCAGCGCGGTCAGCAGCATGAACGGGGTGGTCGCCAGCGTCGGGTCGGCCCGCACCGCGGCCAGCAGCTCAAAGCCATCCATGCCGGGCATGTTGACGTCGGAAATGATCAGGTCCGGCGTGCGGGCCATGGCGTGGGCGAGGCCGGCCCGGCCATCGGCGGCCGCGACCGCCTCGAAACCCTCCAGCGTCAGCAGGCGGGCGATGTTGCTGCGGATCGCGTCGTCGTCCTCAACAACCAGGATCACATGCATGCGCAGATCCTTTGCCGGCGCAGTGTCCGCTCAGCCGCCGTGGTCCAGCGTGAAGCCGGCGTTGCGGTCCTGTCCCAGGCGCGCCACCAGCTGTGGCAGGGCCGCCTGCAGGTCGGCCTTGAGCGTGTGCGGCGGGTTGATCACAAACATGCCGCTGGCCGGCAGGCCGGGGCGTTTGACGTCGCCGGCCTCGTCGGTGGTCAGCTTGCTGGACTTGACCGTGAGCGTGGCATTGAGCCAGCTGCGGCCCGCCTTGGTCGCCAGCGTCTTGAGCTTGCGCGGCAGGTCATGGGCCTCGGGTCGCGGAATGATGGGGTACCAGACCACGTAGGTGCCGGTGGCAAAACGCTTGACGGCATCGCCCATGCAGGCCGCGACGCGGGCGTAATCGCTCTTGATCTCGTAGCTCGGGTCGCACAGCACCATGGCGCGGCGCGCCGGCGGCGGCAAAAAGGTTTTCAGCACCTCAAAGCCGTCCTCGCAGGCCACCGTGACCTGACGGCCCACGCCCAGTTGTGCGATGTTGCCGGTCAGCGACTTGAAATCGGTCGGATGCAGTTCAAACAGCTTGAGCTTGTCGCGGCCGCTGAGGAACTGCTGTTCGATGAACGGCGAGCCGGGGTAAATCTTCAGGTGCGCCGGATCGCCGCTTGCGGCGAACTGCGGGTTCAGGCCGCGCAGCAGGTCGACATAGTCCTGCAGCGCGGGGGCCAGGGGCTCTTCGGCCGGGGTTTTCGCGGCGCCTGGGGTTTTGTGGGGTGCTACTTTTTTGGTAGCTGCTGGCGCTGATCCGGCAACGACTGTTGGTGTTTTTGATGCGGAAACCAGGCGGAATATGCCTTCCTGCGCTTCGCCGCTGGTTTCGGTGTAGTCGCCGTCGAGGCGGTACAGCCCGGCGCCGGCGTGCGTGTCGATCACGGTCAATGCCGTGTCTTTCTGGGTCAAATACTTCATCAACGCAATCAGCGTGGTGTGCTTGAGCACATCGGCATGGTTGCCGGCATGGAAGGCGTGGCGATAACTGAACATGTCGCTATGTTAACGGGCGCCGCCCAACAGGCTCTTTTTAATCGCGCCGGGCCGCCAGGCCGGATGCTTGCAATCTGCAACACAATACCGACGGCCGCCGCGTTGCGGCCGCCCGGGCGCCTTGACGCCAGCAGGGTGTCCATGCCTAATGACAGCCCTTACGCTGCCTCAGCCCGCTCCCGTTCATGACCGTCCCGCCCAGTCCGACCCCCGTTTCACTGATCACGCATGTGGATGCCTTGCCGGTGGGCACGCGCCTGGCCGAGTTTGAAGTGCTGGGCTTGCTGGGGGCCGGTGGCTTTGGCATGGTCTACCAGGCGTTTGACCACTCGCTGCAGCGGCAGGTGGCCATCAAGGAGTTCATGCCGGCCACGCTGGCCTGCCGCGGCGCGGATGGCGCGGTGGTGGTTCGCGACCCAGCCGACCAGGCGGCCTTCCAGGCCGGGCTGCAGTCGTTTGTGGCCGAGGCGCGGTTGCTGGCGCAGTTCGATCATCCGTCGCTGGTCAAGGTTTTTCGTTACTGGGAGGCGCACCAGACCGCCTACATGGTGATGCCCCTCTACCGAGGCATCACGCTGCAGGCGGCGCGCAGCCAGATGCGCAGCCCGCCGACCGAGGCCTGGCTGCGCAAGGTCCTGTGGGCGGTGCTGGGCGCACTCAAGACCCTGCACCAGGGGCGCGCGGTGCACCGCGACGTCTCGCCCGACAACATCTTCCTGCAGGACATCGGCCCGCCGGTGCTGCTGGACCTGGGCGCGGCGCGCCATGCCATGGGCGGCAAGACGCAGGACCTGACCGACGCCTTCAAGCTCAGTTACGCGCCGCTGGAGCAGCACGCTGGCGCGCCCGACATGCGCCAGGGGCCGTGGACCGACCTGTATGCGCTGGCCGCCGTGGTGCACGGCGTGCTTTGCAACAAGCCGCCGCTGCCGGCCACCTTTCGGGCCGTGCGCGACCGCCTGCCGCCGTTTGCCCGTGTGGCGCGCACGGTGCAGGAGCAGTTTGGCCTCGGTTATTCGCAGCCGTTTGTACAGGCGATCAGCCAGGCGCTGGCGATCGACGCCAAGGACAGGCCGCAAAGCGTGGGGGTCCTGGTGCAACTCATGGCGCTCGAAACGCCCAATGGCATGTCCCGTTTCGACTGGCGCGCCGAGCTGGGCCCGATCTGGGCACCGCCGGGTTTGTCTGTCCCGCGGCCGGCGGCCAGGGTGGAGTCGCCGTTGCCTTCACCGCAGCCCCCGGCAGTGGCGCCCCGCAATGATCCGACACAGCCACTGGCGGCTGCGCCCCGGCGACGGGATCCTGCTGTCCCGCGGCCGGCTGCTTCCGTCTCGGCGCCGACTCCCGCCGCGGGCGCGCCCGCCCGGTCCGGCCCCTCGTGGCGTGTGGGTGCGGGCGTGGTGGCCGTGGCCGTCGTGGCCCTGTTGCTGGGGCTGATGTTGGGACGCGGCGCCCGCGTGTCCGAGATCGGGGTCGCGCAGTCCCCGGCCCTTGCTGCGCCCCTACAGCGGGTCGCGGAACTGCCACCCGCCCCACTTGCCGCACCCGTGGCGGTGGCGCTTGCACCGGTGCAACAGGTCGCAGTTGCTGCCAGGGCGCCTTTGCCAACGGAACAGCGGCCAAGCCCCGCTGCCAGGCGCGCCCCACCGAAAAAGACAGCGCCGACTGTTGATGCCGCGAGCCCGTCGCCGCCACCGCCGCCGGTGGTTGCTGTGACACCGGAACGGGTGGAGGTGCTGCAGCGTGTGAAGCCCCCCGATCCGCTCGCCTTGTGTGCCGATAGCAACTTCGTGGCCCGACCCATGTGTATTTTCCGGCAGTGCCAGAAGCCGGAGATGGTCAGCCTCCCGCTGTGCGTTGAAAACAACGCCCGGCTGCAGAACAGCCGGCGGACCGACGGGTTTTAGCCCCAAACGACTCCAGAAGACCCGGAATCGACCGCCAAACGGCCGAAACAGGGTGCTCTGACGGCTTGGCCCCGCAATGCTACCCACGTAGCCCCGGATTTTGTATAATGGAAGGCTTCGCAGCGATCGGCTGGCCCCGCGGCGAAGCTTGAACCCCACCTAAGAGGTTTCCATCAGAGAAACACCGACCGTGGAAAAGGGCTGCTCAAACCAACTTTTGAAAAGTAAACCATGACAACTTTCAGCGCAAAACCCGCTGACGTGGTGCATGAGTGGTTTGTGATTGACGCGACCGACAAGGTCCTCGGACGAGTAGCCAGCGAAGTTGCTCTCCGTTTGCGCGGCAAACACAAGGCCATTTATACGCCTCACGTCGATACCGGTGACTTCATCGTCATCATCAACGCAGCCCAGCTTCGTGTCACCGGCGCCAAGTCGACCGACAAGATCTACTATCGCCATTCGGGTTACCCCGGCGGTATCTCGGCGACGAATTTCCGCGACATGCAAACCAAGTTCCCGGGCCGCGCCCTGGAAAAAGCCGTCAAGGGCATGCTGCCCAAGGGCCCGCTCGGTTACGCCATGATCAAAAAACTCAAGGTGTACGGTGGTGCAGAGCATCCGCATACCGCCCAACAGCCTAAAGTGCTGGAAATTTAAGGAGCCTTGAGATGATTGGTGAATGGAACAATGGCACCGGCCGTCGCAAATCAAGCGTCGCCCGTGTGTTCATCAAAAAAGGCACTGGCAAGATCACGGTCAACGACCGTGACATCCAGACCTTCTTCGGTCGCGAAACCTCGATCATGATCTGCAAGCAGCCCCTGTACCTGACCAACCATGTCGAAACCTTCGACATCATGGTCAACGTGCACGGCGGCGGCGAGTCCGGCCAGGCCGGTGCGATCCGCCACGGCATTACCCGTGCGCTGATCGACTATGACACCACCCTCAAGCCGGCGCTGAGCCAGGCCGGGTTTGTCACGCGTGATGCACGTGAAGTCGAGCGTAAGAAAGTCGGCTTCCGTTCGGCACGCCGTCGCAAGCAGTTCAGCAAGCGTTAATCCGCTTTTGCTGTCTCCGAAAAGCCGCCTGGTTTGCGCCTGGCGGCTTTTTTCATGGGCGTTCGCAGCCGGCCCCCGGGCCTGCCGATACAAATCCTTGCCGCTGCCTGCCGGGCAGCGCTCAGCGGAGGCTGCATCTGAGTGCACAATGCACTCCCTGGAAGACAACCCAAGGTCGCTTTTGAAATTCCGCCTGTTTCGCCGCCGCCTGACCATCAGCTCCCCGCGCATGGCCATTCGCACGTCCTTGCCCTGGCCGCTGCGCTGGGCACTCGGTGCGATGATGCTGGGGTTTTCTGCTGCCATCGCGTTGTGGACCTTCGAGCTCGGCGTCAGCATCGCGGGGCTGGACAAGGATGCCAAGCTGGAGTTGACCAGGTTGCGGGAAGAGGTGGCCGCACTGCGCGCGGAGCGCGACAAATCGCAATCGATCGCCAACATTTCCGGCAGTCTGCTGACCGCTGAAAAGGCCGCGCAGGACAAGATGGTGGCCCAGATCAAACAGCTGGAAGCGGACAACCGGCTGCTGCGCGACGATCTCGGCTTCTTTGAAAAGCTCCTGCCTGCCGGCGGTGCGGAAAGCGCCGCCATCCGCGGCCTGCAGGCCGAAGCCCTGACCGACATGCAGGTCAAGTGGCAGGTGCTGGTGATCCAGCCGGTCAAGGACGCCCCGGTGTTCAACGGCAAGCTGGAACTGACGTTCAGCGGCACCCTGGCTGGCAAACCATGGACAACAAGCTTGCCGGGTGGCGCCCAGCTCCTGCAATTCAAGCAGTACCGCCGCATCGAAGGGGTGCTCGACCTGCCCCCCCTGGCCGTGGTAAAAACGGTGACCGCCAGGGTAGTCGAAGGAACGGCCGTCCGCTCCGTCCAGACCATCAAGCTCTGAACCCCCGCTTCAATACTCAGAATCTCACAGGATTTGTCCATGTTCGGTAAAAAATCGCAGCCTCCGATCAAAAGCCTGATTGCCCAGGGCAGTTGCATAGAAGGCAACCTGAAGTTCACCGACGGCTTGCGCATCGATGGCGAAGTGATTGGTGACATCCGCGCCAACGAGGGCAGCCCCAGCATTCTGGTGATCAGTGAGTCGGCCTGTGTCACCGGGGCCATCTATGCCGACCACGTCATCATCAACGGTCGCGTCATGGGGCCGGTGCATGCGGCGGAACTCCTCGAGTTGCAGCCCAAGGCCAAGATCCAGGGTGATGTGGCCTACAAAGCGCTTGAAATGCACCAGGGCGCCGTCATCTTTGGTCAGTTGCGTCCCACCAACCACGAGGTCAGCGACAAGCCCCTCCTGAAACTGGCAGCCAACAACGCCTGAGGGTGGAATCCTGTCAGTAAGTGCTTACAGTCTGGCAGAAGCCAGTATGGGCCTTATGGTTGATTGAATTGCTGTAGTATTAAAAACATTAAGTTCTGAAAAACGGAGTTCCCCATGAGCGCAGTAGCTGAAAACATCCAGACCGAAATGCCCGCCCCCTTTGTCTTTACCGACAGCGCGGCGGCCAAGGTGGCGGACCTGATTGCCGAAGAAGGCAATCCGGACCTGAAGCTGCGCGTGTTTGTTCAAGGTGGCGGCTGCTCCGGCTTCCAGTACGGCTTCACCTTCGACGAAATCACCAATGAAGACGACACCACCATGACCAAGAATGGTGTATCGCTGCTGATCGATGCCATGAGTTACCAGTACCTGGTGGGCGCTGAAATTGATTACAAGGACGACCTCGAAGGCGCCCAGTTCGTGATCAAGAATCCCAACGCCACCAGCACCTGTGGTTGCGGCTCCAGCTTTTCGGCCTGAGTTTTCCCCGCCTCTTTCAAAAAAAGGACCTTCGGGTCCTTTTTTCATGTGTGCTTGTCAAAATCTCAGGGCTGCGCCGCCCGGCAGGCTTGGTACAGGGCGCCGAGGACGCGCGGGCCGCGGGCGCCCGTAACAGCCGACAGATTGCCCGGCTGCCGGTGATGCCAGGCCCGGGCCAGCCATGCAAAAGCGGCGGCTTCCACCTGCAGTGGCGGCAGGCCGCGCGCGGTGGTGGGCTGGACGTTCACCCCGGGCAGGGCCAGGGCCAGTTGCCGCATCAGTTCGTCATTGAAGGCACCGCCGCCGCAGACCAGCAGTTCGTTGGCGTGGGGTGCGTGGCGCACCAGGTCGCGCGCGCAGGCCTGTGCTGTCAGTGCCGTGAGGGTGGCCTGCACATCCTGCGGCGCATTGACCTCCGGGCCGCTGAGCTGCTCGGCGAGCCATTCGGGGTTGAACAGGTCGCGCCCCGTGCTTTTGGGCGGCGCCTTGGCAAAGTAGGGCGCCGCCAGCAGGCGCGCCAGCAGGCCGGGGACCACGGTCCCCGACGCGGCCCAGGCGCCCAGCGCGTCGTAAGGCTGGCCGGTGTGTCGCAGGCACCAGAAGTCCATCAGGGCGTTGCCGGGTCCGCAGTCAAAACCTGTGACCGGGCCGCCGTGCCCCGGCAACAGGGTCAGGTTGCTGATGCCGCCGATATTGAGAACCGCGACATCGCGGTCGGGCTGCGCAAAAACGGCGTGGTGGAACGCAGGCACCAGCGGCGCACCCTGGCCGCCGGCCGCGAGGTCGGCGGTGCGGAAATCGGCGACCACGTCCAGCCCGGTGAGTTCAGCCAGCAGGGCCGGGTTGTTCAGTTGCAGCGTGTAGCCTGCCTCTGATCCACCGCTGCGCGTGTCGTCCCCGAATTCCTGCGGCCGGTGGCGCACGGTCTGCCCGTGGGCGCCGATGGCGCGCACCTGGCCGGTTGTGATGCCCTGGCGGCCCGCCTGCGCCAGCAAGGCCTGGACCACCTGTGCGTAGACCAGGGCCAGCTGGTTGGCGGCCAGCGCAGCGCGGTGCAGTTCGTTGTGGCCGGCGGTGTTGAGGGCCAGCAGTTCGGCCCGGAAGGTGGCCGGGAAAGGGACGGACGCCGAGGCCATGACACGCGGCACCGGCGGATCGAAATCCACCAGAACGCCGTCTGCGCCATCGAGCGAGGTGCCCGACATCAACCCCATGTAGTAATCAGCCATGCGCCATTTTGCCGCATGGGTGGCCTGAGACAACGCTCCATGGGACGAGCAAGCGCGAGGGCCGTGTGTCCGCCAGGGGCGCCACGCGAGCTAAAAATCAAGCCAGGGCCGCGGAACCGGCTTCGCCGGGCCGCAGGCGCAGCGGCCCCCTCGGGGGGCAGGAAGCGACACGCAGTGCGCGACCGTGGGGGCCTGTCTATTCAGCCCGGGTCTGCGTGATGTCCGCTGCGGCCTGCAGCTGTTGCTTCACATGGCCCGCGAGCTTGCGGAACAGGGGTTGCGCTGCCGCCGACAAGGGAACGGTTTCGTTCTGCTGGGCAATGGTCATCGGGTCCTGGTGGGCGCCATTGACGCGGAACTCAAAGTGCAGGTGCGGCCCGGTGGCCCAGCCGGTCGAGCCGACGGCCCCGACGTTCTGCCCCTGGCTCACGCTTTGGCCTCTTTGTACGTTGATACGGCTCAAATGGGCATACACGGTGGTATGGTTGTTGCGGTGTTTGACAAACACGACGTTGCCAAACCCGTTTTGCACGCCGGCAAACTCGACCACGCCGTCGCCGATGCTGCGCACGGCCGTGCCTGTCGGTGCGGCGTAATCGACGCCAAGGTGGGCACGCCATGTCTGCAGGATGGGATGAAAACGCATCTTGAAGCCGCTGCTGACACGCGAGAACTCCATGGGCGAGGCCAGGTAGGCGCGGCGCAGGCTCTGGCCGTCGAGTGTGTAGTAGCCACCTTTGGCGGTGCTGTTGCCGCCCGCCTGGTCGCGGAACCACATGGCCTGAAGTGTCTTGCCGTTGTTCATGAATTCGGTGCTGACGACTCGACCGCTCCGCAGCGCTTCGCCGTCGGCTTCCAGCGTTTCATAAACCACGCTGAAACGGTCGCCTTTTCGCAGGGCGCGGTGGAAGTCAATGTCGCCCGAGAAAATTTCAGCGATCTGGACCGCCACGGCGTCAGGGATGCCTGCATCGTCGGTGGCGGCAAACAGGGAGGTACGGATGGTGCCACTGGCCAGTTGGGTCGAGCTGGTATAGGCCGCAGTTTCCACACGGGACGCAAAACGGTTGTCCGTCCCGCGTTCGACCACCAGCCGGGTGAATTTTTCCTCGTCGTCGGTGGCCCAGCGCACGGTCAGCTTGAGCAGCTGGTTGCTGTCGGTCGCTTCAACCGTTACATTTTTGCCGGGGCGGCCCATCAGGGTCAGGCGGCCGTTGGCATCGCTGCGCAAAAAGGCAGCGGCTGCAGCGTCGTCAATGTTCAGGCGCTTGAGCAGGGCGTCGGCCGTGTCGGTGCTGCGCGTGGTTTCGGTGCGAAACAGCTTGAACTGGAAATTGTCGAGGGCTTCGGTTTGTGCCTCGGTGGGCAGACTCTGGACGGCTTCCAGGACCTGGCGGACCGGCAGGTCGGCAGCATCGGGTGCGAGCGGTGCGACGCCGAAGGCGGTGACTCCGGTTCCCAGCAGCAAGGCTGCCAGCGTGCCTGTGATTCTTTTAGGATGGCGGCGAAGCAGGGTTGTGAGTGCTTGCAGCGCGTAAGCGAGATCGGTCTTGATCAAAACTGGGGTTCCCAACCTTTGTAGGCTTCAGGCCGCAGAAGCAGCCCGATAGCGACTGATGATGGTGTTGTGCGCTGCCCTGCAAAAGACGGGCGGTGCAACAACTTAGAATCGGTTTGCAATTTGCGGGCCAACCTGCTTTGGACCCCGCAACGGCAGAAAAGCGATTATATCTGTCAGATAACTGCCCGACCTGTGAAAAACCCTTATGAATCAAGAGCTTGTTACAACCTTTCCCGTGACGGACCGAGCCAGGGAGGCTTTAGCCGTGTCCCTGCGGGGTTGTGAAGAACTGATCCCCCAGGATGAATGGCTGAAAAAACTCGCGCGTTCGGAGGCTACCGGCGTTCCGCTGCGCATCAAATTGGGGCTGGACCCGACGGCGCCTGACATTCATGTCGGACATACCGTGGTGCTGAACAAAATGCGTCAGCTCCAGGATCTGGGTCATACCGTCATCTTCCTCATCGGCGACTTCACCAGCCTGATCGGCGATCCGTCGGGCCGCAACAACACGCGTCCTCCGCTGACCCCGGAGCAGATCAAGGCCAACGCCGACACCTACTACCGCCAGGCTTCCCTGGTGCTGGACCCGGCCCGGACCGAGATCCGCTACAACAGCGAGTGGAGCGACCCGCTGGGCGCACGCGGCATGATCGAACTGGCTGCCAAATACACGGTGGCGCGCATGATGGAACGCAATGACTTCCATGACCGTTTCAAGGCCGGCACGCCGATCAGCGTGCATGAGTTTCTTTACCCGCTGATGCAGGGGTATGACTCGGTGGCCCTGAAGTCTGACCTGGAACTCGGCGGCACCGACCAGAAGTTCAACCTGCTGATGGGCCGCCACTTGCAGGTCGAATACGGCCAGGAGCCGCAATGCATTTTGACCATGCCGCTGCTCGAGGGGCTGGACGGCGTGGAGAAGATGTCCAAGAGCAAGAACAATTACATCGGCATTTCCGAAGACGCCAACACCATGTTTGCCAAGGTGCTGTCGATTTCGGACGTTCTGATGTGGAAGTGGTTCACCCTGCTGAGCTTCAAGACCGAGGCCGAGATCGCCGCGCTCAAAAAGGAAGTCGAGGGCGGGCGCAACCCGAAAGACGCCAAAGTGGCATTGGCCAAGGAGATCACGGCCCGTTTCCATTCCGCTGCTGCCGCAGACGCCGCCGAGCAGGACTTCATCAACCGCAGCAAGGGCGGCGTGCCCGACGACATCCCGGAAGTCAGCCTGAGTGGCGCGCCGCTCGGCATTGCCGCGCTGCTGAAGATGGCCGGTCTGGCCGCCTCCACCGGCGAAGGCAACCGCCTGATCGAGGGTGGCGGTGTGCGCGTGGACTCCAGCGTGGTCAGCGACAAGGCGCTCAAGCTGGGCGCCGGCAGCTATGTCGTGCAGGTCGGCAAGCGCAAGTTCGCCCGCGTGACGCTTTCCTGAATTGTGGGCAAGCCATGAAGCTGCCCACACTGCAATCCTTGACGCCACAACGCCTGCTGATGGCTTCGGTGGTGGTGGCGCTTGTCACCATCGTGCTGAAAACCGGGGCCTGGTACATCACCGACTCGGTGGGCTTGCTGGCCGACGCCATGGAGTCCTTCGTCAATCTGGCCAGCGCGATCTTCGGGCTGACCATGGTCACGATTGCGCAGCGGCCTGCCGACGACGAGCATCCCTACGGGCACCACAAGGCCGAGTATTTCTCCTCCGGGTTTGAGGGGGTGCTGATCATTGCCGCGGCACTGGCCATCATCTGGGCGGCGGGCCACCGGATTTTCAACCCGCAGCCGCTGCAGCAGGTGGGTTGGGGTCTGGCGCTGTCCGTGGCCAGCTCGGGGCTCAACGGCTTGCTGGCCTGGCTGATGTTCCGCTCCGCCAAGGCGCACCGCTCGATTGCGCTTGAAGCCGATGCCAGGCACCTGGTCACCGACGTCTGGACCTCGGCGGGCGTGGTGGTTGGCATCGGGGCCGTCACGCTGACGGGCTGGCTGTGGCTCGATGCGCTGGTGGCGATCGGGGTGGCACTGAATATTCTCTGGGAAGGTTTTCACCTGATGTGGCGCTCGTCGCAGGGCCTGATGGACGAGGCGGTGGAGCCCGAGGTGCTGGCCGACATTCACAAGACCCTGGCAGAGTTCCAGCACCACACCATCCGTTTTGACCACATCAGCACGCGCCGCTCGGGCCAGCGCCGTTTTGTGGACATGCACATGCACATGCCGGCCAGCTGGTCGCTCGGGCGCGCAGCCGCGGTTCGCACCAGTGTCGAGCAGGCGCTGATGAGCGCCGTGCCGGGCCTGCGCGCCACCATCGAGCTGTTGCCTTCGGACGTGGAAGCGCACTTTGACGACAAGAAGGACCTGATTTGATCAGTGTCATCCAGCGGGTGAGCCAGGCCCGTGTAGTGGTGGAAGGCCAGACGGTGGGTGAGATCGGCACCGGACTGCTGGTGCTGCTGTGCGCCGAGCGCGGTGATACCGATGCGCAGGCCGACAAGGTGCTCGCCAAGATCCTGAAACTGCGCATCTTTTCAGACGAGGCTGGCAAGATGAACCGCAGTGTGCAGGACGTGGCCGGTGGCCTGCTCGTCGTCAGCCAGTTCACGCTGGCCGCCGATGTGTCGGGCGGCAACCGGCCCAGCTTCACCGGCGCGGCGTTGCCTGACGAAGGACGGCGCTTGTACGATTATTTCGTGGCGCAGGCGCGGCTGGTCCATCCGAAGGTAGAAACCGGTCAGTTTGCGGCGGACATGCAGGTGCACCTGGTCAATGACGGGCCGGTGACGGTTCCCCTGCGCATCCCGCCCGGCGCCTGAAACGGCGCCGGCCGGCATCGGCCATTCACTACCCCTTGCAGAGGAAGGGCCAGATCAGCTTGGCGCCAGCCGGCACGATCTCGCCGCTCTTGCGCTTGTAGGCTGCGGGGATCACCTTCTGCGCTGCGGGCAAGTCCCGCATCAGCGCCGTGTCCATCGGCAGCTGGCCGCGAAACAGGGCGACCGGATCGATAAATCGGCCGCCTTCCGGTACCACTGTATCGTTGGCCACCGCATAGCGGGGTGACTCGCTGATGAAGGCAGACAGGTGCAGATGGGGCTGCCGGCTGGCTCCCGGAACACCGCTTCTGCCGTTCGGCCCGAGGTACTCGCCCATGCGAACGCGTTGTCCGATTTCCAGCTCGGGCGCCTTGCTGAAATGCGAATACAGGGTGTACGACCAGACCGGCAGGCCGCTGTCCTGCGGGGAATGCTGCAGGACGATCAACACGCCGCGGTGTTTGCGCGGACCTTCACCGCCGCCGTCGGCCTTGGCCACCACCACGCCGTCGGCCATGGCATGAATCGGTTCGCCGTAAGCGGCCGGAATGTCGGCCCCCGAGTGCAGTTTGTTCTTGTCCGTACCCCCCTGCCAGGGTTCTCCGAAAACGTGGTCGATCGGATTGCAGCCGCCGCCCTGCGGGAAGACCGCCGTCAGGCCGCTCTCCTGCATGCCGATGGCGTGCATCTGCTCTTTCGGCGTTCTCCCGTTCAGGAAGGCCTGGCTGTTGACATTTTTGAGCTGAAACAGCGGCACCTTGTGGGGTTCTGGCGAATTGGCCTTCGCGCCGCCGCCTTCTCTGGCTTCGCCGTTCGGGCCGGGGCCGGCGGCGGCATTGTCGAAAGCCGTCGCCAGTTCCTCAGGCGTGACGAAGCCGTCGCCATTGGCGTCGATCTTCTGGAACCGGCGCTTGTTGCCCAGCCACTCGTCGGTAGAGATCTTGCCGTCCCCATTGGTGTCGAAGCTTTTCAACAGCGCGTCGGCCCGGGGGTTGGCGTGGGCCGCTCCGCAGAGCAGGCAGGAGATGGACAGCGACGCCAGCATCGCTCTGCGGATGTTTTTCATGGGAAGCCCTTTTGTCGTTGTTGTTGGTACACCAGAACCAGGTCGCCCCGCCGGGTCAGGCGCCATCATAGGCTGTCCCCGTTCAGTAGGGGTTGGGGAAACCCAGCGCGTCCAGCAGCATGATTTCCAGCGCTTCCATCTCCAGGGCATCCCCTTCGTTCGTCTCGTGGTCATAACCCTGGGCGTGCAGCGTTCCATGCACCAGCAGGTGGGCGTAGTGCGCCTGCAGGGTTTTGCCCTGCTCGCGGGCCTCGCGCTCCACCACGGGCGCACACAGCACCAGGTCGGCCGTGACCAGCGGTGCCTGCGTGTAATCGAAGGTCAGCACGTTGGTGGCGTAGTCTTTCTGCCGGTAGCTGCGGTTGAGCGCCTGGCCTTCTTCGGCGTCCACGATGCGCACGGTGATTTCGGCATCGCTGTCCAGCGCATGGCGTATCCAGCGTGCCACACTGTGGCGCGGCAGAGCGGCGCGGTGACGCCTGGCGTCCTGGATGTCGCCGAACTGCAGCGACAGGCTCAGCTGCTTAAGAGCCATTTCGGCTTTTTGTCCTTGTGGGGCGGGCGACGGGCACTATCGAATCGATAGCGTCTTCGATGCCTGGAGTTTTTCCCTTGTAGCCGTCGTAGGCGTCCACGATGCGCGCCACCAGCGGGTGCCGCACCACGTCGGCGCTGGTCAGGCGGGTGATCGCGATGCCCTTGATGCGCTTGAGCACACGTTCGGCATCGATCAGCCCGCTGAGTTGCGTGCGCGGCAAATCCACCTGGCTGACGTCGCCGGTGATCACGGCCTTGGCGCCGAAACCGATACGCGTCAAAAACATTTTCATCTGCTCGGGTGTGGTGTTCTGCGCCTCGTCGAGAATCACAAACGCGTGATTCAGCGTGCGCCCGCGCATGAAGGCCAGCGGCGCGATTTCGATCTGCTGGCGCTCGAAGGCTTTCTGCACACGTTCAAAGCCCATCAGCTCGTACAAGGCGTCGTAGAGCGGGCGCAGGTAGGGGTCCACCTTCTGGTTCAGGTCGCCGGGCAAAAAGCCCAGGCGTTCACCCGCCTCGACCGCCGGGCGCGTCAGCACGATGCGCTGCACCGCGCTGCGCTCCAGCGCATCCACCGCGCAGGCCACGGCCAGGTAGGTTTTGCCGGTGCCGGCCGGGCCGATGCCGAAGGTGATGTCGTGCGTGGCGATGTTTTCCAGGTAGGCGCCCTGGTTGGTGGTGCGCGCCCGCAGGTCGGCGCGGCGGGTGGACAGCGCCATCGCGCCGTCCGGCGCAATACTCAGCGCCGTGTCGCCGGCCAGCATCAGCTGCACGGTTTCCTCGGGAATCGGGCGCTGCGCCATTTCATACAGCGCCTGCAGCACTTCCAGCGCCTGCTGGGCCTTGGCTTTGGGCCCGTCGATCTTGAACTGCTCGAAGCGGTGCGCAATCGTGACCTGCAGCGCCGCCTCGACGGTGCGGATGTGCGAGTCCATGGGGCCGCACAGATGGCCCATGCGGGTATTGTTGGGCGGCGTGAAGGTGTGGCGAAGAATCAAATGCAGGCTTTCCGGGCGGTTGTACCGGTCAGAACCGGCGGGACACAGACAGATGGGTGATTGTCCCCCGATATTCAAGTCAGCGGGTGTGCGGGCACGACTGCTAAGATTTGCCCATGATTGGACGAAAATGATAGGACGCATACAGGGCCTGCTGGCCGAAAAGAACCCCCCGGAACTGCTGGTGGACTGCAACGGCGTGGGTTACGAGGTGCTGGTGCCCATGAGCACCTTCTACAACCTCCCCGGGCTGGGCGAAAAAGTCTCGCTGCTGACGCACTTTGTGGTGCGCGAGGATGCACAAATCCTCTACGGTTTTGGCAGCGCCAGCGAACGTGCCGCCTTTCGCCAGCTGATCAAGATTTCCGGCGTCGGCCCGCGCACCGCGCTCAGTGTGCTCAGCGGCATGAGCGTGGACGAGCTGGCCCAGGCCGTGACCCAGCAGGAAGCCGGCCGCATCATCAAGGTGCCCGGCATCGGCAAAAAAACCGCCGAACGCCTGCTGCTCGAACTCAAGGGAAAACTTGGCGCCGACATGGGCATCACGGTCAGCGTGGCCGACGACGCGCAGTCGGACATCCTGCAGGCGCTGGTGGCACTGGGCTACAGCGACCGTGACGCGGCCTTGGCCCTGAAGGCCTTGCCGAAAGACATTGGTGTCAGTGACGGCATCAAGCTGGCGCTCAAGGCGCTGGCGAAATAGCATGACTATTCAAACGGACGACTTCGACATGTCCGGCGTGCCGCCGGTGAAGCGGGTCATGTCGGCTGCGCCGGCCTCGCCCAACGAGGAAGCGATCGAACGCGCCTTGCGGCCCAAGCTGTTCGACGACTACGTGGGCCAGTCCAAGGTGCGCGAGCAGCTCGAGATTTTTATCGGGGCAGCCCGCAAACGCAGCGAAGCCATGGACCATGTGCTGCTGTTCGGCCCGCCCGGCCTGGGCAAGACCACGCTCTCCCACATCATTGCGCACGAGCTCGGCGTGAACCTGCGCCAGACCTCGGGGCCGGTGCTGGAAAAGCCGAAAGACCTGGCGGCGCTGCTGACCAACCTCGAAAAAAACGATGTGCTGTTCATCGACGAGATCCACCGCCTGAGCCCGGTCGTCGAGGAAATCCTCTACCCGGCGCTGGAGGACTACCAGATCGACATCATGATCGGCGAAGGCCCGGCGGCACGCTCCATCAAGCTCGACCTGCAGCCTTTCACCTTGGTGGGGGCCACCACACGCGCCGGCATGCTGACCAATCCGCTGCGCGACCGTTTTGGCATCGTCGCGCGGCTGGAGTTCTACAGCGCCGAAGAGCTGGCCCGCATCGTGCGGCGCAGCTCGGGCTTGCTCAACGTGCCCATGGACGAAGACGGTGGTTTTGAAATTGCACGCCGTTCGCGCGGCACGCCGCGCATTGCCAACCGCCTGCTGCGCCGGGTGCGCGACTATGCCGAGGTCAAGGGCGCAGGCCACATCACGCTGGACATCGCCAACAAGGCGCTGGCCATGCTGGATGTGGACCCCCAGGGTTTCGACGTGATGGACCGCAAGCTGCTCGAAGCCGTGATTCACCGCTTTGACGGCGGCCCGGTCGGCCTGGACAACATCGCCGCGAGCATCGGCGAGGAGCGCGACACGATTGAAGACGTGATCGAGCCCTATCTGATCCAGCAGGGTTATCTGCAGCGCACGCCGCGCGGCCGCATCGCGACGCTGGCCGCCTACCGGCATCTGGGCGTGACGCCGCCCGGCACCGGCGCAGGCCTGTTTGAACCCGGAACCTGAACCTTCCATGAGCCTGGCACACACCCTCTCCCTGAAACGCGGCTGGATCTGGATGGGGGTCGTTGCCATGCTTGTGGTGGCAGCCGGCGTGGCCTGGTTTGTCCAGAAAAGTCCCAAGGTCGATGTGCTGGAACTGCGTTACGCGCCGCTGCTGCGGACCCTGCAGTTTTCTGCCCGCGTGGCGACCCTGTCGCGCGTGGACGTGGGCAGCACCGTGACCGGGCGCGTTGCGCAGGTGCGGGTGGCCGAAGGCGCGCAGGTGCGCCAGGGCGACGTGCTGGTTCAGCTGGAGACCGAGGAGCTGCGCGCCGCCGTGACGCAGGCAGTCGCTTCCGAGCGCCAGGCGCAGGCGCGGCTGGCAGGCTTGCGCAGCACCGGCCGCACGTCCGCGCAGGCCGGCCTTGCGCAGGCCGACTCGACGCTGAAGGCGGCCGAGGCCGAGCTGGCACGCACCCAGCAACTCGTGAAGCAGGGTTTTCTCAGCGAAGCGCGGCTCGATGAAGTCCGGCGTGCCGTCGAAGTGGCCCGTGCGCAGCAGGCTGGTGCGCGCGCACAGACCCAGGCCAACGCCGATGCCGGCACCGACGTGGCCCAGGCCCAGGCGCAGCTGGCCCTGGCCAGCGCCGCCACGGCGGCGGCGCGCGCCCGCCTGGCGCAGGCGGCCGTGCTGGCTCCGACCGATGCACGCGTGTTGACGCGCGATGTCGAGCCGGGGCAGATCGTGCAGCCCGGCAAGGCCCTGATGAGCCTGGCGCTGGCCGGCCCCACGCAACTCACGGCGCAGGTGGACGAGCGTTTCCTCGACCAGTTGCAGCCGGGGCAGAAGGCGGCCGTGGTGGCCGATGCTTTTGCCGACCAGCGTTTTGCCGCCCGCGTGTTGTCGATTGCCCCCGCGGTGGATGCGCAGCGCGGCGCGATTGAAGTCAAGTTTGCGCTCGAACAGCAGGCACCGGCCTTTTTGCGGGAAGACATGACGCTGTCGGTCGAGGTCGAAACCGGCCGGCGCGAACGCGCCCTGGTGCTGCCGCTGAGCGCCCTGCGCAGCCAGGCCTCACCCGCCACGGCGACGGTACTGGTTGCCGACGCGGGGCGCGCGCAGGAGCGCCAGCTGCGCCTGGGCCTGCGCACGCTGGATGCGGCCGAGGTGCTCGAGGGCCTGGCTGAAGGGGACGCCGTGTTGCTGGGCAGCAGCGTCCCCGCCGGCGCCCGCATTCGCGCGCGCGCCGTGAGGTGGACGCCGGGGCAACCGGTCGCCAAAGCTGCGGCCACGTCCGAAGCGGGCTCTGCCATGAGCAACGCCATCGGGCGCTGAAGCGGCATGATCCCCGGGCTTGGTTTTGAATGGCGCGTGGCGCTGCGTTTCCTGCGCGAGGGGCGCATGCAGACCGTGCTCATCATCGTCGGCGTGGCCGCCGGTGTGGCGGTCATTGCCTACATTTCGGCGCTGATCAGCGGCCTGCAGGGCAGCACCTTGACCAAGACCCTGGGCGCGCAGGCGCACATCAGCGTGCGTGCGCCCGACGACATCGTCACGCCCGCGTGGCCGGCCGTGCCGGGCACCACTGCGCTGACCGACACCCAGCCGCGCGCGCAGCGCCTGCGTTCGGTCGCCAACTGGCAGGCGCTGCTGCCGCTGCTTGAAGCCATGCCGGCCATCGCTGGCGTGTCCCCCATGGTGTCGGGCGCCGGCCTGGCCCTGCGCGGCGAAGCCACCCAGGCGATTGCGCTGATGGGCGTGGACCTGGACCGCTACGACCGTGTCGTCGGGCTGCGCAGCAAGGTGATCAGCGGCACGGCGCGGCTGGCGCCGGGCGAGGCCATCGTGGGCCGTGAACTGGCGGCCGATCTGGGCGTGCGCGCCGGCGACCGCCTGACCGTGCAGACCGGCCTGGTCAGCGACTCGGTGCGTGTCACCGCGCTGGTGGACCTGGGCGTCAAGGACCTGAACCGGCGCACCGTCATCGTGCCGCTGCGCGCGGCGCAGAACCTGCTGGGCCTGCCCGGCGGCGCCACCAGCCTGGACCTGACCGTGAAGGACGTCTGGTCGGCCCAGGACCTGGCCGGGGACCTGCGCCAGCAGTTTCCCTACAAGATCGAAAGCTGGCAGGAGAGCAACGCGCAGCTGGTGTCGGCCCTCAACGCCCAGTCGGTCAGCACGGCGCTGATACGCGGGGTGGTGCTGGTGGTCGTGGTGCTGGGCATTGCCAGCGTGCTGGTGGTGTCGGTCGTGCAGAAGCGCCGCGAGATCGGCATCCTGCGCGCCATGGGCGCCACGCGCGGTCAGATCCTGCGGCTTTTCCTGGTGCAGGGCGCGGTGGTGGGCGCGCTCGGCTCGGCGCTTGGCATTGCGCTGGCCGTGCTGATGATCTGGCTGTTCACGACCTTCGTGCGCGGCTCCGACGGGCTGCCGCTGTTTGTGATCGGCCTGCCGCTGGCCACGGCCCTGCAGGTGGCGCTGATTGCCACCGTGTGCGGCGTGCTGGCCGCGGTGGCGCCGGCGCGCCGCGCTGCGGCGCTGGACCCGGCGCAGGCGATACGGATGTGACCCCATGACGGCCCCCACCAATTCCCGCGCGCTGATCGACATGGGCGAGGTCCGCAAGAGTTACAACCTCGGCCTGCCCAGTGAGGCCGAGGTTCTGCACGGCGTGTCGCTGCAGGTGCAACGCGGCGAATTCATCGCGCTGATCGGCCCCTCCGGCTCCGGCAAAAGCACGCTGCTCAACATCGTCGGCCTGCTCGAGGGCATGACGGCCGGCAGCTACCGGCTGCAGGGCCAGGAGGTGCACGGCCTGGACGACGCGGCACTGACCCTGCTGCGGCGCAGCACGCTGGGCTTTGTGTTCCAGTTCCATCACCTGCTGCCCGCCTTTACAGCGCTGGAAAACGTCACCTTGCCCGCGCTGATGCGCGGCGGCCGCATCAGCACGAAGCAACGCGAGCATGCCCGCGCGCTGCTGGCCTCGGTGGGTCTGGCCAACGCCATGGACAAGCGGCCGGCCGAACTCTCAGGCGGCATGCAGCAGCGCGTGGCGATTGCCCGCGCGCTGGTCATGGAGCCGGCGCTGGTGCTGGCCGACGAGCCCACCGGCAACCTCGACACGGCCTCGTCCGACGAGGTGTTTGTGCAGCTGCGGCGCATGCATGTGGAGCTCGGCACCACCTTTGTGGTGGTCACCCACGACCCGCGCCTGGCCGCACGCTGCGACCGGCTGGTCGAGCTGATTGACGGGCGGATTGCGCGTGACGAAGCTGTGACTCGCACGCCGGCTGGTTGAACCCGGAAAATCACTGGGGAACAGCGGAAATGTGGCTATGCCGGAGCGTCCTCAGAGGACAGTCACCAGCGAGTGGCCCAGAGAACTTGTTTAAGAAAAGTGTGAGAAGGTCCGCCGACAAAAACGAACGTTTAACGCGAAGATAACCGGCGACTTGCTGCGAGCGGCGGCGGCGGCGCCGCCGCCGCTCGCAGCAAGTTGTCCGTGTTGATTGGCATGTTAGACGGCATTGCGCTGGCCTTCAAATCATGGAAAGTCGCTTCATGAGATTGCGATAGTTATTGACGATCTCGTCCACCTTTGAATCAAGAGCATAGAAGCCCGCAGAGTCCACGCCGTGGACTTCGTCGAGATGAAGTGAACGTCGGATTCTCTTAATCTCACCGACTGCGACTTCAAAGTTTGCTCGGGGATAGCCCGTCTTCACCATATGGCTACCATTCCGAATCTTCACGAAGTTGGCTTCTGGCTTTTCGAACATGCAACCAAGCTCCTCAAGAAGTTCCCTGAGTTCCTTGAACTCCATCGCATTGTCACCAAGGATTCGTTGCCGAGAATGGGCGCGCAGCCATGAAGCGATAGCAGCTACCTCAGTGTCTGCATTTCGCGCTCCCTCAACTTCAATTTCATGAGCTGCAACGCTGCGAGCAAGTTCGTAGAGGTCGTCTTCACTCGTGTCGACCAAAAGTACCTTGTTCTTGTCGAGAAACACTAAGAGACTCACAAGTGCGGTGCGCTTGTTGCCATTCTCGAACGAGTGGCTCATCGCGACTCCGTAGAACAATGTCGCTCCGACTTCAGCTACGGTGTTGTACTTGTAATGTCCACCGCCTCCGGTCTCTTGCCGGAAGACAGCGCTTGCGATCTTGTCCTGATTGAGCGGTTCCGTCATGCCGAACGCGTCTTGCGTCGCGATCTTCATCTTTGCCATGTATCGCCGCACTTGTAAAACTTCGTCGAGGGACATGCGTTTGAGTACTGTCATGGGATACCCTGATTTTGATGATGCTGTCTAACTTTGATATATCCCGCAAAACTGCGGAATAACATGGCGGCTAGCCCGATAACATGGCGCAGAAAAATCTAAAAAAATGTTTGTAGTCATGGAGTTAGCTTGACCGACTGCGTGTTGATACAGGTATATTGAATTTGACAAAGTCGCCGTCGCGATTTCAGCTCAGGTGTGCCATTCTCAGGTAACTGCGGTACTTTGGCTATCCCCCATCACTCGATTCACAAGGGTCATCCACGATGAATACCAAGGCGGGACGCTTTAGGTTCGCTGGTATTCACCTTGCGCCATGACTGACAAAGCGCAGCTCAGCGGCCGTACCTTCGTCAAGGGCTCGCGACGCCTGACTACACTGATGCAGATGAGCACCCCTCCACCACCACCCCGCGTGCGAGACCGTCTGGCTGCCTATTTCCGCAGTGGCGATGCCATGCGCAGCCGCAGCGTGAGTGATGTCGTGCTGTCAGGCACGGTCGACGTGCCTGCGCCCCCTGCCGCGCTGGTGGCGGACTGGGAAAGGGAGATCTCGCTGCACCTCGAACTGGAACCCGGCGATGTCGAGGCCTTGCCTTTGGTGCGTGCGCGTGCGCGCTGGCCGGACTACAAGCGCTGCGTGCAGGCGGCGTCGGACTGGACACAGACGCTGGGTCTGCACGAGGCGCTTGCTTCTTCTGAGGTCGCCCTGATGGCCTGCCGCGGCGCGCGTTACCACCACGATGGCGCGCAGTATGGCGGCGCGGCCTTCTGCAATCTCTTTCTGAGCGAGGACAAGGGCCTGGACCTGCATTTTCCGGCAAGCGGTCACCGCATTCCCCTGTGCAGGGGTACGGTGGTGATCTTCGATACGGGTCAGCCGCATGCGGTGATCAAGCGCCACGGCCCTGGTTTTGATGCGGCCGATTTTCCAGCCGGACGGGATTGCAGCCTGGTGTTCCTGACCTGGGAGCTGCCCATGGAGAACGCCGCCATCAGGCAGGCACTGGGGATCAGCTTCGACATCGACCCTTCGACCGCCTTGCTGCTGGACGATGAGCAGGTCTGGCGGGACGGCGCACCGGCCAGTGTTTGCCCGGCGTCCGGTCGCTGGTGCCAGGCAGACTGACCGTCCCGGCGCACACCGCCTGGCGGCCCTCCGCCGGTTGGGTGGAACCGGGGGGTCGGGCGCTCACTGGCCCGTCGGTGCCTATTTGCCCATTTTTCCCTGAAGCACGGCCACCAGATGTCCCTTGGCCTCGGCCAGCTGGGCCTTGTCGCTGTCGTGCACTTTTTGGAAAAATGCGGCGCATTCGGCGGAGCCGGCCTGCTCGGCATCCTTGATGTACTGGTCGTAGGCCATGAGCGCTTGCGCCTTGTTCTGGATCAGCGTGATCCAGTCATATTCAAGGTTGCTGATGGGGTGGCGGTCGGTGGATTGCTCTTGCATGAAAACTCCTGTTTAAATGCAAAAGCATAGGAGCCCATGGGGGCGCCTTCTGTAGGCCTGCACCGACGGATGCGCTTCATATCGTCGCAAGAATCGCCTTGCGGCCACCAGCTCAGCTATCCCGTCGCCCGAACGTGACAGGCCGCGCGTGGTGCACGATCAGGATTTGCGCGATGTAGTAGGTGCCCAGCACCCACAGCTGGGCCATGGGCAGGGGCTGGGCGAATTTGTTGGTGGCCAGCAGCGCGTCACTGAGCATGAAACAGCCGGCACCGATGGCCACGCCCAGCGATGCACGGTCACGCAGCACCGTGGCCCGGCCGATGGCCTGCGCGGCCATCAGTGCAATCACGATCACATAGGCGGCCACGGCAAAACGCAGCACCGGGTTGAGCCCGGCAAACAGGAAGGCGTACATCAGCGCACCGACGCCCAAGGTGGCGGCCAGTGCGCGCCGGCTGGGAAACCAGGCCTGGCCCTGCTTGAACAGGGCGATGTAAAACAGGTGCGCGATCAGGAAAGACAGCAGGCCGGGGATGAAGAAGCCCTGAAACATCAGAAAGCAGTCACCGGCCAGTGAAAAGGCCAGTCCCGCCAGAAGATACAGATCAAATCGGCCTGCAGCCCTTATGGAATAAGCGCGAGTGGCTACAAAAACAAGAGCAAAACCAAGCGCCAGCGGCTTGAACACGCGGTGCAGCTCCACCAGCCCCAGGACGCTGGTCGCCGTCGCCAGCGCCGCGGCCTCGATCAGCAGCACCTCGGTCATCGTTAGGCGGCCCTGCAGCGCGCCGCCCACGGCCCAGAGCCCGGTGGCCAGCGCCCCCAGCCAGACGGCCGACTGCAAGGCCGGAAGGCTGTCGGCGTACCAGAGGAACAGGGCGACGCCCTGCAACAGAAGGGCAAACTGCACGGCGCCGAACCACATCAGGGCGCGGGTCATGGGTGGGTGGTAACGCTCCAGCCGCGTGATGTCAAAAGGTGGTTTCGGAAAACGCGCCGTCACGTCGGCCGGCCGCCAACCCGGCGGCATGAACCAGATGCGCAGCTTGTCGCCCCAGTTGCTGGCGTGCCAGGAGTCTTTGGCCAGCGCCCAGTACACCTCAACGTTGGACCACAGCGGGTCCCAGCTGTTGAGCGGGCTGCGCGTGCCGTAGACGCATTTTTCATCCTCCTCGCGGAAGCTGCCGAACAGCCGGTCCCAGATGATCAGGATGCCGCCGTAGTTTTTGTCGAGGTAGTGGTCGTTGACCGCGTGGTGCACGCGGTGGTTGGACGGCGAACAGAACCAGCGGTCGAACCAGCCGAGCTTGGGCACGTGTTCGGTGTGCACCCAGAACTGGTAAAGCAGGTCGATCAGCACCACCACACCGAAGACCAGCGGCGGCACGCCAGCGATCGCCATCGGCACGTAGAAAATCCAGCCGAGCAGGGCGCCGCTGCTGGTCTGGCGCAGCGCGGTCGAGAGGTTGTAGTCCTGGCTCTGGTGGTGCACCACATGCGCGGCCCAGAAGACGGCGCTTTCATGGCCGGCGCGGTGCAGCCAGTAATAGCAGAAGTCGTAGAAAACCAGCGCGATCAGCCAGCCGTACCAGGTGGTCCAGAAGGCTTCGTCAGGAAACAGCGCCACCGACGAATAAATGGCGGTGTAGATGCCGATGCGGAACAGCCGCGTGAACACCGCGCTGATCTGGCTCAGCATGCCCAGGCTGATGCTGTTGATCGCGTCGTTGAGGCGGTAGGTGTTGCGGCCCTTGGCGTAGCCCCAGGCGAACTCGATCGCGATCAGCAGGAAGAAGACGGGTGTGGCAAGGACGATGATCTGGCTGGGGCTCATCCTGCCATTCTGGCGAGAATCAGGTCAAAGCGCCTCTGGCATCAACCCTGATGATCTGCTCGACCGTGCCGCTCTCCAGGCCGCCGCGCACGCCCAGCAGGTGCTCGTGCAGGTTGACGGTTGGGTCGCAGTGGCCGGGGATCAGCCACACCGTGTCGCCCAGCGCCGGCAGCACCGCGCCGCGCAGGATGCCGTGTTCGTCGCCGCCGTTGGCGTAGTCCAGTGCCAGGCCGTGCACCGCCGGCAGGCCGGAGTCGATGGCATGGCTTTTGTGCCCGGCGTCCACCACGGCATGGCTGGCGCAGACGCTCATGACCTGGCTTTTGACAAACAGCGCGTGCTCAAACTGCGGTTGCGCCGGGTCGCGTTCGTTGCCGGCGTAGTCGCGGTCCATGAACAGGTAGGAGCCCGCCTGCAACTCGCCGTACACGCCGCTGGCGGTTTCCAGCGCAAAGGTGCCGGTGCCTGCGCCGGTGACCAGCGGTACCGCGTGGCCTGCTGCCTGCAGCGCGGCGCGGGTGGCCTGCACATGGGCGATCACCTGCGCAATCGCCTCCTGCCGTTCGGCCACGGTGCGCAGATGCTGGGCGCGTCCGTGGTAGGCTTGCAAGCCGCCAAACTGCAGCGCCGGGTGCAGGGCCATCTCATTGGCCAGTGCGACGGCGGCGGTGCCGGGCGCCAGGCCGCAGCGCCCGTGGCCGACATCGATTTCGATGAACACGCGGAGGGCCGCATGCTGGCCGTGCGCAGCCTGGGCCAGCCGGCGCAGGCCCTCGAGGCTGTCGACCGCGATGGCCAGCTGGCCACCCAGCGCCTGCAGCTCCCTGGCGACCGCCACCACGCGCTTGAGCTTGAAGGGCGAGACTACCTCGTTGCTGATGTAGATGTTGTTCACGCCCAGCGCCGCCAGCGCTTCGGCTTCCGAGGTTTTCTGCACGCAGACGCCGACCGCGCCGCGGGCCATCTGCAGCCTGGCCAGGGTGGCGCTTTTGTGCATCTTGGCGTGTGGCCGCAGCATGACGCCGTGCTGCGCCGCGAACGCCGCCATGCGCTCCAGGTTGCGCTCCATCGCGTCGAGGTCGATCACCAGCGCGGGGGTGTCGATGGCCGCCGCAGGGCGGCCCAGCAGGTCAGAAAGCAGGTACATCAGGTTGTCGTTTCATCGAGGGAGTTGTTGTTGTCCAGGTGCTGGGTGTCGGCCCAGCCGACCAGCGTGAAACCTTCCGGGGTCCAGAGCAGGCGGTTGATGGCCGCGTTGCCCAGGGCCCAGGTGCGCGGCGCCTGGATGTCCAGCCGGGTCGCGGCCCGGTACAACACGTCCATCACGCCGCCGTGGCCGACCAGCACGATCAACTCGCCGGCATGGCGAGCCGCGATTTTTTCGGCGATGGCGACCACACGTTCGCGCAACTGCAGCAGCGACTCGCCGCCCGCCGGGGCAAAGGCCGGGTCGCGGGTGCGCCAGCGCCTGGCCTGCTCGGGCAGAACGGCTTCGATCTCGGCAAAGGTCCTGCCCTGGAACTCGCCGAAATGCCGCTCGCGCAGGCCTTGTTCGGCGGTGACCGCCACACCGGTGACGCGGCTGATCGCCATCGCCGTTTCATGGGCGCGCCCAAGGTCGCTGGTGTAGATGGCGCGTATGGGTTCCGCCGCCAGCGCGCGGGCCAGGCGCTCGGCCTGCCAGCGGCCGGTGTCGTTGAGCCCGACATCGAGCTGGCCCTGGATGCGGGTGTCCACATTCCAGGTGGTCTCACCGTGGCGGATGGCCAGCACGCGCGCGGATTCACTCACCGCGGAGTCTCGCAAAATGCCGCCAATCACGAAGCGCAGGCGGCCTCTCCAGACCAGCAGGGGCCGCGGAACCGGCTTTGCCGGGCCGCAGGCGCGGCGCCCCTCTTCTTCGTGCAAGGGGCAGCGCACCGCCGCAGGCACGCGAAGCGACAAGCGTGGGGGCCGACATGGTTAGCGGGGTATTTCCACGCTAACACGGCGCGGCCCGGCCGGCGGCACCGGGAAGCCGCGCAGCGCGGCGTCCAGCATGGCCGACAGCACCGGGTCGGTGTCCAGCCAGGGCTCCTCGCTGACCGCGCGTGTTTCATACACGGCCACGTTGCTGCGCAGCTCGCGCATCACGATGCTGACTTCGCGCCGGTAAATCGGCGTGTCCATGCCGCCCAGCGGAAAACCGAAGCCGAAACCCACACCGACGCTGCTGACACCCCCGCCGCTGCCGCCGCCGATGAAGATGTTGGGACTGCCATAGGGGTAGTAGCCGCCGTCCCAGCGCGAGCGCAGCATGGGCTGGGAGCTGGCGCTGACCTGCACGCTCAGGCTGGCCGCCTGCGGGTTGTGCTGCAGGCCCACCTTGGCCAGCGCGGCCTGGGCCAGGCCTTCCAGCCGGGCCTGGGATATGTCCGCCTGCTGCGACAGCAAACGCTCGAAGCGGTAGCTGCTGCCCGGTGCCGGCGGTGCCGGCGACCAGCGGGCGAAGCTGTTGACCTCGCTGCCGACCATGCGGGTGTTCGCGCAACCGCCCAGCAGCCCCACCAGGGCCACTGCAAAAATGATAGCTCTCAGCGCTCTGTGCATAAGGCCTCCAGGTCTGAATGGCTTGTAAAACTTACAGCGTCACGACGCCCAGCCCGGGTCGGACGGGTTCAAAAAATTCTTCCATGTCAAAGGCCTTGTCGCCTTCGGGGTCAGGCATGCCGGTGCTGCGAATGCCCTTGAAGTCGTGTTGCTTGCCGTCCATCAGGTGCGAGGGCACGACGTTTTGCAGCGAGGTGAACATGTTCTCCAGGCGTCCCGGAAATTTCTTGTCCCACTCGCGCAGCATGTTGCCGACCTGCACACGCTGCAGGTTCTGCTGGCTGCCGCACAGCGTGCACGGGATGATCGGAAAGTCGCGCACCTGCGCCCATTTGATGAGGTCTTTCTCGGGCACATAGGCCATGGGCCGGATCACCACGTGTTTGCCGGTATCGCTGACCAGCTTGGGCGGCATGCCCTTGAGGCGCGAGGCGAAAAACATGTTCAAAAAGAAGGTCTGCAGCATGTCGTCGCGGTGGTGGCCCAGCGCAATCTTGGTGGCGCCCAGTTCCTCGGCCACGCGGTACAAAATGCCGCGGCGCAGGCGCGAGCACAGCGAACACATGGTCTTGCCCTCGGGGATCACACGCTTGACGATGCTGTAGGTGTCCTGCGTCTCGATGTGGAAAGTCACGCCGAGTTTTTCCAGGTACTGCGGCAGGATGTGATCGGGAAAGCCGGGCTGCTTCTGGTCGAGGTTGACGGCGATCAGCTCGAAGTTGATCGGTGCGCGTTTTTGCAGCTTGAGCAAAATGTCCAGCATCGCGTAGCTGTCCTTGCCGCCCGAGACGCAGACCATGACCTTGTCACCTTCCTCGATCATGTTGAAGTCGACAATCGCGCGGCCGACCTCGCGGCACAGGCGCTTCTCGAGCTTGTGTTCCTCGCGTTCTATCTTCAGGCCCACCTTGGCCGTGGCCGCAGCGTCTTCACCGGCGGCGTCATTCATCATTTCATTCAATACGGCACTCATGGATTTACCTCAGGTTGTCGGTGTGGTGCTTCACCACTGGCCGGTCTCGACGCGAATGGCCACTTCGCAGTCGTCAAAAATTTCAAGTTTGGCAATTTTCACGCGCACACCCAGCACGCCGGGCAGCAGCATCAGCCGGTGCGCCAGCTTGCCGATCAGGCTTTCCAGCAGGTTCACATGTTCGGCCGTGCATTCGTTGATGATGATCTGGCGCACCTTGCGGTAGTCCAGCACATGGTGGATGTCGTCGTCGCCGGGCAGCAGCGGCTGCGTGCCCAGGTTGAGTTCGGTGTCCACCTGGATCGGCTGCGGCGCGTTTTTTTCCTGCTCCAGGATGCCGAGGTTGGCGTCGAAGCGCAAGCCGGTCAGCGTCAGGATCTGGGTGCCACGGGTGTTGAACATGGTGAGGTCAGTCTGCATGGAGGGCAAGAGGTGGCGATGTAGGAGGGTGCGCTCACATCAGTGAGAAATCGCGCTCGAATTTCAGCAGATGCTGGCCGCCGTCCACCAGCAGCGTGGTGCCGGTGATGGATGCATTTTCCAGCGCAAACCTGACGGTGGCCGCCACGTCGGCCGGGCTGGACGAGCGGCCCAGCGGCGAGAGTTTGTGCAGGGCCTGGAATTTTTCGTCGCTCAGCAGATGGCTGGTCAGCGTCAGCCCGGGCGCCACCCCCACCACCCGCACCTGCGGCGCCAGCGCCATGGCCAGCAGGGTGTTGGCGGCTTCGAGCGCCGCCTTGGACAGGGTGTAGCTGAAGAAGTCGGGGTTGGGGTTCCAGAGTTTCTGGTCCAGCAGGTTGATCACCGCAAACCGGCCGGTTGGCTCGGTCACCGCCGCGCTGGCCTGCCGCGCCAGCACGTGGGCGTGCAGGGCCTGCGCCAGCACAATCGCCGCGCCGGTGTTGCTGCGCATGTGTTTTTCAAGGGACGCAAAACTGAAACTGGTGGCGCTGTCGTGTTCGAAGGTGGAGGCATTGTTGACCACCGCATCGACCTGGCCGAAGTGCTGGATCACCTGAGGCAACAGGCCGCGGACCGCGGTTTCATCTTCAAGTTCGGCACAAAAAGAGGCTGCAGACCCCGCCAGATCTGCGCAATCAGCTACTGTTTTAAGAGCGTCCTCTTCCGAACTCCGGTAGTGCACGGCCACGCGCCAGCCGCTGGCTGCCAGCGCCAGCGCAATCTCGCGGCCCAGCCGCCTGGCGGCGCCGGTAACGAGAACAACAGGAGCGGGAGACGCTGGTTTCATGTGGTGAAGGTTGGACAAGCTGGAGGCAGGGCAATCGCCGACAATCCGGGGGTGAGCACCTCCCCCATGACGACACCCCCTAGTTTAACGAGCCCCCTGGCCGCCCACATCCGCGAGGCCATCACCGCGGCCGGTGGCTGGATCGGTTTTGACCATTTCATGGCCCTGGCCCTGTACACCCCGGGTCTGGGCTATTACGCCCGTGATGCGCGCCAGTTCGGCCTCATGCCCGCCGGCGTGAAGGGCGGCGGCAGCGACTTTGTCACCGCGCCCGAGCTTTCCCCGCGTTTTGGCCAGGCGCTGGCGCGGCAGGTGGCGCAGGCCCTGGCAGCCACGGGCACCACGGAAGTCTGGGAGTTCGGCGCGGGTTCCGGCGCGCTGGCGCAGCAACTGCTGCAGGCCCTGGGAACGCAGGTCAGGCGCTACACGATTGTGGATCTCTCCGGCAGCCTGCAGGCGCGCCAGCGCGAGCGCCTGGCGGCCTGGGGCGACACCGTGCAGTGGGTCAGCGAACTGCCGGCGCAGATGCAGGGCGTGGTGGTCGGCAACGAGGTGCTGGACGCCATGCCGGTGCAACTGCTGGCCCGCGTGGACGGCGTCTGGCAGGAGCGCGGCGTCGCCGTTCACGACGGTGTTTTTGTTCCGGCGGATCAGCCGACGGCCCTGCGGCCGCCGCTCGACGTGGCGGGCCGCCACGACTACCTGACCGAGATCCACGCGCAGGCCGAGGCGTTTGTGCGCACCCTGGCCGACCGGCTGCAGGCCGGCGCGGTGTTTCTGCTCGACTACGGTTTTCCGGAGCACGAGTATTACCACCTGCAGCGCAGCATGGGCACGGTCATGTGCCACCGCGGGCACCTGCTGGATGCCGATGCGCTGCAGGACGTGGGCGAGAAGGACGTCACCGCCCACGTCAACTTCAGCGGCATCGCGCTGGCCGGGCAGGAGGCCGGTTTCCAGGTGCTGGGTTACACCAGCCAGGCGCGTTTTCTGCTCAATTGCGGTGTGCTGGACGACATGGAAGACGCGCCGCTGGCCGAACGGGTGATGGTGCAGAAACTGATCAATGAACATGAGATGGGTGAGTTGTTCAAGGTCATCGGTTTTGCCGTTGACTCCAAGGCCTGTCCGTGGGGTGGCTGGCAGGCGCTGGGGTTTGCGCAGGGCGACAGAAGCCATACCTTGTAGCGGGTTGTGCTGAGCTTGTTGAAGGTGTCTTTCCCTCCTGCGTTGGCGATGTGCCAACAAGCCGGGGGTTGCCCGGCGGCAACTTACTTTCTTTTTGCGTCGCCAAAAAGAAAGTAAGCAAAGAAAAAGGCGACCCGATGGTCTGGGTCCCCTGCGCTGCTCGACTCCGGCGGGGGTCGGCAGAACTCGCTGCGCTCGGACAACTGCCGCCCTGATCCCGCCTCCGTCTGCGCTGCTCGGCCCAGCCCGACGGGTGGGGAACAAATGCGGGAACGGATGCGGATGCGGGGAGACATGACGCGCGCAGCGCGTCATGTCGGAGAACGTGGCAGTCATGTTTGCACGCGGACGCAGCACACGCGGCCAAATGAAGCTCCCTCCATCGCCCAGCGGGGCGAGGGAGGGCGGGGGAGGGAGTGGGGAGTTGCGCCTACTGTCCCGGGCGAACCGGAAACGCAGCGTGATGCCGGCGTTCGCCCGGATGACGGGGGCAACCCCCGGCTTGCCGGCGAGCCACGGCAACTCGCAACAACCCGGCAAGGCGGTGCACGGCGCTTGCACCTAAACTAGCCCCATGATTCGCTGGATGCTGGTGATTTTCCTGGCGCTGATCTTCATCAGCTGGTTCACGCCCCTGCTGCACAAGCTCGGCTTTGGCAAACTGCCGGGCGACTTGCGGTTCAGGCTGTTCGGGCGCGAATGGTTCATTCCGCTGACGACCACCATTGTCCTGAGCCTGGTGGCCAGCCTCATCAGCCAGTTGATTTGAACCGCCTGCCATGAACAGCCCGTCACCGGCCGCCCTACCCTTTCCCGGGCCCGACATTCGCTTGCCTGCCGGCGCAGCGCCGGTGGCTTGCGTGGACATCGGCGGCACCAAGGTGGCGGTCGCAGTGGTTGATCAGCGCGGCATTCTGGGCCGGCGGGTGGAGCCGACCGCCAAGGAGGGCGCTTGCGATGCGCTGGCGCGGCAGGTGCTGCGCATGATTGGGGAAAGCAGTGCGGCAGCGCAGATCCGCCGCGAGGACCTGGCGGCCATCGGCGTGGCGTCCTGCGGCCCTTTTGTGCTGAACGATGGCCAGGTCGAACTCGCGGCGCCCAACATCTGCGGCGGCCTGGCCGGCGCGGCGCGTGGGCTGCCCAACAACTGGACCACGGCCTTGCTCGAAGCGCCGCTGCGCGAGGTGTTCGCCCAGGTGCGGGTTGAAAATGACGGCCTGGCCGCGCTCAAGGCCGAGCGTCGCTGGGGCGCGCTGCAGGGCATGGCCCATTGCGCTTACGTGACCTGGAGCACCGGCATTGGGGTCGGCCTGTGTGTCGACGGGCAGATGCTGCGCGGAAAAAACGGCAACGCCGGCCATGCCGGCCACATGTTCGTCAGCGACAACAACAATGCGCTGTGCGGCTGCGGCAACATCGGCGATGTCGAGGCGCTGGTGGCGGGCAATGCGATGCCGCGGCGTTTTGGCGCGCTCGGGTATGCTGATTCTGCTTCTATTTTGATAGCAGCCAGCGCAGGAAATGCGGGCGCTGTGGCCATTATTGATGACATCTGCCGGGTGATGGGCCGGGCCCTGTACAACCTGGTCGTGACGCTGGACCTGCAGCGCATCAGCATCGGCGGCAGCGTGTTCTGGCACCACCGCGATTACCTGCTGCCGCGCTTGCAGGCCCACATCAGCGGCAGGCTGCCGGCGCTGACGGACGGGTTTGTGCTGGTGCCGGCCGGCCTGCAGGACCGGGTGGGCGACTACGCGGCGCTGGCGCTGGTGGTCTGAAGCCGTTCGGGTGTCAGGGGATCAGCGTCCAGGGCTGGCCGCATTTGCGGCACTTGACGAGAATTTGGCCACTGCGGCGGTCTTCCTCGACAACATCGAGCCGGCCGTATTCGGCGCATTTCGGGCAATTGGCCTGGTCGGCCACGGTTTCGGCATGCAGCAGCAAATACAGGTAACGGCGCAAGGCCCACAGTCCCACCGCGCCGCTGATGATGAACAGGACCACATCCACCAGCTTTTCGCCGAGGGTGCCGCCCTGAAAAAGCTCCAGCGTGGCCATCAGGGCAATCGTGCACAGCAGGGCCAGCAGCATGTGGGCATGGCTGGACAGCAGCTCGCGTTCATACCATTTGCGGAATCCGACCTTGCGGATGCCGTCGGCCAGGGAGCGGTTGAGGTAATTGCGTTTGACCATGTCAGTTCAATTCGTGACTGAATGGTTGCATATTTCCGGCTTTCCTGCCAGAAGGGCGCCAGAAGGCGCTGGTTCTAGTCGGGGGTGGTGCCGGACAGGGTTTGCAGAAAGGTCTGGCGCCACCAGTGCACGTCCTGGCTGCGGATGCGCTCGAGCAGCGCCTGGTGCCGCCGCTGGCGCTCGGGCAGCGGCATCTGCAGCGCCAGCTGGATGCTCTCGGCCGTGCCGTGGGTGTCGTAGGGGTTGACCAGCAGCGCTTCCTTGAGCTGTTCGGCCGCACCGGCAAAACGTGACAGCACCAGCACGCCGGGGTCGGCCGGGTCCTGCGCCGCGATGAACTCCTTGGCGACCAGGTTCATGCCGTCCCGCAGCGGCGTGACCAGGGCCACGCTGGCCACACGGTACAGGCCGGGCAGGCGCTTGCGCGCCACGTTGCGGTGGATGTAGCGCACCGGCATCCAGTCGAGTTCACCGAAATCGCCATTGATGGAGCCGCACAGGCTCTCGAGCTCCTGGCGCAGGCCGCTGTAGGTGTCGAGGGCCTCGCGGCTGGGCGAGACGATCTGGATCAGCGTCGCGCTGTTGAGGTTTTCCGGGTACAGCTTCAGCAACTGCCTGAAGGCACGCAGGCGCTGCGGCAGGCCCTTGGAGTAGTCCAGCCGCTCCACGCCCAGCAGCAGGCGGCGCCGCGAGTATTCTTCCTTCATGCGCTCGTACATCTCGCGCGCCTCCTTGCCATGCGTCAGGGCCGCAAATTCATCGACATCGATGCCGATTGGAAAGGCCTGCGCGTGCACTGTGCGTCCGAAGGCGCGGAACTGGTGCCGGTCCAGGGCTTCGGCGCCTGCCTCCTGGCCGACATAACGCAAGAAGTGGTCCACATCCGCCTGGCTCTGGAAGCCCACCAGGTCATAGGCAAACAGTGAGCGGATCAGCCATTCATGCTGGGGCACGGCCGCGAGGATCAGCGGCGGCGGCAGCGGAATGTGCAGGAAGAAGCCGATGCGGTTCTTGCAGCCCATCGCGCGCAACTCGGCCGCCATCGGGATCAGGTGGTAGTCATGCACCCAGATGATGTCGTCGGGCCGCAGCAGCGGCATCAGCTTGCGCGCCAGCATCTGGTTGACACGGCGGTAGCCGCCGATGAAGCCGGCATCGAAGTCGGCCAGGTCGAGCCGGTAATGAAACACCGGCCAGAGCACGCCGTTGCTGTAACCCAGGTAATAACTGTCGTGGTCTTCGCGGCACAGGTCCACCGTGGTCAAGGTCACATTGCCGGCCTGCTGGGTGTGCATGTCCCCTTCACCGGGGGTGCCGCCTTCGACAATGGTCCCGCTCCAGCCGAACCACAGGCCACCGTTGGCAGACAGCGCATCGCCCAGGGCCACCGCCAGCCCGCCCGCCGCCGTGGCCTTGCGCGGGTCCGCGACGCGGTTGGAAACAACGACCAGCCGGCTCATACCTGGCTGTCCCAGGGCGCCGACAGGCGTACGGCAGCGTTGATGAGGCCGACCATGGAGTAGGTCTGCGGGAAGTTGCCCCACATCTCGCCGGTCACCGGGTGGGTGTCCTCGGACAGCAGACCGAGGTGGTTGCGCGCCGCCAGCATGGTTTCGAAAATTTCGCGTGCCTGTTCCTTACGGCCAATGCGCGCCAGCGCGTCGATGCGCCAGAAGGTGCAGATGTTGAAGGCGGTTTCGGGCTTGCCGAAGTCGTCGGAGGCTTCATAACGGCGCATGTAGGGGCCGTCGCACAGGTGTTTTTCCAGCGCGTCCACCGTCGCGACAAAACGCGGATCTTTCGGGTCGATGAAGCCGACCTCGATCATCAGCAGCACGCTGGCGTCCAGGTCGCGCCCGCCGAAACTCTCGGCAAAGGCCTGGCGTTCCTCGCTCCAGGATTCGCGCAGGATGCGCTCGCGCATGACGTTGGCATGGCCGTGCCAGTAGGTGGCGCGGTCCGGCTGTTTCAGGGTAACGGCGATCTTGCCGAGACGGTCGCAGGCGGCCCAGCACATCAGGGCCGAGGAGGTGTGCACCCGGGCGCGCGTGCGCAGCTCCCACATGCCGGCATCGGGCTGGTCGTAGTTGCGCACGGCCTGCTCGCCGACCGCCTCCAGCCGCAGGAATTCGGCCTCGCCGGCGCGGTGCAGCAGCCGGTGGTCGTGAAAGGCCTGGGCCGCGCCCAGCACCACGTTGCCGTAGACGTCGTGCTGGAAATGCTCTTGCGCCTGGTTGCCCACGCGCACCGGTCCCATGCCGCGGTAGCCGCCCAAGTGGCTGTACACCGCCTCGGGCAACTCGCGCTCCAGGCCGATGCCATACAGCGGCTGGATGTGGCCGCCGCCGGCCTGCACCACCACGTTGCTGAGCCAGCGCAGGTAGTCCTCCATGGTGCCGACTTCGGACAGGCTGTTGAGCGCGCGCACCACAAAAAAAGCGTCACGCAACCAGCAGAAGCGGTAGTCCCAGTTGCGCCCGCTGTTGGGCGCTTCGGGAATGCTGGTGGTCATGGCCGCCACGATGGCGCCGGTGTCTTCAAACAGCGAGAGCTTGAGCGTGATGGCGGCGCGTATCACGGCGTCCTGCCACTGCAGCGGAATGTGCAGGCGCTGGCTCCACTCGCGCCAGTAGGAGAGGGTTTCTTCCTCAAACAGGCGCGCGGTGTCGGCAATGCCGTCGGCCAGCGACTCGTCGGCGCCCAGCAGGAAATTGTGTTCACGCGTCAGCACAAAGGGCTGCCGGGACTGCAGGTGCGCCAGCGGCGCGTCGGTGTTGAGCCGCAGTGTCAGCGCATCGCCGACATAACGCAGGTGGTTGCTGCCCTGGGTCACGACCGGCTGGCTGCGGCCCCAGTCGTAACGCAGATCCAGCGAGACCCGGATGCGCGGCGCGCCATGAAGTGGCCGCACGCGTCGCACCAGCGTCATGGGCTTGAAAAAGCGGGAGCGCCGGTAAAAGCGCGGTGCAAAGTCGGTGATCTCTATGCCCTGGCCGCTGTCGTCGAACAGCTGCGTACGCAGCACGGCGGTGTTCGGTTCATACCACTGCTTGCTGTGCGAGAAATTTTCAATCTCGATGGAAAACGCGCTGCCCTGCTCGCTCGGCTCCAGCAAGGCGTTGAACACCGGGTCGCCGTCGAAACGCGGCAGGCAGCACCAGACGATGCGGCCCCGGGCATCAATCAGCGCGCTGAAGGCGCAGTTGCCGATCACCCCCAGCGAGAGTGAGGGCGGCGCGGGCGCAACGAAGCTGGAGGCAGGGGTTGGGGTGCTCATGCGTGCCGCCGTTCAGGTCCGCTCTCGCGCGAGGGCGCCCGTGCCGACAGCAGCCATTGGGCCAGTTGCGCCACGCTGTCGCAGCGATGTTTCGCCAGCGTGGGGCCGGGGCCGACCTTGATCGCGTGGCCGCCCATGCGCAGCACCTGTTCGAAACCGTCCTCGTCGGTGACGTCGTCGCCGGCAAACACCGGAACACGGCCGGCAAACGGTGCTTCTTCCATGAAGGCCGCGATGGCCGTGCCCTTGCTGACCCCGGCCGGTTTCAGGTCGAGCACACATTTGCCGTGTATCAGTTGCAGCCCCGGGCTGCGCGCCACGGCCTCGCTCATCACCTGCAGGCACAGGTCTCCCAGGTCGGGGGCGTGCCGGTAGTGCAGGCTCAGGGCCAGGTTTTTCTGCTCGAGCTGCAGGCCGGGATGCTGCTGCAGCAGCCCTTCGGCCGCTTGCAGCGCGGCGCGCAGATCGATGGCCGGCGCGCTGATCAGGAGACCTGCGGCGTTGCGGCGCTGCCCGCCATGTTCGACCGCTGCCGGCAACTGCAGCGGCGCCAGAAAACCGTCGAGGTCGCTCAGGCGGCGACCCGATACCAGCGCCAGCGCGCCGCCGAGTTGTCCATACAGCGCAGCCAGCGTGCTGGTCAGGGTGGGCGCAATAACCACGGCTTCGGGCCGCGCGGCCAGCTCAACCAGGGTTCCGTCAAAGTCCAGAAAGAGCGCCGTATCCTGCGCAATGCGGGGGAGCGTGTCGTAAGGCATGTGCATCAGTTTTCACCATAGCAGAATTTTTCTGAGGCGCCTGTAGGCCGGATTCCCTTTTGGCGCGATTCGGGCCACAGCCTCGTCCCGCGGTCGTCAGGCGGGTGGGGCCGTCTCGGCCTGCGTCGCTGTGCTGTCGGTCCACGCCTGGAGGGCCTGCACGCGGGCGGCATGGATCATGTCGCCGATTTTGGGACCGCTCAGGCCTGCCGCCTGGGCTGCTTCTGCGATCGAGGCCGTCACCACCGATTGTGCCGCCTGCAAGGCCTGCGCCAGCCGTTGGCGCTGTGGATAGGCCGTGTTCTGAAAACCCAGGCGGCCGCGCGCGTCACATTCGCAGGCCAGCAGGATGTCGCCAAAACGTTGCGGCTTGCGAAATGCGTCGCAACGTTCCAGCAGCCGCACCAGGGCGGCGGCACCGAATTCGGCGCTGCGGTGGATGTTGCCGTGTTCGCGTGCCACCACCTCGGCCAGTTCCCGGCAGTCGGTGGGCACGCGCAGCCGCCCACACACATCTTTGAGCAGGCGCACGCTGCGCTCCTCGTGGCCGATGTGTCTGGGCAGCAGCTCGACCGCTGTGCTGCCCTTGCCGAGGTCGTGGCCGAGGCAGGCGAAACGCACGGGCAGGCTGGCCTGCAACTGCGCCGACATGTCCAGCACCATCATCAGGTGCACGCCGGTGTCCACTTCGGGGTGGTACTCGGGACGTTGCGGCACCCCCCAGAGTTTTTCGACCTCGGGCAGCAGGTGCTGCAGTGCGCCGCATTCCCGCAGCACATCAAACATGCGCGAGGGCGTGCGTTCCATCAGGCCGCGCGCCAGCTCCTGCCAGACCCGTTCGGCCACCAGCGCGTCCACTTCGCCATGGTTGACCATCTCCCGCATCAGCGTCATGGTTTCTGGCGCCACGGTGAAATCATCAAAACGTGCGGCAAAACGCGCCAGCCGCAGGATGCGCACCGGGTCCTCGCGGAAGGCGTCGGTCACATGGCGCAGCACCTTGTCCCGGATGTCCCTTTGTCCGCCGTAAGGATCGATGAGCGCTGCAAAATCAGCTTCAAATCCGGCCCCATCCTTTTGGGGTCGGGCGGGAGCTGCTATTGAATTGATAGTCAGGTCGCGGCGTGCGAGGTCTTCCTCCAAGGTCACGTCCGGCGCGGCGTGGACGGCAAAGCCGCGGTAGCCGCGCGCCGTGTTGCGTTCGGTGCGGGCCAGCGCATACTCTTCGCGCGTCTGCGGATGCAGGAAGACCGGGAAATCCTTGCCTACCGGCAGGTAGCCCAGGGCCGTCAATTCGTCGGGCGTTGCACCGACCACCACCCAGTCGTGGTCCTGCACCGGCAGGCCCAGCAAGGCATCGCGCACCGCACCACCGACCATGAAAATTTCCATGGGGGCAGTTTAGCGGGTGGGTTGGCGCCACCCCGACATGGGGATCAGGAAAAGACAGGGCGAAAAAAACTGCGCTCGTAGCTCAGAATGCAGCGCGTTTCTTCGGCATACCTGAAGGCGGCCTGGCAGTCGGGGTCGTCAAAAGACCGCTGCCGGTAACTTTCGTAGGAGGCCAGACTGTCGAACGTGAACATGGCCAGTGCGATGTTGCTGGCACCTTCGCTGGGCATGAAGTAGCCGTGGTGTTTTCCGCCAAACTTTTCCACCAGTGGAATCCACAGCTTGCCGTAATGCTCGAATTCCTTGAGCCGGCTGGTGTCGAGGACGTAACGCAGGTAAATCGTGACCATGGTGCTTCTGGCCATGATCAGCGCGACAACCGGTACGGTTCCTCGAATTCCCGAAAGTCGTTCTCCGCGAGGGCGTCGTCCACCCAGGCCTTGACCCCGGGCAGCGCGCTCAGGCGTTCGATGTAGGCGCTGATTTCCTGCGGCACCGGCAGGGCATACCGGCTCAGGCGCATGGCGACCGGCGCGAAATAGGCGTCGGCAATGCTGAAGCGGCCGAACAGCAGGGGTCCCTGGTAGCTTGCCAGCAATTCCCCCCACATGGCCACGATGCGCGCGACATCGGCGCGCACCGCCGGTTTGTCGCGCCAGATCAGCCGGCCGGTGTCGCTCAGGTCGGCCTCGATGTTCATGGGGCAGGCGCTGCGCAGGGCGCCGAAGCCGCTGTGCATTTCGGCACAGATGCTGCGTGCGCGTGCGCGCGCCTTGACGTCGGCGGGCCAGAGCTGTTTGTCCGGGTATTGTTCGGCCAGGTACTCGGCGATCGCCAGCGTGTCCCAGACCGCCAGGTCACCGTCGAGCAGCACCGGCACCTTGCCGACGGGGGTGACGGTACGGATGGCCTGCTTGAAGGTGGACACGGCCTCGAACGAGTCGAAGCGGACCTTGACCTCCTCAAACGGAATGCCGGCCTGTTTGAGCAGCACCCAGGGGCGCATGGACCAGGACGAGTAATTTTTGTTGCCGATGTAGAGTTTGAGCATGGAGTCACCCAGAATGAAAAGGCATCATGCTACCGGGAAGACGCGGCTGCATTGATGCCAAAAGACCGCACCATTGATGCGGCCCGGGACCAGGAACAAGTTGTAAAACCTAGAACCGTCCCGCGGTCTTGCGTTTGAGTGTCAGGTGGCTGCGCGGGCCCCAGCCGCCGCTGAGCGGGCCGAGATAAGTGGGCGCCACCGCTTCCACGGCCGCCGGCGTGATGCCCAGGGCTTCAAGCCCCGGCAGGTTGCCGCTGGCAATGTTGGGCAAACTCATGGAGTCCAGGTTGTCGCGGCTCATCAGGGGCTCGCCGGGCACCAGCTCCATCAGGCGCGCCTGCAGGCGGCCGAGTGCCGCCGGCAGCGGGATCACCGGGCGGCCGCGGCCCTCGTTGACGCCGCTCAACCGGCCGGCCAGTTCGACGAGTTGCCGGAGCGTGAAGATGCCCGGACCGCAGGCCTCAAAGGTCTGGTCGACCGTGGCATGGGTGTGGGCATCCTGCAGGCAATGCACGATGGCGCTGGCCACATCCTCGACCCACACCGGCTGGAACAGCGCGTGGCTGGCCGCCAGTGGAATGACCGGAAAGTTTTTCTGCAGCCGCGCGAAGGTGTTGAGGAAGCGGTCGTCGGCGCCGAACATCACGCTGGGCCGCAGCACCGTCAACTCGAGGGCGGCCTGGTGCAGCGCCACCTCGCCGTGCCCCTTGCTGCGCAGGTACATGGACGGCGCCACGTCCGGGTTGCGCATGTCGGCGCCCAGCGCACTGACGTGGACCAGGCGCTGCACACCCGTGGCGGCGCAGGCGCGCGCCAGCTTTTGCGGCAACTGCACATGGGTCCGCTGGAAAGCCTCCTGCGTGCCGTGCAGGATGGCGATCAGGTTGACCACCGCGTCGTGCCCCGCCACCAGCCGGGTCAGTGCCGCCTCGTCATGCACATCGGCCTGCACCACATCCAGGGCGGGCAGTATCAGGATGTCCCGGGCGTTCGCTTCATGCCGGGTCGGTACGGTCATCCGCCACTGCAGCTGCGTGAGTTTCTCGCAGACATGGCGGCCCACAAAACCGGTACCGCCCAGAATCAGTATTTTCTTCATAAGTTTGATTAGACGCTTTCACACGAGGAGATGCAAAACGTCCGTGCAAAAAAGAGCCGGCATGTAGGCCCCGGCCCGAACCAGCCCCGGCTTCATGGCCTACACCGTTTTTTGCAGGGCTTCAGGATAATCGATGAATGAATATTTTTGAAGCCCTGCGCACCAGCCACGACACCCAGCGCGAGCTGGCGGACAACCTGATCAGAACCTCAGGCGACAGCAGTGAACGTGAACTGCTGTTCAAGGAACTGACCACCGAACTGGCCGCCCACGCGGCGGCGGAAGAGCGGTTTTTTTACGTGCCGCTGATCGCCCATGACATGACGCAGGAGCCCTCGCGCCACGGCATTGCCGAGCACCACGAGATGGACGAGCTGGTCGAAAAACTGCAGGCCACGGACTTCAGTTCCCCGGCCTGGCTGGCCATCGCCAAGGAGCTGCACCACAAGGTCTTCCATCACCTGAAGGACGAAGAGCAGGGCATTTTCCAGCTCGCTGGCAAGGTGCTCAGCGAAGCCGAAAAGCTGTCGCTGGCCAAGGGCTACGAAGGTGAGTTCGTGTCGCAGCGCCTGAAAGCCTGACCCGGCAACTCAAGGCTTCTTGGGGGATGGCGGTTCATCCGCGGCCAGCAAGGGCACAGGCTTTTCGCCGGACCTGACCATCAAGGGCACCACCGCCAGCACGGCCAGGGCCAGCACCGTGCCGAGCACGGCGGTGGATTCGCGTCCCATGCCGGCGGCCACGCCGACCGCCGCCGTCAGCCACAGCCCGGCCGCCGTGGTCAGCCCCTTCACGTCATCGAGCCGGTCGCCTTTGAGAATGGTGCCCGCGCAGAGAAAACCCACGCCGGCGGTGATGCCCTGGATGACCCGGCTCAGGTCGTCGGCCGCCATGCCGGCTTGTTGTGACACCAGCACAAACAGGGCGGCGCCCATGGCCACCAGCATGTGGGTGCGCACGCCCGCGGCCTTGCCCTGGTGCTCGCGCTCCCAGCCGAGCAGGCCGCCCAGCAGGGCCGCCACCAGCAGGCGCAGGACGGCACGTGTCACCTGGGTCGGGTCGGTCAGGTCGGAGAATTCGGCAACGATGGTGTTGCCGACTTGTTGCCACCACGGATTCATCTGTGCGCTCCAGCTTGGAAAGGAGCTGCCACTTTAGCCGGGGCGCACGGGCTGGGACATAGGCCGAAACCTACAAAAGCTGTCCCACCCCTTGAGCGGCTGGGACAGGCGCGCTTCAGGGCATTTTCTCGTCGGGCGGTGGCGCCGAGGCGTCGCGTGGCCCGACGCTGCCCAGCCTGGCTTTGAGTGATTGCGGCTGTCCGCTCAGCAGCGCCGCGTAGTTGGTGGTGTTGGACAGCACTTTTTTTACATAGTCGCGGGTTTCGCCAAAGGGCACGTTTTCGGCCCAGATCGCCGCCTCCAGCACCGGGCCGTTGCGCCAGTTGCGGGGCCGGCCGGGGCCGGCGTTGTAGGCCGCGGCGGCCAGCGCCATGGAGCCGCCAAAGTCGTCGAGCGCGCGCTTGAGGTAAGCCGTGCCGATCACGATGTTGGTGTCGCGGTCGTTGATCTGGCCCGCAGTGAATCCCGTCAGGCCGATATAACGAGCCGTCTCGCGCGCGGTGGCGGGCATCACCTGCATCAGGCCCGAGGCGCCGACGCCGGAGCGTGCATCCATGATGAAGCGCGACTCCTGGCGGATCAGGCCATACACATAGGCCGGATCCAGGTTGATCTCGCGGCTGCGCTGGGTCACCGCGTCGCGAAACGGCGTGGGAAAGCGCTGTTCGAAGTCAATCGCGGTCTGGGTGCGTTCGCTGGTGTTGATGCAGCGGTCCCAGATGGCGCGGTCGCAGGCGAACTGGGCGGCGGCCAGCAGCTCGCGTTCGCCCATGCCGCCGCGCTGGTGCAGGTTGGTGCTGTAGTTCCATTCGCGCACACCCTCGCTGCGCAGGCCGAGGGCGATCGCATACGCGGCGCGGTTCAGTCCGGGGTTCAGGCGCGCTGTTTCCTTTTCCTCTGGCGTCAGAGGCGCCGGCCGCGGTGGAACGGTGATTTTCTGGCCAAGCTCTTCAAGCGCCAGCTGTTCGTAAAACCCGCGCACCGAGGCAATCGATTGCAGCAGCGCCAGGGCTTCTGCCCGTTGCGGCGGCAGCGGCGCACTGGCGACAGCGGCCGGCGCGTTGCTGAGCAGGGCGCGCGCTTTCCAGTAGACCCAGGTCGGGTCCTTGCGTGCGTCTTCGCTCATGGCGTTGATGGCGCCCAGCACCAGCGGCCAGCGCGGTGTGCTGCCCGCGCGCAGGGCGGCGCGAACCTTCCAGCCCAGCATGTCGTCGCTCAGGTCGCTGTCCTTGCTGACCTTGGCGAAGTAGCCGAGCGCTTCGCTGCTGAGCCGCGTCGCCGCCTGCTTGCCGATGGCGCCCCAGACCCAGTTGCGTTCTTCGCTGGTCAGCTGCAGGCCCCATTTGTCCTCGACGAAGCGCGCGGCACCGTCGGCGTCGCTGGTGGCGAGCTTGACCAGGGCCAGCACGATGATTTCCTTGCGCACCTGCCGGATGGCAATCACCTTGCTGGCCAGGAATTTGGCCGGGCTGCTGTTGAGTTCGGTCACCAGCCCCAGGGCTTCCGGCGCGATGATCTCGACCGCATCGCGGGCGGCACGCGGCCGGTTCGCATCCATCGCCAGCCTGGCCTTGATCCACACGTCATGCGTGGTCAGGCTCTTGTTGCCGACCAGCCGTGAGGCCGCCGACGTGCAGCCGTCGCTGGCCTCGCGCTGGGCGTACCAGTTCTTGCGAACTTGGTCGGCGTCGCGCGGGGCCGCGGCTGGGTTCGTCAGGCCGTCGACCAGCAGCGCGTAGCAACGCACGTCTTTGTCGTCGCCCATGCGGTAGTTCGGGTATTCGGCGGCAAAGGCGGCCCAGTCGCGGCGCTGGCCCAGCAGCAGCAGCCAGTCGTTGCGCAGCCGGTCCTCCTGGTAGCTGCCGGCGTAACGCGCGAGGAAATCCTGCACCTCACGCGCGCTGGCTTCGTCCAGCCGCGCCCGCAGTTCCCAGTAGGCGGCCCAGGGCTCCAGCGCATGGCCCTGGGCCTGCGGCAGCAGCTGGGCCAGCCTGGCTTTGTCGCCGCGCTTGAAAGCCTTGTTCATCTCCAGCAGCACGTCGTCAGCGCGGGCGGGGCTGCTGGTATGGTTGGTTTGTGCCCAGGCGGGCACCAGCAGCAGACAGGACGACAGGCCGGAAATCAGGGCCTTCAGAATAAAGTTGGATAGCATCGGGTCATTATGGACAAATTAACTGCGCGAAGAGACTTGATTGAACAACGCCTGAACCTGCCCGATCGGCTACAGCGCGCCGATCTGTTGCAACGGGTCATGCGGATATGGCTGGTGGGCCGCGAAGACGCAGTGATTGGGGCCTACTGGCCGATCAAGGGAGAGTTTGATCCGCTACCCGCGCTGTACCGCTGGCAGGAAGATGCCATTTTAAGTCAGGAATTCGAAGGAAATCAAGGAATGGCCCTTGAAGGGCGGGCGGAGGCAGCTACTGAAAACATAGCAAACCGGTCGCCGCGCAAGATCGGCCTGCCGGTGGTGAACAAGGTCCACAAAACCCTGACCTTCCATGCCTGGTACCCCGGCTGCCCGATGGAGGAAGACGCCTACGGCATTCCCAAACCCAAGGACACCGAGGTCATCGTGCCGACGCTGCTGTTTGTGCCCTGTGTCGGTTACGGACCGGGCGGCTTTCGCCTCGGTTACGGCGGCGGCTTCTACGACCGCACGCTGGCGACACTGCAGCCCAAACCCTTCACCGTGGGGCTGGGTTACAGCCACGGCTGGCTGCCCGACCTGGCGCCCGAGCCGCATGATGTGGCGCTTGATGCGATCCTCAATGACAAAGGGGTGGTTTGGCCGGTGTAGGTATGGCCCCCACGGTCGTTCACTGCGTGTAACTCCCGAGGCCTTGCAGGCCGCCGCTCGCCAGAGGCTTCGCTTCTGTCGCCTGTCCAAACCTGCACAGGCAGATTTGGAGCCGCAGGCTCCAGCCCCTCGGGGGCCGCTGCGCCTGCGGCCCGGCGAAGCCGGTTCCGCGGCCCCTGTTGGGTTAAAGAGCCCTCACGGGCGCTCGCTGCGCGTAGCTCTCAATCGATGTCATCCACCGTATCCGGGTCCGGCACGTCGCCAATCGCCTGGCGCGTCAGCGCACTCTGGGCCATCAGCCAGTCGCGGAACGCCTTGACCTCGGGACGCAAGGCACTGCGCGTGCCCACGATCAGCCAGTAGGCCATCGGCGACTCCAGCCGCAGATGCGGCAGGGGCTCGATCAGGTCGCCTGAGGCCAGGCTTTCGGCGATCAGCGGCAGGCGCGCCAGCACGATGCCCTGGCCGGTCAGGGCGGCCTGCACCATCTGGTAGGCATAGTTGAAGTAGAGCCAGCGCTTGCCCTCCAGCTTGGTGGTGCCGTGCACTTCGAGCCAGCGCCGCCAGGTCAGCCACTCCATGTGGGTGGCATGCGAGTCGCCGGCCTCGATCAACGCAAAGTGCACCAGGTCTTCGGGTTTTTTCAGGCGCGGGCTGCTTTTGAGCAGCCAGGGGCTGGCCACCGGTGTCAGCTGTTCGCCGAACAGCCGCATCGCCCCGGCCGGCATGGTGGCCGCCGGACCATAACGCAAGGCCATGTCGAGGTCCGAGGTGTCGAGCTCAATGGCGACGTCGGACGCATCAATGCGGATATCCATGTCGGGGTTGTCGTGCTGGAAGGCTTCGAGCCGCGGGATCAGCCACATCGAGGCGAACGACGCGAACGTGGTGAGGGAGACACTTTTGCGCCCGGCGCTCTGGCGGATCTGCCGCACCGCGCCGTCGATGCGTTCGAGCGAAGGCGAGACGGCACGCAGCAACACGCCGCCGGCGCCTGTCAGCTCCACGGACCGGGTGTGGCGGTGAAACAGGCTCAGGCCGACTTCCTCTTCCAGCGCCTGGATCTGCCGGCTCACGGCCGACTGGGTCAGGGCCAGTTCCTCGGAGGCGGCGCGAAAGTTCAGGTGCCGGGCGACGGCTTCAAAAGCACGCAGCTGGCCGGCCGAGATCGGGCGGGTGCGCAAATGGGTTTTTGAATACTGCACGGGGAGATCCAGTAATTGATGCGATTCGGGAATGAATAGCGTAGCGCGATTTCATTGGACTGCCAAGGGCCGGGGCGCGATCATTCCTTCCCATCAACGACTTTTGTCTTTCAGGAGAACAGCATGAACCACCTTCACCAAAAGCTGCAACCATTTGCCGGCACAGACGCGGTGTCGGGCTGCTGGAAGCTGGGCGACGGGCGGGCCTTGACCCTGCGGCCCACGCGCCCCGGTGTGTTGCGCATTGCGCATGGCCGGGTGTGGATCACCTTCGACCAGGCGCAGCGCGACGACGGCGTCCGCGGCGGCGACCATTTCCTGGGCGCCGGAGACAGTCTCCAGTTGCTGCCCGGTCAGGCGCTGGTGATGGAGTCATGGGACGCCGCGCAGAACACGGCGGCCTACTTCAGCTGGGATCCGCTGCCGGCCACGGCGGGGCTGGCCATCGCCGAGCGGCGGGCCACGGCGCTTGCCCGCAGCCCGCAGTGGCGCGCCGGTGTGCTTCAGCCGCTGCGTGATTTGCGGCTGGCTGCCGGTCTGGCCGCCACCGCGTCTGGCCGCCTGCTGGCCGGCCTGGCGGGCGCCTTGACAGCCACCTTGCTCGCGGTGGTGCCGCGCTTTGCTATTGATTTGGCAGCTGGTCGCGCTCGCACCGCCTTGGCTGCACGTGCTTTCAAGGCAGATTCCAGCGAGAGCCGGACCCACTGCGCCATCAGCTGAGGCGACTCCATCGCGTCTGCGGGTGCGCTGTAGTAGTTCAGTTTCATGGCCTTGCCTTTGGCCTCGTAGACAAAAGGCGCGCAGCCCGCGGCTTCGAAAACGCCGCGGGTTTCTTCGTCGGCCTTGAGCCAGAGGGTGTCGCCCCGGCCGAGATCGGCCAGCAGCGCGATGTTGAGCCCGCCGGTGCTGATGCCAAACCCGCCAAACATGCGGCGCGCCGTGCACGGCCCGGCGCTGGCGAGCAGCTCGCAGCAGTAGTGGGCAAAGGACAGGTCTGCAGGCATGGCGCTACTTTAGCGCGACCCGCGTGCTTCACAATAGCGCATGGCCCGTCCCAAATCCGCTACCCACGAGCTTCAGCGCGAAGCCATCCTCGACGTGGCCGCCCAGTGTTTTGCGCAGCGCAGCTACATGGCCGCCAGCATGAACGACATCGCGGCGGCCTGCGGCACCTCCAAGGCCAGGCTGTACCACTACTACGGCAGCAAGGAAGCCATCCTGTTTGACCTGCTGGACCGCTACACCCAGCACCTGCTGGCTATCATCGGCCAGACCGAGGCCAGCGCCCAGCGCAAGAACCTGGACGACCGCGCCGCCCTGCATGAACTGATCCGCAACTTTCTGGACCAGTACGAAACCTCGGCCACACGCCACAGCGCGCTGCTGGGCGACACCAAGTTCCTCGGGGATGTGCAGCGCGAGCTGATCCTGGACCGGCAGCGCGACGTGGTCTCGGCCATGACGCGTTTTCTCAAGCGCGCTTACCCGCAGCGCATCACGCCCGCCAACCAGACGGCCGTGACCATGATGCTGTTCGGCATGATCAACTGGACCTTCACCTGGATGCGTCCCGACGGGCCCATGAGTTACCGCGACTATGCCCAGGAGGTGGTCGCCATGCTCGAACGCGGACTGTCCTGACTGTCGCCGCACAAGGGTGAGGGTCAAGGGCTGAAGGGTTTTGGGGTTTTACTATTCGTAATAAGTTACGTATAGTAAAATGATGACGATTCAGGCCGTGCTCTCGGTCCTTTCCCAACGGAGACTTCCCCCCATGTCCAAAGCCTTTGCCTCGCAGTCCGACCTCACGGACAAAAAAATCACTTTTGAACAGCTCAGCGCGCACTGCTGGGCCTACACCGCCGAGGGCGACCCGAATTCCGGCGTGATCATTGGCGACAAGTTCATCATGGTCAGCGATGCGACGGCCACCCCGGCCATGGCGCAGGACCTGATTGCGCGCATCCGCGCCATCAGCGACAAACCCATCAAGTACGTGCTGCTGACGCATTACCACGCAGTGCGGGTGCTGGGCGCCAGCGCCTACATCGCCGAAGGCGCGACCGAAGTCATCGCCAGCCAGGGCACCTACGAGCTGATCGTCGAGCGCGGCGCGCAGGACATGCAAAGCGAGATGGAGCGTTTCCCGCGCCTGTTCCGCAATGCCGAAAGCGTGCCCGGCCTGACCTGGCCGACCATGGTGATTGCCGGCGGCAACCCGGTCAAGGGCGAAGTCCCCGGCAAGCTGGTGATCGACCTCGGTGGCGTGCGGGTGCAGATCTGGCACCCGGGCCCGGGCCACACGCGCGGCGACACGATCGCCTGGGTTGAGGAAGAAAAAGTGCTGTTTTCCGGCGACCTGGTCGAGTACAACGCCGGCGTTTACACCGGTGATGCCCAGCTCGAGGAGTGGCCCGCCACGCTGGAAGCGCTGCGCGCGCTCCGGGCCGAAGCCATCGTGCCCGGCCGCGGCGAGGCAATGAAAGGTGCCGCCGAGGTGAACAAGGCCATCGACTACACCAAGCAGTGGGTCGAAACCCTGTTTCGTTGCGGCAAGGAAGCGGCTGCCGCGAAGATGGACCTGAAGGCGGCGATGGATCACACCCGCAAGAGCATGGACCCGATTTTTGGCCAGGTCTTCATTTACGAGCACTGCCTGCCGTTTGACGTGAGCCGTGCCTACGACGAAGCCAGCGGGATCAAGAATCCGCGCATCTGGACGGCCGAGCGTGACCAAGAGATGTGGGCCGCGCTGCAAGCCTGAGCCTGTTTCTCGGCGGCGCGCGGATTTAACCTCACAGTTTTTCGCTTCGATCCCCGCAAGCGGGGCCCCTCGCAGGTCGAAAAACTGTTCGCCGCGCATCTGGACGGCCGAGCGTGACCAAGAGATGTGGGCCGCGCTGCAAGCCTGATTCTACATTCAGGCGGCAGTGTCAGGCGTCCAGGTCAAGGGTTGAAAGCAGGGCCTGGAAGGTGGCGATGGCGTCCTGGCCGGTCAGTGCTTCAAGCCGGCCCAGCGCATCGTCATCGTCCAGCGTGGTGTAACCCATGCTGAAGCGCCGGAACCTGCGCCCGGCAAGAGGTCCCTGGTGCACGACCTGCAGGTTGATGTGCCGCGTGTCCTGCCGGATGCGCTCCAGTTGCGCCAGAACGTCTTTCCGGCTGCCTTCCATCTGCTCGCAAAAACGCATGCCGTCAAAAATGAGCAGGCCCGTGATGCCCATCCAGGGGTTGTGCAGGCGGGCTTTTCCGACAATGTCCGCCACGACGCTGGTGGGCGCGTCGGGGGCGAGGGTGCTGACGTAGATGACTTCGTGCAGGTCGGCGGTGGGATCGGTGTGCGGCATGGGTGCAGGCAAATGTAGCTGCCTGCGGTGGTTGTGGCAATGTGACTGGCCGGCAGCGCCCTCAGCCGTCCAGATCCAGTGTCGATACCATCGCCAGAAACTGTGCCAGTGCCGCTTCGGCGCCGACGTCCCGCAGCCGGGCCAGCACATCCACGTCCTCGACGGCGGTGTAACCGAGGCCAAAATGCCTGAAGCGGCGCTGTGCGAGCGGGCCGTGGTGCAGGATGTCGACGTCGACATGCCGCGGATCGTGGCGGATGCGTTCGGTCAGCGCCAGCACCGCCTTGCGGGGGCCCTCGATGTGCTGGCAAAACTGCATGCCGTCAAACACCAGCAGACCGGTGATGCCTGAGGTTTGGTTCGCCCGGCGTGCCCTGGCGGCGATGTCTGCGACGGTCTTGAGCGGTGCGCCAGGCGCGAGGGTGCTGAGGTACAGCACTTCATGTAATTCTGGTGCTTTATTCATGGATGGCGTGTAATGTAGCCAGCGGCCGCAGGCGCCACAATGTCAAAAGACACTGGATTTCAGTATTAAATTTTTCGTTGAACCTCATGCCTTTGTCCGGCACCAGTGCCTGTCCCCGCCGCTGTGCTGATTGCAGGCTGCGCGCCGCCCACGCGTTCAAGCCGGTGTCGCCGCAGGAGCTGGCTTTCATCGAGTCATTTCGAAGCGGCTCGATTCTGGCCCCGGCCGGCAGCGCCATCATTTCGGAGCAGAACCCGAACGGCAAGCTGTTCACCCTGTATGCCGGCTGGGCCTTTCGCTACAAAACCCTGAGCGACGGGCGGCGGCAGATCCTCAACTTCCTGCTGCCCGGCGACTTCATCGGCCTGCAGCAGGAGTTTGCCGACGGGGCATCGCATGGCGTGGAGGCCCTGACGGATGCGGCCCTGTGTGTGTTTCCGCGGGACGGCCTGTGGGAGCTGTTCCGGCAGTTTCCCAGCCTGGGCTATGACGTGACCTGGTTGTCGGCACGCGAAGAAGGTATGGTCGATGAGGGTATGCTGACGACGGGCCGCCGCAATGCGACGGAGCGGGTGGCCATGCTGCTGATCCATCTTTACCGTCGGGCCGAGCGGTTGGGGCTGGTGCAAGACCGGGCCATGGCCTTCCCCATCAACCAGCAGCACATTGCCGATGCGCTGGGCCTCTCGCTGGTGCACACTAACAAGACCCTGCGGCGCCTGCGCCAGCTGGGATTGCATGAGGTCAAGGACGGGCAATTGTCCCTGCTCAACCCCAAGGCCCTGCACCGGCTTGCCGACTATTACGATCTGCCGATGCGCAAAGTGCCAATGCTTTAGGGCCTGTAGGACGCGTCTGACAGCAAGCGGCAGGGCGTGATGACAGGACTCGCCTGCTCACCGTTTTAGGCTAGGCCTTGAGGTGTGATCGATGTGTTGTTCTGACGCATGGATTTCCCGCCTCGGGAGCTTTTCTTGAACAGCAATCACATTTCCCCGGCACGCCGTCTGCAGCAGCAGCCGCAGCACCCCGCGAACCGGCAGCAGCAGCAAAGCAGTGGTTCCGGCGAATTCCAGCCACGTCGGCTCAGGCAGGCGGGAGAACCCGCTTCTGCGTTCCTGGCCAAGCGCAACCCCCCGCAGCGGTGACGGTCGCCGTGCCCGCCGCCGCTGGCAGCCCTGCCATCAAGGACCCACCATGAACAGCGAGGCAGCGGCCTTGGCACTCAGCGCCGGGCGACCAGAATGCCGAAGTCCTGCGCGTAGCCCTGCAGGGTTTGCACTGCCCTGGCGCGTTGCGCCGCCGTGGTGTTGTTGTGCAGGGCCGCAAAGGTTTTGCAGCTGTCGCGTGTCAGCCGCTCCTGGTAGTTGCGGTAGGCGGGATCGGGCGAATTGACGGCTCGCTCGACGTAGGCCTGCATGATCGGCCTGGCCTGCTCGGAGGTGGCGCGGCCGGCGATCAGCGGCCCCAGGCTCTGCAAGGCATCCCGCTGGCGGCGCTGGTATTCGGCCAGTGAAAGCCGGGCGTCAAACACCGACTGCGTGATCCGGCTGCGCAGCACCGCCAGTTGCTTGTCGTCCAGCGTGCCGTACAGCATCTCGGCGCGGCTGACCGCCTTCTTCAGGCGCCGGTGGATCACCTCTTCTGGGCTGCCCTCGAGAAAGTCGTCACGGTACTCCGCGTTGAGTTTCGAGAATTTCCGCTTCAGGGCATCCAGCTGTTCCGGCCCCAGCGCACCCACCACGCTACCCATGGCGGGCACGGCGCGGTCCGAAATGGCTTGCAGCCGGGTTTTCACCTCTTCAAAGATGCCGCAGGCACGCGCCTCGTCAATCTCGGCGGGCAGCCAGGCCGTCCATTTCTCCAGTGTTTCGACATACGCCGGCAGCTGTGTCTGCCGGTGCCACTGATGCAGGCGGGCCAGTTCTTCCCGGACCAGGGGCTTTTGCGTGTCGTCGAATTCGAAGTAGCTGTTGAGCTGCCAGTAAGCCAGCTCGGTCGCCTGGTTGTAGGCCAGTTTCACCGCGCTGCAGGCCAGCAGCGTCCCGCCCAGCAGCAGTACACCGATAATCTGCAGAGCGCGTTTCAGTTCCGGCCGCGCCGGACGCCACGCTCGAGACCCCCAATTCACAGGAAACTTCATGGCCATTTCAGTTCCAGTTGATGTCGTCATCATGGCCGCGGGCAAGGGCACGCGGATGAAGAGCACATTGCCCAAAGTGTTGCACCGATTGGGCGGCCGTGCTTTGCTGGCGCATGTGATTGACTGCGCAGCGCGGTTATCGGCCCGGCAGGCGGTGGTCATCACGGGCCACGGTGCCGCCGAAGTGGAGTCGGCCTGCAACAGCATGACGCAAGCCGCTGCCGGCGTGCATTCCGTGCCCAAGCTGCAGTTTGCGCGGCAGGAACCCCAGCTGGGCACCGGCCACGCGGTCCAGCAGGCGCTGCCACTGCTGGCGGACGATGGCGTCACGCTGGTGCTGTCGGGCGACGTGCCCCTGACGCAGGCGGCCACCCTGCAGGCCCTGCTGGCGCAGTGTGACGGCCAGCGCCTGGCCCTGCTCACGCTCAGCATGGCCGACCCGACCGGTTACGGTCGCATCGTCCGCGCCGGCGCAGAAGCCTCCGCCCAGGTGCGCGCCATCGTCGAGCACAAGGATGCGACGGACGCCCAGCGCGAGATTCGCGAAATCTACAGCGGCATCATGGCCGTGCCCACGCGCCTGCTGCGCAGCTGGCTGGCCCGGCTGGACAACAAAAACGCGCAGAACGAGTACTACCTGACCGACATCGTGAAGTTTGCCGTTGCCGATGGCGTGGCCGTCGTCGCGCACCAGATCACGGATGCTGCGCAGGTCGCCGGTGTCAACAGCCCGGTGCAGCTGGCAGAACTCGAACGTGTGTACCAGCTGCGCCAGGCCACGGCCCTGATGGAACAGGGCGTACGGCTCGCCGACCCGGCGCGTTTTGACGTGCGCGGCACGCTGGCCTGCGGGCAGGACGTGGAGATCGATGTCAATTGCGTGTTCGACGGCGAAGTGGTGTTGGGCAACGGCGTGCGCATAGGCGCCAACTGCTGCATTGCCAACGCGCGCATTGCCGCGGGTGCGGTGATCCACCCCTTCACCCACATCGACGGTGAAAAGCTTGGCGTGCAGGTCGGCGAAGGCGCGCTGATTGGCCCGTTTGCCCGCCTGCGCCCCGGTGCGCAGCTGGGCGCCGAGGTGCACATCGGCAATTTTGTCGAAGTGAAAAACGCCACGCTGGCCAAAGGCGCCAAGGCCAACCACCTGGCCTACCTCGGTGACGCCACGGTGGGGGAACGCGTCAACTACGGCGCCGGCAGCATCACGGCCAATTACGACGGCGCCAACAAGCACCGTACCGTGATCGAAGCCGACGTGCACATCGGCAGCAACTGCGTGCTGGTGGCCCCCGTGACGATAGGCGCTGGCGGCACCATTGGCGGCGGCTCGACGATCACCAAGGACACACCGCCCGGCGGCCTGAGCGTGGCGCGCGGCAAGCAGGTCAACATTGCCAACTGGCAGCGGCCGGTCAAAAACAAGCCCAGCGCCTAGGTGCAGCAGGCGGACCCGGCTCAGGCAGCACGCCTGTCGGGGGGTGTGAGTTTGCTATTGAATAAATAGCTGGCGGCGTCCGAATCTATTGGGCTAGAAGTAGTTTTGGTTCAAATTTCGAGCGCTTCACGCTGAAAAATGCTTTTACATTGCGCACGTTGGCGTCGCTGTTGAACAGCCGCTGCGCGAGCGCCAGGTAAGCCGGCATGTCGCGCACGTGCACCACCAGGATGAAATCCGGGCCCGGCGATACGCGGTAACACTGCTGGACCGCGCCATCGAGGACCACCCGGGCTTCAAACGCTTCCTGCTGCTCGGCGCCCTGCCGGTCCAGGGTGATTTCCACCAGCGCCGTCAGGCCGTGGCCCAGGGTGTCGGCCAGCTTGTCGGCGTGGAGGATGGCGATTTCGCGTTCGATCAGGCCGGCGTCACGCAAGCGCTTGATACGCCGCAGGCAGGTGGGCGGTGAAATATGGGCGCGTGCTGCCAAGGCCTGGTTGCTCTGCGAGGCATCGTCCTGCAAGGCTTCAAGCAGTTTGACGTCAATTCCGTCGATCGAAATATTCATTTTTGTTCCATTAATTCTATAATTAAGAAATATTATTCCATAAGAACATTTTTATGGAATTAAATTTCATATTAATCTAAATTTAGGTGATTAAAAAAATCTGGAAACGCCTAGCATCCGTCTAATGTTTTTCTCAGGAGCGGTTTATGTGCGGCATTGTGGCGTCGGTTTCGACAAGAAATATTGTTCCCATCCTTGTGCAGGGCCTGCAAAGGCTGGAGTACCGCGGTTATGACTCCTGCGGGGTCGCCGTCTATGCCGGTGGCCTGAAGAGGGCGCGCAGCACATCCCGCGTGGCCGAGCTGATGGAGCAGGTCAGCGCTGACAAGCTCGAAAGCGGCACCGGCATTGCCCACACACGCTGGGCCACGCATGGCGCGCCAGCCGTGCACAACGCCCACCCCCACTTCAGCCATGGCACCGGGGACGCTGCGCAAAAGCCGGGCCGGGTGGCGCTGGTGCACAACGGCATCATCGAAAACCACGACGAATTGCGTGCAGAGCTGCAGGCCAGGGGCTATGTGTTTGCCAGCCAGACCGACACCGAGGTGATCGTGCACCTGATGGACAGCCTCTATGACGGTGATCTGTTCGAGGCCCTGCAGGCCACCACCGCCCGCCTGCATGGCGCCTATGCGATTGCTGCTTTCTGCAAGGACGAGCCGCACCGCGTGGTGGGCGCCCGTTCGGGTTCGCCGCTGATCCTGGGTGTCGGCAAGGACGGCAGCGAAACCTTTCTGGCCAGCGACGCGATGGCCCTGGCCGGCGTGACCGACCAGATCCTCTACCTGGAAGAAGGCGACATGGTCGACATCCAGCTAGGCAAATACTGGGTCATTGACCGCGACCACAAGGCCGTCCAGCGCGAAGTCAAAACCGTGCAGGCGCACAGCGGCGCGGCCGAACTCGGCCCTTACCGCCACTACATGCAAAAGGAAATCTTCGAGCAGCCGCGCGCCATCGCCGACACGCTCGAAGGCGTCGAGGGCATCGTTCCCGAACTCTTCGGCGATGACGCTTACCGCGTGTTCAAGGACATCGACTCCGTGCTCATCCTGGCCTGCGGCACCAGCTACTACAGCGGCTGCGCTGCCAAGTACTGGCTGGAGTCCATCGCCCGGATTCCGACGCAGGTGGAAGTGGCCAGCGAATACCGCTACCGCTCCTCGGTCCCCAACCCCAAGACGCTGGTGGTCACCATCACACAAAGCGGCGAAACCGCCGACACGCTGGCCGCGTTGCGCCACGCGCAATCCCTGGGCATGACACAGACGCTGACCATCTGCAACGTGTCCACCTCCGCCATGGTGCGCGAGTGCAAGCTGGCCTACATCACCCGCGCCGGCGTCGAAATCGGTGTGGCATCGACGAAAGCCTTCACGACCCAGCTGGCCGGCCTGTTCCTGCTCACGCTGGCGCTGGCGCAAAGCAAGGGGCGGCTGAGCGAGCAGGAGGAAGAAGGCCACCTCAAGGCCATGCGCCATCTGCCGGCCGCCCTGCAAGCCGTGCTTGCGCTGGAGCCGCAGGTCATCAGCTGGGCCGAAGATTTTGCAAAGATGGAAAACGCCCTGTTCCTGGGGCGCGGCCTGCATTACCCGATTGCGCTCGAAGGCGCGCTCAAGCTCAAGGAAATCAGCTACATCCACGCCGAGGCCTACCCGGCCGGTGAACTCAAACACGGCCCGTTGGCGCTCGTCACCAGCGCCATGCCGGTGGTCACCGTCGCGCCCAACGACGCCTTGCTGGAAAAACTCAAAAGCAACATGCAGGAAGTACGCGCACGCGGCGGCGTGCTGTACGTGCTGGCCGATGCCGACACCAAAATCGAGAGCGGCGATGGCATCCACGTCATCCGCATGCCCGAGCATTACGGCGCCCTGAGCCCGCTGCTGCACGTGGTGCCGCTGCAGTTACTGGCGTATCACACGGCCGTGGCCCGTGGCACGGATGTGGACAAGCCACGCAATCTCGCCAAAAGCGTGACGGTGGAGTGACCATGCCCCATACACCAGCCTGCCCCCAGTGCGGCCAGAAAAACACCTACCCTGATGGCGACAACCTTGTGTGCGCCGACTGCGGCCACGAATGGCCAATGGTCGAAAGTGCGGCGGTCGACGGCGATACAAACCCCGTGGTCAGGGACAGCACTGGCAAGGTGCTGGCCAACGGCGATGCCGTGGTGCTGATCAAGGACCTCAAGGTCAAGGGGTCGTCCATCACCCTCAAGATGGGCACCAAGGTCAAGAGCATCCGCCTGGCCGGCGGCGACCATGAGGTGGACTGCAAGATGGACGCCGGCAGCTTCATGCTCAAGGCGTGTTATCTCAGGAAGGCCTGAGGCGGCCTGCCTGACCCGGCGCCTCAACGTTCAGTTCAGTGATGGTGCCCGTGTTCGCCATGCACATGGCGATGCGCAATTTCTTCCTCGCTGGCCTTGCGCACGTCGGTGACCGTCAGGCTGAAACGCAGCGCCTTGCCGGCCAGCGGGTGGTTGCCGTCCATCATGACGGTGTCGCCCTTGATTTTTGTCACGGTGAAGGCATGCGTCTTGCCGTCGTTGTCGCGGCCTTCGAGCTGGCCGCCGACTTTCACGCCGGGCGGGAACTGGCTTTTTGGAATGGTCCGCAGCAGCGCTTCGTCACGCAAACCAAAGGCGTCTTCGGGTTGCAGTTCCAGCGTGGTCTGGTAGCCGCGCGTCTTTCCTTCCAGCGCTTCCTCGATCTTGGGCAGGGTGTTGCCATAACCTCCGTGCAGGTAAACCATGGGCTCCTTGCTTTCTTCAATCAGCTTGCCCCCGATTTCGGAGACCTTGAAGCGCAGGGTCACGGCGGTGTCTTTTTCGATGTTCATGGCGGGTCTTGGTGGAATGACAAAACACCATTTTCGCGCAAAGACGGCCGGGCTCAGTGCAGCAGCTTGTCGGCTTCGGAGGTCAGGGCGGCGGAAATCGAGTCCAGCACGGCCGACTCGAGGTTCCAGCAGTGCCAGAACAGCTGCACCGGCAGCGTGTGCTGGGGCGCGACATTGACCAGCTCGCCGTCGTCGATCAAGCCGCGCACCAGCAGTTCCGGCAACACGCTGACCCCCCACCCCGCCAGGGCGGCGCGCAGCTGCCCCTCGGAGCTGGGAACAAACAGCTGGCTCAGCGAGACCCGCTTGAGGCCGACGGCCCGGGCAACAAACTCGCTTTGCATGTCGTCCTTGCGGTTGAACGCCACATAGGTGAGGGCGCGAAAATTCGACGCGTCCAGCCCGCCGGGAAGATGGTTTTTCGCATAAGCCGGTTCGGCCACGGCGACATAGTGCATGGCCCCGAGCTGGGCCACCTTGCAGCCGCGCAGCGCCTGCTTCAGGGTGGTGACGCAGCCCAGCACATGGCCCTGGCGCAGCCAGTCGTGCGTGAAGTCCTGGTCGTCGACGATGATCTCGACGGGCAGGCCCTGCCTGACCAGGCCGGTCAGGGCGTCCAGCGCCCAGCTTGCAATGCTGTCCGCGTTCACCGCAATCGAGATGCGCTCTTCCTCGCGGACGCCGCCCGACAAGCCCGGCGCCAGCTCCTTGAGGTCGCGTTCCAGGTCGGCGCGTATCAGGCGAAGCTGGCGGGTGTGTTTGAGCAACAGCTTGCCGGCCGAGGTGGCCTTCAGCGGCCGGCTGCGCACGATCAGGATGGCGCCGACCTGGCCCTCCAGCACCCGCAGGCGCTGCGAGATGGCTGATTGTGTGACGTTCAGGCGCTGGGCGGCACGCTCAAAACCGCCTTCTTCGACAATGGCGGCCAGGCATTCGAGGGCAAGCGGATCGTACATAGGCTTATTAGCCTTTCTAATGATTTGCCAAAGAGTTTAACGAGGCTGTTAATTTACGGCAAGCTCATCCAGACTAGCGCCCATGAAAATCATTGTCATGGGCGCGGGAATCATCGGTGTCAGCACGGCCTGGCATCTGGCCCAACGCGGGCACGAGGTGACGGTGGTCGAACGCCAGAGCGGCGCCGCCATGGAAACCAGTTTTGCCAATGCCGCGCAGATCTCCGTCAGTTACTGTGAGCCCTGGGCCAACCCGGAGGCGCCGGCCAAGCTGCTGAAATGGATGTTTCGCAACGACGCACCGCTGCTGTTCCGGCCCCGGCTGGACTGGCGCCAGTGGCGCTGGGGCATGGAGTTTTTAAGCCAGTGCACCGACGCGGCCTTTCGCCGCAATGTCGAGCAGATCGTGGCGCTGGGGGCCTACAGCCATGCGGCGCTGAAGGACATCGTGCGGGGCACCGGCATTGCCTACAACCGGCTGGAGCGCGGCATCGCGCATTACTACACTGATCAGAAATCGTTTGACGCAGCGGCCGAGGCCGCCGCGCTGATGCGCAGCTTCGGCGTGGACCGCCAGGTGATCAGCCGCAGCGAGCTGTTTGCCATCGAACCGGCCTACCGCTCGTTTGCCGATCACATCGTGGGCGCCACCTACACGGCCAGCGACGAAAGCGGTGACGCGCGGGTGTTCACCCAGGAGCTGGCGCGTCGGTGCGCAGCGGCCGGCGTGCAGTTTGTTTATGAACACGACATCGTGCGGCTGGAGAAAACCGGCGGCGAGATCAGCGCGCTCCAGCTCCGCAAGCGCAGCACCGGCGAGTTGCTGTCGTGGCGTGCCGACGCCTTCGTGGTGGCCTGCGGTTCCTGGTCGGCCCCCTTGCTGCGCACGGCCGGTGTGGACCTGTCCATTTATCCGGGCAAGGGCTACAGCGCCACCTTCAGGCTGCTCAAGCCCGAGCTCGCGCCCTGGGTCAGCACCATCGATGACGAGGTCAAGTGCGCGATCAGCCGTCTGGGGGATACCTTGCGTGTTGCCGGCACCATCGAGGTGGCGGGTTACGGCCTGTCGCTCGACACGCCGCTGGCCAGGGCGCGCTGCCAGATGCTGGCCGACCGCATCGAGCAGGTGTTGCCGGGCGTGTGCGACACCCGCAATGAGGCGCAGGGCGGCCAGCCCAACTTCTGGGCGGGCCTGCGCCCCGCCACGCCAACCAACATTCCCTGCATCGGCAAGACCAAGGTCGGCAAGCTCTGGGTGAACGCCGGCCACGGAACGCTGGGCTGGACCCACGGCGCAGGATCAGGCAAAGCGCTTGCCGAACTGATGGGCGGGAAGCGCCCCCGGCTGCGCTTTGGGTTCATGGGGAATTGATCAGCCTCCCGCCTTGCGAGGGCAGGCTGGCTGGCGTCACGCAGGGGAGCGGGCGTCTGGGTTCAAGCGTGTCGGCTGCGGCAGGGAAATTGATATTTAGTCTCAATTTGAAACACTGAGCTAGGGTTAATGCTTAGGAAAAATTGCAAAACGCACGCGCACCTGCTTGCCAAAAAAATACGGCCCTACTAGCATCGTTGTGAGCACTGCGCGGGCGAATGTTCGTCTGCGACAACTCAGTGCTTGTTTACATCGAGGAGACGGTTGTGCGCACAAAAATAAGACACCTGTTACTTGCAATCACCGGGATGGGAATGGCCGGCCTGGCCGCGGCACAAGTCGCGCCGCCTGCCAATATCGACAAGCTCAAGCAGATGAAGGTCGCCACGACGGACCTGAATATTCCAGTCGTACCGCAAACCGGTCCCAATGCGGAGGCGATCAAGGAAAACCTCAAGCGCGTCAAGTTGCCGCCCGGGTTCAAGATTGCACTTTATGCCATCGTGCCGGACGCCCGACATATGGCGGTGGCACCATCCACCAACATGCTCTTCGTGGGCACGCGCAAAACCACCGTCTGGGCCGTGACCAACCGCAACAGCGGTGAAACGGCCACCGAGGTGAAGTCCTTCGCACCCTCGCTCAAGTTCAGCAATCCGAATGGCGTCTGCTGGACCAAAGACGGTTTTCTTGTCGTCGCGGAACACAACCGTGTGCTCAATTTTCCTGCCGCCGAGTTTTTCTATGAGGGTCCGGACGTGGCGGTCATCGAAGTGGTGGGGCAGGGCAAGCTGATTCCACCTGAAGAAGAAAGCTACAACCACGGCGCCCGTACCTGCCGCGTCGGCAAGGACGGCATGCTTTACATCACGCTGGGGCAACCGCACAACGTGCAGCCGCGCGACAAGCTCAAGCTGTATGACGGGCTGGGCATAGGCGGGATTGTCCGCATGAACCCGTTTGACGGCAGCAAGCGAGAGGTCTATGCGCGCGGCATCCGCAACTCCGTGGGTCTGGAATTCAACCCGAAAAACAACGAGCTGTGGTTCACCGACAACCAGACCGACGGCATGGGCGACCTGATTCCCGCCGGCGAAATCAACCGGGTCACCAAGGCCGGCCAGTTCTTCGGTTATCCATGGATCCAGGGCAAGACCCGCATCACCGAGCAGGGTTACGACAAGGACCCATTGCCACCCAATGTGACCGCTGCCGAGGTCCTGACCGACGCGCATGCAGCCGATCTGGGCCTGACGTTCTACACCGGCAAGAAATTCCCGGCCAAGTACCAGGGTGGTATTTTTTCGGCCCAGCATGGCTCATGGAACCGCACCGATCCGATAGGCGCGCGCATCATGTTCACCAGCCTGAAAGCCGATGGTTCCGCCGACAAGACCGAGGTGTTTGCCGATGGCTGGCTCGACCCTGAAACCCGCCAGTACCGCGGCCGTCCGGTCGATGTGGCCAACCTGCCGGATGGCTCCATCCTGGTGTCGGACGACTTCGCCGGTGCGCTCTATCGCATCAGCTACACGGGCCAGTAAGCGCCGTTCAACGCCGCATCCTGCGTGACGCGCGCGGGGTGCGGCCCTGTCTTCACATGCAGCCGGCCCGGGCGGGTGCTCGGGGCAGCTGCTTTTTCTGGAAATTTTCATGAACAGTCCTCAGACATCCTGCTCGGTGGTTGTGGCGCTGCTGTTGCTCGGCCTGGCGCTGCTGTCGCCCGGGCAAGCGCAGGCGCGGGATCCCGTGGCAGGAAAAATACGCGCCGGCATGTGTGCCACCTGCCATGGGCCGTTGGGGCTCAGCCAGATGCCCAATGCGCCTCATCTGGCGGGGCAGCCCGCCATCTATCTGGTGGAGCAGCTCAAAAACTACCGCAGCGGCAAACGCCAGCACGACGTGATGAGCGTGATCGCCAAGCCCCTGACAGACCAGGAGATCGATGACCTGGCGGCCTGGTACGAATCGATCCGGATTTCGGTCACAGAGAAATGATCAGCGGTGGTGGCCGGCTCCACACTTAGAACTGCGGCGAAGTACCCGAAGTACCATTAGGATGTGATGCCCGCACTTGACCGGATGGCACACAGGACGAAATAACTGGCACTTCAAAGCGCAGTCGCACCCTCACACCCAATCTCTCCGCGCCACGCATGTTGTCCATTACCCAAATCAGTAAAAATTACGGACCGCATTGCGCACTTGATGGCGTAAGCATGACACTCTATGCAGGGCAGTTTTGCGTATTGCTGGGCCCGAATGGAGCCGGGAAATCAACCCTGTTTCAGTTGCTCACAGGCTTGTTCGTACCGGACACGGGTACGATCACTGTCGATGGCCTGTCTTTAAAGCAACATCCGGCCCAGGCCCTCGCGCGCATAGGAGTGGTATTCCAGCAGCAGGCGCTTGATCTGGATCTGAGTGTGCGACGCAATCTGCAGTTTCACGCTGATTTGCACGGCATAGGCCGGGCTGCCACCCTCTCGCGCATAGCTGAAGACGCGGCGCGGCTGGGCCTGGGCAACGAACTGGGTCGCACGGTGCGCGAGCTCTCCGGTGGTAGCCGCCGTAAGGTGGAGCTCATCCGGGCCCTGCTGCACCGGCCGGGCCTGATTTTGATGGATGAGGCCACCGTGGGCTTGGATCCCAAGTCGCGACGCGACTTGCTGCGGGGGGTGCGTGAAGAAGTAACTCAGCGCGGCTGTTGCGTGCTTTGGGCAACTCATTGGGTAGAAGAGGCCGAACAGGCTGACCGCGTGCTACTGTTGCACCAGGGAAAGCTGATCGCTGACGGCAGCCCAGCCGGAGTCACAGCAGAACTGGGACAACCCACACTTGAGCAAGGCTTTATTGTGCGCACCAGCCAACCCTTCCCGACGTGAAGGTAATCTCTGGATAATCGATCATGAAATCGGCCTGTTATCTCTGCACCCTGGTGGCATCCAGTGCGCTGGCTTTCGTGCCGTGTTGCATGCTTGATGGAACAAATAAAAACGATGGATGTTGGGTCAGGGCAAGGCGCAAACCACAGCGATACCCCCAGCTATCGCGCGGATTTGCAACGCCGCCATGATAAATCTTCACGGCTCGAAAGGGATGATCCTGCACTTCAGGCTTGGGCGGTCTGCTTGTGTTGAATCTGGTGGTATCCTTTCCTCCGCAACAGCCCAGGCAGCGACGAACCGGACCTGTGGATGATCCAAGCATGACTACGCCTTCCTCCCTGCGCCCGGGTCATCTACTGCAGGCCATGGGGGCCGTGATTGAACGCGAACTCGTCAAGTTCTCGCGCCAGTATGGGCGACTGGTGTCTTCACTGGTGCGCCCCCTGCTATGGCTTGCCGTATTTTCGGCCGGTTTCCGCAACGTATTCGGCGTGGCGATCATTGAGCCCTACGACACCTACATCTCCTATGACGTGTATGTCGCCCCCGGTTTGATCGGCATGATTTTTCTGTTTAACGGCATGCAGTCCTCCCTGTCCATGGTGTATGACCGCGAAATGGGACTGATGCGCCTGCTCCTCACGGCACCGTTGCCTCGCTGGTGGATATTGGCGGCGAAACTGCTGGCCACCTGCGTGCTCTCGCTCATGCAGGCACTGATTTTTGTAGCGATAGCTGCCTTGTTGGGCACTCATCTGCCGCTGCTCGGCCTCCATACGCCGCATGTACTGCTGGCCTGGGCAGGGGCCGCGCTGATGCTTGGTGCTCTGGGTCTGTTGTTGAGTGTTTACATCCAGCAATTGGAGAATTTTGCCGGGACCATGAATTTTGTGATATTCCCGATGTACTTCATATCGACAGCCCTCTACCCTCTTTGGAAACTCGAAGAATCCGGTTCGCAGTGGGTCTACCAGATGGCCCGTTTTAGTCCCTTCACACATGCGGTGGAGTGGATCCGCTTTGCAACTTACAACAAAGACCCCGGCATGTCGCCATGGATTGTCCTGGGCACCTTGGCTCTGTGCTTTGGTCTTGCCTGCCGCGGCTATGACCCTCAGCGCGGCTTTGGCGCACTGAGCAAACGAGGTGGCGGTATGTGAACGGTGGTGGCGTAAGCGCCAGCAAGTACTGTTGCTGTTAACAGCAAATGGCCACCCCGCAGGGCGGTCGTTAAACCGCAAGATCAATCAAACCATAACGAACAGCCAGCAAAGTCATTTCGGCCTGGTTGATCAAACCCAGCTTTTGCTTGATGTTGTAGAGGTGCGTGCCCACGGTGGAGCTTGAGAGTTTGAGCGTCTCCGAAATCTGAGCCACGGACTGGCCGCGCGCGAGCTGGACAAACACCTCGAACTCCCGCGCCGAGAGTTTTCCCAGCGGTCCCTTGTCGCCACTGAGATCCTGCAAGGCCATGCGCTGGGCAATCTGGGCGTCCAGATAACGCTGCCCCCTGGCGATGGCCCGGATGGCGTCGATCAGGACTTCCGGCGCACTGCGCTTGGACAAGTAGCCCAGAGCACCCGCCTGCAGGGCGCGCTTGGGGTGGCTCGTGTCCTCGTGGGCAGACAGGGCCAGGATGCGCACGCGTGCATCTTTGGCCAGCAAACGCTTGATGGCTTCGATGCCGCCGATGCCGGCCATGGCAATATCCATCACCACCACATCGGGCACGGCCGCCTCATAGAGATGGCAGGCCTCTTCCCCGCTGTCGGCTTCCGCCACCACCTCAATGTCGTCACACGCCTGCAGCAAGAGCTTGAAGCCCATGCGCACCACGGCGTGGTCATCCACCAGCATCACTTTCAATTTAGTCATTTTTTATTGTCTTGTCATCGGCAGGCTGACCCTGACCCGCACACCGGCCGGTTGGATCTGGTCGAGATCAAAGCTGCCCCCCAGGGCCTGTGCACGCTCGCGCATGCCCAGCACCCCATAGCGGCCCGGCGCCTGAAACTGCTCCAGTCGGCCTTCTCCATTATCGGCAACCTCCAGTTGCAGACACTCGGCCGATGCATGCACGGTCACATTGGTGCGACTGGCCTGCGCGTGGCGAAGGGCGTTGTTGACCGCCTCCTGAACAATGCGGTAAACCGCCGTGGACAGCGCATCGTCCAGGCTATCGAGCTGCCCGGTCATCGTGAGGCACAAGACGACGTCGGGGTGACGCACCCGCCAGTCATCTAGCAGGTCCTGCAGCGCATCGCGCAGGCCAAAGCGGTCCAGCGCCAGGGGGCGCAGCTTGGAAATCAGCCGGTGCACCTCATCGTAGATCTGGTCCGCGCAGTCCATCACGAGCCGAGCCGATTGTTCGATCGACGCATCCTGTCCCGCGGCCCGGCGTGCGATGGCCAGCCCCACGCTCTTGATGGCCGTGACCTGCTGCCCCAGCTCGTCGTGCAGTTCACGCGCAATGGCGCCACGCTCCTGCTCAATGCGCGACTGGATGATCTGGGTCAGCTCGCGGTTCTCAGCCAGCGCTTGTGTCGCTTCCTGCGACTGCCGCCTGGCCAGGGCACTGTCCTGCACCGACTGGGCCATGCGGTTGAAAGCCTGACTGATCAATCGTCCTTCGCGACCGGACAGTTCGGACAGGCGGGTGTCGTATGCGCCCTGTGCCATGCTGCGCAAGCCCTGCACCACCCGATGCAGGGGCCTTATCGCCCGCCCCACCAGGGCGTAGACCAGCGCGTTGCCCAGCACAAAGCCCGCCAGCACCATCCACAACATGGGGCGCAGACTATCCCAGCCATCCAGTGTGGCGCGCGAGGGATCGGCCTGCAACACGATGCGCCCGTTGGGCAGGCTGATGTCTTTCGGTACCAGCGGGGGCGACACGATGCGCGCATACCACTGCGGCGCTTCCCGGCCCGCCTTGTAGCTAGTCGGCGGCGAACGGTAAATCAGCTTGCCCTGGTCGTCGTACAGCTCAACTTCATTGGCCCGAATCCGGCCCACCCGACCCAGGTATTCGGTCATGCCCTCCAGCCCGCTGTAGCCATACTCCCAGTGCATCCGCGAGAGCAACTGGGTCGCCACTACATTGGCCCCCACGACTTCTTCGTGCACGCTGCGCCGGGTGTTGTCGATCTGCAGACCGATGAGCAGCGAGGCAAAAATCCCCAGCAAGGTGGTGATGATCAGGTTGACTTGAAGTCGCAGACTCATGCTGGAGGTGCTCCGGGAAAACGCTGTCCCCACGTCGCGAAGTGACCGTGCGTTGTATGGTGCAGGACCGCCTGCGCCAGAGCCCGTGCCATGGCCGGTTCAAAGGGGCTGTGGCCGCAGCCGTCCACCCACTGCAAACGGCTGCCCGGCAGGCTGGAGTGGAGTTCCCAAGCCGCTTGCGGACGGCAAATCCAGTCCAGACGGCCGTGCAGAATCGCCGTTGGCACCGATGCGAGTGACCGGGCCCGCTCCAGCAAACCGATGTCGCCCCAAAAACAGCCGTGCATCAGATAGTGGCTCTGCACCCGGTACTTGTCCAGCAATGCTGCCGTTGCGTCGACTGCGGGAAGTTCGGCTCCTGGCGGCACGTTCTGGCGTTGCGACAGCGCCGCCTCCCAGGCTTCCCAGATCCTGGCTCGAGCCAGCGCCTCTTGCGGCTGATCGCCCTGCAGGCCCGCGCTGAGCCAGCGCAGCAAGTTCCCGCGCGCGGCCAGCGGAGCCTGTTGTGCCAGCGCTTCCCAGGCATCGGGCAAGAGCTGCCGGGCCTGTTGAAAAAACCAGTCCAAGTCCGAGACCCGTCCGAGAAACACAGCGCGCAAGAGGAGTCCGAGACAGCATGCGGGGTGGGCCGCTGCATAGGCCAGTGCCAGTCCCGCACCCCACGAGCCTCCCGCGACCAGCCAGCGCTCGATTCCCAAATGCAGGCGCAGATGCTCGATGTCGGCCACCAGCTTGTCGCTGGTATTGCCATGCAGCGCCCCCCGGGGCAGGCTGCGGCCACAGCCCCGCTGGTCAAACAGGATCACCCGGCAACGCTGCGGATCAAACAACTGGCGGTGCCGCGGCGAGCAGCCACTGCCTGGACCGCCATGCAAAAAAACCACGGGAAAACCCGCAGATCGCCCGCATTGCTCATAGTAAATGCGGTGGCCATCACCCACATCAAGCCAGTCGGCGTCGTAGGGCTCCAGCGGCGCATACAGCGCATTGGGCAGGGGACTCTCCTTCATGGTCTCCATGCTAGCTCCATTCCGGCCTGAATTCGGCGGCGTGCACACCTCAAGCGGCAAGGCACACTCCCAACTCATGAAAATCATGAGGTTCTAATCCATATTTTCTCGATGTCGCAACCGACAAAACAGAGCACACTGTTTTCCGTGCCGGCAGATGCGCTGCGGGTACTTCAAACCGCGTCTTGCGGGATAAACACACAGGAGACACTGCATGAAATGGGAAAAACCGGCTGCCAGCGACATGCGCTTTGGCTTTGAAATCACGATGTACATCGCCAATCGCTGATCCCGGCCAGCCAGCCCGCCGGGGCAACTCGGCGGGCTGCATCTGTGATTCCCCCTTTTTCCGACCCCACCAGTGACCCGCCTCTGGGCCGCTTCCGGCCGGTATGCTAATTTGTGCTGGGCCGATATCAGGAATTCTTCAGTTTGAAAGTACATGTTCTAGGTTCCGCCGCAGGCGGTGGATTTCCCCAGTGGAACTGCAATTGTCCCAATTGCGATGGTTACCGGAAAGGCAGCAAACGCGTGACGGCGCGGACCCAGTCGTCCATCACCGTCAGTGCCGACCATGACATCTGGGTGTTGTTCAATGCCTCACCCGACATCCTCCAGCAAATCCGAAGTTTTCCCGCTTTGCAGCCGGCGCGAGCCCTGCGTGACACCGCCATTCGCGCTGTTTTCCTGATCGACGCTCAGATCGATCACACCACGGGCCTGTACATGCTGCGCGAGCATCGCCAGCCGCTGGAACTGTGGTGCCATGCCCTAGTGCGCGAAGATCTGATGAGCGGCAACCCGCTGCTCAAGGTGCTGGACCATTACTGCGGTGTCAACTGGCACGATGTGCCGCTGGCCGATGCCGGTTTTGCCATGGACGGCGTACCCGGCCTGCACTTCACAGTCCTGCCTCTGATCAGCAATGCGCCGCCCTATTCACCGCACCGCGACCATCCCCAGCCCGGCGACAACGTCGGCGTGACCATCACCGACACGGCGTCGGGTAAACGCCTGTTTTACGCCCCCGGCCTGGGCCAGATGGAGTCGCCGGTCTGGGCCGCGATGCAGGCGGCCGACTGCGTGCTGGTTGACGGCACGCTGTGGACCGACGACGAAATGATCGCGCTCGGCGCCTCGAAAAAAACCTCGCGCGCCATGGGCCACCTGCCGCAAAGCGGGCCTGGCGGCATGCTGGAGTGGCTCGACCGGTTGTCCGCCAGCACGCGCAAGGTACTGATTCACATCAACAACACCAACCCCATCCTCGATGAAGACAGTGTGCAACGGCAGGAGCTGACGCGACGTGGCATTGAGGTGTCCTATGACGGTATGGAGATAGACTTATGAGCAGTACTCCCGCACCGTGGAGCAAGGAAGAATTCGAAAACAAGCTGCGTGGCAGGAGCGCCAGCTACCACATCCACCATCCCTTCCACCTGATGATGGCCGATGGCAAGCTCACGCGCGAACAGTTGCAGGGCTGGGTCGCCAACCGCTTCTACTATCAGATCTCGATTCCGATCAAGGACGCAGCGATCCTGTCGAACTGCAATGACCGCGAGATCCGGCGTGAGTGGATCCAGCGCATCCTGGACCATGACGGCTACAACATCGGCGGCATTCAGGATCCGGGCGGCATCGAAGCCTGGATCCGGCTGGGCGAGGCGGTCGGCCTGTCGCGCGACGACGTCACCTCGCTGCGCTATCTGGCCCCGGCGGCGCGCTTTGCGGTTGATGCTTACGTCAACTTCGCCCGTCGCCAGCCCTGGCAGGAAGCCGTGGCCTCCAGCCTGACCGAGCTGTTCGCCCCCCACATTCACCAGCAGCGCATCGACACCTGGCCAACCCAGTACCCCTGGGTCGACGCCGCCGGCCTGCACTACTTCAAGCAGCGCCTGTCGCAGGCCCGGCGCGATGTGGAGCACGGCCTGCGCTTCACGCTGGACTACTTCAGTCAGACCCGCGCCCTGCAGGGGCGGGCGTTGGAGATTCTCCAGTTCAAACTCGACGTGCTGTGGGCGCTGGCCGATGCCATCATGCTCAGCCAGTGCGAGATCGAGATCAAGGGCGCCAAGGCATGAACGCTACGCAGGTGGTCATCGGTCTGGCTGCCAGCCCCCGGGTGGCAGGGCATTTCCGTCTGCAATGGGAAGAGGTACAGAAGGCCTGGGTGCTGCTCTACCCCGAAGGCATGGTCAAGCTCAACGGCAGCGCCGGTGAAATCATGCAGCGCCTGGACGGCGAGAAAACCGTGCAAGCCCTGATTGAGGATCTGGAGCGCGAGTTCGAGACCACGGAACTGGCTGCCGACGTGCTCGATTTTCTGGCGATTGCACAGCGCCAGGGTTGGGTCAAACCATGAGTACCACATCGGCCATGCCCGACATAACCTCAACAGCCCCCGCAGCCCAGCTCGGCCCGCCGCTGTGGCTGCTGGCCGAGCTGACCTACCGCTGCCCGCTGCACTGCGTGTTCTGCTACAACCCGGTGGACTTCGCCAAGACCAGCGCGGAACTGTCGACCGGGGACTGGTTGCGCGTGCTGCGCGAGGCGCGTGCTGCCGGCAGCGTGCAGTGCGGCTTCTCCGGCGGCGAACCCATGCTGCGCGACGACCTTGAAGAGCTGGTCGCCGAGGCCCACCGCCTGGGCTTCTACACCAACCTGCTGACCTCGGGCGTCGGGCTGACCGAAGCGCGCGCTGCCGCGCTCAAAGCAGCCGGGCTGGACCACATCCAGCTCTCGTTCCAGGATTCGACGCGCGAGCTCAATGACTTCCTCTCGCACACCAAGACCTTCGACCTCAAGCGCCGCACCGCCGCCATCATTAAGTCCCACGGCTGGCCCATGGTGCTCAACTGCGTGATCCACCGGCTCAACATCGACTACATCGGCCAAATCATCGAGCTGGCGGTCGAACTCGGTGCCGAGTACCTGGAACTGGCCAACAGCCAGTATTACTCCTGGGCCGAGCTCAACCGCGATGGACTGCTGCCTTCGCACGAGCAGTTGGAGCGCGCCGAACGCGTCACCAACGAATACCGCGAAAAGCTGGGCGACAAGATTCGCATCTTTTTCGTGGTGCCCGACTACTATGAAACCCGCCCCAAGAAATGCATGAACGGCTGGGGCAATGTGTTTTTGACCATCACGCCCGACGGCACGGCGCTGCCTTGCCACACCGCCAAGATGCTCAAGGGCGTCACCTTCCCCAACGTGCGGGAGATGAGCATCCAGGACATCTGGTACACCTCGCCGGGTTTCAATCACTTCCGTGGCGATAGCTGGATGAAAGACCTTTGCCGTACCTGCCCGGAGAAGGAAAAAGACCTGGGCGGTTGCCGCTGCCAGGCCTTCATGCTCACAGGCGATGCCGCCAACGCCGACCCGGTGTGTGACAAGTCACCCTTTCGCTCCGTTGTGCAAGAAGCCGTGGCCTACGCTCAAGTGCCCGATGCCCAGCGCAGCGTGGTCAAGCCCCTGGTGTTTCGCGACCCCAAGGCTTCACGTCAACTCACCGAAGCAGCCCACCACCCGCTCAAATAGACGGGCTGTTCGCGCTCGCGTTGGGGGAGAGCAGCTGACACCGCTTTCGCCAGCCTGAAGGAGGGCAGGTCGACAGAATGGCCAAAGCAATGTGCATGTTTGTGGTGCGCGGGGAACCCCGCTGCTGGCCTGACCTGTGACCAGGAAATCGACGACCTCGCAGCCTGGTACGCATCGATCCAGATTTCGGTCACAGAGAAATGAGCAAGAACTGAGGAGCAAGCTGCACTCTTGGCTCCGTAGCGATTACCATACGGCATCTGTCATTCCCCCGTGGGGGATGGCGCAGGAAGAAACAATGAACCCTCCTTGCCTCTACCCGCCCCGCCTCGCTGCAGCCTTGGTGGTGGCGTGCGCGCTGCATTCCCCGGCCAGCGCACAGACGCTGGCGCCCATCAGCGTCACCGCCACCCGCACCGAGCTGCCGCCTTTTGACGTGCCCGCCTCGGTCGATGTACTCGACGGCGAGCGCATCCGCACCGATGGGCGCGCGCAGGTCAACCTGTCGGAAAGCCTGACGCTGGTGCCCGGCCTGCTGGCGCGCGACCGGCAGAACCAGGCGCAGGATCTGCAACTGTCGGTGCGCGGGTTTGGCGCGCGTTCCACCTTCGGCGTGCGCGGCGTGCGCCTGTATGTGGACGGCATTCCCGCGACCATGCCCGATGGCCAAGGCCAGCTCTCGCACATTGACCTCGCGTCGGTCGGTCGCATCGAGGTGTTGCGTGGGCCTTTTTCGGTGCTGTACGGCAACTCGTCGGGCGGTGTCATGCAGGTTTTCACCGAAGAAGGCCAGGGCAGCCCGGTGGTGAGCAGCAGCGCGGCGACCGGCTCCCATGGTCTCAGGCGTTTCGACATCAAGGCCAGCGGTGCCGCTGGGGCGCTGGGGTATGTGCTGAGCGCCGGGCGCCTGAGCACCGATGGTTATCGTGCGCACAGCGCCGCCGAACGCGAGGGGGCCAACCTGCGGCTGGACTGGGCGCTGGACAGCGATCGCAAGCTGACCCTGCTGGCCAATACCGTGTCGGTGGAGGCGCAGGATCCGCTGGGCTTGGAACGCAAGGTCTTTGATGCCGCACCGCGCAGCGCTGCCCTAGCGACTACATACAACACGCGCAAGACCGTTCGCCAAAGCCAGATCGGTGCGGTGTACGAGCACCGGGTCAATGCCGACAACCAGCTCCGCCTGATGGTGTACGGCGGCGAGCGGGCCACCACCCAATTTCAGTCGATTCCCGTCGCTGCGCAAACTACTCAACATCCCGGCGGCGTGATCGGGCTGGACCGTAACTACGGCGGTCTCGATGCGCGCTGGACCACACGCACGGCGTTGGCGCAGCGCCCGCTGGAGATTGTCAGCGGCCTGGCTTATGACACGATGAACGAAACGCGGCGCGGCTGGCAGAATTTTCAGGGCGCCACGCTGGGCGTGCAGGGTGCCTTGCGGCGCGAAGAAGACAACCGCGTCACCAGCCTCGACCCCTATGTTCAAGCGACCTGGAAGCCGGACCCGCGCTGGACCGTGAATGCCGGCGTGCGCCACAGCCTGGTGCGCTTTAACTCGGACGACAATTACATCGTCGTGGGCAATGGCAATGACAGCGGCAGCGTGCGCTACAGCGCCACCTTGCCGGCCGCCGGCGTGACCTTTGCGCCGTCGGAACAGTGGCGGGTGTACGCGGCGGCCGGGCGTGGTTTTGAAACGCCGACCTTCAGTGAGCTGGCCTACCGTCCCGTGGGCACCGGGACCGGGCTCAATTTTTCCCTGCGACCGTCGCGGAGTGACAACCTCGAAGCCGGCATCAAATGGCGCAGCGCAGCCGAAACGTCTCCGCGCATTGAATTAACTGCGGCGGTTTTTCAGGCCGTAACGCAGGACGAAATCGTTGCACGTACCACGGGTGGTCGCAGCACTTTTCAGAACGCCGGCGAGACGCGCCGCCGCGGGCTGGAGCTGGCGACCAGCATGTCACCGGCACGGCATTGGCTGGCGCAACTGTCCTACACCTTGCTCGATGCCCGCTACCGCGACGCTTTTGCCTGTCCAGTTAATAACGACTTCTGTCCGACCGGTCGAGTGCCGGCCGGCAACCGCATTCCGGGCACCGCGCGCAACGCGCTGGCGATGGAACTGGGCTGGCGCCCCCCTACCGGCTGGCGCGCCGGAATCGATGCGCGTTACCTGAGCAGTGTTGCGGTCAACGACTTCAACAACGATGCCGCAGCTTCTTTTGTCACTTGGGGCAGCCATGTGGGCTACGTCGCCGAGATCAACCGGTGGACGCTTGCGGCCACGGCCCGCCTCGACAACCTGACCGACCGCAAGTACGCGGGCTCGGTCATCGTCAACGAGGTCAATGGCCGTTACTTCGAACCGGCGGCCGGCCGCACCTATGTGCTGAGTTTGTCGGCCAATTACCGCTTCTGATGATCTTTCCTTATCACACGTCAGTGAATGGGGCCGCCTTCACCCTCACCCTTCGGTGAGAGGGCCGGGGTGAGGGATTGAGCGGTTCGAATGGCATGAAATTTGAGACGCTCAATAAGCGCGCGGCACAATAGCTGCTCCCGCACAACGCCCTGACTGTTTTCCCCCATGCACACCACCGCCCTCGTCCTGTTCTCCGGTGGGCAGGACTCCACCACCTGCCTGGCCCAGGCGCTGTCGACATACGAACGTGTGGAAACCGTGGGTTTCGACTACGGCCAGCGCCACAGCGTCGAGTTGCAGGCGCGCCTTGTGGTGCTGCGCGAGATCCGGTCGCAGTTTCCGCAGTGGGCGCACAAGCTCGGGCAAGACCACCTGTTGGACCTTGCCGTGCTGGGCCAGGTCAGCGAAACCTCACTCACGCGCGACACGGCTTTCCAGATGGAGAGTTCGGGCCTGCCCAACACCTTTGTGCCCGGGCGCAACCTGCTGTTCCTGACCCTGGCGGCGGCGCTGGCCTACCGGCGCGATCTGCAGGTGCTGGTCACCGGGGTCTGCGAGACCGATTTTTCAGGCTACCCCGACTGCCGCGACGACACCATGAAAGCCATGCAGCTCGCCTTGTCGCTGGGCATGGACAAACGCTTCCTGATCGAGACGCCGCTGATGTGGATAGACAAGGCGGCGACCTGGGCGCTGGCCGAGGCACTGGGCGGCCAGGCGCTGGTTCAACTCATCATCGAACACACCCACACCTGTTACCTCGGCGACCGCACGCACCGCCAGGCCTGGGGTTATGGCTGCGGCCAGTGCCCGGCCTGCGAGCTGCGCTTGCGGGGTTATGCGGCCTACGCGGCCACGCCGACCGGGCGCTGATCAGGCGCGGGTCTCCGTCAGCCGGTACAGCGCCGGTGCGCCTTCCGGCAGTTTTTCAAGCTCCCAGCGCTTGCCGTGAAAAGCCGCCACCGTGGGTCGGTGTGCTATGGAAACAATAGCACCGCCGGCTTGACGGGTCTGGGCCAGAAGCCGTTCATAGAGTGTTTTTTCAGCATCCTCGTCGAGCGCGCTGGTGGCTTCGTCGGCAAACAGCCAGGCCGGTTTTTTCAGCAGCACGCGGGCAATCGCCAGACGCTGCTGTTCGCCGCCCGAGAGTTTCTGGCTCCAGGCGTCCTCGTCATCGAGGCGCTGCGTCAGTTTGGGCAGCAGGGCGTCTTCCAGCGCCTGCCGCAGTTGTGCATCGCTGTAGCTGGCGGCCGGTTGCGGATAGGCCAGCGCATCGCGCAGGCTGCCGTTCGGGAAGTAGGGGCGCTGCGGGATGAACATGGTGTTGGCCGGCAGCACGGTGCGGCCGCGGCTGAAGGGCCAGATGCCGGCCAGCGCGCGAAACAACGTCGATTTTCCGCTGCCCGACGGGCCCTTGATCAACACGTTCTCGCCGGCCTCGGCATGCAGCGAGACACCTTCCAGCAGCACCGCCCCGGTGGGTAGCGCCAGCGTCAGGTCCTGCGTGTCCAGGCTGGTGGCAGATTCACTGGTTGCTACTGAATTCATGGCGGTCTGCGCCTGCCTCGCCTGGGCCAGGGCCGTAAAACTCTCTTCAAAACTGGTCAGCCGGTCGGTCGTGGCGCGCCAGGCGGCGAGGCTGCTGTAGTTGTCGACAAACCAGCTCAGCGAGTCCTGCACGCGGCCGAAGGCCGACGAGATCTGCATCAGCTGCCCGAGCTGGATGGCGCCGCTGAAAAAGCGCGGGGCGGCCACGACAAAGGGGAAAACCACGGCGGCCTGGCCAAAAAAATTGGTGAACCAGATCAGGTTTTTCTGCTTCTTGATCAGGGTCAGGTAGTTGCCCAGCACGGTGGAAAAGCGGCTTTCCAGGTGCACGCGTTCGACGGCCTCGCCCTTGTCGAGAGCAATCGATTCGCTGTATTCGCGCACCCGCACGAGGTGGTGGCGGAAGTCGGCCTCGTAACGCTGCTGCAGGAAATTGAGCCGGATCTGCGGCCGGCCGATGTAGTGCGTGATGATGCTGCCGGCCGCGCAGTACAGCACCGCCATCCAGACCATGAAGCCGGGAATGTTGAAGCTGGTGCCGCCCAGCGTGAAGCCAAACGGCCCCGACAGGCTCCACAGGATGCCGACAAAACTCAGCAGCGTCACCACGGCGTTGAGCAGGCCCATGCTCAGGGAGATGGTGTAGGTGGTGAACAGGTTGAGGTCTTCCTGGATGCGCTGGTCGGGGTTGTCCGGCGCGGCCGTGCCGTTGCTGCCATGGTTCGCATAACGGGCCAGCTCCATGCGGTAGAAGGCGTGGTCGGCCAGCCAGCGCTGCAGGTAGTGGGCCGTCATCCAGGCGCGCCAGCGGATCTCCAGCAACTGCGTCAGGTAAAAGCGGTAGACCGCGATGATGATGAAGGCAAAGGCCAGGTAGGTGAAGCGCCCGAGCTGCTCCCAGAACACCGGCTGGTTCTTGTCCTGCAGCGCGTCGTAAAACACGCGGTTCCATTCATTGATCAGCACCAGCATGTACACCGCGCCGAGGTTGAGCAGCACGATGGCGACCAGCAGCCCGCGCGCCTTCCATTTGTCGTCGGACGCGAAGTAGGGCCGTGTCAGCGCCCAGGCCTTATGGCAGAAGTCCTTGAAGGCGGCGAACTTGCCGTGCACGGTGGGGACCAGGGGCGTCAGGGGCATGGGAGTCATCCTTGGAGGCGGAAATGAGAGCCAGTGTAGTGCCGCGACCTGTCGCGCGAGTGCATGGCCGCGACGCGGGAATTCGCTAGGATGGCAGGATGAACACCTCCACGTCCCCTTCCCCCGAAGGCAGCATCGACTGCACCGTGCGCGGCCCCCTGCTGCTGATCGCCATCAACCGCCCGGCCAAACGCAACGGCTTCACGCCGAAGATGTTCCGTGAACTCGGCGAGGCTTACACGCGCCTGGACGACGACCCGGCGTTACGCGTGGGCGTGCTGCATGCGCTGGGCGACCACTTCACCGCCGGGCTGGACCTGCCGACGATTGCGCCGCTGATGCAGCGCGGCGAAAAAGCCGTGCCGCCGGGCCTGGTCGATCCGCTGGACCTGGGCATGGAAGGTTACCGGCGCCGCAGCAAACCCATGGTGGTCGCGGTGCAGGGCATCACCTACACGCTGGGCATCGAGCTGATGCTGGCGGCCGACATCGTGGTGGCCGCCGACGACTGCCGGTTTTCGCAGCTCGAGGTCAAGCGCGGCATCATGGCCACCGGCGGCGCCACCTTGCGCATGGCCGAACGCACCGGCCTGGGCAATGCGTTGCTGCACCTGCTGACCGGCGACGAGTTCGGCAGCGCCGAAGCCCTGCGGCTGAACTTCGTGCAGAAGGTGGTGCCCGCCGGGCAGGCGCTGGACGAGGCCCTGCGGATTGCCGACGCCATTGCCGCCCAGGCGCCGCTGGCGGTGGTGGCCACGCGAAAAAATGCACTCAAGGCGGTGGAACACGGCCCGGTGCTGGCCATGCAGGACTTCATCGCGGTGCAGCAAGGCCTGTCGCGCAGCGAAGACGCGGCGGAAGGTGTGCGCTCGTTTATCGAAAAGCGGCCGGCGCGCTTCCAGGGCAAATAAGCGCGGGCGGCAGGCTCAGGACAGCTGGTTGGACACGCCGCTGACCACATGGCCGGAAGGTACATGCTGCGAGGCCGAATCGACATGGCCGGTCTGGTCGTCGAAGAAAAAGTCGGGCTCGAACTCGCGCAGAAACTCGCCCTTGGCCAGTCCGCCGAGAAACATGGCTTCATCGACCTCGATGTTCCAGTCCATCAGCGTACGGATCGCGCGCTCGTGCGCCGGTGCGCTGCGCGCCGTGACCAGCGCCGTGCGTATGCGCATGCGCGAGGTGCCCACCTGCTGCAGCCGGTGCAGCGCTTCGAGCAGCGGCTTGAAGGGACCGGCCAGCAGCGGCTGCGTGGCCTTGTCGCGTTCATGCGCCTGGAAGGCCGACAGGCCTTGCGCCTGGAACACACGTTCGGCCTCGTCGGAAAAAATCACCGCGTCACCGTCAAAGGCGATGCGCACTTCATGGGGGTGCTGGTCGCTGGCATGGGCCGACTGCGGATAGACCTGCGCGGCCGGCACGCCGGCCGCCAGCGCCTCGCGCACATCGCTCAGGTGGGTCGACAGAAACAGGTTGGCATGCAGGGGTTTCAAGTAGCGCCACGGCGGCTCGCCACGGTTGAAGGTGCCGCGCTGGATGGCCAGCCCGTAATGCTGGGCCGAGCGGAACACCCGCATGCCCGAAACCGGGTCGTTGCGCGAGAGGATCACCACCTCGACGCGCTGGGCCAGCTTGGCAGAAGGCGAGGCGTCGTCCAGGCTGTCGGGCGCGTCGTTGAAAGCCAGCAGCTTTTTGACCAGCGAAAAGGCCACACCGGGTTTGGCCGGCACGTCGAGCCGGTCCAGCTGCAGCTGCATGTAGGCGGCATCGCGTTTGGTGCCGGGCGCGGGCGGCTGGCCCAGGCCGTCCTCGAACACCCGGTTTTCTTCCTCGAAATCAAACAGTGCGCGCGATGAAATCGCCACCACCAGTTGTCCGTCCAGAGTTGCTGCCATGGGGTTTACCTGTTTACTGCGGGGGTGGAATCAACGATAGCTCAAGTGTGCGCCATTGTCCGCAGGCCACGCCCTCGGGCGGCCACTGGTCGGCCCGCGTGACCTCGCGGATGCCGCTGGCCAGCAGCTGCGCGGCCCGGATGATGCCTGCGTGGGTGATCCAGACGGTGTCCGGTCCGACCGGCAGTTCATCGAAAGCCTGGGCCACGCGCGCCATCACGGCGTGCACGCTTTCGCCATGGCCGCCGACGGCGTGGCCGGCAAAGTCGGCCGTCCAGGCGTCGAACTCGCTGCGCGTGATGTCGCTCCAACGCCGGCCTTCCCAGGCGCCGAAGTTCATCTCCTGCAGCCGGGCGTCGGTTTGAAGGGTCAAATCGGGCCGCAGCCCAAGCAGTGTCTGCGCAAGTTGCTCACATCTTTGTAGCGGTGAGGTGTTGATGCGTGCGCCGGCGGGAAGCACCGCGGCCAGGTCCGCGGCGCTGTGCCGCGTCGCCTCCAGGTCCGCCGCCACATCCAGCGCGCCGTAACAGGTGCCCGGCGCCAGCAGGACCTGCGCGTGGCGCACCAGCCAGAGGGTCATACCGTCACACCGTTCGGGCTGAGCCAGTCGAAGCCTGTCCTGAGCTCGACGAAGGGCCCTTCGACAAGCTCAGGGCGAACGGGAAAAGTGCCTGCCAACCTGACTACAAGGCGATGGCCAGGCCGAGGTAAAAAGCGATCTCGCAGACCTGCTGCGTGGCGCCCAGGCAGTCGCCGGTGAAGCCCTGCAGACGGCGCGTGAACAGGCGGCCCATCCACAGCAGGGCGATCACGGAAAAGCTGCAGGCTGCTATCAAAGCCATAACAGGCAGCGCATAACTGGCAAGGGCCAGGGCCGAAAAAGACCATACAAACGCAACCCCCAGGCTGGTCAGCGTGATCTGGTCGGCCAGGGGTTTGGACTTGGAGCCCGCGGTATCGCCGACATGCGGCAGCGCGCGGATCAGGAGCAGCGGCAGGGTGCGTGAGACCACATGCGCGGCAAACAGGGCCGCGGCGACCAGCCAGCCATCCAGGGGCAGGTCGGCGGGCGTTTCCTCCACGCCGGACAGGGCGCTTTCGACCGAGCCGAGCAGCGCCAACAGCGCCACCTTGCCCAGCAGCGCGAGCACCAGGGCCATCGCGCCGAAAGCGCCGACCCGCGAGTCCTTCATGATCTCCAGGGCGCGGTCCCGGTCGTGGCTGCCACCGAGCCCGTCCGTCACGTCGGCCAGCCCGTCTTCGTGAAAGCCGCCGGTCAGCAGCACCGTCGCCACCGTGGACAGGACGGCGGCTACCAGCGGTGCGAAGTCGGTGGCGGGCAGCAGCGCCAGCAGCAGGCTGTACACGCCGGCCGCCACGGCGCCGACCAGCCAGCCGATGCCGGGGAAATGCGCGGCACTGGCGCGCAGCATGGCCGGGCTGTAGCCGGTCCACGCCGCCAGCGCGCCGGTCACCGGAATGCGGGTGAAAAACTGCACGGCGAGCAGGTAGTGGCGAATGAACTGGAGCATGTCTAATTCTTGCCGCTGACCCCGGCCGAATCAAAACTCGCCATCTCGGCCATGAACAGGGACGCCGATTGCAGCAGTGGCCAGGCGAGCAGGGCGCCCGTGCCCTCGCCCAGCCGCATGTCCAGGTTGAGCAGCGGCACGGCCTTCAGGTGGGCCAGCAGCAGGTGGTGGCCGCGCTCGGCCGAGCGGTGGCAAAACACCAGGTAGTCCTGCACCTGCGGCACGAGGGTGCGTGCCACCATCGCGGCGGCACCGGCAATGAAGCCGTCGACCAGCACCACGCGGCGCTCGCTGGCGGCCTGCAGCATGGCACCGCTCATCATGGCGATTTCGAAGCCGCCCAGCGCCGCCAGCACGGCCAGCGGCTCATGCACATCGGCGTGGCGGGCCAGGGCGCGCGTGAGGACTGCCTGTTTGCGAGCCAGTTGCGCATCGTCCAGACCGGTGCCGCGCCCGACCACGTCGCTGACCGGCAGGCCGGCCAGCCGGGCCAGCAGCAGCGCGGCGGGCGAGGTGTTGGCAATGCCCATCTCGCCAAAGGCCACGACGTTGCCGGGCAGGCCCCGCATGACGTCCATGCCGGCCTGCAGCGCGGCGTGGGCCTGTGCCAGCGACATGGCGGGTTCTTCGCAAATGTTCTGGGTGGCCGGGGCTATTTTTCGCTGCTGCAGCTGCGGGTGGTCGGCCAGGTCGGCGGCCACGCCGGCGTCCACCACTTGCAGGGCAAAACCGTGCTGGCGCGCAAACACATTGATGGCGGCACCGCCGGCCAGCATGTTGCCCACCATCTGCACCGTCACGGCCTGCGGAAAGGCCGACACGCCCTCGCTGGCGATGCCGTGGTCGGCGGCAAACACCACCATTTGCGGCGACTCGAGGGTGATCGCCTCGCTGCGCTGGATCAGGCCGAGCTGCAGCGCCAGCGTTTCAAGCTGGCCGAGCGCGCCCAGCGGCTTGGTTTTCTGGTCGATCTTGTGCTGCAGCCGGGCGGCCAGCGCGGCGTCGGCGGTGGATTCAATCGCGGGCAGGAGAAGTGTCTTGTTGTCGGTCATCGGTGATTTTCTGGAGGCAGGCGGGGCAAAAGCAGGAGGCTCCCGACGTGTCGGTTGAGGAAGATGTGCTGGAGGGAACGGGCATGACATGGGGCAGCGTGACGCACCAGCATTCGGCGTCCCCTCCCACCATGCCACAGCGAAAAGCCGCGCCGCAGCGGGGGCACGATGAATTGGTTGGCACGGATGCGCCTGCCGCAGTCATGGCAAGGTCCGTCAACTCTGCAGAAACAGCCGGTAAACCGGATTGTCGGTTTCTTCCACGTGCGGGTAGCCCAGGGTGTCGAGAAAGCCCTTGAAGGCCTTGTTGTCGGCCTTGGGTACCTGCAGGCCGACCAGGATGCGCCCGTAGTCCGCGCCCTGGTTGCGGTAGTGGAACAGCGAGATGTTCCAGCCCGGCTTCATGGCCCCCAGGAACTTCATCAGCGCCCCGGGCCGCTCGGGAAACACAAAACGCAGCAGGCGTTCGTCCTTCGACAGCGCGCTGTGGCCGCCCACCATGTGGCGGATGTGCTCCTTGGCCAGGTCGTCATGGGTCAGGTCGAGCGACTTGAAGCCGTGTTTGCTGAAGTTGCTGGCGATTTTTGTGCTCTCGCCCTTGCCGTGGGTGGTCAGGCCGACAAACACATGGGCCTGGCTCGCGTCGCTGATGCGGTAGTTGAACTCGGTCACGCTGCGCGGGCCGCCCGGGAGCCCGCCGATCAGCTCGCAAAAGCGCCGGAAGCTGCCGCGCTCCTCGGGAATCGTCACCGCAAACAGCGCTTCGCGCTCCTCGCCGACTTCAGCCCGCTCGGCGACAAAACGCAGGCGGTCGAAATTCATGTTCGCGCCGCACAGGATGGCCGCGTAGGTCTCGCCTTTGGTCTTGTGCGTGGCCACGTACTGCTTGATGGCGGCCACACTCATGGCGCCCGAGGGTTCGACAATGCTGCGCGTGTCGATGAACACGTCCTTGATCGCCGCGCAGACGGCGTCGGTGTCCACCGTGATGAATTCATCGACCAGCTCGCGGCTGATGCGGAAGGTTTCCTCGCCCACCAGCTTGACGGCGGTACCGTCGGCGAACAGGCCGACGTCGGGCAGCGTGACACGTTTTCCCGCGCCGACCGACTGGGCCATTGCGTTGGAATCGTTCATCTGCACGCCGATGATCCGGACCTCGGGACGCACGGCCTTGATGTAGTTGGCCACGCCGGAAATCAGCCCGCCGCCGCCTATCGCCACAAATACCGCGTCGAGTGAGCCTTTGCCGATGCTCTGGATCTGGCGCAGGATTTCCATGGCGATCGTGCCCTGGCCGGCAATCACGTCCGGGTCGTCAAACGGGTGCACAAAGGTCAGGCCGTTCTTTTTTTCCAGCGTGACGGCATGCAGGTGGGCGTCCGAGTAGCTGTCGCCGTGCAGGATCACTTCGCCGCCCAGCGCCCGGACGGCATCGACCTTGACCTGCGGCGTGGTCACCGGCATCACGATCACCGCGCGCGTCCCGAGCTTGTGCGCGCCGAGCGCCACGCCCTGCGCATGGTTGCCGGCCGAGGCACAGATCACGCCTTTCTTGAGCTGGGCGGGACTCAGGTGCGCCATCTTGTTGTAGGCGCCGCGCAGCTTGAAGCTGAACACCGGCTGCTGGTCTTCGCGCTTGAGCAGCACGGTGTTGTGCACCCGGCGGCTGAGGTTTTTCGCCGGCTCCAGCGGGGATTCCACCGCCACGTCATAGACGCGTGCAGTCAGGATTTTTTTCAGGTAGTCGGCGGGTGTGAGTGCCCCGGCGGCGGAGGGCTGGAGGGTGCCGGTTGAACGGCGGGGAGCGGGTTTGGGGGAAGTGGGCATGTGTTTTTCTCGCAACCCGACATCATAGTAGGCAAGAAAAAAGGCCCAGACCTTGCGGTCTGGGCCTGTAAATCCACCCTTTCAGGGATGGAGGAGACAACCATTGCATGAAAACAAAGCTGTCTTCATGCGATGATTTCAGTATAGCGGAGGCATGTTGCGCTGCAACAATGTTTTGTTGCGAAAAATAAACACTCGCCGCTACTTTTGACAACTATTTCTGTTTTTTTGAGGATGGCAATTCATGGAATGCACAGTGAGCTGGACCGGCCCCAACAACGCCGCGGGGACAACAACAACTTCTGGCTCGGCCATGAGTTTTCTGGCAACCACGGGCAGCGGCCACACGCTGGTGATGGATGGCGCGCCCGACGCCGCCAAGCCGGAAAACGGCGGCGCCAACCTGGCGCCGCGCCCGATGGAAACCGTGCTCGCCGGCACCGGCGGCTGCACCGCCTACGATGTGGTGCTGATCCTCAAGCGGGGCCGCCACGATGTGCGCGGCTGCACGGTCAGACTCACGTCCGAACGGGCCGAAACCGACCCCAAGGTGTTCACGAAAATCCACATGCATTTTGTCGTGACGGGACGCGGCATCGCGGCCAGCGCGGTGGAACGCGCGATTTCCATGAGCCATGAAAAATACTGCTCGGCCACCATCATGCTTGGAAAAACGGCCGACATCACCACCAGCTTTGAGCTGGTCGAGGCCTGAGCTTTAGTAACTACCCAGGTAGTTTGGGCTGGTTTCACTCCCTCTCCCCCTGGGAGAGGGCGGGGGTGAGGGCAAGCGGCGTGTGCGTAGAGCTATCGTCTGTTGTGGCTTGCGGGCCCTCACCCCAACCCTCTCCCAGAGGGCGAGGGGGCAAGAAAAGCGCGCTGCATGCGGCGACCTGAGTAGTTACGAGCTTTAAGCAAAATCGGGCCGCAGCCCCTGTTTATAAAGCGTTGTAAGCTATCGAAAAAATAGCGCCTAGAGATAGTGCGCGGTTGTCGTCATGACTTTGGCAGAGGCCCGCATCAACGCCTTGACGGGCGCGGGAAGCATCAACGCCCCGGCACCTTGCGCCTCTTGAGCATGGCGTGCCTCGTCGTCCTTCATCTGCGCCACGATGGCGCGCGAGGCATGGTCGCCTTCCGGCAGGCGCTCCAGGTGGCTGGCCAGGTGCGTTTCGACCTGCCGCTCCGTCTCAACCACAAAACCCAGGCTGACCCGGTCACCGAGACGGCCCGCCAGCAGGCCCAGCCCGAAAGCCCCGGCGTACCACAGCGGGTTCAGCAGGGAGGGGCGGGCGCCGAGTTCGTCGAGCCGCTCACGCGTCCAGGCCAGGTGGTCGCCTTCCTCCTTGCTGGCCTCGAGGAACTGCTGGCGCAAAACGGGATTGCGTGTGCTCAGCGCCTGCGAGGCGTACAGCGCCTGCGCACAAACCTCACCGACATGGTTGACCCGCATCAGCGCACCGGCCAGCGCCTTGTCCGCGGCGCTCAGCTCGGTGTCCTGTGCGGGCACGGTCGGGCATGTCCGGCTGGCACGGGGCTTGGCAAACAGGGTGCGCAGGGCGCTGTCGGCGGTAGTGAGCAGGGCATCCATGGTGGTGTTTATCGCTTGTCAGTGGGTGGAAGGGCTGATGAAAGTTTATCCAGTCGAGCCTCCAGCTGGCGGACACGTTCCCCGAGGGACACGTCCAGTGCGGCCATGTCGGCCGGCAACCGGTCTTCAAGGCCAGGCAATTTCTCCACCGGCGCAGGCGTGGGCGAGGGCGTCAACCGCGCCACCTCCTGTCCGCGCCGGGTGATGCAGAAGGCTTCTCCGCGCTCAACAGCGGCGATGAGCCTGGAAAAATTCTGGTTGGCGTCGCGCAGCGAGATCAGCTGGAATGTCATGGGGAAAAGGGTGGGCCGGAAAGTTATTGATCGCGGCTATGGTTTAGTCCAGCTGATTTTTGTAAATGTAGTACAAATTGTAGTACATGAGTATCGGTGTCAGCCGGCTTTTGAAAGACGGATAAATGCCGCGCGAGGGGTACTTGCGTTTGTTGCAGGGGTGCAACGGAATTGAATTTATCAGGCCATTTCCTTTGCGAAAGCTCTCGGCCTCTGGTGCAATACATACAACTTCCTAAATGGAGGTTGGCCCGGGGATCCAAAATCCTGGAGCCCTATGTTTAACCTTGGAGAAACTCGCAATGAAAAAATCCCTAGTCGCTTTGGCTATCCTGGCTGCTGCTGGCGTGGCTTCGGCCCAGTCTTCCGTGACCCTGTTCGGCGTTGTTGACGTGAACTACGCTCACGGCTCCGGTTCCGGCGTTGGTTCTTCCAGCAAGAGCCAGATCACCGACTCTGGTTACAACTCCAGCCGTCTGGGCTTCCGTGGTACGGAAGACCTCGGCGGCGGCATGTCCGCTTCTTTCTGGATGGAAGCCGGTGTCAACCCTGACAACGGTTCTGGCGACCTGACCAGCCTGAACAACCAAGTCGGCGGCACTACCGGTGGTGGTGGTCTGACTTTCAACCGTCGTTCGACGGTCAGCCTGGCCAGCGGCCTGGGTGAACTGCGTCTGGGTCGTGACTACACGCCACAGTTCTGGAACCAGACTGTGTTTGATCCGTTCGGCACCAACGGCGTGGGCACCACCCAGACCCTGAACTCCGGCCTCGGCGGCTCCACTGCAGTTCGCGCTTCGAACAGCGTTGGTTACTTCCTGCCAGGCAACCTGGGCGGCTTCTACGGCCAGTTCCAAGCTTACCTCGGTGAGAACAACAAGACCGGCGCAGCGACTGAAAAAGACGGCAACGGTTCTGCCATCCGTCTCGGTTATGCCAACGGCCCTGTGAACGTGGCTCTGGCAACGTCCAGCACCAAGTTCGCTCAGACTGCTACCACTGGCAAGATTCGTTCCACCAACCTCGGCGGTTCGTATGACTTCGGTGTCGCCCAAGCCATGGCTTTGGTGACCCGTGACAAGGTTTCCTCTACCCCCACCTCGGTGACGGGCAAAGGCGCTTTGGTTGGTGCGTTGGTCCCAATGGGTGCCGGCCAGATCCGTGTGGCTTACTCCACCTACAAAACCGACGCTGCTGGTACACCTAAGTCCAAAAAATGGGCTCTGGGTTATGTGCACAACCTGTCCAAGCGTACGGCTCTGTACACCACGTTCGCTCGCGTGACGAACAGCGGCGGTGCATCCCAGGCTCTGAACGGTGCCGTGACTGCAGTGAACGCACGTTCGACCGGTTACGACTTCGGTATCAAGCACTCCTTCTAATTGACGGCTGGCCTTGTGCCAGCTTCAATTTAGAGAGTTTAAAAAGCCGCCCTCGGGCGGCTTTTTTCATGGAAAATGCAAATATATGCCGCTTTGGGGGGACGTTGATGACGCAGGTTGACGGGAGGCAATGGTGGGTTGTTTGGTGTGGGGGTGTAGTGTTGTTGGCCTTGCTGCAACTGGCAGGCTGTGCATCATGGATGCCGCCGGCTGCCACGCCTGATCCAGCAAAGCTCAGTTCGACCCCCTGGGTGGTCGCGTCCGCCAGCAACCGGGTCACGCCAGACTGGCGGCACTACCCTTTTCCGGGCAAGAAGCCCAGCCACTTCCGTTATGAACGCAAAGACGGGCGTGAGGCGATGGCTGCCACTTCCAACTCGTCGGCCAGCATGGTGCGCCAGGTGTTGCGCGTGGAACCGGATGAACTGGCCAGCGTGCGTTTTTCATGGAAAGTGCCTGAGCTGATTGCGCAAGCCGACATGGCGCTGCGCGACGCTGATGATTCGCCGGTACGCGTGGTGCTGGTGTTTGAAGGCGACCGCAGCAAGTTCTCCAGCAAGAACGCCATGTTGTCCGAACTGGCACGCGCGCTGACCGGCGAGGAGTTGCCTTATGCAACGCTGATGTATGTGTGGTGCAACACGCGTCCACCGGGCACCGTGATTGTCAATCCGCGTACCGATCGGATACGTAAACTTGTCGTCGAATCCGGCGCGGGCAAGCTGCGCCAGTGGGTGGACTACGAGCGCAATATTCGCGCTGACTATGAAAAAACCTTCGGCGAAGCACCGGGCGCGCTGGTGGGCATAGGCATCATGACCGACAGCGACAACACCCGTTCGAATACCGCTGCCTGGTACGGGCCGGTCACGCTGCCGGCCACGTCGGTGAATGCTGCGGCAGCCAATGCCGCCTTGATCGCACCCGCGGAGAGGTTGCTGGAGCGGTGAGATACAATGAATACATGTATTGAACGAGGCCCCACCATGACCACATCCATCAGGCTCGACCCCATCACGGAGCAGCGGCTAGGCAACCTGGCTGCCAAGACGGGCCGCACCAAGGCTTTTTACCTGCGTGAATTGGTGACCAATGGTCTCGAAGACTTGGAAGACTACTACTTGGCCGCGGCCACCATGGAGCGCGTCCGCAAGGGCGAAGAGAAAGTCTATTCCGCCGCTGAAGTGAGAAAAGACCTTGGCCTGGGCGATTGATTACACCGACTCGGCCAGGAGACAGCTTCGCAAGCTTGACCAACAGACTGCACGGCGTATCGTCGATTTCATGGACGAGCGCATAGCCGGACAAGAGAACCCACGCAGCACAGGCAAGGCGCTAACCGGCCCCATGCTAGGTACTTACTGGCGCTACCGCGTGGGCGACTACCGGGTCATCTGCGACATGCAAGACCACGCGCTGCGTGTGCTTGTGATTGAGGTCGGAAATCGGCGCGACGTTTACCGGTGACTGAGACCCCCAATGCGCAGTGGGCCGCTGGGTCTGCGCCAGCGCCTGATCCAGACAGCGGGGCGGTAACTGCAAAACGACACGCTGGCCCACCCCGCTGCCTGTCCCGCCAGTCACCCGCATTGAAGGAAACCCCTTACGACGCTGCAGGGGTTCCTGTTGCATAGTAGGTAACTTTCAACTGAAGAGGTGTTCTATGAAGTTCAAAAGGGCACTGTGGTCTGCCACTGCGCTCGCGGTTCTCGCGGCTGCGCCGGCTGTTCATGCCAAACCCTTCAAATGGTCGAGCGCGAGCGATATCCCCACGTTCGACATCCACTCGCAGAACAATGCGCTTGGCAATGGCGTCCACGCAGCCGTTTACGATTCGCTGGTCTACTACAACAGCCGCACCTTCAAGGTGGAACCCCAGCTCGCCGCTTCCTGGCGCGACGTCTCGCCGACGCAGATTCGCTTTACCTTGCGTTCCGGCGTGAAGTTCAGTGACGGCACACCACTCACGGCGGACGACGTGGTTTTCTCGTTGACTCGCGCGACGGCCAAAACATCCAACTATGCGGTGTATACCCAGGGCATCGACAAGGTGGTCAAGGTCAATGATTCGACCGTGGACATCATGATGAAAGGCCCGAACCCGGTGCTGCTGAACCAGTTGACCGAGTTGCGCATCATGAGCAAGGCGTGGGCCGAGAAAAACAAGTCGACCGAGCCGAAAGACATCCGCGCCAAGGACGAGACCTTTGCACACCGCAATGCCATGGGCACCGGCCCTTTCATGGTCAAGGAGTGGCAGCCTGACCAGAAGCTGGTTCTTGTTTCAAACCCCAACTACTGGGGCAAGAACGAGTCCAATGTGACCGAAGTTGTCTACACACCGATCAAATCGGAAGCCACCCGGGTCGCTGCCCTGCTGTCGGGCGAAGTCGATTTTGTCCTTGACCCCAGCATCCAGGATCTGGGCCGGCTGCGCAGCACCGGCAACCTCAAGGTCATCGATGGCATCGAGAACCGCACCATCTTCTTCGGCATGGACCAGTCTCGCGACGAGCTGCCAGGTTCCAACATCAAAGGCAAGAACCCGCTGAAGGACCAGCGCGTGCGCATGGCCTTGTACCAGGCCATAGACATCAACGCCATCCAGCGCGTCACCATGCGCGGCCTGAGCCAGCCGACGGGAGCGATCGTGGCGCCACAGGTCAACGGTTGGACCGAAGGTGTCCACAAGCGCCATCCTCATGACCCCGAGGCCGCCAAGAAGCTGCTCGCCCAGGCCGGTTACCCCAATGGGTTCGAGGTGGATTTTGCCTGCCCGAACAACCGCTATATCAACGACGAGGAAATCTGCCAGGCTGTGACTGCGATGTGGGCCCGGGCCGGTGTGAAGGCGAAGCTGCGCACCTTGCCGCTGGTCACCTATTTCCCGATGATCCAGCGCTACGAGGCCAGCATCTACATGCTGGGCTGGGGTGTACCGACCTTTGATGGGCTTTACAGCCTGCAGTCACTGACGCGCAGTGTGGGTGCGGGCGGTGATGGCAACTACAACGTGGGCCGCTACAGCAACCAGCGCATGGACTACATCGTGGACCGCGTGAAAGTGGAAACCGATTTGCCGGTGCGCAACCGCCTGCTGACCGAGGCCCTGCAGCTGTCGAATGACACGGTCTCGCATATTCCGCTGCACAACCAGATCATTCCCTGGGCGATGAAAAAAAACATTGATGTCGTGCACCGCGCCGACAACCGGCTCGACTGGAGACTGATCAAGGTCAACTGAGCGAGCAGTCAAAGAGGGCCTTCCGGGGCCCTTTTTTGTAGTTCTTTTCTTTAGGCCTAAAGGAAATCCCGGTGTCGGCACAGTGCTTGCTCTGCTAGCATTGTCTTTCGCTCAAAACCATACTCCCGAATGTTTGCATTTATTCTCCGTCGCCTGCTCCAGGCCGTGATCGTGATGGTCGCTGTGGCTTTTATTGCATTCATGCTGTTCCAGTATGTTGGCGACCCGGTGGTGTTTCTGCTTGGGCAGGATGCGCAGCCTGACCAGATTGCCCAGCTGCGCGCCGATCTGGGGCTGGACAAGCCCTTTTTCGTGCAGTTCGGCCACTTTCTGGTCAATGCCGTGCAGGGCGAGTTCGGTCTCAGCCTGCGCCAGGGGGCCAAGGTCTCGCGCCTGATCGCAGAGCGTTTCCCCGCGACGCTGGAGCTGGCCCTGGTGGCTGCCGTCATGGCCCTGGCGATTGGTGTCCCGATGGGTGTGTATGCGGCCCTGCGCCGCGGAACCTTTCTGAGCCAGCTGCTCATGACGGTGTCGCTGGTGGGCGTGTCGCTCCCGACCTTCCTGATCGGAATCCTGCTGATTCTGGGTTTCTCCGTGGGCCTCGGCTGGTTCCCCAGCTTCGGACGTGGCGACGTGGTGCAGATGGGCTGGTGGAGCAGCGGCCTGCTGACGGCCAAGGGCTGGCACCATATCGTGCTTCCGGCCGTGACGCTGGCGATTTTCCAGCTCACACTGATCATGCGGCTGGTCCGCGCCGAAATGCTCGAAGTGCTGCGCACCGACTACATCAAGTTTGCGCGTGCACGCGGCCTGTCCAACCGCGCCATCCATTTTGGGCACGCGCTCAAGAACACCCTGGTGCCGGTCATGACCATCACCGGTCTGCAACTGGGCGGGCTGATCGCTTTTGCCATCATCACCGAAACCGTGTTCCAGTGGCCGGGCATGGGCCTGCTCTTCATCCAGGCGGTGACTTTTGCCGACATCCCCGTGATGGCAGCCTACCTGTGCCTGATTGCACTGATTTTTGTCGTGATCAACCTGGTGGTGGACCTGCTGTACTTTGTGGTGGACCCACGCTTGCGTGTCGGCACGGCGGGGGGGCACTGATGTTGTCGCCCCGGCCTGCTCCGGCGCTCAAGGTCAACGGCCGCGCCTTCGCGCAAATCAGCGAGTTCCATCCCGAGATCACGGCTTTTCGCCGCGACCTGCACGCCCATCCGGAGCTCGGCTTCGAAGAGGTCTACACCAGCGCCCGCGTGAAGGAAGCGCTGCAGCGCTGTGGTGTGGACGAGGTGCATGCCGGCATCGGCAAGACCGGGCTGGTGGCCGTTATCAAAGGCCAGCAGAGTGGCAGCGGAAAAATGATCGGCTTGCGTGCCGACATGGACGCGTTGCCGATGACGGAACACAACGACTTTGCCTGGAAATCCTCGCGGGCCGGCATGATGCACGGTTGCGGCCATGACGGGCATGTTGCCATGCTGGTGGGCGCAGCCCGCTACCTAGCGGCCACGCGCAATTTTGACGGGACGGCCGTGCTGATTTTTCAGCCCGGCGAAGAGGGGTTTGCCGGCGCGCGGGTCATGATTGAAGACGGCTTGTTTGACCGGTTTCCGGTGCAGGCGGTTTACGGCATGCACAACTGGCCGTCCATGAAGCCGGGCACGGTGGGCATCAACCCGGGGCCCATGATGGCGGCCGCTGACCGCATCACCATCGACATCACCGGTCGCGGCGGGCATGGCGCCCACGCCTACATGACGGTCGATCCTGTGCTGGTGGCGGGGCACATCATCACGGCGGTGCAAAGCATTGTCTCGCGCAACGTCAAGCCGATTGACAGCGCTGTGATCAGCCTGTGCGCAATGCACGCCGGCGACATGGGTGCCTTCAGCGTGGTGCCGGGCAAGGCCACCTTGGTGGGCACAGTCCGCACCTTCAACCCGGACGTGCAGGACCTGATAGAGCGTCGTCTCAACGAACTCTGCACCGCAGTGGCGCTCGGCTTTGGTGCCACCGCCGCCGTGCATTACGAGCGCATTTATCCGGCCACCATCAACTCGTTCGATGAAGCCATGTTTGCCGCCGATGTGGCGCAAACCCTGCTGGGCGAGGACCACGTCGTGCGCGACATGGAGCCCAGCATGGGTGCCGAAGACTTTTCCTTCATGCTGCAGGTTAAACCCGGCGCGTACATGCGCATCGGCCAGGGGGCCGAAAACGGTGTCGGCAGCTGTTTTCTGCACAACAGCCGTTACGATTTCAACGACGACATCCTGCCGCTGGGTGCCGCCCTGCATGCCGGGTTGGTGGAGCAGTCCATGCCTTTGTCCGTGCCGCGCTGATTATTTTTGTTCAACAGGAGAGTCCCATGAATTTCACGAAAAAAGCCGCTTTTGCCCTTGTGGGTACAGCGCTGGCAGCTACAACTCTTGTAGCGTCCGCAGTGACCCTGCGGGTCGGAAACCAGGGTGATGCCCTCTCGCTGGATCCGCATTCGCTCAACGAATCGCTGCAACTGACGGTGGTGGGCAACGTGTACGAACCGCTGGTCACGCGCGACCGCAGCTACAAGCTGGCCCCCTCGCTGGCGACCGACTGGAAGCAGACCTCGCCGACAGTCTGGCGTTTCAACCTGCGCAAGGGCGTGCAGTTCCATGACGGCTCGCCGTTCACCGCGGACGATGTGATCTTCAGCTATGAACGCGCCAAGGGTGACGGCTCCGACATGAAGAGTTATGTCGGCCAGATCAAGGAAATCAAGAAGATCAACGATCACACGATCGATTTCGTGCTAAACAACCCCTTTCCGATCCTGCCTGAGCTGTTCACGCAGTGGCACATCATGAGCAAGAAGTGGTGCGAAACGAACCAGGCCACCAAGCCGGTGGACCGCCGCAAAGGCATTGAAAACGCCGCGTCTTTCCGTGCCAACGGTACCGGCCCCTTCCGCGTGCGTGAGCGCCAGCCCAATGTCCGCACCACCTTTACCCGCAACGGCAACTACTGGGGCAAGATCGACGGCAATGTGGACGAAGTGATCTTCAACGTCATCGGCAACAACAGCACCCGCGTTGCGGCACTGCTGTCCGGCGAAATTGACGTGATGGAACCGGTGCCGGTGCAGGACGTGGCCCGCATCAAGGCCAATGCCGAACTCAAGGTGCTGCAAGGCCCTGAGTTGCGCATCATTTTCCTCGGCATGGACCAGAAGCGCGACGAACTGCAGTTTTCCAGCGTCAAGGGCAAAAACCCCTTCAAGGACAAGCGCGTTCGCCAGGCCTTTTATCAGGCCATCGACATCGAAGCCATCAAGAACCGTGTGATGCGTGGTGCAGCCACGCCGGTAGCGACGCTGCTGGCGCCTGAGATCAAGGGTTACGCCCCCGACCTCGCCAAGCGCCTGCCGTTTGACGTGGAGGCCGCCAAGAAGCTGATGGCCGACGCCGGTTATGGCGCAGGGTTCGAGCTGAAGATGAACTGCCCGAACGACCGTTATGTCAATGACGGTGAAATCTGCCAGGCCGTGGCCGCGAACCTGTCGCGCATCGGGGTCAAGATCAATCTGGAAGCCGAAACCAAGGGCACCTACTTTCCGAAAATCCTGCGCCGTGACACCAGCTTCTACATGCTGGGCTGGACGCCAAGCACGGTGGACGCGCACAACGTGCTTTACCCCATCCTATCCACGCCGGGTGAGGGTGGCCGCGGCCAGTTCAACCTTGGCTCCTACAGCAACGCCAGGGTTGACCAGTTGACCGACCTGGTGGCTTCCGAGACCGACGACAAGAAGCGCAACGAGATGATCCGCGAGGCGCTGAAGATCCACCAGGATGACGTCGGCCATCTGCCGCTGCACCAGCAGGCGCTGAACTGGGCGGCCAGGAAAAACATTGAAATGGTTCAGTGGCCCGACAACGGCATGCCCTGGAAATACGTCAAAGTCAACAAGTAACACGGGTTGATGAAAAGCGCGCTATTCCGATGGTGGGATGGCGACATCGGCTACAGCTTTCGCACCTCCCCGGTGGCGATGGCTGCGGCTGCAGTCGCCCTCATCTGCATCTTCTGTTCGGTGTTTGCGGGCTTTGTGGCACCGCACAACCCGTTTGACCTGACGACGCTCGAGCTGAGCGATGCCCGTCTGCCGCCGGCCTGGTCGGCCGAAGGTTCCGCCAAGTACCTGCTGGGTACCGATGACCAGGGGCGGGACATCCTGTCGGCCCTGATGTACGGTGCCCGCGTTTCCCTGGCGGTGGGTTTTGCCTCGGTGGTCCTGTCGGTCGTGTTCGGCGTGGGCATGGGTTTGCTGGCCGGCTTCTACGGTGGGTGGATTGACTCTGCCCTGATGCGCCTGTGTGACGTGATGCTGTCTTTCCCGGCCATTTTGGTGGCCCTGCTGATTGCCGGGGTGGGGCGGGCCCTGTTTCCCAACGCCCAGGACTCCCTGGCGCTGGGGGTGCTGATCATCTCGATCACGCTCACGGGTTGGGTGCAGTACGCCAGAACGGTGCGTGGCTCGACCCTGGTCGAACGCAACAAGGAATACGTGCAGGCGGCACGTGTGACTGGTGTGACACCGATGCGCATCATGCGCCGCCACGTGCTGCCCAATGTGATGGGGCCGGTGCTGGTGCTGGCAACCATCCAGGTGGCCACGGCCATCATCACCGAAGCCACCCTGTCCTTCCTGGGCGTGGGCGCGCCGCCCACCTCGCCTTCGCTGGGCACGCTGATCCGCATCGGCAACGACTACCTGTTTTCCGGGGAGTGGTGGATCACGGTGTTTCCCGGCCTGATGCTGGTGCTGATTTCGCTGAGCGTGAACCTGTTGGGTGACTGGCTGCGCGATGCGCTGAACCCCAGACTACGATGACAGCCCCGTTGCAGCCTGCGGCCGCCTCTCCATCAAAGAGGCGTCACCAGCGGCCGGTAAAGCCGGCTCCGCAGTGACTGCTTGAACAGAACCTACCCGTCCAATCAATGAGCCTATTACAAGTCAAGAACCTGATCGTCGAGTTTCCCGGCCGGCGCGGCACGCTGCGGGCGCTGGACGACATTTCGTTTGATATCGCCCCCGGTGAAATCCTGGGCGTGGTCGGTGAATCGGGTGCCGGCAAGTCGCTGACCGGCGCCGCCATCATCGGGCTGCTGGAGCCGCCCGGCCGCATCGGCGGCGGGCAGATCCTGCTCGAAGGCGAGCGCATCGACAACCTGCCCTACGAGCAGATGCGCCATATCCGCGGTCGCAAGATCGGGGCAATTTTCCAGGACCCGCTGACCTCGCTGAACCCGCTGTACACGGTAGGGCGCCAGTTGATCGAGACGATACAGGCGCATCTGCCGGTCAGCAACGCGGAAGCGCGCCAGCGCGCCATTTCCCTGCTGCAGGACACCGGCATTCCGGCGGCCGAACAGCGCATCGAACATTTCCCGCACCAGTTCTCGGGCGGCATGCGCCAGCGCGTGGTGATTGCCCTGGCGCTGGCCGCCGAACCCAAGCTGATTGTGGCTGACGAACCGACGACGGCGCTCGATGTGTCGATCCAGGCGCAGATCATCATGCTGCTCAAGAGCATCTGCAAGAAGCGCGGTGCCGCCGTGATGCTGATCACCCATGACATGGGCGTGATTGCCGAAACCTGCGACCGTGTGGCCGTGATGTACGCCGGCCGCATTGCCGAAATTGGCCCGGTGCATGAGGTGATCAACCACCCCTCGCACCCCTATACCGCAGGCCTGATGGAGGCTATCCCCGACATCACGCTGGACCGCGAACGGCTCAACCAGATTGACGGTGCCATGCCGCGCCTGAACGCCATTCCACAAGGCTGCGCCTTCAATCCGCGCTGCCCCAGGGTGTTTGACCGCTGCACGCAGGACAGGCCGGACCTGCTGCCTGCCGGTGCCACACGTGCGGCCTGCTGGCTGCACGATGCCACGGTGGGAGTGACCGCATGAGCAACAGCGAAACGACAAGCGTGGGGGCGCCTCTGGTTCAGGCTTTTGACCTGGCCAAGACCTTTGATGTGTCCCCGCCCTGGCTGAACCGGGTGCTCGAAGGCAAGCCCCGGCTGATGCTGCATGCCGTCGACGGCGTCAGCTTCGAGATTGAAAGAGGCAAGACACTGGCCCTGGTTGGCGAGTCGGGCTGCGGCAAAAGCACAGTGGCCCGTTTGCTGGTGGGCCTGTACGAGCCGACTCGCGGCGGCCTGACCTTTGACGGCCAGGATGCGCATGCCGCCTTCAAGACGCCGCAAGGGCGGCAACTGCGGCGCCGCATCCAGATGATTTTCCAGGACCCATACGCGAGCCTGAACCCGCGTTGGATCGTGGAGGACATCGTGGGCGAACCGCTCAAGGAACATGGCCTGATCACCGACGAAGCCGAACTCAAGGCGCGTGTGGGCGAACTTCTCAAGTCGGTCGGCCTGTCCCCGCTGGACATGGTCAAGTTTCCGCATCAGTTTTCCGGCGGCCAGCGCCAGCGCATCTCGATTGCCCGGGCGCTCGCCACCGAGCCGGAGTTTCTGGTCTGTGACGAGCCGACCTCGGCGCTCGACGTGAGTGTGCAGGCGCAGGTGCTCAACATCATGAAAGACCTGCAGCGCGAGCGCGGACTGACCTACCTGTTCATCTCGCACAATCTCGCGGTGGTGCGCCATGTCAGTGACCAGGTGGGGGTGATGTATCTGGGGCGGCTGGTCGAACTGTCCGACAAGCAGACGCTGTTTGCCAGCCCGAAGCACCCTTACACACGCATGCTGCTGGACGCAATTCCAAAAATGCACGACACCGGCCGCGCCCGCACCCCGGTGCAGGGTGAGGTGCCCAACCCCCTGAACCCGCCGACCGGCTGCACCTTCCACCCGCGCTGCCCGCATGTCAACGACCGCTGCCGCGCCGAGCGACCGCAACTCCTGACCATCCAGGGCGTGAAGATCGCCTGCCACGCGGTGGAAGAGGGACGTATCTAGTTGCTCCTGTTTTTGTAGCTCCTGGCGCTTGGTGGATAAGGGCTGAGGGCCGATTTCAATTATGAATTTGGAGGAAGTCCTTTGCGGCATCACGCTGCGCCGGTGGTTCGCTGTGGACAGCAGGCGCAACTCCCCACTCCCTCCCCCCACCCCTCCCTCGCCCCGCTGGGCGATGGCGGGGAGCTTCATTTGGCCGCGTGTGCTGCGCTCGCGTGCAAACATCACCGCCGCTTGACTCCGCCCTGACGCGCTATGCGCGTCAGGGCCCCCGCACCCGCATTTTGTTCCCCCCACCCGTCGGGCTGGGCCGAGGAGCGCAGCCGAAAGTGGATCAGGGCGAGCGATTGTCTGAGCCGAAGGCGAGTTCGAGCTCGACCCCACTTTCGGCGAGCACCGCAGGTTGCCTGGAGCGAAGCGGAAGGACCCAGACCATCGGGTCGCCTTTTCTTTGGGTACTTTCTTTTGGCGAAGCAAAAGTAAAGTGCCTCGCCCGCCGGGGCGAGACCCGGCTTGCTAGAAGACCCACCGAAGCGCATGCTTGCAAAGCCTCAGCCGGAAAAGAACCGAAGACCTCAAGCGTACCGCTTGCTCCGCAAATTGTTCTTCATTTCCTTGAGCAACGGGTGCAGGGTCGGGCTGCCAATGCGCAGCGCCACGCAGGTGGCCAGGATGTCGATGATCATCAGGTGCAGCAGGCGCGACACCATGGGGCTGTAGCGGTCGTAACCCTCCGGGTGGTCGGCCGCCAGATGGATGTGGCCAGCGGCGGCCAGCGGCGAGCCACTGGCCGTGATCACGATGGTGGTGGCGCCGTTCTTGCGGGCGATGTCGCAGGCGTCCATCAGGTCGCGTGTGCGGCCCGAGTTGGAGATGATCACCACGCAGTCACCCGGCCTGAGCAGCGAGGCGCTCATGACCTGCAGGTGGCCGTCGCTGTAGGCGATGGCATGCACCCCGAGGCGAAAGAACTTGTGCTGCGCGTCCTGCGCAACGATGCCGGAATTGCCAACACCGAAAAATTCAATGCGCTGGCCGCTGGAGCAGGTCGCCAGCAGGGCCAGCACGGCCTTTTCGATGAGCGCCGAGCTGGCGTCGTTGCGGTACTTCAGGAAGGCCGCCACCGTGTTGTCAATCACCTTGACCATCACGTCGCCGGTCTTGTCATCTGCATCGACACTGCGGTGAATGAAGGGCACACCTTCGCTGACATTGCCGGCCAGCTTGAGTTTGAAGTCCGACAGGCCGTCATACCCGACGCTGCGGCAAAACCGGATCACCGTCGGTTTGCTGACATGGGCACGTGCGGCCAACTCGGTCACCGGCAGACTGGCAAAGGCACGCGCATCGCTGAGCACCAGGTGCGCAACCCGCTGCTCGGCCGGCGCCAGCGATGGCAGGCAGGCTTTGATCCGGTCAAGCACTGGATGAGCCCCAAACGTCGCGAACTACGTCCCCGATGGCGTATTCCAAGCCGGGGCCGCGGGTCTGGCTTTGCCAGCCCGCAGGCGCAGCGGCCCCCTCGGGGGGCAGCGCAGTACGCGAAGCGACAAGCGTGGGGGTCAAGACTCCTCGCTCCACCAATGGCTGTCCCGCGCAATCATCGCGCTCGATGCGCTGGGGCCCCAGGTGCCGGCCGTGTAGGGGCGCGGGCCGTCGGTGTCGTGCTGCCAGGCGTCCAGAATCGGTTCGACCCAGCGCCAGGCCTCCTCCTGCTCGTCGCTGCGCACAAACAGGTTCAGCCGGCCATCGATCACGTCCAGCAACAGGCGTTCGTAGGCTCCGACACGTTCGGTGCCAAAACGCTTGTCAAAGTCGAGATCGAGTTGCACCGGCGCCAGCGTCTGGCTGGCCGTACGTGCGCCCAGCCGGTTGTCCTGGCCTTGCGCCAGCAGGTGCAGCTCCAGCCCGTCCTTGGGCTGCAGGTTGATGACCAGCCGGTTGCCGGCGCCCAGCGGCGACTTGAAGATGGCATGCGGCGTCGGGCGGAAGTTCACCTCGATGTGGGCGTCGCGGTCGGCCAGGCGTTTGCCGGTGCGTATGTAAAACGGCACGCCGGCCCAGCGCCAGTTGGCGATTTCGGCGCGCAGGGAGACAAAGGTTTCGGTCCGGCTGTCCGGGCTGACGCCGCTTTCCTGCAGGTAGCCGGGCACGGCCTCCCCGTTGATGGTGCCGGCGGTGTACTGGCCGCGAATCACGTGATGCTTCAGGGTTTCCGGTGTCCACGCCTTGAGTGAGCGCAGGACCTTGAGCTTTTCGTCACGGATCGCGTCGGCGTGGGCGTTGATCGGCGGCTCCATGCCGATGGCGCAGAGCAGCTGCAGCGCATGGTTTTGCACCATGTCGCGCAGGGCGCCGGTGCTGTCGTAAAAGGCGCCGCGTTTTTCCACGCCGAGTTCTTCGGCAATCGTGATCTGGATGTTGGCAATCGTCTCGCGGCGCCACAGCGGCTCGAACAGGGAGTTGCCAAAACGCAGCGCAAACAGGTTTTGCACCGAGGGCTTGCCGAGGTAGTGATCGATGCGGAAGATCTGCTTTTCCGGCAACACACGCAGCACGGCCTCGTTGATGGCGCGGTTCGAGGCGAGGTCATGGCCCAGTGGTTTTTCCAGCACTACACGGGTTTGCGGGCCATTGAGCCCGACGGCCGCCATGTTTTCGCAGATCGCCTTGAACAGCGTCGGCGCGGTGGCCAGGTACATCACCACGGTGTCGGCCTGGCGTGCCTGCAGCAGGGTGGCGAGTTCCGCATAGTCGGCCGGACCGGACAGGTCCATGCGCAGGTAGTGCAGCAACGCGGCAAAACGTTCGAACTCGTCACCGGTGGGGCGTTTGGCCAGCTCGACACTGTCAAAACGTGCGCGTATCAAGGCGCGGTACTCTGCATCGCTCATGGCGTCGCGACCCACGCCCACAATCCGGCCATCCGCGGGCAGCGAGCCGTGCCGGAAGGCCTGGAACAGCGCGGGCATCAATTTGCGCCAGGTCAGGTCGCCCGTGCCGCCAAACAGGACCAGATCAAAACTCATGTTCCCCAACCTTCCCGATTGGCCGATATGTAATAAAGTTTCATATTATCTTGCCATAATCGTAACTCAATCAGGTTATGGTCTTACAGTGCCTTGGCCGTGACTCACCTACACTTTCACCATGAACCAACTCGAAGCCCTCAAGCAGTTCACCACCGTGGTGGCCGACACCGGTGATTTCAAACAACTCGACGCCTACAAGCCGCAGGACGCGACCACCAATCCCTCGCTGATCCTGAAAGCCGTGCAGAAGCCCGACTACCAGCCGCTGCTGCTCGACACCGTGGCGAAGTTTCGCGGCCGCGCGCTGGATGAAACCATGGACCGGCTACTGGTGCGTTTTGGCTGCGAAATCCTGTCCATCATCCCGGGCCGGGTGTCGACCGAAGTGGATGCGCGCCTGAGCTTCGACAGCAATGCCACCTTCACGCGCGGCGTACGCATCATCGAGCTGTACGAGGCCGAAGGCATCCCCATCGACCGCGTGCTGATCAAGGTGGCTGCCACCTGGGAGGGCATCCAGGCCGCGCGCCGGCTCGAGGACCGGGGCATCCACACCAACCTGACCCTGCTTTTTTCCTTCTGTCAGGCGGTGGCCTGCGGCCAGGCCGGGGTGCAGCTGATTTCACCGTTTGTCGGCCGCATCTACGACTGGTACAAAAAGTCGGCCGGGGCCGCGTGGGACGAGGCCGCGCATGCCGGCGCCAACGACCCCGGTGTCCAGTCGGTGCGCCAGATCTACAACCACTACAAGAAATTCGGCATCCGGACCGAGATCATGGGTGCGAGTTTTCGCAACATCGGGCAGATCACCGCCTTGGCTGGTTGTGACCTGCTGACCATCAGCCCCGAGTTGCTGGGCCAGCTGGCCGCCAGCGAGGCGCCGCTGGCGCGCGCGCTGGACGCCAGGGCTGCACAGGCGCTGGATCTGCCGGCCGTCGGCTTTGACGAGGTGACCTTCCGCTACGCACTCAACGAAGATGCAATGGCCACCGAAAAGCTGGCCGAAGGCATACGCGCCTTTGCAGCGGACGCGGTCAAGCTTGAACAGCTGATGCTGGCCGCCTAGGTCTGGCCGATGAACCGACCGCCTTGCCAGACCCCGGCCTGGGCTGCGCTGCAGGCGCAGTTTGAGGCGACAGGGAAAAATTTCGACCTGCGCCGGGCCTTTGCGGCCGATCCCGGCCGGTTCGCTGCCTTCAGCCAGGAGGCGCCGCACGTTTTTGCCGACCTTTCCAAAAACCTGGTTGACGCACCCACCCAGGCCTTGCTGCTGGACCTGGCGCGCCAGCGTGGCGTGGAGCCATACCGCGATGCGATGTTTGCCGGTGAGAAGATCAACCGCAGCGAAGACCGTGCGGTCATGCATTTTTTATTGAGAAATCCGGCTCCAGACCAGCAGGAACGGGCGCCAGCAGCTCCTGAAAATATAGCGACCAAGCTCCTCCAGGTGCATGAGACCCTGGCCGCCATGCTGGCCTATGCAGAGCAGGTGCGTCTGGACAAGACCATCACCGACATCGTCAACATCGGCATAGGCGGCTCCGACCTCGGTCCGCAGATGGCGGTGCTGGCGCTCGACGCGTTCCGTATGCCCGGCAAGCGCTTTCACTTCGTCTCCAACGTCGACGGGCAGGAGCTCGCCGGCGTATTGGCGCGACTCAGGCCGCAGAACACCCTGTTCCTGATTGCGTCAAAAACCTTCACGACCACCGAAACCATGACCAATGCCCTGTCGGCAAAGCACTGGTTCGAGGCACAGGGCGGACAGGACATCGCGCGCCATTTCGCGGCGCTGACGACCAACGTCGCAGCGGCTCAAGCCTTTGGCATCAGCACGACCTTCGGCTTCTGGGACTGGGTGGGCGGGCGTTATTCGCTGTGGTCAGCCATTGGCCTGCCGCTGGCCATCAGCATAGGCGCCCCCGGTTTTCGCGAGCTGCTGGCCGGCGCCCATGCGATGGACAGCCACTTCCGCACAGCACCCCTGGCGCAGAACCTGCCGGTGCGCCTGGGTCTGCTCGATGTCTGGTACCGCAACTTTCACCGTTTCACCAGCCGCAGTGTGGCGCCCTACAGCAGCGCCTTGCGCCGCTTGCCGGCCTACCTTCAGCAGCTGGAGATGGAGAGCAACGGCAAACGCGTGGACGCCCAGGGCCGGACGCTGCCTTTTGCCACCGCGCCCGTGCTCTGGGGCGAGCCCGGCACCAATGGTCAGCACGCCTATTTCCAGATGCTGCACCAGGGCACGGACGTGGTGCCGGTCGAGTTTGTTGCAGTCAAAAAAACCTCCCATGGCTTGCCGGGCCACCACGACAAGCTGCTCGCCAACGTGCTGGCCCAGGCCCAGGCGCTGATGCTGGGCCAGGACGACACAGGTGGTCACAGGCATTTTCCCGGCAACCGGCCCAGCACCTTCCTGCTGCTCGAAGAACTGAACCCGGCCAGCCTGGGGGCACTGATTGCGCTGCAGGAACACCGCGTTTTTGTCAGCGGTGCCATCTGGGGCATCAACAGCTTTGACCAGTGGGGCGTCGAGCTCGGCAAGGTGCTGGCCAAAGATATTGAGCCGCGTCTGCGCAGTGGAAATGTTTCGGGCCTGGACGCCTCGACGGCGGGCTTGCTGCGGCGCTTGCGCTGAGGGACAGACACAGCGCTCGCGCGGGTCTGGCCTATCATGGCGCGGGGCATTTGCCCCGTCTTTATCCTGAGGAGGAGAAAAAACATGAACTTCGGTCAAGCCATTTCCACCTGTTTCGCCAAGTACGCGACCTTTTCCGGCCGCGCATCGCGCCCTGAATTCTGGTGGTTTTTCCTGTTCCAGGTCCTGGTCTCCATTGCCGCTTCGATGCTCAGTGACACGCTCAGTGGCCTGGTGGGCCTGGCCCTGCTGCTGCCGGCTCTGGCCGCCGGCACGCGCCGTCTTCACGACATCGGCAAAAGCGGCTGGTGGCAGCTCATCATGCTCACCGTCATCGGTTGGTTCGTGCTGGTTTACTGGTGGGCCCAGCCGGCCCGTGACGCTGGCAACGAATACGCGCCGGCCTGAATTTCGAGTGCACATGAAAAAACCCGCAGGGCGCGAGCCCTGCGGGTTTTTTGTTTGCTGCCCGGAAGTCCGGACGGCGTAGCGAGCAGGTGCCAGGCTAGGCGGACGGAGCGCAGGAACCGGAGCGTACCTTGGGGTACGTGAGGATTCCGAGCACCGCCCAACGACGCATGGCGCCTGCGCAGTAGCCCGGATTACATGCCCATGCCGCCCATGCCGCCCATGCCACCCATGTCGCCGCCACCCATGCCGCCGCCAGCGCCGGACTCGTCTTTCGGAGCCTCGGCAACCATGCACTCGGTCGTCAGCATCAGTGAAGAGACGGAGGCTGCATTTTGCAGGGCCGTGCGGGTCACTTTGGTGGGGTCCAGAATGCCCATGTCGATCATGTCGCCGTACTGGCCGTTCTGGGCGTTGTAGCCGTAGTTGCCTTTGCCGGCCAGCACTGCGTTCACGACAACGCTTGGCTCTTCGCCGGCGTTGGAGACGATGATGCGCAGCGGCTCTTCGATGGCGCGCAGGATCAGCTTGATGCCGGCGTCCTGGTCAGCGTTGTCACCCTTGATGACGCCGGCCGACTGCTTGGCACGCAGCAGAGCCACGCCACCACCAGCCACAATGCCTTCTTCCACAGCAGCGCGGGTAGCGTGCAGGGCGTCTTCGACGCGGGCTTTTTTCTCTTTCATTTCGACTTCGGTGGCAGCGCCAACCTTGATCACGGCCACACCGCCGGCGAGTTTCGCAACGCGCTCCTGCAGTTTTTCGCGGTCGTAGTCGGACGTGGCTTCTTCGATCTGGACACGAACCTGCTTGACGCGGGCTTCGATGTCAGCAGCCGCGCCGGCGCCGTCGATGATGATGGTGTTTTCCTTGCCGACTTCGATGCGCTTGGCCTGGCCGAGGTCGGCCAGCGTCACTTTTTCGAGGGTCAGGCCGACTTCTTCAGCGATGACCTTGCCGCCGGTCAGGGTGGCGATGTCTTCGAGCATGGCTTTGCGGCGGTCGCCGAAACCAGGAGCCTTGACAGCCACAACCTTCAGGATGCCGCGGATGGTGTTGACCACCAGCGTGGCCAGGGCCTCGCCTTCGACGTCTTCCGAAATGATCAGCAGCGGACGGCTGGACTTGGCGACTTGCTCCAAGGTCGGCAGCAGGTCACGGATGTTGCTGATTTTCTTGTCGTAGAGCAGCACAAACGGGTTGTCCAGAATGGCGGACTGCTTTTCCGGGTTGTTGATGAAGTAGGGCGACAGGTAGCCGCGGTCAAACTGCATGCCTTCAACTACGTCGAGTTCGCTGTTGAGCGACTTGCCGTCTTCCACGGTGATGACGCCTTCTTTACCAACCTTGTCCATCGCTTCAGCGATGATCTTGCCGACTTCTTCGTCGCTGTTGGCGGAAATCGTGCCAACTTGGGCAATTTCCTTGCTGGTGGTGGTGGGCTTGGAGGCTTTTTTCAGCTCTTCGACCAGGGCCGTGACAGCCTTGTCGATGCCGCGCTTCAGGTCCATCGGGTTCATGCCGGCGGCGACATATTTCATGCCTTCGCGGACGATGGCTTGTGCCAGAACGGTAGCAGTCGTGGTGCCGTCACCAGCGATGTCGGAAGTCTTGGAAGCAACTTCCTTGACCATCTGCGCGCCCATGTTCTGCAGCTTGTCCTTGAGTTCGATTTCCTTGGCGACGGACACGCCGTCCTTGGTCACGGTGGGGGCGCCGAAAGAGCGCTCGAGCACCACGTTACGGCCTTTGGGGCCCAGGGTCACCTTGACTGCGTTGGCCAGGATGTTCACACCCTCGACCATGCGTGCGCGGGCTTCGCCGCCGAAAATGACGTCTTTTGCTGCCATGTTAATTCTCCAGAATATTCAAAAAAGTGTTACGGAACCGTTGTTGGAAAAGAAAGCGTAGCGAGCGGCTGTCAGGCTAGGCGCACCGCGCGCAGCAACCGGAACGTACTCAAGTACGTGAGGATTGCGAGCACGGAGCAACGACGCATGGCGGCCGCGCAGTAGCTTTATTTCTCGACAACAGCGAAGAGGTCGTCTTCTTTCATGACCAGCAGTTCGTCGCCATCGACCTTGACGGTCTGGCCGCTGTATTTGCCGAACAGGACGCGGTCACCGACCTTGACGGCCATGGCGCTGATTTCGCCCTTGTCGTTCTTTTTGCCCGGGCCCACAGCCAGCACTTCGCCTTGATCAGGCTTTTCGGCGGCGCTGTCAGGAATGACGATGCCGGAGGCGGTTTTGGTTTCGTTTTCAACACGTTTGACGATCACGCGATCGTGCAGGGGACGAAGTTTCATGGGAGCTCCTTGTTTTGAAACAGTGGGTTTGGGATCAAAAAACACCACGCGCAAGCGTGCTGCCTGTGAACTGGCTGACATGAAGTGGCTGCTGTTAGCACTCTATATCAGCGAGTGCTAATCATAAGGCCGTTTGATGGCGGTTTCAAGCATGCCGCTGCAAAACAGCGCCAATCGGGCACAACTAGGATGTCCACCTCCCGCGTTGCGAAGCGCCGCATGCCGCTGTCGATTCTCAGTTAACACTGAACTTTTCTCACTTAACTCTGAACTTTGAAAACTTGCACTTCAACCGTAACTTATTGATTTAAATGACATTTTTTGGAAAAAATTCAGTTAAAGTTTTGTTTTACAAATTGAAGTTTCCGGAATTTCAATAGAAATCCGCATTGCATGCTTACTATGATTACTTCGGATTGCTACCCTGCCTGCCAAGCAGATGGCCGCTGTTACCTCCCTCTTACTTGTTCAGTCAAGCGCTCCGTGCTCGCCATGTCGATGCGTTTCGTCTACGACGCTAACTCCTGCCCCGTCATGCAAAGAGTTCAGACGCGAATGAAATGAGACCCCTCGTGAATTCCCGTTCTGTCCAAACCTGCAAATACCCAACGAATCCCTTTTTCGGGGAGTTCGCGCGATTGCCCATTTAGCTGATCAATAGTTAAGAAGGCCGCGCCGGCTCCTCCACCCATAGCAGGAGTCCGAGATGCGTAGCGAAAAAGACATGGAATCGAAGCCAGCGGGCTTCGTCAGAATACAAAAGGTAATCGGCAGTAGCACCCTGAAAAGCGGCAGCTACCGGTTTGAGATGCTCCTACCCGAGCGGGTGGCAGCGCGAATCGAACACGACGAGAAGATCCGCCAGGACAAGGTCATGGAGGCCTTGCTCGAAGAAAAACCCCAGGAAGTCGCCCGGCCAGCGGAGGTGCCCCGAGGCGCCATGCAGCGGCCCCTGGACAAGAAGCCGGACCCGGAAGCCGAGGTTCCTGTCAAAACGTTTGTCCCGGGCGCGGACTATGACCCCCGGCGGGAACATCTGATTCACGCCCCTGACGCGCCCGACAAAGTTCTTGAGAATGCCAAGCTTTCGGCGGATGCAGAGCTCAACGCCCGGGACCTCGCGGTACTGACGCGGCTCAAAGACAGGGGCCCCCTGCGCAAAATAGTTAACCCGGTACTGTCGGATCCCAGCCTGGCAGCTTTTGACACGTTGGCCGGAAAGCACCCCCACTTTGGTGAGGTAATTGAGTTTGTCAGAAGCCAAGTTGTGCTCTCGCGTGAGAGCGCCAAGCCCGTGCGGATCCCGCCCATCCTGCTGTTTGGTGGACCGGGGTTGGGCAAGTCGCTCTTCACCCGTGATCTGGCTGTCGCCCTAGGAACGGTATGCCACCTCTGCTCGATGGACTCGTCGGTTTCCAATGCAAGCCTGTTGGGGCTGGATAGGAAATGGGGAAACTCTTCGCCCGGCGCTCTGTTCGACCTCCTTTGCTTGGGAGACTGCGCCAACCCTGTTGTGCTGTTGGACGAGCTGGAAAAAGTGGGTCGGTGCAGTAAAGATGATCCTCTGGCGCCGTTGCACAGCCTACTGGAGCCCTGCACGGCAACACGGGTGCGAGATGCCTCGCTGAATTTCGAGTTCGACGCCAGCCTGGTCATCTGGGTTGCCACGGCCAACCAAGTGTTGGTGCTGCCTACGTCCTTACGGTCGCGGTTCAAGGAGTTCCGCATAGACCACCCGAATGCGGAGCAGGCGATCACCCTGGCGTATTCCGTGACGAGTAACGTGATTGAGATGACCGCGCCCTCGGGCTTTTCTATGCCAAAGCGGGCGGTCATTCTGAAGTTTGCTCACCTGACGGCCAGGGAGATTTATCAAGTGGTGGAGCAGGCGATCGGGATTGCTGTTCTCAATCAGCGAACAACGATCGAGCTGCGTGACTTGCCGGCAGAGCTGACCCAGCTGGACGCCGACGCGGATTCGAAATATCCGGGAGGGATGGGGTATTTGCATTAACGCAATGGGTTGCCCCTCTACGAGCATCATCCACTCATGAGCGGCTTGACCCTCTTCCTCGACATAGATGGCGTGTTGCACCCATTGAGGCGTGAGCCCGGGCTTCTCTACCGCTCGGTGCCAATCGTCGAAGAGGCTCTGCGCGCGCATCCACAAATTGAGGTCGTAATCTCCAGCGATCGACGGATTCACGAATCTCTCGAAGTGCTACGCAAGCCGTTCTCGCTGGATATCAGATCTCGGATCATTGATGTCAATCCGTTTGCTGATGATTTCACTGAGCTCGAGGAAAGCAGGTTCCCAGTAGATCTCCTTAAACATCCTCGGCAGATGGAGTGTCTAGCTTGGCTGGCAAACCGTCGCCCCGGGGAGGATACTCAATGGGTTGCCATAGACGACACCGCAGGCCACTTTCATCCTTTGCAAACCAATATTTATTGGGTGGAGGGTGCAACTGGTCTGGAGATGTCGGACTTGCGTCAGCTTCAGGATTTCCTGGCTAAATATTACTAACTGCAATCTGCAACATGAGCATTCTTCGGTGGATAACCCATCTTCTCCGCAGCTTTTTTGATGGTCAACACTTATCAAAAATTGAAAATTGCCGACTTCGATTTTGGCAGAAATCGAAAGTGTAAATATGACGCCCCTTGATCAAATTCTTGTTTGCAACAAGGCGCAGGACATCTCTGAGAAGAAGCTGGCCGACAAGACCGGCACTCTGAAGTCGAAGCGCCAAGAGGCGTCGATCCTGTTCAAGGAAATTGGAATCCCTGCTATAAACGAATCCGCTCGCTTCAAACTTGGCCTGCGGTTCCCTGCCTGCCAAGCGCTTCAGATTCCCAACAAAGGAGTAATCATGTTTAAGAAAGTTTGCTTGGTTATCGCCCTCGCGTTTGCGGGCTCCGCCTTTGCCCAGGACGCCACATGTACAGCCAGCGCCGCGGAAAAGAAGCTCGCTGGTGCAGCGAAAAATTCTTTCCTGAAGAAATGTGAGAAAGACGCCGCGGCCAAGTGCGAAATCGCCAGCAAGGAAAAGAAACTTGCCGGTGCCGCCAAGTCCAGCTTCAGCAAGAAATGCGTGAAGGATGCGGTTGGCGCCTGAAGGGCCGGGACTGCATTGAACCACATCGGGTCTTTGAACCCGATGCCAGAATGCAGCGGTACCAAGCTATCAGGAGTACCTACTCCTTGTGGCGGCGTTCCTTGCGCCAGTCCCATGGCGCAACAGGGTGACGCTCAACCCACAGGCCTTGCCTGTCGGCCGCCGCCTTGATCTCTGCTTCCGCATAAACCCGCTGGTCGTGCACAGACTGCTCGCGCTGGTATGCCTTGTAGTGCCAAGCCATGCCTGACTGGACCTGGGCCAGATTGGCATCCGTCCCATTGACCAGCACTTTGCCCACCAGCCGGCCATAACGGTCGGTCTTCTCGCCCTCGACCTTCACCCACCGTCCGTAGACCAGATCCGACAGGTGTTGCTTGGAACGCTGACCAAAGGGCATCTTCTTTTCCGGCGCATCGATGCCGGACAGGCGCACCACATGCTGCACCTTCTCGGCATCCAGAACCTTGACGGTGTCACCGTCGGTCACGGCTACGACCTTGCCCTCCAGAACGGCCGCGGCGGCCACCATGGAAATGCCCAGTGCCAACACCGAGGCCAGCAGGCCACGCCACGCTCTGTAGCCAATCCGCTGCAGTGGCAGTTGTAAAGCGCCGGTCCTCATCAGGAGAGGTGCACCAGGAACGCCCGCGCTGTGGTCGCAATGACCTTTCTTGCATTGGCAGACACATCGTTGGAAGGACGCCTGACCGGAGCAACTGGGAATGGCCAGGGTGGGTACGGCCGAATGCTGGGCGGCAGGGTGAACGGCAGGACCGGAGCGCGCGGCGGCTGGGTGTGAATTACTTGCATGGGGTCGTCTCTGTCGGGTCTCATGGGCCAGTCATCCTACTGGACAACTGTATTTATGTAAGGGGTATCCTCTTAGCTCCACAGAGTTTGGATATACTGGTTAAATACACAGTTATTATGCCAGTCCTCATTCAAGACTACCCCCGCACCTGGAGTGAATTTCTGGCTTGGTTCTCCTCCGAGGA
>Ga0208515_100019_pt1 | contig 212205 bp, 202 predicted proteins | sample LakWasMe99_LOW12_2_FD_183919 | JGI IMG/M metagenome (GOLD analysis project Ga0208515, IMG submission 183919) | Freshwater sediment methanotrophic microbial communities from Lake Washington under simulated oxygen tension - Sediment Metagenome... | ecosystem: Environmental > Aquatic > Freshwater... | reverse complement strand
GGATGCCTATCTGGACGAGTTCGTCTTCCGCTTCAACCGCCGCACCTCCAGCTCTCGCGGGATGCTGTTCTACAGGCTGATGCAACAAGCCGTGGTCACCGATCCGGTGACCTACGCCGACATCGTGTTACCCGCCGAAAAAGCCGCTGAAATGACCTAGTGGAGCTAAGCGGATACCCCTTATTAATATACAGTTAATTGGGTGTTTTTGCCAGAGCTGGGCGGACCGGACCGCTGCGATGTTCTGTCTTTCAGGGCAAAAAACGGCGGCAACGGTGGCTAAACAGCGGCAATGCCGGGCAAATGCCCTGGAGGCTGTTGACAGGCCTTAACGGGAGGTTTCGGCCGTGGCAACCTCGGCCGGGGTTGCCCCTGGCGCCAGTTTTTTGGCCCGCACCTCCATGACCAGGTAAATCACCGTGGCAAGCACCAGGGGCACCAGGTAATAGATGACGCGGTAGGCCACCAGGGCGGCCAGCAGCTGGTGGGTGGGCATGGCATGCGAGAGCAGGGCCACAAACACCGCTTCCAGCACGCCCAGACCGGCCGGCACGTGGGCAATGACGCCCGCCACGGCGGCCACCAGCAACACGCCGGCCACCGCCGCAAAGGCGATATTCTGCTGCAGCAGCAAATACACCAGACTGCTCATGATCAGCCAGTTCGTTGCACCCATCGTGACCTGGAGCAGCGCGAGCCGGCCGGAGGGAAGTTCCAGCCGGTGGCCGCGCAGGGTGACGCTGCGCTGGCGCGACAGGGTGCACAGCAGCAGGTAGGCCGCGGCGGTCGCCAGCAGCACACCACCCAGGATCTGCAGGCCGCCGCTGCCCATCTTCCAGCCGGGCGGCAACGCGGGCGTGGCAAAGGCGAAGATCAGGCCGCCCAGGAACAGGTAGCCGGTCCAGTTGGTCAGCATGCTGAGCGACAGGATGCGGGTGATGGTTCCGGTGTCCAGCTTCAGCCGCGAATAAAGCCGGTAACGGAAGGCCACGCCGCCCACCAGCGAGCCGAGGTTGAGGTTGAACACATAACTGATGAAGGTGACCAGCATCACGGTGGGGGCGCGCAGGGTATGGCCGGTGTAATGCCGTCCCACCAGGTCAAAGCTGCTGTACAGGCCCAGGCTCAGGGCGGCCAGCGCCACCGCGCCCAGCAGCAGCGCCGGCGGGTAGGCGCGCAGCGCGGCAAACACCTCCTGCCAGTCAATGGCGCGGCCCTGCTCGACCAGCAGCCAGGTCACCAGCGCAAAAAACACCAGCGTTGCGACCCGTTTGAGCCAGGGCCACCAGACCTTGCCGGTGATGCCGGCCTTCTTCGGGCGGCGCGGGGTCGGCAAGGCGGGCGCCGTGCTCATGAGACCCGGCCCTCGTTGACATGGCTGATTTTCACCTCCACGTCCGTCTGGCCCAGCAGTTTTTCGGCCAGTGTCAGGCGCGGCGTGTGGGCCGGCAGCCAGCCAAACCAGGCCGGGTAGCGCCGCAGCAAATGGAACACCAAAAAGCTGCGCAGGCTGACCCAGAGGCCGGTTTCGGCCACGTCCCTGGCGTGGATCTGCGTGCAGCTGTCCTGCATCAGCTGCTCCAGGTGCTCGCCCAGATGCTGGTTGAAGGCGCGGTCCTTGATGATGACATTGGCCTCCAGGTTCAGCGACAGGCTCAGCGGGTCGAGGTTGCTGGAGCCGACGGTGGACCATTCGTCGTCGGTCAGCGCGACCTTGCCGTGCAGCGGGCGGTCGTGGTATTCGTAGATCTTGACGCCGGCGGCCAGCAGGTGGTGATACAGCAGCCCCGCGGCGATCTTGACAATCGGCATGTCGGGTTCGCCCTGCAGGATGAGGCGCACGTCCACTCCGCGCCGCGCCGCCTTGCGCAGCTGCCTGAGCAGGCGGTAGCCCGGGAAGAAGTAGGCATTGGCGATGATGATGCGGCGGCGCGCGCCGCGGATGGCGATGCGGTAGTGGCGCTCGATGTCGCTTTGGTGTTCCACGTTGTCGCGTGTCACGAAGATGGCATCGGAAGGGCCCGCGGCCGGCAGCGGGGCGCTGGCGGGCGCGACGGCGGGGGCCGGCTGGCGGCGGTTGAGAAGCTGGGCCAGCCGGCTGCCCGGCGGGTGCTGGCCGAGCCGCAGCTGGGCCCGGACAAACTGGTGAACCTCGGTGACCAGCGGCCCCTCCATTTCAACCGCATAGTCCTGCTTGGCCTCGGGCCCGAAGTCTGCGAGGTGGTCGGCCGAATAGTTGATGCCGCCGACGAAGGCCCGTTTGCCGTCGACCACCACGATCTTGCGGTGCATGCGGCGAAAGAGGTTGGTGCGGTAGCCCCACAGGCGGGGGCTGGGGTCAAACACATGCACCCGCACGCCGCCCTGTGTCAGCGCCAGGATGTAGGCAGGCGAGAGATCCGGCGAGCCGTAGCCGTCGATGGTGATGTCGACCCGCACGCCGCGCCGCGCGGCGGTCAGCAGCACTTTCTGCAGGGCCAGGCCGACCTTGTCTTCAAACAGGATGAAGGTCTCCAGCAGCACCTCGTGCTCGGCTGCCGCGATGCATTCGAAAACGCGCGGGAAAAAGCCCTCGCCGTTTTCCAGCAAGGTGAAGCGGTTGCCAGCGACCCAGCGTCCATTCATGAGGTGGTCTCCGGTGCAGGCCCCTGAGGCATGTTCAGAACTCGATTTCAGCGGCCAGCGGTGCGTGGTCCGACAGGTGCGACCAGGGTTTGAGCGGCAGCACGACGGGCGAATGGCCGATCGCGTTGCGCACGTAGATGCGGTCCAGCGGCAGCACCGGAAAACGCGCGGGGAAGGTGCGCGCGGCCTTGCCGTTGGCGTTGACGAACACCTCGTGCATGGCGGCGCCGCGCTCGAGCACGGCATGGGCGCGGCGGCGCCAGTCGTTGAAGTCGCCGGCCGCAATGACCGGCGCGCTGGCCGGGATGTCCTTGTGCACCATGTCGCACAACATGTGCAGCTGCTTGAGGCGGTGCGATTCGGCCAGGCCCAGGTGGACGCAGATGGCGTGCACATGCGTGTCGCGGCCGGGCACTTCCAGCACGCAGTGCAGCAGGCCGCGCCGCTCGGGGCCGCTGATGGACACGTCGCGGTTCTCGAAGTGGACGATGGGAAACTTCGACAGCACGGCATTACCGTGATGGCCGTTGGTGTACACGGCGTTGCGGCCGTAGGCAAACTGCGGCCAGATGGTGTCGGCCAGGAATTCGTAATGCGGCGTGGCCGGGTAGTTGGCGACGCGGCTTTCGTGGCGCGCGTGGGTGCCGGTGACTTCCTGCAGGAACACCACATCGGCGCCGACCGTGCGCACCGCTTCGCGCAGCTCATGCAGGATGAACTTGCGGTTGAAGAAGGTGAAGCCCTTGTGGATGTTGACCGTCAGGACCTTGATGGAGACACTCTGGGCGGCAGTGGCAATGGCCGCCTGGGTCTGCGCCAATGCATCGGCCTCGTCGGGCGGCGCGACCACCACGGAGACGGAGGGTGCGACGGGGTCGCTGGGCTTGAGAGGTGTTTCGGAAGAGGGCATGGCGCGGCAAAAGGGGCAAAACCCTATTGTCGCGCGACCGTGCCCAAAGGCTGTAGGACAGCAAGCTCATTTGCCGTGTGGCGGGTTTTGCGCCCGCGTGTCAAGCGTCTGTAAAGGTTGGTGTCCTACGACCGTCAGGGGGGCTCTCCGGCAGGTCCGGGTCGGCCTGGGTAGTAGATTTGAGTTACCCAGTTCCGACAAGGCGCTGGCGTCTGCAGCTGCCTTTCCGGGCGCCCTGCAGGCTGGCAGTTACTTCAGAAGGTCACGACCCGCCCTGACCTGCCTGTTTCATCACAAGGAGTTTGAAATGAACAAGTTTTCCATGCGTTCCCTTTCTGCCGCTGCGGCCCTGACCGCCACGCTGGCTTTTGCAGCCCATGCCCAGGTGGGTGTCGGCGCTGACGTCGGTGTGCGCACCGGTGTCAACAACAACATCAGCAGCGACGTGCGTGCCAACGCAGGTGTTGGCGTGAACGCCACCGCTTCCTCGTACGGCACGGCCACACGCAGCGACAGCTCGATGGGCGCCAACACCGACACACGTGCCGATGCCCAGGTCTCGGGCGGCAGCGTCAAGGGCACGGTCAGCCGCACCGCCAACCGCGCTGAAAACGCGGTTGAACGCGGCGCCAATGCGACGGCCCGGGTCGGTGCGCGCGCCGGCAACGCGGTGGGCAACACGGCCCGCCGTGCCGGCAACAGCATCCAGAACGCCTTGCCCGCCAATGCGCGCGGCAACGTGCAGGGCTCGGCCGCTGTCGGCGGCCAGGTCGAGGCCAAGTAAACCGGTACTGAACCGACGGTCCTGCGGGGCCGGGCCGCCGGGGCATGTTCCCGGTGACCCGGCCCCCTTTTTTTTGCCTGCATGACAGGCGTCTGCGCGGGCTGTGCCGTATGCTGCGTCTGGTTCCGGCGTGGCCTCAGGCCGGCCACCCGCGTCACCCATCCCCTGAAAGGATTTCGCCATGCCCCGCGCCATACTTGATGAGTCCCGCATCCATCCGGCCATCCAGGGCAAGATCGCCCGCCATGAGCAGGCCATCGTGCAGGAAGTGCAGGCCGCCGTGGCCGTCCATCCGGTGGTGGTGGTCGGCATGGCCATGAACCCGTTTCCGCGCAAGGCGCGCCGCGCGCTGGATGCGGCGGGGGTGGCGCACCACTACCTCGAATACGGCAACTACCTCAACACCTGGCGCGAGCGCAATGCGCTGAAGATGTGGACCGGCTGGCCCACCTTTCCCATGGTGTTTGTGCGCGGCACGCTGATCGGCGGCGCGGGCGACCTGGACAAGCTGATCGCCAGCGGCGAACTCAAGGCCTTGCTGGGCGCCTGAAGTACGGCCTCAGGCGAGCGGCGGCCTGCAAGCTGCAGCGTATTCCACGAAGCGACAGGCGTGGGGTTCCCTCTTTACAAGCCGGGGCCGCGGAACCGGCTTTGCCGGGCCGCAGGCGCAGCGCCCCCTCGGGGGGCAGCGCAGTACGCGAAGCGACAAGCGTGGGGGCCCTATTTGTGGGGCGCTATTTCGGCCGTGGCCGGGAAAGCCCCTTGTCGGGCTGGGACAGGGTGCCGGCCCGCAAGGCCTTGACGGCGTGGGCCACCGCGCTGGCGACGTTGCGCACCTCGGCCTGCAGGGGCGCGTCGGCGTCCAGGGCGTCGTGGCTGGTGGCGTAAGGCGCGTAGTAGCCGACATAACGGTCCAGCCGTGCCTGGCTGCCGGCGTCGATCAGGCCCATCCAGTCGAGCCAGTCGGACAGGCCGCGCCGCACGCCTTCGATGCCTGCGACATCGCCGTGCACGACCAGGCCGTAGGCGCGGCCGGCCAGGTGTTGGGGGTAGTCCCAGCCCTGCAGCTCCAGCGTCTTGGCCTCGGCGACCTTCTTGCCGTGGGTACGGGTGGGATCGGGATTGCCGCCGTCGGCGCAGACCAGCCGGTCGATCATGAGCTTGAGCGGGCTCGGTGACTGGTACCAGTACACCGGCGTCACGATGATGACCGCATGCGCTGCCGTCCAGCGCTCGTAGATCTCGTTCATCCAGTCGCTGGTTTGTCCCTGGGCATGGTTGGGGTAACAGCTGCAGGGCCAGTGGCACAGCGGCATGGCGGTGGACACGCAGCCTTTGCAGGGGTGGATGTTCAGGTGGTAGCTCGATGTCAGCAGACTGAGGTCAAGCACATCGGTCTGGATCTGCGCCTGCGCGAGGGTTTCTTCGGCCCACTGCACCATGCGGAAGGTTTTCGAGATCTCACCGGGGCAGGTGCCGTCGTTGCGCGCCGAGCCGCAGACCAGCAGCACGCGTGAGGGGGTGGCCGGGTCTTGCCACGCCGCCTGGGCCTGCTCAATTCGCGCCTTGGTCGCCAGCCACTCGACGGAGAGGTCGTAGTCCGGGTCGGCGTAACCCGGGCCGGCCTTGCGGGTGCGAGGCGCCTTGCGGCCTTCCTGGTAGGCGTCCCAGGCAATCGCCTCGACGCGGGAGATCGCCTCGGCTTCGGCCTGGAAGGCCGGGTCCATGAAGGATTCCATGAAACGTTCATGGAACACGCTGCGCGATAAAGCGGCCGGCGCCTGGCCTTTGCGGATGGGGGTCATGGCGCCAGTTTAGGCAGGCAGCCGGGTGAAAAAACGAAGCTTGCACCTCGTCCTACGCGGGAAAGCGATGGCGTCTGGCGAGGTGAAAAGTGTGCGTAAAAAGTGCTTCCAGCCCCGTACCCGTCTGCGCAAGCAGCTCCTGAAAACAGAGCGTTTCAAGCGCGGCCCGCCATCAAAAAAGCCTGCGCCACGTCCGACAGGGACGCGGCGCAGGCCGGGGTCAGGCGACGCTCAGGGCGCTGAGGGCCGCCCTGTGGCGCGGGACCGTGCAGGCTCAGCCTTTGTGATGCTGGCCGTGGTGTCCGCCATGGCCCATGCCGCCGCGGCCCATGCGCTGGCTGTCAAACACTTTCTGTTGCTCGGGACTGAGCGCGGCATAAAAGGTCTTGGTCGCGTTGCCGCGTTTGTCCATGGCGGCGTTCATCTCGGCCATGCGCTCGGCGCGCAGGGCACGCATCTTGTCGATGCGCTCGGGCGTGGTCAGCTTGTCGATCTCGGCCTTCATGGCGGCACGGTCGGGACGGGCACCGTGAACCGGCGGCTGCATGGACGCGGTGAAGGCCGTCCACGCGGCTTCCTGGGCCGGCGTGAGTTTGAGTTTGGCCTTGAGCTCGACCTGGTGCTGGGCGATGCGCGCCTGCATCTGGGCGGGGTCGTGGCGGCCCATGTGGTCGCCATGGTGGCCGCCGGCTTTGGCTGGCGCGCCGGCTGTGGCGGGTGCCGCGGGCGCGACGGTTTGTGCCGTGGCGGCCAGGGCTGCGGTGGCCAGGATGCCGGCGAGCACCAGGCTTTGGACAGATTTCAGGGGTGTGAACATGGAGGTCATGAAAGCTTCCTTTCGGTAGAAGACAAGCCTGTGGCCGGGAGTGGCGTCAGGTTGAAGGGAAGTTTGCGCCGCCTGTGTAAGGGCGCCATGACGCCTGCGTCAGGATTTCGTAAAGTTTCTTTGCAGAACCGGGCGTGGGGCTGCGCCGGCGAGGTCGTCGAGGATGGGACAGTCCGGCCGGTCGTCGCCCTGGCAGCAGTGGATCAGGTGACCCAGTGTTTTCTGCATGGCCTGCATGGCGGCGATGCGCTGGGCCAGGTCGTCGGCGTGTTTCTGCGCAATACGCCGCACGTTTTTGCTGGCGCGGCGGCGGTTTTGCCACAGGCTGACCAGCTCGGCGATTTCCGGCATGGAAAAACCAAGCTCGCGCGAGCGCTTGATGAAGCGCAGCGTGTGGACCTCGGCATCGCTGTACTGGCGGTAGCCGCTGTCGCTGCGGTGCACATGCGGCAGCAGCCGCAGCGATTCGTAGTGCCGCACCATCTTGGCCGACACGCCGGACTGGCGCGCCGCCTCACCGATGTTCATGGGTGCGCTCATGCGGTGGCATAGCCTTCTTCGGAAATCGCGGCAATGATGGCCTCGCGGGGTTGGTCCGACCGCACCTCCACCTTGCCTGCTGCGCGATCTATCTTTATTTCGGCCTGCGGATCGAGGGTCTTGACGGCCTGGGTCACGGCGCGTTCGCAATGGCCGCAGGTCATGCCCTGTACGTTGAAGGTCTGGTCCATGGGGTTGTCCTTTCGGGGGTTGAATGGAAGAAGCCTGAAGCTTGAAGCTTGCCACCATGGTAAGGTCAACCCGTCCGACACCAAACCCCTGCGTCGCGTAAGGTTGATCTCGATCAAGGCTTGACCTTGCCATGATGGCAAGGTTGACCATTCACTCATGAACACAACCCTCTCCCCCTCTACCCTGGACCTTGGCGTTGACGGCATGACCTGTGCGTCGTGTGTGTCGCGTGTTGAGAAGGCCCTGAAAAAAATTCCTGGCGTGCAAGACGCCATCGTGAACCTCGCCACCGAATCGGCGCGTGTGGTCTACGCCCCTTCGGCGCAGATGGACGCGCAGATTCGCCGCGCGGTGCGCAACGCCGGCTATGAGCCGCGCGCGGCTGAGGAAGCCGTGCCGGAAGATATCTCTCCGTGGACCGGCTTTGCGCCGGTGGCCATCGGCCTGTTGCTCTCGGCGCCGCTGGTCGTGCCCATGCTGGGGGACCTGCTGGGCAAACACTGGATGCTGCCTGCCTGGCAGCAGTTCCTGCTGGCGACGCCGGTGCAGTTCATCCTGGGCGCGCGTTTTTACAAGGCGGGCTGGCATGCCCTCAAGGCGCTGACCGGCAACATGGACCTGCTGGTGGCCATCGGCACCAGCGCGGGCTGGGGCCTGTCGATGTGGCTGTGGCTCAGTGCCGAGCCCGACACGATGCCGCATCTTTATTTCGAGGCCTCGGCCGTGGTGGTGACGCTGGTGCTGCTGGGCAAGTGGCTGGAGGCGCGCGCCAAGCGCCAGACCACGGCAGCGATACGCGCGCTGCATGCCTTGCGGCCCGAGGTCGCGCACGTGCTGCAGGGATCGGGCGAGGAAGCCGACCTGCCGGTGGCCGAGGTGCTGCTGGGCGACCGCCTGGTGGTGCGGCCGGGCGAGCGCATCCCGATGGACGGCCTGCTGCAGGAAGGACAGACCCAGGTGGATGAATCGATGCTCACCGGCGAGCCGCTGCCGGTGAGCAAGCAGCCCGGCGACAGGCTCACCGGCGGCAGCATCAACGGTGACGGGCGTGTGGTGCTGCAGGTGAGTGCCGTGGGCAGCGAAAGTGTGCTGGCCCACATCATCCGCCTGGTGGAAGACGCGCAGGCCGCGAAAGCGCCTATCCAGCGCCTGGTGGACCAGGTGTCTGCGGTGTTTGTGCCGGTGGTTCTGGCCATCGGCCTGCTCACCTTGCTGGGCTGGCTGTGGGCCGGCGCCGGGATGGAGACGGCGCTGATTCACGCGGTGGCCGTGCTGGTGATTGCCTGCCCCTGTGCGCTGGGGCTGGCCACGCCGGCGGCCATCATGGCGGGCACCGGGGTGGCGGCGAAAAACGGCATTTTGATCAAGGACGCGCAGGCGCTGGAACTGGCGCACCAGGTCGATACGGTGGCGTTTGACAAGACCGGCACGCTGACCGTCGGGCGGCCGCGGCTGGTGGCATTTATCGTGTCTCCAGACGCAGACGAAGCTGCACAGCTGGCGGTTGCCGCCAGCTTGCAAAGCGGCAGCGAACACCCGCTGGCGCGGGCCGTGGTGGCCGCCGCGCAGGAGCGCGGCATGACGGTGGCGCAGCCTGACGGCCTGCGTGCCGTGCCGGGCCGCGGCAGCGAGGGCGAGGTCGGCGTGCGCAGTTACCTGATCGGCAGCCTGCGCTGGATGGACGAGCTCGGGGTGGACCTCGGCGCGCTCTCTGTGGAGGCGCAGCGGCTGCAGGGCGAAGGCGCGACGCTGGCGCTGCTGGTGGAACGCACGACCGAGGGATTGACGTCCATGGCCCTGATGGCGTTTGCCGACGAGCCCAAGGCCGGGGCCAAAGAGGCGCTGGCGGCCCTGCGTGCGCGCGGCATCCGCATCGCGATGATCTCCGGTGACAACCAGGGTGCGGCGCTGGCCATGGGTGCGCGCCTCGGTCTGGGCGCCGGCGAGGTGATGGCCGAGGTGCTGCCCGGGGACAAGGCGGCGAAGGTGGCGGCGCTGAAAGCCGGCGGTCGTACCGTCGTGATGGTCGGCGACGGCGTCAACGATGCGCCGGCGCTGGCGGCGGCCGATGTCGGCATGGCCATGGGCACGGGCACCGATGTGGCCATGCACGCGGCCGGCATCACGCTGATGCGCGGCGACGTGGCGTTGGTGGCCGGCGCGCTCGACATCTCGCACCGCACGGTGATGAAGATCCGGCAGAACCTGTTCTGGGCCTTTGCCTACAACGTGGCCGGCATCCCGCTGGCGGCGCTGGGCTTCCTGAGTCCGGTGGTGGCCGGCGCGGCGATGGCACTGTCCAGCGTCAGCGTGATCTCGAACGCGCTGCTGCTCAAGCGCTGGCGGCTGCGCCGGGATTGACCTGGATCAAGGTTTGGCGCCGGGGCCTGTGACAAGCTGCCGCCATGACTCATTCCTCACTGCAAATCATCCGCGACGAGCACGCGGCCGTGGCCGCTGTGTTGCGCTCCCTCGTCATGATGATGGAGCGTGGTCCGGGTGACGAGCCGGAGCGCTTTTTTGACGTGGTGCGTGCCATGCTGTTTTACATCGACGAGTTTCCCGAACGGCGGCATCACCCGAAGGAGTCGGACCTGCTGTTTCCCCGGCTCGCGCGCGTGGCACCCGAGTTGATGCCGGTGATACGCCGGCTTGAATCCGACCACATGAACGGCGAGGGCAAGGTGCGCGAACTGCAGCACCTGCTGCTGGCTTGGGAGCTGATCGGCGAGACGCGCCGCGCCGCGTTCACCGAGGCGGCGCAGGCCTATGTGGACTTTTACCTCGACCACATGCGCACCGAGGAAACGCAGATCCTGCCGGTCGCCCAGAAGGCCCTGACGGCCGATGACTGGGCGCAGCTGGACGCGGCCTTCCAGCATGAACGCGACCCGCTCGCCGGCGGCATGCGCGACCCCTGTTACGACCGGCTGTTCACACGCATCGTGCTGACCGCGCCTGCCCCGATCGGCGTCGGCGCCGCCTGAGTCCTATTCAAAAATGCCTGTGACCCGCGTCTGATGGGTGTCGTCAGCTATTTATTTGGTAGCAAATCCGGCCCGGCGCTTCTGCCCGGCCTCAAAACAACTGCTTGAGCCCGACGCTGACCAGGGTCTCGCGGTTTCTGCGGCCCACGGTCGCATCGAGCTGGAGCCGGGCGCGAAACAAAAAAACGGCGGCATGAAGAACATGCCGCCGTTTTTAGGGGAAGGCCGCGGGGATCAGGCCAGTGCCGGGTAGTCGGTGTAGCCCTTGGCGCCGCCGCCGTAGAAGGTCGCCTTGTCGGGGGTGTTGAGCGGTGCGCCCTCGCGCAGGCGGCGCGCCAGGTCGGGGTTGGCGATGTAGGCCTTGCCGAAGGCGACCAGGTCGGCGCCGTCCTGCACGGCTTGGTCGGCCAGGGCCTGGTCGTAGCCGTTGTTGACCATCCACGCGCCCTTGCCGCCCGCAGCGCGGTAGGCCGCCTTGAGTGCGGCGTAGTCAAACGGCCGGTCGGGCAGCTCGCGCGGGCCGCCGGTGGCGCCTTCGATGATGTGGATGTAGGCCAGGTTCAGCGTGGCCAGTTCGCGGATCACATGGTCGAACAACGGCTGTGGGTCGGCATCGAACACGTCGTTGGCCGGGGTCACCGGCGACAGGCGAATGCCGGTGCGGCCGCCGCCGATGGCGCCGGTGATGGCGCGGGTCACTTCCAGCAGCAGGCGGGCCCGGTTTTCGATGCTGCCGCCGTAGTCGTCGGTGCGCTGGTTGGAGCCGCTCTTGAGGAACTGGTCAAGCAGGTAGCCGTTGGCGCCGTGGATCTCCACGCCGTCGAAGCCGGCGGTTTCGACCGCGTTGCGCGCCGCCGCCTGGTAGGTGTGCACGATGCCGGGCAGCTCCTGCGCCTGCAGGGCGCGCGGCTCGGAGGTGTCGACAAAGGTCGGCACGCCGTCCTTGATCAGCACGGTCTTGGTTTTGGCGGTGAGGGCCGAGGGCGCCACCGGCTTGCCGCCGTGGGGCTGCAGCTCGTTGTGCGAGACACGGCCCACATGCCAGAGCTGGACCACGATCTTGCCGCCGGCCTTGTGCACCGCCTGGGTCACGTGTTTCCAGCCGTCGAGCTGCTCGGTGCCGTACAGGCCCGGAACGTCCGAGTAGCCCTGGCCCTCGTGGCTGATAGCGGTGGCTTCTGTGATCAAGAGGCCGGCGCTGGCGCGCTGGGTGTAGTACTCGGCCATCAGGGGCGTGGGAATGGCGTCGGGCGCGCGGTTGCGCGTGAGCGGCGCCATGACGATGCGGTTGGCAAGGTGCAGGTCACCGGCCTGGACGGGGTCGAACAAAGTGGGCATGAAAGGGTTCCAGTGAAAAAGGGACAACAGGTCAACAGGTCAACAGCCCGCAGTGTGGGCTGATATCGACTGGCTTGTGCAACACGGGCTGATGGATTCGTGTTAGCAGTTCGGTGGTGTTCATGGCAAGTTACCGCATTGCGATGGTGCGTCGCTTGATCTGGCCCAAGGAGACGGTCATGGCACCGAAAAGGCCGGCAGGGCAACCCATCCGGCAGAGGTGTTTTTGCCAAAATTTGCCAAAAGTGCTAGGCTTTGGCTCATGAGCACCATGAATATTTCCTTGCCCGATGGCCTGAAGGCTTTTGTGGATGAGCTTGTCCAGACAGAGGGCTACGGCACCTCCAGCGAATACATGCGCGAGCTGATTCGGCGCGACCAGGAGCGGCGCCAGTTCAAGGCGCATTTGCTTGTCGGCATGCGCTCCGGTGTCGAGGGGCCTATGGACGCGGCTTTCTTTGTCTCCCTGCGCAAGCGCGCAAATCCGGCGCGCAAGGCCCCTTGATGGCGGGCATGAAGCCTGCGCTGCACAGTCCGCAAGCGCGCGTGGATATTGAAAACGCCATTGACTACTATCTGGTCGAAGCGACCCACATGGTGGAGCATTTCGTCGATGCGCTGGAAAAAGCCACTGCGCATATTCAACGTTCACCGGGTACGGGCTCCCCACGCTACGCGGTTGAGCTCAATATCCCTGGATTGCAGTTCTGGACCTTGAACAAGTTCCCTTTCAGCCTGTTTTACATGGAACAGGAAGACCATTTGTGGGTCGTCCGCCTGGTCCACATGAGCCGGGATATTCCGCCGTCACTGCAGGCCGGCATGGTTTAGGGCTCTTCGACCCAGACTCTTTCAGCTTCATTGATTTCCTTGGGGGTGGGCGCAGTGAGCGCAAAGAGCGGGCTCACGGTCGGGCCCCATGCTGGCGCGAGCCGGCTTTTCGTGCAGGGACTCGCCACAATACGGGCATGGCAAGAATTTTCAGAGGGGTCCTGTGGCTGGCGCTGGCCGCCGTGCTGTTGCTGGCCGGGGTGGCGCTGGTGCTGCATGGCTGGGTGGGCAGCGACGATTTCAGGCAGCGTGTGCAGCAGGAGGCTTCTGCGGCGCTGGGCCTGCCGGTGCGGGTGGGCGGCATCGACGTGGCGCTGTGGCCGCTGCCGGCCGTGGCGCTGAGCGGCATCGAGGTGCAAAGCCGGCCGCCTCTCACCCTGGCGCGGCTGGAGTTGCGCCCGGGCTGGGCGGCGCTGCTGCAGGGCCGGCTCGAGGTGGCCACGCTGGTGCTGCGGGAAGCGGTGTTGCCGCAGCAGGCGATCGACGCGATGTTGCTGTCGCTACAAAAAAAGAAGCAGTCAGCGCTCGCCTCTCCTGGGCTGCAGCCCAAAATGGCTTCAAATCTCCAGCCCGCGAGTGCGGCGGTTGCGGGGGGTGAGACGGCGGTGAACCGCTGGCTGCCGCGCCGCGCGCTGCTGCAGGACGTGAGCTGGGTCAGCCTCAAGGGCTCGCGCACCACGGTGGATGCCGGGATGCGCCTGGGCGCCGACAGCCTGCCCGAGGAAGCGTCGCTCAAGGTCACGCTAGGCCATCTGCGGGGGCTCAACGGCAGCCTGCGGCGCGAGGAGGCCGGCCAGTGGGCGCTGCGTGTGGAGGTCGGCGGCGGCACGGTCGCGGGCCGGCTGGGCATGCAGCGCGCGCCGTCGGCGCAGGGCGGCCAGGCCCTGGTGCTGCAGGGCCAGCTGGAAACGCGCGGGGTGGAGGTGTCGGCGCTGACCGCGCCGAACCGCCCGCTCAGCGGCCGGCTGGAGGCGTCCACCACGCTCAAGGCCGCTGCGGCAACGACCGCCGGCCTGGTCGACGCGCTGCAGACGCAGACGCGCTTCACCGTGAAGGACGCGGTGCTCAACGGCATGGACCTGGTCAAGGCAGTGCAGACCGTGGGCCTGAGCCGCGGCGGGCAGACGCGGCTGGACACGCTGGCCGGGCAGGTTCAGTCGCAGGGGCGGGCCGCGCAGCTGAACAACCTGGTGGCCAGTTCCGGGGCGCTGAGCGCCACCGGCAACGTGGCCGTATCAGCCAGCCAGGCCCTGAGCGGGCGCGTGAGTGTGAGCCTGGGCAACACCGTCGGGGTGCCGCTGGTGGTGGGCGGCACGCTGGCGGCACCCGAGGTCACGCTGACCCGCGGGGCGCTGCTGGGCGCGGCTGTCGGCACGGTGGTGATGCCCGGCGTCGGGACCGGCGCCGGCATGGAACTCGGCGACCGGCTGGGCCAGGGCCTGAACAAGCTCTTTGGCAAGTAGGGCTGCGCCGCGCCCCGTCCGGCCGCCGGGCTTGTGGTTAAAACCGGCACCAGCCCTTTTCCCGCTTGCGCTAGCAGCTATGAAAAAAGGAGTGCGCCGGGCTGTCCGGTTTGTCCTACAGCGGCGTGCGCCGGCTGCTGATTCGGCGCGCGCGGCCCGCCGCCTACGATCTCTTTTACTGTTGCGAAGCACCAGGCACTAACTTGCCTGGCGCCTTTTCAGCCTTTCAGGAGAGACACCATGTTGAAGTACGCCATTATTTTCGCCATCATTTCGTTGATTGCCGGAGCCCTGGGCTTTGGCGGCATTGCCGCCGGCTCGGCCGGCATTGCCAAAATCCTGTTCGGCCTGTTCCTGATCCTGGCCGTGGTGTTTATCGTGCTGGCAGCGCTCGGTGTGGGTGCGGCCAGGAAGGCACTCAAGTAGATGTCGGCACCGTTTTCATTGAACCTTGTTGACCCGTCCCGCATGAACCGGCCCGACCCGGATGACAAAGCCCGCAACGCAGAAGTCAGGCGGGTGGACGGCCAGCGGGCCAGCATGGCGCAACTGCTGCTGGTGGCGCGCCTGCGGGCCCGCAACCGGCGCGACCTGGCGGTGGATTCGCTGGAGCGGGCCGCCCATGTGATTTTCGTGACCTGCAAGAACTGGTTTCTGCCATCGCCGGACCGCGACGGGCAGGTGCCCCCGGCGGCCACCGGCGTGCCGGTTTCCCCGCCCTCCGACAACACCACCAACAAGGACCTTGATGCACACCGCCACGATTGACTGCCAGCTGGACTACGACGTCGCCAGTCCCACGCATTTCTGCTTCAGCATCGAGGCGGCCTTTCACGAGGCCCACCGCGTGGTGGAGGAGCGCCTGACCGTGACGCCCAGCGTCAAGGTGCGCCATTTCTGTGACGAACGCAGCGGCAACCGTTTTTTCCGGCTGGACGCCTCGCGCGGCCAGTTGTCGGTGAACTACCACGCCCAGGTGGAACTGCAGCACGCGTCGGTGCCCTTGCACCTGGAGGAGGCGGCGGTGACGGCGGTGCCTGACGACGTCATGCGTTACCTGATGCCCAGCCGTTACTGCGAGTCCGACATCATGAGCCGCGCGGCGCAGCAGCTGTTTGGCCACCTCTCATCGGGCCTGTCGCGGGTGCGGGCCATTGAAAGCTGGATCCACGACTCCATCCATTACCTGCCGGGCTTCAGCAATTCAACCACCACGGCGCAGGAGGTGTTTGTGCAGCGCGCCGGCGTCTGCCGCGACTTTGCGCACCTGGGCATCACCTTGTGCCGCGCATTGAACATTCCGGCGCGCCTGGTGGTCGGTTATGTTTATTTTGACGAGCCGCCGCAGGACTTCCATGCGGTGTTCGAGGCCTGGCTCGATGGCCGCTGGGTGCTGTTTGATGCGACCCGCATGGCGCCGAACGACCGCCTGGTGCGGGTCGGTACCGGGCGCGATGCCAAGGACGTGGCCTTTGCCACGATTTTCGGCAACGTGCAGATGCTGCGCAAGGAACTGGTGGTGGACCAGGGCGACCGGCCCGCGGGCCAGGCGACCGATACCTTGCCATCGGCCTTGTCCATGGCCGCCTGACCGGCCGGCCGGTCATCACTTCACTATTTCAGCGCTTCAGGGTTTCAGGACTTGTAACCCTCATCGATCCGGTCGAGCTTGCGGATCAGCGAGGGCCAGGCAAAGGCGCCGCCCAGGCCGCCGGTCTGCACCCGCATGGCTTCGGCCACCCCCTTGACGATTTGCGGGTTCACCTGAATCAGTTCGCCGCCCGCCTGGGCGTCGAGCTGGATGCGGCAGGTGTTCTCGAAGGTGTACATGCTGAGGAAAGCGTCGGCAATCGTCTTGCCGACCACCAGCAGGCCGTGGTTGCGCAGCATCAGGAAGTTGGCCGTGCCCAGGTCTGCCTGCAGGCGCGGCTTTTCGTCGTCGCGAAAAGCCACGCCTTCATACGCGTGGTAGGCCAGCGAGCCCAGCACAAAGGTCGACTGCTGGCTGATCGGCAACACGCCGCATTTCTGCGCGCTGACGGCGACACCGGCGCGGGTGTGGGTATGCAACACGCAGCCGGCGTCAGCCCGGGCCTCGTGCACCGCGCTGTGGATCACGAAGCCGGCCGGGTTCACCGGGAAGGCGGAGTCGATGACCTTGTTGCACTGCTCGTCAACCTTGACCAGGCTGGACGCGGTGATCTCGTCGAACATCAGGCCGTAGGGGTTGATCAGGAAGTGGTGCGCGCCGGCGCCGCTGACCGATTCGGGCAGCTTGGCGCTGATGTGCGTGAAAACCAGGTCGCTCCAGCCGTACAGCGCCACCAGCCGGTAGCAGGCGGCCAGGTCGCAGCGCAATTGCCATTCTTCGGCGCTGACAACTTCCTTGAGGGAGGGAATATGCATGGGGGGTCTCCTGAATGGGGGTGATGCTGCACGATACGCCAGCGTGGGGTCGGCGACGGTCACCCGTTTGACAATCGCCGGCCTGGCGTGGGGCAATCCCGAAGTGTTATCAAAAAACGAGCTGCTGGTGCCTTTTCTATAAGGGTTGCAGGCGAATTTGATTTGAACAGTGGCGCTTCAGTGCCTGAGCAGCCCGTCGGCCGCGTGCAGCAGCCAGGCCTGGCGGAATTCGCTGGGGCTCAGGCCGGTGTGGCCGCGGAACACGCGGCTGAAATGCGAGAGGTTGCTGAAACCCCAGGACAGCGCAATGTCGGTGATGGGGCGCGCCTGCGGCCCGCGTTGCTGTAGTTCGCGGATGCAGGCCTGGAGGCGCAGATTGACCTGCATCATCTCAACAGCAGTCAGATGTGTGGCGCAGCCTGTCGCTTGTTATATTGAAATTTCAACTGGCAAGGAGAATGAAATGACAAGCAACTGGATGTCTTCGCGGTGGGTGCAGCTTCTTTTTGTCATGGCCGCCTTCGGTCTCGAACGCGCCGTGGCCCGCATGCTTGGCTCGGACCTGTGGCCAGGCGCCGGGGCGGAGGCCGGGCTGCTCCTGATGTGGTTGACGGGTCATTGCGACACCATGGACGGCCCGGTCGTCCTGCTGGCCAAACAGGCCCTGGAAGAAAAGAACGTCAACCTGGTGTTGCCCTGGGCTCGCCCGGAGGACGAGGACCAGATACGCCACACCTTTGAACATGCCCAGGCGGTGCGCGGCCTCGGGCCGCAGGCGCGCACGCTGGCTGACCGGCATTTTCTGGAGACCCTGGTGCGCGTGCACCGGGCTGGCGAAGGCGCGCCCTATTCAGGCCTGAAGCCGGCAGGGCTGGACCTCGGGCCTGCCGTTCCCGCCGCGGACCGGGCCCTGCAAAGCGGATCTGCCGAGGCCCTGACCCGACTGCTGGCCGATGCGGTGACCGCCGGTGTTCAATCGCGCTTCAAGGCCGCACTGCAGAAGAAAACATTTGAGCCGAACGACGTCGTTGCCGGCCGCCGCTATGTCGATGCCTATATTTCCTACGTCCACTATGTTGAAAAGGTCTGGGAAGCCGCCAGCGTGACCGCCAGTCCGAGCCAGTGCGGCGGCCAGCACCGGTCGGTGGCCGGGCCGGGCGAGCATCATCACTGAAGCCCCGGACGGGTCGCCAGCTCGAGCCGGGCAAGCCAGTGCAGGGCTTGGTCCTGCGATGTGCCGCACATCTCGGCCGAGGGCATCAGCTGGCCACAGACCGCAGGCCGCTCCGGCTGGCCAAAAATGCGGCAGGCGTTGGCCGCATCCAGCTGCACACAACGCACCCCGGCCGGCTTGCCCTGCGGCATGCCGGGAATCGCGGAGCTGATGGAAGGGGCGATGCAGCAGGCGCCGCAACCGGGACGGCAGTTCATGCGGGCCTTCTGCTATGAAATAAGAAGCTGTTGGCGCCCGTGGAACAAGGACCGCAGGCCGATTCAGGCATGAAGTCGGCTGCTCGCAAGCAGCACCTGGTCAATCACCGCCTGCACGTTCTGGCGGTGGGCTTCGTTGACCAGCTGGCCGTCGGCGTCAAACGCGTCGCCGGCGTGGCCCAGCGCAAAGGCTTTGGGCGCGACCCAGCATTGCGCATTGAGCAGCAGCGGCACCAAGTGGCTTTGCGAGCGCAGGCCCCCGAGCGCGCCGGGCGAGGCGCTGAGCATGCCCACGACCTTGCCGCAGAAGGACTTGAAGCCGTCCTGCCATGCCGGGTCCGTCTTGACCGGGCTGGAGACCCAGTCGATGGTGTTCTTGAGCAGGGCGGTGTAGCTGCCGTTGTATTCGGGCGAGCAGATGATCCAGCCCGGGTGCTCGAACATGAGCTGCTTGAGCTTCATCACGTCGGCCGGCGTGCCTTGGGCTTCGAGGTCGGCGTTGTACATCGGGATGTCGAAGTCCGCCAGTTCGATGTGGGTGACTTCGGCGCCGCTGGTGCGCGCGAGACCGGCGGCCACCTGGGCCAGCTTGCGGTTGAAAGAGGCGAGCCGGGTGCTGCCGGCGAAGATCAGAAGTTTCATGCCCCTATTGTGCTTGCCTGCCGGCGCCTTCGCCGTCTGGCCGGCCGGCCGGGATGCTGCTGCCGGTAGGTGTCATCAGTGATTTTGGTCGTGAGCCCTTATGAATAAAGCGCCAACAGCTATTAAAAACATAGCAATCCGTCGACCGGGCCGGCAGGCAGCGCGGCGCAGGCCCGGTTAGGCGCCGGCAGCACAAAAAAGAGGCACCCTGATAAAATCATGCTTTTCGTCCTGTGAAAGCGGCAAGCTGTTTGCTGACTTCTCCGGCCCGGCCGGTCTTTTCCAGGGCGCGCAGGCATCTCGCCTGACGACTGCTTTATTGAAGGAGGCGTGATGCACTCGCCTTATGTATATCCGCAAGAATTTGACGTGATCGTGGTCGGTGGCGGCCATGCCGGTACCGAGGCCGCACTGGCTTCGTCGCGCATGGGCTGCAAGACCCTGCTGCTCTCGCACAACATCGAAACCCTGGGCCAGATGAGCTGCAACCCCTCGATTGGCGGCATCGGCAAGGGCCACCTGGTCAAGGAAGTCGATGCCATGGGCGGGGCGATGGCGCTGGCCACCGACGAAGGCGGCATCCAGTTCCGCATCCTCAACAGCTCCAAAGGCCCGGCCGTGCGCGCCACCCGGGCGCAGGCCGACCGCATTCTGTACAAGGCGGCGATTCGCCGCAGGCTGGAAAACCAGCCCAACCTCTGGCTGTTCCAGCAGGCCGTCGATGACCTGATGGTGGAGGGCGAGCGGGTCGTGGGGGCGGTCACGCAGGTCGGTATCCGGTTCCGCGCGCGCACCGTGGTGCTGACGGCCGGCACCTTTCTGGACGGCAAGATCCATGTCGGCTTGAACAACTATGCCGCGGGCAGGGCGGGCGATCCGCCGGCGGTGTCGCTCAGCGCACGCCTGAAAGAGCTCAAGCTGCCGCAGGGCCGGCTGAAAACCGGCACGCCGCCGCGCATCGACGGGCGCAGCATCGACTTCAGCAAATGCACGGTGCAACCGGGCGACGGCATGCCGGGCGGCACGCCCGGGCCGGTGCCGGTGTTCAGCTTCATGGGCGGACGGATCCAGCACCCCAGGCAAATGCCCTGCTGGATCACCCACACCAATGAGCGCACGCACGAGATCATCCGCTCCGGGTTTGACCGCAGCCCGATGTTCACCGGCAAGATCGACGGCGTGGGTCCGCGTTATTGCCCGAGTGTCGAAGACAAGATCAACCGGTTTGCCGGCAAGGAAAGCCACCAGATTTTCCTCGAACCCGAAGGCTTGAGCACACACGAGATTTACCCCAACGGCATCTCGACCAGCCTGCCGTTTGACATCCAGTACGACCTGGTGCGCTCGATGGCGGGCATGGAGAATGCCCACATCCTGCGCCCGGGCTACGCCATCGAATATGACTACTTCGACCCGCGCGCGCTGAAAACCAGCTTTGAAACCCGGTCGATTGGCGGCCTGTTTTTCGCCGGGCAGATCAACGGGACCACGGGTTACGAGGAGGCGGCGGCCCAGGGCATGTTTGCCGGTATCAATGCCGCGCTGCAATGCCAGGGCAAAGAGGCCTGGCTGCCGCGGCGCGACGAAGCTTACCTGGGCGTGCTGGTGGACGACCTGATCACCAAGGGTGTGACCGAGCCCTACCGCATGTTCACCAGCCGGGCCGAGTTCCGCCTGATGCTGCGCGAAGACAATGCCGACATGCGCCTGACCGAAAAGGGCAGGGAGCTCGGGCTGGTCGACGATGCCCGCTGGGACGCCTTCAACCGCAAGCGCGACGCTGTTTCACGTGAAACAGAACGCTTGCGCTCCGTCTGGGTCAACCCGCGCAGCCTGCCGTTGGCCGAAGCCGAACGCGTGCTCGGCAAGGCCATCGAACGCGAGTACACCCTGCTCGATTTGCTGCGCCGCCCCGACGTGAACTATGCCGCGCTGATGTCGCTGGACGGCGGCAAATATGCCAACGCTGACCTGGCGCCGCCCGCCGAGGGTGTTTCACGTGAAACAGAAGCGGCCGACATGGCCGCCAGCGTGATCGAGCAGATCGAGATTGCCGTCAAATACGCCGGCTACATCGACCTGCAGAAGACGGAAGTGGAGCGTGCCTCGCACTACGAAAACCTCAGGCTGCCGGCTGACCTGGATTACCTGCAGGTCTCGGCGCTGAGTTTTGAGGCGCGGCAAACCCTGGCCAAACACCGGCCCGAAACCCTGGGCCTGGCCTCGCGCATCTCCGGCATCACGCCGGCAACCGTGTCGCTGTTGCTGGTGCACCTGAAGAAGAACCTCTGGAAAAACACGGTTCCCTTGAAACCTGCCGAACAAGCCGAAGCCTGATGCGCAGCGGTGAACAGGATTTGCACGCCGGCCTGAAGGCGCTTCAGTTGGACCTGAACGATCACCAGGTGGGGCAGTTGCTGGACTACCTGGACCTGATCGCCAAGTGGACCAAGGTCTACAACCTGACAGCCGTGCGTGATCCGGCGGAAATGATGACGCATCACCTGCTCGACAGCCTGGCCGCCATCGCGCCGCTGCGGCGTCATCTGCAGCAGGCTGGGCTGGCACAGGGCGCCAGTCTGCTGGACGTTGGTTCCGGCGCCGGTTTGCCGGGCGTGGTCATCGCCGTCTGTTGCCCGGCCGTGGCCGTGACCTGTGTGGACACGGTGGCCAAGAAGGCCGCGTTCATCAAGCAGGCGGCGCTGGCCCTGAAGTTGCCCAACCTGACCGGTCTGCATGCGCGGGTGGAGACGATAGACCAACCCTTCGACGTGATCTGCTCGCGCGCCTTTGCGTCGCTGGCCGACTTCACCCAATGGTCGGCCGGGGCCTTGGCGCCGCACGGCGTCTGGATGGCCATGAAGGGCAAACATCCGGCGGACGAAATCGCCGCCTTGCCGGCCACGGTGGAGGTGTTTCACGTGGAACAACTGGCCGTGCCCGGGCTGGCGGCCGAGCGCTGCATGCTCTGGCTGCGCCCCAAAGCAGCGGTTTAAGCCACAGTCCGGGCAAAAAATCTGCACATCGGGTGCGCATGACAGTCGCCGGCGGATTTTCAGCCTGTGCGCTGACGTAAACTCAAAACTCTGTTTTCCGGAGGTCTCCATGTTGGGTTCATTTGCCGGCGTCGCTGACTACGGCGCTTTTGTGGTCGCCATCATTGTTTTTCTGCTGATTCCCGGCCCCGGCAACCTGGCGCTGATCACCTCGACCAGCAAGGGCGGTATTGCTGGCGGCCTGGGTGCGACCCTGGGCGTGATCGCCGGTGACCAGGTGCTGCTCTGGGCCGCGGTGGCTGGCGTGTCGGCCGTGATGACCGCCTACCCGACCGCCTTTCATGCGGTGCAGTGGGCCGGTGCGGTTTACCTGGCCTGGCTCGGCTTCAAGATGCTGATGGCCAAACCCGGCGATACACCCATCCTGCAGATCAAGCCACACCATTATTTCCGCCAGGCCCTGCTGATCACCTTGCTCAACCCCAAGGCCATCGTTTTTTACATGGCTTTCTTTCCCCTGTTTGTCGACCCGGCCCAGCACCAGGGCCTGAAAACCTTTGCCGTGATGGCCGCCACCATTGCGGGGCTGACCTTTCTGTACGGCCTGACCTCGGTGCTGATCACCTACTTTCTGGCCGCACGCATCCGCGCCAACCCCAAAATCTCCGCGGTGCTGAACAAGGCGGCTGGTGTGTTTTTAATCGGCTTCGGCATCAAGCTGGCCATCTCCAAGTAAACCTTCCGATCTCCAGAACCCAAAGAACAACATGGCCAAAATATTCTGCGTTGCCAACCAAAAGGGCGGGGTGGGCAAAACCACCACCACGGTCAATCTGGCAGCGGGACTGGCCAAGGTCGGCCAGCGCGTGTTGATGATCGACCTGGACCCGCAGGGCAACGCCACCATGGGGTCTGGCGTGGACAAGCGCAAACTCGAGCTCACGGTGTACGACGTGCTGCTCGAATCGGCATCGCTGCTGGAGGCGCGGGTGCACAGCGAAAAATGCGGCTACGACGTGCTCGGTGCCAACCGCGAGTTGGCCGGCGCCGAGGTCGAGCTGGTTGATGTCGAGCGCCGCGAAAGGCGGCTTAAGCTGGCCCTGGCGGATGTCGGCGAGCACTACGACTTCGTGCTGATCGATTGCCCGCCCTCGCTGTCGATGCTGACGCTTAACGGCCTGTGCTGCGCGCACGGTGTGATCGTGCCCATGCAGTGCGAGTATTTTGCGCTCGAAGGCCTGACGGATCTGGTCAACACCATCAAGCAGGTGCACGCCAACCTCAACAAGGACCTGGCCATCATCGGCCTGCTGCGTGTCATGTTCGACCCGCGCATCACCCTGCAGCAGCAGGTCAGCGACCAGCTCAAGCAGCATTTTGGCGACAAGGTGTTCAACACCGTGATCCCGCGCAATGTGCGGCTCGCCGAAGCGCCGAGCTACGGCCTGCCCGGCGTGGTGTTTGACCCGTCGTCCAAAGGCGCGCAGGCCTTCGTCAGCTTCGCCGAAGAGATGGTGCAGCGCATCAAGGCCATGTGATGGCCCGGGGTGCAAGCTAAATCGGCCTCCAGCCCAGCTACCACCTGCGCTGGCAGCTATCAAAACCATAGTCCACCTGCTTGTTTCGGCATGAAGTCCTCGAACGTCCTGATCCTTCCCGGCTGGCAAAACAGCGGGCCCGACCACTGGCAAAGCCGCTGGGAGCGGACCCACGGTTACCAGCGTGTCGAGCAGCACGACTGGATGCATCCGCTGCGCGGCGACTGGATTGCCCGGCTCGAAGAGGTGCTGCTGTCCTGCGACGAGCCGGCCGTGCTGGTGGCGCACAGCCTGGGCTGCGTGCACACGGCGGCCTGGGCCGCCCATTCGAAAAACACGCAGCGCGTCAAGGGCGCGCTGCTGGTCGCACCGCCCGATGTGGAGCGTGAGGACATCCGCCCCATGCTGAGCAGCTGGGCGCCGGTGCCGCTGCAGCCGCTGCCGTTTCCGGCCGTGCTGTTTGCCAGCAGCGATGACCCGTTTTGCGCGCCCGCGCGGGCGGCGCAGTTCGCCGCCGCCTGGGGTGCAACGATGGTTGACGCCGGCGCCGGCGCCCGCGGCCACCTCAATGCCGACAGCGGCCTGGCCGACTGGCCCGAAGCCCACGAACAACTCCTGCGGCTGATGCGTCTGTGATGCATCAGCCGCATCCGCCCCTTATCTGAACCAGAGAAAGACAAGACACCATGGTCACCAAAAAACCCAAAGGCCTGGGCCGCGGACTCGAAGCCCTGCTGGGCCCCAAGGTCAGCGAAGCCGGCGACGCCGACCAGGGCAACAGCAGCGCCACCAGTCCCGGCCAGCCGGCCTCGCTGCGGCTCACCGACCTGGTCGCCGGCCAGTACCAGCCGCGCACCCGCATGGACGAGGGCGCGCTCTACGAGCTGGCCGAGTCCATCAAGGTGCAGGGCATCATGCAGCCGATTCTGGTGCGGCGCCTGACCAGTGGCGCCAACGACGGCAAGTACGAAATCATTGCCGGCGAGCGCCGCTTCCGTGCCGCGAAAATCGCCGGCCTGGACAGCGTGCCGGTGCTGGTGCGCGACGTGCCCGACGAGTCGGCTGCCGCCATGGCGCTGATTGAAAACATCCAGCGCGAAGACCTCAACCCGCTGGAAGAAGCCCAGGGTTTGCAACGGCTGGTGAAGGAGTTTGGGCTCACTCACGAACTGGCCGCGCAGGCAGTGGGCCGTTCGCGCAGCGCCGCCTCCAACCTGCTGCGGCTGCTGAACCTGGCCGAGCCGGTGCAGACCATGCTGATGGCCGGCGACATCGACATGGGCCATGCGCGGGCGCTGCTGGCGCTGGACCGGGCCACGCAGATCACCGCCGGCAACCAGATTGCGGCCAAAAAAATGTCGGTGCGCGAGGCCGAAAGCCTGGTCAAGAAACTCAGTGCCGAGTTCTCGCTCAAGCCGCAGAAAAACACCAAGGAAAAGTCGCGCGACACCCGCCGCGTGGAGGAAGAGCTGGCCGACCTGCTGATGGCCGACGTCGAGGTCCGCGTCAAAAAGCAGGTCAAACGCAATGGCCGGCGCGAGGACACCGGTGAAGTCGCTATCCAGTTTGCCTCCATGGACGAGCTCAACGGGCTGATCGAGCGCCTGCGCGGCAACAAATAGGCCCGGCCTTCGCTGACCGGATGTGAACAGCTATAAAATTTATAGCGCCGGCCGGACCCGCAGTTCCGGTTCGGGAATGGCGACAAAGGCCAGCCGTTGGGCCAGCGGCATGAAATCATCGGCAAACTGTTTCAGCAACGTACACATGGCGCGCAGCGCCTGCGCTTCGTCGGCCGTGATCGGGCGGTCAAAGCCCGCCGCCTTGTCCTGGCCGGCCAGGTCGATCAGCGCCTCCCAATCGGTGGACGCCGGGCTGTGTTCCAGTGCGGCGCGCACCCCGGGCAGGCGCTTTTCCAGCATGCGCAGGAACACGTTCAGGCGCACCCAGCGCTGCTCGTCCCAGCCGGTGATACGCGCGGCGTCGGCAGCCGGCAGGTAGCGCCGGATCAGGTCGTCGGCCGCCTCCAGGCCCCGGCTGGACACACTCGTGATGGTGTCCGCCGGCATGTTCAGGTTCAGCCCGCCTTCCTGCGGGTGCAGCCGCAGGCGCACAACGCGGTCGCGCACGCCCGGCATGCGCGACAGGGTGTTGTCGTTCCACTCCTGCAGGGTGTTGACCAGCGCGGACAGGAAACCGCCCATGCGGCTGCCGGGGTGGCCCTGCTCGTCAAAACGCTGCCAGCGTTCACCGTAGCCGTAGTAGTAGCGGGTGGGCAGAAAGGTCATGTTGGCCCGCCCGGGCAGCTTGGGCTCCAGGGTGATGCCAAACGTGGGCCAGGCCGGCACCAGGCCGTCAAACATGTGAATCGGAAAGTTGGACGAGAGCCCGCCATCGGAGAACCAGCAGCGCTTGAAGCTGCGCCTGCCCACCCCTTCCTTCGCATCGTAGTCGATGGCCCAGAGGGGAACCGCCGCAAACAGCAGCGGAAAACCCAGGCTCATGCGGGCTGCCAGCACGACCGGGAAGTCCTGCGGTGCCGGCAGTTCCAGCAGCCCCTGGCCGTCGGTCGTGGCCGGGTCCCATGACGCACGGCCCGGGCTCAGCTCGTAGGCCTGGCTGTGGTCGCTGAGCCAGGCAAGCACCTCGGCGGGCAGGTAACGCGCCAGTTCCTCGCGGCGATAAAACAGCCGCTGCCGCGTGGCGGCATGCTGGCCCTGGTTGCGCTGGGGGTCCCCTTCCTCGAAAGGCAGCACATAGGGCCGGCCATGCGACAGGTTGGTGGTGAACATCTGCAGATGGATGGACTTGGGCGGCACGGTCGGCCGCAGCGTGCTGCCCTCGGGCGGAAAGCCGGGGGCGCGCCAGAGGTCACCGAAGGTCAGGGGCGGGTCGCCCGGCGCGCGGCCCGCGGCCTGCTGGATGGTGTCGTGGAGCCAGGGCGTGAGGGCAGGGTCGGCATAACCGGGCTCGCTCATGCCCGTGCACAGCCCAAAGCCGTTGGCCGTGACCCGGCGCGTGACGTCGCGGTACACCCCCCACAGCACCAGGCCGGTACCTGCCAGCACGAAGGTCAGGGCGCCGGCCAGCAGGCTGCTGTACCAGCCGGCCGCCACGGCCAGCACCAGCGCGGTCAGGCTGGCCGCCCAGTAGGCCTGCAGCAGCCCGCGGACGATGTGGAACACCCGGCGCCAGGTGCCGCCGCGGTTCAGCGCCAGCACCAGCACCGAGAACAGCCGCTGCGTGGTTTGCTGCGGCTGGAACAGGCGCAGCAGGCGGCTGGGCCCCTGCTTGTCCGGCCGCTGTCCGAGTTCGTCCGGCAAGCGGGCGAGGCGCTCAAACCCGGCCATGCTGCCGGTGTGCCGCCGGCGGTACTCCGCGGCGGCGGTCACGGCCGCCGCAATGGCGCCGGCCGAGGAGCCGCCGATGTTCTTGAAGTGGTAGTGCGCCGCCAGCCGGCTGATGGCCTTGGGGTAAACAATGCCGCTGGTGACGCCGCCTTTCATCACCAGGTCGCAAAACCGGTCTTTGGGCGGGGAGGTCTGTTCGTTCATGGCGTCCTCAGGGTGTGCGGGAGGACGATCACCCTAACGACAAAACACGCGGCGCGCAACCTCACCTCAGGGGAGGTCCGCCTGGTACTTCCGCATCGCTTGTGCTTTGCCCGCCAGGAAAGGGGCCAGGGCCGGCGTCAGGCCGCCACGGCCTTCACAGCGTGAAGATCTTGCCCGGGTTCATGATGTTGTGCGGATCCAGTGCGCGCTTGATGGTGCGCATCATGTCCACCGCGCCGTTGCCGGTCTCAAGCACCAGAAAGTCCATCTTGTGCAGGCCGACGCCGTGTTCGCCGGTGCAGGTGCCTTCCAGGCGCAGGGCGCGTGCCACCAGCGTGTGGTTCAGCGCTTCGGCGGCCACGCGTTCCTCCGGCTTGTCCGGATCGATCAGGTAGCCGAAGTGGAAGTTGCCGTCGCCCACATGGCCGACCAGGAAGTAGGGGATGCCGCTGGCATCGGCTTCGCTGACCGAGTCGAGCAGGCAGTCGGCCAGGCGCGAGATCGGCACGCAGGTGTCGGTCGAGATCGCGCGGCAACCCGGCCGCGACTGGATCGCCGCAAAGTAGGCGTTGTGCCGCGCGGTCCACAGGCGGGTGCGTTCCTCGGGCGTGCTGGCCCATTCAAAGGCGTTGCCGCCCATATCGGTCGCGATCTCCTGCACGGTCTCGGCCTGTTCCTTGACGCTGTTGGGCGAGCCGTGAAACTCCATCAGCAGCATGGGTTCCTCGCGCAGGCCGAGTTTGGCGTAGGCGTTGACCATGCGCACGGTGTTGCTGTCGATCAGCTCGACACGTGCAATCGGAACGCCGAGCTGGATGATCTGGATGGTGGTGCGCACTGCGGCTTCGATGCTGGGGAAGGAGCAGATCGCCGCCGAGATGGCCTCGGGCAGCGGGTAGAGCTTGACGGTGATTTCGGTGATCACGCCCAGTGTGCCTTCGCTGCCGACCATCAGGCGCGTGAGGTCGTAACCGGCCGATGATTTCTTGGCACGGGTGCCGGTGCGGATGACCTCGCCGCTGGCGGTGACTACCTCCAGCGCCAGCACGTTTTCGCGCATGGTGCCGTAACGCACGGCATTCGTGCCGCTGGCGCGGGTGGCGCTCATGCCGCCAATCGTCGCGTCGGCACCGGGGTCGATCGGAAAAAACAGGCCGGTGCTTTTGACTTCTTCATTGAGCTGCTTGCGCGTGACACCGGCCTGCACCGTCACGGTCAGGTCTTCGGCATTGATGGACAACACCTGGTTCATGCGGCTCACGTCAATGCTGATGCCACCCTGCACGGCCAGCAAATGGCCTTCGAGCGAGGTGCCGACGCCAAAGGGGATGACCGGCACCTGGTACTGCGCAGCCAGCTTGACCGCGTCAGCCACGTCGGCCGTGCTTTCGGCAAACACCACCGCCGCCGGTGGCGGTGCCGCAAACGAGGACTCGTCGCGGCCATGCTGCTCGCGCACCACGAGGGCGGTGGAGCAACGCTCGGCAAACCGCGTTTTCAGGGCCTCGATCAGGGCCTGCGGCACAGCGCGCAGATTGAGTTGGGGCAACAGGTGGTCGGGGTGGGTGGGGGCGTTCATGGTGTCTCCGGTCTGAGGCCCCCAGTTTACGACGAGTCCCGCGCCCGTGGGGGGGCGCCACCCCACGGGCTCTAGGAGCCTGCCGGACTTGGGAATCGTCGGCTGCAAATCGACCGCAGCGGTCCATTTTTCACCGTCTTTTTGTCCCATAGCTGGGCTATGGGCCTGCAAATCCGGCAAAAACTGTCCTCGCTGGGGCCGATTTTCGCATTCGACGCCCCAAGCCCGACAGGCTCCTGGCGTCAGGACTTCAGCGCGACTTCAAACTCTTCGCGCGACACAAACTGGTCCTTGTTTGTGTCGATCTGGTCAAAACGCTGCTCCACGGCGGGAAAACGGACGGCCTCTTGCCGGCTGAGCTTGCCGTCCTTGTTGGCGTCGGCACGGAGGAAGGCTGCGCCGACCTCCTGGTTGGTGGGGCCGGACGGCGGAGCTGCGCTCTGGGCCGAGGGTGCACCCGAGCCGCTGGGTGTTTTCAGGCCGCCGCTGTCGGCGCCCTGGGCATGCGCAGCCAGCGCGGCGCCGACGGTCAGTGCGGCGAGCAGCGCAACGCTGCGGATTTCGAAGTTGGGAATAAAATGAAAAGCAGACGTCATCGAGACAGGTCCTTGAAGTTGAAGAAGCTGTCATTGCAACGCAGTGAGCCCGCGCCGGCCAGCACTCTTGCACGCTGTTGCCTCATTGACATCATCGGTCGCTCCACAACATATTCTTTCCCGGCGTAACCTGCCGGATATTTATCCATGGCCAACCGACTCACACAAATCGCCACCCGCACCGGTGACAACGGCACGACCGGGCTGGGTGACAACACCCGCGTGTCCAAGGACAGCCTGCGCGTGCATGCGATGGGCGACGTCGACGAGCTCAACTCGCAGATCGGCGTGTTGCTGTGTGAAGAGATGCCGGCCGACGTGCGCGACCTGCTGGTCGAGGTGCAGCACCAGCTCTTCAACCTGGGCGGCGAGCTGTCGATTCCCGGCTTCGAGCTGCTCAAGCCCGAGGCGGTGGCGCTGCTTGATGCGGCCCTTGAAAAATACAACGCGACCCTGCCGCGCCTGCAGGAGTTCATTTTGCCGGCCGGTTCGCGCGCTGCCGCGCTGGCGCATGTCTGCCGCACCGTGGCTAGGCGCGCCGAACGTGCGGTGGTGGCGCTGGACCAGGCCGAGACCCTGAACGAATCGCCGCGCCAGTACCTGAACCGCCTGAGCGACCTGCTGTTTGTGCTGTCGCGCGTGCTCAACCGCATGAACGGCGGCGACGATGTGTACTGGAAAAGCGAACGCCTGGCCCGGTCGGCGGAAGAATAAGGTCAGTACAAAGTTGTTATCTTAGTGATAGCTGCTTGCGCCCATCTGGCGTGGGTTGTAGGCCGATTTGATACTTAAATCAGTCGCTCCTGCTGGGAGGCATTGGCCAGCGGGCGCAACCGTGCGTAATCCAGCAACTCGGCCAGCCGTGCCCCCTTCGCCTGCCACTCCGTCATAACATTCTCGGCCAGCAGCACGTAGTGCCAGGGTGCGCTCCCGCGTTCGATGGGGCTCAGGGCGTTGATGCGGTCGCACCATGCGATCGCCGCCCGGAGCTTGCGCTGCACGTTGGGGTGAATGGTCTGCTGCTGCGCTTTGGTCTCCACCATGTACACCGCGTCGGCTGTGCGGACGAGGAAGTCGGGTGAATAAAACGCCGGCAAGCCATCGTCCTTCACGTAGCGCAGTCGCGCAAACGTATGGCGGTTTTCGCTGATCTTGCAAAAGGCCTCCACTTGCGTGTCAGCCTGGGCCCAGTGGATGAAGGCGCGCTCCAGACCGCCATTGCGCGCCGGCCAGGCCAGCCGGGTGTAAATGCACTTGCTGACCTCCGCCGAATGGCTTTCCCGCATCATCAGGCGCGGTACTTCAGACAGACGCCGCAGATGCACCTCGGTCTGGCCGGTGACATGTCTTTGTTCTGACTCGAGCAGGGCCACCGCGAAAACTTTGGTGATGTGCTCGACCACGCTTTGCAGCAACAGGATGCGCCAATTCTCCTCATGCAGCGGATTGAAGGTTGTGCCAAAGAGCTGGGTCCAGATGTAGTCGTCCAGCCAGCCCGTCAACTCGGCGGTATTGACCTGCAAATAGGGTTTGGCCAGATGCGTCGCTACCTTGTTACCCTTGGGCAGCGGCTCGCTCAAGGCCTGGCTGATGCGGCGCGTGAGACGCGCCAGGTATTCGTTGTACCCGCCGACATTCATGACCGCGCCGTCCACACGGTAGTCGCCGAACAGCGTGGCGCTCTGCAAATCCTGAGAAATAAAGTTGTCGCCTTTGCCGAGCAAGCCGGTCAGCTGCTCGGGCGTCATCGCTGTGAAAGCGGGCAAACCGAACATGTCCAGCGGGCGATGGTCCCGCACTTCATCTGTTTCCTGCAGGATGAACGGAATGCCGAAATCGAACGCCTCGAAGCCCTCGCGCAGTTCGGCCGCGATCACGTCGCCCGTGGCGCTGGTGTCGTCCATGTCGTCACCGGTGGTGCCGGCCAGGCCCTCCTTGATGAGGTCATCGTAAAAGGATTGAAAGGCTGGGTGCTCCACGATGGACAGCACATCAAGCAGGCTACCTGGTTCCTGCCCGGCATTGATGCGTTCGCGGTTTTCGCGCTTGAGGTCACTGTATTCCGGATCGCGCCACATCAGCCGCAGGCCGCGGCCTATGGTTTGCTCGAGCAGAATTTGCGCCTGCGAGGTACGCAGCGGCACGATCACGCAGATGTTATTGACGTCAAAGCCCTCGCGCAGCATCAACACGCTGACGATGACGCGCGGGCTCGCATGCCGGTCCACGCTGAACAGGCGCTCGCGCACCGGCGCCCAGTCCTTTTCGCCCAGCTCGGCCTTTTTGCCGGAGTCGATGGTCATCACGTCATCAGACGCCAGGCCTTCGTCTTGCAGGAAAGCATTGACCAGCGGCGAGACGGAGGTGTCTTCGCACACCACCAGCATTTTGGGGTGGCGCGCCGGATCGATGGTTGCGAAATCAGTTTCCAGCTTGCGAAGCTTTTTCAGACCAGCCCGCAACATGACGCGCTGGCCTTCGCTCAGAATGGGCTTGCCGTCTTCGTCGCGTTCGGCCTTGAACTCCAGGGGCAACGCGCCTATTTCCTTGCGCCGGTCCAGCACGAGTGATTTCACAAGGCCTGCGCGCATGGCGCTTTTGAGATCGAAGTCGGTGATGATGTGCGCGAAATAAATCTTGCGCTTGTTTTTGCCGCTGCCAACATCGTTGTAGGGGGTGGCGGAAAAGTCGACCTGAACAAACCGTCGGCCCTTGGTTTCGGCAATCCGTGACAGGCTTTTTTGCCATTCCACTTCGGTGACTTCGCCTTCGCGCTTGAACTCATGGATGTGGTGCGCTTCGTCGTTGAAAACCATCAACTCAGGCAGCCCGGCCAGAAACTCCAGCACGTTGCCGCGTGCATAACGCCGGTCCAATACGTCCAGGCTGTTGCCGGTTGCCCGGCCTGGTGTCAGCGGCAGTACAGCGTCAATCACCTGTTGCGGTTCCAGCGGAGCGCCTGGTGCATCGACTTCTTCCATTTCCTCCGGAATCTCGCCCTCGGTCAGCAGGTGCCAATTGGTGATGGCGATCATGCCGTTGCCGGTGGCTTTCAGCCCGATCTCATTCTTGTTGCACACATTGCCACGTACAAACGCAAAAACCGTTTCACGGTAGGCCTCGGGGATGAAGAGATCGGCAAAGCTCGCTATGTCGGACGTGGCAAAGTTGCGCACCCCGTTGCCGCTTTCAATGACCTTGCCGCAGAAGGCATCGAGCAGCCGCTCATAAACAATCAGGCCCGGCGCCACCACCATGAACTGGCGCGTGAAGCGCGCGTCATTGATGCCTTCGGCCAGTGCCGCGGTTTTATTCAGCAACTGCCAGATCATCAGCGCCTGCAGCACCCAGGTTTTGCCGGTGCCGGTCGCCATCTTGAAGCAGTATTTGGGATGCGCATGTTTGGCTTGCGCCAGTTCATTCAGCCGGTTGCCTTGAAGAAGCGCGTCAGGCGCAGCGGCGCGGTACAGGTCGATCAGCGACCAGTTCTCATGGCCATGGCCCATCACCTCATGCGCAACGATGGCGTTGAGGACGGCCTGTTTCTGGCCTTGGTGAAAATTGAGCCCGCCGCGTGCTGCGACCATGTCCTCGCCAAACCACCAACTCAGTAGCTCCGCCGTGGTAGGTGTGACCAGTTCCAGAATGTCGGCAGCGCCAGACTCCAGCCCCATGCAAAGCTGCTTGGCTTTTGCCGTCAGCCCGGTCGAAAGTGCCAGCGGGTCTTCCGTCGTGCCGCTCATGCCGCCTCCACGGTGGACACGACCTCAGCCTCGAAACCAAAGACGTCCACCACCCGCACGCACACCTTGCGCGTGCCGGTTCTGGCAGGCGTAGTGACCACTGCTTCCGTCACGACGCGCAATACGTCCTCATCGTTGGCGGTGTTGCCCCGGTAGTCCTGCCAGACCGAGCGGAACACCTTGCCGTCGTAGTCCGGGTCCACCGCCCAGTATTCGATGAGTGCGAGAGGCTCTTTGTTAATCACGGCCTGCAGCTTCTGACGATTGTCTTCATCCAGGTTGATCGCTTCGGGCGAGAGCAGCACGTAGTTCTTCAGCTTTACCGTCAGGGTTTCTTGCGCACCATCTTCCGTTCGCCCCGAGCTTGTCGAAGGGTTGCGCGTCACTGGATGAATCGTCAAATACTGCAAGCTTGAAAAACGTACCTGTCCCCGCAATTTGTCCAACCCGCCTTTTTTCTTGAGCCGGTCCATCAGATCGGGTGGAATCACCAGCACCTCCAGTCGGCTGTCGTTCAGCGCGATGATGGTTTCGCCGATCGATGGTTCGAAATTCCAGCCTAGCACCACCACGCGGTCCCAGCCACCCATCAGGTTGTCACGTTGGGCGATGGCCTTTTTGAGCGTGGCCATGCCGGTGAGTTTGTTGGGAGAATCGGCCAACACCAGTGTTTTGCTGCTTCTGCTGGCCCCCAGCGCCAGCCCCGCGATCTGGCCAAGGTTGCGCTGCGGGTTTACATCCGCAGGCAAGGGTAAGGCGCCGTAAAGAGACAACACGATCTGCGACAGGTCGCCGATGCGGAAATCACGCCCCAGCGTGGCTTTGGCGGCTTCAACCTGGTAGTCGCCGATGGCCTGATAAAGAAAGGGCTTCGCGTCTTGGTCGATCAGCCGCTTGCGCATGATCATGCAGGCGGGTTTGCCGAGGTCGCTTGTAATCCAGCGGCGACTAATTTTTTCCGCAACAGCTGCAGTTGTGCCAGAGCCCCCAAAAAAGTCAGCGACGATTGCTCCTTCGTTGCATGACGCCTCAATGATGCGTTTCAGTAGCTGTTCTGGCTTCTGGGTTCCGTAGCCTGAGTTTTCCGAAGGGAGCTTGTAAGGAACTTCTTTGTCAAGAGGGTAAATCCACAAGTCTTGACAAGACTTTCCTCCCACCTCGTCGAGATAACGTTTTTCATAAGGTACGCCGCTGTCGGTGTAGTAGAGCTTGCCTTCTCCTTCAAGCCTTCGCATTCGATCTTGGGAAACCCCCCACCATTTGTTCGACGGTAAGACTTTGCCTTTCCATTCATATTTGGAGCCGGCTTTGTTAACTACCAGATTTGAAGTGGCAAAAAGCCGTCCATTGGCTTCACTTTTGAAGTCGCGGGCGATTTCATCTTCTGTGTAGGGCTGTACCGGGTAATTCCACGTGTAGCTGTCGGTTTTTGAATAGAAAAAAATCTTCTGATGTATGTTTCCGTAGTGGTTCACTCTGTTGTGCGCGCTGTGATTTCTCCACACTATCTCGCTTTGAAAGTTGGATTTTCCAAACACTTCATCCATTACAACTTTCACGTAATGCCCTACATGCCAGTCCAGATGTACATAAATCGAGCCGGTATCCGCCAGCAGCTCGCGCATCAAAATCAGCCGCGGCGTGATCATCGCCAAGTAAGAGGCGGTGCCGTCGCTCCAGGTGTCGGAGTAAGCAAACTGCTCGATGACCGTCGGCTTTTGCTCCAGTTCCACGCCGGGTAAGGTGACCTTGGTGCGGTAGTCGGCCTTGCTGTCAAACGGCGGGTCGATGTAAATCAAGTCAACCTTGCCGCGCAAAGAGGGTGTGTGTTCATCACCCGCCAGCAACGCGGCCATGGCCAGCAGGTTGTCCCCGTAGATCAGGCGGTTGGTCCAGGGTTGCCCTTCGCCAAGCGAAGTGGCGGCCGTGGCGTCGCCCAGCATGGGTTGCGGGTTGGCCAGCAGGCTGGTTTGGCCGGGCGCAAACACCTCACGCTGGTTCGCGCGTTTTTGCGTCGTGACCCAGTCCTGTGCGGCCGAGTCCCTGGCGGGCAACACGACCTCGCGTGTTTGCAATGACACGCGATGGCGGCTCTCCAAACCCTCAAGGATTTTTTCAGCCTCTTCGCGTCCGCGTTTGACGATCTCGGGAAGTTGTTCAAGCAGTGATTTGGGCATGAAGAAATGGCGGAATTAAAATCCACCAATAGGAGACGCAATACGTCAACTGTAATGGACATTTAGAGGCGACCAGGGGGATACCGTCCCCCGATGAATGAAAAGAGGGAATTCAGCGAGCGCTTGCGGGCGGCCATGAAGGCTCGCAAGCTGGAGGTCAGCGGTCCGGTGCTGGAGCGCGAGTTCAACCTGCGTTGGTCGGGTAACCCGGTTCGGCGGCAGACGGTGTGGAAGTGGCTGAATGGCGAAGCGATTCCCACCCAGGATAAATTGCAGGAACTGGCCAAATGGCTGAAGGTGGATTCACAACACCTGCGATTTGGCGACCACGTGCAAAAGCACCTGAACGCCGAGCAAAAGCGCTGGGACGAAGGGGCGGGTTACCTGGAGCGTGAAACCTTCAACGCCTTCCTCGCGTTGCCCGCTGCGCAGCGCAAGATCATCCGCGAGGTGATTCTGACCTTCGCCAAAGTGCATGGCGAGCCGCGCAACGACTGAGCGCAAAACAGCTCAGTGGGCGAGCGAAACCCGTTCGAGCTGAGCTTGTTGAAGCTATGTTGACCCGCGCCCCGACCCTTCGACTCTTCGTCAAGCTCAGGACAGGCCAAGCTCAGGGCGAACGGCCTGACTGAACGGTATGGGGGGCTCAGTGAACTTCATGGATCTAGGCAGATTTGCTATTTAATCAATAGCTGCTCACGCCCTTCCATTATGGGTTGGAGGCCGATTTTTTAGTTAACGCGGGACCAGCATTGCCATGGTGATCCGTGAGACGCAGGTCAATCGGCAGCTTTGCCAAACACCTTCACAAAGCCGCTGTGTTTAGCCTCAACCCATGAAGCCGGGAGGTCCCCATTGGCTTCGAGCGCTTGATAAATCTCACGTACCAAGTCATTGCCGATGAGTTTTGCGCTCAACATTTTCTTCATCAGTTCATGCCCATGCCAGATGTCACGTATACCAACCAAGGAGGCCAGTTCGTGCATGGCAAGGTCGTCCGTGACGACGATGGCTGGACGGATCTGTCCGAAAGCCAGCACGCGGCAGTCGGTGTAAGACGGCGGCGAGCGCCGATGTGTCATAAATCTGGTCGGCTCCATCTGGACCAGACCGTGCAACACACTCGCTGTTGCTGCCAACGTCTCTTTTTCATCACTGCTCAGGCGCGGTGAATGCGCCATACGCTCGACCGCCAGCTCGTCGGCGCCAAACCACGGGAAGTTATGTTGCAGCCTCGGGCTGCGACGCACCTCCTCCTCCACATCTCGCAGGATCGTGAGTACGTAGCTCTTTTGCCCGAATTTCTTGCCCAACAGGGGCCGCACCCGCTTGGCCAGCCTGAGGTAGGCGTTGGTGTCGAGCAGGACCAGTGTCAACGGGCGGATTCCCCGACAAGCGCAGCGTGCAGGGCCACGGCATCCTGCAGCCCGATATCGAGAATTTGCTGCAAATAGCCGGGACCCGTGCCGCGTTCCGTGAGCATTTGCTTGAGGGCAACAAAGAAATCAGAGCCGAATACATGCACGGTGGCAGCAATCAGTTCCTCTGCCTTGGGCGGCGCCGGTTTGAACAAGGCCTCACTCACCAAACCGCTGCGCTGGCTATTGCGCACGGCATGCACTTGCGCGTCCGCAAGTGGCAGAGGAGGCAAACCCTTCGCGTGCGCGAAGTTTTGTACTTGACGGAATACCGTGTAGAGCGAGATCGAGTGCTCGTGGGCGCACGCCAACAATTCGCTCAGCATCTGTGTTGCCCCCCGGGTTTGACGGGCCTTGGCGTAGGCCTCTTCGGCACAGCCTTGCGGGAACAACAAAACGCCGGCAAATGCATCGGCGAAATCCTCACCATCGTTGGTGCCCGCCAGATCGGGCGTGTATACGTGCGCAAGCTCGTGCGCCATCCAGAACTTGAAGTCTTCCAGATGCGTATCCAGATTCAGGTACACAAACGTGACCTTCTCTTTCGGCAGCAATATGTGCAACGCGTTCTTATGGTTTTGCTTTTGACCCCACAGCACCGGTACCAGCAACGCATCGTTCTGTTTGAACTCCTTGATCAGGTGTTCGTAGCGCAGCACCGCCTGCGCGCCAATGCCCAGTTGTTGCCGCACTTGCGCCACAGCGTTTTGCAGCGGCGCCCAAGTGGTGGAGGGCGAAGGCAGCGAGGTGTGCAAGGCACGCTGCTGCGGCAGGTAGGCCACGAGGGGCTTCAGCAGCGCTGCCATGGCCAGCGCCTTCACGATATGTTCGTCAGTGGTTTTGGCGCCGGCCTTCTTGCGAAAAGCAATCACCGGCTGGTCGGCTTCGGGTTTGACCAGTTGATCAAACCCCAGTTTGAGGGTAGCGGCCAGCTTGAGGAGCTTGTCTGGGCGAGGGAAGTTCTTGCCTTGCAACCAGTTGGACACGACCTGGGCTGACTCGCCGAGCTCCTTGGCCAGCTGATCCTGACTCCATCCGCGTGCAGCAAGCGCCGCCTTGATCGAATCGCTGTGGATAACCTTGTGCATAGCCAGTGGATTATGAGGTTTGGCTGCTCAAAAATCAAGTTTTATCAAGTTTTTTAGGGCGCGTTGTTGTTTGCTGGATGACAGGAACACATGCTGAGGGCGTCATGGCGCGTCCAAAAAACTGCAAACAAAGTCCGCCAGTAGATGGGTTGCAAGCTTAAAACGCGTGCAAAGAGCTTGAAATTCTCGTTAGCGCGGGACCAGCATCGCCATCGTGATCCGCGAGACGCAGGTCAGCTCGCCGGCTTCGTTGGTCAGCTCGATGGCCCAGACCTGGGTGCTGCGGCCTATGTGCACCGGCCGGGTGGTCCCGATGACCCAGCCGCTGGTGACGCCCTTGAGGTGGTTGGCGTTGATGTCCAGGCCCACCGTGCGGTGGCCTTCGGGCGCGGCAAAGGCGGCGCCGCAGGAGCCCAGCGTTTCAGCCAGCACCACCGACACACCGCCGTGCAGCAGGCCATAGGGCTGGCGCGTGCGTTCATCGACCGGCACCCGGGCCCGGATGAAGTCGTCGCCAACCTCCAGGAATTCGATGCCCAGGTGCGTCACCGCGCTGTTGGCGTTGTTGCGGGTCAGCAGTTCGACAGAAATCGGTTGTTTCCAGATAGGCATCATGGTTCCACAGGGCGTCAAAAGGGCTTGTACCCCAGACTATAAAGAGATTGCGGCCTACAAGTGCCGCGCGGCCAGCCTCCTAAGCTCAGGAAAGGCAGAGGGCAGACAGAGCAACAACGGCGGAAGGCAGCATGGCACGCAGACAAACATGGATGGTGGTCGCAGGGGGCCTGGCGGCGCTGCTGGGCGCCTTGTGGCTGGCGCTGGTGTGGCTCATCCCCGCCGACGAGGATCTGGCCGCCCACGCCGCCGGCGAACTTCAGGGCCGGCTCGGTGTACCGGTGCGGCTGGGCGCGCTGCACTGGCGCCTGCTGCCGGTGCCGGCAATCGTGCTGGAGGACGTGGCGACCGACCAGCCGCAGGCCATCACGGTCAAAAAGCTCACGGCTTATCCGGATCTGCTGGCCCTGCTGCAGCGGCGCGTGATCCTGGACCGTGTGGAACTCGACGGCGCGGTGGTGCCGCAGCTGTCCTTGCGGGCGCTGGACGCGACGTCACGCGGCGCCCCCGCGGAAGCTGGGGCCACGCCGCTGGCGCGTTTCGTGTTTCGCGACCTGACCTGGCTGTCGCGCCATGGCTTGCCGGTGGTGTATGACGGCGAGATCGACTTTGACCCGGGCTGGCGGCCACGCCAGGCCGTGTTGCGGCGCCCCGGTTTCACGCCAGCCACCGACCTGACCCTGACCCGGCAAGGGCGGGAAGACCGCTGGGCCACCCGCATCCATGTGGGTGGCGGCACGGCCCATGGCGAGGTGCAGTTTCAGACCCGTGCCGACGGCCGCCTGGTGCTGGACGGCCAATTGCAGCCCAGCGGGGTTGAGGTGGCGAGCGCGGTGGCCGCCTTCAACCGCAAGCCGGTCATCGCCGGCAAGGCCTCGGGCAACACCGTGCTGTCGGCCCACGGGGACAGCCTGGTCGGACTGGCGCAATCGCTGCATACAAAAACAATATTCACCATGGGCGCGGCTACCCTGCTGCGCTTCGACCTGGACAAGGCTGTTCGCAGCTTCGGCAAGGAGCATGCGGGGCAGACAGCACTCGACGCGGTGTCGGGCCAGCTCGACACCCAGAACACGCCGCGCGGCATGGTCACGCAATTCACCGGGATCAAGGCCAGCTCGGGGGCCCTGAGCGCGTCCGGCCAGGCCCGGCTGGCGAACCGGCAGATCGAGGCCGAATTCGCGGTGGACCTGGTGGACGGCATCGTCGGGGTGCCGCTGGTGCTCAGCGGGCCGGTGGACAAGGTGGCCGTGTCGGTGCCGAGGGGCGCTGTGGCCGGCGCGCTGCTGGGCACGGCGGTGCTGCCCGGCATCGGGACGGCGATTGGTGCGCGTGTGGGCGCCACCCTGGGCCGGATGTTCGATTCCGGGCCCGATCGCCAGCCCGGCAAGGCCACACCCGCAGCGCCGGGAACGGCCCCCTGAGCGGCACTGGCCGGCCTTTTTTCAGCCTGCGCTGAAGCCTGATGGCGGTGTGGACATCGCGGCCCCGCAAAGTTTACTTTGGTTACCATAGGGGCTTCAGGCGTCAGGTGGCCCTGCGTCCCCCGGGCGCGTTGTGTCGCCAGACCCTTTCCGTTTCCCCCGAGGTGTTCACCATGTCCAAGTCATCCCAATCGTCCCCGCAGTCCGCCCCTTCTGCAGACACGCCACTGGAACGTGCGCTTGACCGGAACGAAGCGGTCGAGAAAACCGTGAAGCAGACCAGCGCCGAGCTGTTTGTGATCAACGCTGTGCTCAAGCAGGAAATCCCCGACCATATTCAGACCGGCGATGTGGCGCAGGCGCTGGAGAAAACAGGCGAGCTGGAGGGCAAAATCCAGGAATCTGCCGCCGATCTCGCGCATGTCAACGAGCTGCTGGAGCAGGAAATCGGCGAACGCGCCGATGTGGAACGCGAGCTTGCCACCACCAAGGCGGCGCTCGCCAAAGCACAGGCGAAATAGGCCCCGCTCAGGCAGGGCACTTGCCGCCTTGTTTTACTTCCTGCGATTGAGCAAAGCGTAAAGGAGGATGGCGCCGAAGGTAGCGGTGCCGATGCCGCCCAGCGCAAACTGGCCGAACTTCAGCGTGAAGTCGCCGGTGCCCAACACCAGCGTGATGGCCGCGACCAGCAGGTTCTTGTTGTCGGAAAAATCAACCTTGTTGTCAACCCAGATCTTGGCGCCGGCCACCGCAATCAGGCCGAACACCACGATGCTGACGCCGCCCATCACCGGCAGCGGAATTGCCTGGATCAATGCGCCGAACTTGGGGCTGAAGCCCAGCACCACCGCGATCAGGCCGGCGACCACAAACACCGCCGTCGAATAAATTTTGGTGGCGGCCATCACGCCGATGTTTTCAGCATAGGTGGTGACACCGGTGCCGCCCGAAGCGCCCGACACCATGGTGGCTACGCCGTCGCCGATGAAGGCCCGGCCCATGTACTGGTCGAGGTTTTTCCCGGTCATGGCGGTCACCGCCTTGATGTGGCCGAGGTTCTCCGCCACCAGGATGATGGCCACCGGCGCAATCAGCAGCATGGCATGGGCGCTGAACACCGGCGCGGCAAAGCCGGGCAGGCCGAACCACGCGGCATTGGCAATCGGCGAGAGGTCCACCGGCTTGCCCAGGCCCAGCCCGTTGGTCAGCACCGCATAAACCAGCGTTGCGACGATCAGGCCGACCAGGATCAGCAGGCGCTGCACCATGCCGCGTGTCATCACGGCGACCAGCGCCACGCTGACAAAGGTCACGACCTGCATCCAGGAGTCGAAGTTGCTCGCGGCCATGTTCTTGATCGGGATGCCGGCCAGGTTCAGGCCGATCACCGCCACCACGGCGCCGGTGACCACCGGCGGCATGAAGCGTTCGATCCAGCCGGTGCCGACGGCCTGCACGATGGCGCCAATGACCGTGTACAACACGCCGCAGGCAATGATGCCGCCCAGCGCCACCCCGATGTTGGGGTTGGGCCCCTTGCCGGCGTAGGCGGTGGCGGCGATCACCACGCCGATGAAGGCAAAGCTGGACCCGAGGTAGCTGGGCACCTTGCCGCCGGTGATCAGGAAAAAGATCAGCGTGCCGACGCCGCTCATCAGGATCGCGATGTTGGGGTCAAAGCCCATCAGGATGGGCGCGAGCACGGTGGCGCCGAACATCGCGATCACGTGCTGCACGCCCATCACCGCGGTTTGCGGCCAGGGCAGGCGCTCGTCGGGCCCGATCACGCCGCCCTGCTGCAAGACCGCGCTGCTTTTTTCTGTCCAGCTGAAACCGCCTTTTGAATTTCCCATCAACCGCTCCTTGTAAGTGGCGCCATCCTAGGAGCAATAGCCATGCCGCACAAGGGTGTTGCAGCGCAGGCGTGATGTTCAGGCGACAAAAGCGGCGAGTTCTCGCAGCACGCCGGCGTCTTTCAGGATGTGCCGGTGCCCGAGATCCTGTGTCGCCAGCAGCCGGGCGCCGGCGGCGGGTTCGAACTGCGGCATCAGGATGCCCTCGCGCGCTTCAATGCGTTGCTGCATGGCCGCACGTGTGGACTCGCGCAGGCCGAACACATGCGCGAACAACCGCGTGTGGGTGCTTTTTCCGTATCGGTACCAGATCCAGTCTTCATTGCTGCGCGGCAAGGAGCGCAGCGATGCGAGGGCAGATTGCGCGGCGCGGGCCGCTGCAACCACGGCAAGGGCAAGCAGGAGGAACAACATGGCATTTCCCTTTCTTCGCACGATCGTGCGAAATGTGGGCCAACAAAAAGCCCTGGTGGGGCTGACAAAACTCATGGCTGGTAACTTTTGACCAGCCGCTGCCAACTGGCCTGCGCACGTTCGGCGGCGCGGGGGCACGCAGGAAGCGCGTGTCGTGGATCAGGCCCAGCATCAGGGCGTAGATTTCGGCCACGAGCCGCTCGGCGGCGGTATCGGAGCGGAGGTCGCCCCGCTCGACGGCTTGCACGATGGTGCGGCGCAGGGCGGCGCGCCAGCGCGTGATCTCGCCGTGCAGGTGGTAGCGCAGAGGGCCTTCGCAGTCGTGCAGCTCAAAGACGCCGGCGCTGTACACGCAGCCGGTATGCGCCTCCACGTCCCGCGTGCGCACAATCCAGCGCTGCACAATCGCGTCCAGCCGTGGCAGGCCTTTGGGGCGCTGCACGGCGGGTACAAACACATCGACCAGAAAACGCCTGCCGAACTCGTCGATCACGGCTTTCCGCAGGGCCTCGCGCGAACCGATGCGTGACCCCCCCCGCTCTTGGACAGACCGAGACGGTCGGCCACGGCTTGCAGCGTGATGGCCTCCAGTCCCTCGGCGGAAGCAAGGTCCAGCGCCGCACCCACAATGGCGGCGCGGGGCATCTCGCTTTTCTGGGTTCTGGCATCCATGCTGCCGATATTGGCACGACTGTGCGATTTGTGGCGCCGGCTTGTTTTCCGGGGCTGGCCGGCGATGCCGAGGAGCCGACAGAGCCTGACGGCCGGCGCGGTCTTCATCCTACAGCTGGGTCGGGCCGGCCGGGCAAAGATGACCTTGAGCAGATCGCTCTCACATTTTGGAGACCCCATGAAAAAGCAATCCCTTGTCCTGACCCTCGCTGCCCTGGCCTGTACTGCTGCCTTTGCCCAGGCACCCACCGGCGTCGTAGCGACGCCTTCCGCACAAGCCAACCCCGCCACTTCCGGCGGCACCCCCGCAGCCAAGGCCGAGATGAAGGTTGACACCAAGAAGGCCAATGGCTCCACGCTGTCTGCACCCGATCCGGTGGCCGGCACGGGTGGCGCTGCGGCCAGCGCACAGATCAACCCGTCTGCTTCCGGTGGTACGCCTGCTGCCAAGGCCGACATCAAGGTCGACACCAAGAAAGCCAACGGCTCCACGCTGTCCGCACAAAACCCCGTGGCCGGTTCGGGCGGCGCCGCTGCCAATGCGCAGGTCAACCCCTCCGCCTCCGGCGGCACACCTGCCGCCAAGGCCGACATGAAGGTGGACGCCAAGGTCAACAACACCGCCATGAACAGCATGGACACCAACGGCGACGGCATGGTTTCCTCCAGGGAGTGGACCCGTTACCAAACCGCCATGTGGAAAAGCATGAAGCCGAGCAAAAACGGCATGGTGCCGATGGGCGACGTTGAAGGCATGATGGGCACGCCCAAGTAAGGGACTGTTTGTGTCGGTTGCATTGGGCGCCACCAGCGCCTGATGCTGCCATGCCGCGGGTCCCGACCCGCCCCAAGGCTGCCTGCGGGCGGCCTTTTGTTTTTTCGCTGGCGCAAACCCCCTGCCTGTCGCAAAGGTGGATGCCCGCGCGGGGGCGGGCCTGCTAAGCTTTCGCCTCATGAGCGCCCCCTACATCCCCCAAATCCGCCTGTACCAGAACTGGCTGCGCGACACGCGCCAGCTGTCCTTTGACAACTACGACGCCCTGTGGCGCTGGTCGGTGACGGACCTGGACGCCTTCTGGCAAAGTATCTGGGACTATTTCGAGCTGCAGTCGCCCACGCCCCCTGCGGACGTGCTGGTCGAGGCAAAAATGCCCGGTGCCCGCTGGTTTCCAGGGGCGCAATTCAACTACGCGCAGCAGGTGTTCCGGCATGTCGACAGCGCCCATGCGGCGGGCTTTCCCGCACTGCTCAGCCACAACGAAAAAAGCCTGGACAGCGCCCCGGCGCGCGAGCTGAGCTGGCCCGAGCTGCGCCGCCAGGTGGCGTCGCTCGCGCTGCACCTGAAAGCCCAGGGCGTGTTGCCGGGCGACCGCGTGGCGGCCTACCTGCCCAACATTCCCGAGGCCATGGTGGCTTTCCTCGCGGTGGTCAGCATAGGCGGCGTGTGGAGCATCTGCGCGCCCGACATGGGCACGAATGCCGTGCTGGACCGCTTCCGGCAGATCGAACCCAAGGTGCTGATCGCCTGCGACGGCGTGACCTACGGCGGGCGCGACATCGACCGCACGGCGGTGGTGGCGGAGATCCGCGCGGCCCTGCCTTCGCTGCAGCACGTGATCGTCCATTACAACCTGGATGCGAGCAATTCCATAGCTGACAGCGCCCGGTTTGAAAGGGCTACGGCCAGATGCGATGCTGACACCGCGGCCTTTGCGCCGATGTGGCTGCCTTTCGACCATCCGTTGTGGATCGTCTATTCCAGCGGCACCACCGGCCTGCCCAAACCCATCGTGCACGGCCATGGCGGCACCGTGCTGGTCGCGCTGGCGCTCAAGACCCTGCACAACGACATCGGCTGCAGCTACGAGGCCAACTCCTTCGGCGAGCGTTACCACTGGTACAGCTCCACCGGCTGGGTCATGTGGAACGCCCAGGTCAGCGGCCTGCTCAACGGCACGACTTGCTGTATTTACGACGGCAACCCCGGTGGCAGCAAGGACAAGCCGGACTGGACCACCTTGTGGCGCTTCGGCGCGAAACTGGGCGTGACGTTTTTCGGGGCCGGTGCGGCATTTTTTGCCAACTGCCTGAAGGCCGGCGTGGACCTCTCGACCTGCGGCGACCTCTCGGCCGTCCGCGCCCTGGGCACCACGGGCTCGCCGCTGTCGCCCGAGGCGCAGACCTGGGGCACGGAGCAGTTCCGGCGCATCGCCAAAACCGAAGCGCAACAGGACATCTGGTGGTGCAATATTTCCGGCGGCACGGACTTCGCCGGTGCCTTCATAGGCGGCAATCGCGAGCTGCCGCAGGTGCCGGGCGAGATGCAGTGCCGCCTGCTCGGCTGCGCGGTGGAGGCCTGGAACGAGCAGGGCCAGCCGGTGATCGGCGAGGTCGGCGAGCTGGTCTGCAGCCAGCCGATTCCGTCCATGCCACTGTACTTCTGGGGCGACGAGGGCAACAAGCGCTACCTGTCGAGCTATTTCGACATGTACCCGAATGTCTGGCGCCACGGCGACTGGCTCAAGATCACGCCCTCGGGCAGCTGCATCATCTATGGCCGCTCCGACGCCACCATCAACCGCCACGGCCTGCGCATGGGCACCAGCGAGCTCTACAGCGCGGTCGAGGCCCTGCCGGAAGTGATCGACTCGATGGTGGTGGACCTGGAGTACCTGGGGCGCGAAAGCTACATGCCGCTGTTTGTGGTCCTGCGCGAAGGCGTGGCCCTGGACGATGCGATGAAGGCCAGGCTCAACAACGCCATCAAGACGGCGCTGTCCCCGCGTTTTGTGCCCAACGAGATTTTCCAGGTGCCGGAGATCCCGCGCACCCTGTCGGGCAAGAAGCAGGAGCTGCCGATCAAGAAATTGCTGCTGGGCCAGCCGATCGACAAGGTGGTCAATCGGGACGCGATGGCCAATCCCGGCTGCCTGGACTGGTACGTCGCGTTTGCGCAGCGGCGTGCCGGCGCCGCCTGAGGCTCGCCGCGAGCGCAGCCCCGCTCAGGCCGGCTTGCGGTTGACCAGCACAATGCCCAGCGCCACCAGCACCAGCGCCGCCAGCAGGCTGGGCGTGGTGGCCTCGTGCAGCCACAGTGCGCCGAACAGCAGCGCAAACAGTGGCGTGAGGAAAACAAAAACGGAAATTTTGGTCGCCGGATAACGGCCCAGCATCCACATCCAGGCCAGGTAGCTGGCAAAGGCACCGACCACCGTCTGCAGCACCAGCGAGGTGAGGGCAAACGGGCTGAAGCGCCAGGACCAGCGCTCGCCCAGGGCCAGCGACAGCAGCGGCAGGGTGACGGTGCTCACGGCCACCTGGTAGAACAGCAATTTTTCGGCCGAGACTTTGGCCAGTGACGAGGCCCGGATCACCACCGTGGTCAGGCCCCACAACATGCCGGCCACCAGCGCCATCACATCGCCCACCCAGGTCGGTGCGCCGACGGCGCTGAAACCCTCGCGCAGCGCAAAGGCCACCGCCGCAAAGGCGCAGGCCAGGCCCGCCCACTGCACCGGACGCAGCGTTTCGGACTTCACCCAGATCGGCAGCAAGGCCGCCACCCAGAACGGTGAGGTGTAGAGAAACACCGTGAGCCGCGACGCGCTGGTGTATTGCAGGCCCACATACAGGCAGGCAAATTCGCCCGCGAACAGCGAGCCCGCCAGCAGCCCCGCGCGCAGCGAACCATCCGCGCTGAACAGCTTGACGCCGCGCCAGGCGCACCACAGCCAGAGCAGCACGGTGGCGCCGGCAAACCGGATGGCGGCCTGGAAGGCCGGCGCCACTTCGGACAGCGTGGCCTTGACCAGCACCTGCTGGAAGCCCCAGAACAGGCTGCAGGCCAGCAGCAGGGAGACGGCGAGGGTGTCGAGATGGGTCTGGCGTGACGTCATGCGTGGCGGTGGGTTGCAGCAGGTGCTGTCAGAGCGGATGCTCGGTGTAGAAGCGGCCGCCGTGAAACAGCAGCGGCGCCGCACCGGCGCGGTGGCTGCAGCGTTCGACCTCGCCGACAAAAATCACGTGGTCACCTTCTTCGTAGCGGCTGCGGTTGAAACATTCAAAGGTGGCCGCTGCACCGGCCAGCAAGGGCGAGCCGCTGGCACCTTCGGTCCAGGTGACACCCTCCCAACGGCCTTCGCGTTTGGCTGCAAAACGCTCGGCCAGTTCTTTCTGGTCAGCCGCCAGGATGTTGATGGCGTAATGCGAGCCGGTACTCAGTGCCGGCATCGAGCCGGCCGCCTGCGCCAGGCTCCAGAGCACCAGCGGCGGTTCGAGCGAGACCGAGTTGAAGGAGTTGGCGGTCAGGCCGATCAGCTCGCCGTCGGGCTTGCGCGCTGTGACAATCGTCACGCCGGTGGCAAACATGCCGAGGCAGGCGCGGAACTCGCGCGGGGAAAAACTGGGGTGGCTGGCCCGGCGCAAGGCAGTGGGAGGCGTCATGGGGGTAATTTACCCCAATGCCCCGGGCCCGGCAGGCGCCCCGCCATCAAGCGCCGTGCGTAAAATCGCACCATGCGCTCAACCTGCACCGCAGCACTTCTGACAGCTTCATTATTGATAGCGACTGGCGCACAGGCTGCGGGGCCTTGCGATGACTTTGTTCGCAAACTTCCGAATCTCGGGCGCAGCCTCTGCGAGGCCGCCCAGTTGCAGCCCACGGCCGCCCGTTCGGTCAAGGGGCAGACCCTGTGGATGCGCGATGTCAAGCCCGAGGATGTCCGCCAGCGTGTGCTGGTGCTGGGCGCGATTCATGGCGACGAGTTGTCGTCGGCCTCGGTGGCCCTGCACTGGGTCCGCCTGGCCGAGGAAACCACGGCGCCCTGGTCGCAAGCCATCCACTGGCGTTTTATACCGGCGCTCAATCCCGATGGGCTGCTGGCCAGCCCGCCGCGCCGCGTCAACGCCAATGGCGTCGATCTGAACCGCAACTTTCCCACGCCGTTCTGGGAGCGTGACGCCAAGGTCTACTGGGAAAAGCGCACCCGCAAGGACCCGCGCCGTTGGCCGGGCACCAAACCCTTGTCCGAGCCGGAGTCGCGCTTTCTGCACCAGGAAATGCAGAGCTTCAAGCCCCACCTGATCGTCAGCATCCACGCGCCCTACGGTGTGCTTGACTTCGACGGGCCGTCGGTCCCACCGTCCAAACTGGGGCGGCTGTACCTGGACCAGGTCGGCATTTTCCCGGGCTCGCTGGGCAATTACGGCGGTGTGCACAAGGGGGTACCGGTGGTCACCATCGAACTGCCCAATGCGATGCGCACACCGCTGGACGCCGAGATGCGCCAGATGTGGCTGGACCTGCTGCGCTGGATGACCGAGCGTGTGCCTGCGGGCGCCCCCGAGGCGTCGTCACGCACGCCCTGATACACCCCGCCGGGCCTCGATGACGCATAGCGCCGCCTCTTCGTTCATGATGAAAATGGGCTGCAGCCTTTTTCCAGTAGGCGCCTGCAGCTATCAAATCAGTAGCGCTCGGCCGCGCGAGGAAAACCGTTTTCAGCGTTTGAGCCGGTCGTAGGCCTTGTCCATGGGAACGCTTCTGTCGGTGTCCTGCAGGCCCCGGCTCAGGTCGCGACTGGCTTGCTGCAGTTTCGGATCGGGCTCGGCATCGGTCATGTCGGTGGACTGGTCGCGCTCATGCGGCAGCGCGAGACGGGTTTCGTCCGGCGCATCGGCTGGCGTTTCTGTGCGCCCTGCCGCCGGGGTCTCGACGGGCGTGCCCGCACCCTGGCCAGGCTGGTCAGCGGCCTGCTGCTGCGCGGGCGGAAGAGAGCGGTTGGGAAGAGGGCGCGCCACGGGCGTTCTTTCTGTTGCAACAAGGGATTCAGCGGCCACTGTGCTGCTCCACCTGCAGGTGCCTTGTCAGTCTGCGCAGCGTCCGGCTGTAGGAGGACGGCGGGCGGGTGACCGGCGGGTGGCCATGGTCAAGCCAAAGTACTACGATGGTGCCGATGTTTCAAGGTGTTGGCCTTGTAGCAACCGTGCATCGTCCGCAGTGAAGGATGCCTGCACGGACCCAGGCAAGCGCAAGGCGCAAAGGAATGGCATGGTGAGTTCGCTGGGTCTTCGCGCCCGTCTGGTGTTGTTGGTTGTTGTGGCGCTGCTGCCGGTGCTTGGCCTGTTTGCCTGGGCGGCCGCCAGCAAGCGGAGCGATGCGCTGAAGCTGGCGCGCTCCACACTGCAATCCCAGGCGCTGCTGACCGCCGCCAGTCAGCAGCCGCAGATCGAAGCGATCAAACAGCTTCTGGGCGATCTGGCCAGCGCGCCCTCCGTCAAGGGCCGGTTGCCGGGCTTGTGCAGTGAATTCCTGCGCAATTTGCATGCAATGCATCCGCAGTACACCGATCTGGGGGTGGTGGCGCTCGACGGCACGGTGTGGTGCCACTCCGAAGCGTCCCTGGTGGGGGCCGATGCCAGCGCCCGGCCTTTTTTCAAACGGGTGATGGCCAGCCGCCAGTTTTCGATCGGTGAATACGGCACGGGACAACACAGCGGCAAAGCCGGTGTCGGTTTTGCAGCACCCGTCCATGACAACGTCGGGGTGCTGGGCGGGGTGGTCTTTGCCGCGCTCAGCGTGCAGGCTTTTGCGCCCCTGCTGGCGCAGGTGGCGCCGCCGGCAGGGGCCAGCGTGGTGTTGACCGACCGCAAAGGCACTATTTTGGCCGCCCAGCCTGCGGGTGCCGGCGTGCTGGGCAGCCTGCAGACCGATGCCACCATCCGGGCCTTTTTGCAGGCCCCGCGCGTGGGCGTGGAGGAGGCACCGGATGCTGGTGGGGAGCAGCGCGTGTACGCCTTTGCCCCGGTGAGCGGCCCGGCGGCCGGCGCGCTGTTTGTGGCCGTCAGCATGACGCACGCGCTGATTTACGCTGAACCGGCGAAAGCGCTGGCGCTGGAACTGGGTATCCTGCTCGCCGCCGCCCTGTTTGGCATGGCCTGCGCCTGGGTTATCGGCAAGCGCCTGATCGTCAACCCGGCCAACGCCATGCTGCACGAAGCCAACGAGCTGGCCAGCGGCAACCTCGCGGCTCGCGTGGAGCTCGGCCCGGTTTACCAGGGAGAGCTCGGGCATCTCGCACGAACCTTCAACCGCATGGCCGCATCGCTGGAGTTGAGCCGCCAGCAGCGCGACGAATCGCTGGCCCGCATCGGCAAGGAGCGCGGCATGCTGGACCTGATCATCAACAGCATGAGTGAAGGGGTGCTGGCGATCGATGTCGAAGGCCGCTTCCTGTTGTTCAATGCGGCCGCGAAGAAGTATTTTCCAGGCGATGGGGCCGGCAAAACGCTGGCGGCCTGGCGCGCGGACCACGAGGTGCTGCTGCTGGACGGCAAGACAGTGTGTGCGCCGCAGAACCGGCCGCTGAGCCGGGCCATTCGCGGCGAGAGCGTCGACAACTGGGATGTCCTGTTGCGCCGGCCCGGCGCCAGAGACCACGTGCTGCGCAACAATGTCCGGCCGCTGCACAACGAGGCGGGGCAACTGGTGGGCGGGCTGGCGGTGTTTACCGACATCACCGAGCGCAAGTTCACCGAGGCGCTGGTCCGCGACCAGGAGCAGGTGCTGGAGCTGATTGCCTACGGCGTGCCCTTGCCGCAGTCCCTCGACGCCATCGTGGGCCTGATCGAGGGCCGCTCGGCCAACAGCCTGTGTTCGATTTTGCTGCGCGAGGGCCCGCGCCTGCGCCATGGCGCGGCCCCCAGCCTGCCGGCCGCCTTCAGCCGGCAGATCGACGGGCTGGAGATCGGCGAAGGCGCCAGCGCGTGCGGGACGGCGGCGTTCCGTAAAAAACCAGTCGTGGTGGAGCACCTGGCCAGCGATCCGCTGATGCGCAACTACCGCGAGCTCGGACGCGAATTCGACCTGCAGTCCTGCTGGTCCACGCCGGTTCTTTCTGCCGCGGGTGAGGTCCTGGCCACCTTCGCCGTCTACCATCGCACGCCGTACACGCCCCAGCCGGCGGACCAGGACCTGGTGGACACGGCCGTGCGGCTGGCACGTATTGCGATTGAGCGGGCGCGCGCCGAAGCGGCGTTGCTGGGCAGCGAGGCGCGTTTTCGGGAGCTTGCGGAAAACATCCAGGACGTGTTTTACAACCGCGACTTTGCCAGCGGGCGTTTTCTCTACATCAGCCCGGCCTATGAGACCCTGTGGCATCGCCGCCGGGAAGAACTGTACGCGGCACCCGATTCCTACCGCGAGTCCATCCACCCCGACGACCGGGATGCGGAAGCGCAGACCAAACGCCGGCAGGCGACGGGTGCCACCACCGACCTGGAATACCGGATTGTCCGGCCGGATGGCGAGGTTCGCTGGATTCGCGACCGCTCCTACCCGGTCCTCAACGACGCCGGCGCGGTGGAGCGCATTGTCGGCACCGCACGAGACGTCACCGGCCGCAAACGTGCGGACCGCGAACTGGCGCGGACCAACCGGGCGCTGCAGATGCTCAGCCGCTGCAACCAGGCACTGACCCGCATCGACGACGAAGCCGAGCTGTTGCTGCAGGTGTGCCGGCTGGCGGTGGAGGTGGGCGACTACCGGATGGCGTGGGTCGGTTATGCGCAGGACGATGCGGCCCGCAGCATTTTGCCGATGGCGCATGCGGGCCACGAAGAGGGTTACCTGTCTGCCATCAAGCTGACCTGGGATGAGGCGCAGCCCACCGGGCGCGGGCCGGCCGGCCAAACCATACGCAGTGGACAGCCTTGCGTCAGTGAAGACATCCCGCAGGGTGCCAACCAGTTTTTCTGGAGCGGTATCGCCACCGAGTGCGGGTATCGCAGCGCGGTGTTCCTGCCCCTGCGCGACGCCAGCCGTACCTTCGGCCTGTTGGGCCTGTACTCGGAAGCGCTTGAAAAACTGGCCCCTGAGGAGATCCGGCTGCTGCAGGACATGGCCGACAACCTGGCGTTTGGCATTGGCAGCCTGCGCGCCCGGCTGGAGCGCCAGCGCAGCCAGGAGGTGGCGCGCTTGGCGGCGGCCCAGGTGCGCGAGCAGGCCTCGCTGCTCGACCGTGCGCAGGACGCCATCATGGTGCGCAACCTGGACCGGACGCTGCGTTTCTGGAACCAGGGCGCCGAGCGCCTCTACGGCTGGACCGCCGACGAGGTGCTCGGGAAAACCATGGAAGAACGCATGTACCGCAGCCCGCAGGTGCTGATCAACGCCATGAACCAGACCCTGGCCAGTGGCGGGGACTGGACCGGCGAGCTCGAGCAGGTGGCCCGGGACGGCTCGGCGGTCAGCATCGAGGCACGCTGGACCGTGGTGCGCGACGAGCAGGGCCGGGTCAACGGCGTGCTGGGCATCAACACCGACATCCGCGAGCGCAAGCGGGCGCGCGAGGAAATCCTGCAACTCAATGCCAGTCTGGAAGACCGGGTGCAGCAGCGCACCGGGCAACTGGAGTTTGCCAACAAGCAGCTCGAGGCCTTTTCCTATTCGGTGTCGCACGACCTGCGCACGCCACTCAGTGCCGTCGACGGATTCAGCAATCTGCTCGCCCGGGAACTGGGGGCCGGCGCGGCGGGCGAGCGCAGCCGGCACTACCTGGCCCGCATCCGTGCCGGCGTGGTGCAGATGGGCGAGCTGATCGACGCCCTGCTGTCGCTGGCCCAGGTCTCGCGCACCAGCCTGCGCTGGGAGACGGTCGATCTGAGCGCTCTGGCGGAAAAAATACTGGGCGGTTACCGCGAGAGGCAGCCCGGTCGTGTGGCCCTGCTCGACATCCAGCCAGACCTGCTGGCCCAGGGCGATGCGCGCCTGCTGCTGCAGGTGCTGGACAACCTGCTGGGCAATGCCTGGAAGTTCAGCAGCCTGCAACCGCAATCCCTGATCGCGTTCGGGCGAGCGCAAAGCCCCGGCGGTGAGGCGGTGTATGTGGTGCGGGACAACGGGGCGGGGTTTGACATGGCCTATTCAGAAAAGCTGTTCGGCGCTTTCGAGCGGCTGCACACCGTCTCGGAGTTTGCCGGAACCGGCATTGGCCTGGCGACGGTGCACAGAATCATCACGCGTCACGGGGGGCGGGTGTGGGCCGAGTCCGCGCCAGGGCACGGGGCGGCCTTTTATTTCACCCTGGGTGACGCACCTGCCGGGGGGCTGGAGGCCTCCTGAGCGCCGTGCGTCTGCAAGCTGGGTCCGAGCCACGCAAGATACATGCATGCCACCCGGCAAGGTGCAGCGATTCGGAACAAAACATCCGAAACTGCATGGTTCTATTGTGACTGTAAAGTAGAAAATAAAGCGATCATTCTCGATTCAGACGTGAGCGGCTAAAATATCGGCATGACTACCCCCCCTTCTACCGCGCCGGCCCTCAAGGCCAGATCCGCCGCGCATGGCGGCCCCAAAATTTCTTTCAAGGCGCAAATGCTGGCTGCCCGGGAGGAGGCCATCGTGCAGGCGGTCAACCGGCTGCTGGCGGAAAAAGGCTTTGACCTGATGACGGTGGATGAAGTCGCTGCGGATGTGGGCATTGCCAAGGCCAGTCTTTACAAGCATTTTCCCAGCAAGGAAGACCTGGCGGCGGCGGCCATGGTCCGCGTGGTGGGGCTGGCGCAGGCCTTTCTGGCCAGCTTGCCGGCAGACGCCCAGCCCCTGGCGCAACTCAAGGCGATGGTGCGCTGGATGCTGCAGCGGCAGCTGGCCGGCGAAATGCCCTCGCTACCGCACCAGAACTCCAGCCTGCGCACCACGCTGATGAACAACAAGGCCTACCTCGACGGGCTGGTGCGCATCAGTGACCAGATTGGTGGCTGGATAGAACGTGCGCAAAAAGACGGCTCCCTGAGCACCAGCATTCCGCCGATTCTGGTGCTCTACACCTTGTACGCCCGGGCTTGCGACCCGGTGCTGGAGTTCCTGCGGGCCGGCGGCCAGCACAGTGATGAAGAGATCATTGAGCTGGTGATACGCACCTGCTTCGAGGGGCTGTGTGCACGTTAAAGCCGCAGGGAACCGGCTGTCCCGCTAGGCGTTCGCAAAAAAACCGATAAGTGCGAAATTGCATTACATTCTGTGGGCTTTTCGCGTCTGCTCCTCCCCCGTGAACACGCCTTGCTGACGCGGGAAACCCCGCCCCAACCCATGAAGCTGTTCGCATCGCGCATGAAACTGGTCCCACCGGCGTTCGACGCGGCTACCCTGGGTGCCTGTGCGTTACGAGCGCTGCCGGGCCGGTCATGACGCGCCAGCTGGCATCCTCGGACTCGCAGTCCATCCGAAGCCAGCGCTTTGCGGTGGCCATGGCAGGACTGGCCCTGATGCTTGGCCTGCTCTTTACCGGGGTGGGCGTTTTCTGGATGAACAACACGTTTCAGAGCCAGGCCAGGGAGCGTTTCGACCGGCTGGCAGACCGTGTCCAGATCGATGTGCAGGACCGCCTGAACGCCCCGCTGCGTGGGCTGCGCGGCGCCGCCGGTGTTTATGCGGCCAGCAACTCGGTCGAGCGGGCCGAGTTTCGCGCCTATGTGCAGTTCAGCCAGCTGGGGCGCGATTTTCCGGGTGTGCGCGGGTTCGGCTTCATGGCCCGGGTCCTGCGGGAGGAGCTGGACCGTTTCGTTGCCGCCGAACGTGCCGATGAGGAACCGGCCTTCGCCGTCAGCACGATGCCCGGCACACCGACCACCCACAGTGCGCCCGACCTGTATGTGGTGAAGTTCATGGAACCCGAGGCCCGTAACCAGGCGGCATTGGGCCTGGACGCCGGTGCAGAGCCGGTGCGCCGCGAGGCCATCGAACGTGCCGTGGCGACGGGCGAGCCCACCTTGACCAGAAAAACCACCCTGGTGCAGGACCAGCAGCAAAACCCGGGCTGGGTTTACCTGTTGCCGGTTTACCGCACGGGTGGCGACATCACCACGCCGGCGCAACGCCAGGCGCTCCTGGTCGGTGTGCTGTTTGCACCCATGGTGGTCAGCGAGGTGCTGCAAGGAGCGGCCGAGGCCACCCAGGGGCAGGCCGTTTTCGAGCTATTTGACGCTGCACAGCCGACCGCACAGACGCTGGTGTACGACCTCAACGGGCAGCTGGCGGCAAACCGGGGTGACCCCGTGCCGAACCACGACGCCCGGCGTCTTTTTTCGTCCTCCCGGCCGGTCTCGGCCGGTGGGCGCACCTTGACCTTGCGTGTCAGCAGCACGCCTGCATTTGAAGCCGAGTCGGCCAGCCCCATGCCGGCTTTGCTGGGGCTGGGCGGTGTCCTGTTGAGCCTGCTGCTGGCCTTGTGCATCTGGCTGCTCGGCAGCAGCCGGGCACGTGCGCTGTCGGTGGCCCAGCGCATGACACTGGACCTGGCGCACGAACAGCAGCGTCTGCTCAGCATTGTGGAGGGGACCAACGTCGGCACCTGGGAATGGAATGTGCAGACGGGGGAAGCCCGTTTCGACGAGCGCTGGGCGGCCATCACCGGCCATAGCCTGGACGAGTTGCTGCCCCTCCTGAGCATCCAGACCTGGCGCGCCCTGACCCATCCCGGGGACCTGCTCCACGCCGATGGACTGCTCAAGCAGCATTTTGCCGGCAGGACGCCTTATTTTGACTGCGAGGTGCGCATGCGCCACAAGGACGGTCGCTGGGTCTGGGTGCTGTCGCGCGGCCGCGTCTGCGCATGGGTCGGCGACCGCCAGCCGGCGCTGATGGCGGGCACCCTGATGGACATCACCGAACGCCAGACCGCCCAGCTGGCCTTGCGCAACAGCGAGGAGCATTTTCGCCAGCTGTTTGAAACCAGCCTGGAGTGCATTTTGCAAACCCGTCCGGACGGGCAGGTGCTCAATGCCAACGCCGCCGCCTGTGAACTGTTTGGCCTGAGCCTGGAGGAGTTGCGCGAGCGCGGCCGGCAGGGGCTGGTGGACCCGGGTGACACACGTTTGCAGGCTCTGCTGGATGAACGCCAGCGCGAAGGAAAAATGCGCGGCGAACTGCGCATGTTGCGCGGCGACGGGACGGCCTTCGAGTGCGAGCTGTCGTCGTCGATCTTCCTGGATTCGAACAACGCGCCCTGCGCCAACATTGTGCTGCGCGACATCACCGCGCGCAAGCGTTCTGAAGCCCGCATCGCACTGCTCAACGCCGAACTGGAGCAGCGGGTGGGGCGGCGGACCGCCCAGCTCGAAGCGTCCAACCGGGACCTGCAGGAGTTTGCCCACTCGGTGGCCCATGACCTGCGCCAGCCCTTTATTGCGATAGGCGGCTTCAGCGGTTTGCTCGAACGCCTGGTGACGGACGACCGCGCCATGCATTACATCGACCGCATCAAGGCCGGCGTGCGGCAGGCCGGGGAACTGACGGAAGCCCTGCTGGCGCTGGCCAACCTGTCGCGTGTGCAGCTGCGCGTGCAGGCGGTGGACCTCAGCGCCGTTGCGCACAGTGTGATGGACAGCCTGCAGCAGGAAGAGCCCGCGCGCGCGCGCAGCATCCGCATCCAGGAGGGCCTGGTGGTGCAGGCCGACGCGATGCTGCTGCGGCTGGTGATGCAGGAGCTGCTCGGCAATGCCTGGAAATTCACGTCGCGGCAGACGCACACCGAGATCAGTTTTGGCCTGCAGCCGGCGCCGGCTGCAGGCACGCAAGCCGTCTACGTGGTCAGCGACAACGGCGAGGGCTTCGACATGGCCCATGTCGACAAGCTGTTTCGCAGTTTCCAGCGCCTGCACGCGCCGCAGGAATTCCCCGGCGCGGGCGTCGGGCTGGCCAACATCCAGCGCATCATTGCGCGCCACGGCGGACAGATCTGGGCAGAGTCGGCCCGCGGCGAAGGGGCCCGCTTCTTCTTCACGCTGGGCAGCCCCGGCTTCTAAGGTTCACGCCGATAATTTGCTATTTTTTTGATAGCTGCCGGCGCCCGCCGGATATGGGCTAACCCCCGACCTTGATCAATAAATCGGGCTTGAATCCGTCCTGTTCGCCTTTGCGGGCATAACCGAGCGGATTGGCCACCACCCGGCAGCCGTTTTTGACATAGTCGTTGGGGCAATGCAGGTGGCCGTGCAGCCACAGCTGCGCCTGCGCCAGCAGGTCGTCCAGCGCATTGCAGAACCCCGCGGTGCCGGGCACCAGGCCATAGCGCGGGTCGCCGCTGAGCAGGCTGGGCGCAAAGTGCGTGACGACCACGGTCGGGCCGTCAAAGGGGATGGCCAGTGCCTGCCGCAGCCAGGCCTGGCTTTGCAGCCCCAGTTCGCGCACGGCGTCGGCCAGCATGGGCTGACCGTCCCGGAAAGCGTGGTTTTTCTGGAGGTAAAAATTGGCGGCCCGAAAAGCCTTGTCACGCGCCTTGAGGACCTCGCCCGGGGTCAGGCTGCCGTCGGCCGCCTGCGCGGCGGTCAGGGCGTCAAAGTCGGTCCACAAGGTGCAGCCGACAAAACGGATGCCCTGCCACGCCACCGCCTCGCGTTCCAGCCAGACCAGGCCCAGCCGCGCACAGGTCTCGCGCAGGCGCGCATGGGTGGCCTCAAAGTCCTGCCCGTCGTACTCGTGGTTGCCGGGCAGGAAAAAAACCGGCGTCGGCCAGGCCGCGCCGCCCTGCGCCACCGGCAGGGGGGAAAAGCGGGCGAGTCCGAAGTCGCCGTCATGCTGCTCTGTCAGCAGCGATCCCGGCTGGTAGGAACCGATATCGCCTGCCAGCACCAACAGGTCTGCCCCGGGGGCGGGGCGTGCCGGGAAATGCGGGTTGGATTCAAGGTGCAGGTCGGACAGAAGCTGGATGTTCACCTGCCGATTGTGCAGGAAGCCTGTTTCGGCAACGGTTGCCGGCGGCGTCAGCCGGGAAGGACCGCGAACCCCAAGAGGACGGAAATGCCGCTTATGCCCATTGGCAAGCCAACTATGCGTTTTGTGCATGGCTATTGGCCTGTTTTGGACTTGCAGACTTAGGGAAAACCCTTAATGTAAAGGTATCGAAATTTTTCGCCATCGGCTGGCGCCAGGACATGTACACCCTTCTTTCACAGGTTTTCCGTTTTCTCCCTTTTGCCCGCGCCGTGGCGCCGGTTCACGGCGTGGCCCATAACCTGATGGAACGTGCCCAAGCCCGGGCCGGCCGCAACCCGCAGCAGGCGCAGGAACTGCGCCGTGCGGCGCGTGCTTACCTCAGCGTGGTCCGCTGATCCGTCCTGAAGGTTCACGCTGGCGGCCGTGGTGGCCGCCAGGTTTGGCCGAGGGATGCCCGGTCCGTGAGGTCAGCCTGAAAAGGCCTTGTCGGCAGCCCGCACCAAGGCCTGGCGCAGCCAGACATGGGCGCCGTGCTGCTGGGAGCGGCGGTGCCACACCGCATCGACGTGCACCGGCGACACATCAAAGGGCAGGGGCCGCAGCACCAGCTGTTCGGCGATGCCTGTGACCCGCACAAAGTGGCGGGGCAGCACGGTGAGCAGGTTGGAGTTGGCGACCACCCGGCCGGCCGTGAAGAACTGGTTGACGGTCAGCACCACCTTGCGTTCCCGGCCCAGCGACGCCAGCGACTCATCAATGAATCCGTAAGGGCGGCCGGAAAAACTCACCAGCATGTGGCGCGCCGCGCAAAACCGGTTCAGCGTGAAAGGGCCGGTGGCCAGCGGGTGGCCGGCACGCATCACGCACACATATTCGCCGTCATACAGCCGTTGGTGCAAAAAAGGCATGACGTCGCCACTCTGGGCGCGGGCCGTCAGGTCCGCCAGCACGGAGGGAAAGTAGCCGATCGCCAGATCGCAGGCTTCCTCGTCAAGGAGTTTGCGCGGATCGCGTGTTGTCAGCGGCACCACGCGGATGGACACCCCCGGTGCCTCGTGTTCCAGGATGTCCACCAGCCCCGGTATCAGCTCGGCGGCCGTCGCGTCGGCCATGGCCAGCACAAACGTGGAATGTGCCTCGCCGGGCACAAACGTGCTGGGAATCAGCGACTCCTGCAACTGCTGCAGCGCCTCGCGTACGGCCGGCCAGATCGCGAGTGCGCGCGGTGTGGGCGCCATGCCCTGGCCGCTGCGCTGCACCAGCTCGTCGCCCAGCGTCTCGCGCAGGCGGCGCAGGGCATTGCTGACCGCGGGCTGGGTCAGCGACAGGTTGCGGGCCGCCCGCGTCAGGCTGCGTTCGGCCATGACCTCGTCAAAAACGCGCAGCAGGTTCAGGTCCAGGGTGCGGAAATTGGGCGAATTCACGGGTTTTCCTTGTGACAGCACTTAATTATCACGGTTATGAATAACTGACATCACAAAGATAAAGTTGAATAACATGAGTACTAACCCTAATATCCCTCTGTGCCCAAGCCAATATCGGTGGTGGCACTCTTCAAGGGAACCATCATGACCAGTTTTGTCAACATCCAATATCCCGCCGAACATCCCGGTGTGGCTCGCTTTGAGTCGGCCGTCGGCGCGGCGCGCCAACTGCGCAAAGGCTTTGACGGCACCCGGGGCCTGGCGGGCTTGCTGCTGGCAGCCATCGTTGCCGCCATGGTGGTGGTGGCCGACCAACTCGTCGAGAACTGGGCCGAAGGCCATTTGCTGGTGGCTTGGGTCGCCATGTGGGCGGTCGCCTTCTCCGTGATGGCCCTGTTTGCCGGTACGGCCCGCCAACTGGCGGCGCGCGTGCTCACGTCGCTGGACGCCTGGTCCCGCGCCATCGCTCAGGCGCGCGCCGATGTCCGGCTGTGGGAGGCGGCCAAAGCCGATCCCCGCGTGATGTCTGACCTGCGTGTGGCCATGTCGCGCGCCGAGTCCAGCATGGAAGCCCTTGCCGTGCCATCGGCAACTGCTGATGTGGCCGCTGCGCCGGTCGGCCTGTCCAGGCGCGCGCTGCGTCTGGGTGGTGCGGAACTGCGTGCCTACCAGCGCAACTCCATCTAAGCGCTGGATCCGGCCTGCCCTTGTGGCCGGCCATTAAAAAAAGCCACCTTGTCAGGTGGCTTTTTTGCGTCCGGGCGGCTTGCCGCAGACTTGAAAGGGTGCAGCGCAGATCGTGCGCCGCGCCCCGGTTCTGGTGCCGGTCAGGCCGCCAGACGGCGCTCGATCGCGGCTTTGGTCTCCCCCAGCTCTTTCGGCAGGTGATATTCGAGTTGCTTGAACAATTCGGCGTGCAGCTCCAGCTCCTTGAGCCAGGCGGCCTTGTCGACGTTGATCACGGTCTCGAACTGGTCGGCGCTGAAATCCAGGCCGGTCCAGTTCAGATCCTCGTAGCGGGGGCTCACGCCGGTGATATGTTCGGCGCCTTGGCCGCCGCCTTCAATGCGGTCAATCATCCACTTCAGCACACGCATGTTTTCGCCGTAGCCGGGCCAGACAAACTTGCCGTCATCGCCCTTGCGAAACCAGTTGGTGGTGTAGATCCTGGGCAATTTCGCGCCTGCGGCTTCGAGCTTCTGGCCCATGTTGAGCCAGTGCTGGAAGTAGTCGCTCATGTTGTAGCCGGTGAAAGGCAGCATGGCAAACGGATCGCGCCGGACCACGCCGACCTGGCCGACGATGGCAGCCGTGGTTTCCGAGCCCATGGTCGCGGCGGCATAAACGCCTTCGACCCAGTTGCGCGCCTCGGTCACCAGCGGCACGGTGGTCGAGCGCCGGCCGCCGAAGATGAAGGCGTCGATAGGCACGCCATTGGGGTCATCCCAGGCGTGATCGAGCGCAGGGTTGTTGGTTGCGGCCACGGTAAAGCGCGAGTTCGGGTGCGCGGCCTTGGCGCCGGTTTCCTTGGCGATCTGTGGCGTCCAGTCCTTGCCCTGCCAGTCGATCAGGTGAGCCGGCAGCGCCTTGCCGGGCACGTCCTGCTCCATGCCTTCCCACCAGACGTCACCGTCGTCGGTCAGCGCGACGTTGGTGAAGATGGTGTCGCGGTACAGGCTGCGCATGCAGTTCGGGTTGGTCAGCATGTTGGTGCCCGGTGCCACGCCAAAGTAGCCGGCTTCGGGGTTGATGGCGTACATCTTGCCGTCGGCATGGGGCTTGATCCAGGCAATGTCGTCGCCAATGGTGGTGACCTTCCAGCCGTCGAAACCGGCGGGCGGCACCAGCATGGAGAAATTGGTCTTGCCGCAGGCCGAGGGGAAGGCCGCGGCCACATGGTATTTTTTACCCTGTGGATTGGTCACGCCCAGGATCAGCATGTGCTCGGCCAGCCAGCCTTCGTCACGGCCCATGTTGGACGCGATGCGCAGCGCAAAACACTTCTTGCCGAGCAAGGCGTTGCCGCCATAGCCAGAGCCATAGGACCAGATCTCGCGCGTCTCGGGGTAATGCACGATGTACTTGGTCTTGTTGCACGGCCACTTCACGTCCTTCTGGCCTGCGGCCAGCGGCGCGCCGACGGTGTGCACGCAGGGAACGAAATCGCCGTCGACGCCGAGCACGTCATACACGGCCTTGCCCATGCGCGTCATGATCTTCTGGTTCACCGCCACGTAGGCGCTGTCGCTCAGCTCGATGCCGATGTGGGCGATGTGCGATCCGAGCGGGCCCATGCTGAAGGGCACCACATACATGGTGCGGCCCTTCATGCATCCGTCAAACAGCGGCTGCAGCGTGCTGCGCATGTCGGCCGGGGCCATCCAGTTGTTGGTCGGGCCGGCGTTTTCCTTGTTGGCCGAGCAGATGTAGGTGCGGTCTTCCACGCGTGCGACATCACTCGGGTCGGAACAGGCCAGGAAGCTGTTGGGGCGCTTGGCTTCGTTGAGTTTTTTGAAGGTGCCGGCGTCGACCAGTTGCTGACACAGGCGCTGGTACTCGGCGTCGCTGCCGTCGCACCAGTAGACATTGTCCGGTTTGCACAGCGCCGCCATGTCGGCCACCCAGGCAATGAGCCTGGCGTTCTTGACATAAGCGGGTGTGTTCAGGTTCAGCCCTTGCATCGCGGGGTGGTTCATCGGAAAGCTCCAAAGTTAAAAAGCGTCATTTCGGAAAACGTCGGCACGGAGACAGCAGGGCTGTGGCCGCGAGGCGTTTGTCGAAATAAGGCTTGCGGGCGCGCAACACGCAAGGCTTCGACCTGCCGGCGGGCCACAGTCTGGAAGTGCTGTGGGGCGCAGATCGAAAAAACAGTTTGTGGCATGCTTTTTCAGGCTTCCACGGGCCTGCCGGAAAAGTCATTTTAAGAACTTAGGCATGGGTTACCTGGGCGTTACAGGCAAAAGATATGCAAAACCTGCATGACTTTATGCGTAGGCGGCGACAAGGTTCAAAACAGTCATGATCCGGAAGGATGAAATACGCAATGCCGGACTCAAGCGGGCGTTATTGCACAAATCTCGCGACTGCGTGGCCGCCGGTCCCCGGGGTGCCGGCGGCTTGGCCAAAGCCATCAGGCCGAACCCGGTGAAGTTGGGCTGGCAGGTGCTAGGGTGGGGAAGTTCGCCTGAGCCGCACAAGTACAGTCGAGGCGATGTCGGTTGCGTTTACGCCGAGAGCCTCGACATTGGCATCAATTTTCTTGATCTGGCGCGGTAAACCAAAGTCGCCGGGGAGCTTCGGTATCGCCCCAGTGCGCAGGTTTATTTAGTAAGGCGCGCCTGGCCGCGAATCGCATCAAGCCATGTAAATGGCGATAAAGGCCAGCAGGAACATCAAGACGCCGCCAGCGACGGGCAGCACGAGGGGCATCAGCGGCACAATGGCTTCTACCGCGTCCTGTTCCTGGGCGGGCGTGGGGCTGCTGTGGGCGGCGTTGGTAGAGCGATCGGCGGGGCTTGACATGGTGGTTCCTGCAAACGGGGAAAGAAAGTTGCACGATTTTACCTTTTTGGCCCGGATGGCCGCAAGCCGCTCAATTAGACGCAGCCCGTATCGCGGACGGAAAGCCGTTCTCCAGTCGCCCGGCGGCCTCCGGACAGCGTTATTGCAGCCCTACTCCGGAGTTATGAAGCATGCAATGTGATTTGACCCGCTGGGGCGGCGGCTGTGTTCTTACGCTGGTGCTGGGCGTCTTGCCGGGCTGCGCCAGCACCGGCTCGGCCCGCCCCTCAGCGCGGCCCGTCCTGTACCCCAACGCCACGCTCCATCGCTTGGGCGACGCACAGGGCCGTGCCGATGCCGATGCCTGCATGGCCCGGGCAACTGCTGCAGGGTTGGCGCCTGCCGAAAACACCCATGCGGTGGCGCGGGGGGCCGGGGTCGGCGCGGCCACCGGCGGCGTGGCCGCCGCTGTCGGTGCCTTGATCACTGGCCGGGGTACCGAAAGCGTGATCCGCGCCGGTGCAGGCGGCGCTGCCGTGGGCGGCTCGGCCGGTGCGGTTCAGGGCGCTTTCCGCAACGACCGGCCCAGCAGTACCTACCGCGCCTATGTGCAGCGCTGCCTGGGCGACAAGGGGTTCGACGTGATTGGCTGGAACTGAGCTTGTCCCCCTCCCGCCAGCTGCTGTCCGTGCAGCTTGCCGCCGCCCGGCGCGTCAGCATGGGCGGGCGTGCTGTACTCACGGCCATGGGCAAGCAACCCGTGGCCGGCCCGGTGCCGGTGTTGCCCTTGGGCCTGCTCGGTGACGAGCAGGCCGACCTGTCGGTGCACGGCGGGCTCGAAAAAGCCGTGTATGCCTACCCGGCAGAACACTACCCGTTCTGGCAGGCTGCGCGCCGCGCACAGGGCCTGGACCAGATTGACGACAGCCTGCCCTTTGGCAGCCTGGGTGAAAACCTCACGTTGCAGGGACTGCTGGAAAGCGACGTGTGGGCCGGTGACGTGCTGCAGTTTCCACAATGTGAACTACAGGTGCGTATTCCGCGCGAGCCCTGCTAAAAATTCAATGCAGCCATGGGTTTTGCGCGGGCTTCCAGGCTGATGGCGCAGAGCGGCTTTTGCGGTTTTTACCTGTCGGTCCTCACGCCAGGTGTCCTGAGCGCGGGGGACAGCTTCAAACTCCTGCCGGGCCGGCGCAGCGTGAGTATCACCCAGCTGTTTTCCGCCAAAATGGGCAAACACCTGCGCTAGCTACAGCAACTAGAGCAGCGCGTAGGTCGTCGTGGCGCGGCTGATACTTTTGCCGTCGTCTGCGCCGCGAATGTCAATTTCCCCAAAAGCCAGCGACTTGCCGGCGCGTATCACGCGCGCCTCGACCAGGGCGTCCTGGTTCGACAGGGGTTTGAGAAAGCTGCTGTTCATCTGGACCGTGGTGCAGGGTCGGAAAGTGCCAAAATGGTTGATCAGCGCGAGCACCATGGCGGTGTCGGCGGCGGCCATCATGGCCTGCCCGCAGAGCATGCCGCCGATCCGCGAGAGTTGCGGATTCTGCGGCAGGCGCAAGGTCACGCCCTGGCTGTCACACGAGGCGACTTGCAGGCCCAAGGCCTGTACCCACGGTGCAAAATATGCGGGCAGGGCGGCTTGCAGGGTTTCGATGGCCATCACTGTTGCTCCACGGCGTCAAAGCCGGCGGTCTTCAGCACGTCCAGCACTTGCGCAATATGCGCGCGCCCGCGCGTCTGGATCACCAGTTCAATATCGACGTTCTGCGCAGCCAGCATGGTGAATGCCCGCTGGTGATGCACCTCGTCGATGTTGGCGCCGGCATCAGCGACCGTGGCGGTGATTCTGGCCAGCGAGCCGGGCACGTCGCGCGCGCTCACGCGGATGCGCGCCAGCCGGCCGGCGCGCACCATGCCGCGCTCGATGATGGCCGCCAACAGCAAGGGATCGATGTTGCCGCCGCACAGCACCAGGCCGACTTTTTTCCCCTTGAAACGCTCAGGGTATTTCAGCAAGGCGGCGAGGCCGGCCGCACCCGCGCCTTCGACCAGGGTTTTTTCGATCTCGAGCAGCATGACGATGGCCTGTTCGATGTCGCCTTCATCCACCAGAACGAGGTCGTCCACCAGACGCACAATGATGGCCTGCGGGATCACGCCAGGCGTGCCGACGGCAATGCCCTCGGCGATTGTGCTGCTGCCCTGGGGGTAGTGTGTGCCCTTGATGGCATTGACCATCGCCGGGAAGCGCGAGGTCTGCACACCGATGACTTCGATGCCGGGCCGCATCGCCTTGGCGGCCGTCGCCATGCCGGCGATCAGGCCACCGCCGCCGACGGCCACGATCAGCGTGTCCAGGTCGGGCACCGCGTGCAGCATCTCCAGGCCCACCGTGCCCTGGCCGGCAATGATGGTTTCGTCGTCATAGGGGTGGATGAACACCAGGCCTTCACGTTCGGCCAGGGCCAGGGCGTGGCTGTGTGCTTCCTCCAGCGTGTCGCCGTGCAGCACAACCTCGGCGCCAAAGCCGCGCGTGCGCTCGATCTTGACGCCGGGCGTGAAACGCGGCATCACGATCACCGCGCGCAGGCCGAGGCGCTGCGCATGGTAGGCCACGCCCTGGGCGTGGTTGCCCGCGCTCATGGCCACCACGCCGCGGCGGCCGTCTTCGGCCGAGAGTTGCACCAGTTTGTTGCAGGCGCCGCGTTCCTTGAAGGACGCGGTGTACTGCAGGTTCTCGAACTTCAGGAAAACGTCCGCCCCGGTGATTTGCGACAGGGTTTTGGACGCCACGCAGGGCGTATCAAGCAACTGGCCTTGCAGGCGAAGCGCCGCAGCCTCAATATCGGACAAAGCAAGCATGGGAAAGACCTCCGGGAGAGGTGTCGATTGTGGCGCGGTTTTGTGGCGCAATTCACACGGGGGTATTCAATTAACGTCTTCCATCGGGCATGAAGCTGCGTTATGGTTAGGCATACGTCATCAGGGTGCATGTGTAACTGCTGTGGCCTTCTTCCAGGCCGGAGGTGTCTCAATGAGCAAGCGTTCGGGTAGTGCTGACAGGCATGGTCCGCTGCTGCTTTCTCCCGGCCTGAAAGAGGCGCCGGTGCTGGACCTGATGTGTTCGCATTTTGTGCTGACGCTGGCGGCCCGGCAGGGTGCCAAGTTCAATGTGCGACGCGACCTCAACAGCCTTCTGTCGCTGTCGGGCCGGCATCTGGTGTGGCCCTTGCCTGCCTTGCAGCGCCTGCGTGAATTCCTGGGCCGCCGCTGCCGTGACAACGAATTCTGGCAGGGCCACGAGGCCCTGGGCGATGCCGCCTTCATGAGCCGCCATGGTGCCTGGCGCGGGCCCTACGAGGAGGGCACGCTGTTCTTCTACCTCGACGAATACGCCAAGGACCAGCCCAGGGACCTGCTCTCCGTGCTGTCAGCCACCGGCGACTGGCTGACCCACGCGCTGAAAAAGCAGTCCACACTGGTCGAGAAAAACATCGACGCCCTGGCCAATCTGCTGCAGCTGAACCAGGCCGAACGCGCCCTGCTGCTGTACGGCACGCTGGCCCGCTACCAACGTGACCTGCGTTCCATGCTGGTGGAGTTCAAGGTCAGCAACGCCCCTGAAGCCTATGCCGCGCTGGCCGAGGTGGCCGGCGTGAAAGCCAACGAAGTGGCCGAGGCCCTGCGCGCCGGTTCGCGGCTGGAGCGCATCGGCATGGTCGAAAACCTGATTTCCGAGCACAACATCACCGACCTGGCCGACCTCATGAAGGTCAGTGAAAAACTGCCGCCGGTGCTGATGCGCGAGTACCGCGACCAGAACGAGCTGATGGCGGTGTTCACCCGGCCGGTGGAGCGCAGCAACCTCGGGTTGGCCGACTTTTCCTTCGCGCAGGAGGATGTCCAGGTGCTGGTTGCCTTGCTGCGCAATGCCGTGGCCGGCAAGGAGCAGGGGGTCAACGTGCTGCTTTACGGGCCGCCGGGCACCGGCAAGACCGAGCTGACCAAGGTGGTCGCGCAGGCGGCCGGCCTGGACCTGTTCGAAGTCGAATATGCCGACCGCGACGGCAACTCGCTGAGCGGCCGTGACCGCTACCGCTCGCTGCAGATCGCCCAGGTCTTCCTCAAGGGCAGTGCCCATGCGGCACTGCTGTTTGACGAGGTCGAGGATGTGTTCCCGCCGCTCTCCAGTGAAGCGGCGCAGCTGATGGCGCGCTCCGAGCAGCTGTCTGCCCCGGCGGCCGCGTCGGTCAACGGCAAGGCCTGGGTCAACCAGATTCTGGAGTCCAACACGGTGCCCACCCTGTGGGTGACCAACCGCATCGAGCAGATCGACCCGGCCTTCCGGCGCCGCTTTGCCTACCACCTGGAACTCAAGTCACCACCGCCGGGCGCGCGCGAGATCCTGGTGCGCAAGACGCTCGAAGGTGTGCCCGTCAGCGACGCCCTGGTGACCAGGCTGACCGGCCGCAAGGGGCTGACGCCGGCGCAGATCCGTACGGCGGTGCGTTTTGCCAAACTGGCGAGCAGACCGGGTGCCAGCACCGATGCCGCCGGCGTGGGTGCCGTTCTGTCCGGCGGCCACACGGCACTCATGGAGTCCCTGATCGAGCGCCAGCTCAAAAATGCCGACCAGGCCCTGGGCAACCGGGCGGCCGCCGGCGGGCGGGGCAGCGTGACCACCTACGACCTGTCCATGCTTCATGTGGAGTCGCGCTTCGACGTCCCGCGCATCGTGGACGCACTCAAGGCGCGCGGCCATGGCACGCTGTGTTTTTACGGCGCGCCGGGCACTGGCAAGACGGCGCTGGCCGAGCACATGGCCCAGGCGCTGGACCGCCCGCTGATCATCAAGCAGGCCAGCGACCTGATGAGCAAGTACGTGGGCGAGACCGAGCAGAACATGGCCGCCATGTTTGCCGAGGCCGAGCAGGAAAAAGCCGTGCTGCTGCTCGACGAAGCCGACAGCTTCCTGCAGGACAGGCGCGGCGCGCAGCGCACCTACGAGGTCACCGAGGTCAACGAAATGCTGCAGGGCATGGAGCGCTTCAGCGGCATTTTTGTCTGCACCACCAATCTGCTCGAGAGCCTGGATCAGGCGGCGCTGCGGCGTTTTACCTTCAAAATCAAGTTCATGCCGCTGACGCCGATCCAGCGCGAGCAGATGTTCGTTACGGAAGCGCTGGCCGGTGACGCTGCGGCGCTGACCGCTGCCCTGCGCGAACGGTTGCTCCGCCTGACCCAGCTGTGTCCGGGTGACTTTGCCGCCGTGAAGCGCCAGACCGACATTCTCTCGGTCGAATTCACGGCGGACGAGTTTTTAAGCCAGCTCGAAGCCGAGCACCGCATCAAGCCCGATGTCCGTGACGCCCGCGGCATGGGCTTCATGCAGTAAGCGGCATGCTGCGAATTTTCTCTTGGCTCCCCCTGGCCGGTATTGTGCAGCAGGCCCTGCAGGCGCGGCGCCGGCCGGTCAGGCTTCAGTGGTGCAAACGCGCAATACTTCGCTGCCGTAGGCTTCGAGCTTTTTCACCCCGATGCCGCTGATGCCCTCGAGCTCGGCCGTGCTTTGCGGCGCCCGCTCGGCAATCGCGCGCAGGGTCGCGTCGTGGAAGATGACAAACGCCGGCAGGTTGTGCTCGCGCGCCACCTCGGCGCGCCAGGCCTTGAGCCGGGCCAGGCGCTCCAGCGCGCCGGCGTTGAGCGAGGCCTCGGCCAGGCCCTTGACGGAGGTCTTGGTGCCTTTTTTGGCGCTGCTCTTGCGCCGGTCGGCCGCACCCCCCAGCGCCTGCTCGCGCAGCATCACACTGACCTCGCCCTTGAGCACCTGGCGCGCATCGGGCAACAGCTGTAGCGTGTTGAAGGCGTCGGGGTCAACTCGCACCATGCCCTTGGCAATCAGCTGGCGCAACACGCCGCGCCACTGCACCTCGGCCAGGTCGGCGCCTATGCCGAAGGTGCTGAGTTTGTCGTGGCTGTGCAGCAGCACTTTTTCGGTGGCCTTGCCGCGCAGGATGTCCATCAGGTGGCCGGCGCCGAAGCTGATGCCGCTGGCCTGCTGCACGCGGTAGATGCAGCTGAGCATCTTGCGCGCCGCCTCGGTCGCGTCCCAGACTTTGGGCGGAGCCAGGCAGTTGTCGCAGTTGCCGCAGGGCTGGCTGGCTTCGCCGAAATAACCGAGCAGGCTGACGCGGCGGCAACGCGTGTCTTCGGCCAGGGTCAGCAGGGCGTCGAGCTTGCCGCGCATGACCTGCTTGAATTCTTCACTGGAAGCATCGCTGGTGTCTATCATGCGGCGCTGGTTGACGACGTCCTGCAGGCCGTAGGTCATCCAGGCATTGGCCGGCAGACCGTCGCGGCCGGCGCGGCCGGTTTCCTGGTAATAACCTTCGATGTTTTTCGGCATGTCCAGGTGCGCGACAAACCGCACGTCGGGCTTGTCGATGCCCATGCCGAAGGCAATGGTCGCGACCATCACCATGGCTTCCTCGCGCAGGAAGCGGTCCTGGCGCTGCTGGCGCAGCGTGCTGTCCAGGCCCGCGTGGTAGGCCATGGCTTTCAGGCCGGCGTCCTGCAGCATGCCGGCCACTTCCTCGACCCGCTTGCGCGACTGGCAATACACAATGCCGGCCTCGCCCGCGTGTTCGCTTTCGATGAAACGCAGCAACTGGCGCGTCGCGTCGGTTTTCTCGACGATGGTGTAGCGAATGTTGGGCCGGTCGAAGCTGCTGACAAATTCGCGCGCGTCCTCGAGCTTGAGCCGCTCGATCATGTCCTGACGCGTCAGCGCATCGGCGGTGGCCGTCAGCGCGATGCGCGGCACATCGGGAAAGGTTTCATGCAGCAGGCTCAGCGAGCGGTACTCGGGCCGGAAGTCGTGGCCCCACTGGCTCACGCAATGCGCCTCGTCGATGGCAAACAAGCTCAGCAGGCCACGCTCGTGCAGCGAGCCCAGCAGGCCTTTCATGCGCGGGGTGTTGATGCGCTCCGGCGCGGCGTAGAGCAGGGTCAGCTCATTGCGCAGCAGTTGTTTTTCCAGCGCGCTGCTTTCTTCCTGCGTCTGGGTGGAGTTGAGGAAGGCGGCTGACACGCCGGCTTCGTGCAGCGCGCCGACCTGGTCGTGCATCAGCGCGATCAGCGGCGAGATCACCACCGTCACGCCGTGGCCGGCGTTTTGCCGCACGATGGCCGGGATCTGGTAACACAGCGACTTGCCGCCGCCGGTCGGCATCAGCACCAGCGCATCGCCGCCGCGGACCACGTGCTCGACGATGGCCTGCTGCGGGCCGCGAAAATCCGGGTAGCCGAAGACCTGGCCCAGGATGTCCAGTGGGGAAAGAGGGGGCGTGGGGTGCGGCAGGGACAAGGCAGGGGAGGGTAAAAAAGCTATCGGAAAAGGAGCTGTTTGCACAACAGGGGCAAGGGCTGAAGCCGGGGTTGATCAAAAATCCGCGGCTACATCTGCTCCCAGGGCAGGGCTTCAAAGCGCCAGCCGCTCAGGGTGGAACGCTGGAACTGCTCGTCGAGCTCGCCTTCGAAGCCGTGCACCACATTGATGACCTCGGCAAAACCCGCGGCCTCCAGCGCTTGGCCAGCGGCCAGCGTGCGCTGGCCCGAGCGGCAGATCAGCAACACCGGCTGGTCCTTGCCATTGGCCTCGCGCTCGACCGCCTCGGCGAACCGGATCGGGTCGGGCAGCAGGTCGGGATATTCGTACCACGGGACGTTGACCACGCCGGGCGGCCGGCCCACATACAGCGACTCGATTTCCATGCGCACGTCCACAAACAGGGCGTCGGGGTGCTGCTGCAGGTAGTCCCAGGCTTCTTGGGGTTGGAGGTGTTTCATAGGTCGGGCTCGGAGGTAGGCGCTATTGTCGGGCAAAGCCGGCGCGGCACGCCTGGCTTCGCCGGGAGGGGAATGGACCGTGCGTTTGGCAGGTGCAGGGCCACCGACCTAAAATGCAGCCATGAAGCCGCTTATCTACACTCGGGGCCAGCAGTTGCCCGTCATTCTGGAAAAACGCATCGCCATCCTCGACGGGGCGATGGGCACCATGATCCAGCGCTTCAAGCTGAACGAGGCGCAGTACCGCGGCAAACGCTTCAAGGACTTCCCCAAGGACGTCAAGGGCAACAACGAGTTGCTGAGCCTGACGCGCCCCGACGTGATCCAGGACATCCACGAAGGTTACCTGGCCGCCGGCGCCGACATGATCGAAACCAACACCTTTGGCGCCACCACCGTGGCCCAGGCCGACTACGACATGGCCGACCTCGCCGTCGAGATGAATGTCGAATCCGCGCGCATCGCCCGCGCCGCCTGCGACAAGTTCTCCACGCCGGAGAAGCCGCGTTTTGTCGTGGGCGCCCTCGGCCCCACGCCCAAGACCGCCAGCATCAGCCCCGACGTCAATGACCCGGGCGCGCGCAACACCAGCTTCGAGGAGCTGCGCAAGGCTTATTACGAACAGACCGAGGCGCTGGTCCAAGGCGGTGCCGATGCATTGCTGGTCGAGACCATTTTCGACACGCTCAATGCCAAGGCGGCGCTGTTTGCGATTGACGAATATTTCGAGAACTCCGGCGAACGCCTGCCCCTGATCATCAGCGGCACGGTCACCGATGCCTCGGGCCGCATCCTGAGCGGACAGACCGTCACCGCTTTCTGGCACAGCATCCGCCATGCGCGGCCGCTGGCTGTGGGCCTCAATTGCGCGCTCGGTGCGGCGCTGATGCGCCCCTACATCCAGGAGCTGGCGCGTGTGGCCGGCGACACCTTCATCAGCTGCTACCCCAATGCCGGCCTGCCCAACCCGATGAGCGACACCGGTTTCGACGAAACCCCCGACGTGACCTCGCGGCTGCTGCGCGAGTTTGCCGAAGAGGGCCTGGTCAACATCGTCGGGGGCTGCTGCGGCACCACGCCGGAGCATATCGGAGCGATTCACCAGGCGGTCGAACCGCTGGCGCCGCGCGGCATCCAACGTGACTACTTCTACAAGGAAGCGGCCTGAGTCGCTGAGCCCGCCCGGGTTGGTCATCCCGGACTTGATCCGGGATCCATGTGGGCGTCTCTCTATTCCTCCGCTCGAGCTGAGCCTGTCGAAGCCGTTGCAAGCTAGCGCTTCAGCGGGTCTTCCGACAAGCCGGGTCTCGCCCCGGCGGGCGAGGCACTTTGTCTTTGCTTCGCCAAAGAAAAGTACCCAAAAGAAAGGCGACCCGATGGTCTGGATCCCTCCGCTTCGCTGCGGGCAACCTGTGGTGCTCGCCGAAAGCGGGGTCGAGCTCGAACTCGGCTTCGCCTCAGACAATCGCTCGCCCTGATCCGCTTTCGGCTGCGCTCCTCGGCCCAGCCCGACGGGTGGGGGACACGGATGCGGATGCGGGGAGACGATGACGCGCTTTGCGCGTCATCGTCGGAGTACGGGACCGTCATGTTTGCACACGGGCGCAGCACACGCAGCCAAATGAAGTCCCTCTCCATCGCCCAGCGGGGCGAGGGCAGGGGCTAGGGGTGGGGAGTCCGTCCTACTGTCCAGAGAGGATCGCAGGCGCAGCGTGATGCCGCAAAGAAGTCAGCTCAGCACCACACTGCTCAACCGCCGCCGGTAAGTAGCCACCACCGGATCATCCGGCGGAATCTGCCCGTCGGCGACCTTGACCTTGGGCGGCTCGATGATTTCGAGGATGGACACAAAGGTCTTGCGTGCCAGTTCCTCGTTCCAGGACTTGTCGCGCATCAAAATTTCCAGCAGCTCGTCCATCGCCGGTACCCAGCGTTGCTGGCTCATGTGTATCTGCGCCAGCGCGTAACGGCTTTCGAAATCTCGCTTGTTGGCTGCAAGCTTGGCATCAAATTCGGCCTGAGCCCCTGCCGCATCAGCGTGAGCAGCTCCTGATTCGATAGCGTTGAACCAGTGCTGCAGAGCCTCGAACTTGCGCACGGTCGGCGCCTTGCTGGCCACCGGTGCAAAAGCGGCCTTGGCATGGTCGACCTGGCCGTGCTGCAGCAACAGGCGGATGTAGTCAAAGCGCGCGTTGTCGTTGGCCGGGTCGGTCGCCACGGCCGCCTGCAGTTTCTCCAGCAGGGCGGCCGGACTGGTGTCTTCCGGCTCGGCGATTTCCTCCTCGGCGGGTGGCAGCTCCTCGGCCGGCGGCAGGTGTTTGTCGAGAAACTCCTTGACCTTGCCCTCGGGCAGCGCGCCGGCAAACCCATCGACCGGCTGGCCGTTCATCATCAGGATGCAGGTCGGGATGCTGCGAATGCCGAAGGCGGCGCCGAGTTGCTGCTCCTGGTCGGAGTCGATCTTGACCAGCTTGAAGCGGCCGGCGTAGGCGATCTCGACCTTCTCCAGAATCGGGCCGAGTGATTTGCAGGGCCCGCACCAGGGCGCCCAGAAATCAATCAGCACGGGGGTGGTCATGGAGGCCGCAACGACTTCCTCTTCGAAATTGGCAATGGTGACGTCGATCATGGTGCTGGACAAATAGGGGTGGGTGAAGGTGTTTTCAACTGGCACAGCGGTGCCGCGCTGGCACGATAGCATGCGGCGGCCGGCCCGGCGGCTCACCAGCCCGTAAAATCAGCGCTGGCAGCGAACGATGGACCGCACAGCAGGCCTGGAAGGCAACACATGACAACAACGCAAGATCAGAAGCCGCCCCTCGTGGGCGTGGTGATGGGCTCCAGCAGCGACTGGACCACCATGCAGCATGCCGTGCAGATTCTCCAGCAATTCGGCGTGGCGCACGAGGCCCGCGTGGTCTCGGCCCACCGCATGCCCGACGAGTTGTTCGCCTATGCCGAACAGGCCGGCGGGCGCGGCCTGCACGCCATCATTGCCGGTGCCGGCGGCGCCGCGCACCTGCCGGGCATGTTGGCTGCCAAAACCGCGGTGCCGATTCTTGGCGTGCCGGTGGCCAGCAACCACCTGCAGGGCGTCGATTCGCTGCACAGCATCGTGCAGATGCCCAAGGGCGTGCCGGTCGCGACCTTTGCCATCGGCAATGCCGGGGCGGCCAACGCCGCCCTGTTTGCGGTGGCCATGCTGGCCCTGCACGACAAAACCCTGGCCGACAAGCTGCAGGCTTTCCGCGCCGAACAGACCGCCGCCGCGCGCGCCATGACCTTGCCGCCCGCATGAGCCAGGCACCGATTTTCCCGGGCTCTGTCGACGCCGCAGGCCAGCCCGCGACCTTGGGCGTGATGGGCGGGGGCCAGCTCGGCCGCATGTTTGTGCATGCGGCACAGCGGCTCGGTTATTTCACCGCGGTGCTCGACCCCGATCCGGCCAGCCCGGCCGGCCGCGTCAGCCACCACCACATCGCCTCCGGCTACAGCGATGCTGCCGGCCTGGCGCAGCTGGCCTCGCTGTGTGCCGCCATCACCACCGAATTTGAAAATGTCCCGGCTGGCGCGCTGCAAACCCTGGCCGCGACCCGGCCGGTGGCGCCCGGCCCGGCAGCCGTCGCCATTGCGCAAAACCGCATCGAGGAAAAAGCCCATTTCACGGCCAGCGCCGGCCTGGCGGGGGTGACCTGCGCGCCTTATGCCGTGATCGAAACGCCGGCGCAGCTCGCCGCCGTGCCGGCCGACCTGCTGCCCGGCATCCTGAAAACGGCGCGCATGGGTTACGACGGCAAGGGCCAGGTGCGCGTGAGGAACGCCGCCGAACTCGCCGCCGCCTGGGCTGAGCTCAAGCAGGTGCCCTGCGTGCTGGAGAAACTGTTGCCGCTGAAGGCCGAATGTTCAGTCATCGTCGCGCGCGGCTGGGACGGCGCCATCACCGGTTATGCGCCGCAGTACAACGTGCACATCGACGGCATCCTCGCCGTCACTGCGGCTTATGAAGGAAACATGCCTTCAGCCCTTGCGGAACGGGCGCGAGCAGCTACTGAATCCATAGCAAGTCACATTGCTTACGTGGGTGTGTTGTGTGTGGAATTTTTTGTGATCGACGACGGCAGCGCCGATGGTGCGCTGGTGGTCAATGAAATGGCGCCGCGGCCGCACAACAGCGGCCACTACACGATGGACGCCTGCGATGTCTCGCAGTTCGACCTGCAGGTCCACGCCATGGCCGGCCTGCCGATGCCGCAGCCGCGCCAGCATTCACCGGCCATCATGCTCAATCTGCTGGGTGATGTGTGGTTTGACGCTGCGGGCCAGCCGCAGACACCCGACTGGCAGGCCGTGCTGGCCTTGCCGGGCACGCATTTGCACCTGTACGGCAAGCTCGAAGCGCGCGCCGGCCGCAAGATGGGCCACCTCACCGTCACCGGTGCCGACGTGGCCGGTGTCCGGGTGGTCGCGCGCCAGGCCGCGCAGCTGCTGGGGCTGCCCGGCCTGGATGCCTTGCAATGATTCGCGACGGCACCGACCCGGCGGCCATTGTTGAAGCCGCACGCGTGATCCGGTCCGGTGGCCTGGTCGGTTTTCCCACAGAAACGGTGTATGGCCTGGGCGCCGATGCGTCGAGTGACAGCGCCGTGGCCGGCATCTTCGCGGCCAAGGGCCGGCCCAGCGACCACCCGCTGATCGTGCATGTGGCGCAGGCCGCACAGGTGACTGACTACGCCAGCAGTGTGCCGCCGTTTGCCGCACGCCTGATGCAGGCCTTCTGGCCCGGACCACTGACCTTGATCCTGCCGCGCCAGCCGGGCGTGGCCGCCGCCGCCGCTGGCGGGCAGGACTCCATCGGCCTGCGCTGTCCCGCGCACCCGGTGGCGCAGGCCCTCCTGAAGGCCTGCGCCACCGGGGTGGCCGGCCCCAGCGCCAACCGCTTTGGCCGCGTCAGCCCGACCACCGCGAAACATGTGGCCGAAGAATTCGGCGATGCGCTGCTGGTGCTCGACGGCGGTCCCTGCGCGGTCGGCATCGAGTCCAGCATCGTGGACTGCACGCGCGGCCGCCCGGTGCTGCTGCGCCCCGGCCTGCTCACACGCGCGCAGCTCGAAGCCGCCTGTGGCGAGCCGGTGCTCGACCAGCACGAATGGCAGCATGAGGAAGCCGCATTGGACGCGGCCCCGCGCGCGTCCGGCACGCTGGCGTCGCACTACGCGCCCAACGCCAGGGTGCGCCTGATGGACGCCGGCGCGATCCAGACCGCGCTCGACCTGCTGGGCGCGCAGGCTGCACACATTGCCGTGTATGCCCGCAGCATCGTGCGCATCCCCTCGGCGCAGGTGCTGTACCGCCGCATGCCCGACGATGCCGCCGCCACCGCGCAGCAGCTGTTCGCCGTGCTGCGCGACTTCGACGCCCAGGGCGTCAAGCTGATCTGGATTGAACACCTGCCGGCCGATCCGGCCTGGGACGGCGTCCGGGACCGGCTGCAGCGGGCCGCCGCGACTTGATGCGAGTTGCGGCAAGAAAGGCCTGGCCATGTCCGCTTCACCAAGCCCCCGCAGCCTCCGAAACCGCCTGGCCTGGTTCTTCGTCTGCCTGTCGGCAGGTGCTGCCGCCGGCATGGCGGGCGCCTGGTTCACCGGCAACCCGTCTTGGTACCTCGCCATTCCCGCGGCGCTGGCCCTCGGGTGGCTGCGGGTCGCCAACCCGGAGGAGTGCACCCCGCCCCCCACGCGCCGTGCCGACAGGGCGCCGGACGACGACGGTGCCCCCTGAGCCAAAGCCGGGGTTGGGGCGCCTTCGGGGCCGCTGCTTGACGCCCGGGCCCGGCACCATGCATAGTGGCCCATTCACCCGCAGTTATCCAGGGACACCGATGACCTTCTCACTTTCAACAACGTGCACCCGTCGCCCGAACGCAGCGACCTCCCCAGCGCAAGGACTGTCATGACCCAGCCCCTTGAACCCGTCGCCGTCAGCGCCGTCCCCGCCGTTTCGGTCTTGCTGCAGCAGCTGCGTGATGGCAGTGACCGCGCCGCGGCCGAACAGGAAATCCTGCGCATCACGGCCCATCTGGAGGATCAGCTGCGTCAGCGCGGCGCCGAGGTGGCCGCCGCCAACAAGGAGTTGGAAAACTTTTCCTACTCGGTCTCGCACGACCTGCGTGCGCCGCTGAGCACCATCGACGGCTTCAGCCGGCTGCTGGAGGGCGCCGTGGCCAAGGGTAATGCGGAACGCAGCACGCACTACCTGCAGCGCATACGCTTGGGCGTGGGCAACATCAACGAGTTGATCGCCGCGCTGCTGGCCGTCTCGCGTTTGCTGCGCGCGCCGCTGGCGCTGCAGACGGTGGATCTGGCCGCGCTGACCCAGGCTGCGTTTGCCGGGCTGCAGGAGGCCGACCCCGGGCGGGCGGCCGACATCACGGTGCAGCCGGCACTTGCCGCACACGGTGACCCGGCGCTGCTCAAGCAGGTGGTCGATCACCTGGCCGGCAACGCCTGGAAATTCACCTCGAAAAAGGCACACGCTGCGATTGCTGTCGGCAGCCAGGCCGGGCCGGATGGCGAGACGGTTTATTTCTTCAAGGACAACGGCGCGGGGTTCGACATGGCCCATGCCGAAAAACTCTTCGGCATTTTCCAGCGCATGCATGTGAGTTCGGATTTTCCGGGCATTGGCGCGGGTTTGAGCACGGTGCAGCGCATTGTGATGCGGCATGGCGGGCGGGTCTGGGCGGAGGCTGCGGTGGAGCAGGGCGCGACGATCTACTTCACCTTGCCAGGGGCCTGACGACTAGCGGATTCTTTCCGCTGTCAGTGCTTATGCCGGCGCCTGCTGGCCGGGGGTTGCCCGGCGGCAAGTAACTTTCTTTTGCGTCGCCAAAAGAAAGTCACCAAAGAAAAGGCGACCCGATGGTCTGGGTCCCCTGCGCTTCGCTCCGGGGCAACCTGCGGTGCTCGGTAAAAGCGGGGTCTGGCTAAACTCGCCTTCGGCTCAAACAACGCCAGCCCTGATCCGCTTTTACCTGCGCTCCTCGGCCCAGCCCGACGGGTGGATGACGAATCGAATACGGATACGGGGAGACATGACGCGCGAAGCGCGTCATGTCGGACTCAACAGACCTTCATTCATGCACGCGGGCGCAGCACACGCAGCCAAATGAAGTCCCCCTCCATCGCCCAGCGGGGCGAGGGCAGGGGTTAGGGGTGGGAGTGGGGAGTTGAAACTACTGTCCAAAGCGGACCACAGACGCAGCGTGAGGCAACGGATAAAGGCGTCACGACGCGGCATTACCGCTCCTGCACCGCCCACTGGATCAGCGCATCCAGCGCCGGCCGCGCCGCGCCCGCATTCGGATGGTTGACCATGCCGACCACGATGTAACGCGCGCCGCTCGCGCCGTTGGCATACCCGGCCACGGCCGTCACGTCGCGCAGCGAGCCGGTTTTCATGAAGGCCTGCCCGGTGACCGCGGCGGCGCGTGCACGCATGGTGGCGTCCACGCCGGCAATCGGCAGGGAGTCCAGCAGGTCCTGTGCGACACGGCCCTGCGCGGCGACCTGCAGCATGGCCGCCAGGCTGGCGGCGCTGATGCGTTCGACGCGGCTCAGGCCCGAGCCGTTGTCCATCACCGGGGCCTCCTGCCGCGGCAGGATTTTTTTCCACCAGGCCGCCAGCGCGGCACGGCCGGCTTCGGGTGTGCCCTGCGGGTGCTCGCCCGGCTGGGCCTTGCGCCCCAAGGTCAGGAAGAGGTGCTGGGCCATCACGTTGTTGGAGAACTTGTTGACGTCGCGCACGATGTCGCGCAGCGGCAGCGAGGGCGCGTCCAGGCGCAGCGGCGCTTTTTCACCCGACAGCGTGCCGCGGGCGCGCAGCATGGCCAGCTCGGCCGGTGTGGCGTCGCGCGCGCTGCCGGTCAGCAGCCCGCCCAGTGCGCGCCACGAGCCTTCAATGGCGCGCGCCGCAAAGGTGGCGGGCTCGGCATAGGCCGTGGGCCAGAGGCGTTCCCCGCAGGCCGACGAGTAGCTGCCGGCGAACTGGATGCGGTCGGGGCTGTGCACGCTGGCGCGCAGCTCGCTGCGCCAGTCACCGCAGCGGCTCACGCGTGCCAGCGGCACCGTCTCATCGACGAGCAGGCCGGCCATGGGTGGCTCGCTCTGCACCCGCGCGTGGCCATTGGCCAGGTCGGGCGTGAAGCGCATCACCAGCGACTTGAAGTTGATCAGCAAGGCGTCGGGGCGCGCGTTGTAGGGCCGCAGCGGTTCGCCGTCGAACTCGCCGGCGTCCAGCGCCGGCACCAGGAAGGCGCTGCGGTCCAGCACGATGTCGCCGCGTATCACCTTCACGCCGCTGGCCTGCACCTGCCCCAGCAGCGCCTGCAGCCGCTCGACCACCAGCTTGGGGTCGCCGCCGCCGCGCACCACCAGGTTGCCGTGCAGGATACCGTCGGACAGGCTGCCGTCCAGGGTCAGGCGGGTGTTCCAGGTGTAGTCGGGCCCCAGCACATCGAGGGCGGCGTAAGTGGTCACCAGCTTCATGACCGATGCCGGATTCATGGGCACCGTGCTGCGGTGCTCCAGCCGCGGCGGCTGCCGGCCCGAGGCGTCCAGCACCAGCAGCGTGACCGCGTCCGGCGGAACCTGCGCACGCACCAGGGCCTTGGCGATGGCCGGGGGCAGCGCCGGTTTGGGGGCGCGCACGGCTTTCTGGGCCAACACCCAGCCGGGGGCCAGGCTCAGGGCGACCACGGCAGCCAGCCGGCAGAGCAACAGGGGAGAGGGGAGCATGGCTGATTATCGGCCTTGCCCTGCCAACCAGCCGCTTGCCCGGATAATCGACCCATGCGTTTTTCTCCCAAGACGGTCGGCGTGCTTGCCGCCATCGTGACCGTCGCCATCTGGACCTCCTTCATCGTGATTGCCCGCGCCACGGCGCACCGCAGCCTCACGCCGCTGGACATCAGCCTGCTGCGTTTCATCGGCGCGGCGCTGGTGCTGCTGCCCTGGGGGGCCTGGCTGGTCTGGCGGCGCGCGCGCGACAGCCGCCCCGGGCGGGCGCCGCCCAGTTGGCTTGGCCTGTCGCCGCTGGGCTTTCGGCTCACCGCGCTGATCGGCCTGGTCGGCGGTGTCGGTTACGCCTGCCTGGCCTACAGCGGCTTTTATTTCGCCCCGGCGGCCCATGCCTCGGTGCTGCTGCCCGGCACCCTGCCGCTGAGCACCACCCTGATGGCCGTGCTGATCCTGAAAGACCGGGTGACGCGGGTGCGCGCCATTGGCCTGGGCCTGATCTTTCTGGGCGACGTGATGGTCGGTGGCGCCAGCCTGCTGCAGGCCTGGACCCAAGCCGGCAGCCAGGTCTGGAAGGGCGATCTGCTGTTTCTCTGCGCCTCCACCTGCTGGGCCGTGTATTCGGTGCTGGTGCGCAAACATGCGCTGCAGGCGGTGTCTGCCACCATTGCCATCAGCGTGTTTGCCTTCGTGACCTATGTGCCGGTCTACAGCCTGCTGGCGTATTCGGGCGTCATCGCCACCCGGCTGGCCAGCGCGCCCTGGAGCGAGATTGTTTTCCAGATGGTGTTCCAGGGCGTGGGCTCGGTGGTGATCTCGGGCATCACTTTCACCAAGATGGTCCAGTCTTTCGGCCCGGTGCGCTCGACCATGATCACGGCGGTGGTGCCCGGCCTGTCGGCGCTGGGCGCGGTGATTTTCCTCGGCGAGCCGCTGTACTGGAACCTGCTCGCCGGGCTGGCGCTGGTGACGCTGGGCATTGTGTTCGGCGTGCGCATGCAGGCCCAACGCGTCGCGGCAATTGCCCCTGATTTGATAGCTGGCGACGCAGATTCCACAAGGGCCAAGGCCTGATTTGATGCATCACCCCATGAAACTCCTGGCCTTTGACACCAGCACCGACAGCATGTCGCTGGCCCTCTCCGACGGGTCCCGCATCTGGCAGCACACCGGCCCCGGTGGTGCGCAGGCGTCCAGCACGCTGATTCCGTCCATTCTCGACCTGCTGGGCCAGGCCGGGCTGGCGCTGGTGGAGCTGGACGCGCTGGTGTTTGGCCGCGGCCCCGGCTCCTTCACCGGACTGCGCACGGCGTGCTCCGTGGCGCAGGGGCTGGCGCTGGGCGCGCGCCTGCCGGTGCTGCCGCTGGACACGCTGATGGCGGTGGCCGAAGAAGCCCGCTTCCAGCACGAAGGGCCGCTGGCCGCAGCCCGCCTGCAGGTGACGGCGCTGCTGGATGCACGCATGGACGAGATGTATGTGCAGCGTTTTGCCTGCAACGCCGGGCGCTGGACCGCGCTGGCCGACTGCGCCCTGATACGCCCGGAAAACCTGCCGCCCGATCCGGCAGACAACCTGCTGGCCGGCAATGTTTTCGGCGTCTACGCCGCGCGCCTGCCGGTGTTTCCGGACAGCCTGCCGCGCCTCACCGCCTTGCCGACGGCGGCGGCCATGCTGCGCCTGGCGCCTGCGCTGCTGGCCGCCGGCCAGGGCGTGCCCGCCAGCCAGGCGCTGCCGCTGTACGTGCGTGACAAGGTCGCCCTGACCACCGAAGAGCGCGCCCGTGTCAAGGCCGGCGTCGCCGCGGCGGCCGGCCGATAATGAGACATGAGCGCCGTTCTCGAACCCCTCGAAGCCCAGTTCGAACCCATGACCGAGTCGTGGTTCGATGCGGTGCTGCGGGTCGAGCAAAGTGCCTATGCCCACCCGTGGACACGCGGCAATTTCAGCGATTCGCTCAACGCCGGTTACCAGGCGCTGGTGCTCACCGGCGGCAGCGGGCCGTCCGCGGAACTGCTGGGTTATTTTGTGGCCATGAAAGGGGTGGACGAGGTGCACCTGCTCAACATCACGGTGGCGCCGGCGCACCAGCGCCAGGGCTGGGCCCGCGTGATGCTCGACGCGCTGGCACTCTGGTCGCGCGGCCAGGGCGCGCAGTGGCTGTGGCTGGAAGTGCGCGTGGGCAACAGCCGGGCCAGGGCGGTGTACGAGCATTACGGCTTTCGCCACGTCGGCACCCGGCGCCAGTACTACCCTGCGGCGAATGCCGCCCGCGAAGACGCCGTGGTCATGAGCATGGCGCTGCAAGCCGGACACAGCGGCCCATGAAAGTGCTGCCGTGAGCCTGGACCTGGACAAACGCCAGCGCGCCATGCTGCGCGAAATGGGCGTGCGCCTCTGGCAGCCGCCACCGCCGGTGACAGCGCTCGCTCCGGCTCCGGAGGTTATTCCGAATGCTATGAATAACATAGCTGTTGGCGCCCGACCGGAAAGGGCAGAACCCCGATTTGATGCCGAGGCTGCGCCGGCACGGGGTGCACCCGCGCCCGCCGCCGCATCGGCGGTTCGACCGGCACCTGCTTCGGTGCCGGTGTCGCGGCTGGTCCCCGGCTTGCAGCCGCGTCCGGCGGGCGTGGAGATGATGGACTGGCCCGCGCTGCAGGCCGCGGTGGCCGGCTGCCGCGCCTGCGCCCTGTGCGAAAGCCGCAAAAACACGGTGTTTGGCGTCGGACCGACGGCCGCCGACGGCGCCGCGCCACAGGTCGACTGGCTGATCGTCGGCGAGGCGCCCGGCGAAAACGAGGACCTCGCCGGAGAACCCTTTGTCGGCCAGGCCGGCAAGCTGCTCGACAACATGCTGCTGGCCATCGGCCTGCAGCGCGGCCATGTCGGCGCCGCGCCGCGGGCCGGTTTCTCGACCAGCGTTTTCATCACCAATGTACTCAAGTGCCGCCCGCCGGCCAACCGCAACCCCGACCCGGCGGAAGTGGCGCAGTGCGAGCCCTATCTGAAACGCCAGGTCGAGCTGCTGCAGCCGAAAATGATCCTGGCGCTGGGAAAATTTGCCGCCCAGTCGCTGCTGCAGGACAGCGTGCCCGAGCTGCATAAAATCCCGCTCGGCAAGCTGCGCGGCCAGGTGTTTCGCTACCTCGGCGTACCGGTGGTCGTCAGTTACCACCCGGCCTACCTGTTGCGCAGCCTGGGCGACAAGGCCAAGGCCTGGGACGATTTGTGCCTGGCGATGAGTGTGGCCCCCACGGTCGCTCACTCCGTGTAGCTCGCTGCCCCCGGGGGGCCGCTGCGCCTGCGGCCCGGCAAGCCGGTTCCGCGGCCCCGGCTGGTGGGGAGAAGTCCCTCTACTTCCCCAAGGGGGCTACCGCCCGCCGCGGCGCCAGCACCGAGGCGATCGCCACCACCATCAGCGCCACCGCGGCCCAGTCCTGCCAGTGCAGCACCTCGCCCAGCCCCAGCGCGCCCGAGAACACGCCGAGGATGGGAATCATCATCACGCTCAGCGTGGAGGCGATCGGCGGCAGGCTGCGCGCCAGGAAAAACCAGGCCGCATGGGCAAAACCGAAAATGATCACGGCGTTGTAAAGAATCGAGGCCCAGCTCACGGCCGGAGGCGCCTTCCACTGCGGCATCTCGAAGGCCGCGCTCAGCCCCGTCATCACCACCGCCGTCATCACCGTCATCCAGAAGGAAATCGTCAGGGTGGCCACCGGCATCGTGGTGTTGCGCAGCTTCTGCGTGCCGACGGCCCAGGTGGCCGCGGCCGCCAGCGCGCAGAGCACCCCGATGGGCCGGCCCGACAGGTTGGTCAGTTCGTGCCACAGCAGCAGCGACACGCCCAGTGCGGCGGCGGCCACCCCCAGCCAGCTGCGGCGCTGGAGCTGGTTGCCGAAGAACCAGGCGCCGAACAGCGCCGAAAAAATCGGCATGGTGTAGCCCAGAATCGCGGCCCGCCCGCTGCTGAGGTTTTTGACCGCCAGAATGATCAGGCCGTGCCAGACAAACATGTTGGCAAAGGCCAGCCAGAACAGCTCGCGGTATTTCTCGCGCGGCACAAAAAACGGCACCTTCATCAGCAGCATCGCCGCGCCCAGCACCGGAATGCCCAGCCAGATCGACAGGGCGCGAAAGGTGAGCGGCGGAAAGTCGGCGACGCCGAGTTTCATGATGGGCCAGTTGATGCCCCAGGCCAGCGTCAGCAAAACCAGCAGGACGAGTTGTTGTCGGCTCAGATGCATGTCTCCCGGTCTCCGTTGTAGGCAAGTGCGCTGATTGTCCCGCTTTGGCGGAGAGGGGTGCTTCGGCCACCTTCTTACAATACCGCATGACTTTCCTCGAGATGCTGGGCGCGGCTGAGCGCCAGAACCAATCGATGCTGTGTGTGGGCCTGGACCCGGAGCCGACGAGGTTCCCGGGCAAGCTCAAGGGCGACTCCAACAAGATCTACGACTTCTGCGCGGCCATCGTGGACGCCACGGCCGATCTGGCCATCGCCTTCAAGCCGCAGATCGCCTACTTCGCCGCGCACCGCGCCGAAGGCCAGCTCGAGCGCCTGATGGAACACATGCGCCGCGTGGCGCCGCAGGTGCCCATCATCCTGGACGCCAAACGCGGCGACATCGGCAGCACCGCCGAGCAGTACGCAGTCGAGGCCTTCGAGCGTTACGGCGCCGATGCGGTGACCCTCTCGCCCTTCATGGGCTTTGACTCGGTCGCGCCTTATCTCAAGCACGCCGGCAAGGGCGCGTTTTTGCTGTGCCGCACCTCCAACCCCGGCGGTGACGACCTGCAGAACCAGCGGCTGGCCTCCATCGAAGGCCAGCCGCTGCTCTACGAACACGTGGCGCGCCTGGCGCAGGGCCCGTGGAACCTCAACGGCCAGCTCGGCCTGGTGGTGGGCGCCACCTACCCGGCGGAGATTGAACGTGTGCGCGCCGTGGCGCCAACCTTGCCGTTGCTGATTCCCGGCGTTGGTGCGCAGGGCGGCGACGCCGTGGCGACCGTCAAGGCCGGCTGGCGGCCGGGCGCGCCCATCATCGTGAACTCGTCCCGCGCCATCCTTTACGCCTCGTCGGGCGACGACTTTGCCGAGGCGGCGCGGCGCGAAGCCATCCGGACGCGGGATGTGCTGCAGGCCGCGCGAAGCTGAGCTTTTGGTAGCAGCCCAGCCACCACTCCCGGGTCAGCGATGCAACTCAAATGGCTGGAAGACTTCGTGGCGCTGGCGCAAACCCGCAGCTTCAGCCGCGCGGCCGAGTTGCGCCACGTCACGCACCCAGCCTTCGGGCGCCGCATCAAGGCGCTGGAGGCCTGGGCCGGCACGCCGCTGATTGAGCGCGAGAAAACGCCGCTGACACTCACCGCCGCCGGCACCAGCCTGCTGGACAACGCGCAGCAGATGGTGGGCAACCTGAAGTCCGCGCACGACGAGCTGCTCAATGCCGCCGGACGCCACGAGAACCTGGTCGCGCTCGCCACCGGGCGCACGCTGGCGCGCACCTTGGCGGCCGATCTGCTGCTGCGCTTCAGGCCGCTGCTGGGGGAGGGCGAGCTGCGCATCCTGACCCGTTCCCTGACCGACACCGCGCAGATGCTGGAACGCGGCGAGGTCGACTTCATGCTGATTTACCATCACCCGCTGCTGGCCGTGCGCCTCAGTGCGCGCCAGTACGCGCACCTGACGCTGGCCCGGGACCGGCTGGTGCCGGTCACCCGGGCCAATGCCCAGGGGCGCGGGCAGCACCGTTTCGGCGCAAAGGCCGGCACGCCCTACCTGGCCTATGCCAGCACCCTGGCGCTGGGCCGTCTGGTGCAGGACCATCTTGCCAACAACCCGCATGCCCCGCGCCTGCAGCGGGTGATCGAGTGCGACTCGGCCGACGCCGTGTACGAATATGCCCTCAAGGGCCTGGGGGTGGCCTGGCTGCCGTGGTCCATGGTGTCGGCTGCCTGCAAGGCGGGCCAGCTGGTGGTGCTGGGCGACGCCCACCTGGAGGTCGGCTTCGAGGTGCGGGCTTACCGCGCCAAGCACCGCCTGAACGCGCTGGCCGAACGTCTGTGGCAGGTGATGGCGCAGCGCTGAGCTGTTGCCAAAACAGCCATGAACGGTGCCAAAACGGCACCAGACTGAAGGCCGCCATCAAGACAATGAAAAGGTCTGTATCCTTTCAGGAGTCGCGATGTCAGCCCATGGTTTCACCTTCCACGCCACCCGTTGGCTGGCATTGTCTGCGATGGGGGCCGTGACGATGCTGGCGGCCCTGCCGGTCGCCGCGCAGCCCGAGGCCTACCCCGGCAAGCCCATCACCATCGTGGTGGCCTATCCGCCCGGTGGCAGCACCGACCTGACCGGTCGCACCCTGGCGGCCGAGATGTCGAAAAAACTCGGCGTGCCGGTGGTGATCGAGAACATCGGCGGCGCGGCGGGCGCGATCGGCGCGCAAAAAGTGGTCCATGCCGCCCCCGACGGCTACACGCTGCTGGTCGGCGCCAACAATGAAATCGCCATTAACCGGCTGGTGTCCGCGTCGGTCAAATACGACCTCAAGGACTTCACGCCGCTCGGCCTGATTGCCTCGCAGCCGCTGGTGCTGGTGGCCTCGCAGAAGTCCGGAGTCAAAACCATCGACCAGTTCCTGAGCGTGGTCAAACAAAACCCCGGCAAGTTCAGTTACGGCTCGTCGGGCGTGGGCAGCTCCCTGCACCTGGCCGGTGAAATGCTCAAGGAACAGGCCGGCCTGTTCATGACCCACATCCCTTACCGCGGCGTGGCGCCGCTGACCAATGACCTGCTCGGCAACAACATCGACTTTGGTGTGTATGTGTTGTCCAGCGCGCTGCCGCACATTCGCAGCGGCAAGCTGGTGGCGCTGGGCACGACCGAGCGCCAGCGCTCGGCGGTGACGCCGGACCTTCCCGCGCTGGCCGAGAACGCCCGGCTCAAGGGCATGGACATCGGCACCTGGTATGTGCTGATGGGGCCGGCGCAGATGCCCGCGCCGGTGGTGGCCCGGCTCAAGAAAGCCCTGAACGACTCGTTGCAGTCGCCCGAGTTGCGCAAGAAGCTCGAAGACGCGAGTTCGACCATTGCCCCGCTCAACGTGGACATGCCCCGTTTCCTGAATGCCGAAGTCGCGAAGTACAAAAAGATCGTCGACTACGCCAGGATCACCGAATGACCCTCCTGACTGTTGAAAGAAATACCATGCCGTTCCTGCCTCTTTCGCGCCGTGCCGCCGTCTGCGCTGCCCTGGCTTTGCTGGCCTGCGCCAGCGTGGGCGCCCAGCCCGACAGCTATCCCAGCAAACCCATCACCATCGTGGTGGCCTACCCGCCCGGTGGCAGCACCGACCTCAATGGGCGCACCTTGGGCGCCGAGCTGTCGCGCAAGCTGGGCGTGCCGGTGATCATCGACAACGTGGGCGGTGCCGGTGGCGCGATCGGCGCGCAGAAGGTGGCCAACGCCGCACCGGACGGCTACACGCTGCTGGTCGGCGCCAGCAATGAAATCGCGATCACCCGGCTGGTGTCGAGCGCCGTCAAATACGACGTCAAGGACTTCACGCCGATCGGCCTGATTGCCACCCAGCCCATGGTGCTGGTGGCCTCGCAGAAGTCGGGCGTCAAGACGGTGGACCAGTTCATGAGCCTGGTCCGGCAAAACCCCGGCAAGTACAGTTTTGGCAGTTCAGGCGTGGGCACCGCCCTGCATCTGGCGGGCGAGATGGTCAAGGACCAGGGCGGCCTGTTCATGACCCACATTCCCTACCGCGGCGTGGCGCCCCTGGCCAACGATCTGTTGGGCAACAACATTGATTTCGGCGTGTTCGTGCTGTCCAGCGGCTTGCCGCACATTCGCAGCGGCAAGGTGGTCGCGCTCGGCACCACCGAAGCCCGGCGCTCGCCGATGACCGCCGACATCCCGGCCCTGGCCGAGACGCCCAGGCTCAAGGGCATCGACATCAACATCTGGTTTGCGCTGATGGGACCGGCCCGCCTGCCCGAGCCGGTGGTGGCCAAGCTCAAGAAAGCCCTGAATGATTCCCTGCAGACGGCCGAGTTGCGCAAGAAGCTGGAAGATTCGGGCTCGACGGTTTCGCCCCTCAATGTGGACATGCCCAGGTTCCTGAGCCAGGAAACCGCCAAGTACAAACGCATTGTTGATTTTGCGAACATCAAAGAATGACGACCCCCTTGCCATTTGATTTGCCCAAGCCCGACATCGCCGCCTGGCGCACGGGCAACACCGGCACCGAAGGTGTCTGGCAGTTTGATTCGGGCCAGCCCGGCCGGCAGGTGCTGATCACCGCCCTGATCCACGGCAACGAGCTGTGCGGCGCCTGGGCGCTCAAGGGCCTGCTGGAGGCCGGCCTGCGGCCGCAGCAGGGGCGCCTGACGCTGGCGTTCTGCAACCTGGCCGCGTTCGACCGGTTCGATGCGGCCAACCACGATGCCTCGCGCTTTGTGGACGAGGACCTCAACCGCCAATGGTCGCCCGAGCGCCTGCAGGCCGGCGGCACGCAGGAGCGCCGGCGCGCGGCGGCCTTGCTGCCGTTTGTCGCGCAAGCCGACTGGCTGCTCGATCTGCACAGCATGCACGAACCCGCCGCGCCGCTGCTGCTGACCGGCATGCAGGCGCGCAACCTGGCGCTGGCACGCGAACTGCGCAGCCCCGAACACGTGGTGGTGGACCCCGGACACAAGGACGGTGTGCGCATGCGCGACTACGGCCGCTTTGGCGAACTGGGTGCCGACGGCAGCGACAACGGCACCCGCTCCCTGCTGGTCGAATGCGGTTTTCATGGCCACCTCGAAAGCCGAGTCGTGGCTCAGGATTTGTGCGTGCGGTTTCTGCAGGCTGCCGGTACGCTGGACGCGCCGGCGCTGGAGCGGCTGCTGCCGGGCTGGCGCCAGTCCGACGCGCCGCAGCAGTGGGCCCTCGATGTGACGGGGCCGGTGGTGGCCAGCAGCGAGAAGTTCCGCTTTGTCCAGCCCTACCGGGGACTGGAAGTCATTGCACATGCCGGCACGGTGATCGGCTGGAACGACGCCGAGCCGGTCACAACGCCCTACGACGACTGTGTGTTGGTGATGCCCTCGACCCGGCAGGCCAAGGCCGGCGTCACCGTGGTGCGTTTTGCGCGCCGCCGCAAGCTCTGACCCGGCTTCGCAACAGCCGCGGCCCGGTCAGTCCGCTTTGGCGGCTCCCCAGCGGCTGCCAGACAACACGCAGATCAGGGCGGCGGCGACCAGCGTGATGCCGGCCCACTGCCAGGGCGTGATGGCTTCACCGAGCACCAGCATGCCGGTGGTCAGGCCCACCACCGGCACGCCCAGGCTGAAGGGCGCAACGCGGTTGGCGGGGTGGCGCTTGAGCAGGCCGGTCCACAGGCTGTAACCCAGGATGGTCGCGACCCAGCCGAGGTAGGCCACCGCCAGCCAGCTGGAGGCGCGCGCCTGGGTCCACTGCCAGCGCGTCGCCTCGGGGTCGAACACCAGGGACAGCAGCGTGAAGGGCAGGATGGCGAAAATGCCGCTCCAGACCACAAAGGCCATCGGCGAGTAGGCTGCCCCGCCTTGCTGCACGTGGCGCGCCACGATGTTGGACATGGCCCACATGGCGGCGGCGCCCAGCGTGAGCACAAAACCTGCCAGCGTGGTGGCGGCGCCAGTGCCTGCGCCAGCCGGTGCCAGGTAGTTCAGCGCAAAGCAGGCCAAGCCCAGCGCCGCGAGCACCATGCCGGCCTGCAGCGGCCGGCTGGCACGTTCGTGCAGCAGCACAAAGCCGAACAGTGCGGTGAAAAACACCTGGGTCTGCAGCAACACCGAGGCCAGCGCCGCCGTCATGCCGACTTTCAGCGCGAGGAACAGGATGCCGAACTGCCCCACGCCCTGGAACAGGCCATAAAGGGCCAGCCATTTCCACGGGATGGCGGGCGGCCGGACAAACAGCACCAGCGGCAGCACGGCAAACACATAACGCGCCGCGCCCAGCTGGAAGGGCGTGAAGTCGCGCAGCGCGAATTTCATGACCACAAAGTTGACGCCCCAGACCACGACCACCACGAGAGCGGCCGCCAGATCGCGACCCGTCAGGGCGTTCTGTCGCATCAGGCGTGCGGCTGTGCAGCGCGCGCCATGTCCAGATGGGCCTTGACGTTTTGCGCCAGGGCAATGTCACCCGGCGTTTCGGGCAGCCAGGCCTCGACGGGAATGGTCTTGCCATCGGCGTCCACCGCGACAAACACCACCACACATTCGGTGATGACTTCCATCTCGCCGGTTTTCATGTCGCCGGCGCGCACCTCGACCGCGATGTTCATGCTGGTGCTGCCGGTGTAGGCCAGCCGCGCCTGCACTTCCACCAGGTCGCCGATCATGATGGGGCGCTGGAAGCGGATGCTGCCGACAGAAACGGTGACGCAGTAGCGCTTGGCCCAGCGTGTGGCGCAGGCGTAGCCGGCCTCGTCAATCCACTTCATGACGGTGCCGCCATGGACCTTGCCGCCGAAGTTGATGGTGCTCGGTTCGGCCAGAAAACGCAGGGTGATTGACGACATACGGCTCCTTGTGAAATGCTATGAAAATAATAGCTGTCTGCGCCCGTCCATCATGGGCTGAAGCCAGTTTCTTTACAAAAGTCGCTTCAGGTAACGCCCGGTGTGGCTGGCCGGGTTGGCCGCGATGTCTTCGGGCGTGCCCACACCGACCACCATGCCGCCGCCGGCCCCGCCCTCGGGCCCCATGTCGATCAGCCAGTCGGCGGTCTTGATGACGTCGAGGTTGTGCTCGATCACCACGATGGTGTTGCCCGCGTCGCGCAGCTGGTGCAGCACCTTGAGCAGCAGGTCGATGTCGGCAAAATGCAGGCCGGTGGTCGGCTCGTCGAGGATGTAGAGCGTGCGGCCGGTGTCGCGTTTGGAGAGTTCGAGCGCGAGCTTGACGCGCTGGGCCTCGCCGCCCGACAGCGTGGTCGCCGCCTGGCCGAGCTTGATGTAACTCAGGCCGACGTCGAGCAAGGTGTGCAGCTTGCGCGCGATCACCGGCACCGCCTTGAAGAACTCGGCGGCGTCTTCCACCGTCAGGTCCAGGATCTGCGCGATGTTTTTGCCTTTGTACTGCACTTCCAGCGTTTCGCGGTTGTAGCGCATGCCCTTGCAGACATCGCAGGGCACGTAGACGTCGGGCAGGAAGTGCATCTCGACCTTGACCACGCCGTCGCCCTGGCAGGCCTCGCAGCGCCCGCCGGCCACGTTGAAGGAAAAGCGCCCGGCGCCGTAGCCGCGTTCACGCGCAGTGTTCATCTCGGCCATCAGCTCGCGGATCGGTGTGAACAGGCCGGTGTAGGTGGCCGGGTTGCTGCGCGGCGTGCGGCCGATCGGCGACTGGTCCACATTGATGACCTTGTCGAAATGCTCGATGCCTTCCATCGCTTCATGCGGTGCCGGCTCCTCGTGCGCGCGGTACAGCGTGCGCGCCACGGCCGCATACAAGGTGTCGTTGACCAGCGTCGACTTGCCCGAGCCCGACACGCCGGTCACGCAGGTCAGCAGGCCGACCGGAAAATCGACACTGACGCCTTGAAGGTTGTGGCCCGTGGCGTTGATGACCTTGATGGCTTGCAGCTCGCCCTGGGTCAGCAGGTGTTCGGCTTCGCGCGCGGCGCGTTTGATGCCGGCCGCGCTGGGCGCAAATTTCGAGGGTTTTTTCGGGTCGCGGTAAGGGGCTTTTTCCACCGTCGGCAGCCAGGGCGTACGGCGCTTGGGGACCTCGATCTTCAGGACTTGCGCCAGGTATTTGCCGGTCAACGAATCGGGGTTGGCCAGCACGTCCTCGTAGCTGCCTTGCGCCATCACGCGCCCGCCGTGGATGCCGGCACCCGGCCCCATGTCGATCACATGGTCGGCTGCGCGGATCATGTCTTCGTCGTGTTCGACCACCAGCACGCTGTTGCCGATGTCGCGCAGATGTTTGAGTGTGCCGATCAGGCGGTCGTTGTCGCGCTGGTGCAGGCCGATGCTGGGCTCGTCGAGCACATACATCACGCCGGTCAGGCCCGAGCCGATCTGCGAGGCCAGCCGGATGCGCTGCGATTCGCCGCCCGAGAGCGTTTCGGCGCTGCGGTCCAGGCTCAGGTAGTTCAGGCCCACGTCGTTCAGGAACTTCAGACGCAGGCCGATTTCGCGCACCACCTTGCCGGCGATCTCGGCCTTGGCGCCTTCCATGCTCAGCGTGTTGAAGTAGTCGAAACTTTCGCGCAGCGTGATGCTGCTGATCTCGTAAATCGCCTTGCGGCTGGCGCGGCCGCCGTCGGCCGGCGTGCTACCCACCAGGTAGACATGGCGTGCCTCGCGGCGCAGGCGGGTCCCTTTGCAATCCGGACAGGGTTGCAGGCTGCGGTAACGCGCGAGCTCCTCGCGCACCGCCGCCGAGTCGGTCTCGCGGTAGCGCCGCTCGAAGTTGGTGATCACGCCTTCAAACGGATGTTTCTTGCTGACCTTGCGGCCGGCCGACTGGCCCGACTCCATCACGTAGCTGAATTTGATGTCTTCCTCGCCCGAGCCGTGCAGCACCACCTGCCGGACCGCCTCGGGCAGTTTTTCAAAGGCGGTGTCAATGTCGAAACTGTAATGTTTGGCCAGGCTCTCGAGCATGGCGAAGTAATAGGCATTGCGCCTGTCCCAGCCCTTGACGGCGCCGCTGGCCAGGCTCAGCGACGGGAAGGCCACCACGCGCGCCGGGTCGAAAAATTCCATGTGGCCCAGGCCGTCGCAGCTCGGGCAGGCGCCCACCGGCGAGTTGAAGGAAAACAGGCGCGGCTCCATCTCGCTGAGCGAGTAGCTGCAGACCGGGCAGGAAAACTTGGCGCTGAACAGGTGTTCCTGGCCGGAATCCATTTCCATTGCCAGCGCCTTGCCGTCGGCCAGGCGCAGCGCGGCCTCGAAACTTTCGGCCAGGCGCTGCTGCATGTCGGGCCGCACCTTGAGGCGGTCGATCACCACGTCGATGTTGTGTTTCTCGGCTTTCTTGAGCTTGGGCAGCTCATCAAACTCATAAGCCGTGCCGTCCACGCGAAAACGCACATAACCCTGGGCCTGCATCTCGGCGAACACGTCGACGAACTCGCCCTTGCGTTCGCGCGCCACCTGCGCCAGGATCATCAGTTTGGTGTCTTCGGGCAGCGCCAGCACATGGTCCACCATCTCGCTGACGCTTTGCGCCTGCAGCGGCAAATCATGCTCGGGGCAGAAGGGCGTGCCGGCGCGCGCAAACAGCAGGCGCAGGTAGTCGTGAATTTCGGTCACCGTGCCCACGGTCGAGCGCGGGTTGTGCGAGGTGGCCTTCTGCTCGATCGAAATCGCCGGCGACAGGCCCTCGATCATGTCCACATCGGGCTTGTCCATCAGCTGCAGGAACTGCCGCGCGTAGGTGCTCAGGCTTTCGACATAACGGCGCTGGCCCTCGGCGTACAAGGTGTCAAAAGCCAGCGAGGACTTGCCCGAACCGCTCAGCCCGGTGATCACCACCAGCTGGTTGCGCGGAATGTCTAGGTCGATGTTCTTGAGGTTGTGCGTGCGCGCGCCGCGGATGCTGATACGCTGGGCCGCCAAGGCCTGGGCCAGGTAGCGGCTCTGGTCAGGTTCGGCCACGTGCCTGCCGTCTGCGGCTGCGGGGGAGAGGTATTGGCCGTCGGTGGAAGAGTTCACTGTGTAGGGGCGCCGCAAAACCCTCCATCATAGACCGATGTGTGTTTTTCGGGGTTCCGGGGCTATGGGGCGGGTTCTTGTCGCCCGGCGCGGGCGCAGTTCGTGCTTGCGCAGGGGCAAATGAAGCGCGGTCCAATTCAAAGACAATAGGTCCTGTCTTCCGCGGATGACCCCGCCAGCCCTTTTTTGGTTTTCAAATTTTCCAGCCCTCCTCTGTGTCCTCAGCCCGCCCCGACCTGCCTTCCTACCCCATGACCGCGACCGAGCGGCGCGCCAGCGCGTCGTTGGCTTCCATTTTTGCGCTGCGCATGCTCGGGCTCTTCCTGGTGCTGCCGGTGTTTGCGCTGGAGGCGGCGCGTTACCCAGGCGGTGACGACCCGGCGCGTGTTGGTCTGGCCATGGGCATTTACGGCCTGACCCAGGGCCTTCTGCAGATCCCCTTTGGCATGGCCTCCGACTGGCTGGGCCGCAAGAAGGTGATTGTGTTCGGCCTGCTGGTGTTTGCGCTGGGCAGTTTTGTCGCCACCTGGGCGCCCGACCTGACCTGGCTGATCATTGGCCGTTCGCTGCAGGGTGCCGGTGCCATTTCGGCCGCCGTCACCGCGCTGCTCGCCGACACCACGCGCGACGAGGTGCGCACCAAGGCCATGGCGCTGGTGGGCGCCAGCATCGCCCTGATGTTTGCGCTGTCGCTGGTGCTGGCGCCGCTGCTGGCCGCACAGGTCGGCCTGGGCGGGCTGTTTGCCTTCACCGGCGCGCTGGCGCTGGCCGGCATCGCGGTGGTGATCTGGTGGGTGCCGCCCGAGCCGGCGCAACACGTGAACCGGCCGCGCGGCAGCCTTGCCGAGGTCTTGAGCCACCCGGCCTTGCTGCGCCTCGATGTCGGCGTGTTTGTGCTGCACGCCGTCCAGCTGGCCATGTGGGTGGCGATTCCCGCGCTGCTGGTGCAGGCGGGGCTGGACAAGGACCGGCATTGGCAGGTCTACCTGCCGGCGGTGCTGGCCTCCTTCCTGGTGATGGGGTTCACGCTGTTCCCCATGGAAAAGCGTGGCTACCTGCGCGCCGTGTTCCTGGCCGCAGTGGGCCTGATCACGCTGGTGCAGTTCGGACTGATGGGCGCGGCCATGCAAGGCAGCCCCAGCCTGGCGGGGCTGGGCGCCTTGCTGTTCCTGTTTTTCTGCGGCTTCAATGTGCTTGAGGCCTCCCAACCCAGCTTGGCGTCACGGGTGGCGCCGGCCCATTCCCGCGGCGCGGCGCTCGGGGTCTACAACACGCTGCAGTCGCTCGGGTTTTTTGCCGGCGGCGCCCTGGGCGGCTGGCTGGCCAAAACGGCGGGGGCGCAAGCCCTGTTTGCGGCCTGCGGCGGGCTCATGCTGCTGTGGCTGCTGGTGGCCTGGCCGATGAAGGCGCCAGGACGGCATGCCGTCGCGCCGGTTTCCGGGCCGGCCGGCTCCGAAGCGGTTGGTGCGGTGGCGGCCCAGCCAGTTAAACTGTGAAAAATTAGGAGAACATGCCATGGCATCCGTCAACAAAGTCATCCTCGTCGGCAATCTGGGCCGCGACCCCGAAGTGCGTTACCTGCCCAGCGGCGACGCCGTGGCCAACATCGCGCTGGCCACCAGCAGCAAGTACAAGAACAAGGCCGGTGAGATGGTCGAGGAGACCGAATGGCACCGCGTCAGCTTTTTCGGCCGCCAGGCCGAGATCGTCGGCGAGTACCTCAAGAAAGGCCGCTCGGTCTACATTGAAGGGCGCCTGAAAACGCGCAAGTACACCGACAAGGACGGCGTCGAGAAATACGCGACCGACATCATCGCCAGCGAAATGCAGATGCTCGGCAGCCGGGAAGGCATGGGGTCGCCCGGCGGTGACGCTGACGGCGATGGCGGCGAACGCCAGTATTCCCGTCCGCCGGCGGCCGCGCCGCGTGCGCCGGCGCCAGCCCCCCGTGCGCCTGCGCCGGCACCGACCAAGGCCGCCAGCGGCTTTGACGACATGGACGACGACATTCCTTTTTGACCCGCTTTCCCGTCTGAACCGTTGACGCAACGGTTTTTGTCAACCGGCACCCTGCACCCCTGTAGGCGCCGGCCCCGTTTTCAGGCACGGACCGTTTCGGCAGGGCTTTGTTGGCTAGGATGAAAACCTGCCAACCGAAAGTGCCGAGATGAGCCTCCCCCCCTATCCTGAAAAAACAGGCCTGCGCCTGACCGCTTTGTGCAAGCCGCTGGGCGCCATCTTGCTGGCGGCGGGTTGCCTGCTGGTACCGGCTGCCCACGCCAACACCGATACCCTGAGCGAGCTGCTCGATGGGTCCGGCACTGCCGGGCTGGGCTTCCTGGTGCGTGCCGAGCAGTCGCCCTACGTGGGCGGCGGCGTGCGTTATGACCTGATGCCGCTTTACCTCTACGAAGGCGAGCGCCTGTTTCTTCACGCGAGCCGCGTCGGGGTGAAGGTCTTCAAGGACGAGGCGCAGCGGGTCGATGTGTTCCTCGACCAGCGTTTCGAGGGCTTCAGCGACGACCGCTTGCCGGCCAGCCTGGCCGGCATGGCCGAGCGTGGCGCTGGTCTGGACGCTGGCGTATCCTGGCGCTACCGCCAGCCCTGGGGAACCGTGCAGGCGGAGTTTTTGCAGGATGTGTCGGGCTTTTCCAGGGGCAGGGAGGTGCGACTGGGCTTCAGCCACGACTGGCGCTCGGGACGGCTCACGCTGCGTCCCAGCCTGACGGTGGCCATGCGCGATGCCAGACTGAACAACTATTACTACGGCGTGCGGCCCGGCGAAGCCACCGCGACGCGGCCGGCTTACGCGGCCGGCAGCGGCATCAACACCACGCTGGGGCTGTATGCAGCCTACGCACTGAGCGACGGCTGGCGCCTGCTGGGCGGCGTTTCGCGCACCGACCTGAGCGGCAAGGTGAAGGACAGCCCGATTGTCCGCAAGGCGCCGCAGACCGCCGTGTATTTTGGCGCGGCCTACGATTTCGGCACCCACAAGCAGCACTGGGCCGAAGAAAGTTCACCCACCCACGTCAAGGTGTTGTACGGCAAGTCCACCGAAGACGGTTGCCACCTGGCCAAGATCATCACGCTGACCTGCGCTTCGACGGCCAAGGTCAACTCGACACGCATCGCCGGCGTGCAGATCGGCAAGCCTTTCATCGAACAGCTCAATGGCTGGCCGCTGGACATCGTCGGTTACGTCGGCCTGTTGCAGCACGACGACCGCGGGCTGGCACCCAACGGGCTGCAGTTCGACGCCTTCATGAAAGCCTACTACTACGGCTTTCCATGGAGCGATCGCGTCAAGACCCGACTCGGCCTGGGCATCGGGGTATCGCTCGCGCAGCGGGTGCCCTACAGCGAGTCCAGCAGCCAGGCAGCGCGCGGGCGCCAGGCCTCGCGGCTGCTCAACTACCTGGACCCGAGCATCGACGTCAGTCTGGGTGACCTGGTGGGGTCACGCGCGCTGAAGAACACCTATCTCGGCTTCGGCGTGTCGCACCGCTCCGGGATTTTTGGCGCCTCGCGCCTGCTGGGCAACGTCAACGGCGGCTCCAACTACATCTACACCTACCTCGAAACCGTGCTGTAGGGTGCAAGTTTGCTATCGAAAAAAGAGCTAATGGCGCCCGTCGGAAAAGGCCGCAGGCCTGTTTTCCTTTCAGTCATCGGAAGGCGCCGGCGGTCATGTGCGGCCAGCCCCATAAACGGGGGATTGCCGCCGGCACGTCCAGCGTTAACAGTGGAGGCTCGCGCACATGTCGCAAGCGGGGCTCACGCCTGCCGTTTCTGGGCCATGCCTTTATCATCGGTTGCTGTGCAGCCTCTTCCAAAGATTTCACCCATGCCCGAATGGCGCGTACTGATTGTTGAAGACGATGTTCCGACGCGGGACTTCTTCGCGGACAGTGTCTCGGGCTGTGGGCAGCTGCATCTGGTCGCCGGCGTGGGCACCTTCGAGGAAGCCCGGGCGCTGATCGAGGACAAGAACCAGGTCATCGACATCCTGCTGACGGACCTGGCGCTGCCCGATGGCAACGGGCTGGACCTGATCCGGCTGGCGGGGCGCTTGCGGCCCTCGTGCGAGGCGCTGGTGATTTCGATGTTCGGCGACGAAGACAGCGTGCTGTCCAGCGTCGAAGCTGGCGCCCTCGGTTACATCCAGAAGGATTTCACGCCGGACAACATTGCGCACACGATTCTGGAGATGAAGGACGGCGCCTCGCCGATCTCGCCGATGATCGCGCGTCGGGTGCTGGCCAAGTACCGTGCACTGCACCTGGTCGATCAGGCGCCCGCCGCTGCACCGGCCGGAGCGGGGGGGCGCGGCCCGGGCGAGACGCCTGTCGCTGGCGCCGGCCGTGCGCTGCTGTCCGTGCGGGAGCAGGAAGTCCTGGAGCTGATCGCGCGCGGCTTTTCCTATGCGGAAATTTCAAAACTCAAGAGTGTGAGCGTGCACACCGTCCAGTCCCACATCAAGAACCTCTATACCAAGCTTGCGGTGCATTCCAGGAGCGAGGCGGTTTACGAGGCGACCCGGCTGGGCCTGCTGCAGCCGCCGTCGGCGGTCGACCCGCGCTGAGTCGTGGTGGCCTGAAGACATGCGCGCCCGCAGTCTCTGGTGTGGGCTGGTGTGCGCCCTGCTCTGCTGGGGCAACGCCCAGGCCGAGGTGCAGGAACTGCGCCAGGCCAGGGCCCTCATCACGCTGCAGGGTACGGCACCGGTGCAGTCCAGTGTCGAGCTGCCCTACCACTGGGACCGGCGTCATCCCGGGCTGGCCGGCGCGGCCACCTTTGAAATTGACTTCGGACCGCCGGCCGCCAGCGCCAAATCCTATGCCATCTACATACCCAGGCTGGGCAACGCCTATGAAATCTGGCTCAACGGCAATCTGCTGGAAAAAAATGGCGACCTGACAAAGTTCAATGGGGGCGACTACGCCAAGGTGCCACGTTTTGTGCCCGTCGCGACAGATCTCCTGCGGCCCTCCAACCGGCTGTTGATCCATGTCCGCACCGACGTGGGCCGGCGCGGCGGGCTGGCAGCGCCGGTGATGGGGCCGGACGAGGAGGTCAGGCGGCTTTACAGCAGCGATTACAACTGGCGCGCCACTGGCACCCTGGTGGTGGTGGTGCTCAGCTTCATGGTCGGCATGGTGGCGCTGGCCTTGTGGTTCACGCAGACCGACCCGGCGCGGGCCTACCGCGCAGTGCGCGACCCGATGTACCTGCTGGGGGGGCTCGCCGAGCTGTTCTGGACCGTGCGCGTCAGCGATGTGCTGATTGAAAATCCGCCGCTGTCCTGGCCGGCCTGGGGCATGGTGACCGTGATGATGACGGGCGGCTGGCTGACCTGCATGGGAAGTTTTTGCGTGCGGGTGGCCGGCTGGTCCGAGCTCAGGCCGGCGGTCTGGTTCAACCGCATGACCTGGACACTGTTTGCCATGGGCCCGCCACTGATTGCATGGGCACTGGTGTTTGCATCACCGCATGTGCTGACCGCCTGGTACGGCGCTTACGCACTGACGTTCACCTGCTTTATCGGCTTTTTCAGCTGGCGCGCGCTGCGCAACGCCACGCCGTCACACCGGGTGGTGGCCGCGGCACTTTTTGTCAATGTGCTGGTGGGCCTGCGCGACTGGTTTGTTTTCCGCATCAGCCCGTCCTACGCCGACAACACCCTGCTGCGTTACTCGTCGGTGCTGTTCGGGCTGGCGTTGGCCTATATCGTGATCACGCGTTTTCGCGAGGTCAGCACCCAGGCGCGCGACCTGATGAACAACCTGTCTTCCCGCATCTCGCAGAAAGAGCGGGAGCTGGGCCAGACCTACCGTCAGGTCGAACAACTGGCGCGCGAGCAGGAGCGGGTCAGCGAGCGCACCCGCATCCTGCGCGACATGCACGACGGCGTGGGCGCGCACCTGAGTGCCGCGATCCGGCAGCTGCAGTCGGGCAAGGCCAGCACCGACGACGTGTTGCAGACGCTGCGTTACACGCTGGACCAGCTCAAGCTGTCCATCGACGCCATGCATTTGCTGCCGGGCGACATCAGCTCGCTGCTGGCCAACCTGCGGTACCGGCTGGAGCCGCGGTTTGCCGCGTCGGACATCGAGCTGCAGTGGGTGGTCGGCAGCCTCGAGCCAGTCGCCCACATGGAAGCCAATGCCATGCGCCAGTTGCAGTTCATGGTGTTCGAGGCGCTGTCCAATGTGCTGCAGCATTCGCAGGCGACGACGCTGGCGATCGAGGCCGAGATGGCCGGCACCGGTGTGTGCCTGCGCGTCGTCGACAACGGGCGCGGTTTCGACGCCGCCGCCGTGCCGCGCAGGGGGCTGCTGTCGATGCGTGAGCGGGCGAGTGCGATTGGCGTGGCCATCGCCATCGAAAGCCGGCCGGGGCGCACGGCCGTTGAAATACGGATTCCGTAACCGGCTGGCCGCGCGATATGCTATTAAATCAGTAGCTGTTGACGCAAGTGTATCAAGGACAGTCCTTGATTTGATCGCAAAGACCGGGTGGCGGGTTCAGGGCAGCGCCGGAGTGTTGCTCGCTGCAATCACGCCGCCGCCCAGGCAGACCTCGCCCTGGTAGAGCACGGCCGACTGGCCGGGTGTGACGGCCCACTGCGGCTGCTCGAAGTGCAGTTCGGCCTGCGTGGCGGAAGCGGTCACCAGCGTGCAGGCGGCGTCGGCCTGCCGGTAGCGCGTTTTGGCGGCCATGGTGCCAGCCGCCGGCGGCGTACCGGCGACCCAGCTGCAGTCCTGCACCTGCACCTGCGTGGACAACAGCCAGGGATGGTCGTGGCCCTGCACCACCCAGAGGGTGTTGCTGTCCATGTCCTTGCGCGCCACAAACCAGGGTTCATGCTCGCCGACCCCGCGCTGGCCGAGCGCCTGCACGGCCTTGAGTTCGGCACCACGCGCCTTCACGCCGCCTATGCCCAGGCCCTGGCGCTGGCCCAGGGTGTAAAAACTCAGGCCTACATGTTCGCCCAGCACCCGGCCCTGGTCATTCTTGATCGGTCCCGGCGCCTTGGCGATGTAGCGGTTCAGGAACTCGCGGAAAGGCCGTTCACCGATGAAGCAGATGCCGGTCGAGTCCTTTTTCTTCGCGTTGGGCAGGCCAATCTCGTCGGCGATGCGCCGCACCTCGGTCTTCTTCAGCTCACCGACCGGGAACAGCGTTTTGGACAGCTGCGCCTGGTTCAGGCGGTGCAGGAAATAGCTCTGGTCCTTGGACGGGTCCAGTCCCTTCAGCAGTTCGTACAGGCCGGTGGTGTCGTTCCGGCGCACACGGGCATAGTGGCCCGTCGCAATTTTTTCGGCACCCAGCCGCATGGCATGGTCCAGGAAGGCCTTGAACTTGATCTCGGCGTTGCACAGAATGTCGGGATTCGGCGTGCGGCCGGCCTGGTACTCGCGCAGGAACTCGGCAAACACCCGGTCCTTGTAGTCGGCGGCAAAGTTGACATGTTCGATGGCGATGCCGATCACGTCGGCCACCGCCGCGGCGTCGACGAAGTCGACGTTGGACGAGCAGAACTCGCTGTCATCGTCGTCTTCCCAGTTCTTCATGAAGATGCCGATGACTTCATGGCCCTGTTGTTTGAGCAGGTGCGCGGTCACCGCGGAGTCCACCCCGCCGCTTAAACCGACAACGATACGTTGCTTGTGCATGGCAGCATTTTAGGTGGTGACGCAATTCCGCGAGAGGCTCAGGCCCTGGCGTCGTAGACGCTGGGGTCGGTGGTCAGCAGGTCCACCGGGTAACGCTTGCCCGCCAGGTAGTCTTCCATGCAGGTCAGCAACAAGGGACTGCGGTGCAAGTGAGCGCAAGCCCTGATCTCATCGGGGGTCAGCCACAGGGTGCGCACAATGCCCTCGTCCAGCGCCTGCCCGACCATCTCCTCGCCGAGCGACCCGCAAAAGGCAAAACGCAGGTAGGTGATGTCCAGCGGGATGTCCTGGCCAGGCACCGGCTTTTCGAAGCGCGACATATAGATTCCCACCAGCGCTTGCGGCGTGAAGTGAAACGCGGTTTCTTCCAGCGTCTCCCGCGCGCAACCCTGGATCGGGCTTTCGCCCGGGTCCAGGTGGCCGGCCGGATTGTTCAGGCGCAGGCCATCCTGCGTGTGTTCCTCCACCAGCAAAAACCGGCCCTCGCGCTCGATGATGGCCGCGACCGTGACACTGGGTTTCCATCGTGTATTCATCGCAGCATTATCCGTGGGGCGCCTGTCCGCACTGCAGCCTGCGCGACTTCCAGAGAGCAGCGTCCCAAAAAAGCCGGGAAAAGTCATGTAAGCTCGCTGACAGGTAACAATTTAACGTAGAACTACTTACGCAACGAGGAGACACCCATGCGAATCGGGGTACCGGCCGAAATCACGGCGGGGGAAACACGCGTTGCCGTCACGCCCGAGACGGCCAAAAAACTAAAAAGCCAGGGCCACACCGTCTGCATCCAGTCGGGTGCCGGTGTAGCCGCCAGCGTGCCCGATGAGGCCTATGTCGCCGCGGGAGCGGAGATCACCGATGCGGCCGGTGCCTATGCCAGCGACATCGTGCTCAAGGTGCGTTGCCCGCTGGACAGCGAAATCGGCCTGGCCAAAGCCGGCACGGTGCTGGTCGGCATGCTCAATCCGTTCGACCCTGCCGGCCTGCAACGGCTGGCCGCCGCGCAACTGACGGCGTTCGCGCTCGAAGCCGCGCCGCGCACCAGCCGCGCGCAAAGCATGGACGTGTTGTCATCGCAGGCCAACATCGCCGGCTACAAGGCCGTGATGATGGCGGCCAACAGCTATCAGCGCTTTTTCCCGATGCTGATGACCGCCGCCGGCACCGTCAAGGCCGCCCGTGTGGTGATTCTCGGCGTCGGTGTGGCCGGGCTGCAGGCGATTGCCACGGCCAAACGGCTGGGCGCGGTGATCGAGGCCAGTGACGTGCGTCCCAGCGTCAAGGAGCAGGTCGAATCGTTGGGTGGCAAGTTCATCGACGTGCCTTACGAGACCGACGAAGAGCGCGAAGCGGCCGTAGGTAGCGGCGGCTATGCCAAACCGATGCCGACCAGCTGGCTGGAGCGGCAAAAAGCCGAGGTCGCCAAGCGCGTGGCCCTGGCCGATGTCGTGATCACCACCGCGCTGATTCCGGGCCGCGCCGCACCGGTGCTGGTGACCGAAGACATGGTCAAGGCCATGAAGCCGGGCAGCGTGATTGTCGATCTGGCCGCGCCGCAAGGCGGCAACTGCCCGCTGACCGAACCCGGCAAAACCGTGGTCAAACACGGCGTCACGCTGATCGGCGAGACCAATGTGCCGGCGCTGGTCGCCGCCGACGCCAGCGCGCTGTACGCGCGCAACCTGCTGGACTTCCTCAAGCTGGTCATCAGCAAGGAAGGCACGCTCAACATCGACCTTGAAGACGACATCGTGGCGGCCTGCCTGATGACGCAGGGCGGCGAAGTCAAGCGCAAGTAGCAAGAAAAGAAGGAAGAAAAACACCCGTTAGGGCTGAGCTTGGCCCGTCCTGAGCCTGTCGAAGGATCGAAGCCAGGCCCACCCCGAACGGAACTGGAGACCCCTATGGACGCAGTATCCCCCACCATCATCAACCTCATCATCTTCGTGCTGGCCATTTACGTGGGTTACCACGTGGTGTGGACCGTCACGCCCGCCCTGCACACGCCGCTGATGGCTGTGACCAACGCGATTTCGGCGATTGTCATCGTCGGCGCCATGCTGGCCGCCGCGCTGACGGTCACGCCGCTGGGCAAGACCATGGGCGTGCTCGCCGTGGCGCTGGCCGCGGTCAATGTGTTCGGTGGCTTCCTGGTGACGCGCCGCATGCTGGAGATGTTCCGCAAGAAAGAAAAGAAAACAGCTGCCGCTGATGCAGGAGCCGCCAAATGAGCATGAACCTCGTCACGCTGCTGTATCTGGTGGCTTCGGTCTGTTTCATCCAGGCGCTCAAGGGCCTGTCGCATCCCACGACCTCGATCCGCGGCAACCTGTTCGGCATGGTCGGCATGGCGATCGCCGTCCTGACCACCGGCGCCCTGATCGTGGAGATTTCCGGTGGCAGGGCTTTCGGCATGGTGTACGTGCTGGGCGCCTTGCTGGTCGGCGGCAGCGCCGGCACGATCATGGCCAAACGCGTCGAGATGACCAAGATGCCCGAGCTGGTCGCCTTCATGCACAGCATGATCGGCCTGGCCGCGGTGTTCATCGCGGTGGCCGCCATGGCTGAGCCCGACGCCTTTGGCATCGTGGCCGCGGGCCTGCCCACGGCGGCGATTCCGGCCGGCAACCGGCTGGAGCTGTTCCTCGGTGCGGCCATCGGCGCGATCACCTTCAGCGGCTCGGTGATTGCCTTCGGCAAGCTCAGTGGCAAATACAAGTTCCGCCTGTTCCAGGGCGCGCCGGTGACGTTTGCCGGCCAGCACATGATCAACCTGGTGCTGGGCATCGCCACGTTGGCGCTCGGTCTGGCCTTCATGTTCACCGGCAACTGGACGGCCTTTTTTGCGATGCTGGCGCTGTCTTTCGTGCTGGGCGTGCTGATCATCATCCCGATCGGCGGCGCCGACATGCCGGTCGTTGTGTCCATGCTCAACAGTTACTCGGGCTGGGCCGCGGCCGGCATCGGCTTTTCGCTGAACAACGCCATGCTGATCGTGGCCGGCTCGCTGGTCGGCTCGTCGGGCGCCATCCTGTCCTACATCATGTGCAAGGCGATGAACCGCTCCTTCTTCAACGTGATCCTCGGCGGCTTCGGCGGCGAGGCCGGTACGGCCGCCGCCGGCGCCAAGGAGCAGCGTCCGGTCAAGTCCGGCTCGGCCGACGACGCGGCCTTCATCCTGGGCAATGCCGAAACCGTGATCATCGTACCGGGTTACGGCCTGGCGGTGGCGCGCGCCCAGCATTCGGTCAAGGAGCTCGCGCAAAAACTCACCGACCGCGGTGTCAACGTCAAGTACGCGATTCATCCGGTGGCGGGCCGCATGCCCGGCCACATGAACGTGTTGCTGGCAGAGGCCGAGGTGCCTTATGACCAGGTCTTCGAGATGGAAGACATCAACGCCGAGTTCGGCCAGGCCGACGTGGCCATCATCCTGGGCGCCAACGACGTGGTCAACCCGGCCGCCCATGTCAAGGGCAGCGCCATCTACGGCATGCCCATTCTCGAGGCCTACAAGGCCAAAACCGTCATCGTCAACAAGCGCTCCATGGCTGCTGGTTACGCCGGCCTGGACAACGAGCTGTTCTACATGGACAAGACCATGATGGTCTTTGGCGATGCGAAAAAAGTGATCGAGGACATGGGCAAGGCGATTGAGTAACTGGTCCGTCCGGGCGCAGCTTTTTCGCACCAATGACATGAATTAGAGGGGCGTCCCTTCTGATTCGGCCGTTTCCTAGGGAAAACGCAATAGCCCCGCAGAGGGTCGCGCCGCGACAATCCGTGGCAGTTGTTCAATCGTCATCTGGAGAAGACAAGCATGAATGCATCCACCCTCGACCGCCCCTGGCTGAAAGCCTATCCGCCGGGCGTGCCGACCGATATCGATGCGTCGCAATACGCTTCGCTGGTAGCGCTGATGGAAGAAAGCTTCGCCAAAAACGCCAGCGCCGTGGCCTACAGCTTCATGGGCAAGGACATCACCTTCGGCCAGACCGACAGCCTGTCGCAGGCTTTTGCCGCCTACCTGCAGGGCTTGGGGCTGGCCAAGGGTGATCGCGTCGCCATCATGATGCCCAATGTGCCGCAGTACCCGGTCACAGTGGCGGCCATCCTGCGCGCCGGTTATGTGGTGGTCAACGTCAATCCTCTGTACACGCCGCGCGAGCTGGAGCACCAGCTCAAGGATTCGGGCTCCAAGGCGATTGTCATCATCGAGAACTTCGCCAACACGCTGGAACAGTGCATTGCGAATACGCCGGTCAAGCATGTGGTGCTCACGGCCATGGGTGACCAGCTCGGCGTGCTCAAGGGTGCGCTGGTCAACTACGTGGTTCGCAACGTCAAGAAAATGGTGCCGGCCTTCAATTTGCCGGGGGCCGTGCGTTTCAATGACGCGGTGGCCCAGGGCACGCGCGGCAGCCTCAAGCGGCCCGACCTCAAGCCTGACGACGTGGCGGTGCTGCAGTACACCGGCGGCACCACCGGCGTTTCCAAGGGCGCCGTGCTGTTGCACCGCAATGTGATTGCCAACGTGCTTCAGTCCGAAGCCTGGAACGGCCCGGCCATGGCCGGCATGGCGGCGGGTGTGCAGCCGACCTATGTCTGCGCGCTGCCGCTGTACCACATCTTCGCGTTCACCGTGAACATGATGCTGGGCATGCGCACCGGCGGCAAGAACATCCTGATCCCGAACCCGCGCGACCTGCCGGCCGTGCTCAAGGAGCTGTCCAAACACAAGGTGCACAGCTTCCCGGCGGTCAACACGCTGTTCAACGGCCTGGCCAACCATCCCGACTTCAACACCGTGGACTGGTCGCACCTGAAGGTGTCGCTGGGCGGCGGCATGGCGGTGCAAAGCGCCGTCGCCAAGCTCTGGCTGGAAAAAACCGGTTGCCCGATCTGTGAAGGCTACGGCCTGTCGGAAACCTCGCCGTCAGCCAGTTGCAACCCGACCAACAGCAAGGTCTTCACCGGCACCATTGGTGTGCCGATTCCCAGTACTTATTTCAAGCTGCTCGACGACGACGGCAACGAGGTGCCGACCGGCCAGCCCGGCGAGATCGCCATCAAGGGCCCGCAGGTCATGGCCGGCTACTGGCAGCGCCCTGACGAAACCGCGAAGGTCATGACGCCAGACGGTTACTTCAAGTCGGGCGATATCGGCGTGGTCGACGAGCGCGGCTTCTTCAAGATCGTGGACCGCAAGAAAGACATGATTCTGGTCAGCGGTTTCAATGTCTACCCGAACGAGGTCGAAGACGTGGTCTCCGGCATGGAAGGCGTGATGGAGTGCGCCTGCGTCGGGGTGGCGGACGACAAGTCGGGCGAGGCCGTCAAGCTGGTCATCGTCAAGAAGAACCCGGACCTGACCGAAGCCCAGGTGCGCGAGTTCTGCAAGACCAACCTGACCGGCTACAAGCAGCCCAAGGTGGTCGAGTTCCGCACCGAACTGCCAAAAACCCCGGTCGGCAAGATCCTGCGCCGGGAATTGCGCGACAAGAAGTAGCGCAGGCCCGGCAGGTGAAAAAAGGCGGTTCCGGCTGCCTTTTTTCCTTGGTGCGGCCATGAACGGGAAGCAGTTCGGGCAAACTTGCAGCCATGAAACCTACCGCCATCCTGAGCGCCCTCGCCGAAGAACAGCGGGGCCTGCTGGAGTTGCTGCAGCGGCCGCAGAAAACCCGCCATGCCGGCCGCGACTTCTGGCAGGGTGAGCTGCATGGCCGGCCCGTGGTACTGGCGCTGTCAAAAATTGGCAAGGTGGCCGCCGCCACCACGGCGACGGCGCTGATCGAGCGTTTCGCTGTGGGCCGCGTGGTGTTCACCGGGGTGGCCGGCGGGCTGGGCAAGGGCGTGCAGGTCGGGGATGTGGTGGTGGCGACCGATTTTTTGCAGCACGATCTGGATGTCTCGCCGCTGTTTCCACGCTACGAGGTCCCGTTTTACGGGAAAGCCCGGTTCGACGGTGACACCGCCCTGACCGCGCTGCTCTACGCGGCGGCCTGCGCCGCGCTGGCCCCGGTGGCGGCGGGCCGGTCCGCGCAGCGCTTTCCGCAGGCCCGCGTCCACCAGGGCCTGCTGGCCAGCGGTGACCGGTTTGTTTCGGGTTCCGCCGAGTCGCAGGCCCTGCAGGCCGCGCTGGCCGGCGCCGGGCACGCGGTGCTGGCCGTCGAGATGGAGGGCGCCGCCGTGGCCCAGGTCTGCCTGGATTACGGCGTGCCTTTTGCCGCCATGCGCACGATTTCAGACCGGGCCGATGACAGCGCCCATGTGGATTTCTCGAGCTTTGTCGAGCAGGTGGCCAGCCATTACGCGCAGGCCATTGTTGAGCGGTTTCTGCTTTCGCTATCAATAAAGTAGCTGCTAACGACCGTATTACAAGGGCTGGAGGCCGATTTGGCTAAAAATCGTCGGTCAGGCTGCCACCGACAGCCGTGTGTCCTCTTCATACCAGCCAGGGCCGCGGGTCCGGCTTTGCCGGCCCGCAGGCGCAGCGGCCCCCTTGGGGGGCAGGGAGCTACACGCAGTGAGCGACCGTGGGGGCTACTTCAACCAGCCGCGCCGCCGGAAGTACCACATCGGTACCACCGCACTCGCCGCCATCAGCACCAGTGCGTACGGGTAGCCCAGCGCCCAGTCGAGTTCCGGCATCAGCTTGAAGTTCATGCCGTACACGCTGGCGATCAGCGTGGGCGGCAGCAGGGCGACGCTGGCCACCGAGAAGATCTTGATGATCTTGTTCTGGTTGATGTTGATGAAACCGACCGTGGCGTCCATCAGGAAGTTGATCTTGTCGAAAAGAAAAGCCGTGTGGGAGTCCAGCGAGTCGATGTCGCGCAGGATCTGGCGCGCCTCCTCGAACTGTTCGCTGTTGAGCATCTTGCTGCGCATCATGAAGCTCACGGCGCGGCGCGTGTCCATCACATTGCGGCGGATGCGCCCGCTCAGGTCTTCGTGGCGGGCGATGGCGCCCAGCACCTCGCCGGCCATCACGTCCGTTACATCGCCCGACAACACCTTGGTGCTGACCTTTTCAAGGTCGATGTAAATGCCTTCCAGGGTGTCGGCCGAGTATTCGGCATCGGCGTCGAACAGCTTGAGCAGCACTTCCTTGGCGTCTTCGATCAGGCCCGGGGCCCGGCGCGCGCGCATGCGCAGCAGGCGGAACACCGGTACGTCCTCGTCGTGGATCGAAAACAGCACGCCCTTGCTCTTGAGGTTGTCATTGACCAGGTTCAGGATGAAGGCCACCCGCACGGTGCGGGGCTCCTCGTCGTCGGCAATCAGGAAGTCCGAGCGGATGTGCAGCTCGCCGTTGTCTTCTTCGTAAAAGCGCGCCGACTCCTCGATGTCCTCGTCCATCACGTCTTCGGGAATCGACAGGCCGTAATACTGCTTGATCCAGCGTTTTTCTTCCAGCGTCGGTGACTCCAGGTCCACCCAGATCGGCTGGAACCGGGACAGCTCCTCCAGCGATTCGATCTCTTCCTGGAACAGGCGCCCGTTGGCGAGCGTGAAAATATTGAGCATGACTGGCTCCCAATCGGTTTGGGGGCGCCGGTACCGGGCAGGCGTCTGCCCGGCGTTGGCGGGGTTGTGGATGGTGGCATCGCTTTCAACCCCGGGATGACGCTGGCGTCAGTCTGCGGTGCTGAAAGCTAGCGACTGGGGCTGCTTTCCAAGGATTTCTCCGTATTGACCAAGCTGCGATTATGGCATTTTGGCCCGGATTTCACTACCTGTTCCGGCCCGCCGCCAGGTTCCCGCCAGAGGGTCAAGGACCTTTTCCGACCGTTTCATTTATTGTTGCGATGCACGGTTGCGTTTACCCCGGTTCGGGCGCATAGTGAAAACAAGAGAGTTGTCCGTCCGCCGCCCGGCAGGCCTGCCAGAGCGGTGTTTTTAACCCCCCTCCAGCCATGGAAAAGGAGTCTCTTTATGAATTTGACGATCAGCGGTCACCACCTTGAAGTTACCCCCGCCTTGCGCGGTTACGTGACCAGCAAACTGGATCGAATTACGCGGCATTTTGACCAGGTGGTGGATGTGAAGGTCCTGTTGACAGTGGATAACATGAAGGAAAAGGAGTTGCGCCAGAGAGCCGAGTGCAATGTGCATGTCAAGGGACGTGACCTGTTCGCCGAAAGTTCGCATGCTGACCTGTATGCTGCGGTTGATGAACTCGCTGACAAGCTGGACCGCCAGGTCGGCCGCTACAAGACCAAAACCCAGGATCACCACCACGTGACTGCCAAGCGGGAGATGTGAGCGACGCCGCAGGCGGCGGCTGGCGGAAAGTGCCACCCCGTGCGGCCTCCAGATCCCCCTCCGGAAGGCCGCCTGTGCCCTCAGGCGGCTTTTTTATGGCCCGGATGGCCGCCATGCACACGAAAGTGCATAATTCGGCGACTCTCACCTTGTTATGAACCGTCTTTCGCAAATATTGCCCCCTACCCAGGTGCTGGTCAGTGTCGAGGCCACCAGCAAGAAGCGTGCTTTTGAAGAAGCCGGCCTGCTGTTTGAAAACCTGCATGGCCTGAACCGGGCGCTGATCACCGACAGCCTCTTCGCGCGTGAGCGTCTGGGCTCGACCGGGCTGGGTCATGGCGTGGCGATTCCGCACGGACGCATCAAGGGTTTAAAGGCCCCGATGGCGGCGGTGTTCCAGCTGCACGCCCCGATTGGTTTTGACGCGCCTGACGAGCAGGCCGTGGGCCTGCTGATTTTCCTGCTGGTGCCCGAAGCGGCCACCCAGAAACACCTCGAGATCCTGTCCGAAATCGCTGAACTGCTCAGCGACAGCGCCCTGCGCGAGCGGCTCAAGGCCTGCACCGACGCGGCTGCGCTGCACCAGCTGATTGCCTCCTGGCAGTCCAGCCACGCTGTCAGCCCCTGACCCGCGCGCGACCGTGACGCAGATTTTCCCCTCCCCCGCGGCATGAAGCCCACCGTCGTCAGCGCCGATGTCCTGTTTGAGGACCACCGCGCCGCGCTGAAGTGGGAATGGGTGGCCGGGCTGGGCGCCTCGGAACGGCGCTTCGACGAGGTCGCCGTGCGGGCGGCCCGTTCCGGTGCCGACCTGGTCGGTTACCTCAACTACATCCACCCCTACCGCGTGCAGCTGCTCGGCGAGCGCGAAGTGGCCTACCTGAGCCGGGGCTCCCCCGAAGACTGCGCCCGCCGCATTGCGCGCATCGTCACGCTGGAGCCGCCGGTGCTGATCATTGCCGACGGCCAGGTGGCGCCGGACACGCTGCTGTCCATGTGCGAGCGCGCCCAGATTCCCATGTTTGCCACCAAGGAATCGGCGGCCTTTGTGATCGACGTGCTGCGGGCCTACCTGTCCAAACATTTCGCCGACCGCACCTCCATGCACGGTGTGTTCATGGACATCCTCGGCGTGGGCCTGATGATCACCGGCGAATCGGGCCTGGGCAAAAGCGAACTGGGCCTGGAGCTGATCTCGCGCGGCCACGGCCTGGTGGCCGACGACGCGGTGGACCTGTACCGCATCAACCAGACCACCATCGAAGGGCGTTGCCCGGAACTGCTGCAGAACCTGCTCGAGGTGCGCGGCATCGGCCTGCTCGACATCAAGGCAATTTTTGGCGAAACCGCGGTGCGGCGCAAGATGCGGCTCAAGCTCATCGTGCACCTGGTGCGGCGCGAAACGCTGGAGCGCGAGTACGAGCGTATCCCCTATGAGCCGCTGACGCAGGACGTGCTGGGCATTCCGGTGCGCAAGGTAGTCATCCAGGTGGTGGCCGGGCGCAACATCGCGGTGCTGGTCGAGGCCGCGGTGCGCAATGTCATCCTGCAGCTGCGCGGCATTGACACCTACCAGGAGTTTGTCGAACGGCACCGCCAGGCCATGGAGCGGGGCGGCTGAATAGCCCCCACGGTCGCTCGCTGCGTGTAGCTCCCTGCCCCCCCGAGGGGGCCGCTGCGCCTGCGGCCCGGCGAAGCCGGTTCCGCGGCCCCTGCTTGAATTGAGAGCACCTTCGCTCGCCCACTTCGTGAGCGGCCCGGCGCGAACCCCTCGCTTCATATTTTGCTATCGAATTAATAGCTGCTTGCGCCCGCCAGTCAGGGGTTGTCGCCCATTTTCATTAAAAATCAGCCGTGGTGCTGCGGATGCCGCGGCGACACGGGGCGGTTCGGGCACTTGTCCTTGGTGCAGTTGGCATACATCGACAGCGAATGGTCGGCAATCGCAAACCCCTTGGCCTTGGCGACCGCATGCTGGCGTTTTTCGATTTCCGCGTCGTAAAACTCCTCGACCTTGCCGCAATCGAGGCACACCAGGTGGTCATGGTGCTGGCCTTCGTTGATTTCATAAACGGCCTTGCCGGATTCGAAATTGCTGCGGTTGAGCAGGCCGGCCTGCTCGAACTGGGTCAACACGCGGTAAACCGTGGCCAGCCCGATGTCGGACCGGTCTTCCAGCAGCACCCGGAAAACATCTTCCGCCGTCATGTGCCGCTGCTTGCCGGCCTGGAAAATCTCCAGAATCTTCAGGCGCGGCAGGGTGGCTTTCAGCCCGGTGTTCTTGAGTTCGTCGATGTTGCTCATGGGGGAGGCTTCCTGAGGAAAAGGGGCCGCGGTCGGGGCCTGTGCAGGCTCGGCATTCAGGGGGCGGGAGGCGCGTACGCGGCGGCACCCTGCCGCTACAATGGCCAATCATATCGCTACACCCCCCTACTATGTCAGCCATGCGTGCAAATTACCGTCGCGGCCTCCAAGCCGCTTTCGCCGTCCTGGCCTGCGCCGGACTGGCTGCCTGCGGCAGCGGCAAAGGCATGACCGGGGGCTTGAGCGAAAGCAAAATCAACCCCGTCAACTGGATCACGCCCTACAAGGTCGAGGTTGTCCAGGGCAACTTCGTCTCCAGGGAACAGGTCGAGCTGCTCAAGCCCGGCATGTCGCGGGACCAGGTGCGCCAGGTGCTGGGCACACCGCTGCTGGCCAGCGTGTTCCATGCGGATCGGTGGGACTATGTGTTTACCCTGAAGCGCCAGGGCGTGGAGCCGCAGTCGCTCAGGCTCACGGTTTTTTTCAAGGGTGAGGCCCTTGAGCGGTTCGAGGGCGACACCATGCCCAGCGAATCGGATTTCGTCGCCAAGCTGGACTCGCGCCGCAAGCTCGGCAAGGTGCCGGTGCTGGAGCTGACCGAAGAGCAGCTCAAGGCCGCCGAAAAGAAACCGGCCGCGACGGCTGCCACCCCCCCGGTGACGCCCCCCGTGACCGCACCGTCGGCCGCCAGCTACCCCCCGCTGGAAAGCCCGGCCCGGTGAGCGCGCAGCAGCAGGCCCCTCTTCGCATCGCGGTGGCCGGCGCCAGCGGCCGCATGGGCCAGATGCTGGTCGAGGCGGTGCGCACCAGCGGCGACTGCCAGCTGACCGGCGCGCTGGATGTGGCCAGCAGCCCGGCTCTGGGAAACGATGCCACGGCCTTCCTCGGACAGGCCAGCGGTGTCATGATCACCGCCGACCTGGCAGCCGGTCTGGGCGGCGCCCAGGTGCTGATCGATTTCACCCGCCCCGAAGGCACGATGGCTCACCTGGCCACCTGCCGCGAACTCGGCGTCAAGCTGGTGATAGGTACCACAGGCTTTTCCGACGCGCAGAAGGCCGAGATCGCCGCTGCCGCCAAAGACATCGCCATCATGATGGCGCCCAACATGAGCGTCGGTGTCAACGTCACGCTCAAGCTGCTCGAGATGGCCGCCAAGGCCCTGAGCACCGGCTACGACATCGAAATCATCGAGGCCCATCACCGGCACAAGGTCGATGCGCCGTCCGGCACCGCGCTGAAAATGGGCGAGGTGATCGCCGGCGCGCTGGGTCGTGACCTCAAGGATTGTGCGGTCTACGCCCGGGAAGGCGTGACCGGCGAGCGTGACCCCTCGTCCATCGGTTTTGCGACAATTCGCGGCGGCGACATCGTCGGTGACCACACCGTGCTGTTTGCCGGTACCGGCGAACGTATTGAAATCACCCACAAATCCTCCAGCCGCGTCACCTACGCCCAGGGCAGCCTGCGGGCCGCGCGTTTTCTGGCTGGCAAATCGGCTGGTCTGTACGACATGTTCGATGTGCTGAACCTGAAGTGAGCGCCTGAATGAACGTGCTCGCGTTGATCACCCAGGGCGATGCCGTGACCGGCCTGGTGGCGGCGCTGCTGCTGCTGATGTCGGTGGCCAGCTGGGTGGTGATTGTCTGGAAAGCCTGGCTGCTCAAACGCGCGGTCGGCGATGTGGCGCGCAGCACGGCTGTGTTCTGGCAGTCCGCCTCTGTCGAGGAGGCCCAGCCCAAGGTGGCGGCGTTCGACCGCGAGGCGCTGGTGCTGCCCCTGATCGCCGCCACCCGACTCCAGGCCGGCGGCACGCTGGCCTCGGCCGGCGACCGGTCCCAGCAGCTGACGCGGGTCCTGCGCGATGCGCTGCATGGGGTGCTGCACAAGCTGCAGTACGGCCAGGTCCTGCTGGCCACCGTCGGTTCCACCGCGCCCTTTGTCGGCCTGCTGGGCACCGTCTGGGGCATTTACCACGCATTGACCGGCATTGCCGCGGCCGGCCAGATCACCATTGACAAGGTGTCCGGCCCGGTCGGCGAGGCGCTGATCATGACCGCCGCAGGCCTGGCCGTGGCGATCCCGGCCGTGCTGGCCTACAACGTCTTCGGCCGCAACATCGGCCGCATCGAGGCGGACCTGGAAGGGTTTGCCTACGATTTGCGGGAATTGCTGGCCGCAGCAGGCCCCGGCGGCCAGGCTGCAGAACGCAGCAAAGAGTCGGTGGACGCAGGCGCGAGGGCGTTGTGAGCTTCGGCCGCCTCGAACGCACCCAGGGCGCCCAGCCCATGAGCGAGATCAATGTCACCCCGCTGGTGGACGTGATGCTGGTGCTGGTGGTGATCTTCATCATCACCGCGCCCCTGCTGGCCAGCTCGATCAAGCTGGACCTGCCCAAAAGTGAGGCCGCCCGGCCAAACGAAGCGCCGCAATTTGTCACGCTGGTGGTCGACAAGGCCGGCCAGGCTTTCCTCAATGACCAGCCGGTGTCCGGCGACCAACTGGGCCAGCGCCTGCGGCAAAACGCGGCGCTGAACCCCGACACGGAAGTGCAACTGCGCGCCGACGAGGCCGTGCCTTATGGCCGTATCGTCGAGGTCATGGGCATCGCGCAAAAAGCCGGCCTGAACCGTATCGGCTTCGTCGCCAACGCCCCCGCCACCGCAACGCCGGCCCCTGCGACCCGGCCCTGAAGGCGCGCCAGCGGGGCCAACCCGGTCCAGCGCCTAAAATCCCTGCAACCGGCAGCAAGAGGCTGCTCCATCCTTTTCCATCTTCCGTGCGCCATGCAAGACAAATACAACCACCTCGACGTTGAGCGCAGTGCGCAAACCCACTGGACCGCCGCGGATGCCTACCGCGTCACCGAAGACTCGTCCAAAAAGAAGTATTACGCCTGCTCCATGCTGCCTTACCCCAGCGGCAAGCTGCACATGGGCCATGTGCGCAACTACACCATCAACGACATGCTCACGCGTTACCTGCGCATGAAGGGCTACAACGTGCTCATGCCCATGGGCTGGGACGCCTTCGGCCTGCCGGCCGAAAACGCCGCGATGAAAAACGGCGTGCCGCCGGCGCAGTGGACCTACGACAACATCGCCTACATGAAAAAGCAGATGCAGGCGATGGGGCTGGCGATCGACTGGAGCCGCGAAGTCGCGACCTGCGACCCGAGCTATTACAAGTGGAACCAGTGGCTGTTCCTGAAGATGCTGGACAAGGGCATTGCCTACCGCAAGACCCAGGTCGTGAACTGGGACCCGGTCGACCAGACCGTGCTCGCCAACGAGCAGGTCATCGACGGCAAGGGCTGGCGCACCGGCGCCGTGGTCGAAAAGCGCGAGATCCCGGGTTACTACCTGAAGATCACCGACTACGCCGAAGAACTGCTCGACAGCGTCAGCAACAAGCTGCCGGGCTGGCCCGAGCGCGTCAAGCTGATGCAGGAGAACTGGATAGGCAAAAGCGAAGGTGTGCGTTTTGCATTTCCGCATGACATCAAGGACGCTTCCGGCGCCCTGATCGGCGACGGGAAGATGTACGTCTTCACCACGCGCGCCGACACCATCATGGGCGTGACCTTCTGCGCCGTGGCGCCCGAACACCCGCTGGCGATCCACGCGGCGGCGGCTAACCCGAAACTCGCGGCTTTCATCGAAGAGTGCAAGTCCGGCGGTACCACCGAAGCCGAACTGGCCACGCAGGAGAAAAAGGGCGAGCGCACCGGCCTGTTCGTCACACATCCGCTGACTGGCGAGGCTGTCGAAGTCTGGGTCGGCAACTATGTGCTGATGAGTTACGGCGACGGCGCGGTCATGGGTGTGCCCGCGCATGACGAGCGCGACTTCGAGTTCGCGAAGAAATACGGCCTGCCCATCAAGCAGGTCACGGATGTCCCCGGCAAGACCTACAGTCTTGAGGCCTGGGCCGACTGGTATGGCGACAAGCAGCAGGGCGTTGCGATCCACTCCGGCAAATACGACGGCCTGGCCTTCAAGGCGGCCGTCGATGCCGTCGCCGCCGACCTCGCCGCAAAAACCCATAATGGAATCAGCCTGGGCGAGAAAAAAACCACCTGGCGCCTGCGCGACTGGGGCGTGAGCCGCCAGCGTTACTGGGGCACGCCAATTCCCATCATCCACTGCGAGGAACACGGCGCGGTGCCGGTGCCGGAAAAAGACCTGCCGGTGGTGCTGCCACAGGACTGCGTGCCCGATGGCTCGGGCAACCCGCTGCACAAGCACCTTGGTTTCCACGCCGGCGTGACCTGCCCGATCTGCGGAAAACCGGCGCGGCGCGAGACCGACACCATGGACACCTTCGTCGATTCGTCCTGGTACTACATGCGTTACTGCGACCCGAAGAACGACGAAAAAATGGTCGCGGAGGGCGCGGCCTACTGGATGCCGATGGACCAGTACATAGGCGGCATCGAACACGCGATCCTGCACCTGCTGTATGCGCGTTTCTGGACCAAGGTCATGCGCGACATGGGCCTGGTCCAGGTGGACGAACCTTTCACCAAGCTGCTGACCCAGGGCATGGTGCTCAACCACATCTACTCGCGCAAGGGCGACAAGGGCGGCGTCGAGTACTTCTGGCCGGCCGATGTGGACGACGTGCATGACGAACAGGGCAAGGTCATTGGCGCCAGACTCAGGAAGGACGGCTCCATGGTCAGCTACGAAGGCGTGGGCACCATGAGCAAAAGCAAGAACAACGGCGTCGATCCGCAGGACCTGATCGAGAAATACGGCGCCGACACCGCGCGCCTGTACACCATGTTCACCTCCCCGCCGGAAGCCACGCTGGAGTGGAACGACGCGGGCGTCGAGGGCTCCTACCGTTTCCTGCGCCGCGTCTGGAACTTCGGCGTCAAGCTGGATGCTATGAATTTGGGAGCTGGTGGCGCCCGTCCCCAAAAGGCTGGAGCCAAATTTGACAAGGAAACGCAGGCACTGCGCCGCGAGATCCACACGGTGCTCAAGCAGATCGACTACGACTACCAGCGCATGCAGTACAACACCGTGGTGTCGGGCGGCATGAAGCTGCTCAATGCGCTGGAAGACTTCAAGGGCCAGATGTCGGCCGGCGCGGCGTTTGCCCTGCGCGACGGCATGGGCATCCTGCTGCGCTGCCTTTACCCCGCGACGCCGCATGTGGCGCACGCCCTGTGGGAGGAGCTCGGTTTTGCGAAAGACCATGGCGGCCTGCTCGACGCGCCCTGGCCCGAGGTTGATGAATCCGCCCTGGTGCAGGACGAAATCGAGCTGGTGCTGCAGATCAACGGCAAGCTGCGCGGGTCGGTCACCGTGCCGGCCAGCGCCGACAAGGCCGCGATCGAGGCGGCGGCGCTGGCCTGCGACGCGTTTGTCAAACAGGCTGCCGGCGCCCCGGCCAAAAAAGTCATTGTTGTGCCGGGCCGCCTGGTCAACATCGTCGTCTGAAGGAAGCCACCATGCAACGTCGCGTTTTCCTGTTGTCCGCTGCGGCGGCCTGGGGCCTGAGTGCCTGCGGTTTTGCCTTGCGCAAGGCCCCCAACTATGCGTTCAAGACCATATACAGCGGTGCGGCCGAAACCTCGACGCTGGGGACCGAGCTCAACCGCAACCTGGAAGCCGGCGGAACGGTGAAGGTGATCCGCGACCCCCGCCTGATCGCTCAGGCGGACGTGATTCTCGATGTGTTGCTCGACCAGCGCGAAAAAACCGTGGTGGGTATCAATGCTTCTGGGCAGGTGCGCGAGTTCCAGCTGCGCACGCGTTTCAGGTTCCAGCTGCGCACGCTCAAGGGCAAGTTGCTGATTCCCCCCGCCGAAATCGTGCTGCAGCGCGACATCAGCTTCAACGAGTCCGCGGTGCTGGCCAAGGAAACCGAGGAGGCGCTGCTGTACCGCGACATGCAGAGCGATATCGTCCAGCAGATCCTGCGCCGCCTGGCTGCCGTCAAGGAGATTTGACGCTGCGGGCCTGCGTCGCAGGTCGAAATAGGTGATGAAATCGGGCGTTGGCCCAATAGATACGGGCGCAAGTAGCTATGAATTCGGTAGCGCCAGTAGCGCCAGTAGCACCAGTGGCACCAGCGGCGCTGGTACGGCCCGATCCCGTGAAGATCAGCGCATCAGCGTGCTTTTGCCGAACAGGCTTTCGACCAGTTCCAGCACCACTTCGGCCGTGGCGTTGCGCACATCCAGGGCCGGGTTGAGTTCCATCACGTCCAGCGAGGCCAGGCGGCCGGTGTCGGCGATCATTTCCATGCACAGCTGGGCTTCGCGGTAAGTCGGGCCGCCCTTGACGGCCGTGGCCACACCGGGCGCAATCATGGCATCGAGGAAATCCACGTCGAAACTCACATGCAGGTGGGTCTGCGCATCGACACCGGCCAGCGCCGCTTCCATGGTGTGTCGCATGCCCTGCTCGTCGATGTAACGCATGTCGAACACTTCCAGGCCTGACTGCCGGATCAAGTGCTTTTCGCCTTCGTCGACGCTGCGAATGCCGATCTGCCGGACGGCCGAGGCCTGGATCGCCGGGACCACACCGCCGATGCCGGTCAGCTCGACCGGGCCGTGCCCGCACAACACGGCCACGGGCATGCCGTGGGTGTTGCCGGTGGGGGTCAGGCGGTCGGTATTGAAGTCGGCGTGCGCGTCCAGCCACAACACACGCAGCGCCTGGCCGGTCTGGCGGCAGCGGCGTGCCACGGCGCTGATGGAGCCGATGGCCAGGCAGTGGTCGCCGCCCAGCAGGAGGGGCAAGTCGCCCTCGCTGAGGGCCGAGAACACGGCCTCATGCACCGAGCGGTTCCAGGCGGCCACTTCGGCCAGGTGGCGGTAACCCCGAACCGGCGCTTGCCACGGGTTGGGCGGCCCGCTCAGGTTGCCGTCGTCCTTCACCTGCAGGCCGCGGCCTTCCAGCGTGGCCTGCAGGCCGGCCACGCGCAGCGCCTCGGGGCCCATCGACGCGCCGCGGGTGCCGGCGCCGATGTCGGTGGGCGCGCCAATCAGGCGAATGCGTTGTGTCATGGGAAGGAGTATGCCGTCAGCAGGCCACGTCTGCCAGGCCAGGAGGACTTGATGCAAAACCCCCAGCCGCTAAACTTGGGTCACCATGAACCTGGCGCCCGCCCAACTTTCCGACCACCTCAAGCGCGGGCTCAAGAGCCTGTACACCCTGCACGGCGACGAGCCGCTGCTGGTGCAGGAGTTCGCCGACGCGCTGCGTGCCGCTGCGCGGGAGCAGGGTTACACCGAACGCACGGTGCACACCGTGGCCGGCGCCCATTTCGACTGGAGCGAGGTGCTGGCCAGCGGCGGCTCCCTGAGCCTGTTTGCCGACAAGCAGATCGTGGAGATTCGCATCCCCAGCGGCAAGCCCGGCAAGGACGGCTCGGCCGCGCTGCAGCAGATTGCCGAACGCGCGCAGGGTGACGACAGCACGCTGACCCTGGTGCTGTTGCCGCGCCTGGACAGCATGACGACCAAGGGTGCGTGGTTTGGCGCGCTGGAAAGTTTTGGCACCACGGTCAAGTTCGACCCGATTGAGCGCCGCAACCTGCCGCAGTGGATCGCGCAGCGCCTGCAGCAGCAGGGCCAGCGGGTGGCGCCAGGCGAGGAGGGCCAGCGCACGCTGCAGTTTTTTGCCGACCGGGTCGAAGGCAACCTGCTGGCCGCCCACCAGGAGATCCAGAAGCTGGGCCTGCTCTATCCCCCCGGCGCGGGGGCGTCGGCAGAACTGGGTTTCGACCAGGTCGAAAACGCCGTGCTCAATGTCGCGCGTTACGACGTGTTCAAGTTGTCCGAAGCGGTGCTCGGCGGTCAGGCCCTGCGTGTCCAGCGCATGCTCGATGGCCTGCAGTCCGAGGGTGAATCCGAGGTGCTGGTGCACTGGGCCCTGAGCGAGGACATCCGCAGCATGAAGCGGGTCAAGGACGCGCTGGGCGCGGGCCGGCCCATGCCGATGGCCCTGCGCGAAAACCGCGTCTGGGGTGTCAAGGAAAAACTGTTCGAGCGGCTGTTGCCCCACATGGGCGACACCACGCTGGCCAATTTGCTGCATGCCGCCCACAAGGTCGACGGCATCGTCAAGGGCCTGAAGCAGCCCGACTGGCCGGCCGACGGCTGGCAGGCGCTGCAGCGCCTGGCCGCCATGGTGTGCAGCGCCTGCGCGGCGCCCACAGCCACCGCCCGCGGCGCACGCCAGACTGTAAACAGGCCCGGGTAGGCTGAATCCATGAAATTCACTGTCACTCGACCGCCCCTCGTCGCACCATGCGGCGTTGCAAATGCGCGCCGGGCCTGCGGGCCCGTCTGTGCTTTGCGCCTTGCCTGGCACACCGCTGGGCAGCCGCTTGCCAGCGATTTCACTGATTCAGCCGACTAGCGCATGCAGCACACCGCCTCGCTCTCCAAAAAACTCATGCGCATCGGGGTCAGCCTGCTGGTGGTGGCCCTGGTCTCCATCGGGCTGACCCTGTGGGTGACCTGGCAGCTCGAAGGCGGCGCCGCGGCCGTCAACGAAGCCGGGCGCATGCGCATGCAAACCTGGCGCCTGGCCAGCGCCGTGCAGGCCGGCGTGGAACGCGCCGAACTGCAGGCGCTGGTGGCCCGGTTCGACGAAAGCCTGGCCTTGCTGCGCGAGGGCGACCCTTCCCGGCCGCTGTTTGTGCCCTGGGACGACCAGGTGCGGGCGCGTTTCAATGATGTCGAGTCCCTGTGGCGCACCCAGCGGGCGCTGTGGCTGGCCGAGCCGGCGCCGGCGGCGCAGGAGCTGCTGAAGGCCGGTGGCGCGTTTGTGGACGCCAGCGACCGGCTGGTGCTGGTGATCGAGCAGCACCTGTCCCGGCTGACCGCCATCCTGAACCTGTTCCAGTTCCTGATGATGGCGCTGGCCATCGGCGGGGCGGTCATCATGCTGTTCACCGGCTACATGTATGTGATCAATCCCCTGGTCCAGCTCCGGCAGGGCTTGCGCAAGCTGGAGTCCGGTGATTTCAGGACACGCATCGAGGTCGATACCGTGGACGAGTTCGGCCAGGTGGCGGCCGGTTTCAACCACATGGCCATCACCCTGCAGTCGCTGTATGAGGGGCTGGAAGCCAAGGTCGAGGCCAAGACGCGGCGCATCGAGGCGCAACGCGCGCGGCTGGAGGCGCTGTACAAGGTCAGCGCCTTTCTGGCCCAGGCCGGCAGCATTGACGAGCTGGCACGCGGCTTTGCCCAGCGCGTGCGCGCCGTGATGAAGGCCGACGCCGCCGTCGTCCGCTGGTCCGATGATGCCAACCAGCGCTACCTGATGCTGGCTTCCGACTGTTTCCCGCAGGAGCTGGTGGAGGAAGAGCGCAGCCTGCTGGCCGGCGCCTGCGCCTGCGGCAACCTGCGGCCGGACGCGCGCACCCGCGTGATTCCCATCCTCAGTCACGACGAAGCGCCGGTGCGCCACTGCGCCAAGGTCGGCTACGAAAGTGTCGTCACGGTGCCGATACGCCTGCAGCAGCGCCTGCTCGGCGAGTTCAACCTGTTCTTTCGCGCGCCCGTCCTGCTGAGTGCCGACGAAATCGAACTGCTGGATGCGCTGGCCAGCCACCTGGCCAGTTCGCTGGAAGGTTTGCGCGCCGACGCCCTGGATCGGGAGGCGGCGGTGGCGGAGGAGCGCGCGTTGCTGGCGCGTAACCTGCATGATTCGATTGCGCAATCCTTGGCCTTTCTCAAGATCCAGGTGCAGCTGCTGCGGACAGCCGTGCAGAAGGAGCAGGCGCCCCAGGTGCAGGGTGCGCTGGACGAGCTGGACGTCGGCCTGCGCGAAAGCATCAGCGATGTCCGGGAGTTGCTGGTGCATTTCCGCACGCGCACCAACACCGATGACATCGAGCAGGCCCTGCAGGAAACCCTGCAGAAGTTCCAGAGTCAGACGGGTTTGCCAGCCCAGTTGCAAGTGCAGGGGCAGGGCCTGCCGCTGCCTTCCGACGTGCAGGTGCAGGTGCTGCATGTGCTCCAGGAAGCCCTGTCCAATATACGCAAGCATGCCGGCGCCACGCAGGTCGGCCTCGACGTGCACAAGGGCGCGCGCTGGCGTTTTGTGGTGCGCGACAACGGCGCCGGCTTCGACACCGGCAAGCACCCCGGACAGTCCCATGTCGGCCTGACCATCATGCGCGAGCGGGCCGGGCGCATAGGCGCCGAGGTCGAGATTGTTTCCAGGGCGGGGCAGGGAACCACCGTGACACTGACGCTGCCGCCGCATCCGGAGGTCGGCAGCGGCGTCGCTGCCAAGACCCCGGCCGTCGCGGCCATGACCGCTGGCGCGGGTGGCGACTGAGGACAAGACATGACGATGCCCATTGCCCTGCTGGTGGTCGACGACCACACCCTGTTTCGCCGCGGTCTCGTCGCGCTGCTGTCGCAGGACGGACGTTTCACGGTGGCGGGCGAGGCCGGGGACATCGGCGAGGCACTGCGCTGTGTGGAACGCAGCAAGCCGGACCTGATCCTGCTGGACAACCACCTGCCGGGTGTGCTGGGCGTGGACGGCATTGCGACGCTCAAGGACGCGGCACCCGGCACCCGCATCCTGATGCTGACGGTGAGCGAGAACGAGGACGACCTGTCTGCCGCGCTGCAGGCCGGCGCCGACGGCTACCTGCTGAAAACCGTGGAACTCGATCGCCTGTCGGAATCCATCATCAAGGTGCTGGACGGGGAGTCGGTGGTCAGCCCGGAAATGATGACCAAACTGGTGGCTGCCTTCCGGTCCAAGGCCCCGCCGACCGCCAATGGCGAGGTCGCTGCGGGCAATGGCGGCCGTAACGGGGAGCTCCCGGTGCCGGGCCTGCAGGAGGATTCGGCCATCGCGCTGCTGTCGGCGCGCGAGCGCGAGGTGCTGGCGCTGATCGCGTGCGGCGACAGCAACAAGGTGATTGCCCGCAAGCTCGACATCGCGGAGACGACGGTGAAGATTCACGTCCAGCACATCCTGCGCAAGCTGCAGCTCAGTTCGCGGGTGCAAGCGGCCGTATACGCGGCTGGCCGGGAGCTTGGTTGACAAAGATCAAGTCCGGGGCAGCTTGAGCCGGCCCTAGTTCTTCAGAACGATGGCGGCGCTGGCCGCCATCGCTTTTCCGGCCCCATCACCACGTTCCAAAGGAGGATATTCAAGGGGACGGAAAAGGCCGACAGTCATGCCATGTCTCTGGAGAAGAACATGGCCTCTGAACTGGGCAACTCAAGAAAAGCGTGGTCGGTGCTGATTGTCAGCACGCTGGCCTTCACCGTGTGTTTCATGGTCTGGATGATGTTCGGCGTGATCGGCATCCCGATCAAGAAGATGCTCAACCTCAACGCCACCGAGTTCGGCCTGCTCGCGGCCACGCCGGTGCTGACGGGCTCCCTGATCCGCGTCCCGCTGGGCATCTGGACCGACCGCTACGGCGGCCGCATCGTCATGGCGATCCTGATGGCCATCACCGTGCCCGCGATCTGGCTCATGAGTTACGCCACGGCCTACTGGCACTTCCTGGTGATCGGCCTGTTTGTCGGCCTGGCCGGCGGCTCGTTCTCGGTCGGCACGCCCTATGTGGCGCGCTGGTTCCCGAAAAATCGCCAGGGCATGGCGATGGGTGTGTACGGCGCCGGCAACTCGGGTGCCGCCGTCAACAAGTTTGTGGCGCCGGTGTTGCTGGTGGCCTTTGGCTGGGCCATGGTGCCGCAGGTGTATGCGGTCATCATGCTGGCTGCGCTGGTGCTGTTCTGGCTCTTCAGCTACAGCGACCCTTCGCACCTGGTGCCCAGCCACGTCAAGTTCAGCGACCAGCTCAAGGCCTTGAAGGACCCGAAAGTCCTCAAGTACTGCCAGTACTACAGCATTGTGTTCGGTGGTTATGTGGCCCTGTCGCTCTGGATGGTGCAGTACTACGTGGGCGAGTTCGGCCTCGATATCCGCGTGGCAGCGCTGCTGGCGGCGTGTTTCTCGCTGCCCGGTGGCGTGCTGCGGGCCTTTGGCGGCATCCTGTCCGACAAATACGGCGCACACAGCGTGACCTGGTGGGTGATGTGGGTGAGTTGGGTCTGCCTGTTCCTGCTGTCCTACCCGCAGACCGACTTCACCATTCTCACGGTCAATGGTCCGGCGACCTTTCACATCGGGCTGAACGTCTACACCTTCACCGCGCTGATGTTCATCCTGGGCATTGCCTGGGCCTTTGGCAAGGCCAGCGTTTTCAAATACATCAGCGACGACTACGGCGCCAACATCGGCGCGATCAGCGGCATTGTCGGGCTGGCCGGCGGCTTGGGCGGTTTTGTGCTGCCCATCATCTTCGGCGGCCTGATGGACCTGACCGGCATCCGCTCCAGCGCCTTCATGTTCATGTACGGCATCGTCTGGGTCTCGCTGATCTGGATGTACTGGACCGAGGTGCGCCGCACCGAAGTCATGGGCAAGAACGCGTCCGGCGCACAGGCCTGAAACCTGAAACAGACCCTTTTTCGAGGAAGCACCATGAATACCAAAACCAGTTCCAGCGTTGACATCACCGACTGGCGTCCCGAGGACGAGCAGTTCTGGGAGAGCACCGGCAAGCGCATTGCCTACCGCAACCTCTGGATCTCTGTGCCCAGCCTGCTGTGCGGCTTTGCCGTCTGGGGCATGTGGGGCATCATCACCGTCCAGATGCTCAACCTGGGTTTCCCGTTTACCCAGGCCGAACTCTTCACGCTGACGGCCATTGCTGGCCTGGCCGGCGCCACCATGCGCATTCCGGCCTCCTTCCTGATCCGGCTGGCCGGCGGACGCAACACCATCTTCCTGACGACGTCCATGCTGCTGGCGCCGGCCATCGGCACCGGCATCGTGCTGCAGCACCCCGAGTGGCCACTGTGGTCCTTCCAGCTGATGGCCCTGTGGTCGGGCGTGGGTGGCGGCAACTTCGCCAGTTCGATGTCCAACATCAGCACCTTTTTCCCCAAGCGGTTGCAGGGCACGGCGCTCGGCCTCAATGCGGGTCTGGGCAACTTCGGCGTCACCGCCATGCAGATCGTCATTCCCCTGGTGATGACCGTCGGTCTCTTCGGAAGTTTCGGAGGCGAATCGATGACGCTGGTCAAGGACAGCGGCTGGATCCTCGGAAAAATCACGGCCGGAACGCCCACCTGGATCCAGAACGCCGGCTTCGCCTGGCTGCTGTCGCTGGTGCCGCTGTCGGTCATCTGTTTTTTCGGCATGAACAACCTGACCACCGTCTCGCCCGCCATCGGCGGCACGATCCCGGCCTTCCTCAAGATCATCTGGCTGTACACCCTGTCGTTTGTGCCGGCCGGTGTCGGGCTTTATCTCTACCTGCCCAAACCCACGGGGCTGGGCCTGCTCAACATGTGGATCGCCATGCCGCTGATCGTGGTGAGCACCCTGATGGTGCTGAAGGTGACGGCCTTCGGCCCGATGAAGGAAGCCATTGCCAAACAGTTCTCCATTTTCAGCAACAAACACACCTGGTCGCTGACCCTGCTGTACATCGTGACCTTCGGTTCCTTTATCGGTTTTTCGATGGCCCTGCCGCTGGCCATCACGGTGATTTTCGGCATCAGCCATGTGCCGGACGCCGCCGGCGTCATGCAGCACACGCTGAAGAACCCGAACGCACCGTCGGCGCTGACCTTTGCCTGGATAGGCCCCTTTGTCGGCGCGCTGATCCGGCCCGTGGGCGGCTGGGTCTCGGACAAGGTCGGCGGCTCCATCGTGACGCAGATCATCTCCGCCGTCATGGTGGTGGCCTCCGTGGCCGTGGGTTACGTCATGCTGCTGGCCTACAAGTCGGCCACGCCCGAGCAGTACTTCCTGATTTTCATGGTGCTGTTCGTCGTGCTGTTTGCCGCCAGCGGCATCGGCAACGGCTCCACCTTCCGCACGATTGGCGTCATCTTCGACCGCCAGCAGGCCGGCCCGGTACTGGGCTGGACCTCGGCCATTGCTGCCTACGGCGCCTTCATCGCCCCGGTGGTTATCGGTGCGCAGATCAAGGCCGGCACCCCGGAAAACGCCATGTACGGCTTTGCCATCTTCTATGCCTTGTGCCTCGTACTGAACTGGTGGTTTTACCTGCGCCGCGGCGCCGAGATCAAAAACCCCTGACCCGCCGCCGCGCCCGCTTTTACCGCTTTACCGCTTTACCGGAGAATCAAATGAGTCATTTTCTTGATCGACTGAGCCACTTTTCCAACCCCAGGGAGTCCTTCTCCGGGGAGCACGGCGTGACCACCGCCGAAGACCGGACCTGGGAAGACGCTTACCGCAACCGCTGGGCGCACGACAAGATCGTGCGCAGCACCCACGGCGTCAACTGCACGGGATCATGCTCGTGGAAGATTTATGTCAAGGGCGGCATTGTCACGTGGGAAACCCAGCAGACCGACTACCCGCGCACGCGCTGGGACATGCCCAACCACGAGCCGCGCGGCTGCTCGCGCGGCGCCAGCTACAGCTGGTACCTGTACAGCGCCAACCGCGTCAAGTACCCCATGGTGCGTGCACGCCTGCTCAAGCACTGGCGCGAGGCACGTTTGACGCTGCCGCCGGTCGAAGCCTGGGCGGCTGTCGTGCAGGACGACGCCAAGCGGCGCGACTACCAGAGCGTGCGCGGCCTCGGCGGTTTTGTCCGTTCCAGCTGGGACGAGGTCAACGAGATCATTGCGGCCTCCAATGTCCACACGATCAAGAAGCACGGCGCCGACCGCATCATCGGTTTCTCGCCGATCCCGGCGATGTCCATGGTCAGCTATGCCTCCGGTTCGCGCTACCTGTCGCTGATAGGCGGCGTGTGCATGAGTTTTTACGACTGGTATTGCGACCTGCCTCCGTCGAGTCCGCAGGTCTGGGGTGAGCAGACCGACGTGCCGGAGTCGGCCGACTGGTACAACTCGGGTTTCATCATTGCCTGGGGCTCCAACGTGCCGCAGACGCGCACCCCCGATGCGCACTTCTTCACCGAAGTCCGTTACAAGGGCACCAAGACCGTGGCGATCACGCCCGACTATTCCGAGGTCGCCAAACTTTCCGACCTGTGGCTGCACCCCAAGCAGGGCACCGACGCCGCGGTCGCCATGGCCATGGGCCATGTGATCCTGAAGGACTTCTATTTCGGCGGCAACGGCAAGCCGCGTTCGGCCTATTTCGACGACTACGCACGCCGCTACACCGACCTGCCCATGCTCGTGATGCTCAAGGAGCACCAGCTGGAAAACGGCGAAACCGTCATGGTGCCGGACCGATATGTGCGGGCCTCCGACTTCAACGGCAAGCTGGGCCAGGCGAACAACCCCGAGTGGAAAACCGTGGCCTTCGACGCGCAGGGCAAGGTCGTGCTGCCGCACGGTGCCATCGGCTTTCGCTGGGGCCCGGATGGCCGTGCCGATGCCGGGCAGTGGAACCTGGAGTCCAAAGAAGCGCGCCAGGGTGACGAGGTCACGCTCAAACTGTCGGTGATGGAAGGTGATGCACCCAGTGCCGACAGCGCCAAGGTCGGTTTTCCCTACTTCGGTGGCATCCACCATGACCATTTCCAGAACAACGAGCAGGGCGATGTGCTGGTGCGCACGGTGCCGGTGCAGCGCATTTCGCTCGGCAAGGCCGGCGAGGAGCGCTCGGCCCTGGTCGCGACGGTGTTCGACCTGCAGGTTGCGCAATACGGCATTCCCCGCGGCTTGCCCGGTGAACTGGCCGCCGCCGACTTTGACGACAACACCCCCTACACCCCGGCCTGGCAGGAACAGATCACCGGTGTGCCACGCGACCAGATCATCGCCGTTGCACGCCAGTTTGCCGACAATGCCGACAAGACCGAAGGCCGGTCCATGGTCATCATCGGCGCCGGCATGAACCACTGGTACCACAGTGACATGAACTACCGCAGTGTCATCAACATGCTGATGATGTGCGGCTGTATCGGCAAGAGCGGCGGTGGCTGGGCGCACTACGTGGGCCAGGAAAAACTGCGGCCGCAGACCGGCTGGACCCCGCTGGCCTTCGCGCTCGACTGGATCCGCCCACCCCGGCAGATGAATTCGACCAGCTTCTTTTATGCGCACACCGACCAGTGGCGCTACGAGAAGCTCGGCGTGGACGAGGTGCTGTCGCCACTGGCCGACAAGAAGCTCTACGGCGGCAGCATGATCGATTACAACGTGCGGGCCGAGCGCATGGGCTGGTTGCCGAGCGCACCGCAATTGCAGACCAACCCGATGCAGGTGGTCAAGGACGCGCAGGCCGCGGGCCTCGATGCGAAGGACTATGTCGTCAAGTCGCTCAAGGATGGCTCGCTCAAGATGAGTTGCGAGGACCCGGACCACCCCGACAACTGGCCGCGCAACATGTTTGTCTGGCGCTCCAACATCATCGGGTCGTCGGGCAAGGGCCATGAGTACTTCCTCAAGCATCTGCTCGGTACGGACAACGGTGTTCAGGGCAAAGACCTCGGCGCCGAAGAAGGCAAGCCCGAGGAAGTGGTCTGGCACGACAAGGCGCCCGAGGGCAAACTGGATTTGCTGGTCACGCTCGACTTCCGCATGAGCACGACCTGCCTGTACTCCGACATCGTGCTGCCGACCGCGACCTGGTACGAAAAGAACGACCTCAACACCAGCGACATGCACCCCTTCATCCATCCGCTGTCCACCGCGGTGGACCCGGTGTGGCAATCGAAAAGCGACTGGGAAATCTACAAGGGCTTCGCGAAAAAATTCAGCGAGCTGTGCGAAGGCCATCTCGGCGTCGAGAAGGAAATGGTGCTGACCCCGGTGATGCACGATACCCCGGGCGAGCTGGCCCAGCCTTTTGAAGTCAAGGACTGGAAACGTGGCGAGTGCGAGCTGGTGCCCGGCAAGACGGCGCCCCAGATGCAGGTGGTCGAACGCGACTATCCCAATGTCTACAAACGTTTCACGGCTGTCGGCCCGCTGCTCAACAAGGTGGGCAACGGCGGCAAGGGCATTGCCTGGAACACCGAAACCGAAGTGCGGCAACTCGGCGAACTCAATGGGCTGGTGACCGAACCCGGCGTGACCCAGGGCATGCCGCGTATCAACAGCGACATCGACGCCTGCGAAATGGTGTTGCAGCTCGCGCCTGAAACCAACGGCCACGTGGCGGTCAAGGCCTGGGCGGCACTCGGCAAGCAGACCGGCCGTGAGCACACCCATCTGGCGCTGCACCGCGAGGACGAGAAAATCCGCTTCCGCGACATCCAGGCGCAACCGCGCAAGATCATCAGTTCACCGACCTGGAGCGGCATCGAATCGGAAACCGTGTCCTACAACGCCGGCTACACCAATGTGCATGAACTGATCCCATGGCGCACCCTCACCGGCCGCCAGCAGTTCTACCAGGACCACCCGTGGATGCTGGCTTTCGGCGAGGGCCTGGCCAGCTACCGGCCGCCGGTGAACCTGAAGGCCACGGCCGGCGTGCACGGCATCCGTACCAACGGCAACACCGAGATATTGCTGAACTTCATCACACCCCACCAGAAGTGGGGCATCCACTCGACCTACACCGACAACCTGTTGATGCTGACGCTGAGCCGGGGCGGGCCCATCATCTGGCTCAGTGAAGATGATGCCAAGCTGATCGGCGTGGAAGACAACGACTGGATCGAGGCTTACAACGTCAACGGCGCGATTGCCGCGCGGGCTGTCGTCAGCCAGCGCGTCAAGCCCGGCATGGTGATGATGTACCACGCCCAGGAAAAAATCGTCAACACCCCGGGTTCGGAGATCACCGGCCAGCGTGGCGGCATTCACAACTCGGTGACGCGCATCGTGCTCAAGCCGACCCACATGATCGGTGGTTACGCGCAGCTTTCCTACGGCTTCAACTACTACGGAACCATAGGCACCAACCGCGATGAATTCGTCGTGGTGCGCAAGATGGACAAGGTGGACTGGCTGGACACGCCGCGCGATGACGAGCGAGCATTCGCCGTGCAACAAATGGGAGAAGCAGCATGAAGGTACGCGCACAAATCGGCATGGTGCTGAACCTGGACAAGTGCATCGGCTGCCACACCTGTTCGGTCACCTGCAAAAACGTCTGGACCAGCCGGCCCGGCATGGAATACGCCTGGTTCAACAACGTCGAAACCAAGCCCGGCATCGGTTACCCCAAGGAGTGGGAAAACCAGGACAAATGGAACGGCGGCTGGGTACGCAAGGCCGACGGCTCCATCGAGCCGCGCCAGGGCGGCAAGTGGAAGCTGCTGATGCGCATCTTCTCCAACCCGAACATGCCGCAGATCGACGACTATTACGAGCCCTTCACCTTCGACTACGACCACCTGCAGTCGGCGCCAGAGATGCAGGCCACGCCGACGGCGCGGCCGCGCAGCCTGATCACCGGCAAGCGCATGGAGAAAATCGAATGGGGTCCGAACTGGGAAGAGATCCTCGGCGGCGAGTTTTCCAAGCGCAGCAAGGACGCCAATCTGGCCAATTTCGACCAGGTCCAGAAAGACATGGTCGGCCAGTTCGAAAACACCTTCATGATGTATTTGCCGCGCCTGTGCGAGCACTGCCTGAACCCGGCTTGTGTGGCGTCCTGCCCTTCGGGCTCGATCTACAAGCGCGAGGAAGACGGCATCGTGCTGATCGACCAGGACAAGTGCCGCGGCTGGCGCATGTGTGTCTCGGGCTGCCCCTACAAGAAAATCTATTACAACTGGAAGAGCGGCAAGGCTGAGAAGTGCACCTTCTGCTATCCGCGCATTGAAGCCGGCCAGCCGACCGTGTGCAGCGAAACCTGCGTGGGCCGCATCCGTTACCTCGGGGTGGTGCTGTATGACGCCGACCGCATCCAGGAAGCGGCCAGCGTGGAAGACGACAAGGACCTGTACCAGGCCCAGCTCGACATCTTCCTGGATCCGAACGATCCGCAGGTGATTGCCCAGGCGCGCAAGGACGGCATTCCCGAAGCCTGGCTGGAAGGCGCCCGCCGCAGTCCGGTCTACAAGATGGCTGTGGAATGGAAGGTGGCGCTGCCGCTGCATCCCGAGTACCGCACGCTGCCCATGGTCTGGTACGTCCCGCCGCTGTCGCCGATCACCTCGGCGGCCAATGCTGGCCAGATCGGCATCAACGGCGAGCTGCCCGACATTGCGCAGATGCGCATTCCCGTGCAGTACCTGGCCAACCTGCTGACGGCCGGCGACACGGCCCCGGTGATCCGTTCCCTGCAGCGCATGCTGGCGATGCGCTCCTACCAGCGCAGCAAACATGTGGACCAGGTGCAGAACCTGGCGGTGCTGGAACAGGCCGGGCTGACCGTGGCCGAGGTCGAGGAGATGTACCACATCATGGCGATTGCCAACTACGAAGACCGCTTCGTGATTCCGAGTACCCACCGCGAATACGCCGAAAACGCGTTCGACATGCGCGGCGGCTGCGGCTTCACCTTCGGCAACGGGTGCTCCGACGGCGCCAGCGACGTCAGCCTGTTCGGCGGCAACAAGAAACGCACTATTCCCATCAAGGTGGAGGTCTGAACCATGGCACTTTTCAACAACACCCCCCCTGCGGCTTCGAAGAGCCTGCGCGTGCTGGCCCGGCTGCTTGCTTATCCCGATGCCGAGCTGCGCAGCCACCTGGCAGCGATGGGCGAGGCACTGCACGAAGAGCATGCCCTGGCGCCGCAGCGGCTGGCTGAGCTCGATGCCCTGATCGAAGCGCTCGCGCTTGCGCCGGCGCTCGAGACCGAGGCGGCGTATGTCGAGTTGTTCGACCGCGGCCGCGCCACCTCGCTGCACCTGTTCGAACACGTGCACGGCGACTCGCGCGATCGCGGGCCGGCCATGATCGACCTGGCGCAGACCTACGAGAAAGCGGGCATGTACCTGGCCGAAGGCGAGATGCCGGACTTCCTGCCGGTGGTGCTCGAATTCACCTCGACCCAGCCGCCGCGCGAGGCGCGCGAATTTCTGGCCGAGATGGCGCATATCTTCAATGCGATTTTCGCGGCGCTGCAACAGCGCGAAAGTGCCTACGCCTCCGTGCTGGGTGCCTTGCTGGAGCTGGCCGGGGAGAGGGCCCAGCCGGTGCAGATCGCGGCGGAAGAACCTATCGACGCGGTCTGGGAAGAGCCGGTCGTTTTTGACGGCTGTTCGTCCAAGGGCCAGGCCAGGCCGGACCAGCCGCAACCGATCCACATCGTGCCGCACGTGCGCAAGGCACGGCCCACCCAAGGAGTACAAGCATGAGCCCCGGACTTCACGGATTTCTTTTTGGTGTCTACCCCTACATCTGCCTGACCGTGTTCCTGCTCGGCAGCCTGATCCGCTTCGACCGCGACCAGTACACCTGGAAAAGCGACTCTTCGCAGCTGTTGCGCACCGGCCTGCTGCGCTGGGGCAGCAACCTGTTCCACGTGGGCATCCTGTTCCTGTTCTTCGGCCATCTGGTCGGCCTGCTGACACCCCACGCGGTGTATGGTTTTTTCATGGACGCCGCGACCAAGCAGCGCATGGCGATCTACGCGGGCGGCATTGCCGGCGTCATCTGTTTCATCGGCCTGTCGATGCTGATCTACCGCCGCATGTTTGACCCGCGCATCCGCTACACCAGCCACAAGACCGATCTCGCGATCCTGCTGATCCTGTGGGTGCAGCTGGTGGTGGGCCTGATCACCTTGCCGTATTCGTGGGGACACGCCGATGGCAGCGTGATGCTGATCCTGGCCGAATGGGCACAGCGCATTCTCACCCTGCGCGAGGTGGACTCGGCAGCATTGGCCGTCCTGCCCTGGCCCTACCGTTTCCACATCGTGTTCGGGATGACCATCTTCCTGCTGTTCCCCTTCAGCCGCCTGGTGCATGTGTGGAGCGGCTTCGGATCGGTGGCTTACCTGTTCCGTCCCTACCAGGTCGTGCGCAGCCGCCGCCTGGGCGTCCCCGGGGCCAAGTCGCCCGGCAGCCGTTAACCCGTTAAGCACCGCAAGAAACGAGGCCCTCCATGACCACCCAGACGCTTTCTTCACCCGCCGCCCAGGGCTGTGGCAGCGGTTCCTGCCAGTGTGCTGCTACCGCAGCCCAGCCCGCCGTGCCGGAGGCCTTTGTCAACGGCATCGCCCTGCATGCACCCGGTCAGCGTCCGGACACGGCCACGCTGCGCGAACTGGCGTACACCGAACTGCTGCGCCAGCAGGCGGTGTCGCAAGGCCTGCTGCCGCGCCATACCGGCTTGACCACCCCGGAACTGGGCCAGGCCGAACGCGAGATCATCGAGGCCATGGTGGACCGGCAGGTGGTCAGCCCCCGGCCGAGCGACGACGAAGGCCGGCGTTATTACGAAGCCCACAAGGCGCAGTTTCTGGTAGGCCAGGCGCTGCACGTGCGGCACATCCTGTTTGCTGTCACGCCCGGTGTCAACGTCCAGGCACTCACCGTGCATGCCGAGCGCGCCTTGCTGGAGCTGTCGCACAAGGGGGTGTCCCCGGAGCGTTTTGCCCAGTTGGCCGCCGAACTGTCCAACTGCCCGAGCAGCGCCCAGGGCGGCGACCTCGGCTGGATCACGCCGGACGACTGCGCGCCCGAACTGGCGACGGAACTGTTTCATCTGCAACATGCACAAACCGGCACCGGTGTGCATCCGCGCCTGTTCCACACGCGTTTCGGTTTTCACATCATCGACGTGCTGGAGCGCCGCAGCGGCACCCAGCCCGCCTATGAGGACGTGCGCGAGCGCATTGCAGCCCTGCTGACCATGCAGTCGCGCGCCCGGGCCCTGCACCAGTTCATGACCCTGCTGGTGGGGGAGGCGGACGTCGAAGGCATTGCCCTGGAAGGGGCTGACTCTCCGCTGGTCCAATGACTGAAGACGTCGCAGGCGCGGACGAGTTGCTGCTGCGCTTGCGGCGTTTTCACTCCGACTATTTCCCGCTGCACCAGCAGCGCTTCCAGGACCTGGTGGCGCAGGGTCAGCACCCCAAGACCCTGTTCATCGGCTGCTCGGATTCGCGGGTGGTGCCCTACCTGCTGACCGGTGCCGGCCCGGGCGAACTCTTCATTGTGCGCAATGTCGGGGCGTTTGTGCCCCCTTACGACGGCTCACATGGCTTGCACGGCACGACGGCGGCGATCGAGTTCGCGGTGCTCAGCCTGCATGTCGAGCGCATCATCGTCTGCGGCCACAGCCACTGCGGCGCCATCCGGGCCGCCTATGAAGGTGTGCCCGAGGAAGCCGTGGCCCTGCAGGCCTGGCTCAAGCTGGCCACCGAGGCCTTGCTGCCGGTCCAGGCCAGCCCCGAAGCCCTGCGCCGCACCGAGCAGCGTGTCGTGGTGCTGCAGCTCGAGCGCCTGATGGCCTACCCCATGGTGCGGCGCGAAGTCGAGAAGGGCACCTTGACGCTGCATGGCTGGCATTACGTGATTGAGGACGGTGAAATCCACATCTTTGATGTACGGCAAGGAAGTTTTGTGCCCGCTGCGATAGCCTCCAACAGTGGCACTGGCCCGTATCAACCTTATGTGGAGCACGATGGACAAATCATTAGCGACTGACCTGGCCGTCAAGGCAAGCGTCGATTCGGCGGCGGCCGCCGCGATACTGCAGACACTTGCCCACGATTCGGGCCTGCGGCCCTGGCGGCTGGGCGGCAGGGAGCTGGTTCCGGTGGTGCAGGGCGGCATGGGCGTGTGTGTATCGGCCGGTGGCCTGGCCGGCGCGGTGGCCCGCCTGGGCGGGGTCGGCACGGTGTCTTCCGTGGACTTGCGGCGCCTGCATCCGGACCTGATGGCCCAGACCGGCCACCTGGACAAGGAACCCGATGCGAAAGCCGTGATCAATGCGGCCAATCTCGAGGCGCTGGACCGGGAAATCCGCCGGGCGCGCCAGCTGGCGCAGGGCCGCGGCCTGGTTGCCGTGAACATCATGAAGGCGCTCGGCGCCTACGAAGATTACGTGCGCCAGGCGCTGGCCAGCGGTGCCGATGCCCTGGTGGTCGGCGCCGGCCTGCCGCTGGATTTGCCGGAGCTGGCGCGTGACTATCCCACGGTCGCGCTGATCCCCATTCTGTCGGATGCGCGGGGCGTCCAATTGCTGGTGCGCAAGTGGCAAAAAAAGGGCCGCTTGCCCGATGCCATCGTGATCGAGCACCCCGGTTTGGCGGGCGGTCATCTGGGCGCGGCGAAGGTCGCGGACCTGCATGATCCGCGCTTCGATTTCGAGGTGGTCATCCCGCAGGTGCTGGAATTCTTCAAAACAGCGGGCATCGAGCGCGAGATTCCGCTGATTGCCGCCGGCGGTATCAACTGCCGGGACGACATCCTGCGCCTGCAGGCCCTGGGCGCTTCGGCGGTGCAGCTTGGAACGGCTTTTGCCGTGACCCAGGAGTGTGATGCCAATCCCGCCTTCAAGAAGGTGCTGGCCGAAGCCAAGCCGGAAGACATGGTGGAGTTCGTCAGTGTGGCCGGCCTGCCGGCGCGCGCGGTGCGCACGCCGTGGCTGGACAAATACATCCGGCTCGAGCCCAAACTCCAGGCGGCGGCCCATGTCAAGGCCAAATGCAACATGTCGTTTGACTGCCTCGCCCACTGCGGCCTGCGCGATGGCGTGGCCAGCATGGGCCAGTTCTGCATCGACCAGCAGCTCGGCCACGCGTTTGACGGCAATATGCGCAAAGGCCTTTTCTTCCGTGGTGCTGCCCGCCTGCCGTTTGGTGACCAGATCCGTTCGGTGCAAGAATTGATGCAATGGCTGCTCGGCGGAATTCGGCCAGCAGCGTCCATCGCAGGAGCACAAGCATGAAACGCGATCAATTCGGCCGGCCTCAGGACCTGACGGCCACCCAGCCCATCAGCCAGGACGTGCTGAAGGAAAAATACCTCAAACCCGGCGAGTCGGGTGTGGAAGATCTGTACCGGCGTGTGGCGCGGGCCCTGGCCTCGGTCGAGCCCGAAGCGGAGCGCGCCAGACACGAGGCCCTGTTCCTCGAGAACCTGCACGCCGGCGCCATCGGCGCAGGCCGCATCATGAGTGCGGCCGGCACGGCCATCCAGGCGACCCTGATCAACTGCTTTGTGCAGCCGGTGGGCGACTGTATCCAGGGCGTCGATGACGGCGGCTACCCCGGCATTTACGAGGCCCTGCGCGAAGCCGCTGAAACCATGCGGCGCGGCGGCGGCGTGGGTTACGATTTCTCACGCATCCGGCCGCGCGGCGCCGAGGTCAAGGCCACCGCGTCCATGGCATCCGGTCCGTGCAGCTACATCAACGTGTTTGACCAGTCCTGCTCCACGGTGGAGAGCGCGGGTTCACGGCGCGGCGCGCAGATGGGCGTGCTGCGCATCGACCACCCGGATGTGCACGAGTTCATCACCGCCAAGCGCACACCCGGGCGCTGGAACAACTTCAATGTCTCGGTCGGTATGCCGGACGCGTTCATGCACGCTCTGGCCGAAGACCAGCCCTGGGAGCTGGTGCACAAGGCCAAACCCGGCGCCCCGCTGATCGCACAGGGGGCGTTCCAGCGTGCCGACGGCCTGTGGGTCTACCAGACGGTGGCGGCGCGCGAGTTGTGGGACACCGTGATGCATTCGGCCTACGACTTCGCCGAGCCCGGCATCCTGTTTCTGGACCATATCAACCAGGACAACAACCTGCGTTACTGCGAGGACATTGCGGCCACGAATCCTTGTGGTGAGCAACCGCTGCCGCCCTATGGCTGCTGCGACCTCGGGCCCATCATCCTCACGCGTTTTGTGCGCCACCCTTTCGGCTTCAATGGCGCGCCGGACTTTGATTTCGAGGCTTTTGCCAAGTCGGTGACAATCCAGGTGCGTGCGCTCGACAACGTGCTGGACGTGACCTTCTGGCCGCTGCCGCAGCAGCAAGCCGAGGCCGCCGCCAAGCGCCGCATCGGCGTCGGTTTCACCGGCCTGGGCAATGCGCTGGCCATGTTGTGCCTGCGCTACGACGCGCCCGAGGGCCGCGCGATGGCGGCGCGTATTGCCGTTGCCATGCGCGATGCGGCCTACGCCGCCTCGGTGGCGCTGGCCAAGGAAAAAGGCGCGTTCCCGAAGTTCGACGCCGAAGGTTATCTCGCCGCAGGCACCTTTGCCAGCCGCTTGCCGGCCGCCCTGCAGCAATCCATCCGCGCCAACGGCATCCGCAACAGCCACCTGCTGTCGATTGCACCGACCGGCACCGTCAGCCTGGCGTTTGCCGACAACGCGTCGAACGGCATCGAGCCCCCGTTTTCGTGGATGTACCGGCGCAAGAAACGCGAGTCCGACGGCAGCACCACCGAATACGCGGTGGAAGACCATGCCTGGCGCCTGTACCGCGAACTCGGCGGCAATGTGGACAAACTGCCCGGTTACTTTGTGTCGGCGCTCGAGATGTCGGCGGACAGCCACATTGGCATGATGGAAGCGGTGCAGCCCTTTGTGGACACGGCGATCTCCAAAACCGTCAACGTGCCGGCCGACTACGCCTACGAGGATTTCAAGAGCCTGTACCAGCAGGCCTGGCGCGCCAAGCTCAAGGGCCTGGCCACCTACCGGCCCAATGCGATTCTCGGCTCGGTGCTGGAGACCCATGCGCCCGCCGCCGCCCCGGCCACGGTGGTGCCCATGGATCCGATGCGCACGGTGATCGAGAGCCGACCCAAGGGCGCCTTGTCGGCGGTGGCCGAAAAGGTCGACTACTGGACGCAGGAAGGCCACAAAACGCTCTACATCGTGGTGTCTTTCCTGCCGGTGCCGTCGGCCAGCGGCGAGGGCACGGTTGAACGCGCCATCGAATTTTTCATGCCGGTGGGCCAAAGCGGCGAGTCGCAGCAGTGGATCACCTCCAGCATGCGCATGCTGTCGCTGGCCGCGCGCGGCGGTTTCCTCGAGCGTGCACTCAGCGACATGCGCAAGGTCGCCTGGGACCGTGGCCCGGTGCGGCTGGGCACCTATGAGAAGGCCGACGGCACACGCGTGCCGCTGTGGCACGACTCGGAAGTTGCGGCCATTGCCTATGCGGTGCAGAACATCATTGCGCGGCGCGCCCAGCAGGGCGTTGCCAGCGTCGCAACCATGGTGGAGCCCCAGGTCGACATGGCGCTTGCGCCACCGGTGATGGCGGGCAAGAAATGCAGCGAATGTGGCGCCCACGCGGTGATCCGCAAGGACGGTTGCGACTACTGCACCCAGTGCGGCCACTTGGGCGTTTGCGGATGAGTGAACGCCCGGTCATCGCCCTGCGGGTGAGGCCGGGCCAACCCACGGCCAGCGAGCGGGCCAGCGTGGACCGCTGCTGGCGCGCCAGCCATCTGCTGCTGGCGCCGCACCGGCTGGGTTTTTTCCTGGCCATGCTGGTGCTGGTGGCCGCAGGCAGCTGGTGGGCGCTGGTGCAGCTGGACCGCCTCAGTCCCGTGCTGAGCCTGCCTTATGCGCTGTCGCCCTCACTGGCCCATGGCGCGGTCATGACCTTTGGCTTTATTCCGTTGTTTTTTGCGGGTTTCCTGTTCACGGCCGGGCCCAAATGGCTGGGTGTGCCGCCTCTGACGCCCCGGCAGCTTCGCGTGCCACTGCTGCTGCAGGCAACGGGCTGGCTGCTGTGCCTGACCGGCGCTCACCTGCATGGCCTGACGGCATTGGCCGGGCTGGTGCTGGCCTGGGCGGGGCTGTCCTGGGTGACGGCGCTGTTCTGGGGGCTGATCCGGCGCAGCCGGGCCGACGACCAGGTGCATGCGCGCACGGTGGGTGCGGCCTGTATCGTGGGCTGCCTGAGTCTGGCCGGTCTGGCGCTCGGTCTGCTGCTGGGCGAGCCCGACGTGGCGCGCGCCTGCATACTCACCGGCTTGTGGGGGTTTGTGGTGGTGGTCTATGTCGCGGTGGCGCACCGCATGATTCCGTTTTTTACTTCCAGTGCCCTGCCGCGCATCGACGCCTGGCGTCCGTTCTGGGTGTTGTGGCTGATGCTGGCTGTCGCCGCGGCCGAGGTCGTGGCCGTGTGGGTCGAGTTGCCGGGGTCACCGCAGGGCACCGCGGGCACGGTCTGGCGGGTGGCACGCGGCGCTTTCGAGCTGGCCGCGGGCGGCGTGCTGCTCTGGCTGGCGGTGGTCTGGGGGCTGGTGCAAAGCCTCAAGAACCGTCTGCTGGCCATGCTGCACATCGGGTTTGGCTGGCTCGGCCTGGCGCTGGTGCTCGGGGGCCTGTCGCAGTGGCTGGGCCTGGCGCAGGACGCGCCAGTGCTGGCCCTCGGGTCGCTGCATGCGCTGACCATGGGTTGCCTGGCGTCGCTGATGCTGGCCATGGTCACGCGGGTGTCCTGTGGCCACAGCGGTCGCGCGCTGGTCGCCGACAACCTGGTCTGGACGCTGTTCTGGCTGCTGCAGGTCGCAACGCTGCTGCGCATTGTGGCGGCCGCGCAAACGGCACTCGCGGGCTGGCTGCTGCTGGCGGCCGCCCTGTTGTGGGCCGGTGTCATGGGGGTGTGGGGTGTGCGGCTGGGCAACTGGTATGGCCGCCTGCGTGCTGACGCACGGCCCGGTTGAGAGGGGGTATCGATGAAGCTGCTTGCCGTCCCGGTCCCGTTGCCAATACCTGCCGCGCCTGACAACGATCCGGCCAGCCTGGCGGCGACGCTGATGCAGTCGCGCCAGACCATTTTGCCCAAACGCCTGCTGGCGCCCGGGCCCGACGCGAAGCAACTCGGCTTGATCCTGAACGCGGCGGCCACGGCGCCCGACCACGGGCAACTGCAACCCTGGCGCCTGGTGCTCGTGCCGCAGGCGGCGCGCGCGCGGCTGGCCGAGGTGTTCGGCGCGGCGCTGATGGCGCGCGACGCCCAGGCCACCCCGGAGCAACTGGCGCAGGCGCGCGAAAAAGCGCACCGTGCCCCCCTGCTGATGCTGGTGATCGTCGATGGCCAGCGCGGCGATGCGGAGATTGACCTGGCCGAACGCACCGTGTCTGCCGGCTGCGCGATCCAGAACATGCTGCTCATGGCCACCGCATTGGGGTATGGTTCGGCATTGACCAGCGGCAAGGCGCTGAAGTCCGTCGGCCTGCGCACCCTGTTTGGCCTGACGGCCAGCGAGCAGGCGCTGTGTTTTGTCAGCATCGGCACGGCACAGTCGCGCAAGCCCGCGCGCCTGCGTCCTGCGCCGCCGGATTTTGTAAGCAGCCTTTCGGCCGACGGGGGCGCGCCGGGGCGCGAACCAGCGGATTCTTTTTATTCCCTGTGACTGGATGGATTCATGGACATTCTGAGTTTTGATGACCTGCTGCAGGCGGCCCGGGCCCAGCCCGAGCCGCAGCGCCTGCTGTTTGTGTTCACCGGCGTGGAGCTGCCCGAGGACAGCACGCCGGTGCAGCGCGAACGTTTTGAGGCCGGCCAGGGCGGCGCGCTGGTACCGCTGATGTGTGTGGACAAACGGCCGGAAGAGCTGAGCTCGTTTGCCGCGCTGGTACAGGAGTCCAGCCAGTTCGGCCACAACTGGGGCCTGGTGTTTGCGGCTGCGCTGGGCGGCTCGGTCAACCGCGCACCCACCACCGAAGATGCCGAGGAGCCGCTGCAGCGCATGGTCGAGTCCATCAAGCAGGGCCAGATTGGCGCTTTCATCCCGTTTGACCCGCAGGGCCAACCGGTGCAGTTCGGCTGACATGGGCACCGTGCGCCGCAGTGCGCGGACGCAGGCCTTGCCCGGTTTTCATGCGCCCGGGGCTGGTTTTGAAGCGCCTTTCGAGATGCTGGGCGCCTGCCACGAGCGGGTCGAACGCATGCTGGCCTTGCAGGCGCGCCTGCAGCAGCACCTGCTGGCGCACGGCTGCGACGATGCCGCACGGCAGGCCGCGCGTGACGTGATGCGTTATTTCGACCTCGCCGCACCGCTGCACCACCAGGACGAGGAGATCCACGTGTTCCCGCCGCTGCTGGCAGGGCCGGACGCCGGCCTGCGCGCCCTGGTGCAGCGCCTGCTGCAGGACCACCGCGACGTGGAAGCCGCCTGGCCCGCGGCGCGCAGCGTGCTGCAGGCCGTTGCCGACAGCCCGGCTGCGGACTGGACGCCGCTGGACCCCGCCCGGACCGCTGCGCTGAACCGGTTTGCCGCACTGTACGTGCGCCACCTGGCGGACGAGGATCAGCTGGCCTATCCCGCGGCGCAGGCCGCGCTGACGGGCGACGCCCTGCAGGCCATGAGCCAGGACATGATGCAGCGCCGCGGCGTGCCCGCCCGGAAGTGACAGCCGTGCTCCCTGGCGCATGAATACGGGCAAAATAGGGCCATGAACGCGCCTGATCTTTCCAATACGCTGGCCCGAACCAGCCAAGCCGACCCCGAACTGGCAGGCCTGATGGCGGTCATGGGTGCCAAGGCAAAATCGGCTTCGGCCCATACGGCACGCGCGCCAGCTGCTATCAAAAACAGAGCGCTTTTGACGCTGGCCGGCCTGCTGCGCCAGAACATCGCGCCCTTGCAGGCGGCCAACCAGCGCGACCTCGAACGGGCGGCCGCGGCCGGCCTGGCCGGTCCCCTGCTGGACCGCCTCAAGCTGGGGGCCAAGGACATCGCCACGGTGGCCGCGGGGTGCGAGCAGCTCGCCGCCATGCCCGACGTGATCGGCGAAATCATCGGCATGAAGCAGCAGCCCAGCGGCATCCGCGTCGGCCAGATGCGTGTGCCCATCGGCGTGTTCGGCATGATTTACGAAAGCCGGCCCAACGTCACGATCGAAGCCGCGTCGCTGGCCATCAAGAGCGGCAACGCCTGCATCCTGCGCGGCGGCTCCGAGGCGATCGAGTCGAACAAGGCGCTGGCGGCCCTGGTGCACCAGGCGCTGCTGGACGCCGGCCTGCCGCAAGAGGCCGTGCAGTTGGTGCCCACCATCGACCGTGCGGCGGTCGGCCTCCTGATCACCATGCCGCAGTATGTGGACGTGATCATTCCGCGCGGCGGCAAGGGCCTGATCGAGCGCATCAGCCGCGACGCGAAAGTGCCGGTCATCAAACACCTGGACGGCAACTGCCATGTCTATGTGGACGACCCCTGCGACATGGCCATGGCCGTGGCCGTGGCCGACAACGCCAAGACCAGCAAATACAGCCCTTGCAACGCCAGCGAAGGGCTGCTGGTGGCGCGCGGCGTGGCGGCGGACTTCCTGCCGAAAATCGGCGCCATCTACGCCGCCAAGGGGGTGGAGATGCGTTGTGATGCCGAAGCCCGGGCGATTCTTGCAGGCGTGCCGCAAGCCGTGGTTCAGCCCGCCAGCGAGCAGGACTGGTACGAGGAATACCTGGCGCCGGTGATCAGCATCAAGGTGGTGGCCGGTGTGGACGAAGCGATTGCCCACATCAACCAATATTCCAGCCACCACACCGACGCCATCCTCACGCGCGACCACATGCACGCCCAGCAGTTTCTGCGTGAGGTCGATTCGGCCAGCGTCATGGTGAATGCGAGCACCCGCTTCGCTGATGGCTTCGAGTTCGGCCTGGGCGCTGAAATCGGCATCTCCACCGACAAGTTCCATGCCCGCGGCCCGGTCGGCATCGAGGGCCTGACCTCGCTGAAATACGTGGTGCTGGGCAACGGGGAAGTGCGGCTGTGAGGGGTGCTTTTCCAGGCTTTGCCGGCCGCACCAGGGCGGCCGCCTTCGTCGTGGCGGTTCTCGCCTCACCGATGGCAAGCCAGGCCGGTTCAGTCCGGAGACCGCCAGGGCCCTGATCCACTGGCTGCTTGAGGGCGCAAAATAACAGCGGGCAGTCCGCGCGGGGTCCGGCGGTCTCCCCTGGGGGGATGACCCGGCGCCTCGCCTTGAATGCGGCGTGATCGCCTCCACCTCCTAAAATTCGTTACCAATACTTATAAAAGAGGGCCGCATGGTTCCGCATCTCATCACTGCCCTGAACGGCCCGATCAACGAACTCGAGCAGCGCATCCTGGACACCACGCCGGCGATCGAGCGCTGGTTCCGCCTGGAGTGGATGGAGCACACGCCGCCGTTTTACAGCTCGGTCGATGTGCGCAACGCCGGCTTCAAGCTGGCGCCGGTGGACACCAACCTGTATCCCGCCGGCTGGAACAACCTGACGCCGGAAATGCTGCCGCTGGCGGTCCAGGCGGCGATGGCGGCGATCGAGAAGATCTGTCCCGAGGCGCGCAACCTGCTGGTCATTCCTGAAAACCACACGGGCAACACCTTTTACCTGGCCAACATCCTGCAGCTCAAGCGGATTTTTCACCAGGCCGGGCTCAACGTGCGTTTTGGCTCGCTGAGCCCGGAAATCACCGAGCCGACCACGCTGACCTTGCCCACCGGCGAGCAGATCACGCTGGAGCCGCTGGTGCGCACCGACCGGCGCCTCGGGCTGAAAAATTTCGACCCCTGCACCATCCTGCTCAACAACGACCTGTCGGCCGGCATTCCCGGCATGCTGGAAGACCTCAACGAGCAGTATTTGCTGCCGCCGCTGCATGCGGGCTGGTCGGTGCGGCGCAAGTCGCGCCATTTCCAGGCCTATGAAGAGGTGTCCAAGCGTTTCGGCAAGCTGCTGGGCGTGGACCCCTGGCTGATCAACCCGATGTTTGCCAAGTGCGGCGAGGTCAACATCGCCGAAGGCACGGGCACGGGCATGGACTGCCTGACCACCAACGTCGACGCGCTGCTGACCAAGATCAAGCGCAAGTACAAGGAATACGGCATCAACGAAAAGCCGTTTGTCATCGTCAAGGCTGACAACGGCACCTACGGCATGGGCATCATGACGGTGCGCGACGTCAAAGACCTCGACGAGCTCAGCCGCAAGACCCAAAACAAGATGAGCACCACCAAGGGCGGCCAGCAACTGTCCGAGGTCATCATCCAGGAAGGGGTGCAGACCCACGAGCGCATCAACGACGCGGTGGCCGAGCCGGTGGTCTACATGATGGACCGTTATGTGGTGGGCGGCTTCTACCGTGTGCACGCCGACCGCGGCATCGACGAAAACCTCAACGCCCCCGGCGCCAGCTTCGTGCCGCTGGCGTTTGCCGAAAGCGGCCGCCTGCCGCAGCCTGGCGTCAAACCCGGCTCCAGCGGGCCGAACCGCTTCTACATGTACGGCGTGATCGGCCGGCTGGCCATGCTGGCCGCCAGTTACGAGCTGGAAGCCACCGACCCGAACGCCGAGGTGTATGACTGAAAAAGGGCCCCACGGGCCCTTTTTTCATACCTTTTTAGCCTCCAGCCCAATGTGAACGGGCACCGACAGCTACCAAAAAAAGAGCGAATTTTGCGCCCTTCCGGGAGGAGGGAAAAGCCGGCCGCCTCGCACTGCTGTTACAAGTTGTTGCAGTGCAACAAAATACCGGATTCTCGCAATTAGGGGTCTGCGCTGACTTGCCAAGTGCTGGACGAGGCGCAAAATAGCGTTCCTTATGGCAACCCTTCCCGCCGCTGGCATCTGCCTGATCCAGCCCAAGCGGGAATTTTTTTGTGTCCAGTAAAAAATCATCACTTGCGGCGCTGACCATCGGCGCCATCGGTGTCGTCTACGGCGACATCGGCACCAGCGTCCTGTACGCCATCAAGGAAGTCTTCGGTTCCGGGCACGTCGCTTTCACCCCTGACAATGTCTACGGCATCCTGTCCATCTTCTTCTGGACGCTGACCGTGATCGTCTCGATCAAGTACGTGTTGCTGGTGCTGCGTGCCGACAACAACGGCGAGGGCGGGCTGGTCGCCATGCTGGCGCTGGCCTCGCAGGCGGTCAAGGACAAGCCGGAACTGCGGCGCATTCTCCTGATCATCGGCATTTTCGGCACCTCGCTGTTTTATGGCGACGGCGTGATCACGCCCGCCATCTCGGTCCTGTCGGCGGTCGAGGGCCTGGAGGTGATGTCGCCGGCTTTCAAGCAGTATGTGATTCCCGTCACGCTGGTCATCCTGTTTGCCCTGTTTGCCCTGCAAAAGCACGGAACTGCCGGCATTGGCCGGTTTTTCGGGCCGATCACGCTGGTCTGGTTCGCCGTGCTGGCGCTGCTGGGTGTGGCGCAAATCATCACCCACCCCTCCATCCTGAAGGCGCTGAGCCCGCACTACGCGCTGCTGTTCATGTGGGTCAACCCGGGCACCACCTTCATCATCCTGGGCGCGGTGGTGCTGTGTGTCACCGGCGCCGAGGCCCTGTATGCCGACCTCGGGCACTTCGGCAAAAAACCGATCCGGCTGGCCTGGTTTTCGATCGTGATGCCCTCGTTGACCCTGAATTATTTCGGCCAGGGCGCGCTGCTGCTGAATAACCCGGAGGCCGTTAAAAACCCGTTTTACCTGATGGCGCCGGAATGGGCGCTGATACCGCTGGTGCTGCTGGCCACGATGGCGACGGTGATCGCCTCGCAGGCGCTGATCACGGGCGCGTTCAGCGTCACCAAACAGGTGATTCAGCTCGGTTACCTGCCGCGCCTGAACATCCAGCACACCAGCGTGCGTGACACCGGCCAGATCTACATTCCGCTGGTGAACTGGGGCTTGTTTGTCGCCATCGTGCTGGCCGTGGTGATGTTCCGCTCGTCGAGCAATCTGGCGGCGGCTTACGGCGTTGCGGTGACGGCCGACATGCTGATCACGACCATCCTGACCTTTTATGTGATCCGTTATGGCTGGAAATACCCCTTGTGGCTCTGCCTTTCAGCCACCGGGGTCTTTTTCGTCGTGGATTTCGCCTTCTTCGCCTCCAACCTGATGAAGCTGTTTGCCGGCGGCTGGTTCCCGCTGGTCATTGGCGGGATCATCTTCACGCTGATGATGACCTGGAAGCAGGGGCGGGCCTTGCTCAACGAGAAACTGCGTGCCGATGCCATCGACCTGCCCAGCTTCCTGGAAGCGGTGTTCATCAGCCCACCGGCCCGCGTGGAAGGCACGGCGGTGTTCCTGACAGCCGAGCCGGGCGCCGTGCCCAATGCGCTGCTGCACAACCTCAAGCACAACAAGGTGCTGCACGAGCAGAACCTGTTTGTCACGGTGCGCAACCATGAGGTGCCATGGATCGGCATGGACAAGCGGCTCGCGATCGAGTCGCTGGGCCACAACTGCTGGCAGGTGGTGATTCACTACGGTTTCAAGAATGACCCGGACCTGCCGAAGGCGCTGGAGCAGATGCGCACGCGCGGCTGCGAACTGGACGTCATGACGACCAGCTACTTCCTCTCGCGCGACGTGGTGGTGCCCACCATAGGCAGCGGCATGGCGCCGTGGCGCGAGAAGCTGTTTGCGCAGATGCACCACAACGCCAGTGGCGCTGCGGACTTTCTCAACCTGCCGAACAACTCGGTGGTGGAGCTGGGCAGCAAGATCGAAATTTGATCTTGGTGTTTGTGGCGTTTGCCCAATGGATTCGGGCGCAAACAGCTATGAAATTTATAGCTGAAATTTCCTCATGCTTGTCATCCCGGACTTGATCCAGCCGGCGCGATGGCGCTATTTGTACAACAATACCGGCAGCGTACTGCCTGAGCAGTCCCGACCCCCTTTTACTGATGGACCCCGTTCATGGATATTCTCTTCATTGCCGACCCACTGGCCTCTTTCAAGATCTACAAGGACACCACCTTTGCGATGATGCGCGAAGCCCAGCGGCGCGGCCATCGCATCAGCGCCTGCGAGCAGCAGGACCTGATGTGGCAGCGCGGCGCACCCGTGATGGCCCATGTGCGCGACATCACGCTGACCGGCGACGCCAAGGACTGGTTCACCGAGCGCGGCACGCGCCAGGTCGCGCTGAAAGACGTCGACGCCATCCTGATGCGCAAGGACCCGCCGTTCGACAGCGAGTATTTCTACGCCACCCACTTGCTGGAGCAGGCCGAGCGTGACGGCGCGCGGGTCTTCAACAAGCCGCGCGCGCTGCGCGACCACCCGGAAAAACTCGCCATCATGGAGTTCCCGCATTTCATCGGCCCCACGCTGGTGACGCGCGACCCCGAGGACATCAAGCGTTTCCACGCCGAACATCAGGACATCATCCTCAAGCCGCTGGACGGCATGGGCGGCATGGGGATTTTCCGCGTCGGGCCCGACGGGCTGAACCTGGGCTCCATCACCGAAACGCTGAACCGCCACGGCGCGCAAAGCCTGATGGTGCAGAAGTTCCTGCCCGAGATCGTCAAGGGCGACAAACGCGTGCTGATCATCGGTGGCCGGCCCGTGCCGCACAGCCTGGCGCGCATCCCGCAGGGCAGCGAGGTGCGCGGCAACCTGGCGGCCGGCGGCCTGGGCGTGGCGCTGCCCTTGTCGGCGCGCGACCGCGAGATTGCCGAGGCGCTGGGCCCCATCCTGCACAGCCGCGGCCTGCTGCTGGCCGGGGTCGACGTGATCGGCGACTGCGTGACCGAGATCAATGTCACCAGCCCGACCTGCTTCCAGGAAATCTTTGACCAGACCGGTTTCGACGTGGCGGCGATGTTTGTCGATGCGCTCGAAGCCACCCTCTAAAACAGGCAAAAACGGCTCTGGCCCACGCTGCCCGTGCGTCGCTGCTCCTGATTAAACAGCAGTTCAGGCGCGCAGGGCACCGCCTTCGAAGACCTTGAGCTCGCCCGGCGCAAAGGCGACCCAGTGTTCATTGGTGGTCAGTGGCGCCGTTACCACCACCGCGACCCGGTCGGTCGGTTGCGTGTGTTCGGCAAAGTTCACGCTGAGGTCTTCATCGCTGAGCGTGGCGTGGGTAAACGGGTGTTTGCGTTCGACGTAATACAGGCTGGTCGAGGCATGGGCCCACAAGGCCTGGCCGTTGCCGAGCAAAAAGTTGAAGGTGCCGTGGGGCGCGATCTGCGCCGCCAGTTCGCGCAGGGTCAGGGTCAGCTCGTCCACGCTGGGCACGCCGGCGTGTGATTTGGCCAACTCCTGCATGATCCAGCAAAACGCGCGTTCACTGTCGGTCGTGCCCACCGGCCGGAAGCTGCCGTGCAGGCGCGGTGAAAAATCCTTGAGATCGCCGTTGTGCGCGAACACCCAGTAGCGGCCCCACAGCTCGCGCACGAAGGGGTGGCAGTTTTCCAGCGCCACCCGGCCCTGGGTGGCCTTGCGGATGTGGGCAATCACGTTGCGGCTCTTGATCGGGTAGCGCCGTATCAGCTCGGCCACGGGCGAGGCGCACGCCGACTGGTGATCGACAAAATGGCGCAGACCCTTGTCGCTGCCGCCGCCGCTGCCGTCGCCTTCAAAAAAGGCGATGCCCCAGCCATCCGTGTGTTCACCGGTGTTGCCGCCGCGCTGCGCAAAACCGCTGAAGCTGAAGGTCACGTCGGTCGGCGTGTTGCAGTTCATTCCAAGCAGCTGGCACATGATTCAGGACCCCTTGGAAGAAGCAGGCGGCACTTCGCGCAAGCGCCATGCCGCCACCAGCGCCAGCGCGCACAGTGCCGCCAGCATCATGAAGGACTCGTTGAACGCCGCGAGCCGCGCCGGGCTGGTCGCGGCCTGTGTCAGAGAGTCGCCATGCGCCGCGAGCCGCCATTCCAGCACGATGCCGCACAGGCTCACGCCAATGGCGCCGCCCAGCATGCGCACGAAGTTGATGGCGCTCGACCCCTGTGAAATCAGGCTGTGGTCCAGCGCCCGCAAGGAGCCGAGGTTGAGCGAAGGCAGGATGAAGCCCAGCCCGATGCGTCCCAGGATGGCCCAGAGCACCAGCACCCAGATGGCGCTGGTCAGCGTCACGGTCAGCATCAACGCAAACGACATTGCCAGCAGCGCCAGCCCGATGCTCACCAGCAAATAGGTGGGGTGGCGGTCGGCCAGCCGGCCCACCAGCGCGATGGTGACCGCCAGCACAAAACCGGCGGGCAGCAGGATGGTACCGACATAAGAGGCCGACAGGCCCAGCCCGAGCTGCATGTAGACCGGCAGCAGATAGGTGGAGCCGAACAGCGCCGTGCCATAGATGAAGGCCACGATGCTGCCCATCGCAAAAGTCCGGTAGCCGAACAGCGCCAGGTTCATCAGCGGTTCGCGCCCGGTGGCGGCCATGCGCCGCTGCCAGGCCAGAAACGCCACCAGCGCCAACGCCGCGCCGCCCAGCAGCAAGGCGGCTTGCAGCGCCGAACCGCCATGCAGGGCCACCATGCCATTGAGCAGGCACAGGGTGCCGGCGCCGCCCAGCAGCAGGCCGCGCCAGTCCAGTGTGGCGCCCTTGCGGTTGGGCGCCACGCCGCCCGGGGAGGTGACCGGCACATAGCGGTAGGCCATCCACAGCGAGGCCAGGCAAAACGGGATCACCATGAAAAAAATCGAGCGCCAGCCGAACAGGTCGACCAGCACACCGCCCAGGCTGGGGCCGATGGCGGGCGCCAGCACCACGCCCATGCCGAAGATGCCGCTGGCGCGCCCCTGTTCGTGCGGCGCAAAAGCCCGCATGATGATGATGGCTGGAATCGGCTGCACCACGCCGGCCGCCAGGCCCTCGGCCACACGCGCGCCCAGCACCAGCGCGAAGCTGTTGGCAAAGCCGCCGACGATGCCGCCGGCGAGCAGCAGCAGCATGGTGCCCACATAGGTGCGGCGGTAGCCGTACCGTGCCAGCAGCCACGGCGTGGTCAGCATGGAGACCGTCATCGCCACCATGAAGCCCGAGGTGACCCATTGCGCCCGCTCCTGGCCCAGGGTGAAGTGCTGGCTCATGTCGGGAATCGCCACGTTGACGATGGTCGAGGACATGATGGAGGCCATCGTGCCTGTCATCACCGAGAGCAGCAGCAGCCAGCGGTAACGCGCGCCGTAACGCGCCTGCATCTCGTCCAGCGTGGAAGGGCTGCTCACGACCGGCTTTGTTCCGCCGCGGCGCAACGAACTGGCATCAGTCGCGCGGTTCGGACCAGAGCTTGCCGCCGGTGGACCAGTTCTCGCGCTTGATGTCGGTGATGATCACATCCACCGAATCGGGCGCGCCGCCCAGGATGTCGACGCTGACGCGGGTGATCTCGGCGACCAGCTTTTTCTTCTGCTCGATGGTGCGGCCTTCCATCATTTCGATGTGGTAGGTGGGCATGGTTTTCCTTTGAATTGATGTGAAGCGGTGTCCTGATGATAAAAGCCCGGCGGGCGCATGCCATTTTTTGTCGGCAAAGACTGACAGGAGAACAAGGCGGGCGGGTGCCCGGGCGGCGCGCCAAACATGGGAAACTCCAAAGGAAACGGCCCGCCGGCCCCACCGGCCTGTCGCCCTAGTTCACCGCGTCAGGCGCCTCGAAAAATTCCCTTGTTCAACGACAGCCTTTCCTCCGCCCCCGCCCATTTGCCGCGTCTGGCCGGCCGTGCCTACCACTGCCAGTGCGGCTGCCCCGTGTTTTTCAGGAACAGCACCTGCCTGGCCTGCGGCACGGCGCTGGGTTACGACCCGGCGCAGGCCAGCCTCCTGCCCCTGATGCCGGGCGAGCAGCCCGACACCTGGGTCGCGTGGCAGCCCGAGGGCGGCCGTGCGCCGGGGCCGGACGGCGCTGCGCAGCCCGACACAGCGGCGGTATACCTCCGCTGCGCCAACCTGCATACCCCGGCGGCTTGCAACTGGCTGGTGCCGGTCAGCCAGGACGAACCGCAGCTGCTGCTGTGCCAGGCCTGTCGCCTCAACCGCACGATTCCCGACCTGAACGACCCGGCGCACCCGGACAACGGTGAGCTGTGGGGCAACATCGAGCTGGCCAAGCGGCGCCTGGTGTCGGCCCTGCTGGTGCTGGGGCTGCCGGTGGCGTCGCGGGCGAGTGAGGACACCGAACACGGCCTGATGTTCGACTTCCTGCGTTCACCCGACTTCGGCCCGCACATCATGACCGGGCACGACACCGGGCTGATCACCCTCAACCTCAACGAAGCCGACGACGCCACGCGCGAGGCCACACGCAAGGCCATGCACGAGCCTTACCGCACCTTGCTGGGCCACTTCCGCCACGAGGTCGGCCACTACTACTGGGACCGCCTGGTCGCCGGCACGCCCTGGCAGCAGGGTTTCCGGGCGCTGTTCGGCGATGAAAGCCAGGACTACCTGGCCAGCCTGCAGGCGAACTACGAGCAGGGGCCGCGGCCGGACTGGGCGCTGCACTACGTGAGTGCCTACGCCAGCGTGCATCCCTGGGAAGACTGGGCCGAGTGCTGGGCCCACTACCTGCACATGCGCGACACCGTCGACACGGCCCTGAGTTTTGGCCTGTCGGCGGAAAGCGCCCAGCTGGAATTCACGCCCTTCACGCTGGATGCCTTGTACCAACCGGACCACCCGGGGGCACAGGTGTTCCTGGACTTCCTGAACCAGTGGACCCGGCTGACCACCTTGCTCAACGAAATGTCGCGCGCCATGGGGCAGCCCGACTTTTACCCCTTTGTGCTGCCGCGCGAAGTGGTGGCCAAGCTGCATTTCATCCATCTGGTGGTGACTTCCGTCCGTGACGGGGCAGGCCATGGACAGGGGCCGGACGCGGACCCGCAGCAAAGCCAGTTCTGATAAAAAAACCGCTCCAGCCCAGTAGCTGCGCGTGCAAACAGCTCCTGATTTAATAGCGATCACTGGCCGATGCGGCCCGGGGCCGCTATTCGAGCGCCTGCACGGACAAACCGTGGTGTTCGGAAAACGCCTTCAGGATGCTGGCAATCTGCATGTCCTGCAAGCTGGTTACCAGCTCGACCATCTTGTGGTCGCTGCCCTGGTGGCTGTCGCTGACGGCCACCGTGGCCCCGCTGTCGTCAGTGGCAAACAGCGCCTGCAGCGTCGGGCCCAGCGAGGCCATCAGCTGCATGCGTTGCGCCTCGGGCGTGCGCGTGCCGGCCGGGTAGTGAATGTCAAATGAAAAATTGGTTTTCTGGCTCATCCTGATCCTTCGTGTCCGGCGGGAAATTTCCAGTGTGCCTGCACGCTGGCCGGCTGGCGTGGGACAGGGGCGCGCGCTGCCGTCGGCGGCCTGGCTCCCCTAAGCTTCCCCGGCGAGGTCTTTCATTTCCCAGGCGATGCGTCCCAGCTCGGCTTTGAGCTGCAGGCGCGCCCTGTCGTCCAGGCCGGCCAGGCTTCTGGCCAGGTTCACGCGGCGCGGTGAAATGGCCGGGCCGCGGGAGGCAAACACAATCGCGTTGCTTTTTTCTGCGGCCATGACTTCGACCGCGTTGCCGCTGAAGCTGCGGTGGATGCGACCGGCCAGCACCGGGTAATCGGGGTGGTCGTGGTGCAGGTTGACCGCCAGCACACCGTCCTCGCCCAGGGCGGCAAAGCAGTCGTCATAAAAACGCTGGGAGCACAGCGCCGCGGGCTGGCCGTCCTGGTCGAAACCGTCGACCAGCAGCACATCGAAGGCCGGCGCTGCGGCCTGCAGGTAAAGCGCGCCGTCGGCGGCGATCACCGCAAACCGTTCGTCGTCGTCGGGAATCTGGAACTCGCGCCGCAGGGCGATCACATGCGGGTTGATCTCGAGCACGGTCATGCGCGAGGCCGGCAACTGCCGGTGGCAGAACTTGGCCAGCGAGCCGCCGCCCAGCCCGATCATGCCGATGTGGGCCGGCGCGGGCTGGAACAGCAGAAAACCCATCATGGTCCGGGTGTAGTCCACGTCCAGCCGCCAGGGCTGGTGCATGAGCATGCGGCTTTGCAGCTCACCCAGCGTGAAATGCAGCGACTTCGATGCGCCGTCCTCCCGCACAAAGGGTTTGACGTACTGCAGCGACTGAAAATCACCAGGTGCCGTGGTCACAGCGACCTCGCGATCTTGCGCAGGTCCAGTGCGATGGCCGGCAGGGCCATTGCTACCAGCAGCAGGGCGATCGGCAGCGTGGCGCTGAAGCCCATGGCCTTGAAGGCAACGGCACCAAACAGGCCGCCCGAAAAAAACAGCCCGAGCAGCGTCGCATGGATGAACAGCTTGTCGGTGTTGGCCTCGACAAACTGGATGCTGTTGGCCTTTTTCGACTGGTTCCAGTAGATCAGTCGCCCCAGCTCGATGCCCAGGTCGGTGATGACCCCGGTCATGTGGGTGGTGCGGATCTCGGCGTTCGAGATCTTGGTGATGATGGCGTTTTGCAGGCCCATGATGAAGCACAGCAGCAGCACAGCCGTCGGTACCAGCAAGGTGGCAAAGGAGTTCAGGTTGGCGCCCACCAGGCCGAACATCAGCAGCAGCACCGCCTCCAGCAGCAGGGCCAGCGCGTACTTGCTGCGCAGTTCCTGGCGCCTCGCCCAGCTGATGAGCAAGGTGGTGGTGATGGCCCCACCGATAAACGCCGCCAGGCTCACCAGGCCGGCCAGCGCCAGGCCGATGCTGCCGACCACCAGGTCGTCGGCGATGGACGAGACGATGCCCGTCATGTGCGAGGTGTAGCGCTGCACGGCGAGAAAGCCGCCGGCATTGATGGCCCCGGCCACAAACGCCAGGATGCCGCCAAACTGCCGGTTGCTGCGGCGCGTGCGTTCCCTGGCGGTGAGTCGAAGCAGAAATTTGAACAAGATGGACCTCTGCCATGCAAGAAGCATGACAGTGGACATTATGGTGCGGGGAACCACCGACGCCGGCGCTGGCCGCAAGATTTTTTGTGAAATCGGCTTCTGACCCGCAAATGGCGGGCGCAGGGCGCTATCTAATTTGTAGCGTTCCGGGGGTGAGGCCGGGGAGCGGCCGGCAAGCCTGCGCTAGGCGGCACGGCCTTGCGGGTCCACCGGCGCGGCGTCCTTGACCAGGTGGTCCAGCGCGTGGGCCACCACGCCGTGGGTATCGACGGGACGCATCAGCCTGTCCCTGATCAGGCGTTCGCAACTGCGTCTGGTCATCGAGTGGGGCTGGCCGCCGTGGCTGACGAACATGAACAGGGTGCCGCGGTTGCTGGCCCAGATCAGCTGCGCGCGCAGCCAGTGGCGCCGGGAGTAGATATCCACCCAGCTGCCTTCGCGCAGGCCCTTCAGGATGTCTTCGGGCTGGCGCGCGCCATCGCCGGCGGCGTCTGCCGGGGTTTCAGCAGCGCCGCTGTCGGGCGCTTCGGAGGCCGGGGCATCGTCCTCCGGCGTGGCGCCCAGCGCTGCCGGGCCGGACGTCAGGGTATTTTCAAAGCCGGCCTTGTCGAGTTCCTGCGGCGCCAGCCAGGGCTGGCCGGCCGCCTTGGCTTTGCGCTGCTCGGGGGTGGCGGGCAGGAGGTCGCTCAGGTCGGACAGGTCGGTTTCGCCCATGCCCACTTCGAGCGGGGCGTTGTCCGATTCGACGGCGTCGCGCCGGCTGCGGACGCGGCGCAGCTTGAGCACCGGACGGTGCAGTCTTTCCATGGCGCCGAAAAACGCCTCGGTCTCGCCCGGGTCCAGCCCCAGTGATGCCAGGCCCGCCTGCAGCTTGCCGAGCAGGCCGGGAATCATGGCGATGAGTTTGCCCGGGCGCTTGAGCGTGGCCTCGCGCTTGACGCTCCACAGCAGGTCGGTCACCAGCGAGCCGTAACCATGGGGGTCGATCTGGCGCGCGGTGTCGGTCAGCCGGGCATGCGCCATCACCAGCGCCCAGGGCCCGAACAGGAAGTCCAGCACCACCCCGGGCACCTGGTCCAGGTCGGCGCGCAGGCTCATGTCCAGCGCAATCTGGTCGGCCTGCGCCTGCCGCTCTTCGGCAAACTGCATGGTCTGGCGCATGGTGCCGCGCAGATCGCGCTCGTGCTGGTCCTGCTCGTCCCACAGCGCCTGCAGTTCGCCCAGCGCGGCGCCGAAGGGCCGGGCGTCCTCGATTTCAAGGGCGTTGAGCCCGTTGAAGGCCTCGGTCAGCGAGTGGAAAAAAACGTCGAACGCCGGGCTGTGTTCGTCGTTGTACTTGAAGCTGCGTTGCGCCACACGTTCCATCAGGCGGCGCGCGGGGTGGTTTTCCTCGCTGAAAAAGTGCGGGTCCACCATGGCCAGGCGCAGCAGCGACGGCTCCAGCGCCACAATCGCCTCGCGCACCGGCACCAGCAGGCGCGGGTCCTGCGCGACCTGGGTCACGAGTTTTTTCACCACCTCCATGCCCAGCACCTGGCCGACACGGGTGGCGTCTTTGTGGAGCTGCGTGCGCACCATCGCGCGCTCGCGGGCACGGCCGTAGACGCCCCAGACCTGCGAGCTGAGCTGGCTCAGCACGTCCACGATGCGTGACGGGTTGTCCGGCTCCCCGTCGGCGTCCTGCGCCGGCAGCGCCGGGCGGCGCGGGTCGCTGCGGGTGCCGCAGTAGCTTCGGTCGTCAGCTTCGGCCTCAGGGGGGACGGGCTCGGCCTGCAGCGCCGCTTGTGCCGAGTCAGGCGTGCCCTTCAGCGCGATCAGTTCTTCTTCAATGGTGGCGTAGTAGGCTGGCGCCAGCCCATGGTCGGCGTTGCTGCCGCCGCGAAACAGGAAGTCCTGGAGCAGCGCGTCCTTGACGTCGTCGTTGGACAGGTCCGCGTATTGCGACGGCACCCGGGTGAAGGGTTCGTCCGAGGCGTAACCGATGCCGACCGGGCCGCCTTGCGCGCCCGGGCCGGCGCCGGGCTTGTTGTCGCCAATGAGGGGGCCGGCTGCGGCATTGCCCGGCTTTTTGCCGGCGCGGGCGGGCGTCTGCAGCACCCGGTAACTGGCGGCCCGCACCTGGGCCAGTTCCAGCACATTGATCAGCCGCTCGTAGATGCGTTTGAGTTCGCGCCCCAGGGGCTCGCCGAGGTGCTTGATCCACAGCGTGCTGATCGCGGGCGCCACCGGCGCGCCCAGCAGCAGGGTGCGCAGCGTCTGCGCAAACACCTCGGGCCGCACCGGGTTGGCCTGCGCGCGGACCGTGACCAGCCCCTGCGCCGAACTCATCAGGCCGTCGAGTTCGGCCAGCACCTGCTCGACCATGGGGGCGACCTGCTGCAGCAGCCGCGCGGACTCGATGCCTTGCTCGACCTCGGTGTCGTCAATCAGCGAGAACCTGTCGGCGCCCGCCAGCGCAGGCACCGGGGTGCGCGCCGCGACGGACTGTGCAGCAGGTTTTGCGGACTGGTGGAACGCCGCCAGCAGGGCCCCGGGGTATTGCGCACACCAGCCGTCGCGGTGGCGCAGCAGTTCGCGCCAGGCCAGTGCCACCTCGTCGCGCTCGGCGGCTTCCAGGCTTTGGGTGTCTGTCAGCTGCAGCGCCGCCACCGCGTGGTCAATACAACGTTCAAGCGCCGGCTTGGCGGCTTGGGCAGCCTCCTGCAGACAGCGGAGTAAGACGTTGGCTTGCGATGCCATGGTGGAGGGCGATGTGGCTAAGAGAGGCGTGGGCCTGAAGAGGTGTCAAGTCAATGGTGGGGGGAAATCCCGGTTCACCCGACCCCGAAGTGTGGGCTGAACTGGCGGGATGCTGCTGGAAATGCCGAAGTATCTTGTAACGATTTCTAACCCGCTGCGCAGCAAAGAGACACTGCTTACATTCCGGTAGCCTGGCCGCAGCCCGCTGGTGCCTTCCGGGGGCGGCTTTGCGCGCGGATGGCCCAGGCGGCGGGGGTGTGCAGGCAAATCCGCCATGAGCCCAACAGGAACGGTCACCTGCAGCTATGTTTTGCATAGCGAATCGGGGGTAACCCGTGCAGCTGCTGCAGCCGGTCTGCTGGCGCGCACTGGTGATGCGTGGCCGGGCCGGAACGGCCAAAGCCACAACAAACCGTTGCAGTTTGTTGTGGCTTTGCAGGGGGGCGGCGCTGCCGGCCTGGCGGCCCCGCCCTTGGGTCGGTTCAACCCGGGATCAGTTGGGCAGCAGCACCTTGTTGACCACGTGAATCACGCCGTTGGACTGGTAGACGTTGGCAATGCTGACCATCGCCGTCCCGCCTTTTTCGTCGGTCACCATCACATTGGAGCCGCTGGCCGTGACCACCAGGCTGTCGCCGCTGGCGGTGGTCAGGGTCGTGCGGCCATTGCCGGCCATCACGCGCTGGCTCAGGGCGGCAGCGTCGAGCTTGCCGGGTACCACGTGGGCCGTCAGGATTTTTGTCAGCAGGGCCTTGTTCTCGGGCTTGAGCAGCGTGGCGACAGTGCCGGCCGGCAGGGCGTCAAACGCGGCATTGGTCGGTGCAAACACGGTGAACGGGCCGGGGCTCTTGAGCGTATCGACCAGGCCGGCAGCCTTGACGGCGGCCACCAGCGTTGTGTGGTCCCTGGAGTTGACGGCGTTGTCAACGATGTCCCTGGTCGGGAACATGGCAGCGCCGCCGACCATGACCGAGGGGCCACCGGCCATCTGGCTGCCGGACATGCCACCGGCACAAGCGCTGAGCAAAACGGCAACGCCGGCTGCAATGAGTAGTTTTTTCATAGTGAGACTCCTGTTGAGGGTTGTTGGTCTGTGGAATCCGCCACAGCGCGTCAGCGTGTTGTCCGCTTGAAAGGAATACGCCCGGAATGCCCCGCTGGATTCAAGGGTCAATCGTCACAGCGCCGTGGACCAGCCCCAGGAACAAACCGGGCCGGGTGAGGTCAAAGTTTTTGCAGCGGATCTTTTTTTCCCGCTGTCAGGAGGTGTCACCATGGAGCAACTGAAACACTGGCAAGACCCGGTCAATGCCTTGTTGGGTCTCTGGGTCCTTCTTTCACCCTGGGCGCTGGGTTTCCAGGATGACAGGATGATCATGCTGAACGCGGTCATCATCGGTGCGGCGCTGGTCGCCGTGGCACTGGGCGCCATTTTTATCCCGCGTGCCTGGGAGGAGTGGACCGAAGGAGCGCTGGGCCTGTGGCTGGTCGCCTCGCCCTGGGTTCTCGGGTTCACCACGCATGAACAGGCCACACTCAATGCGGTGGCGGCCGGCCTGGCCATTGCCGTCCTGGCCCTGTGGACGCTGCTGACCGACAAGGACTACAGCGGCTGGATGCGCGACCGGACAGTGCGCTGAGCGGTCAGCGACGGGTTGTGGCTGGCTGAGGCCGGTTGCGGTGAGGTGAGAACCACAGCGCATCGCACTGTGGTGGGAGGGTGTTGGTCCGAGCCCGTTGCAGCCCTGCAATGAAAAACGGCGCCCGAAGGCGCCGTGGAGACGGGTTTGCGTATCAAATCCTGACCCAGCCCTGATGGGACGGGCGAAAACAGCTATTGATTCAGTCGCAGGTCAAGCGTTGCCGGCCTTCACCTTCAGCCGCCAGGCGTGCAGCAGCGGCTCGGTGTAGCCGCTCGGTTGCTCCAGGCCCTTGAACACCAGGTCACACGCTGCCTTGTAGGCTGCTGAAGTGTCGAAATGGCCGGCCATGGGCTGGTACAGCGGGTCGCCGGCGTTCTGCTTGTCCACCACGGCGGCCATGCGTTCAAAGGTTTCCTTCACCTGCGCCTTCGTCACCACGCCGTGCAGCAGCCAGTTGGCCATGTGCTGGCTGGAGATGCGCAGGGTGGCGCGGTCTTCCATCAGGCCGACGTTGTGGATGTCGGGCACCTTGGAGCAGCCCACGCCCTGGTCGATCCAGCGCACCACATAACCCAGGATGCCCTGGGCGTTGTTGTCGAGTTCCTGCTGTTTCGCCTCGGCGCCCCAGTCGGGCGTGGCCGTGACGGGAACCTGCAGCAGACCGTTCAGCAGGGCGTTGCGCTCCTTGTTGGCGTCGATTTTTTCGAGGTCTTTCTGCACCTTGCTGACCTTGACCTGGTGGTAGTGCAGCGCATGCAGCGTCGCGCCGGTCGGGCTGGGCACCCAGGCGGTGTTGGCGCCGGCCAGGGGGTGGGCAATCTTCTGCTCCATCATGGCTTTCATGAGGTCGGGCATGGCCCACATGCCCTTGCCGATCTGCGCCTTGCCGCGCAGGCCGCAGCTCAGGCCCACCAGCACGTTGTTCTTCTCGTAAGCCGCGATCCAGGCGCTGCTTTTCATGTCGCCCTTGCGGATCATGGGGCCGGCGTGCATGGTGGTGTGCATCTCGTCGCCGGTGCGGTCCAGGAAGCCGGTATTGATGAAGGCGACGCGGCTGTTGGCCGCGGCAATGCAGGCTTTCAGGTTGACGCTGGTGCGGCGCTCTTCGTCCATGATGCCGAGCTTGACGGTGCTGTCCGGCAGGCCCAGCATTTTTTCGACACGGCTGAACAGCTCGGCGGCAAAGGCGACTTCGGCCGGGCCGTGCATCTTGGGCTTGACGATGTAAACCGAGCCCTTGCGCGAGTTCTTGATGCCTTTTTTGCCCTTGCGCTTGAGGTCGTGAATCGCAATCGTGGTGGTGATGACGGCGTCGAGGATGCCTTCGGGGATTTCTTTCGTCGAGCCGTCGGCGGCGGTGTAGAGGATGGCCGGGTTGGTCATCAGGTGGCCGACATTGCGCACAAACATCAGCGAGCGGCCATGCAGGGTGACGGGTTTGCCCTTGGGCGAGGTGTACTCGCGGTCCGGGTTCAGGCCGCGGGTGAAGGTCTTGCCGTCCTTGGTGACGCTTTCGGTCAGCGTGCCCTGCAGAATGCCCAGCCAGTTGCTGTAGGCCAGCACCTTGTCGTCGGCATCGACCACCGCCACCGAGTCTTCCAGGTCCATGATGGTCGACAGCGCCGCTTCGATGACCAGGTCGCTGACGCCGGCCGGATCGGTCTTGCCGATGGGCGTGCCGCGGTCGATGCGGATGTCGATGTGCAGGCCGTTGTGCTGCAACAGCACCGACGACGGCGCCGAGGCCTTGCCCTGGTAACCGACGAGCTGGCTCGCGTCGGCCAGCGTGGTGTTCTTGCCGCCCTGGAGCGTGACGACCAGCTTGCCGCCGCGCAGCGCATACCCGGTCGAATCGATGTGCGAGCCCTTGACCAGCGGCGCGGTGCGGTCCAGCACATGACGTGCGTACTCGATCACCTTGGCGCCGCGCACCGGGTTGTAGCCCTTGCCTTTTTCAGCGCCGTTGTCTTCGGAGAGCACGTCGGTGCCGTACAGCGCGTCGTACAGCGAGCCCCAGCGCGCATTGGCCGCATTCAGCGCATAACGCGCATTCAGGATGGGCACCACCAGTTGCGGGCCGGCCTGTTTGGCGAGTTCGGCATCGACATTGCCCGTGGTAATGGTGACTTTTTTCGGCGAGGGCACGAGGTAGCCGGTTTTCTCGAGGAAGGCGCGGTAGGCCTTCATGTCGGCAATCGGTCCGGGGTTGGCTTTGTGCCAGCTGTCCATCTCGGTCTGCAGGCGGTCGCGCTCGGCCAGCAGGGCGATGTTTTTCGGCGCCAGGTCCGCCACGATGGCGTCAAAACCCTTCCAGAACGCAGCGCGGTCCACGCCGGTGCCGGGCAGGACCTGGTCATCGACAAAGCGTTGCAAAACCGTGGCCACCTGCAGGTCGTGGAGCGTTGTGCGTGGGGTTGTTGTCGTCATGGGGGAACCTCAAAAAAGGGCAAAAAAGAAGGAAAAGAGAAAAAGGAAGCTCGAAACAGTGAGACGGATTATCCCGCCGGGAAGAAACCCAGCACGTCGCGCAGATTGCTGCCGGTGCGCGACGGCTGTGTACCCAGCTCCTCGAAGGGCAGGGCGTAACGGTTGACCCAGAGTGTCTGGTAGCCGTACCAGGTCGCAGCCAGCGCGTCCCAGCTGTTGCAGCTGACAAAGGCGATCTGCGCTGTGGGCAGCCCCATGGCCTGCGGGCCGAGCGCATAGGCCTCGGGGTGGGTCTTGTATTTGCGGATGCTGTCGACACTGAGCACATGGTCGAGCAGGTCCCCGAGCCCGGCGGACTTGACGGCCACGTCCAGCATCGAAGGATCGCCGTTGGACAAAATGCCGGTGACGATGCCGCGTTTTTTCAGGGCCTGCAATACCTCGCGGTTTTCCGGAAAGGCCGACAGGTGGCGGTACTGGTTCATCAGCCGCTCCTCGCGTTCGGCCGTCAGGTCCAGGCCCAGGCGTTTGCAGGCGTAACGCAGGCCGGCGCGGGTCAGGTCCCAGAAGGGCTGGTAAAACTGGCCGCCATTGCTGGTGGTGACCAACCGGGTGTATTCAATCTGCTTGTCGCGCCAGAGCACGCCCAGCGCCTGGCCCTGGCCCGGAAACAGTTGTTCCGCCAGCAGGCCCACGCTGTACACGTCGAACAGCGTGCCGTAGGCATCAAAAAGAACAGCCCGTGGCATGACGGGCCCGGTTTTGGGTTTTTCCATGGTTAGACTGTATTTGATACTTTGACAAAGATTTATTGATTAAAAAGTGATTTATCCCTGACATATTTGTAGGTAATTTGCCGACCTGACTGGCGCCGCATAATTTGCAGTTCATGAGCCTTTGCAGCTCATGAGCCAAGTGGTCGGCCAACCACCGTCTGTCAAGGATTCCACCGTGTCCGAGTCTTCCCCGCCGCCTCCAGCGGTTTCCGGCCCCGCCCTGCCTGCCACGTCTCTGCCGCTGCCGCTGGCAGGCCTGCGCGTCATCGAGTTCACCCACATGGTGATGGGCCCGACCTGCGGCATGGTGCTGGCCGATCTGGGCGCGGAGGTCATCAAGGTCGAGCCGCTGGGCGGCGACAACACGCGCCGCTTGCTGGGCTCGGGCGCCGGTTTTTTTGCGCTGTTCAACCGCAACAAAAAAAGCATCGCCCTGGACCTGCAGACGCCGCAGGGCCGGGAGATTGCGCTCAAGCTGGTGGCGACCGCCGATATCGTCAGCGAGAACTTCAAGCCCGGCACCATGCAGCGGCTGGGGCTCGACTACGCCAGCCTGTCAAAACTCAATGAAGGCCTGATTTACGTCAGCCACAAGGGTTTTTTGCCCGGCCCGTATGACCACCGCACCGCGCTCGACGAGGTGGTGCAGATGATGGGCGGCCTGGCCTACATGACGGGCCGGCCGGGCGACCCGCTGCGTGCCGGCGCCAGCGTCAACGACATCATGGGCGGCATGTTTGGTGCCATCGGCGCCATGGCCGCGCTGGCTGCGCGCGCCAAAACCGGCAAGGGCCAGGAGGTGCAGGCGGCGCTGTTTGAAAACAATGTGTTCCTGGTGGCCCAGCACATGATGCAGTTTGCCGTGACCGGCCAGCCGGCGGCGCCCATGCCGGGCCGCATCTCGGCCTGGGGCATTTACGACGTGTTCACCGTGCAGGGCGGCGCACAGATCTTTCTGGCCGTGGTCAGCGACACGCAGTGGCAGCTGTTTTGCGATGCCTTTGGCTTTGCCGACCTGCGCGCCGACCCGCGGCTGGACAGCAACAACGACCGCGTGCGTGCACGCGACTGGCTGCTGCCGCAGCTGCGCGAACGCCTGGCGCCGCGAACGGCGGCCGAACTCAGCGCGCTGTTCGAGCAGCACGGTCTGCCGTTTGCGCCCATCACGCGGCCCGAGGACTTGTTTGACGACCCGCATTTGCAGCAGACCGGCGGTCTGGCGCCCTTGAGACTGCCGGACGGGCGGGAGACCCACGTGCCGCTGCTGCCCCTGACCTTGGGCGGCGAGCGCCCCGGTGTGCGCCTGAACCCGCCCCGGCTGGGCGAACACACGCGGGGATTGCTGCAGGAGCTGGGGTATGGCGAGGCGGACATCCAGGCCCTGCAGGGCGGGAAGATTGTTGGGGGATAAGCAGGTGGCGCGCGCCGGGCTGGCGGCCGTCTGCGCCTCTATACTGCCGAAATGAACCAGTCAGTACATTCCGTGCGTCCGGCGAAGCCGGTGGCCAAAACCGCGGTTCGCGAAACCACCCGCACCAACGATCCGGCCCGGACCATGGCCGGGATTCTTGAAGTGGCGACCGCGGAGTTCGCCAGCAAGGGACTCAGCGGCGCGCGCATCGACGAGATCGCGGCGGCCACGCGCACCAGCAAGCGCATGATCTATTACTACTTCGGCAGCAAGGAGGGCCTGTACATCGCGGTGCTCGAGGAAGCCTACCGCCGCATGCGCAGCATCGAGGCCGAACTGCACCTGGAAGACCTGCCGCCCGAAGAGGCCTTGCGCCGGCTGGTGGGCTTCACCTTTGACCACCACCATGACAACCAGGACTACATCCGGCTCGTGATGTCCGAGAACATGGAGCGCGGCGCCTACCTGGCGCAGAGCAAAAGCATCCAGCAGCTCAACGTGCCCGCGATCCAGGCCATCCGCAAGCTCTACGACCGCGGCGTGGCCTCCAGGGTGTTCCGGCCCGGCCTGGACCCGATCGACATCCACGCCTCGATCTCGGCGCTGACTTTTTTCAATGTGTCCAACCAGCACACCTTCGGCCTGATCTTCAAGCAGGATGCCCGCTCCCCGCAGGCGGTGGCCGCGCGGCGCGAGAGCATCATCGAGATGGTCGTGCGCTTCGTCCGCGCTTAACCGGCCCCGGCGGCCGTTTGATCCGGCGTCCGGCCAAGGGTAAATACTGATTTATAGAAACTAACTAGTTCGTACATTAATGACTTCGGGCGTCTCTGCAGCGCCTGCAGGAGACATCCATGGTCCGGAAAGTCATCAACAACTACTGCCAGCTTCTGTCCTGGCTGATGGCGGCCAGCCTCGCGCTCATGGTGGTGCTGGTGTTCACCAATGTGGTCTTGCGTTACGCCTTCAACTCCGGCATCGCGGTCTCCGAGGAACTGTCGCGCTGGCTGTTCGTCTGGCTGACCTTTCTGGGCGCCATCGTTGCACTTCATGAGCGCGCCCATCTGGGCACGGACATGCTGGTGGCCCGGCTGCCGGTGCTGGGCAAGAAAATCTGCCTGGGTCTGGGGCATGTCCTCATGCTGTTCATCTGCTGGCTGCTCTTCAGGGGAACCCTGGACCAGGTCAGGATCAACTGGGACTCCACCAGTGCGGCGATGGAAGTGTCCATGGCGCTGTTTTACGGCTGTGGCCTGGTGTTTGCCGTTTCGGGTGCGCTGATCCTGCTCAGCGATCTGTGGCGCCTGCTCACGGGACAGCTCACCGGCGAAGAGCTGGTCGGCATTCGGGAAAACGAAGAAGTGCCTCACGAAGAGCAACCGCTCGCCCGCTAGCCGCAGGAACGCCGCATGACCATCGCCATCTTCCTGGGTTCCCTGCTCGCCGCCATGGCACTGGGCATTCCCATCGCCTTTTCGCTGCTGCTGTGCGGTGCCGCGCTGATGTGGCACCTCGACATGTTCGACGCGCAGATCCTGGCGCAGAACGTGATCAACGGTGCCGACAGCTTTCCGCTGCTGGCCGTGCCTTTCTTCATGCTCGCCGGCGAGGTGATGAACGCGGGCGGCCTGTCGCGCCGCATCGTCAACTTCGCCATGACGCTGGTGGGCCACATCAAGGGCGGTCTGGGTTATGTGGCCATCGTGGCCGCGGTCATGATGGCCGCGCTGTCGGGCTCGGCCGTCGCCGATGCGGCAGCCCTGTCGGCGCTGCTGCTGCCGATGATGGTCGCGGCCGGGCATGACAAGGCGCGATCCGCCGGCCTGCTGGCCTCGGCCAGCATCATCGCGCCCATCATTCCGCCGAGCATCGGCTTCGTGATCTTTGGCGTGGCCGCCAACGTGTCCATTTCAAAACTGTTCATGGCCGGCATTGCGCCCGGCATCATGCTCGCCGCGGCGCTCTGGTTGACCTGGTGGTGGGTGGCGCGCAAGGAAGCCGTCGCGGTTCCGGCGCGCAAGTCCCGCGCCGAGGTCCTCGCCGCTTTCCGGGACGCCACCTTTGCACTGGTGCTGCCGGTGATTGTGGTGGTCGGCCTCAAATTCGGTGTGTTCACCCCGACCGAAGCGGCGGTGGTGGCCGCTGTGTACGCGCTGCTGGTCTCCACGCTGATCTACCGGGAGCTCAAGCTGAGCCAGCTGTATGGCCTGTTTCTCGCGGCGGCCAAAACCACGGCGGTGATCATGTTCCTGGTGGCGGCGGCCATGGTGTCGGCCTGGCTGATCACGGTGGCGCAGTTGCCGGCGCAGGTGGTGACGCTGCTGCAGCCGCTGCTGGACAGCCCCAAACTGCTGATGATGGCCATCATGCTGCTGGTGATCGTGGTGGGCACGGCAATGGACATGACCCCCACCATCCTGATCCTGACGCCGGTGCTGATGCCCATCGTGAAGGCTGCGGGTATCGACCCGGTCTACTTCGGCGTGCTGTTCATCATCAACAACGCCATCGGCCTGATCACGCCGCCGGTGGGCACGGTGCTCAACACCGTCGCCGGCGTCGGCAAGGTCAGCATGGACGAGGTGACCCGCGGCGTCTGGCCCTTCATGCTGGCCCAGTTCTCGGTCATGTTCCTGATGGTGCTGTTCCCCCAGATTGTCATGGTGCCCGCGCGCTGGTTCTATGGCTGAAAACCTGTCGTCCCCACGCCTGGCGCTTCGTTGGCTGCGCTGCTCCCCTGGGGCGCGCGGCTGGCTTGGAACAGCCTGGCACCGATCCTGATTCCCGTGGCGCAGGGCGTGTCTGGTACGCCAGGTCCTGCACCCTCCCTGTTGGCGTACTTTGAACTTTCCCGAGGAGACAACCATGAAACGTCTGATGATCAAAACCCTGGTGGCTGCCGCTGCCCTGGCCGCCTTCGGCCTGGCTTCTGCCCAGGACATCAAGGAACGCACGATCAAGTTCGCCCACCAGAACCCCAAGGGCCACCCCATCGTGATGGGCATGGAGAAGTTCGCCGAGATCGTCACCGCCAGATCCGGCGGCAAGATCAAGGTCAACCTGTTTCCCGGCGGCGTGCTCGGCGGTGATGCGCCCAACGTCTCGGGCCTGCAGGGCGGCACCATTGAAATGGTGGTGCTGAACTCCGGCATCCTGGCCAGCCAGGCCAAGGAGTTCGCGGTGTACGACTTCCCCTTCCTGTTTGCCAATGCGAAGGAGGCCGATGCGGTGGTGGACGGCGCCTTCGGCAAGAAGATGCACGACAAGCTGCAGGAAAAAGGCATGGTCGGTCTGGCCTACTGGGAGCTGGGCTTTCGCAACATGACCAACAGCAAACGCGCCATCAACAAGGTGGAAGACCTGGCCGGCCTGCGGATCCGCGTGATTCCCAACCCCATCAACCTGGACTGGGTCAAGGCGCTCGATGCCAACCCCACCCCCATGGCTTTCCCCGAGGTCTACGCCGCGCTGGAATCCAAGGCGCTGGACGGCCAGGAGAACCCGCTGAGCACCATCCTGGCCAACAAGTTCGCCGAGGTCCAGAAACACCTGACCCTGACCAACCACGTCTACAACCCGCAGTCGGTCATCATCAGCAAGAAATTCTGGGACACCTTGAGCAACGACGAGAAAAAGCTGCTGGCCGACGCTGCCGTCGAAGCCGGCAAGTACCAGCGCCAGGCGTCGCGTGATGCGGCGGGCGCGACGCTGGAAGCCCTCAAGAAGGCCGGCATGCAGGTCACCGAATTGCCGCCTGCCGAAATGGCCAAGCTGCGCGACCGGATGAAGCCGGTGATCGCCAAATACTCCGGCGGTGTCGGCGAGTCCACGGTCAACGAACTGATGGCCGAGCTGGCCAAGCTGCGCAAATAAAAGAAGCAGACGCCTGCAATAGAAGCAGACGCCTGCGCGTCCGGGGCCTGGCCCCGGACGCCGGGCCTCACCGATGTCCCCTTGTCTGATTTGCATGAACCCTACCCTGAGCGTTCTTTCCGGCGGTCACGCCTTGCGCGCTGCCTCCTGCGGGAGGCGGACATGATCCGCGGCACCACCACCCTGATTGCCCACCTCGGCTACCCGACCGAGGCTTTCAAGGCGCCGATGATCTACAACCCGTGGTTTGAACAGGCCGGGATCGACGCGGTCGTGGTGCCCATGGGCGTCAAGCCCGAGGACTACCCGCAGGTGCTCAAAAGCCTGTTCAAGCTCACCAACATCCGCGGCGCGCTGATCACCATGCCGCACAAGGTGAGCACCGTGGCGTTGCTGGACGAATGCACGCCGGCCGTGGAAATTGCCGGCGCCTGCAACGCCATCCTGCGCCGTCCCGACGGCAGCCTGCTCGGCGACATGTTCGACGGCGCCGGTTTTGTGCGCGGCGTGTTGCGCAAGGGTTTGAAGCTGGCAGGTGCCCGCGTGCTCGTGGTCGGCAGTGGCGGCGTGGGATCGGCGATTGCGGCGTCGCTGGCGGCGGCAGGCATTGGTGCGATTGGCTTGCATGACGTCCACCCGGCGTCTGCCGAGGCGCTTGGCGCCCGTCTGCGCAAGCATTACCCGGCGCTGCAGGTCGGCACCGGCAGCAACGATCCGGCCGGCTACGACCTGGTGGTCAATGCCACACCCCTGGGCATGAACGACGGGGACGCATTGCCGGTCGATGTGGCCCGCATGGCGTCATCGACCTTTGCGGGCGAAGTTGTGATGAAAAAGGAGATGACCGCCTTTTTGCGTGCGGCGCAGGCGCGCGGCTGCAAGGTGCAGGTGGGCTCGGACATGCTGTTCGAGCAGATTCCGGCCTACCTTGAGTTTTTCGGTTTCGGCGCGGCAACGCCCGAGGCCCTGCGTTCGGTGGCCCGCCTGAGCTACTGACGCCGGCGGGCGGAAAGACCCCCATGTTTCGAACTGCTCAACCCCAATGGAGAACCCCATGAACACCCCACGCCAGGCCACGGCCGCCGATCGGGAAGCGATCGCGGAGGCCGCCAATCCGCTCGGGCTGGACGGCATCGAGTTCCTCGAATACAGCACGACCCGGCCGCAGGCCCTGGGTCAGGTGCTGGAGATGATGGGCTTCCGGCCGGTGGCCCGGCACCGCTCGCGCGAGGTTCTGCTCTACCGGCAGGGTGCTATCAACGTGATTGTCAATGCCCACACGCCGGCTTTGCCGACCGCCGCAGGACCGCAGGACAAGCCGGTGATCGCCGCCGTGGCGCTGCGCGTGCGCGATGCCGCAGCCGCCTACCGCCGCGCGCTGGAGCGGGGCGCCTGGGCCGTGCCGCCCCGCGTCGAGGTGATGGAACTGAACATTCCGGCGATCCATGGCGTGGGCACCAGCCGCATCTATTTTGTCGACCGTTACGACCGGTTTTCGATCTACGACGTGGACTTCGTGCCGATTCCCGGCGTGGACCCGCACCCGCCGGCGGTGGCGGGGCTGCATTTTTTTGGCGTCGTGCAATACATCGGCAATGACCGCGCCGAGGACTGGTCCGAGTTTTACCGTGAGCTGTTCGGCTTTGCCGAGTTGCCCGCCGAGCAGCGTTTCGGCATTCTGCCCAAGGGCCGGATTCTGCGCAGTCCGTGCCCGCCCGCGTCGCGTTTTTACATCCAGCTGATCGAGCCCGAAGCCGGTGTGCTCGATGTCGAGGATGACGAAGGCCTGCAGCGCATCGGCCTGGGCACGGCCGACGTGCTGGCCACGGTGGCCGAGCTCGGCCGGCGCGGCGTGACCTTTGTCGAATCGCGCAATGTGCACACCGAAGACCGGGGCGCCCTGACCAACACCTGGCTGGGCAGTGTGAGTTTCGAGCTCGTGCACGACGAGCGGGGCTGATCACCATGAACCACGACAGCGGAAATATCGCCGACTTCGGGATGGACACCATCTCGCTGGCCGGGCCTCTCGAGGCCAAGCTCCAGGCCGTGCGCGACGCCGGTTTCACCCAGATCATGCTGGCCGCGCGGGACCTGGTGGGGCACCCCGATGGGCTGGACGCGGCGGTGGCCGCCGTGCGCGCCAGCGGCCTGCGCGTGACGGGCTTTCAGGTGCTGCGCGATTTCGAAGGCCTGTCGGGCCACCTGCACGACTACAAGATGGACATCGCCAAGTCCATGCTGGGGATGTGCCATGCACTCGGTTGCCGGCTGCTGCTGATCTGCTCCTCGACCTCGGTGCATGCCAGCGGCGAGACGCAGGCGCTGGTCCGGGACTTGCGCAAGCTGGCCATGCTGGCGATTCCGATGAACATCCGGATCGCCTACGAAGCGCTGTCCTGGGGCCGCACCGTCAATGAGTTTCCACAGGCCTGGGAGCTCATTTGCCAGGCCGACATGCCCAACCTGGGTCTGGGCTTTGACTCGTTTCACATGTTTGCGACCCGGACCCCGCTGGACGAACTCGACATGCTCGATCCCGACAAGATCTTCCTGGTGCAGCTGGCCGACTTCATGTGGACCGAGATCAAGTCGGTGGAGGAGCGCATCGCCACGGCCCGGCATTTCCGGGTGTTCCCCGGGGAAGGCGTGCACAGCGCGGACCTCGCCGCCCTGGTGAGCCGTTTGCACAGCCTGGGGTACCGCGGGGACTACAGCTTTGAAGTCTTCAACGACGACTACCAGCAGATGCCGTTGCCGACGGTGGCCCAGCGCGCCCGGCGCTCGGCCCTGTGGCTGGGCGAAGAAGTGCTTCGGCGGTCCGTGCCTTTGCCCAACCGGATACGCCTGAAACGCAGCCTCGAAGCCGGTACGCGTTGACACAGGTTGCGGCAGCGACGGCGCAATAAATACCTTTTGGCGCTCCATTGCCACCTTTTGTGTTCATAATCGCGGGTCATGAGCAAACTCAAACAGATGGAGTCTTTCGTCTCGGTGGCCACGCGCGGCAGCCTGACCGCGGCGGCCAACGCCGAGGGCGTGGCACCGGCCATCATGGGACGGCGGCTTGATGCGCTGGAAGAACGTCTGGGCGTCAAGCTGCTGGTGCGCACCACGCGGCGGATTTCGCTGACCCACGAAGGCAGTGCCTTTCTGGAAGACTGCCAGCGCCTGCTGATCGACGTGGCCAATGCCGAAGCCAGCGTGTCGGCCGGCGGGGTCAAGGCCAGCGGGCATTTGCGCATCACGGCGCCGGCCGGGTTCGGTCGGCGCCATGTGGCGCCGCTGGTGCCGCTGTTTCGACAGTTGCATGCCGACGTCACCATTTCACTGAACCTCAGCGACCGCGTGGTCGATCTGGCGGGCGAGGGTTTTGACTGCGCGGTGCGTGTCGGCGACCTGCCCGATTCCTCGCTGGTCAGTGTGCGCATGGCCGACAACCGCCGCCTGTGTGTGGCCACGCCCGGCTACCTGCAGCGCCACGGCACGCCGCAGCACCCCACCGAACTCGCAAAATTTGACTGCCTGACACTGTCCAGCGACGCTTCGCAGACGCGGGGCTGGGCGTTTCAAGTCGATGGCGAAGTGATCCATCTCAAGCCTGGCGGCCCGCTTGACTGCTCCGACGGCCAGGTGCTGCACGACTGGTGCATGGCCGGCTACGGCATTGCCTGGCGCAGCACCTGGGAGGTCGAGGCCGAAATTGCCGCCGGCAAACTGGTGGCGGTGCTGCAGGACTTCGATGCGCCGCCCAACGGGATTTACGCGGTGTTCCCGCAGCGCAAGCACCTGCCGCTGCGTGTGCGACTGTGGATAGACTTCCTCAAGCACAACTACGGCGAGCCGGCGTTCTGGACCGGCTTGCGCAGCGCGCACCCCTGACAATCATCACCGGACCCCATGACGCTCGAAGCCCTGCTCGCCTATGCCCACATCCTGGCCATCCTGACCATGGTGGTGTTTCTTGCCAGCGAGGCCGCCCTGTGCCGCAGCGAGTGGCTCAATGCCGCCGTGGTCGAGCGTCTGGGCAAGATCGACCTGATCTATGCCGTGGCGGCGGCTGCCGTGTTGCTGACAGGCTTGCTGCGTGTGTTCCTGGGTGCCAAGGGGGCGGGCTGGTACGGCAGCAACCCGCTGCTTTACGTCAAGCTGGCTTTGTTCGTCGTCATCGCACTGCTGTCCATCCAGCCCACGCGGCTGTTTGCCCGCTGGCGCCGGGAGCTGCGCGCTACCGGCCGCTTGCCCGACGCCAGCCAGGTCACCAAGGCGCGCAAGCTGGTGATGGTGCAGGCCCACCTGCTGCCGCTGATTCCGCTGGCCGCCGTGTTTCTGGCGCGCGGCTACGGCAAGTAGGCCGCGCGGCAACTGCGCCGGCGGGCTTGCCGGCCCGCGCCCGTAAAATCAGCGCATGCTCCTAGTCAAACAAGAATTGCTCGCGGTCCTGGCCGCTGAGCTGGACAAGCTGTCCCCCGGTGCCGGCCAGAAGGCCGCTTTCGAGTCGCCCAAGGTGGCGGCCCATGGCGACTTCGCGTCCACGGCCGCCATGCAGCTGGCCAAACCGCTCAAGCTCAACCCGCGCCAGCTCGCCGAGGGCCTGCGCGAGTCGCTGCTGGCGGCGCCGGCTTACCAGCGCTGGGTCGATGCGGTGGAAATCGCCGGGCCGGGCTTCATCAACTTCCGGCTCAAGCCGGCGGCCAAGCAGGAAACCGTGCGCGAGGTGCTGACGGCGGCCGGCCAGTTCGGCGTCAAGCCGGTGGACAAGGCGCGCCGCGTGGTGGTCGAGTTTGTCTCGGCCAACCCGACCGGGCCGCTGCACGTGGGCCACGGCCGGCAGGCGGCGCTCGGCGACGCGATCTGCAACCTGTTTGCGACCCAGGGCTGGGACGTTTACCGCGAGTTTTACTACAACGACGCGGGTGTGCAGATCCACACGCTGGCCACCAGCACGCAGGCACGCGCCAAGGGCCTCAAGCCCGGCGACGCGCGCTGGCCCGAGCCGGCTTACAACGGCGACTACATCGCCGACATCGCGGCCGACTTCATGGCCCAAAAAACCGTCAAGTCCGACGACCGCGAGTTCACGGCATCGGGCGACATCGAGGACCTGGACGCAATCCGCCAGTTCGCCGTGGCCTACCTGCGCCACGAGCAGGACCTGGATCTCAAGGCTTTTGCGGTCGGCTTCGACAACTACTACCTCGAGTCCAGCCTGTACAGTTCGGGCCGGGTCGAGGCCACGGTGGCCAGGCTGAAGGCAGCCGGCAAAACCTACGAGCAGGACGGCGCGCTCTGGCTGAAGTCCACCGACTACGGTGACGACAAAGACCGTGTGATGAAAAAAAGCGACGGCAGCTACACCTACTTCGTGCCCGACGTGGCCTACCACCTGGCCAAGTGGGAGCGCGGCTTCACGCGCGCCATCAACATCCAGGGCATGGACCACCACGGCACGATCGCCCGCGTGCGCGCCGGCCTGCAGGCCGCCGGCGCCGGTATTCCCCCCGGTTACCCGGACTACGTGCTGCACACCATGGTGCGTGTGATGCGCCACGGCGAGGAAGTGAAGATTTCCAAGCGCGCCGGCAGTTATGTCACGCTGCGCGACCTGATCGAGTGGACCAGCAAGGATGCAGTGCGCTTTTTCCTGCTCAGCCGCAAGCCCGACACCGAGTATGTGTTCGACATTGACCTGGCCCTGGCCAAGAACAACGAAAACCCGGTGTATTACGTGCAATATGCGCACGCCCGCATCTGTTCCGTGCTGGCGGCCTGGGGCGGCGATGTCGCCACGCTCAAGGGCATGGACCTGTCCGCACTCGACAGCCCGCAGGCGCAGGCGCTGATGTTGCTGATGGCCAAGTACCCCGACATGCTGGCCAATGCCGCCACCGGGTTTGCGCCGCACGACGTGGCGTTTTACCTGCGCGAGCTCGCTGCCAGCTACCACAGCTACTACGATGCCGAGCGTATTCTGGTCGACGACGAAGTGGTCAAGCTGGCGCGCCTGGCACTTGTCGCCGCCACCGCGCAGGTGTTGCACAATGGCCTGAAGGTGCTGGGCGTGGACGCCCCGCAGAAGATGTAAACCCGAGCCTGACACCATGACGCGTAACCGCAACCCTTTCACCAAGCCAACCGGGCAAGGCATGAACACACAACGAGGCGGGACCCTGCTGGGTCTCATTATTGGTGCGCTGATCGGCCTGGCTGCTGCCTTGGCGGTGGCCGTCTACATCACCAAGGTGCCGGTGCCTTTCATGAACAAGAGCCAGTCGCGCAGCCCCGACCATGACGCGGCCGAGGCCAAGAAAAACCGGGACTGGGACCCCAATGCCCCCCTGTATGGCAAAAACCCGGCCAAGCCGTCTGCAGCATCGGGCGGACCGGTGACCGATGTCACGCCGCAGAAGCCGGCAGCGGCGCCTGTCGCCCCGGTCGAGCCGCCTGCCAAGACCGCCAAACCCGCGGCCGACCCGATCGGGGACCTGGCCAAGGCCAAGCTGGCCGCGCCGGCCGCCACCCCGGGGGCCGACCCTTTCAGCTATTTTGTGCAGGTGGGTGCTTTCCGCACCCCCGAGGACGCCGAGCAGCAGCGCGCCAAGATCTCGCTGATGGGCCTGGAGGCCAAGGTGACCGAGCGCGAGCAGTCCGGCCGCACGGTGTTCCGGGTGCGCCTGGGGCCTTTCGACAAGAAGGACGACGCCGACAAGGCCAAGGAGCGGCTTGACGCCAGCGGCATCGAAACCGCCCTGGTTCGCGTCCAGCGCTGAACTTTCTGCCGGCAGGGTATCCAACCTTCTCGCACCTTGCCAGAACTAACGGAGAAATGATCGATGCAACGACGTGAATTTTCGATAGCCACCGCTTCGGTGGCTGCTGCCGCCTCGCTGGGCGCCCTGAGCACCCCGGCCCGAGCCCAGGCGCCGGCGCCGCGCGCGGGAACTGACTTTCTGGTCCTGGACAAACCGGCCCCGGTCGAGGCGCCGACCGGCAAGGTCGAGGTGGTGGAGTTCTTCTGGTACAGCTGCCCGCACTGCAACAGTTTTGAGCCAGCACTCGACGAGTGGATCAAAAAGGCGCCGAAAGACGTGGCGGTCCGCCGCGTGCCGATCGCCTTCCGTGCCGATTTCGAGCCGCAGCAACGCCTTTTTTATGTGCTCGAGGCCATGAACAAGGTCGACGAACTCCACAAAAAAGTGTTTTACGCCATCCATGTGGAAAAGCAGATGCTCAACACGCCGGACCTGATTGCGGCCTGGGCGGAAAAGCAGGGCCTCAACAAGGCGAAGTTTCTCGAGACCTACAACTCGTTTTCGGTGGCAACCAAGGCCCGCAAGGCCACCCAGCTGCAGGATGCCTACAAGATCGACGGTGTTCCCGCGCTTGGCATTGCCGGGCGTTATTTCACCTCGGGGTCGATGGCACAGACCATGGCGCGCGCGCTGCTGGTCACGGACTACCTGATTGCCCAGGTCCGCAAAGGCTGAGGCCTTACCCGCCTGGCCGCAAGCACGACCCGCCCCGAATGGGCGGGTTTTTTATGGGCGTGGTGGATTACCCGGAGTTGCGTCGCTACAATGGGCCAACACCACCAAAGCAGCAAGATTCGTGCCTTTATGAACAAACCCGCCTGTGTACTGATGCTGGCCGCCGTCCTCGCGGCTTTTCCGGTTGCGGCTGAAAAGGCCGACCGCGACAAGCCCATGAACGCCGAGGCCGACGCCCTGCGTTACGACGACCTCAAGCAAACCAGTGTGTTCACCGGCAACGTGGTCATCACCAAGGGGACCATCATTGTTCGTGGCGCCCGCGTCGATGTCCAGCAGGACCCCGAGGGTTATCAGAACGCGATCGTGATTGCGGCGCCCGACAAGCTGGCCTACTACCGCAAGAAGCGCGAGGGTGTCGACGAATACATCGAGGGCGAGGGCGAAAGAATCGAATACGACAGCCGCGCCGACACCGTCAAGTTCATCAAGCGCGCCGTGCTGCGCCGCTATGTGGGCGCTACCCTGGCCGACGAAACCACCGGCGAGCTGATTGTTTACGACAACCCGACCGATGTCTTCACCGTCGACAGCGGCGCGCAAACCAAGACCCCCAGCAACCCGACGGGGCGCGTCCGTGCCCTGCTGGCCCCGCGCAACACGGTCTCCGGTGCCCCCGCAGCGCCCGCGCCGGCCGGGCCTTCTCCCTCCCTGCGGCCCAGCACCACGCTGGGCAATGACAAGAAATAACCAAACCCCCATGGATGTATCCCCGGAAACCGCTCCCGTCAGCCGCCTGGTCGCCACCGGCCTGCAAAAATCGTACGGAAGCCGCCAGGTCGTCAGGGATGTCTCCCTCGAGGTGAAAAAAGGTGAGGTGGTCGGCCTGCTCGGTCCCAACGGCGCCGGCAAGACCACCTCGTTTTACATGATCGTCGGCTTGGTGCGTGCCGATGCCGGCGAGATCACCATCGACGGCGAGTCGATCGAGCACATGCCGATCCACAAGCGCTCGCGCCTGGGCCTGAGTTACCTGCCGCAGGAGGCCTCGATTTTCCGCAAACTCACGGTCGAGCAGAATGTGCGCGCCGTGCTGGAGCTGCAGACCGATGACGCCGGCAAACCGCTCACTGCCGCGGTGCTCAACAAGCGCCTGGATTCATTGCTGCAGGATCTGCGGGTCGACCACCTGCGCGACTCGCCGGCACCGGCGCTGTCCGGCGGCGAGCGGCGCCGCGTGGAAATCGCCCGCGCGCTGGCCACCCAGCCGCGCTTCATCCTGCTCGACGAGCCGTTTGCCGGCATCGACCCGATCGCGGTGATCGAGATCCAGCGCATCATCGGCTTCCTCAAGTCGCGCGGCATCGGCGTGCTGATCACCGACCACAATGTGCGCGAAACGCTGGGCATTTGCGACCACGCCTACATCATCAGCGACGGCCATGTGCTGGCCACGGGAACCCCTTCTGAAATCGTGAACAATGCCGATGTGCGCCGGGTCTACCTGGGTGAGCACTTCAAAATGTAGGCCATGGTTCCCCCCCGTTGTCGCTCACTGCGTGTAGCTCCCTCCCCCCTGCAGGGGGCGGCGCCTGCGCCCCGGCAAAGCCGGTTGCGCGGCCCCTGCTTGCTTAATACCTCCCAACCCGCGTTGCTGCGCGTTTAAGGGGTGGCATGAAGCAGGGACTTTCCCTTCGCGTCTCGCAGCATCTGGCGCTCACGCCGCAGCTGCAGCAGTCGATCCGCCTGCTGCAGCTGTCGACGCTGGAGCTGAGCCAGGAAGTCGAGCAGATGCTCGACGAAAACCCGTTTCTTGAAGTGGCCGAGGAGGCCGCCCCGCGTGAGGATTTCGGCCTGGGCCAGGTCGACACGCCGGTCAGCCAGGAAACCCGCGAGTTTGAATTTACTGCTGATTCAATAGCAGTATCCGCAGAAGATACGGGAGCTGCAGGCCAAAATGATGCCGAACCGAGCAGCGAAGCCAAACTCGAGGAAAGCTGGGAGGGCGACGGCAGCGTCGACACCGCACCCGACGACAGCGAGTGGGGTGGTGACGCCACGCCGCGCAAGAACAACAACGACGACAGCGATGTCGATGCCACCGAACTGGCGCGCAGCCAGGAGTCGCTGCAGGACCATCTGCACCGGCAGGCCCTGTCGCTGCGCCTGTCGCCCGAGGGCAAGGCCGCGCTGCATTTCCTGATCGAATCGCTCAACGACGACGGCTACCTCGAAGACAGCCTGGCGGCGCTGGCCGCCGGCCTGGCCGGCGACGATCTTGAGCAGCTTGAAGCGGTGGAACATGAGTTCGCGGTGGCGCTCAAGCTGCTGCAACACATGGAGCCCGCCGGCGTCGGCGCGCGCAACCTCGCCGAGTGCCTGAGCCTGCAACTGCTCGACTGCAAGGACAACGACGAGACCCGCGCCGCCATTGCGATGTGCCAGCAACCCATGGAGCTGCTGGCCAAGCGCGACGTCAAGCGCCTGGCGCAGCTCTGCGGTTTCCCCGATACGGTGATCAAGGGCGCGATCGGCCTGATCGGCCGGCTCGACCCCAAGCCGGGCCGGCGTTTTGTCAACGTCGAGCGCAACCTGATCGTGCCCGACGTGCTGGTGGTCAAGTCTGGCCGCGGCTTCAAGGTATCGCTCAACAGCGACGTGATGCCGCGCCTGCGCGTGCACGACATCTACGCCAACGCCCTCAAGCAGAACAAGGGCCAGGGCGGGCAGGCGCTGCAGCAGCGCCTGCAGGAGGCGCGCTGGTTCATCAAGAACATCCAGCAGCGCTTTGACACCATCCTGCGCGTCAGCAGCGCGATTGTCGAGCGCCAGAAAAACTTCTTCACCCACGGCGAACTCGCCATGCGGCCGCTGGTGTTGCGCGAAATCGCCGACGAGCTGGGCCTGCACGAATCGACAATTTCGCGTGTCACCACCGCCAAATACATGAGCACGCCCTTCGGCACCTTCGAGCTCAAGTATTTTTTCGGCTCGGCGCTCGGCACCGAGACCGGCGGCAATGCGTCCAGCACCGCGGTACGCGCGCTGATCAAGCAGTTTGTCGCCTCCGAAAGCCTGAAAAAGCCGCTCAGCGACAACCAGATTTCCGAGATGCTGAAAGAGCAGGGCATCGAGTGCGCGCGCCGCACCGTTGCCAAGTACCGCGAAGCCCTGCGCATTGCGCCGGCCAACCTCCGAAAATCTTTATGAACCAACTCCAGTTATTTTTACCCTGCGCCGCCGGCGTCGAGGACCTTCTCGCCGCCGAGGTCAAACGCATCACCGGCGCCCAGGGCAAGGCCTGGCGCGCCGGCGTGCAGGTGACGGGCTCCTGGCGCGACGCGCTGCAGCTCAACCTGCACAGCCGGCTGGCCCAGCGCGTGCTGATCGAGCTGCAGCACAACAGCTACCGCAGCGAGCAGGACCTGTACAACGCCGCGGCCAGTGTGGCGTGGGAAATCTGGTTCACACCCAAGCAGACCTTCAAGGTCGAGATCACCGCGCAGCACAGCCCGCTGACCAGCCTGAACTTTGCCGCGCTCAAGATCAAGGACGCCATCGCCGACCGCTTCCGCGAAAAATACGATGTGCGTCCCGATGTCGACACGCGCTGGCCCGACGTGCGCATCTACGCCCACCTGACCACCGACACCGTCACGCTCTACATCGACACCTCGGGCGAGCCGCTGTTCAAACGCGGCTGGCGCGAGGACAAGGGTGACGCGCCACTGAAAGAAACCCTGGCTGCCGCCATGCTGGCCGCCAGCGGCTGGAGCGGTGAAAACGGCCTGTGCAAGCAGGGCGTGCCGCTGTACGACCCCTGCTGCGGCTCGGGCACCATCGTCATCGAGGCGGCGCAGATCGCCTGCAACATTGCCGCCGGCATGGGCCGGCATTTTGCGTTTGAAAAATTCGTGCCCTTCCAGCCTCACGTCTGGGAAGGCCTGCTGGACCAGGCCGAGCAGGCCATCACGCCGCCGACCGCGCCGGTGTTCGGCAGCGACGTGTCCTTCCGCATGGTCGACTTTGCCGAGCGCAACGCCGAACGCGCCGGCGTCTCGCACGCGGTGCAGCTGCGCGGCGGCGACGCGCTGCAGCGCATGCCGCCCGCGCCTTCGGGCGTGATGCTGGTGAACCCGCCTTATGGCGAGCGTATCGATGTGGCCGGTGTGGCCGGCATTCCCGCGCTGCAGGGGCGCGACCAGCGCCGCCAGCAGGGCGGCCCGACGCAACAGGACCACCGCAACCAGCCCATCGACGAGTTCGGCCAGCCCTTGAACCGTGACGCCGGCGACAGCCGCGACACCCGGGACACGCGCGAAGAGCCCGCCTTCGAGACCTCGCGCGACCGATCCGCCAACCCGGGGCGCGAGCAGGCCCTCAATGCCTGGGGCGAGGAAGCCTCGGACTTCTTCCCGCAACTGGCCAGCCACTGGAAGAAAAACTACGCCGGCTGGACCGCCCACGTGCTGACGCCCGACATGAAGCTGCCGCAAAAAATGCGGCTCAAGGAATCGCGCCGCGTGCCGATGTGGAACGGTCCCATCGAATGCCGGCTGTTCCGCTTCGACATGGTGGCCGGCTCGGCGCGCGAGAAAAAGCCCGCCGCCACCCCTTGAGCCCGGTCGCCATGGACACCCAGGCACGGGCCGGTGATTGCGTGGTGCTCGACACCAACATCGTGCTGGACCTGTTTGTGTTTGGTGACCTGGCAGCGCAGGCGCTCAAAAGCGCGGTGGTCACCGGGCAACTGCAATGGCTGGCCACCGAGGCCATGCGTGTCGAGCTGGCGCGCGTGCTGGACTACCCGCAGGTCGCCAGGCGGCTGACGCGCGACGGCCTGGCGGGTGCGCAAGTGCTGCTGGCCTTCGACACCCATGCGCGCACCGTGGCGGCCGGCAGCAAGGCGCCGGTGACCTGCAGCGACGCCGACGACCAGATCTTCATCGACCTGGCGGTGGCGCACAAAGCCTGGCTGCTGAGCAAGGACCAGGCCGTGCTTTGCATGAAAAAAAGGCTGCTGACCCTTGCTGTGCGGACACAATCAGCTATTGATTTGGTAGCTGTCTGAGGTTTTCCGCTGGGGGGTGTGTACGCGGGAAGGACTGTTTCAGCCCAGCGCTTGCACGACCGCACCGAAGAAGCTGGCGGGCTGGATCGGTACCGTTCCTTTGGGCTTGGGCATGGCACTCCACTGGGCGATGACCACCTGCCTGGCGGGATGGATGTACAGGTACTGGCCAAAGATGCCGATGGCAAGATAAGCGCCCTGGTGCACCGCGCCGGCCGAAGCCTCCATCGGCCACCACATGTAGCCATACGGCACCTCACTGCCGTTCACTGCCTTGCTGCTGCTGGCTTCCTCGATCCAGCCCTGGGGCAGGATCTGCGTACCACCGGCCACGCCGCCGCCCAGCATGAACAGCCCAAAACGTGCGAAGTCGCGCAGGCGTGCGCTCAAGCCGCTGCCGGCCACTTCCATGCCGCCTGGCGACTCCAGCCACCAGCTGGCATCGGCCTCCATGCCGAAGCGGCCCCAGATACGGTCGGACAAATAATCGGACAGTGGCCGCCCGACGGCAGCGCGCAGCACGGCGCCGGCCACCTGGGTTTCACCGGTGCTGTAATTCCATGCCGTGCCCGGTGGGCTGGCGCGCGGCAACGCGGCCATGCAGTCCATGAGGGCGCCCGGGCGCTGGCTCAGTTGCGCCTCCAGCAGGCGGCGCCGGTCGGAGTGGGGGTCGGTGTAGGTTTCATTCCAGCGCACGCCGGAGTTCATTTGCAGGACCTGCCGGATCGTCACGCCGTCATAGGCCGAGCCGGCCAGCGCCGGGACATAGCGGCAGACCTGCTCGTCCAGGCCGCCGATGTGGCCGTCGTGGATGGCCGCACCGACCAGGGTGGCGGTGATGGACTTGGCCATGGACATCGAGGTCCAGCGCGTCTGCGGTGTATTGCCCAGCGCGTAATGCTCGAAGGCGACCTCACCGTTCTGCAGGACCAGCAAGCCGCTGACACGGTTCAGGGCCAGATAGTCGAAAAGATCCCAGCGCTGGCCGCCGTCGTCGAACCCGATCGCGGGCCAGGGCCGGGAACTCACGGGCAAAGCATGGACGTTGGCACCGCGCGCCACGACGCGGGTGGGGAACAGGTGGTCCACATGGCGAAGCGTGCTGACCTGCAGGTCGGGCAGCAGGGCACCATCGTAAAGATCCCGGATGGAGCCGATGGCTTCGGCGCCGGGAGCTGCGCCGACCGTGGCCGCCTGGTCAGGCAGAGGGGCTTGCATCGAATCCGCTGGCAGATCGGAACGGGCGATGGAGGCAGCAGGAGGCGTCATGGCGGGACGGCCAGACTCAGCGCGAGGGCGGTGTAGCGGATGGGGTACACCGCGTTGATACGGTCAAGCATGCAAGCCTCTGCGAAAGGAACGGGGTGGGACGGAAACGTCGGGCCGGCCCGCGTGGGGGCTGCGGCTACACTGCCCATCATACGAGTTAAACCACCACGGACACCCCATGACAGACGCCGCCGCCCCTGCCGATTCAATCTTCCCGGGCGCCCTGAGCCCCGAGGATTTCGAAACACTGGACACCATCCTGGACGACCTGCGCAACCGCGAGGAAGAAACGCCGCAGTGGGAGTTTTGCGAGGGTTTCATGGCCGCGCTGGCCTGCACGCGGCGCGAGATCCCGCCTGACGAATACATGGCCGTGCTGCTCGACTTCGAGGGCGCCGAAGACGAGGCCGCCGCCCGGCAGCTGTTTGCCAGTGACGAGCAGCGAGCGCAGTTCATGGACCTGTGGGAGCGCCGCTACCAGGACATCTGCCGCGCGCTGGACGCAGACGTGGAAAGCCTGCAGGACGAGCGCGCCTTTTACCCGCAGGTCGGCGACATGCGCGGCATGCTGGCCCGGCTGCCCGAGGAAGAGCGCAAGGACATCGACATGGACAGCGTGCCCTCGTTTGCCCAGGTCTGGGCGCTGGGCTTCATGTACGCGGTGGAGTCCTGGCCCGACGAGTGGGCGCTTTCGCGCCAGGAAGCCAAGGACAAGCAGGCCGTCGAGGACCTCGACGCCGCGCTGGGCGCCATCATCGAGCTGACCGACGACGACCCGGGCCCGATGGAAGTGCCCATGCTCGGTGAAGACGCCGCACCCAGCGCCAGCGAAACGCGGCTCGAACAATTCGGCGAGGCCTTATGGGCGGTGTACGACCTGCGTGCCTTCTGGCGCAGCTTCGGCGCCAAGGTGGCAACCATTCACAAAGAGGCCACGCCCGGTCGCAACGATTTATGTCCTTGCGGCAGCGGCAAGAAATACAAGAAGTGTCATGGGGCGGGGTGAGGTTTCGGTCTCACGTTGGAGCGGTCGGTCGATGGGCCAATAGAGCAGGCTAATCAGGACGTCGTCTTGGCGCACTTCGCTAACAAAAAGATGCATTCATCGAAGCTGGAATGTCTCGCGGGTTAACGCCGAAGCTCAGGGGCGCGAGCCGCTTTGTGGCGAAGTTTCCCTCTGGAGCGAGGGGTTAGGGCGTTTGCTTTCACGATGCCAACGCCAGCTAACGAGAACGAGGTAGGTGAGCAGAAAGATCGTGAAGGACAGGCCGAGCGGATAAGCCCACGACTGGCCCGGAAAGATGGCCATAAACAGACCGCCGCCGAGATAACCGAAAGCCAAGAATGGGGCTTGAGGGAACAACCATAGCTCTGGATGCCCAGGGAAGAGCCCGCTGCAAACCCAAGACCAAGCCGACCAAAGCACTAGAAGAGCAAACTGCCACCAGCGAAGGCGCCAATATTTCAGATATTTGTTCCAGCGGTTGCGCAGATACATGGCGGTTGTCATCGGAAGCCCTTGTAGTAATTTAGACCGCAAACCCTGCGGAATGACTTGGCGGCTGCGGTTTACCCTAGACATCAAAACCTCTTGCAAGTGGCGTGGCTGTTTGGTTTTACCGCACTACGCTGCAAATTCATACAAGTATAAAAATTTGTGAAACACTGCGCAGTTCCCTTTTTCCGCTTCGTGACGCGCAGGGTCAGGAAAATTAAATAGTCTTTTTGGTCTCTAGCCCAAAAGGGGTGAGCGCTAACAGCTATCTATTTTGTAGCAAATTAAACCGCTGGACATCACCGCCTCCATGGCAGGCAGCGCTTTGGCGCGGAGCACCAGCCGTCAAACCTCCTGAGAATAAACAATGAACCCCATGTGTTGGGCCACCTTGTCATAAAGAAGCCGGCCAGCGGAATTGGTCGTGTGGGTTTGCCAGTACACCCGCTTGATGTCCGCGGCTTTCGCGCGCTCGTACACACCCTCGATCAACGCCCGCCCGACGCCTTGGCCGCGTGCTGCTGGATCGGTGAACAGGTCCTGCAGGTAACAGGTGAGTTCGATGCGGGTGGTGCTGCGGTGGTACAGGTAGTGGGTCAGGCCGCACAGTTTGCCGTCACGCTCGGCGACCAGGGCGAAGACGGGTTCGGCCGGATCAAAAAAGCGCTGCCAGGTGATCTTCGTGATTTCCGGCGCCAGCGCGGTTTTGCCTTCACGGCCGTAAAAGGCGTTGTAGCCGTCCCAGAGCGGCGTCCAGGCGGTGAGGTCGGTTTCGCGAAGCGGGCGAATCAGAACGGCAGAGGCCATGGTGTCGTGGGTCCTTGTTGTCAATGGGTGGGTTGGCCTTCGTAGACGCGCGCCAGCAGCAATTCAAAAGCCGGCAGGCTGGCGGCCGGCGTGGGGCGAAGCACGCCTTCGGCTTGCAAGATGGCAATCAGCTTTTTGGGCGCCACCTGCTTGTCGCCGACGATCTCGACATGGCCTGCGCCCACTTCGACTCGCCGGGTGCGCCCGTCGGCCTCCACGATGGGGTGGCGTTGCTCTGCCAGTGAAAAAATATCGTCGCCTTCCACACAGCGCCCGCCCTCTTCGCGCCGGCAGGTGCCGCGCTCGTTGGTGTCAATCTTCAGGTAGTTGGCGACCTGTTGCCCCAGAGCGCCGGGTTCGCGGATGAAGGGCGCGGAATAGGTGATGTCGGCCCATTTCGGGCCCGTTGCCAGATAACAGCTCAGCGGCACCATGCCCAGCGTGAGCGGGTAGAGCCAGGTCTTGCCGCAGGTCCTGGCCGCATCGATGCCGGCAAACGGCCCGGAGATGGTCACCAGACGCACATCGACAGCGCGGCCGGAGGGCGCCGTGGTGGAAGATTCCGTCATCGACCGGCGTGCGATCAGCGCGCCCTGGCTGTGGCCTATCACCGTGACCTGGGGGACCTTGGATTGCGCCGCGAGCTGGCTCACGGCATGCCTCAGCTCGTCGGCGACTTGCGTCAGCCTGGCGCGGTCATCGTAAGTAAAACAAGCCGACTGCTGGCCATGAAAAGCCAGCACCTGGGCCAGGCCCCGAAACTGGCCGGATGAACCGAAGCAGCCGTGTACCAGGATGTGGACCGGCTGGCGGGAGTCGAGGCGCAAGGTGCGATCCGGGTTGTCCGTGCAAGGCCCCAGGCCGGGAATGTTGAGGCTGATGTCAGGCGAAGACAGGCGGCCCTGCTCGAGGTCCACGGCATTCATCGCGTCGCGCGAAGCGCAGCCGCCGAGCAGGCCCAGCAGCGTGATCAAGCCGGCCCAGCGCTGAAGGCCGGTGCGCGTGGCGGCGCGGCTCATGCCAGTGCGCCATAGACCGGCGCGCAGCGCACCTCGGTCTTGACCGAGTTGGCGATGAAGCAGGCGTCGTGCGCCTCGTGGTGCAGCCGGTCCAGCTCTTCGCGGGTCGGCGGGCGATCACCGGAGAAGGTCACATCCGGCCGCAGCGTCACCCGGGTCATGGCGACCTTGCCTTCAGAATTCTTTTCCATGACCCCTTCCGCGGCATCGAAGTAGCGGTCCACGCAGAACTTGCGCTTGGCCGCAATCGACAGAAACCACAACATGTGGCAGCTCGACAGCGAGGACACAAAGGCTTCTTCCGGGTCCAGCGCCGAAGCGTCGGACATCGGCAACGGCACCACATGCGGTGACGACGAGCCGGGCACCTCCAGGCCGCCGTCAAAACGCAGCAGGTGGCGGCGGCTGTAGCGGTTGCCCGCAAAGTCGCCCTCGTTGCGCAGCCATAAAACTTCAGCGGTGTAGCGCGTCATGATGATTACCTGAAGAAAGTGTGCAGGGCGTGCGCCGTTTCCAGCGGCAGCTCTTCGGGGATGAAATGCCCGGCCGGCAGGGCCTGGCCGCTGACGATGCCGGCGCATTGCGCCTGCCAGAGGTCCAGCGGCTGGAACAGCTGCTGCACCACACCGCGTTCGCCCCAAAGCACCTGGGTGTCGCAGGCGATCTTCTCGCCGCGCGCCCGGCTTTCGCGGTCATGCACCAGGTCGATGCCGGCACTGGCGCGGTAGTCCTCGCAGGCGGCGTGAATCGCCTCGGGCGTGCAGAAGCAGCGTTCGTACTCGATCAGCGCCTCGGGCTCGATGTAGCTCAGGCCGCGGCTGCCCCAGCCGCCCAGCTTGGCATGCAGGTAGTCGACGGCGCAGCCGCCAATCATGGTTTCGGGCAGCGGGTTGGGCTGGATCAGGTGGAACCAGTGGTAATACGCGGTGGCAAAACGCATGTCGGTGGCGTTGTACATGTCCAGCGTCGGCGCAATGTCGATCAGGCACAGCCGGTCCACGCGCCCGGGGTGGTCCACGGCCAGGCGGTGCGCCACGCGGCCGCCGCGGTCGTGGCCGCACAGATAGAAGTTGCCGCGCCCCAGCGCGTCCATCACGGCCACGGCGTCCTGCGCCAGGTTGCGTTTGCTGTAGTTGCTGTGGTCGGGCAGGCCGGCCACCTTGGACGAGTCGCCGTAGCCGCGCAGGTCGGGCAGCACCAGGAAGAAGTGTGTCTGCAGCGCCAGCGCCACGCGGTGCCACATCACATGGCTTTGCGGAAAACCGTGCAGCAGCAGCAAGGTCGGGCCGGCGGCATTGCCGCCGTAGCGGGCGAAGATGGAGGTGCCGTTGACTTCGAAGTCGCGCGCTTCAAAACCTTCAAACCAGGCCTGCGGCAGGGTGGACGCCATGCTCAGTGCCCGCCCTGTTTCCGCCGCGCCAGGTAGGTGTGCAGGTTGGCCGCCGCCGTCTTGCGCACCTTGCTGCGCAGAAAAGGCGTCCAGCCCAGCAGCAGGCCTGGCGTGCCCAGCGCCTGGCGCGCCCAGGTCCAGAAGTCGAAGCGGTCACGGTGGGTGGCAATCAGCCCCTGCGGCGTGAAGGTGAAGCGCCCGTTGATCACGTTGTGCACCATGCGCCCGGTGGCGCTGAAGCGGTAGTGCGCCTCCCAGTGCGCCTGGCCGCCGGCCGCGTCGGCCTGGACGTCGCTGTAGTCGAGTTGCCACACATCGCGCCCCTTGGCCCGGGTGGCATCGCACAACATGTGCCACATGCCCGTGACCTGCTCGTGCCCGCGCAGCGAAAACGCCTCGTCGTCAAAAGATGCGTCGGGTGCATAACACTGGGCCATGGTGTCCGGGTCCAGGCGCGCAAAGGCGCTGTAGAACTTCTCCAGGGTCTGCTCGTTGGGATGCATAAACGCTTTCGGAAGTGAAGGAGCACGGAGGGGTTTAGGGCCTGTTCACACTATTTATACAAGTGCGAACGTGGTGAAAACAGCGCCAATCTAGGCGCGCGACGACGCTCAGCCTGGGCGGCTGGGCTAGGAGTGCAACGACGAGTGGTGCTGTTTTAACCACGTTCCCTTCGGGTTGCGGCCAAAAAGGCCATGCGCAGCGTTGCAAAGCCTGGCCGGGCGCCAGCCCGGCTGCGTTTTGCGCCTCGCGCATGGCCTTTTTGACTCGCAACGCATCTTGCATAAATAGTGTGAACAGGCCCTAACCCGCGAAATCGTACACCGTCCGGATGCGCCTGCGCAGCGACCTGTAACAGCCAGCAGGCACCCGGGCGACAGGCCGGGCATTGACAATGTGCCAATGCGACCCATCTGCTCCCCCATGATCCCTTTTTCCGTTCTGGACCTCTCCCCCATCGTGGAGGGCAGCGACGCCGCGCAGTCCCTGCGCAACACCCTGGACTTGGCGCAACATGCCGAACGCTGGGGCTTCCAGCGTTACTGGCTGGCCGAACACCACGGCATGGCCGGCATTGCCAGTGCGGCCACGGCGGTCGTCATGGCGCATGTGGCCGGCGGGACGTCGCGCATCCGCGTGGGTGCCGGCGGCATCATGCTGCCCAACCATTCCCCGCTGGTGATTGCCGAGCAGTTCGGCACGCTGGAATCGCTGTTTCCGGGCCGCATCGACCTCGGGCTGGGCCGGGCGCCGGGTTCCGACCAGGCGACGGCACGCGCGCTGCGGCGCGACCTGAACGCCGACCCCAACGAGTTTCCGCAGGACGTGGTCGAACTCATGCATTACTTCGATCCGGTGTCCGAGGGCCAGCGCGTGCGCGCCGTGCCTGGCGCCGGCCTGAAGGTGCCGATCTGGATTCTGGGCTCCAGCCTGTTCGGCGCGCAGCTGGCGGCTCAGCTCGGCCTGCCGTTTGCCTTTGCCTCGCACTTTGCCCCGGCGCAGATGATGCAGGCCATCGAGGTCTACCGCAGCCGCTTCCGCCCCTCGGAGCAACTGGCGCGCCCCTATGTGATGCTGGGCTTCAATGTGTTTGCGGCCGACAGCGACGAGCAGGCGCAGCTGCTGTCGTCGTCGATGCAGCAGGCCTTTGTCAACCTGCGCAGCGGCCGGCCCTCGCGCCTGCAGCCGCCAGTGACCGGCTACGAGGAGCGCCTCACGCCGCCCGAGCGCGCCATTCTGGAACAGACCCTGTCATGCTCGGCCATCGGCGCCCCGACCACGGTGCGCCATGCGCTGGAAGCCTTCGTGGCCCGTACCGGCGCCGACGAGTTGATGATCACCTCACAGATCTTCGACCACAAGGCGCGCCTGCGGTCTTACGAGATCACGGCGGGCCTGCTGGGCTGAGGATGAAGCGCCGCGCGCCGCGCAAGGCGGCCGAACAGAGCGCCGTCCGCGTGTAGGTCTCCCATCAACCCAGGGCCGCGGATCTGGCTTTGCCAGTCCGCAGGCGCAGCGGCCCCCTCGGGGGGCAGGGAGCTACACGCAGTGAGCGACCGTGGGGGCTACTTTACCGAGAGCAGTTCAATCTCGAACTGCAGCGTGGCGTTGGGCGGAATCACGCCGCCCGCGCCGCGCGAGCCATAGGCAATCGCTGCCGGGCAGGTGAGTTTGGCCTTGCCGCCCACCTTCATTTTCTGCACGCCTTCGGTCCAGCAGGGGATCACGCGGTTCAGCGGAAATTCCGTGGGTTCGTTGCGCTTGTAAGAGCTGTCGAACTCCTTGCCGTCCGGAAAGCTGCCGCGGTAGTGCACCTTGACGGTGTCGGTGGCCGCCGGGCTGGCGCCGCTGCCGTCTTTCAACGAGCGGTAAACCAGCCCGCTGGCCGTGACGGACGCGCCGGCCTCCTTGGCGGCAGCAGCCGCCGCCGCATCGGCTTGCGCCCACGCTGCGGGCAACACAAACAATGACAAAACGCTGGCGCAGAGGATGGATCGCATGAGAATTCCTTGGGGGATGGTCATAAAGACCGATGCGCCCATGTTAGCGCGCTGCATAAAGTGACCCGAAGCGAGTGCGGATGGAGACTCTCCGACCCAGCCGGGCTCCACGGTGCCGGGCGCTACACGCTGGTTGAGCAACCGTGGGGTCTTCAGACCAGAGCCGGGGCCGCGGATCTGGCTTCGCCAGTCCGCAGGCGCAGCGGCCCCCTCGGGGGGCAGCGCAGTACGCGAAGCGACAAGCGTGGGGGCTTGTTTCTACCGCGGCGCGTCGCGCAGCAGGTCCCGGTTGTCGTTCCACCAGGGGTCGTTAACGCCCGCCAGCAGCTTGTCAAAGGCAAACGCCTTCTGGCTGATCACCAGCCGGGCCGCACAACGCCGCACGGCGTGAAAGGACTCGTCCGTGCTGTCCAGCGGCGGACAGCGGGCGCTGAGCTTCTGGTAATAGTAGGGCGGCCAGGTGCCGGTGGTGTTGACCTCCTGTCCGGACAGCCAGTACACCCCGTTGCCGCGGCTGGCCATCCAGCGCTCATACACCGGCGCGGGCAGGCCCTGCTTGACAAGGTAGTTGCGCAGCCCGTCGGTAGGCGCCTTGTCCCGCGCGGAACCCGGCGCTTGTTGCAGGCCAATCCGCCCGGCGGGCAACAGGCGCCAGGCGCCCGCCAGCCAGACGATGGCGCAGGGCCCCGCGCAGTCGGTGGTGGTGACCGTGTGCGGGTACAGGGCGGCCAGGGTGTCGGCCAGCAGCAGGGCTTCCGCGGTGTCGCCGCCTGAAATGGCCAGCTCGACCCGCCCCAGGGCATGCCAGGCGTCGGCAGGTTTGCGCCGCACCAGCTCGGTCAGGCGGGCGGTGTCACCCGGCACCAGCTCGCCGCTGATGGTCAGTCTGCGGGCCACACCGGCCAGCGGGCCGTCCGGGAAGGGATTGCCGTAGCTGAACTCCAGCGCATGGGCGCAAGGCAGGGCCAGCAAGGAACCCAGCAGGGACAGCCACACCGCTGCGGGGCCTGGCACGCGGCCTGCCGCAGCGGGGCGGTGCCAAAGCGTCTGGAGCCAGCGTGGTGTCAGCATTCAATCCTTGTGAACCCGCCAGTCGCGCTGGGGTCCTTGTGGCCAAAAAAACAAAACAACTTTACCCGTCTCGCCCCTGCGGCGCAGCAGGGCAAGGCCTACTTTACACAGCCCGGAAAACCCCTGACCAAAAAGCTGCGGGTGGGTGGGCTGACCCTGGGCGCACCGCCCGCCCTGCAGGCGCCACCGCAGTACACGGTGCAGATGTGGGGCGGGCTGGAGTTTTCGCCGGCGGTGGACCCCTCGCCGCGGCGCGGGCTGGAGGCCCACCTCATCAAGACCTGAAGGGCGGGGCTATTGAGCGTTTCAAAACGCATGACAGTCGGAACGCTCAATCCCTCACCCCGACCCTTTCCCAAAGGGCGAGGGGTGAGAGCCGTCCAATTCACTGTCGTGTATTTGGAAAAGATCAACAGGACTGGTTGGCCAGCAGTTGCACCAGCCGCTGCAGCGCATGGCGCACCGTGGCCGACCGCACGGCCGCGCGGTCGCCGTCGAAGTGTTGCATCTCGCTGCTGACCTGTCCGTCCACCATGAAGCCGAACCAGACAGTGCCCACGGGTTTGGCGCGGCTGCCGCCGGTGGGGCCGGCCACACCGGTCACCGCCACGGCGACCCGGGCTCTGGAATGCTGGATGGCACCTTGCGCCATGGCGCGCGCGACTTCTTCGCTGACGGCACCGTGGGCGGTGAGCAGCGCCGCGGCCACGCCCAGCAGCTCGGTCTTGGCCTCGTTGGAGTAGGTGACAAAGCCGCGCTCGAACCAGTTGCTCGAACCGGCCAGGTCGGTGCAGGCGGCACTGATCATGCCGCCGGTGCAGCTTTCGGCGGTGGCCAGCAGCCAGCCTTTTTCGAGAAGCACATCGGCCAGCAGCCCCACCAGGACGGGCGACGACAGCGCACTTTTTGGGAGTGACGAAGGGTTCACCAGAAGCTCCAGGCGGCGAGCACCAGCAGCGTGCAGAACGCCGCCGCGAAGTCGTCCAGCATGATGCCGAAACCCCCGCGCCAGCCAAAACCCTTGAAGGTCCGGTCGGCCCAGGCCATGGGGCCGAACTTCACCGCGTCAAAAAAGCGGAACAGCACAAAGGCCGCGAGCTGGCCCCACAGGCCCGCCGGCATGACCAGCCAGAGGATGAGCCAGAAAGCCACGATTTCGTCCCAGACGATGCTGCCGGGGTCGGCCACGCCCATGTTTCTGGCCGTCACCGTGCTGGCCCACCAGCCCAGCAGCGTGGCCACGGCAATCAGCAGCCCCATCTGCGGCGTACTCAGCCAGGGCGCCATTGCCAGAAAAGCCAGCCAGGCCCACAAGGTGCCGGCCGTACCGGGTGCCACCGGGCTCAGGCCGGAGCCGAAGCCCAGCGCCAGCAGGTGGGCCGGGTGCGCCAGCATGAAGCGGGCCGTGGGTCGGCGCGGCGGCGCCGGAGTCGGTACGCCCGGAAAGGCAGGGGTTTCGTTGAGTGGGGGCATGGTGTGTGGAGAGCTGTTGCGCTGGGGAGCGCAGTCATTTTATTTCATGAGTAAAAATGGCATGCAGCCCAATGACTATGTACGCAAGCAGCTATGTTTTTCATAGCGCTTCAAGGGACGGGGCTTTCTTCCAGCACCGCCCGCAGCACGGCATCAAAGGCCTGCGGCTGCTCGAACTGCACCCAGTGGCCCGCATTGTCTATCCAGTGCATGCCGCGAAAATTCGGCGCCGACTGCAGGGCCAGCGCCAGTGCATCCTGCCGCTCGCGGTACAGCGCGTCCTCGCGGCCGTAAATGGCGTAGACCGGGCAGCGTACCGCGGCCAGCGTCCGCGCCAGCACGTCGGTGTAGGCCAGGCGGCGGCCCTTCATGCGGTCGCGCAGCGTGTTGTCGCTGTGCACCCGCAGCGCCAGCGCGGTGATGGCTTCGGGGCGGTAGAGCATCAGCGCGACGAGGTTCTTGCGGTGCACGGCCTCGCGGTCGGCCGGGTCGGGCAGGTGGCGCCAGGCCGTGAGCGTGACGGTGTTTCTCGACGCCACGCCCAAGCCGGGTGAACCGATGAGCACCAGCCGCGCCACGCGGGCCGGCCACTGCGCCGCCAGAAAGCCGGCGACCATGCCGCCGAAGGAAAAAGCCACCAGGTCACAGGCGGCATCGCCCAGCAGCACCTGCAGACCCGCTTGCACCGGGGCGGCCAGCGCATCGGCGTCGTTGCCGCTGGCGGGCGCTGCCGAATCCCCAAAACCCGGCAGGTCGGCGGCCAGCACCTCGCGGCCGGCGCCCACCAGCGCGTCGATGTTGCGCAGCCAGTGGGTCCAGCTGCCGCTGCCGCCATGCAGCAACACCACGGGCCGGTGCGGCGCGCCGGCCAGCGCCGGATCGGGCTGCCACCGGTGCCAGACCATGCGGCCGCTGCCGCAGGGGGTTTCGAGGCGGGTGGCGCGGGCCAGCACGCGCTGGACTTCCGGAGGCGGGGCGCTGGGCGCGTCGATTTGCATCAGGGGGTTATACCTGCACCGTGGGCTGGACACCCTCGGCCTGGGCAAACCAGCCGGCCCAGTGGTCGAGGCAGGCCCTGATCTTGGGCAGGCGGTGCCGGCTCGTCAGTGTGACGGCGTAAATCGGGCTGGGCTGCTCATCGACAAAGTCGGGCAGCACTGGCACCAGCAAACCGCGCCGCACCAGGGGTTCGGCCACCACGGTGGCAAAACGCGAGATGCCCAGGCCGTGCAGCGCCAGCTGCGCGGTGATGCCGGTACTGCCCGAACGCCACTGCCCTTCCGCCACCACCACGCTGGGTTTGCCCTGGACGATGAAAGGCCAGTGGTTGAGCAGGGCCACCGCGCTGTTGGTGATCAGGCGGTGCTGGTGCAGGTCGTCCGGATGCCGGGGTGTGCCGTGCGCCTGCAGGTAGCCGGGCGTGGCGTACAGCTTGCGGCCCAGCGTGCCGAGCTGCCGCGCCACCACCGTGTCGGTCAGCGGCGCGCCGGTGCGGATGGCGATGTCGATGCCGTCGTGCGCCATGTCCACCAGCCTGTCCTCGACCTGCAGTTCCACACACAGCCTGGGGTGGCGCGCGTGCAGGCTCTCGAAGCTGGGGATCAGGAGGTACTCGGCCACCACCGTGCTGGCCGCCACCCGCACCCAGCCGCTGGCCTGGCGCGACTGGCTGGCAAACTCGCCCTCCAGCTCGTCCAGCGTGCCGGTCAGGCGCCGGCAGTATTGCAAAAAGGTCTGGCCTTCGGCGGTCGGCGTCAGACCATGGGTGGAGCGGTGGATCAGCCGCGCGCCACAGGATTTTTCGATGCGCGCCAGCGCGCGCGAGACCTGGCTCACCGGGACGTCGCGCTCGCGCGCCACGGCCGAGAGTGTGCCGAGCTCGGCCACGCGGGCAAACAGGTGCATGTCGTCGAAGCTGAGGTCGCGCATGGCGTCATGGTAACCAGCCGCCGGCACCCCTGCCTTTGCAGCGAACGCAAAACCCAATTGCACGGCGCGCCGTTTCCCGCGGAAGAGGCCTCGCCTACAGTTGCCTGCACCAGCTACACGCAACGAAAGGACCCGCCATGTACAGCGATCTCCACCACGACAGCTACCAGCGCCTGCACGATGCCGCGAAGCGCCAGGCTGAAGCCTTGCGCCGGCAGGCGATCAGTGCTTTCTGGCACCAGGCGGGACGGGCGGCCTCGCTTGTCTTGCACGCCTTGCGCCGTTCCGCAGCATTGCAATTGCCTCGGGAGGCCTGAGATGCCAACCCTGAACCTGAAAGTGGCCCCGCTGCAAAACCCCGGACGTTACCAGCGGCTCGCGCAGGAGCTGACTTCGCTCACCGAGCGCCTGCTGGGCAAACGGCGCGAGGTGACCGCGGTCATGATCGAAGACCTGCCCGCGGCGCAGTGGTATGTGGATGGCAAGGACGTGCAGCGGTCCACGGCGCTGCTGGAGATCAGCATCACTGCGGGCACCAACACCGCGGAAGAGAAAGCGGCCTTTATCAAAGCCGCATTTGCCGAGCTGCAGCACCAGCTTGGTAGCGGAGGCCCGCTGGAAGAAGCCAGCTATGTGATGGTGCGTGAGCTGCCTGCCACCGATTGGGGTTATGGCGGGCAGACCCAGAAGGCGCGGCGTGCGGCCGTCAGCGCGTGAACCTCAGGCGAAATGGTCGAACGAGGCGTAGCGCTGGTCCAGCAACTGGCCCTGGGCATCAATCAGCCGCAGGCCGGGCGCCGCCTCGATTTGCCCGATGCGGGTCACCGGCGTTTGCGTCTGCTGCGCGGCGGCCTGCACCGCCTGCCTGGCCGAGGCCGGTGCGGTGAAAGCCAGTTCGTAGTCGTCGCCGCCGGCGAGCACGTAGCCCAGCATTTTTTCATGAGAAAAAAGGCCTTCAGTCCATGCCGGATGGGTGCGCACAGCTATTAAATCAATAGCGACAGAGGTGTCGATGCAGGCGCCCACGCCAGACGCCTTGAGGATGTGACCGAGGTCGCCGAGCAGGCCGTCGCTGACATCGATGGCGGCGCTGGCCACGCCGCGCAACGCCAGACCCAGCGCCACCCGCGGTGTCGGGTGTTCCAGGCGTGCCCTGGCCGGCGGCTACGAACACCGGGGCGGGTACCGACACCGTGTCTCGCACAAACCAGAATTCGAAAACGGGAATCGGCGCTTGCTGGACAAGTCGTCGACTGCGATACTTGAACTCAAGCGGTTGAATTTTCTATCTGTTTAGATTGGCCGTCAAAACGATTTAGTCAAGAAGGACTGCAAATGACCGCTATGCTGGGAAAACGACTGATGTTGATTTCTGGAGCGCTAATTGTTGTTTCTCTTTTCGCATCTTCGCGATGGGAAGCATCTCAAAACGTAGGCATTTTCGCCGCCTTCTTTGAATACATTCGAATCGAGATTTTCGAAGATTGCCTGCTAATTTCGGGTTCAGTTCGCAGTGGCTGCACCTACCTTGTGGACTTTAAGACCAAGTGGGTTCTTATTCCGCTAGTGACGCTGTTTTTCTTCGGGTTTGGGTTGCGTCTCAAACTATGGGGCCAGATAGACCAATCATCGAAGTGATTTATTTGGCGCGCTCTACCCAACCTGTTGTTATCGAACCCTCACCGAGTTGGCGTTGGTATGCCGCGCCTAGTATGTGTCCGCATGACTCACTGCTTGGCGAGGACGAAGAAGGCCAGCGATGGCTAGTTAAAGCAAGAAGCTGCGCAAAGGCATACCGCGAAGTTTTCTTTTCTCGACTTGCTCGGCATTTCGGTTTGTCTTATCTTGAGTACGTATTTGTTGACCTTGGCAAGGTTGTCTTGCCTTCTTCGGTAAGGCTTCCCGTTAAATACACTATTCATGCAGCCTCGCCTTGGATTGAGTTCAAGGGGATTGCTAGCCTCCTAGAGCTGCCTTGCACCTTTGAAGGTTTAGAGGCAGCAGAAAGCTCTTTTTCGGTTCGAAGACTCTTCGATCTTCCGAAGATCGTCGTTCTTGCTGGGCTTTTAGGTGCCAGTGAAGATCCGGAATTCCGATTTACTCCGTCGAAAGATCTCATTGGGATAGACGGCGAAGGTGCATTTGCAGCGCATCCCTTGGATCTAGCCGATTGCGAATGGATTTTACAGGCTCGAGAAGGTAAATCCGATCGTGGCAGCGCGGCAGTTAAGCAATTACTGAGTGCATTTGCTGCGTTGACAGACTCGGAAATCTCAACTTTGACACGTCATCCGCTCACGTCGCTCGACGCCGCCGCAGACTGTGCAAAAGCGAGAGCCATTCTTCTTCAAGGTCGCGCCTGCGCAAGATCGGTCTTCAGCTCCTTTCCGTAAGAAGCAGAATTTCGGACTGCGGCGCTCGCGCAAGGTGGCCACGCTCTCGAGCACATCTGGCCCGCCCAGCCCATGAATTCCAGCGCGACCCGAACCGCCTGATTCCCTGCGTGCGGCGGCATCACCGCAGGTTTAGGCAAAGTGATCGAAGGACACATACCGGCCCGGCACGGCATGCCCCGAGGCGTCGACCAGCCGCAGGCCGGGCGGGTGTTCGATGACGCCGATGCGGGTCACCGCGGTCTGCGCCTGCAGTGCCGCGGCCTGCACTGCCGCCCGCGCCGACACCGGCGCGGTGAACGCCAACTCGTAGTCGTCGCCGCCGGCGAGCACGCAGCGCAGCCGCGTTTCATGCGAAAAATGGCCCTCAGCCCTTGTTGGATCTTCGCCATCAGCTAGTAAATTGATAGCAACCGAGGTGTCGATGCGGGCACCGGTGCCGGAGGCCTCGAGAATATGGCCGAGGTCGCCGAGCAGGCCGTCGCTCACGTCGATGGCCGCTGTCGCGATGCCGCGCAGCGCCAGGCCCAACGCGACACGCGGCGTGGGCTGCTCCAGCCGCATGCGCGCGGCGGCCAGCCGTTCATGCGGCAAGGCGATGCTGCCGCGCAGCGCCTCCAGCGCCAGCCGCGCCTCGCCCAGCGTGCCGCTGACGTACACGTCGTCGCCGTCGCGCGCGCCCGAACGCAGCAGGGCCTGCCCGCGCGGCACCTCGCCGAACACGGTGATGCAGATGTTCAGCGGCCCCTGCGTCGTGTCGCCGCCGACCAGTTCGCAGCCGTGGGCATCGGCCAGGGCGAACAGGCCCCGCGAAAAGGCCGCCAGCCAGGCTTCGTCGACCCGCGGTAACGCCAGCGCCAGCGTGAAGGCCAGTGGCTGCGCACCGCAGGCAGCGAGGTCGCTGAGGTTGACGGCCAGCGCCTTGTGGCCCAATGTGAACGGGTCCACATCGGCAAAAAAATGCCGGCCCTCGACCAGCATGTCGCAGGAAATGGCCATCTGCATGCCGGCGGCCGGCTGCAGCAGCGCGCAGTCGTCGCCGACGCCCAGCACGGCGCGGGTCGTGGGGCGTGTGAAGTAGCGTGTGATCAGGTCGAATTCACCCATGGGGGAAGCATAACGGCTCGGTGGTGCCGTCGCTTGGATGGTCATCCCGGACTTGTTCCGGAATCCATGTTGGACGACCACCACCGTTCGGGCTGAGCCCGTCGAAGCCTTTGCAAGCTTGCGCGGCTGTGGGTCTTCCAGCAAGCCGGGTCTCGCCCCGGCGGGCGAGGCACTTTGTCTTTGCTTCGCCAAAGAAAAGTACCCAAAAGAAAGGCGACCCGATGGTCTGGGTCCCCTGCGCTGCGCTCCGGGGCGATCTCCGGTGCTCGCCGAAAGCGGGGCCGAGCTCGAACTCGCTGCGCTCAGACAATCGCTCGTCCTGATCCGCTTTCGGCTGTGCTCCTCGGCCCAGCCCGACGGGTGGGGGGAACAAATGCAGGATCAGGATCGGGTGCGGGGATCCCTGACGCGCGTAGCGCGTCAGGACGGTCTCAAGCGTCTGTCATGTTTGCATGTGAGCGCACACACGCGGCCAAATGAAGTCCCCCTCCATCGCCCAGCGGGGCGAGGGCAGGGGCTAGGGGTGGGAGTGGGGAGTTGCGCCTACTGTCCAAGGCAGACCGCAGGCGCAGCGTGACGCTGACAAGGTCAAACCGGCAATCCCCGGAATTTCAGCGCCGCCTGGCGAATCACTTCGGCCAGCAGGTTTTCCTTGGCCTGCAACTCGCGCAGCCAGCGCGCGTCGTTGTTGGACAGCTCCACGCTGCTGCGCAGCAGGTGGATGCCGCTGCTGGCGCCCAGGGGCCTGGCGTGCGCACCGAGCTTGTCCATGGTCATCAGGATGTGGTCGCGCAGGGCCATGTGTTCGCCGGTGGCCGGGTCCACATACACCGCCTCCAGTCCGAAGCGGCAGGCCTGGAAGCGGTTGTAGGTGTAGACCAGGTAGTCGTCCTCGGTCGGCATGAAGGGCTGGTCGTTCATGAACCAGGAAGCGAGCGACTGCACGTAGCCGGACAGCGCGGCGGCGCGGCCTATGGTCAGCGGGGTGTCGAAGACGCGGATCTCGATGGTGCCGAACTCCGGCTTGGGCCGGATGTCCCAGTAAAAGTCCTTCATGCTCCTGACCACGCCGGTGCGGGTCATCTTCTCGAAGTAGACCGTGAACTCGTCCCAGGTCAGCGCCATTGGCGCGCGGCCCGACAGCGGAAAGGCAAACACCGAGTTCAGGCGCGCCGAATCAAAGGCCGTGTCCTGTCCCTGCACATAGGGCGAGGAGGCCGACAGTGCGATGAAGTGCGGAATGTAGCGCGACATGCGGTGCAGCGTCAGCAATGCGGTGTCGGCATCGGGGCAGCCCACATGCACGTGCTGGCCGAAAATCGTGAACTGCTTGGACAGGTAGCCGTACAGCTCGGACAGTTCGCGAAAACGCGGCTTGTCGTAGATGCGGCGCTCATGCCATTGCTGGAAGGGGTGGGTGCCGCCGCCGACCACGGCGATGTTGAGCTTGTCGGCGCACTTGACCAGCGCGTCGCGAATCTGCGTGAGCTGGCCCAGCACCTCGGACGAGGACTGGCAGACGCCGGTGGAGATCTCGATCATGCTCGAGGTCATTTCGGGCACCACGCTGCCGGGCAGCGGAATCTTGTCCATCAGGCGCAGCATGTCTTCGGCATACGGGGCGAGATCGTAGTCATGGGTGTTGACGAGCTGCAGTTCCAGCTCAACGCCGAGCGACAGCGCCTCCGATTTCTGGAAGGGCTCCAGCCCGCCGGGTGCCAGTGGCGCAGGGGTGTGTTTACTCACGGGGCTCTCCGGTTGAGGTGGTCCAGGGTTTGTGCGTCCAGGGTCTGGAGCTTTCACGGGCGCGGTAGATGGCAAAGGTGGCGACGATGGCGCCCAGCACTTCCATCAGCAGGATGGCCGGCAGCGCAATGCTGGCAATGCGCGGTCCCAGCGAAGCCGACGAAGCAACAAACTGCGAAACGATCAGCAGCGCCACCGAGGACATCGGCGACATGGCACAGCCGACCCACAGGGCCTGCTTCCAGCTGGCGCCGCTGCCCACATTGCCGAGCGCGACACCGGTGATCTTGGCCAGCGCCCGCGCCACGACCAGCGCCGCCACCAGCCCGGCCACCTGGCCGCTCCAGTCGGCCTGCGCGGCCACCACGGAGACCAGCACGAACATCAGCATGGTCAGCATCGCCGAGGCGGTTCCCATCTGCCGCGGCCAGGACCAGGGTCGGGGGTTGAGCTGCTTGAGCATCATGCCGCCCAGCAGTGCGGCCAGGGGCGCCGAGCCGCCGAAGTGGGCGGCCAGCGCGGCGCCCGCGGCGATCAGGGCCAGCAGCAGGATGGCGGTGTTCTCGCTGGTCGGGCTCATCACGCGCAGGGCCGAACGCAGCGCCAGCGCCAGGCCGGCACCGACCACCACCGACAGGCCCAGCACCACGGCCACCGGGTAGAGGGTGTCGGTGAGGCTTTGGTCGGCGGTGTTCATCATGCCGGCGCGGGCGCTGCAGAAGGTCAGCGCATACAGTGTGCTCAGGGTCGACAGCACCATGGCACGCTCGGTGACGGGGCCGGAGGCCCGGGTGTCGATGATCACGCGCGACAGCACCGCCGGCGAAGCCGCCATGGCCAGCAGGGCCAGCGGCTCGGCGACCACGTCACGCACGCCGAAAAAAGTCAGCGCCCAGTAGACGGCGACAAAGGTCAGCGTCGATTCGGCCAGGCTTTGCACCAGCACCATGGGGTTGTGGCGGAACCAGCGCAGCGGAATGCGGCCGCCCGCTTCAAACAGCACGACGGCCACGCCGAGTTCCAGCAGAAACAGGCCGGTTCCCTGGAGCGGCCAGGCCGCACCGGTGAATCCGGCCAGACCGGCAAAAGCGCCGACCGCCGAATAACCCACCACCTTGGGAACGCCTGCATAACGCTGCACCAGGTGACCGGTCAGCGCGGCCAGCGCCAGCAGGATGGACCACTGAACTGTGGGCAGACCTGCCGAGGGTTTGATCCATTCGGCCCAGATGGCCATGACTTCATTCATGGATGAGTGTCTCCGCTGATTGATTGAAATTCACGCAGCGCCGCGCCAACGTGCGCGGGTGCTCGAGGGGGACAGGCCGCCGATGCGGCGACAGGCCCTGGGCCCTGCTGTGGTTCATTGTTGCGGCCGGTGGTTGCAGGCCGGACAGGCACCCATGGAAAAGGCAGTCCCAATTTACAACGGTTCACACTCTTTGCACGTAGGACAATCACTGACATGCGGATTTGCTTCGCTATTTGCGTGCCTGCTGTCAGGGTGCTGACAGTTCCCGTGCAAATTTCCTGCCCGAAAAATTCAATCGGGCAGAAAAAAGCTGGCCGGCTTGCTGCGCCAGCGCGCCCAGATCGCAGAACGGATGCGGCGGCGGTCCACACCGCTGACACTGTGGGCACGCAGCGCCAGCCGGAAGGCGAAATAAAAACTCACCCCGAGGTTGAGTGCACCGATCAGCGGGATGGACGCCACACACCACCACAGGGCCGGTTGCCGCAACGCGTCCCAGCCGAGGGCCGCAGCAGCGGCCGCCAACTGGCCGGAGGACAAGGTGACGTGACGCACCTCGAGCTCCAGTCCGAAAAAGCCGGTCATGGGCGGAATCAGCCCCAGCATGAACCCCAGGGCGATGTTGGACGTGAAGCCCGAGATGTTGTCGCGCATGAAATGGGCCCAGCGCCGCGCCCGTGCCACACCCAGTGCCCGCGTGATGCGTGGGTTGTAACGCATGGCTGACGCCAGCCGGTACAGCACAAACCAGTTTTCCACCCAGCCGCCAATGATGCTGGCGGCAAACAGCACCACACCGGTGAAGGCGGCCCACAGCAGCGTGGGGCCGAGCAGGCTCAGGCTGTGCAGCACATGAGCGGCTTCTTTCGCGTCGATCATGGTCCGCCCCAGCCCGTACTGCATGGCGATGCTGATCAGCAGAACGACCGGCACCACCGCGAGCACATTGCCCAGCACGGCCGCCACCTGGGAGCGCACCAGGTGGGTGACCTCGTCGACAAACTCGCTGACCGCCTCGCCGGTGCGCAGGTCCTTGAGCTTGGCGGCCATGGCCGGTGCCGTCATGGCCGGCTGTTTGGTGGCCAGCGTGAAGTGCAGCAACTGGATCAGCACAAAGCTGGCGGCAAACACGATGCTGGCCAGGAAGCCGCTCCAGAAGGCCGACAGCGCCAGCCCCACCACCATGAACTTGAGCAGCGTGGTGACGGCCGTCAGGGCGCCGCCGCCGGCCGCCTTGCCCAGCATGGCGGTGTAGGCGGCCCGGTCGCGCGTGATGTAGTGTTCGCCGGTCTCGGCGCCGCGCTCGGCTACCTTGGCGGCCAGCAGGGAGGAGTTGCTGGCCACCAGCGCGCGTATGCTGCGGCGCTCTTCGGCCAGCAGCACCAGCCGGGCCAGCAGCTGCATGGCGCTGGTGGCGGGTTTGTCCGAAAGCAGGCAGTCGAGCAGTTCGCGAATGCGCAGGATGCGCTCGCGCAGCTGGCGCAGGCGAAACACCAGGCCGACCGAGATGCCGTGTTCGTCGAGGTGGGCATACACCGACGAGGCGGCGCTGCGGCAGGCCTCCAGCCGGCTCTTGAACTGGTCCAGCGCCAGGTGCAGCGCGCCGCTGTCGGGCCCGTGCAGCAGCAGCGCGGCGCGCAGCGCTTCAAGGTCGGCTTGCAGGCCGTGAAAGGGCCGGGCCAGCAGGCTCTGGGGGCTCATGCGCAGGCGCAGTTCCGGCGAGAAGCCGGTGGCGCAGACCTGGCTGGTGCAGTAGGTCAGGGACTCCAGCAGCGTGACCTGCCAGTCCTGCAGCAGGGTGCTGGCGCCGGCGGCAGGGGGTTCGCCAATGGCTTCGTCGCCGGCCGGCGCGGCGCTGGGCGGGCCCAGCAGGGCACCCAGCCGGCCCAGTGTGTCCGCGTCGAGCAGCTTGAGCCACTGCGCGTCAAACGGCACCGGGAACAGCAGCATGAACAGTTCGGTGGCATGGGTGGTCTCGGGCGTGCCCGGCAACAGCTTGTAGCGCAGCCGTTCGCCGAGTTCGCTGAGAAAGGCGGCACGCGGCGCAAAACCGAAATCGGAAAACAGCGGCGTGGCGTCCACCGTCTCGACCAGGGTGAGCCACCATTGACGCAGCCGCTCCGGAAACCCCGGCCGGGCGTGCGCCGCGTCCAGGAACAGCTGGACCCGGGACAGCGCGGCCTGCGCATTGCCGGCGTCACCGCGTATCCAGTCCAGCAGGTCGCTGAGCCAGAGGTGCCGCACGGCCAGCTCGGCCCGCGGCTCCAGCTGGTCCAGCAACTCGCTCAGTGTGCGCATGGCCAGATGGCCCTAATGCAGCACGCGGCCGCCGCCGGCCCCGTTGCCGGGTCCGCCGGCATCGCCAGCTTCGAGCACAAACATCGGAATGACCGACTCGAAACGTTCACCATCCTCGGCGACACAGAAGTAGCTGCCATGCATGGTGCCGGTCGGTGTGCGCAGGCGCGAACCGCTGCTGTACTGGAAGGACTCGCCCGGCTTGAGCAGCGGCTGGTGGCCCACCACGCCCAGGCCCTTGACCTCCTCGGTGTGGCCACGCGCGTCGCTGATGATCCAGTGGCGCGAGATCAGCTGCGCCGCGACGTCGCCGGTGTTGGTGATCGTGACGGTGTAGGCAAAGCCATACACCTCGTCTTCGGGTGCAGACTGCTCGGGAAGGTAGTGCGGCTGGACGTCGCAGGAAAATTCGTATTTCGGCATGGGGCGCCCATGTTAACCGCCCTCTGGCGGGCAGGAGAGTTCGGGGGAAATGGGCAGGATGCGCGCTTGCTGCGACAATCTCGCCATGAGCCAAAACAAGCCACCGGTGTACCGGATTGCCCCTTCGATTTTGTCCGCCGATTTCGCGCGCCTGGGGGAGGAACTCCGGTCGGTCATCGAGGCCGGTGCCGACTGGATCCACTTTGACGTGATGGACAACCATTACGTGCCCAACCTGACCTTCGGGCCCATGATCTGCAGCGCCCTCAAGCCGCACGCAAAAAAGGCCGACGGCACCGCGGTGCCGATCGACGTGCACCTGATGGTGCAGCCGGTGGACAGCCTGGCCGCGGCCTTTGCCGACGCCGGCGCCGACCTGATCAGCTTTCACCCCGACGCTTCCGGCCACGTGCACCGCAGTGTGCAGGCCATCAAGTCCAAAGGCTGCAAGGCCGGGCTGGTGTTCAATCCGGCGGCGCCGCTGGATGTGCTGGACTGGGTCATCGACGACATCGACCTGATCCTGATCATGAGTGTCAACCCCGGTTTTGGCGGCCAGAGTTTCATTGACTCGGCCCTGCGCAAGATCGAGCAGGCGAGGAAGCGCATTGACGCCTCGGGCAAGGACATCCGTCTGGAGGTCGACGGCGGCATCAAGCTCGACAACATTGCGCAGGTGGCTGCGGCCGGCGCCGATACTTTTGTGGCGGGCAGTGCGATTTTCGGCAAGCCGGACTACCGGGCGGTGATCGCGGGCATGCGGACGGCGCTGGCGAAATAAGCCGATAGCGCAGGACGCGGGTGAACCAGGGTATTGGCGGCTGCCGCCATGACGGCGAAGCTGCATCCTGCCGCCGGCGGGCGTGCGAGGCCCGCTGGTGTATCGTCGGCACAGGCGGATCGGGAAAGCACCCCGGCACCGATTCCCGTACCCAGCCCCGCATGAAGCCCCCGCCATGAAGCTGCCCTTTCGCACCAACATCACCCTTGCCCTGGGCCTGGGCCTGCTCCTGATGGCCCTGAGCACGGTCACCTCCTACCTGACCCTCAATGCGCTGCTGGAGGGCGAGCAAAGCGAAGAAAAAATCCAGGTGACGGTGGTCCTGCTGGAGCGGCTCGTCTCGCAGTTCAAGACCACAGAGTCCCTTCAGCGGCGTTACCTTTTGACCAACATCGACAAGGACCTGGCTTCCTACCGGCAGGCCAGGGCGGGCGTGCAGCAGGTGCTGCGGAGTGCCGTTGGCCTGCCGATGGCGGGCGAAAGCCTGGAGGACCTGCGCACCCTGCAGGGGCTGATCGGCCGACGCCTGGAGCTCATGGAGAGGGCGGTCAGCGCCCGACAGCAGGCGGGGCTGGAAGCGGCGACCGCGATTGTCGGCAGCGACCTCAATCGCCAGCTTAACGACGACATCGAGGAGCTGGCCGGCCGGACCAAAAACGCACAGACGCTGACCCTGGAGCGGTCCGAGCAAAACGCCCGGCGGACAGCGCAGACGGTCCGGCTGTTGATCCTGCTGAGCGGCCTGCTCTCGCTCGGGCTGCTCGGCTGGACTGTCCGGGCCGTGATCCGCGCGCAGGCCAACAACCGCCGCATCCAGGCCGAGCTGGCCGACAGCGAAACCATGAGCCGCGCCATCACCGAGAGCATGGCTGACGGCGTCATCACCGCGTCCCCGGAGGGGCTGATTGTCAACGCCAACAGTGCGGCCCGGCACCTCTTCGGTTACCGGCTCAAGGACTTGCTGGAGCAGCCGGTGGCCATGCTGTTACCGGCGCGCTGGCAGCCGGGTTTTTCGGCTTTTTTTGCCACCCTGGGCGATCGTCCGCTGGGCTTCAGGGAGTCCGATACCGAGGTCCTGGCCGTGCGCCGCGATGGCAGCGAGTTTCCCGTCAATGTGTCCTTCGGCGACGTCAATGTGCGCGGGCGGCGGCTTTTCACGGCCATCATCCGCGACATTTCCGAACGCAAGCACACCGCTGATGCGTTGCGCGACAGCGAGGAGCAGTTGCGCCAGCTGACCGACAATGTTCCGGCCCTGATGGCCTATGTGGACAGCGAGCAGCGCTTCCAGTTTCACAACAAGGCCTATGAAGAAATTTTTGGCTTGCCGCGGGAAAAAATCCACGGCAAAACGCTGCTTGAAATCGCGGGCCCCGAGTTTTACAGCCGGATAAGCGGCCATGTGCGGGCAGTGCTGTCCGGTTATCCGGTGCGTTACGAGCGGGAGCAGGTCACCGCCAGCGGCGAGCGGCGCGAATACGTGATGAGTTATTTCCCGCGCTACGGTGAGGGCGACGCGCAGGACACGGTCATCGGGTTTTTCACGTTGGGCACCGACGTCACCGAGCTCAAGCGCATCGACCGCATGAAGAGCGAATTTGTCTCCACGGTCAGCCATGAACTGCGCACGCCCCTGACCTCGATACGCGGTTCGCTGGGGTTGGTTTCTGGCGGTGTGGCCGGCGCGCTGCCGGAGCGGGCCAAAAGCCTCGTGGAAATCGCCAAAAACAACTGTGAGCGGCTGATCCGCCTGATCAACGACATCCTCGACAGTGAAAAAATTGAATCCGGGAAGATGCAGTTCGAGTTGCAACCGCTGGAACTGCTGCCCCTGCTGCAGCGGACGCTGGCGGACAACGAAGGTTTTGCCGCGCAGCACCAGGTCAAGCTGACCCTGCATGCGCCCAGGCAGCCCCTGAAGGTCCAGGTGGACAGCGACCGCCTGCTCCAGGTGATGACCAACCTGCTGTCCAACGCCATCAAGTTTTCTCCCGCACAAGGCACGGTACTGGTGCTGCTGGGCCGGCACGCCGGCCGCGTACGCGTCGAGGTCAGCGACAACGGACCCGGTATCCCCGAAGAATTTCGCCAGCGCATTTTCCAGAAGTTCTCGCAGGCGGACTCGTCTGACACACGCCAGAAGGGCGGCACCGGCCTCGGCCTGGCCATTTCGAAAGCGATCATTGAGCGGATGGACGGAAGCCTCGGTTTCACCTCCAGGGTCGATGGGGGAGCCACCTTCTTTTTCGAGCTGCCGGAGTGGCGCGAGGCGCCCCCGGTCACGGCGCCCATGAGTCTTTACGGCCTCAACCGGCCGCGCATTCTGGTCTGTGAAGACGACCCGGATGTGGCGCAACTGATAGGCATGATGCTGGACAAGGCCGGTTTCGATGCCGACATCGCCCACACGGCGGCGCAGGCCCGCGACTACCTCAGGATGGAGTCCTACGCGGCCATGACCATGGATATCCAGCTCCCCTACGAAAACGGGCTGGAACTGATCCGCTCCCTGCGCCAGGACGGGCGCACGGCCGACCTGCCAGTTCTCGTTTTGTCGGTGACGGCGGCGGAAGCCCGCTTGTACGCCGGCGCCACGGTGGCGGTGTCTGACTGGCTTGAAAAGCCGATCGACGAGCAGCGGTTTCTCAATTGCCTGCGGCAGGCCGTTGACAGCCGGCGCTCCCATGGCAAGCGGTGAGCGGGCATGAGCGCCGGTTTTTTTGATGCAGCGATCATTGACCTGGACGGCACCATGGTCGATACGCTCGGTGATTTTGTGGTCGCCCTGAACCGGATGCTGGCCGATCTGTCGCTGTCGCCGGTCGACCGATCCGTGGTCGGGACGCGGGTGGGCAAGGGCTCGGAGCATTTGATCGGCGCTGTCCTGGAGCATGTGCTGAATCGGCCTGAAGCCCTTGACGGTCGGGAACCAACAGCTCTCAATAAAGAAGCAGTTGAGCGGCTATTCCCGGCTGCATGGAGCAGCTACCAGCGCCACTACCTGGCCATCAACGGCCAGCATGCCAGCGTCTATCCGGGCGTGCTGGAGGGCTTGCAGATGCTGCAACGCCAGGGCCTGAAGCTGGCCTGCCTGACCAACAAGCCGACCGCGTTTGCCCTGCCCCTGCTCAAGGCCAAGGGCCTGGACGGGTTTTTCAGCCTGGTGTTCGGCGGCGATGCGTTCGAGCGGAAAAAACCCGACCCTCTGCCGCTGCGCAAGACCTGCGAGGCACTGGGAAGCGCACCCTCGCGAACGCTGATGATTGGTGACTCCAGCAACGATGCGCAGGCGGCGCGGGCCGCAGGTTGTCCAGTGTTGCTGGTGACTTACGGCTACAACCATGGCCAGCCGGTGCGCGGTGTGGACGCCGATGGTTTTGTCGACACGCTTGCGGCGATGGACCTGGCCGCCCTGAAAACAAAAACGGCGCTTGCGCCCCGTTAAACATCACAGCCAGCGCTGGGCTCAGGCGGGTTTGCCCAGCAGAGCGTCCTTGAGTTTCCAGTCGGCGGGCACGGGACCGAGCCAGATCCGCATCAACGCGTTGAAAAATTCCGGCTCCTTGAAGGGCTCGCCTTGCGGAACCCCCTTGACGGTGATCACGGTGCCGGTTCCGGGCACCCAGTCGATCATGAAGACGTCGCCGGCGATCAGCTTTTTCTGATCCGAGAAAATCTGCCCCATCTTGATCAGGCCCGGGATCAGCTTGGACATTTCGGTTTTGGGTGCGTTGTCCTGGAAGCCGCGCGTGAATGATTTCCCCAACTCGTTGGAATCAATCTCGCGCAGCATGGTGATCTGCAGACGCTTGGCGCCGGGGGCGGCCAGCACCTCCTCCGGGCTGGCGGCTTTTTTACCGAGGTACAGGCCGGCGGTGTACACCTTGAAGACGGCCTTGAAACGCACGCCGGCGCCATTGAGCACCAGCTTGCTGCCGCGCATGTCGATCTGGTCATCCAGTTTGACACCGCCCACCTCCACGGTGGCTGCTGCGGCGCTGCATGCCAACAAAAGCGACACGGCGCCCGCCAGGCATGGTTTCATCCAGGTCATAAGAGGTCTCCCAAAAAAAGAACGATCGTTCGTTAATGGATGTATTTTGGTCCGGCCCCTGAGCCCCCACAAGAGGGTTTGCGAGATAAGCGTTACTACTAGTTACATCCTTTCGAGGCTATTGGGGCGCCTGATTTTTTTGGGCTCTCGTTGAACTTCGCTCTTTTGCGTTTGTGGGAGTGGCTGGGCGGATCTTTCTGTCCGTCCGGCTTTGCTACACTCGGCCTTCCATGTTCATTCATCGCATCATTCAGACAGGTAGCAGCTACCGGGGAGCCTGGCCCTGGCGGGCCTGACAGCTCTCGCATGCTGAGGCCGGCCCGCCTCGCTGCCATGCAAGCCTGTTTTGATGCGCTCTTGCCCTCCTGCAACGAGCATCCTTGCCCCGGTTGTCGGGGCGTACTGAATGAGGGTGGCCACGCCGGCGCGCGTGGGTCCACCGGTGAAGGAACTTGCCGTGATCACTGAACTTGAATTCAAAAGCCTTGCGCAGCAGGGTTACAACCGCATTCCGCTGATGGCCGAGGCGTTTGCCGACCTCGAAACCCCGCTCTCCCTGTACCTCAAGCTGGCGTATTCCAGGGACGGCGGAAAATTCAGCTTTCTGCTCGAATCGGTCGTCGGCGGCGAGCGTTTCGGCCGCTACAGCTTCATCGGCCTGCCGGCCCGCACCCTGGTGCGCGCCAGCGGTTTTGGCGCCGACGTGCTGACGGAGGTCGTGCGCGACGGCCAGGTCATCGAAACCTCCAAGGCCAACCCGCTCGATTTCATCAGCGACTACCAGAAGCGTTTCAAGGTCGCGCTGCGGCCCGGCCTGCCGCGTTTTTGCGGCGGCCTGGCCGGCTACTTCGGCTACGACACGGTGCGCTACATCGAGAAAAAACTCGAAGCCTCCTGTCCGCCCGACACCCTGGGCTGCCCCGACATCCTGCTGCTGCAGTGCGAAGAACTGGCGGTGATCGACAACCTCTCGGGCAAGCTCTACCTGATCGTTTACGCCGACCCGGCTTTGCCGGAGGCCTATGCGAACGCGAAGAAGCGTGTGCGCGAACTGAAGGAGCAGCTCAAGTACTCGGTCAGCGCGCCGGTGGTCAAGCCGACCCAGGGTTACCCGGCCGAACGCGACTTTGCGAAAGCCGACTACCTGGCCGCCGTCGAGCGCGCCAAGCGGCTGATCGAGGCCGGCGACTTCATGCAGGTGCAGGTCGGCCAGCGCATCAAGAAGCGCTACACCGAATCGCCGCTGTCGCTGTACCGTGCGCTGCGTTCGCTCAACCCCAGCCCCTATATGTATTACTACCATTTCGGGGATTTCCATGTGGTGGGCGCCTCGCCGGAAATTTTGGTGCGCCAGGAAAAAACCGAAGCGGGACAGAAAATCACGATCCGTCCGCTGGCCGGCACACGCCCGCGCGCCTCGTCGCCCGAGGCCGACAAGGCCGTCGAGCAGGAACTGATCAACGACCCGAAAGAACGCGCCGAACACGTGATGCTGATCGACCTGGCGCGCAACGACATCGGCCGCATCGCCAAGACCGGCACGGTCAAGGTGACCGAGGCGTTTTCGGTGGAGCGTTACAGCCATGTCATGCACATCGTCAGCAATGTCGAGGGGGTGTTGCTCGATGGCATGACCAGCATGGACGTGCTCAAGGCCACCTTCCCGGCGGGCACGCTGACCGGCGCGCCCAAGGTGCATGCGATGGAACTCATCGACCAGCTCGAACCCACCAAACGCGGCCTGTACGGTGGCGCCTGCGGCTACCTCAGTTATGCCGGTGACATGGACGTGGCGATAGCGATTCGCACCGGCATCATCAAGGACCAGATGCTCTACGTGCAGGCGGCGGCCGGCGTGGTGGCCGATTCGGTGGCCGAGCTCGAATGGAAAGAGACCGAGGCCAAGGCGCGCGCCTTGCTGCGCGCTTCCGAGCTGGTCGAAGAAGGCCTGGAATAAGGAGCGGATCATGAAACTACTGATGATCGACAACTACGACTCCTTCACCTACAACATCGTCCAGTATTTCGGCGAACTCGGTGCCGAGGTCGAGGTCTTCCGCAACGATGAAATCACCGTCGAAGGCATTGCCGCGCGCGCGCCGGACCGGCTGGTGATTTCCCCCGGTCCGTGTTCGCCGGCGGAGGCCGGCATTTCGGTGGCGGCCATCCAGCACTTTGCCGGCAAGCTGCCGATTCTGGGCGTCTGCCTGGGCCACCAGGCGGTGGGCGCGGCCTTTGGCGGCAAGATCGTGCGTGCACAGCAACTGATGCACGGCAAGACCAGTGTGATCAGCACCACGCAGCAAGGCGTGTTTGCCGGTTTGCCCAGGCAGTTCACCGTGAATCGCTACCACTCGCTGGCGATCGACAGGGCGTCCTGCCCCGAGGCGCTGGCCATCACCGCCTGGACCGATGATGGCGAAATCATGGGTGTGCGCCACAAGGAGCTGCCAATCCAGGGCGTGCAGTTCCATCCCGAGTCGATACTGACCGAGCACGGCCACGCGATGCTGAAAAACTTCCTCGAGCAGCGCGTCTAGCTGCGGCTCTGTTTGCTGTTAAAAGCGTAGCTGTTTGCGCATATTCCATAAGGGCTGGTGCCACAAATGATGACAAAAGTGGATCTGAGAAGCGACACCGTGACGCAGCCGACCGAAGGCATGCGTGCCGCGATGGCCCGTGCGCCGCTGGGGGACGACGTGTTCGGCGACGACCCGAGCGTGAATGCGCTGCAGGACAAGATCGCGGCGATGCTGGGCTTCGAGGCGGCGCTGTTTGTGCCCACCGGCACCCAGAGCAATCTGTGCGCCATCCTGGCCCACTGCCAGCGCGGCGACGAGTACATCGTCGGCCAGATGCAGCACTGCTACCGATGGGAAGGCGGCGGCGCGGCGGTGCTGGGCAGCGTGCAGCCCCAGCCGCTGAACCACCAGGCCGACGGCACGCTGGCCCTGGCCGACATCGAGGCGGCCATCAAGCCCGACGACGCGCATTTTGCGCGCACCCGGCTGTTGGCGCTGGAGAACACGCTGGGCGGCAAGCTGCTGCCTTTCGAGTATGTGCAGCTGGCGACCGCCCTGGCGCAAAGACACGGACTCAGCCGCCACCTGGACGGTGCACGGCTGTTCAATGCCGCCGTTGCGCAGGCCGCCCAAACGGGCAGCAACCCGCTGGCCGAGGCGCGGCGCATTGCGCAATGTTTTGACAGCGTTTCGGTGTGTTTCAGCAAAGGCCTGGGTGCCCCGGTGGGGTCCGCCTTGTGCGGCTCGCGCGAATTCATCGCCCGGGCGCATCGCATCCGCAAGATGGCGGGCGGCGGCATGCGCCAGGCCGGCATGCTGGCGGCCGCGGCCTCGCATGCGCTGGACCACCATGTGGGGCGGCTGGCCCAGGACCATGCGCTGGCCCAACATCTGGCCGACGGGCTGGCGGGTATTGGCGGCCTGCAGGTGGAGGTGCCGCAGACCAACATGGTGTTTGTGGATTTGACGGGTGCGGCCAGGGAACAGTCGGCTGCCTTGCTCAAGCACCTGGCGGGGCAGGGTGTCCAGGCCACCGGCCTTTACCGCCTGCGGTTTGTCACCCACCTGGACGTGGACACCGCCGGCGTGGACCTTGCTGTGGCGGCGATTCGCCAATTTTTCAACGCAAGGAAGTGAGCCATGCCGGATGTTCAACACTTGTTGCTTTTCATCGCGGCCGGCTGGCTGCTCAACCTGACGCCGGGCCCTGACGTGCTGTACATCGTGACAAATTCCCTGCGCTCGGGCGCGCGTGCCGGCATTGTTGCGGGCCTGGGCATCACGGCCGGTTGTTTCGCCCACATCTTCGCGGCCGCGGTCGGCGTCAGCGCACTGCTGGCCGCCTCGGCCACGGCCTTCACGGTACTCAAATGGATGGGCGCAGCCTACCTGCTGTGGACAGGCATCAAAATCCTGTTTTCCAGGCGCCCGCAAGCCGCCACCGACCTGATGGCCGCGGCCGCCAGCGAACCGCAGCGCCCGCTGAAAGCGGTGTTCATCGGTGGTTTCTGGACCAATGTGCTCAATCCCAAGGTGGCGATCTTTTTCCTCGCGTTTGTGCCGCAGTTCATCGCGCCCGACGCCGCCAGCCCGGCGCTGGCTTTTGCGCTGCTGGGCGTGCTGTTCAATCTCAACGCCATCCCTGTCAACGTGGGTTGGGCGCTGGTTGCCGCGTGGATGGCCAGGCGCGATGCGGTGCAGCGCGGCATGCACTGGCTGGACCGCGCCGCTGGCGTGATGTTCATCGGGTTTGGCATCAAGCTGGCCCTTGCCGACCATCCGGCGAACTGATCCAGATATTCTTCAATCAAGAACACAAAAACGAGACACGTCATGCCCCACACCCACAAAATCACCCCGCAGGAAGCCCTGCAGCGCACCATCGAACACCGCGAAATTTTCCATGACGAGATGCTGCACGTCATGCGGATGATCATGAGCGGGGAGATGTCCCCGGTCATGATGGCCGCGCTGATCACGGGCCTGCGCGTCAAAAAGGAAACCATTGGCGAAATCACCGCGGCGGCGCAGGTGATGCGCGAGTTTTCGACCAAGGTCCAGGTGGCCGACAAGACGCACCTGGTGGACATCGTCGGCACCGGCGGCGACGGCTCGCACACCTTCAACATTTCGACCTGCTCGATGTTTGTGGCCGCGGCGGCCGGCGCCAAGGTCAGCAAACATGGCGGGCGCAGCGTCAGCAGCAAGTCCGGCAGCGCCGACGTGCTCGAAGCCCTGGGCATCAACATCAACCTGCCCCCTGACGCGATTGCCCAATGTATCGCGCAGGTCGGCGTTGGTTTCATGTTTGCGCCGAATCACCATCCGGCGATGAAAAACGTCGCCCCGGTGCGCAAGGAACTCGGCGTGCGCACCATCTTCAACATCCTCGGGCCGCTGACGAATCCGGCCGATGCGCCCAACATCCTGATGGGCGTGTTTCACCCCGATCTGGTCGGCATCCAGGTGCGCGCACTGCAGCGCCTGGGCGCCGAACATGCGCTGGTGGTCTACGGCAAGGACGGCATGGACGAGGTGTCACTGGGGGCGGCCACCGTGGTCGGCGAGCTCAAGGGCGGCGAAATCACCGAGTACGAAATCCATCCCGAGGACTTCGGCCTGGCCATGGCCAGCAACCGCGCGCTGCGCGTGGAGACGCCCGAGCAGTCGATGGCCATGCTCCAGAGCGTGCTCGACGACGAGCCCGGCGCGGCGCGCGACATCGTCATCCTCAACGCCGGCGCCGCCCTGTATGCGGCCAATGTGGCCGAATCCATGCTGGCCGGCATCGCGCTGGCCCGCAAGGCCATCACCTCCGGCGCCGCCAAAGGCAAGCTCAAGCAGCTTGTTTCCACTTCCCAAGCCCTGGCGACCTGAACCATGTCCGATATCCTGAACAAGATTGTGGCCGTCAAGCGCGAAGAAGTCGCCGCGGCGGTCAAGCGCAAACCCCTGGCCGCGATGCGTTTTGACGCCGAGTCGCGCGTGCTGACGCGTGATTTTGTCGGCGCCCTGCGCGCCAAAATCAGCGCCGGCAAGCCCGCCGTGATTGCCGAAATCAAGAAGGCCAGTCCCTCCAAGGGGGTGTTGCGCGCCGACTTCATTCCCGCCGACATTGCGCAAAGTTATGCGGAGCATGGTGCGGCATGTTTGTCGGTGCTCACTGACAAGGATTTTTTCCAGGGCAGCATCGACTACCTGAAGCAGGCACGTGCGTCCTGCAGCCTGCCGGTGCTGCGCAAGGACTTCATTGTCGACCCCTACCAAGTCTACGAATCGCGCGTCATGGGCGCCGACTGCATCCTCTTGATTGCCGCCTGTCTGGACGACGCGCAGATGAAGGCGCTGGAGGCGCTGGCCTTCTCGCTGGACATGGCGGTACTGGTGGAGGTGCACGATCGCGCCGAGCTGGAGCGCGCGCTCCAGCTCAAGACGCCGCTGTTGGGCATCAACAACCGCAACCTGCAGACCTTCGAGGTGTCGCTGGACACCACGCTGGGCCTGCTCAAGGACGTGCCGACCGACCGCCTGCTGGTGACGGAGTCCGGCATCACGACCGCGGCCGACGTGGCGCGCCTGCGCGAGGCCAAAGTCAACGCTTTCCTGGTCGGCGAGGCCTTCATGCGGGCCGACGACCCCGGCGTCGCGCTGGCCGGCCTGTTTCCGGATGCTACTGATTAGATAGCTGCATACGCCCATGCCACAAGGACTACAGGCCGATTTGGCCTTTGAAAACCGGCCCAGACCGCCGCCGGAGGGTGCTGGCCACGGTCGGCACCTGGCGGGCTGGAATCCGGCCGACTGGCCGCTGGCGGCCGACTGGGCACCGCAAGTCGGTCATTTCCTGGCCAGCCAAACCGGCCAGCAACTGGGGGCGTTCATTGAACAGCGGCTCGCGCAAGGGGCCATCATCTACCCGCCGCAGCCGTTTCGCGCCCTGGCGCTGACCTCGCTGACCGATGTCGAGGTCGTGATCCTGGGCCAGGACCCTTACCATGGCCCGGGGCAGGCCCAGGGGCTGGCTTTTTCGGTGCCCGACGGCGTGAAGCCGCCGCCCAGCCTGCGCAACATGTTCAAGGAGCTGGCGCGCGACCCGGCGGTGACGCCGGAGCCGCACAGCGGCGGTTCGCTGGAACGCTGGGCCAGCCAGGGGGTGTTGCTGCTCAACACCAGCCTGACGGTGGAAGAGGGCCAAGCCGCCAGCCATGCCAAACAGGGCTGGGAAGTGCTGACCGACCAGCTGATCGCCGCGGTGGCGGCCAAACCCGAGTCGGTGGTGTTCATGCTCTGGGGCGCCCATGCGCAGACCAAACAGGCGCTGATTCCTGCCCGGCACCTGGTGCTGACGGCCAATCATCCCTCGCCCCTGTCGGCGCTGCGCCCCCCCAAACCCTTCATTGGCTGTGGGCATTTCAGCGCCGCCAACGACTTTTTGCGCAGCCATGGCCGCCGGCCGGTGAGGTGGTAAGCACTTGTTGTTCAGGATTGCCGGATGTCAAATTTCCATGGCATAATCTGAGGTTCGCCAAAGGAGAGGTGGCCGAGTGGTTAATGGCAGCAGACTGTAAATCTGCCCTCTAACGAGTACGCTGGTTCGAATCCAGCCCTCTCCACCAGCGATAAATTTTGATAGGCAGGCTTGGCCTGGATGGTTGGTATGCCGTGTTTCGGGGTTGTCTTGAGGTGAAAAGGCGGTCGATGCGGGAGTAGTTCAATGGTAGAACCCTAGCCTTCCAAGCTAATGACGCGGGTTCGATTCCCGTCTCCCGCTCCATCACAACAAGCGCTGGTTTTGTATTTGGCAGGTAAGCAGAGTTTTTGAATTTGGCCCATTTGGCTCAGTGGCAGAGCACTCCCTTGGTAAGGGAGAGGTCCCGGGTCCGATTCCCGGAATGGGCACCATTTCATGGGTGCATGGTCGGCATGGCGTGCCGGCATGGCTGGTGGGGTGGCAATGGTGTGACAAATTTCGTAAGTAAATCCTTAAGGTATTTGGAGTCGAAAAATGGCAAAAGGCAAATTTGAGCGGACCAAGCCGCACGTCAACGTCGGCACGATTGGACACGTTGACCATGGCAAGACCACCCTGACGGCAGCGATCACGACCGTGCTCGCAGCCAAGTTCGGC